>JAABUQ010000023.1_pt1 | contig 266899 bp, 260 predicted proteins | sample 5560001 | NCBI WGS metagenome assembly JAABUQ01 (sample SAMN10711888, study PRJNA513371) | rock metagenome | isolation source: Antarctica rocks | place: Antarctica: Victoria Land, Finger Mt nord | collected 2015-12-18
CCGGACGGCTTGGCGACCGCCCGCGGCTTGGGGTATACTTTCTTCACGGCGTATCTCCGTTTGGGTGTGGTAACCTCGGAGCTACGCTGTTTTATTATCCGCTACCCCCGGAAATCGGCCCGGCCTCCGGCCTCGCACCGGATGTCGTCTCGTTCGATCTCGCGCTCGATGAACCGATCTCGTTTGCGGCGGGACAATTCGTGCTCTTCGAAGTTGAAGATATCCCCGGAGCGCGAGCTTACTCCATGGTGAACTACGCGCGCCACACAAAGCGGCTGAGTTTCGTCGTCAAGCGCTTCGCCGGCGGCGGAATGAGCGGCTGGCTGTTCGGAGGCTCCGTCGAGGGTCATCGCGCGCACATTTTCGGCCGACTCGGGAGTGCGACGTTCGATCCGCTCGCCGCAAAGCACCTGATCTGCATCGCCGGCGGCTCGGGGATCGCCGGGATGATGTCGATTCTCAGCCACGCCGCCGAAGAGCGGTACTTCGCTCGCCACGACGGCAAGGTGTTCTTCGGAGTACGTACCGGGCGAGACACGTTTTACCTCGATGAGCTCGCCGCATTTGCTCGCCGGTTTCCGCAGCGCCTCTCCGTGACGATCGCGCTCTCGCACGAAGATCCGCCCGGCGATTTGACGGCGGCGTATCCGGAGCTGACGTTCGATAGCGCTTCGTTGCATGAGGCGGCGAAACGCGTTCTCGCGCCGCCGCTCACGGACACGCTCGCGTACGTCGCCGGCCCCCCGCCGATGGTCGATGCGAGCCTGCGAATGCTGCTCCTCGAGCTTCGCTTGAGCGGGGCCGAAATTCGCTACGATAAGTTCAGCTAGTCGGGAACCGCTCGCGTTTAGCGCGGCACCCATATTCATTACGCCTGCTCCGTCTTGGAGGATTTCTTCCGTGCGGCAAGCAAGTGCTTACCGTGAACTTCGCCTCTTGCGCTGCTCGCCAAGACGATAGCGCAGCGCAGCGTTCCCGGACGCTTTGAAGCCCGTGGCGCAGTCCGTCGAACATCATGCTGATGTGCGCGCGGACGACGAGGGCGCGATGCTCCGTCAGCCGAGCATCATCGGACAATTGTCTCCCGGTGACCGCGAGCGCGTGATGACCGTTGCGCGCCATCATCGATTCGCAGTCGGAGAGGTGATCTTCCGCCAGGGCGACCCGCACGGGCGGATCCATGTCATCGAAACAGGGCTCGTGCGAGCCTATTACTGCTCGCTCGCAGGCGACGAAATCACGCTCGCCTATTGGCAGCCGGGCGACTTGCTCGGAGCGCCGCAAGTATTCGGCGGCGGCTGCTATGCGTGGTCGTGTCGCGCGATCCGCAACACCGACACGGTCGGCGTGAATGGATCCGACCTTCGAGAACTCGTGCAAGAAATTCCGGCGCTCGCGCTCGGGATCATCGAGGCGCTGAGCTTCAAGGTGCAATGGCTTTCGGATTTCGTACAGCGATTGGGGACGCAGGGCGTGAGCGAACGCCTCGCCAGCCTTCTCGGAACACTCGGCAAACTGCATGGAGTCGTCATCGACGGCGGTGCGGTCGCGATCGTGACGCCCTTCACGCATGAAGATCTCGCCACGATGGTTGGCGCTTCAAGGCCGTGGATAACGGCAGCGCTCGCGCGGTTTCAAGAACAAGGGATCATTCGGACCGGGAAACGCAAGCTCGTGATTCTGCGTCCCGATCTGCTCGCGGAAGCCGCAATGGAACATCGCCCCGTCGCTCGACGACATCGGCTCGCGCCGGGGGTTCCGCTTACCGGACAGGCACTTCCTTAAAGCGTCAAAGCGTCGCTCGGGTCCGCGCTTCGAACGTGGGGACGACTTCTCGATCGTTGATCTCTTCGAGGCTGCGGCCTTTCGTTTCCGTTCCGAGCCAGAGCGTTACGACAATCCCCACTACCGCGAAGCTGCCGTGAACGAGAAAGGCGCCGCGCAGACCGTACGCGGACACCGCCGCAATCCAGATGAAACTCGAAGCGACCGCACCGAGGCGGCTGACGAGCGTCGCCATGCCGTGTCCGCTCGCGCGCAAGCGTGTCGGGAAGAGCTCCGGGATGTAGGACGCCCAGAGCGTACCGGCCCCGAATGTCTGGAAGAACTGAAACGCCGCCAAGAGCATCAGGCCTTCGTAGAACGTCGGCGGGTAGACGATCGAGAGCAGCACTAAGATCGTGGCCATCCCTGCGAACGACACGAGCAGACACGTTTTTCGCCCGATCTTGTCGACCAGTGCCACGTTTGAATACGAGCCGATGATCGCCCAGAGGAAATAGAAGGCGCTTCCGAGCGCGAGCTGCACCGGGCTCGTGTATCCGCCGAGGTTCTTCAGCAGGACCGGACCGTAGATCGTTACCGCGTAGAACGCGAGCGTGTAGCATGCGAAGAAGCTCGATGTGAACACCGTTGAGCGAACGATTTCTCGCGAGAACAGATCGCTGAATTTCGGTCGCGAGTCGTGAGCCGGGCCGCCGATGCCCGCGCTGTACGCCTGCAGCTGGTCGAGTGTAAATAACGGATTGGAACGCTGGATGACCTTAAGTGCTTTCTCCGTCTGACCGTGGGCGAGATACCACCGCGGAGATTCGGGCAAACCGGCGCGCAGCCACAAGGCCGCGATCGCCGGGAGCGTCCCGAACGCGAGAACGTAGCGCCACGAATCGGCCGGAGGCAGAAACGTGTAGAACGCGGCACCCACGAGCATCGCGCAAAACGCTCCGACCCACCAGAACGAACCGACCCACGAACTCAGCTTTCCTCGCACGGCCTTCGGAGCGAACTCCGAGATGTACGAGGCACTGAGCGGAAAGTCTCCGCCCAGACCCATCCCTAAGAAGAAACGCAGTGCGATCAGCATGGCGACGCTCGTCGCAATTCCGGAGAGCGCTGCGAAAATGATGAAGAACGCAATGTCCAGCAAGAACAGCAATTTTCGGCCGAACCGGTCGGCGAGAGTCCCGAACACGATCCCACCGAGCGCGCCGCCCGCGTACGCCGCAGCGACGAGTGTTGCGATCTGGGTCGGGCTGGGGTGAAACGTCGGTATTATCCCGATGAGCGCAATTGCGATCACAGCGTAATCGAAGCCGTCAAGAAATGCACCGAGGCCCGCGAAGAAGCCGACCTTCAGATGAATCTTGCTCACCTGGGAACGATCGAGTTCTGCAAGCGCCAAATCGCCTACGTTCATAGCCGCCATAGAGCGAGCTCCCTTCTGAGACGTGTTTCGTGTGGGAAATGGGTAGTTAAGCTACTCGTGCGTCGCGCGCAAGCTCGATCGCGTCAGCGTGGTGATGCGCCGGCCGAATACACCCACGAGCAGAACGGCCAGCAGCATACCGGGAATCGATGATACCGACAGCGCGCTCGGGCCGAACGCAATCAGCAGACACGTGCCGGCACCGGGCGGATGATATGAATCAGTGGTGAGTTGCACGACGGCCGTCGCCGCGATCGCGAGCATCGCTATCACGATCCGCCATATACTCATCGCGTCGTCGCCGTAGCCCGCTCCAGCGAGCGCGCCGATGATCCACCCTGTAGCGATTCCGATCGAAAAGCCCACGACGTGTCCGACGACCGCGTTCCACGGGCGCGCGGTCTTGTCGTCCGGCGTCACCGCCTGAATCAGCACCGTCGACCCGAGACTCGCGAAGAGCCACGGCTGGTGCGTGAAACGGCTCGCGAATCCGACGAGTCCGATGAGCGCCGCGGCAACGGCGCCGGCCGAGGTGAGCGGAACCGGCCCCCAGCGGGGTGCCGAGCGGGAGCTCATGCCGTTTCGTCGAGGAATCGCTTGGCGTCGAGCGCGGCCATACAGCCGCTTCCGGCGCTCGTGACGGCTTGCCGATAGACGTGATCTTGCACGTCGCCCGAAGCGAAGACCCCGGGTACGCTCGTCTGCGTCGCGTAGCCCTCTCGGCCGCCGCGCGTCACGATATATCCGTTGTCCATCTCGACCTGGCCGCTGAAGAGTCCGGTGTTGGGCCGATGTCCGATAGCAACGAAGATACCGTCGACGGATTCCTCGACGACTCGTTCATTATGCAGGTCCAGCAGCCGCAAGCCGGTGACCGCGGCGCCGTCACCGAGCACGTCGTTCACGACGTGGCTCCAGCGAATGCTGACTCGGCCTTCTCGTTCGCGCTCCAGCAGCCGCTCGACTAAGATCGATTCCGCGCGAAACTGATCGCGGCGATGCACCACGGTCACGTGACGCGCGATGTCGGCGAGGTAAAGCGTCTCTTCAACTGCCGTGTTGCCCCCGCCGACGACTGCGACGTGCCGATCGGCATAGAAGAAGCCATCGCACGTCGCGCATGCCGAGACGCCCTTTCCCCGGTACGCTTGCTCCGAGGGGATCTCGAGATACATCGCCGTCGCGCCGGTTGCGATGATCAGCGCGTCACACGTATACGCCGTTTCGCGTCCTTCCAGGCGGAACGGCCGCGTGTGCAGATCGACGGCGCGAACTTCGTCTTGAACGAGATCGGTTTCGAATCGTTCGGCGTGCTTCAAGAAGCGCGTCATCAGCTCGGGGCCTTGAACGCCGAGATAATCTGCAGGCCAGTTATCGACATCGGTGGTCGTCATGAGTTGACCGCCGCGCGCGTAGCCGCAGACTATCGTAGGCTTGAGGTTCGCACGGGCGGCATACACTGCCGCCGTGCACCCTGCCGGCCCCGAGCCGAGGATGAGAAGGCGCGAGTGAATGGCGGTTATCGCGATCCGGACATCGTCGTTACTTTTCCGGCGCCTGACTCTTGCTCCAGGCGGTCGGCGAGTTCCTGAAGGTTGTTCGTGGTGTACGTGGGCGTAACGCCGATTTTCAACATCGGCTGGCGAGCGCGATTTGTCCAGGCCGTTTTCAGACCTTGGCGATTCGCCCCGACGATCTCCCAGAAGTGACCCGTCACCCAAAGGATGTCTTCTTTAGGGCAGCCCGCGCGACGCATGCCGAGTTCGAACACCTTCGGAGACGGTTTGAACGCGTTTGCCTCTTCGCCGTTGCTGATGATCTCGTCGAGGTGCGGGAGCGTCCCGGCGAACTCACTGTGGGCTTCGATCATCTTCTTGCTTGGATTGGCGACGATCTTCAGCGTGTGACCCTGACGCTTGAGCGACTTGAGCGCTTCGATCACGTCGGGATAGGCGCGCAGCCGATGATAGTTATCGTTGATGTCTTTGATCGCTTTGTCAGGCAGCTCGATATGGTGTTTTTCGAGCGCCCACCGCAAGCATGCCTCATTGAGGGTCGGATGGGGCACGAACGCATCGGCGAGCGTCGTGTAGAACATCGTCCACTTCTGCTGGAAGCGCCAGTCTTGAGCGATGTCTTGCGCGATGTGAGACTCGCCCACATATGGCTCAATTACGTCAGCGATGGAGTAGTTGTCGACGAGTGTCCCCCACGTGTCGAACAACAGCGTTTTCGGCATTACGGTCATCCTCTCAAAATCGTCCACGGGGCTCATCAGCCCGCGCTGACATCATGAGCTTGAACGACCGCCGCGTACCGTTAAGTAGTTGACAGTAATCGGCCGTTTTCCCGGACTAGGATTACCTCGTACCACGAAAGCGCCGGAGGGATGAGAAGATGCCGCGACTCGAAGACCTCGATATTGAATCTCGCGAGTTCCTCGGCGGCTTTCAATGTCGCTCCGACGGCGATCCGCCCTCGAATCGTCTCCGCAAAGGCCTCAAGGATTCGCGAATCGCTATCATCACCACGTCCGGGCTCATCCGCAAGTCGGACGCGCCGTTCGATCTTGGCAATCCGGAAGGCGACTTCAGCTTTCGCGCCGTACCCATGGACGCTCAACCCGCCGAGCTGACCTTTTCTCATGTCAGTACGAATTGGGACCGCACCGGCTTCGCCATGGACATCAACGTCGTGTTGCCGGCCGATCGCCTAAGCGAACTTGCCGCCGACGGCCGCATCGGCGGAACGGCCCCGAACTTCTATAGTTTCATGGGGGCGATTTTCAATTTCGACAACATCATAGAGAAAAGCGCGCCGGAGCTTGCCGGCTTACTCAAAGCCGAAGGCGTCGACATCGCGCTATTCGTCCCGACTTGACCGCTCTGCTCTCACACCGTGGGTGTGATCGCCCGTGAAGTCGAGCGGGCCGGCATCGTAACGACATCGATCTCGCTCGTCAAACACTTTACACAGCAGGTAAAGCCTCCGCGCGCGCTTTGGGTCCCGTTCCCATTCGGTCGTCCGCTCGGAGCACCGAACGATCCGGAAATCCAACGCCGCGTTCTGATCGCCGCGCTCGACCTGTGCGAACGCTCCGGCGGAGCGGTTCTCGAAGACTTCGCGCTGCCGCAGCAGTACGAGCACCTCGACGCCAAGCATCAGACCGTCGGAAGAAAGTGCGGTCCCAAAGGTTGCGATCTCGACGAGATCCTGGCTGCAAGCGCGGCGGGGAGTTCGACTGATCCGGCTGCCGCGCACTACGATAACGACTTCGACGCGCTGCGGGCCGAGATTGCGGAACTCGCTTCGGCACACCGCCGATATCGTGAGCGCTATCAGAACCGCACCCAAGTCGGCCAATCGGGCGTGAAACCCGAGACCATCGTTCAGGCTGCCCAGATCGTGCATGATTTCGTCCGAGGCGACACCATCGTGCCGCCCACGGACGGACGAGCTCGCAGCGAAGCGTCCACGCCGAACCTGTTCATACGGCTCTCGATTGACGACCTGAAAGCATTCTATCTCGAAAGCCGGCTCGTGCTCGACGACCGCGCCGCAAACGATGCGGCGAGCGCGAACGATTGGCTGTGGCTCGATACGCGGGCGGGCGCGCTCATCGTCGCGGCGCGCGATCGTTTGATCGAGACCACGAACCGGGACGAAGATCCAAACTGGATACTCGCTCGCGGCATCGTCCCGCGCGGCTACGGTTCGAGCGGCTACACGATGACGCACGTTTTGGAGAAAAGCTGATGGCTGTCGTAGTTTTTCACGGTAAAGGATGCAGCGTCTGCCATGAGGAGATGACGTTCCTCGCGCGTCACGGCGTCGATTACGTCGCGAAGGACGTCACGTCCGATGCGGCAGCGCGCAGCGAGCTGATTGCGCTCGGCTCGAAAACGTTACCGACGACCGTGATCGATGGTGAGGTCGTCATCGGATTCGAGGTCGAGCGGCTGCAAACGCTGCTCGGCATTTAGCCCGACTCGCTGCCGGCTTTTTCGATCGTCACCCGCGCCGTTTCGCGACCGAAGACCATGAGCGGGACGAGGAAGATCACGGCGAGCAGCGCCACGAACAGGAAGACCGCTGAGACGCCGCCGGCCTTGAGGATGAACGGAACGTAGAACGGCGCGAGAACGCCGCCGACGATGCGCGCCGCCGATTCACCGAGTCCCGTTCCCGCTCCACGCAAACCGGTCGGATATTGCTCAGCGATGTAGAGCTTGAGGATCGGAAAGATGCCGAGCCCGAAAAACGCGACCAGAAACGCGGCGCCGATGACGGCCGCCCTGACATCGATGAATGCCAAGACGACATACCCGGCCGCGGCCAGCAGACTGTACGTCAGGATGATCGTCTTACGGCCAAAGCGATCGGCCACATAGCCTTGCAATAGGCTACCGAATCCGGCGGTCGTCATCATGATGCCGGTAAAGACGAGCGCGCTGCCGAGCTTCAAGCCTTTTTCAACGAGTATCGTAGGCCCGTATACGAGCGGCGCATAGAACATCAGCAGCGCACCGCCGTACACCGACCACGTGATGATGCTGCGTTTGAGAAACGGCTGCGCAAAGACGGCGCTCCAGTGGTAGCGGGCCTCCTCAGCCGGCAGCGCTGCCGCATCCGGGATGCGATGAAGATCGACGTCGTGCGGGAGATGCGCTTCATCTTCGAGGCGCTCGACCATCAATCGGGCTTCGTCGTAATGTCCCGCTTTGAGAAGCCAGCGAGGCGATTCCGGCAGCCATCGCACGAGAGCGAGCACATAGAGCAGCGGCGCGCCGCCGATCAAAAAGAGAATCCGCCACGACTCCTGGGGAGGATACGAAGCGACGGCCCACGCGCCGACGAAACTCGGCAAGACGTACGAGGCGATGAGCAGAGCACCCATTACTCCGACTGCCGCGCCCCGGCGTTTTGGGTTGATGAACTCGGCGATCATCAGATAGGGAATCGGGAACACCGCTCCTTCGCCTAGGCCCGCGATGAAGCGCATCGACGCGACCCAGTCCAGGCGTGGAATGATCGCGCCGACGAGCGTGAAGACGGCAAACCACGCAACGCCGATGATGACGACCTTGCGGCGACCAATGAGATCCGCAAAGTGGCCGGCAAGCGCGAGTCCGATCACGACGCCAAGCGTTGAAGACGTACCGAGAAACCCAACGTCGGCCGGAGTAAGCGTCCACAGTTTGCGCAGCGTCGGAAGCACCGTACCGATGATGCCGATGTCGAAACTCTCGATGATCCACGCGAGGACGAGCAGCAGCACGGTCGCGGCAATTGTACGCGTTACGGGCAAGCGATCGAACCGGGCGAGGATGTTGTCCTCTGCCTGAATCTTCATCGCGCTCTCGATGGGTACTGAAATCGCGGCCATTAGGGCACCCCCAAACGGAAATTGCGGTCGGGCTCAGCTTTTGAACAAAGCGAAATGCGCCAATTGTTCGCGCAGGAAACATTGGATTTGCGAAACGTCGGCGCGGATCGCTCCGGTTCGCTTACACTAAGCTTGCGAAGGGTGCTTGTTTGTCAATTGAATTACATTCGAGCCAGAAATACACCGGGAACGCTCGCGCCCATCAATCGGAGGAACGTGAATGACGCATTTGAATGGCCCGTCGGCGTCGCATGGAGATCAACGGTTTCTACGAGCCTCGCAGCGGGACGGCAATAGCGAAACGATGCCGAAAGAGCATTCGGGGCCTTTTGTGTCGGCACGAGTAAGCAGTTGTGCAGCATGACGAGACAACCCGCTCGATCTCGCTTCGAAGAGTTCATCGCTGAGCTCGAAGCGACGATCGCGGCGAAACGCGAGCAAGAGAACATCGTGGCAGCGGTTGAGCCGATGGTGAAGCATCTCATCTCCACCGATCCTTCCTGGCTCAGGGACGAGTATCGCCGCCCGCCTCGTGATAAATCGGGCCCGGGCTCTGGGTACGGACAATACTGCCTTTACCGCCGTGAAAACGCCGTTTCCGTCGTCGTTTTTTGCTGGCAAGCCGCGCGCGGTACGCCGGTGCACGATCACTTGAGCTGGGGAGTGCTCGGCTTCATCGACGCAGGAATACGTCACTCCACTTGCGGTTCATGTGCAGTCACGTTTCGAAAGCATGGCCGAGGCCTCGCGCCAGATGAGCAATGCCCTTTTGTTCGTTAACAAGTCACGGTGTGTCGTAACGGTTCAGAGCGACGAGCGGAAATGGACGTTGCCCGCGCTCCAATGTCTCATCGATCAACACATTTCCGTCAGCCGAGGACGTTGACATCACGCGAAGCCGATCCATAATGCTCTTGGTCGCTTCAAAGACGGCATGAAAGTAGTTACCGTCACGGATTAAAAGGCGGCGGGAAAACTTGAGGACTTCCGGGTGTACCGATCGCTGCTCGAGCTTTGCGCGCAGGCGGTTTGCGCGTTCCGTCGCCTCATCTAAGGTTGCGGCGGTCTTCACACTATGCAGCTTGCCGTCCGCGCGCACTTCAAGTCCGACAAGCAGCAGCGTCTGGTTGGCGCTGTGGCGCACGCTGTCGTATTGGTCTTTCTTTGCAGACCAGCGCGCCGGAGCAAGAGCAGACTGCACAAACTGACCGATACGATTGGCGCATTTGTCAACGCGCTGGAGCTCGTTGAATGTGTAGTACAGTCGCTTCCACTTCGTCTGCTCACCGCTCGAATCGATAATATCGCAGGCGTTGAACATGCGAGTGATATCAGAACCGACAAGTGCGTCAGCCAGCGTACGAGACAAGCTATCGACGACTGCATCATCAAACACAGGAATCATAGGGACCTCGCTGTTACGACGGGTTCTTCTTCTACGTCATCTCTAGCGGAATCTTGCTGTGCACAAGGGACCCGGCCGATCCTGTGTGCGGCTCAACGGGTACGCCCTTCGCGCTTCGAGTCCCGTTGCCGAGCGACAAACTGCCGTTAACGGTCTTGCAAGTCGCTATTTCGCACCCTGATGCCAAGCTCCACGGCGATGAGCAAGCCGCGCTCTTTAAAAGCCGCGCTGCCGTTGATCGTGACGTCGCCGCCCCACCTTTCCGCCGCAATCCGCAACGCGGCAGCAATCGTCGCATCAGACTGATAAAGCACGACTATTCGCGATCCTTCGTCGCGAATCACGTCGCGCCGTAGCAAGTCATTCTCGTCATGATACGCAACCGCGCCATCGATCCGGACCCGAAACTCCAGCCCACGCAAGCGTTTTTCCGCCGGCCGTGCCGCGGTGTCCGGTCCTGTCATCGTGTCGGAGTCGCGGTCGGCGTGCCGCCGTTCACGCTGATCCTGATAGCGCAGGCCTCGAAGAGCGCTCCGTGCCGCTTCGTCGCCGGCACGTGCTCGGTCAGTTACAAATTCGCGCCACGAAACCGTCCGTTGCTCCCTGAACGCCTCTGCCAATTCAAGTCGCTCCCTCGCGACGTCCTCACGCAGCTGTTCTCGGCGTTGCGCGGCCGCCATGGCGGAGAGCGCGGTAGCTACCTGGGGCGGGAGACTCGTGAGCATCTCATCGCGATCGCGACGCTTCTGAAGCGTGATCTCCACAAATCGAGCGTGTTCACTCTGACGCTGTCGAGCCCAGGCGTCGGTATACTGCTGCCGGCCGTCTTGCGTCGAGCGGAACTCCGCGTACAACCGTTGGCGCGCCTCGGCACGCTCTTCGCGGCGTTGCGTCCGCTTCTCTGGATCACGCTTGTACTCGCGCTTGGGCTTTGGCTTGCCGCGATTGGAACCCGTCGGCCGCTGCTGGCCCGGATCTCCGGGCCGGTGATGCGCGCGATCGCGCTCGTCCCGCGGCCGGTGTCCCGTAGGGCGATTGTACTCAAGCCGGCGCGGATCGTCGACGCGACGATCGCCGCTTCCGCGGTCAAAGGGTCCGAGGCAGGCCTCTAGCCGCTCTCGCGAGGCGAAGCGACCAATGTGCGAGAGCTTCGCGACAAGCCGATCGTCGGTGCGATCGACGACCACGAACCCGCCGCCTTTCTCGCGTAGCTCGAGATTGAAGTCGGTCAGAGCGAGCCGCACGTCTTCCAACTCGCATCGTCGTGTCCCAGCGACTCGCGCAACGCCGGCGCGACCTCACGGACCCACGCCGTGAAAGGCCGGTCGCCGTTCTACGTGTGCCCGTCGGTGCTCGCGTCTTGACGTTCGCCGGCGCGTCCGCGCCCCGTGCATGGAAACCATCGCCGTCGCTTGTGCGGAAGATCTCCGGTAGGCCGTCATCGCGACAGCGCACGTGATGCGGGCCGTTATCGCGCTCCCAGCCCTGGCGCAGCTCGATCTCGCGCATCGCGCGGTCCAGCGCGTAGTACGACTTCGAGAGGTGCTGCGCGCGATGCGTCTCGGGATGGACGCGATTGACGGCGATGTGGAGGTGGTCGTTCCCCGTCTCGCCGCGATGGACGGCCATCACGTACTGGTGCTCCGCGAAACCAACCGCACCCAACGCTTCCCGGCCGGCCTCAAACGCTTGCGCGTTCGTCGGCTGCTCGCCGTCGCCCCAGCTGAGCACGAGATGGACGTACGGATTTGTCGCCCGCGATTCGACCGCGACGGCCCGAAATTCATCGGCCGCCGTATCGAGCGACATGGCACCCTGCGTCTCGACCGGATACTCGCGAAACGACACCTCACCGGTCTCCGCGTCGATGTCCGGCACGCGGCTCAAGAAGTGTTTGCGCTCCGCCATGACGTGCTCGACGTCGACCGTCGCGCCGTCGCGACCGTCACGGCTAACGTAAGCGATGAGGTTGCCGGCCCATCGAGGCGGGCGTCAATCCGTTCGGCGCCGTCCCGGCCGTCGCGTTCGATGTAACCGATCAGCGCACCGGCACGATCGTCGCGAGACGCGCGCCGCGGGATGATCTTGGCGTTCAAGCCGGGTCGCGGGACTGGCCGACGCGCCGAATCGCATCGGTAAGCTCAAGCAGAATCTCCGCGTACTGACGGCCGCGATCGCGGTCAACGTTGTAGAGGTGCTTTTGCAGCCCGCCGAGCCGCCGCAGCTCCGCGATCACCTGCGCGTCGAGCCGCGACGGCGTGTGCCGCCCGAGGGCGCAGCGTCGCACGTACTCCGCAACCGGTAGCCCCGACGACGCAGCCTTCTCGGCGATCGCTTCGCGGTCGCGGTCGCTCACCCGAACGCTGAGCGCAACCTTTTTCCGGCGCTGTTCCGTACCAGGCATCGTCCCTCCGTCGGGGTCTCGGGGGGCGGCAGCCCCTGAGGATCATTCAGCGTGCTAGAAGCCTGCAGGGCGCCGAGCATGCCGCTCGCCTTGGTGCAGCGCGCGCAGCGCGGTGTGCAAAGGCATACCCTGTGCCGGTGTGGTTTTTCCACTACGCACGACGTAGATGACGCTTTCGAGGTCGCCATGATGGTGAGCGCCGGTTTTGGCATCGGGCTCGATCGTCACCGTCCCCGCCCACAACTTTTCAGCTCCGGCCGGGCTCGCGTGATCGCCGCCGCCCGGAGCATACCGGGCGTCTGCGGCGTGTTCGTATCGCACGACTCGCCCGAAACGACCACGACGCCGGCGCGACCCCAATCGCGAGCGCTCACGGCTGCTTCCCAGCCGGTGATTCGGCAAAGGTTCCGGCGGCTACGACGATGAGATCGCGGTCGTCGAAGTAGGCAGCGATGGCGCGTGAGACGTCGTCGTGCTGCACCGCCATGAGCCGCTCGCGATAGGTGTCGACGTACGCGTCGCCCAGGCAATAGTAGGCCATCCGTTCTAGTTGAGCCGCAATGCCGGCGTTGGTCGCGAGCGCAACGCGATGCTGGCCCGCCATCGAATTGCGCTGCGAGACGAGTTCCCGCTCGGTCGGTCCCGCGTCCGCATAGCCGCGCAGCACGTCGCGCACCGAAGCGATGGCGCGCTCGACATTGGCTGGATTCACGCTAACGCCGATGCGCCACGGGCCCGGTAACTTTCCGGCGGCGACGAACGAACTCGTCACACCGTACGTGGCCCCTCGCGATCGCGCAGCTGTAAGCCGAGACGCGAACTGAGCGTCGACTGTCCGAGGATACCGTTGGCGACCAGCGCCGCATCGTACCCTGCGTCGGCGCGCACGAGTGAAGTCGCGCGACCGATGACGATATCGACGTTCGCCTTGCGCTCGATCACCACGTTCGCGCGTGCCTCGCGCGCTGAACGAGCCCGTACACCGCCGCGCGAGTCCGCAGCCCGATCCGAAAAGGGGACGGTCCCGAGCGTCCGCGCGACGAGCGTCGCGAACGCGTCAGCCGGCACCGCTCCCGCGGCCGAGACGAGCGCCGGCCCGCGGAGGACGGCGCCCGCGTGATAGGCCCGGACATCGTCCAGCTCGATCCCATCGAGATCGGCTAGCAGCGCGTCCACATCGGCCACGGCATTGACGTCGCCGGGTTCATACGCGAGTTCCGCGAACTGCTGCTGCGCGCGCCACCCGGTGGCCGTACGCGCGAGGCGCAGCGATCCCGCCAGTTCCGCCTTGACGAGCGCGAGTTCACTTGCGGCGAAGGCGGGCTCGCGCAGTTCCTCGCCGACCGTCTCGAGCAGCAGCGGCAGGTCGTCTGCGGCGCAGGCGCCCGCGAACCGGAACGCAAGCGCGTTATAACCGCCCGACGCATCGTCGTCGACCGAGTACGCGCGTCGCACGCCGGCGCGTTCGAGACGCTCTTCGATCGCGTGCCGCGAATGCGCGTGCGTGCCGCGCCCGAGAAGTTCCGCGACGACGTGCGGCAACATCGGCCGGCCCGGTGCGAACGCAGGCCCCGCTTCGAGCAAACCGCGCACGTGCACGGTCGGCGTATCGGCGCTGACGACCAACTGCCATGCGAGGCCGGCACCGCAGGTCCCGCGCACGATGCGGCCGGCGAACGGCACGTGAGTCTGGGCGTGCGGCGGCGGAAGCGGTGCGGCCTCGACCGCAGGCCCGGCGCTCGCGCGCGCCTCGACCGGCTCGAACGCAACGGAGTCGAAAGTGCGGGCGGTGCCCGGAACGAGAAGCCCGACCGTGCGGTTGTCTTCGTGAAGATACGCGCTCGCTACGGAGCGCACGTGCTCGGGGGTCACGTCGCCGACGCGTGCGACGTAGTCTTCGTCGAGCCGCCACGTGCCGACCGCTTCGAACTCCGCCAAACGCTGCGCGAGCGCGAACGTGCCGTCGCGTGCGAAGGCGCGCTGCACCGCGATCTGCGTCTGGGCGCGTTCGACTTCGGCCGCATCGGGGCCGTCGTCGACGATCTTCGCAATCGTCCGTTCGACTTCGCGACGCACGTCGTCGACCGCGACGCCGGGCTGCACGTTGATCGCGATTTGAAATAGCCCGGGGTCACGCGAGCCCCAATTCCACGCCGATGCATCGAGGGCCAGCCCGGAATCGACGAGCGCCCGCGAGAGCCGGCTCGTGCGGCCGCGGCCCAAGATGCGGCCCAGGACTTCTAGAGCATATCCGTCGTTGTGGGCGGGCATGTCGGCGGCGCGCGCTTCCAGCACCGGGGTAGAAAGAACCGAGCGCTGTCCCAGCGCCGCGGGCGTATGGAAGGCGAACGAGACGATCGCCGTGTCGCCGGGCCGTTTGACGACGACGCTGCGCTCACCGGCCTGCGCGGGTTCCTCGGTGTACACGTCGGGAATCGCCGCCGCGGCGCGCGGCAGCACGCCGAAATACCGCTCGACGGCCGCTAGCGTTCGCGCCGCGTCGAAATCGCCGACGACGAAGACGGTCGCGTTGGAGGGGTGATAGTAGGTGTCGTAGAGTTCGCGCAAGCGCCGCGTCGAGACGCCTTCGACGTCGGCACGCCAGCCGATCGTCGGATGATGATAGGGGTGCTCGCGGAAGGCGGTCGCGACGACCGCGGCACTGAGGACGCGGGCGGCATTGTTATCGTTGCGCTCGAGTTCGTTGCGCACGACGGTCATCTCGGAGCGACGATCCTCGTCGGCGACGAAAGCACCACGCATCCGGTCGGCCTCGAGCTCGAGCGCGAAATCGAGATAACCCGACGGTACCGTCTCAAAGTAATTCGTGCGATCGATCCACGTCGTCGCGTTCTTGCTCGCGCCGATTTCGTTCATGATGTCGGCGAACGCACGGCCGTTGCGCCGGTTGTTCGCGGGCGTGCCTTTGAAGAGCATGTGCTCGAGCAAATGCGACGAGCCTGTGTACCCGACGGCTTCGTTGCGCGCGCCGACGCGGTAGACGACCATCACCGTCGTCACCGGTGCCGCTGCGGCGGGAACCAGCACGACTTTGAGGCCGTTGTCCAGGAACGATTGGGACGGCGTCGCGAGCGGCAGGGTGAGCATCGTTCCTTGTCTTGACAGCGTTCCTCGGAATTCCCGCAGATAACTCCGCGGGGGCGTGCGGCCAAAACGGGAAAGCGAGCACAGGATGACCCAGCTCCTTGCTACTGCACTCCCGGCGTTTCTCGCCTCGCTCGTCGAATTCGTGGAGGCGCTCACGATCGTGCTTGCCGTCGGCGTCACGCGCGGCTGGCGCTCAGCGCTGATGGGGACCTTCGCAGCGACGGCGCTGCTCGGCGTGCTCGTTCTCGCTTTCGGCCCGGCGCTCGCACGGGTTCCCATATCGCTCTTGCAGCTCGTCATCGGCGTGCTGCTCCTCTTTTTCGGCCTGCGCTGGCTGCGCAAGGCGGTGCTGCGTTACGCCGGCGCCATCGCGCTGCACGACGAGGCGACGATTTACGCGAAGCAGACGCGGCTTCTGGCTGCCCAGGCCGGGGAGCGCGAGCGGCTGGATTGGATCGGCTTTACGACGGCGTTCAAAGCCGTCGCGCTCGAGGGGCTCGAGGTGGTGTTCATTGTGATCGCGCTCGGCGCGACCGCCGGGGCACTCGTGCCCGCGAGCCTCGGTGCGGCACTTGCCGGCGCGCTCGTCGTCGGCGGCGGGTTCGCACTTCACCGGCCGCTCGCGACCGTCCCGGAAAATACGCTCAAATGCTGCGTCGGCGTCATGCTCTCTGCGTTCGGGACGTTCTGGACCGGTGAGGGTCTGCACGTCGTGTGGCCCGGTGCCGATCTCATTTTGTTCGCCCTCCTCGCCGGCTACGCGGCGGCGGCGGTGCTCGCCTATTTCCTCGCGCGCGGCGCCGTGCGCAGCCGCACGGCTGAGGCGGTGCACTCGTGAGCGGGTTGCAGACGGTCCTGCGGGAACTCGTGGGACTCTTCGTTGAGGATCGGCTCTTCGCGCTCGCGATCGCAGCCTGGCTCCTGGTCGCGGGCGCGCTGTCGGTCATCGGGCTCGGCACGCCGGAACTGCGCGGTCTCATCTTGTTCCTCGGCCTCGCAGCCGTTCTCGTCGGCGGCGTCGTGCGCGGCGCGACCAAGGGCTGAGGGCTGAGAAGTCAGAGGCGTCAGAGGGCGCGCAGGACCGCGTCTCCGAATGCCGTCGTGCCGAGCGCCGCTTCTTTGCCGCGTGCGATATCGCGCGTGCGCGCGCCGCTCGCGATCGCGTGCGCGACCGCCGTTTCGATGCGGGTCGCCGCGGGTTCATCGCCGAGGCTGTAGCGGCACAGGAGCGCGGTTGAGAGGATTGCCGCGATCGGATTAGCGATGCCCTGACCCGCGATGTCGGGCGCCGAACCGCTGATCGGCTCATAGAGGCCGAAGCGCTTTGCGCCCTCGGCCCGTGCACCGAGCGTGGCGCTCGGGAGATTGCCGAGCGATCCCGTGAGCATGCCGGCTTCGTCGCTGAGAATGTCCCCGAACGTATTTTCGGTGAGCAGGACGTCGAAGCGCTGCGGATCGCGCACCAGCTGCATCGCGGCATTATCGACGAGCACATGCTCGAGCACCACGTCGCGATACTCGGCGTCGTGCAGCGCACAGACGGCGCGACGCCAAAGCCGGCCCGTCTCCAAGACGTTCTGTTTATCGATCGATGCAACGCGGCCGCGTCGCGTGCGAGCGAGTTCGAAAGCAACGCGCGCCACACGTTCGATTTCCGGCGCCCGATACACGAGGGTGTCGACGGCGGTCTCGACCCCGTCGATCGTCCGAGCGTAGCGCGGTTCGCCGAAATACAGACCCGAGGTCGTTTCGCGCACGACGACGAGATCGAGCGCCCGTACGAATTCCGCTTTGAGGCTCGAAGCGTCCTCGAGCCCCCGTATCATCTTGACCGGGCGCAAGTTTGCGAAGAGGTCGAAGCGCTTTCGCAGTTGGAGGATTGCGAATTCCGGCCGTTTATCGCTGGGCGCCGCATCGTACTTCGGATCGCCGACGGCGCCGAAGAGAATCGCATCGCTGCGCGCGCACAGGGCGTGCGTCGCGTCGGGGTACGCCGTGCCGTCACGTTCGAGCGGCACCACACCGACGTCGCCACGTTCGTAGCGGCAATCCGGTCGCACCGCGCGCAAAACCGCTTCGGCAACCGCGATGATTTCGACGCCGATTCCGTCGCCGGGCAGCACTGCGATGGTGGCGAGCATGGGGTTCCTTCGGTTACGGTACGAAGGTATACGGCAAGCGGGGACCCTCGAAGTACGTCGTCACGCCGAATGGCACGCCAGCCACGCTCGCCACACCGACGGACTCACGCAAGGTCGCGACATCTTTTTCCGCGAGCAGCAGGGCCGTCGAAAAGAGCGAGCCCCGAGAGGGCACGGGCGCGATCCGTCGCGCCGCGAGCGCGAGCCCGGTACATGCCCGCCACGTCGAGAGCGCGTGCTCGACTGCGTGCGGCTCACCACCGAATGTGGGCGCACGACCGGCACGCGATGCCCGTCCGCTCACGCGCACAACGTACGCTTCGTCCCCGGGCGGCACGTGCGGGCCGAGGTAAAGGTGGACGACGCACTCACGCTTCGCGGCGAGTCGCGTCAACGCGCGCGACCAGCGCGCCTCGTGTTCGCGCACCGTGTCTTCGAGCGCCCCGGTGTGCGTGAGAACGGTCAACAATTTCATCGGCAAGACGGGGCCGTTGGCCTGCGCGCGTTCGATCGCGTGCTGGTAGGCGCGCGCCTCCGCTCCGAGCCACGCCGCATCGTCGCGTTTGCGCGCGATCTGGGGTGCGCTGTACGCTTCCTGGTCGACGAATGCAACGAGCAACGCGAACCGCCCGAACGGTAGGACTTGCACGCGCCGACCCTCGACCGTCATGCGCCGGCCCGCCAGTTCTGCGCCGCAGATCGCGAGCAGCAACACGGCGCGACCGGCCGGATACACGCGAGGTGGAACGTTCGGAGCGCTGCGCGTTGCGGTGCCGTTCGCCATCCCGGAAACACGTTCACGTTTGCGCGGTCCGGCCCTTGTGCCACGCGTTGCGTCGCGATTCCATCGCGAAGCGGTCCTATTAAGCAGTCGCTAGGGAATGGAAGGACGAGGCTACCCGTTAGCTCACCCGAGCGAGACCTCGAACGGTGTGGGCGGCGTTCCTTTCGGTAGCGCGTTGCCATTGCGGGCCGGCGCGGCCTCCGCTGCGGTCGTTGCGATCTCGCCGATCGTCATGGGGCGCGGCGTGGTGCGATCCAACAGCGCCAGGTGCGTCATGAGAAGACTGCGCAATTCGCTCTTGGCCTTTTCCGCGGTTTCGAGCGCGCGCTGGTGTTCGCGGCGAGCGTCGCTCGTGCGGTCACCGTACGATGCGATCTCTTTTTCGATTGAGAGCCGGGCCTCGGCGCGAATGAGATCGGCCTCCTTATGGGCGCTAGCCTTGACCTCGTCGGCCGTGCGCTGTGCGAGCAGCAGCGTGTTCTGCAACGATTCTTCCATCGCTTTGAAGTGGCTGATGCGTTCTCGCAGATCGCTCATTTCCGCTTCGAGCGCCGCGCGCTGCTGCGCTTCGTCCTCAAACGTCTCGATGATCTCGTCGAGGAACTGATCGACGTCGGCGGGATCGTACCCGGTCATCTTCTTCTTGAATTGCTTGTGCTGAATGTCGACGATCGTGATCTTTGCCATGCGCTAGCCTCGGTTCGTCATGAAGTCGAAGGACGGATCGGCGGTGAGCGTCTCGCGAATGCCGTCGGAGTTGACGCTCGTGCCGGGCGGGACGATGAGATACATCGCGTCGGCCAGCTTTTGAATCTTGCCGTCGAGCGTGTAGGCGACGCCGCTGGTGAAATCGACGACGCGCTGCAAGAGCGTGCGGTCGACTCCCAGGAGATTGATGATAACGACCTGCCGTGCGCGGAGCGCATCGGCGATTTCGGTGACGTCGGCGAACGCGCGCGGTGCGAAGAGATTGACCTCGCCGCCGAAAGCACCGCGCTTCTCGCGCGCCGAGAAGGCGACGACGTTACGCTTGACCGCGGGCGCTCGTTCCTCGTGCACGTCCTCGAACTCTTCGTCCTCCTCGTGTAACGAGAAGAACGAGCCGATTTTGTGTAGCACGCCCACTTTGGGCGCGTGATCGTCGTCGTGGTGTTGGTTCATCGACCATTCCCCCCATCTCTGCTGCGGCTGCCGAATAGCGCGGTGCCAATGCGCACCATCGTCGACCCGCTCGCGATCGCCTCTTCCCAGTCATCTGACATCCCGATCGACAGCGTATCGCCGCCGACTGCCGCGAAGGTCTGCGCTGCCAGCCCGAAGGCGCGCGCGATGGCCGCGCGGTCGTCCGTCTGCGGGCCGATCGCCATGATGCCCGCGACATCGAGCCCCTCGTCGCGCAACTGCCGTGCCAGTTCCGGTGCGTCGCCCGGCGCGATGCCGAAACGCTCCGTCGGCGAAACATTGATTTGGACGAGCGCGCGAACCGGCTTGCCGAGCGCCTGCGCGGCTCGCACGACGGCGCGGCCCGCATCGATGCGGTCGATCGACTGCACGACGTCGAACGTCTCGACGATCGCTTTGGCCTTGTTCGTCTGGACGTGGCCGATGAAATGTTTACGCGCGGGTGCGATGCCGACAAGCTTCGCGCGTGCCTCTTGTACGTAGTTTTCCGCAATGTCGACGAGCCCGCTCGCGAGCGCCTCGTCGACGACCTCGCGCGTCTGTTTCTTCGTCACACCAACCAGCACGATCTCGTCGCTCGCGCGGCCCGCGCGTCGCGCGGCCGATGCGAGACCTTCTCGCAAGTGGGCGATGCGTTCTGCTAGCGTGTTCGGAGCGCCACCCGGCAAAACTCCGATCCCGAGCTTCATGGGAGGACGTCTTTCCGGTGCTTCGCCGCGCTTTCCTATGGAATCGCTACGATATCGCGTTTACGCAACGACGGCTTTTCCCGGGGCGGCGTCGGTGCGCCGGTTGCGGCGCGCAAACGCGATGGCGAGCCCGGCTCCGATGAGGATCATCGGCAACGCGAGCAATTGTCCGCCGGTGAGGGGCCCGACGGCAAGATCGGTTTGGCGCCAAATTTCGGCGATGGAACGCGTGATACCGTAGAGCGCAAACCAGGTCCAGGCGACGACGCCGTCCGGCGGACGACGACGGTACACGATATAGACGATCGGAAGGACCGCGAGATCGAGCAGCGACTCGAAAATCTGCGAGGGATAGCGGTAGCCCTCGGCGCTGGGAAACTTGATGCAGTACGGCCGGTCGGGTACGCAGATGTTGCCGATGAGTTCGTCGTTGATGAAGTTGACGACGCGCGTCAGCGCGAGACCGATCGGTAAGCACACGACAACTTCGTCCGCAATTACGCTGAAGCTCAGCCCGGGATGTTTGCGCACGAAGATTGCGATCGCGACGATGACGCCGAGCATCCCGCCGAAGAACCCCATGCCGCCATTCCACACTGCGATCACATTGATCAAACTGCGCGGCAGGTCGCCGAAGTACAGCGCCGCATCGTGCTTGGTCACGATATCCGCCAAGACGAAGAAGAGGCGCCCACCCAGGAGCACGCCTACGAGCGCATAGACCAGAAAGTCTTGCACGCCGTCGACGCTGAGCCCGAGGCGGCGCCGGCCGGCGGGCCGCGCCATCCATGCACCGACTGCAAGGAAGCCCGCCAGATACGACAATCCGTACCAATGTACGGCCAGCGGCCCGAGTCGAAACGCGACCGGGTCGATATTTGGATAGGCAAACCAATGCTGCACGACGCGTCAGGCTTGCCGCGCGAGCCGTCCCCCGCCCTGCCCAGTCCCAGACCTGTCCCAGAATAGGCATTCCGCACCCTTTCCAAATTCACGGGGGCTTGTCACCATTGGGGGAGCGGCCTGGTCCGAGCCGCGTACAAAGACGGCCATGTCCGGACCGACTCGAAAGGAACTATCCATTGACGAAAACCACGTGGACCCGCCCCTCTTTCCAAGTAACCGGCACGGGCTTTGAAGTCACCATGTATCTCGGCACGCAGGCGCGCGCCTAACCCGTGAGCTCCGCGGTCGGCGTTGCGGCCCCCTCAAACCTCATCGAACGCTTGAGTGCGATCGGGCCGCAGCGCTACCACGACAAGCATCCATTCCATCAAAAACTCGTCGCCGGCGAGTTAACGCCGGACCAGGTTCGCGCGTGGGTTGCGAACCGGTATTACTATCAAAAAATGATTCCGCACAAGGACGCGTACGTGCTGGCGTCACTGCCGTCGCGCGCGCACCGGCGCGAGTGGATCTCGCGAGTGATCGACCACGACGGCACGAACGACCGCCCGGGCGGCACCGAAAAGTGGCTCGCACTGGGTCGAGCCGTCGGTCTCACCGACCAGTATCTCATTTCGGAAGAAGGCGTGGCCGCCGGGACGCGCTTTGCGGTCGACGCGTACGTCGAATTCGCGCATCGCAAGCCGTGGCTGGAGGCAGTGGCCTCGTCGCTCACCGAGCTCTTCGGACCGCCCGTCATGGCCGCGCGCGTCGCCGCGATCATCGAGAAGTATTTATGGATAGAGCGCCAGGGCTTGGCGTATTTCGAAGACCGCTTGGATCTCGCCAAGCGCGATGCCGATCTCGCGCTCTCCTGGGTGGTCGAGCACGCCCAGACACCCGAGCAGCAGGATGCCTGCGTCGCGGCGTTGGGCTTCAAATGTGACGTGCTCTGGTGCATGCTGGACGCAACGGCTCTGAACTGCGGCGTCTTCCGGTGACCGGCGTCGCGCAGTACCGGCTCGCGCGCGGGATCCGCCTGCAGCGGGAAGCCAGCGGTTCGCTCCTGCTGCTCGTGCCCGAAGGGATCGTCACGCTCAACGAAACGGCGTTCGCCGCGCTCGAACTTGCCGACGGCGAGCGTTCGATCGAGACGATCGCGGCGTTGCTCGCCGAGCGTTTCGACGACACGAGCGGCTCGCTCGCGGCCGACGTGCGCGAACTCTTCGATGAATTTACGGCGCGCGGATATCTGCTGCGATGATGGACGTCGTCGCACCGCCGCGCTCGCTTTTGTGCGAGCTCACGTACCGGTGCAACCTGCAATGCCCGTACTGCTACAACCCGCTCAACCTCGGACGTCCGAGCGAGGAGCTCTCGCGCGAAGCGTGGCTTTCCGTCATCGACCAGGCGACGGAGCTCGGCGTCGTACAGATCGGCTTCTCGGGCGGCGAACCGACGCTGCGCGCCCGCGAACTCGTGGCGATGACCGCGCGCGCGACCGAGCGCGGCGCGTATACGAACCTCATCACGCAGGGCACGTTCCTGGACGAGACGCTGCTCGACGAATTGCTGGACGCCGGCCTCGCGCACGTGCAGATCAGCATTCAGGCGCCCGAACGCGAACTCGCCGCGACGATCGCCGGTACCGACGTTCACGACCGTAAAATCGAAACGCTGCGGCGCGTCGCCGGGCGCGATGTGGCACTCACCCTCAATTGCGTGCTGCATCGGCTCAATCACGATTCGCTAGCGGACGTGCTCGCCTTCGCCGAACGCGAGGGCATCAAACGGCTCGAGCTCGCGAACGTGCAATTCTACGGCTGGGCGTTCAAGAACCGGGCCGCGCTCATGCCCTCGCGCACGCAGGTCGAGGCGGGCGCGGCGCTCGTCGACGCCTTTCGCGCGCGCATGCGCGGGCGCATGGACGTGACCTACGTGCTGCCCGACTACTTCGAGGAGTTGCCCAAACCGTGCATGCACGGCTGGGGACAACTCGCGCTGACCGTCACACCCGACGGCCGCGTTCTGCCGTGCCCGGCGGCAACATCGATTTCGACGCTGGCCTTTCCCAACGTGATGCAGACGAGCGTGCGCGAGGCGTGGTATGCCTCGGATGCGTTTACGCGCTACCGCGGCACGGCGTGGATGCCCGAACCGTGCCGCTCATGCGAGCGCAAAGAAAAAGACTGGGGCGGCTGCCGCTGTCAGGCATTTCTGCTTACGGGCAACGGCGCGGCCACCGACCCCGCATGCGCACTCAGCCCGGACCATCACCTCGTCGCCGCCTATCGCGATGTAGCTCCGGGCGACGTATGGTCCCCCAGGCGGTCCGCCCCCGCGCTGCGGTGATCGTTCGCGTTCTGGGATCGGCCGCCGGCGGAGGCGTGCCGCAGTGGAACTGCGCCTGCCCGAACTGCGCCGCCGCGCGCGCCGGCGCGGCGCCGCGCCGTTCGTCGTCGTCGTTCGCCGTGTCGGCCACGGGCGACCGCTGGTGGCTCCTCAACGTCTCCCCAGACGTCGCGCAGCAGATCGAAGCTTTCCCGCCGCTGATGCCGCGGGCGGGGCGCGGCACACCGATTGCGGGCATGCTGTTGACCGACGCGAACGTCGATCATCTCGGCGGTTTCGCGGTGCTGCGGCAGCAAGGCGACCACGCATTTGGCGTGTACTCGAGCGCGACCGTGCGCACCATCGCAACGGCGCAGGAAGCCTTCGCCGCATTTACAATTGCGCCCCACCGCTGGGAAGCCGTGTCGCCCGGAACGACCTTCCGGCTCGAGGAAGGCCTGGACGTTCGCGTCGTGCCGGTCGCGGGGCTGACGCCGGGGTACGCGGGCCGGCGCGCGCTCGACGATGCCGTCGTAGCGTACGCCGTTATCGACCGCCCTTCCGGCGCGAGCGTGCTCTTCGCGCCGGTGTTCATGGACGTGACCGAACCGTTGCTTGCGGCAGCGCGACAGGCGAGCGTGTCGTTCTTCGATGGATCGTTTTGGTCCGACGACGAGCTCAGCGGCGTCGGCGTCGCTAAGGCTGCGCGGTCGCTCGGGCACGCGCCGATCGGCGGTCACGACGGTTCGCTCGTGCCGCTAAGCACGCTTCCGACGGGCGCGCGGCGCTTTCTGACGCACCTCAATAACACGAATCCCCTGCTCGACCCACGGTCGGACCCCGCCGCCCAAGTACAACGCGCGGGACTGCAGGTCGCCTTCGACGGCTTAGAACTGCGCGTCGGTGGCGCTTAGGCGGCTGAGGCCTCTGCCGCAGCGCGGTACGCTCTCTCGTACGCCGCCACGATCTCGGTGCCCAGGCATGAGAGCCGCCCGCCCACGGCGATCAACTGGTCGATTTGACCGCCGGCATGGGAAATGTCGGCGTCGAGCAGCGTTAGGTCGAGGGCGAAGTGACGGACGTCGGGAGCATTGAGGGCCATACCAGCGAGTATCCATTGCGGAGCCACCGCTGCAACGAGTGCAACGAAAGACCCCATCGAGCGAGCGCGAGCGCTAGGGTTATCTGCGAATTGCCCTGCCTTTTGATATCCGCGCCATGCTCGCCTGCATCTCGTGTAAGCCGAGTCACAGGCGCCGTCCGCGTGGTCGCGTAGAGAGTCGGCGTGCACCAACTCAATATCGCAACGGCGTTCTTAGCGGGGCTCGTCTCCTTCGTCTCGCCGTGCGTGCTGCCGCTCGTGCCGAGCTATCTCTCCTTTTTGACCGGCGCCAGCCTCGAGGACCTCAAAACCGAGACGACCGGCGCCGCCAAGGCGCGCGTCCTCCTGCACGCGCTCGCCTTCGTCGCGGGCTTTACGCTCGTCTTCATCGCGATCGGTCTTTCGGCGAGCGCGATCGGCGGCGTCTTCGCGACCAACAAGCGCGCGGTGGAGATCGTCGGCGGACTCATCATCATCGTACTGGGTTTGCAGATGATGGGCGTTCTTAAAATTCCGGCGCTGATGATGGACAGGCGCGTGCGCGTTACGCCGCGCAAGCAATCGCTCTGGGTTTCCTTTCTCGTCGGACTCGGCTTTGCGGCGGGTTGGTCTCCGTGCATCGGCCCGATCCTTTCGGCAATCATTCTGCTCGCGTCGCAAGAGAAGTTGCCGCAAGCGACGTTTCTGCTTTTCGTGTACTCGATGGGCCTCGCGATCCCGTTCTTGGTGACGGCTGCGGCGATCACGCAGTCGATCGGAGCGCTCAATAAAATGAAACGCTATCTGCCGGTCATCGAGGCGACGTCCGGTGCCGTGATGATCGCAACCGGTCTCGTCGTTGCGACCGATCAGTTTACGCGCGTCGCGGGCTTCTTTTATCAGTACGTCAAAGCGCCGAGCCTGTAGTGCTGCGCTTCTGGCTCGCGGCCGCGGTCGTACTCGCAGGCGATCAGCTCACGAAGCATCTCGTCGCATCGGGCTTCGTGCCGGGCGAGAGCCGGATCGCGATCCCACACGCACTCTACTGGACGTACGTGCAGAACCATCGCGGCGCGTTCGGCCTTTTCGGATCGCAGGCGTGGTTGCTCGTCGCGATGTCCGTCGCCGTGCTCGCCATCTTTTGGTTTGCGTTTCGCGATGCGGCGGCGCAGTCGCCTCTGGTGCGGCTGGCGTTTGGCGGCATCGTCGGCGGAGCGATCGGCAATATCGTCGACCGCTTCCACTACGGCTTCGTCGTGGACTTCGTCGATTTGCGCTGGTGGCCGGTGTTCAACGTCGCGGATTCCTGCATTACCGTCGGCGTCGCGCTGCTGGTCCTGGGCTCGCTGAGACCGCAAACCGCGAAAACGCCGGTCAGGACGGCGCGATAGAAACGCCGTCGCTCGCTTCACACGTCGTCACCGACGCGGAGGCCGGTTCGCGCTGCGATGTTGCGATCGCGCGCATCACGGGCGCTTCACGCGGTCAGGTCGCAGGCGCGATTCGTGCCGGACACGTGCGACTCAATGGTACCGCCCCGAAGCAAGCGACGCCGGTCGTAGCGGGAGACACGCTCGAATTTTGGATCGAATCGCGCGTAGCGCTCGAGGCGCAACCCGAGGACATTCGCCTCGAGGTGGTCTTCGAGGACGACGCGCTGCTCGTCGTCGATAAGCCTGCCGGAATGGTAACCCATCCCGCGCACGGCGCGCGCGACGGTACGCTCGTCAACGCCCTGCTCGCACACGTGGCGCATTTGCCCGGCGACCCGTTGCGGCCCGGGCTCGTTCACCGGCTCGATCGCGACACCTCCGGTCTGCTCGTCGTTGCGAAAACCGACGCCGCCCTGGCGGCACTCGGCAAGGCGATGATGCGCCGAACTATCGGCCGGACGTATCTCGGGCTCGTCAGCGGTATTCCGTCGCATCCAAAAGGCACGATCGATGGTGCTTTGGGGCGCGATCCGCACAATCGCCTCAAGCACGCGATTCGCGCCGACGGGAAACCCGCCGTCACGCACTACGAAGTCCGCGAGAAAATGCGCGATGCATGCGAGTGCGCGTTCGTACTGGAAACCGGGCGGACGCACCAAATTCGCGTCCACATGATGGCGCTCGGCTATCCGATTCTCAACGATCCCCTCTACGGCAAGATCGACCCGCGCGTGGATTTGCCGGGGCAGGCGTTACACGCTTGGCGGCTGGCGTTTGCGCACCCGACGACGGGCGAGGCGCTCTCCTTCGAAGCGCCGCCACCGCCCGACTACGTTGCCGCGCGCGAGGCGCTTCGAGCGCGGTGACCGTCGACACAGCCCGGACCTTCACGCTGCGCGCGAGCGAGGGCGCAGCCCGGTGCGGAGCCCTCGCGCTCGGGCATGGCGTCGTCGAAACGCCCGCGTTCATGCCCGTCGGAACCGCCGGAACCGTCAAGGGTCTGACGTCGGCCGATCTGTGCGAATTGGACGCGCGCATCGTGCTCGCGAACACGTACCATTTGTGGCTGCGGCCCGGCGGCGAAACGATCGCGGCCCTGGGCGGGCTGCACGCATTCATGGCGTGGGACCGCAATATCCTCACCGATAGCGGCGGCTTTCAAGTGTTCTCGCTCGAATCGCGGCGCGAACTCTCCGATCGCGGCGTACGCTTCCGCTCGCACCTCGATGGCAGCGCGCACGAGTTCACACCCGAAAACGTGATCGCGTTTCAGGAATCCCTCGGAGTCGACGTCGCGATGGCGCTCGACGTCTGCGTGAAACTGCCGGCGGTGCCCGAGGAAGTCGCTGAAGCGGTTCGCCGCACGACGCTGTGGGCGCAGCGCTGCGCGGCCGCGCGTTCGAGCGCGACGACGCAACTGTTCGGCATCGTGCAAGGCGGCCTGGCCGAACGCGAGCGCGAACGCAGCGCGCGCGACCTGGTGGCCCTCGACCTGCCCGGCTACGCGATCGGCGGCCTTTCCGTCGGGGAATCGCGCGAGGATCTGTACCGCATGGCGCGCTTCACGGCGGCACTGCTGCCGCGCGAGCGACCGCGATACTTGATGGGGGTCGGAACCGTGCGCGATCTGATCGCCGCCATCGATGCGGGCGTAGACATGTTCGATTGCGTGTATCCGACGCGCTGCGGCCGCAACGGTCGCGCGCTCACCCGCGCGGGAGATCTGGCGATCCGCAACGCCGTCTTCGCGCGCGATCCACAGCCGCTCGACGCAACGTGTACGTGCGCGGTCTGTGCGACGTATTCGCGCGCGTACCTGAGCCATCTCTTTCGTTCGGACGAAATGCTTGGGCCGCGCTTACTCTCATACCACAATCTCGCGCTGCTGGCGCAGCTCATGGCCGACGCCCGAACCGCCATCGCAGCCGGAACGTGGGCCGCGTTTCGCGATTCCGTCGCACCCCACGAGGGCGCCGAACCGTCGTAACCGCGGTCCCGTTCCCGCGGCTATTCGAAGCGAAGCGCGACGATCGGATCGAGACCCCGACGAGCGCCGAAAACGCCACCGCTATGAAGATGGATGCCGGCGGGCGGCCGCGAGCGCGAGCCCGTCGGCGACGCTCGGCGTCGAGGCACCGCCCGATCCGCTGCGAGCGCCACCCGAATTGGTGCTGCCCGGTGAGACGATGAGCAGCTTGCTGCCCAAACCGTTGATCGAATTCGCGACCTTCGTGCGCGCGCGTCGCACGCGCGCGAAACGTGGGATGCGCGACTCCACACGCAGGTACGGCGAGCATCTCGAAGCGTAGGATGCCTCAGAGGGCATCAACGCGCGTCGGGAGCTCGCCGCCTTATGAAATGGTCAGAACGCGGAGACTACCGCTCGTCGTGGTTCTCGCGATTTCCGTTGTCTTGGTTCTGTTGGTTATCGCGGTTGTCGTGGTTGGAGCGATGGTCGCGTCGACCGTTTTTGCCGCGACGGTCGCGCGACCCGTTGCCCTGGCCGTTCCTGCCGTCGTAGCCGCCGTCGTTGTAGCCGCCGTTGTTATTGCCGCCGTTGTTATAGCCGCCGTTGTTATAGCCGCCGTTGTTATAGCCGCCGTTGTTATAGCCGCCGTTGTTGTAGCCGCCGTTGTTGTAGCCGCCGTTGTTGTAGCCGCCGTTGTTGTAGCCGCCGTTGTAATAGCCGCCGTTGTTATAGCCGCCGTTGCCGAGGATACGAATCGTCCGGGCGTTCACGTTGCCGTTGCCGGCGTCGGTACCGACGACCGAGATGCGTTCACCCGCTTGCAAGCTCTGGCCGCTCGGGGAGATCTGCGTGCCGTCTTTGAGGAAGATGGTACGACCGTTGCGCAGGGTGACCGCACCGCCGTTGACCGAGGAGATGATGCCGGCGGCACCCTGCTGATAGGGGTACTCCGCCGAAGCTGCGAGCGGCGCCGCGGCGACCGTTGCGAGCGCGAATAGCGTGGTGACGATAGGTTTCATAGTGGCTCCGCTGTGGGTGTATGCCGTTCCAACGCGCTCACGCCGGAAAAGTGCTGGGAGCTGCCTCAGAATCGCGGCGCCAGCGCAAGCCTCACGGTCGAGGCCGCCCTGCCCGAACGGGATCGTTAAAGGTCGTAGGCGACGGTGAGCGGCGCGTGGTCGGAAAAGCGTTCGTCGGTATAAATCGACGCGGAACGCACGCGCGCGGCGAGACCCGGCGTGACGAGTTGGTAATCGATGCGCCACCCTAGATTGCGTTCGAACGCGCCCGGCCAATTCGACCACCACGTGTAGCGCTTGGGCTCGCGATCGACGGCGCGAAACGCGTCGACCCAGCCGATGCCGTCGACGACCGTATCCATCCACGCGCGTTCGTGCGGCAGAAACCCGGTCACGCTTGAGTTACGCACCGGGTCGAACGTATCGATGTCGTGATGCGCGACATTATAGTCGCCGCAGATGACGTAGCGCCGGCCGTCGTGCCGCATCGCGGCCAGCGGCGCGAGGAAGCGCTCGAGAAAGCCGTCCTTGACGGCCTGTCTCGCCGGGCCGCTCGTGCCGGAAGGCACGTACAGCGATGCGACGCTGAAGTCGCCCCAGTCGAAGCGAACGTAGCGCCCCTCGACGTCCATGTCGAGCATGCCGAGCCCACGGACGATGGCGTCGGGTGGACGCTTTGCGTAGATCGCGACGCCGCTGTACCCTTTCTTCTGCGCGTCCACGAAGGTGTACGCGTATGCGTCGAGATCGAGCGCTTCGGGAGGCAACTGGTGTTCTTGGGCTTTGGTTTCTTGGATGCAGAGCACGTCGGGCGAGACGGCCCGCAACCACGTGAAAAAGCCCTTGCGCGCGGCGGCGCGGATTCCGTTGGCATTGAATGTCGTCACGCGCAGCATGGCGTTCGTGCGTTCGCCGACCACAGCGCGGCTACTCCGTCTCCCTGGAGGCTCACGTTTCCAAATGCGGCCGGCGCGGAACGTATGGGAAGGTGAAGACCGCGGCGCCTCGCGTGACGATCCCGGCGAACACCGATGACACGGTGCTTCACATCGGCGCGCGCGCCGTCGGGCTCACGAACCTGCGCAAGCCGTTTTTCCCCGAGATCGGCCTCACGAAAGGCGGATTACTTCAGTACTACGCAGACGTCGCGCCGTTGCTGGTGCCGCACGTGCGCGAGCGGGCGATGGTGATGAAGCGCTATCCGCACGGCGCGGGCGGTGACTTTTTCTTTATGAAGCGCACGCCTCCCGGTGCACCCGCGTGGCTGCAAACGTGCTCGATCGAGCACGACTCGGGCAACGTCATCGCTTTTCCGGTGGTCGACGACACGGCCGCCCTCCTATGGCTGGTCAACCTCGGCTGCATCGATCTCAACCAATGGTACGGCCGGTGCGACGACGTCGACCGGCCCGACTACGTGCACTTCGATCTCGACCCGGTCAAAACGGGGCCGAGCGGACCGACACCGTTTGCGGTCGTCTTGCAGGCGGGGCTCGCACTCAAAGCCGCACTCGACGCGCTCGGGATGCCGTCGCTCGCCAAGACGTCGGGCTCGAACGGTCTCCACGTCTACGTGCCGATCGTACGCGGCCCCGTGCAAAAGGAGGTTTGGCATTTCGCCAAAGCGCTCGCCTTTGCCGTCGCGGCACAGCACCCCGACATCCTCACCGCCGAGTACAAGATCGCAAAACGTCCGCACGGGCGCGTGCTCGTGGACTACAATCAAAATGCGTGGGGCCGCACCTTGGCCTCCGTGTACAGCGTGCGGCCAACCCCACGCGCCAGCGTGTCGACCCCGGTAACGTGGGACGAGGTCGCTCAAGGTTTTGCGATCGATGACTTCCGTGTCGAGAACGTGCGCGAGCGCTTCGCCCGCACGGGCGATCTTTGGGCCCCGCTGCTCGCGAAAACCAAACGCGTCAAACTCGAGAAGTTCGGATGAGCTTTGCGCTGCCGCTCGCGTACGCGCCGATGGAAGCGCGGCTCGTCGACGCGATACCGCGGGACGCGGGCTGGCAGTACGAGCCGAAGTGGGACGGTTTTCGGTGCCTCGCGTTTCGTGACGGCGACGACGTGCGCTTGCAATCGAAGTCGGGGCGTCCCCTGGAGCGTTATTTTCCCGAGGTCGTCGCGCACGTTCGCGCCCTCGCTGCAACGCGCTTCATTCTCGACGGCGAACTCGTCATCGACGTAGGCGGCTCGCTCTCGTTCGACGATCTGCTGCAGCGCATCCATCCCGCCGCGTCGCGCGTCACGATGCTCGCGAACACACGCCCCGCCACGTACCTGCTCTTCGACATCCTCGCCGATCGCGAGGGCGCGCTCGTCGATCGGCCGCTTGCCGAACGTCGCATGCGTTTGGAAGCGTTCCTTGCACGCGGCCTTCCAGCTGGCGATGCGGGCCTGCGGCTCTCGCCCGCAACGCGCGAGCTGGCCCACGTCGATGATTGGTACGCGCGCGTCGGCGGCGCGCTCGACGGCGTCGTTGCCAAACGCTCGGACGCACCGTATCGTTCGGGTGAACGCGACGCCGTCGTGAAGATCAAAGCGCAGCGCACCGCAGATTGCGTCGTCGGTGGCTATCGCGCCGGCACGAACGAAACGGGATTGGGATCGCTGCTCTTGGGTCTCTACGACGATGCGGGCGAACTCGCGTACGTCGGTCATACTTCCGGATATTCCGCGAGCGAGAAGCGCGCGATGCTCGAACGGCTGCGGCCGCTGCAGGCGACGCACTCGTTTGCCGGGCGGGTCCCCGGCGGCCCGAGTCGCTGGAATCGCGGTGCGGCGACGGCGTGGCAACCGGTGCGGCCCGAAGTCGTGCTCGAGGTCGCCTACGATCAGGTCACGAGCGACCGCTTCCGCCATGGCACGCGACCGCTGCGGTTGCGACCGGACAAAGCACCGCAGGCGTGCACGCTCGCCCAAATCGTCGCCGACGACCGCACGATCCGGCTGTACGACGCCGGCGCATAGCGCCGTTCGGCCGCCCTCCCCGGCGCGGCCGTTGACTCCCCTAGAGCCGATCTGCTAGCGTCGAGCCGTGTCCCCGCGCCCGCCAATTCGCACCGGACGACTGCATTATGCCTGGATCGTCGCAGCGACCGCCTTCCTCGTCCTGATCGTGGCCGCGGGCGTGCGCTCGACGCCCGGCGTGCTGATGCTGCCGATCGAACGGGAGATGGGCTGGAGCGCGCAAACCGTTTCGGCGGCAGCCGCCATCAACATCGCCCTCTTCGGCCTCATCGGGCCATTTGCCGCCGCGCTCATGCAGACGTTCGGCCTGCGGCGCACGATGGTGCTCGGCCTCGCCATCGTCGCTCTGGCCGTCACGGCGGCGGGTTTTTCGCGCGAACCGTGGCAGTTGATCGTGAGCTGGGGCGTCTGCGCCGGCATTGGCCTGGGCATGCTTGCGATGGTCCTCGCCGCGAGCGTCGCGAACCGCTGGTTTTTCACGCAGCGTGGCCTCGTCACCGGCGTCTTGACGGCGGCGACCGCGACGGGGCAACTCATCTTTTTGCCCATCCTCGCGCAGGCCGCCGAACGCGTCGGGTGGCGTAGCGCGACCTGGATCGTCGCGGGCGCGGCGCTCGCAGTGATCGTACCCGTGATCGCGTTCGTGCGCGATCGGCCCGCCGACGTCGGCCTCACGGCGTTCGGCACCACGGACGCGAGCATCGTCGTTGCGCTAGGCCGCAATCCGCTCGCCATCGCCATCTCGGCCCTCGCGCGAGCTTCGAAATCGCCGTCGTTTTGGATTCTGGCCGGGACGTTCTTTATTTGCGGCGCGAGCACGAACGGGCTCATCGGCACACACTTCATCGCGGCGTGCGGCGACCACGGCATTCCCGAAATGCGCGCGGCGACGCTGCTCGCGGCGATGGGCGTCTTCGACCTTGTCGGAACAACGGCGTCCGGCTGGCTTTCCGACCGCGTCGATAATCGCGTGCTGCTCTTCATGTATTACGGACTGCGCGGGCTGTCGCTGCTCGCGCTTCCGTTCGCGCTCGATGCGTCGTTTGCCGGGCTTTCGGTCTTCGTGCTCTTCTACGGACTCGATTGGATCGCGACCGTGCCGCCGACGGTGCGGATGGCAACGCAGGCCTTCGGGGCAGAGGAGGGTCCCGTTATCTATGGGTGGATCGGCGCCGCGCACCAGCTCGGAGCGGGCGCGATTGCCTTTGGCGCGGGCACGATCCGCACGCACTTCGCAACTTACACCCCCGCGTTCGAAATCTCCGGACTGCTTTGCATCGCCGCAGCGTTCGCGGTGCTCGCGTTTCGCGCCGCGCCGCGCCCGGCACTGACGCCCGCAACCGCGGCGTGACGGCCGGTGCCGCCCGCCGGACGCTCGCGCTCGCCGCGGCAGCCGTCGCGCTCGTCGCGGCGCTCGCGATCGCGCTGAGCGCGAGCCGGCCCGCGCACGGCCCGGGCACCGCGAACGCAGCCTTCATCGGTACGCCGGTCGGGCCGCAAAAGCCGGCCGGCGATGCGCTCCTGCGTGACGGCACGGGACGCCCCGCGCACGTCATCGTTCCAGGGGCCGCCGCGACCGTGCTCTTCTTCGGATATACGCACTGCCCCGATGAGTGCCCGCTCGCGCTCGCCGCACTCGGACGCGCGTACCGCATGCTGCCGGCCGCCGCGGCAGCGCGCACGCGCATCGTCTTTGTGACAGTCGATCCCGCGCGCGATACGCCCGCGGTCGTCGCGCGGTACGTGCGAAACTTCGACCCGCACCTCGTCGGACTCACCGGTGAGGCACGCACGCTCGCGGACCTGCGCGACGCCTACGGCGTACGTGTCGATGCACGCACGCACGAGATCGCACACGGCGCTACCGTGTACGCGATCGACGCGACGGATCGCGTGCGCTTCATCTATCCCTCCGATACGCCGGCCAAGGACTTCGCACACGATCTTGCTTTGCTCGCGCGTTAATGCGCCGTCGGAACCGCCGTGGACTCGAGTACGTAGGGCAGGTAGTGCGCGGCTCGTAAGCACGCGACGATGCGATCGACGTCGGTAGGCGTGCGCGTTTCGAGCGTGATGTCGAGTTCGGCACTTTTCGACGATACGTCGTGGAAGAGCCGCTGATGCGCGACGTCGAGAATGTTCGCCCCGCACTCGCCGATGAGCTTGGCGACATCGGCAAGAACCCCCGACGATCGACGATTTCGACGCGCATGCGCACCACGCGTCCCTCGCTCAGGCGCACGCGAGCGATGATGGTGGCGAGCAGTCCCGTATCGATGTTGCCGCCGCACACCACGAGCCCCACGCGCCGTTTCGCGAAGCGCCCCGGATCGTCGAGCAGCGCCGCGAGGGCGGCCGCTGCGGCGCCTTCGACGAGTAGTTTCTCATCCTCGAGAAAAATGTGGATCGCGCTCTCGATCGCGCGTTCGGAGACGAGGACGACATCGTCGACGAGTTCCCGCGCAATCGCGAGCGGCCGCTCGCCGATCGATTTGACCGCAATCCCTTCGGCGACGGTTTGTCCACCGTGAGCGAGGGGCAGGCCGTTACGAATCTGATGGAATGACGGGTAGAGCGCGCTTTGCACGCCGACGATCTCGAGCGACGGGCGGAGCGCCTTGGCCGCGAGCGCGCAATCAAACCGCCGCCGCCGACCGGCACTAGCAACACGTCGAGATCTGGCACGTCGCGTAAGAACTCGAGCCCCGCGGTTCCCTGGCCCGCTATGATGCGTTCGTCGTCGTACGGGTGAATGAGGGTCAGGCCTTCCGCCGCGGCAATCGCGTGCGCGCGCTCGGCAGCTTCGGCCAATACGTCGCCTGCCAACATGACGCGTGCGCCGAATCCTTGCGTGCGGCGAACCTTCGTGAACGGCGTGTTTTCCGGCATGACGATCGTGGCCGCGATGCCGAGGCGCGCCGCCTGATAGGCGACCGCCTGCGCGTGATTGCCCGCCGACATCGCGATGACGCCGCGCGCGCGTTCACGTGAGGTCAACTGCAACAAACGATTGGCCGCGCCGCGATCTTTGAAGGCGCCGGTGCGCTGCCGCGTTTCGAGTTTGAGGAACACCTCCGCGTCGGCCCGTTCGCCGAGCGTCGCCGCGGGGAGCGCCGGCGTGCGCACGATGTAGTCGGCGATGCGAGCCGCCGCGGCTTCTATGTCCGCAAAAGCGACGGGAAGCGCCATTCCCCTTTGGTACGACGTCGGCCGTCGCAGTCCGCGGCGACGATCGGTCGTCGTTTCCGCCCGCTTCGCGGCGTGTGACCGTGCCCACACATCGGGCGTCCGCAACAACGACGCATTCTTGCTCGCTTGCCATGGCCGAAGAAGATAGGGAGTTCCCTTACTTCGGAGAGTGCCAATGGCTGAAATCCGCCCGCCGAACGTGCTGCTTATAAGCGCAGGCATTTTCGCACTGGGGTTCTTGGCACACACCACGGTTACGGCCATCACGTTGGCGAACCCGCATGCGTTCGGTTCGTCACCCGCGTCGCTTACGCCGGTTCCGTCCAGCAGTCCATCGGCCTCGCCGAGAACCTCGCCGATTCCGGCGGGCATCGCGCCGCCTTCGCTGCACGGCAACGCGGCGACACCGGCCGGGCCGCGCGATACCAAGCCGGCGCCTCGCGGACCCGGAAAGTACGAACCGGCGATCGCACCCGTCGAGGCGTTACGCGCTAAGACCGCGTAGCTACCGGGTGCGCGCCGCTTCCCACGCGCGAACGGTCGCCACCTTACCGGCGAGAAATGCCATATAACCGCCCGAGAGCAAGAACTGCTTGCGCAATGGGTCGAGCGAAAACCGCACCTCCGCGCCGTCGTCGCGACTCAGGACTTCTCGTTCAAGATCGATGCTAGCGAAGGCCGAACCGAGCAGAGGGTCGATTTCGGCGGCATCGACGATGACGGGGGCGATGCCGTTATTGTACGCGTTTTCGAAGAAGATCCGCGCGAAACTCGGGGCCACGACGGCACGGAATCCGCGATCCGCGAGCGACCACGCGGCATGTTCGCGCGAGCTGCCGCAACCGAAGTTTTCCCGCGCGACCAGAATAGACGCTTCGGGGTAGCGCGCGAGCAGTTCGGCGCCGCCGGTCATCCCCGTGAAGAGGTGCTTGCCTAAACCCGTAGTTTCGATGCCCGTCAGGTAATGCGCCGGGATGATTTGGTCGGTGTCGACGTTCGCGCGGTCGAGCGGCAGAATCGTTCCGGAGACGATCACGCGCGAACCTCCGCCGCATGCGTCTCCACCGTTCTCGCGCCGAGTTCCGTAGGTGCGCCGATACGGCCGAGCACCGCGCTCGCTGCAACGACGGCGGGCGAGGCAAGATGAACCCGTCCGCCCGTCCCCATACGGCCCGGAAAGTTACGATTGGTCGAGGAGATGCAGCGACCGCCCGGGGCGAGCACGCCCATCGACATTCCCAGACACGGCCCGCACGACGAGTGCGTCCAAAGCGCCCCGGCATCTTGGAACACGTCGTGCAGGCCCTCGCGTTCGGCCGCGCGTTTGACGGCCTGCGAACCCGGCGTGACGATCGTGGGAATCGTCACCGTGCGTCCGCGCAGCACCTCGGCTGCGGCACGTAGATCCGAAAGCCGCGAATTAGTACACGATCCGATGAACGCCTGATCGAGTGCGAGCGCGCGCAGATCGTCGCCGGCAGCGACGTCCATATACTTCAGTGAGGAAGCATCGGCATCGGCGGGAATCCGCGCCCCCAGGGGCACGGCCTCGCCGGGATTGGTGCCCCAGGTGACCATCGGGCGCAGGGCATCGACGTCCAGGCCGATCTCACGGTCATAGGTCGCGCCGTCGTCGGCGCGCAGCGTACGCCAGTAGGCGACCTTCGCTTCGAAGGCCTCTCCCGCCGGCTGGTTGTCGCGGCCGCGCAAATACGAAAACGTCGTTTCGTCCGGCGGACACATGCCCGTCGTTGCGCCGGCCTCGATCGCCATGTTGCACAGCGTCATTCGCTCGTCCATCGACAACGCGTCGATCGCCGTCCCCGCGTACTCGAGCACGTAGCCCGTCCCGCCTTTGAATCCGAGCGTCGCGATGACGTAGAGCGCGAGGTCTTTGGCCGTCGCGCCGCCTTGCAGACGCCCGTCGACCGTCAGGCGCATCACCTTGGGACGCTGCAAGACCAGCGTCTGCGCGAGCATCGCACCGCCCTGTGCCGTCGAGCCTACGCCGAGCGCGAATGCGCCGAACGCGCCGAGCGTGCACGTGTGGCTGTCGCCGCATGCGAGCGTCATGCCGGGTTCGACGTAGCCGCGCTCCGGCGTGACGACATGACAGATGCCATTTTGCCCGATATCGAACAGCGCGATCGCATGGCGTTTGGCCCATTCGCGCAACACCTTGGCCTGAATCGCCGTTTCCATGTCTTTGGCGGGTGAAACGTGATCGTTGATCGCGACGATACGATCGGTCGCGTAAAGACGGTCGCCGAACTTGCGCTCGATCTCGAGCGCACCCTGGGGCGTCGTGATCTCGTGCGCGACGACGCGATCGACGAAGACGAGTGCGTTGTCACCCGGCAGCGTCTCGACGACGTGCGCGTTCCAAACTTTCTCAAACAGCGACTGGGGCATGCGTTCCCTTCTCTTCGTGACCGGCGCCGCCGCGCAGACCGCTGCAGCGGAGATGATCGATGCGGATCGCGCGGTTGACCGCCCCGACCACCGCGCGCAGCGACGCGCTCACGATGCTCGCATCGCGGCCGACGCCGTAGTGCGAGACGCCGGCCGTCACGACGTCGACGTATGCGATCGCTGCGGCGTTTGCGCCCGAGCCGACGGCGTGTTCGTGATAATCGCCGACTCCGATCGCGACACCGAGATCGCGGGACAACGCCTCCACGAACGCATCGATCGGTCCGTTTCCCGTGCCCCACAACGTCCGCACGCCGCCCGCGTCCCCGATGGTTGCCTCGATCGTCGTGCGGCCCGAGCCGTCGTCGGCGACGCGATAGTCCACCAGCCTCAGCGGCGCCTGCGCGCCCAAATATTCGCGTTCGAATGCGGCGAGGATGTCGGCGGGCGCGATCTCCGCGCCGCTCTCCTCCGACATGCCCTGCACCGCGCGGCCGAATTCCACTTGAATGCCGCGCGGCAGATCGAAGCCGTAATCGTGGAGCATCACGTATGCAACGCCACCCTTGCCCGACTGACTATTAATGCGGATGACCGCTTCGTAGGTGCGCCCGACGTCGGCGGGATCTATCGGCAGATACGGAACCTCCCACACGACGTCGCCGCGCTCCTCGCGCGCCGCGAAGCCCTTCTTGATCGCATCTTGATGCGAACCCGAGAACGCCGTGAACACGAGCTCGCCGCCATAGCAATGGCGCGCGTGCACCGGCAAGCGGTTGCAGTATTCGACGGTCTGCACGATCTCGGGAATATTCGAGAGATCGAGTCCGGGGGCGACGCCCTGCGAAAAGAGGTTGAGCGCGAGCGTGACGACGTCCACGTTGCCGGTGCGCTCGCCGTTGCCGAAGAGCGTCCCTTCGACCCGGTCGGCGCCGGCCATCAACGCCAACTCCGCCGCCGCAACCGCGGTGCCACGATCGTTGTGCGGATGCACCGAGAGTACGATTGAGTCGCGTCGCGCGACGTTGCGGTCGAACCACTCGATTTGGTCCGCGTACACGTTGGGTGTCGCCATCTCGACCGTCGCGGGCAGGTTGAGAACGATTTTGCGCGCGGGGGTTGGCTCCCATACGTCCATGACGGCTTCACAGATCTCGCGCGCAAAGTCGAGTTCGGTACCCGTAAAACTCTCGGGCGAATACTCCAGCCGCACGTCGGTTTCCGGGATGCGCGCGGCGTTCGCTTTGATGCGCGCGACGGCGTCGGTCGCAATCTTCACGATGCCCGGCCGGTCTAGGCCGAACACGATGCGCCGCTGCAGCGCCGACGTCGAATTGTAGACGTGCACGAGCGCGCGCGGCGCACCGGCGATCGCTTCGAAGGTACGCTCGATGAGATCGGCCCGCGCCTGCGTCAGAACTTGGATGGTCACGTCCGGCGGAATCGCCCGGCGTTCAATGAGTTCGCGCACGAAGTCGAAATCGGGCTGCGACGCCGCCGGAAAGCCGACTTCGATTTCTTTGAAGCCCAGCCTTACGAGCAACTCGAACATGCGCCGTTTGCGCTGCGGTCCCATCGGTTCGATGAGCGCCTGGTTCCCGTCGCGCAGATCGACGCTGCACCATTGCGGCGCGCGATCGATCGTGCGCGATGGCCAGCGGCGGTTCGGAAGATCGATCTGACCAAACGGTCGGTATTTTTGGATCGGCATCGCGCCCATCGTGACATCACCCATCGAAATAAGATCGGGGGCCGTCGCTACTGCGACGGCCCCCGATGTGTGCGGAGCAAACGGCGCTAGCGACTACGCTCGGGGCGTACCGCTAAGGAGGAGGTCGAAGCCGATCGACGAGCCGTTCATCATCGGCACCGTACCATGCGTGCGGCCGTGGCGTCAAGCCGGATGTCCCAGCCCGCGCTTTTCGCGATGCGAAGCAAACCGCCGTTTCTGCCGGCGCTGAGTTGACTTCGCATTGCGGCGCACGGTACAACAGACGCACATGTCGTCCGTCGTCGTCGTCGTTAGCCTCCTTATTCGCGAACCCAGCGGTTCGGCGTAAGAGCTTTCGCGTACACGACACGAGTCGCAGCGAAGCCCCCGCCGAACCGGCGGGGGCTTTTCATTTGTTACCGCATCGCCGAATTAGGGAGCCCCAACGTGTCACAGCCCGCCGACTCCACCGGCGCACAACTCGTTCTTGATATCCTCGCAGACGAAGGCGTCGAAGTCGTATTCGGGTATCCCGGCGGCGCGATCATGCCGCTCTACGACGCGATGTACGCGCACCCGATCGAGCATATCTTGACGCGGCACGAGGCCGCCGCGGCCTTTGCCGCCGGCGGATATGCCCGGTCGAGCGGAAGAGTCGGAGTTTGCCTCGCGACCTCCGGTCCGGGCGCGACGAACCTCGTCACCGGCATTCTCGACGCTGCGATGGACTCCGTTCCGGTCGTCGCGATCACGGGACAGGTGCGCTCGGAGCTGATGGGGACCGACGGCTTCCAAGAAGCCGATGTGGCGTCGATCATGGGCCCCGTTACCAAACGGAGCGTTTGCGTGCGGCGCGTCGAGGACCTCGAGCGCGTTCTGCGCGCTGCGTTCCGTGTGGCGCGCGGTCCGCGGCCCGGTCCCGTCCTCGTCGATATTCCCAGCGATATTTTGAAGGCCAAATGTCGGACGATGGATCATTTTGCGCCGCGACCGATTCCGATCCCGAACGAACGGCCCGACGACGCCTCGATCGCTGCGGCGATCGAGCTCTTGCGTTCGGCGAAACGTCCCGTGGCAATCGTCGGCGGCGGAGCGCGTAGCGCGAATGCGGTGCACATCTTTCGCGAGTTCGTCGCAATGTTCGGCCTGCCGTACACCGCGACGATCAACGGCCTCGGCTGCGCGGCGCCCGGCGATCCGAATTTCCTGGGCATGCTGGGCATGCACGGGTGGAAGGCCGCCAATATCGCGGTCAACAACGCCGACGTTATTTTTGCCCTCGGCATGCGCTTCGACGATCGCGTGACCGGCAAGCCCGAGAAGTTCGCCCGCGACGCGCAGATCGTGCATGCGGATATCGACGCCTCGGAATTCAACAAGATCATCCCGGTCCGCGTCGCGCTTCGCGGCGATCTGCGCGCGACGCTCGGGGCGCTCGTGCGCCGCGCGGCACAATCGACCGCGCCGCGCTTTGCGGCGTGGGCGGGAGAGGCTCGGGCGCTAGGCGGACCGCTCCCGGCAGATCGGGCACCGGCGGGCGCCATGTCGGCGACGAGCGTCCTCGACGCGTTCTTCGCCGTCGCGCCGCACGACGCGATCGTTGCAACCGACGTCGGACAACATCAGATGTGGGCCGCGCAGCGCCAACGGGCGATCCATCCGCGCAACTTCATTACGTCGGCGGGCCTGGGCGCGATGGGCTTCGGATTACCCGCGGCCATCGGGGCGCAGCTCGCCAACCCCGACCGTACCGTCGTTGCGATCTGCGGCGACGGCGGTTTCCAAATGTCGCTGCCGGAAATGGCGACCTTGCGGCGCTACGACATTCCGGTAAAAATGTTGCTGATCGATAACCAGCGCCTGGGCATGGTGCGCCAGTGGCAAGAGCTCTTCTACGACAAACGCTATTCGCATACCGATCTTTCGGACAATCCGGACTTTGCGGCCATCGCCATGGGCTATCGCATTGCGGCGCAATCGGTTGGCAGCGAAGACGAACTGCCCGCCGCGCTCGCAACGTTTCTGAGGACGCCGGGACCGGCGCTCTTGCACTGCGCGTGTTACGCGGCCGAAAACGTCTGGCCGCTCATCCCGCCCGGTGCGACGGTGCACGATGCGATGAACGGCACCGCGGCCGAGCCCGAGCCGGCCATCGCATAAGATGCAACTCTCGCTCGTGATGAACGACTGGCGGCTCTTGGAGCGCATCGTCGGCCTCACCAATCGTCTCGGCTGCGCGTACACGACGCTTAGCGTCAAGCCGAGCGATCACCGTTATCACGCCACGATCGATTTCGTCGGGCCGCCGGATGCGCTACGCCGCCTCGACGCACAAGTCGCCCGCCTGCTCAACGACGATAAGGAGATGTCCAGATGAACGCCCTCTACGACCGCGATGCGAATCCCGACAAACTGAGTAGCAAGACGATCGCAATCGTCGGCTACGGCAGTCAAGGTCGCGCGCACGCGCGGAACCTGCGCGACAGCGGCCACCACGTGATCGCGGCGTTGCGCGACGGCTCCCCCTCGCGCGGCGCGGCAGCCGAAGACGGCATTCCGTACGACAGCATCGAGCATGCCGTCGCGCGCGCCGACGTCGTGATGATCCTCGCGCCGGACGAAGAGCAACCGGCGATTTTCCTGCGCGCGATCGCACCGCACCTCAAGGACGGGGCATATCTCGGGTTCGCACACGGTTTCGCGATCCACTTCGGCACGATCGTCCCGCCGCCGGGCATCAACATCTTCATGTGCGCGCCCAAGGGTCCGGGGCGCCTCGTGCGTAGCGAATTCGAAGCCGGTCGCGGCGTCCCGTGTCTGATCTGCGTGCAGGCCGATCCGAGCGGCGACACGCGCGAAGTCGCGCTGGCCTACGCGTCGGCCATCGGCGGCGGCCGCGCCGGCATTCTCGAAACGACGTTCAAGGAAGAATGCGAGACCGATCTCTTCGGCGAGCAGGCAGTGCTGTGCGGCGGTCTTTCCGCAATGGTCCAAGCCGGATTCGAAACGCTGACGGAGGCCGGCTACGCGCCGGAGACGGCCTATTTCGAAGTGCTGCACGAGGTCAAGCTCATCGTCGACCTGATGTACGAGCGTGGCATCGAGGGCATGCGCGACGCGATTAGCAACACCGCCAAATATGGTGACTACACGCGCGGCTCGCGCATCATCACGCCCGAGACCAAGGTCGCGATGAGGCAGATTCTCACGGAGATTCAGGACGGCACGTTCGCGCAGCAGTGGGTTGCCGAACACGCCGCCGGCAAACCGAGGTTTGCGGAGTTCCGCAAGAAGCACGCCGCACACCCGGTCGAAGCGGTCGGCCGCAAGCTGCGCGGGCTCATGCCGTGGATGCGCGCGAATCAGACCAAACCCGAACCCGTCGAGGCCGCCGGCACGGCCGACCACGGCTTCCGCATGATGTAGTCCGTCCGGGACGGAGGCGTATGGGTACGACCCAGGGATGAATGATGCTGGAGATACGGCAGACGCCGTAACAACCATCGACTCCGAGGAGCTCGCCGCCCACGTGGAACGCAACGACGTTTTTCTGCTGGATCTGCGCAAGAGCGCGCACGGCGGCCAGATCTACGGCGCGATCCGGTACGATCCCAAGAAGCTCCGCGGCGCGTCTAAGTTGATCTTGCCTCTTCCGAAAAGCGATGGGCTCGTGGTGCTGTACGACGAGCAGGGCGATTCGAACGCGCTAAGGGACCTTGCCGAGAAGTTGCGCTCCAATGGCTACGGAACGCTTCGCATCCTCGAAGGCGGCTATGCCGCGTGGGAGCGCGCGGGCGGCCGAACGGAAGAACCGACGATCGAGCAGCCGGTGCCGCTCGCGAGCGAGCATCAGATCAACCGCTAACGGCCTCTGAGGAAGCGATGCGCGAGCGCGTCGTCGGCGGCGGCTATGATTGCAAACGTTTTGGCCGGATCCGGGACGAGAAGCGGCGCGGCGCCGTCGCGGGCGATCACGGCGGCGCCCGCCGAGCGCAGGATCGCCGCCGGCCCGGCCAGATCGTGCACATGAACGACGGGCCGGTCGAGGCCATAAAATGCCGAGAGGGCACCGTCCGCGACCCGGCACAGATCGACCGCGCAGCTGCCCGAGATGCGGACGCGGTGCGGTTGGCCGAGCGGGCGCGAGACGTCGCGGTCGCGGGTCGGGCTCGGGAGACCGACGAGTTCGCCGCGACGCGGGCGAATCGGCACCCCGTCCGCGTATGCGATGCCGTCGTCCCCCGCGTACCAGCGCCGGCCGCTCGCGAGGTCGCACACGAAGCCCGCCAGAGCGACGCCGTCGCGCACGACACCCATCGCCACCGCGTACGGCGGATGACCTGCACGATAATTGCGGCTGCCATCGAGCGGGTCTAAGGCGATCCAAGCGTCGCCCGGCCCCGGCGCAACGCCGAGGAGTCCGGCTTCCTCGCTGACGATCGGTAAGGCGAGCTCGCGCAGCACGGCAACGGCGGCACTCTCTGCAGCGCGATCGGCGGCTTCGGTGCGCGCTCCATCGGCGCCTATACCAACGGCAGCAGCGTCGCCGAGAGCAACGATCGCAGCGTTGACGGCCGACGCCGCGCGCGCCGCGACGGCCAGAAAACGCGTCTCGAGCGATGCGCCGGAGTCCAGCGGTGAAACCACGCGCGAGAACCGCGCGGCGAGCGTCGCTTCCGTAAATCCGTTCTTGCGGTAGAACGCGTGCGCTTGCGTGCGCCACGCCGAAGACTGCAAATCGATTCTGGCGCAGCCAAGGCTGCGTGCGGCAGCATCGACCGCATCGAGCAGCGCGCTTCCGATGCCGCTTCCGCGAAGCGACTCCTCGACGGCGAACGCGCTGAGCCAGCCGATGCGCGCGTCGGACGTCAACGATGCCCGCGCCTGCACGAGCGCAACGCCGGCGACCCGGCCGCCGCCGTGCGCAACGAGCGCGCGTGCGTTCGAATCGCGCACGACGCTGCCGAATTCACGCAGCGCGTCGTCGTGCGCTGCTACGTCGGCATGACCGCCCATCGTAGCAATGAGCCGCAGGATGTCCTCGCGGTCTGCCCACGTCGCCGGGCGGATCTGCACGCGCACCGCGGGCGTCATCGAATGCGGTACGGCCGAGCCGCTGCGAACGCGCGCCGCTGGCCCGGCGTCAGCCTGCTAAGCGCGTACGCGTTTTGCACAGTCATACGGTAGGAGTTCGCTGCATCCCATCTCCTGCCCACTGGGCGTAGGACAGCCGGGAGCCTAGCCGATCGAGACCTCCGTCGCGATAGCGTGGCGGGAGGGGTGAGACATGCCCGTCGTATCGCCACATGCGTTGCCGTTCGGACCGGCCGTTCGCGACGCGCTCCCCGGCAGCGTGCCTGCGGGGGACTACGTCCGGCACGGCTCGGTCTTCGTCGAGCGTTCCATCGATCGCGCCTTCACCAGAGCCGAGGGCTATCTGCGCGGCGATCGCATCATGCGCCGCGTCTTCGACGACTTGGAACATTCGCTCGTGCCGTCGTATGTGACCGGCAATACGAGCGACGACGATCACTACAAAGACGCTACGCGCACGGTGACGTGGGATCCGCATAGCGCCCTACGAACGAGCGATGGCGGCCGGCAGTCGCCCGCGCTCGGGCTTGGCCACGAACTCGCGCACGCCGATGAAGATGCGTCCCTGCGACACCGGCTTGTCGCGACGTACGACCGTTCGTACGATAACAAAGAAGAGCGCCGCGTCATCCTTGGCGTCGAAACGCACGCCGCCCACGCGCTCGGCGAGGGAACGCGCCGCGATCACGGCGGAACCGTCTACCGCGTGAATTCTCCAACGAGTCTGTACTGATGGCGCTCGTCATACCGCCGATCGTCCTAGCGGCGATCGCGCTCGCCACCGCGTTGCCGGGGCGGACCGTGCAGACGCCGGGCGATGTCGTGCGGATCGCCGTCACGCATTTGCCGAGCGCTATCTCGACGCGCACGCGCATGACGCTTGCGGGTTTGCGCGCGGCCCCCGAAGCTACGCACCTCACGATCGTGCGCAGTCACGACATTCGCGCGCTCCTGCGGGCGTTTGCTTCCAGTGCGGTGAAGCCGTTACAACGACCGCCCTCGGGCAGCGCCACACTCGCCTCCGGCTACGATGCGCGGTGGGACTTCGTGGTCGAGCACAAGGACGGCGTGCGCAGCGAAGTCGCATGCGATGCGTTCGGTCGTGTGGGAAGCATCGACGGCACGCCCAGAGCTTTTCGATCGCTCGAACCGGTGCTGCGCGAACTCGCGCGACGTTACCCGGAACTCGAACGCACGCGTTAGCGTAAGCGGCCTTACCGCGAACGCGCGTCGTCTCGTTTCAGTATGGAGTCCAGGATACACTCGAGCGGCGGCATGTCGCGTAGCTCGCGCAAAATCGCGCTTCCAGCGCTCGAATTGTGCCGTCGATGTCCGCCGAGGACCGCTGCGCCCGCGGTCTAAGTCCTCTTCGTCGGGCTCGGCGTAACGCTACCCGTTCTCCTATCTTAGAGGTACCGCGTGATCAACCAAGTTGTCGACTCGACGTTGGACCGGCGACTCCTACCCGTCTATACGGTGGCGCAAACGGAGCTTGCGATGGGCGCAAGCCTCGGGAATAGCGCCATCTGGGTCAATACGAAAAGTACGGGCGCGATCGAGCGCGTTTTTCATGCGCGCGTGGGCGAGAGTCCGTTCGGCGCAATCTCCGTCCGTTACGCACTGACGTCGCGTTCATTTGGTATCACGCACGCGGGGGCGCAGCATGAAAACGAGGCGACGCTCTCGATCCCGCTTCAGCCGGAGGGGGCGTGTACCGTCGAACTCCACCCTGCCTATCAACGGCGCCGGTTCTTGCTCGCTGGAAGCATCCACGTAAGCGAAACGACGTTCGTCCCGCTGCAAGATGTCGAGACGGCGCAAGGCGATGCGCCGGCGGCCTACATAAGCATCGACGTGAGCAATGGCGGGACGGCGGCGCAGGCGCTACGCATCATCGGCTTTGCGCGGTTGCGCGGCTCTCTAGAAGCGGACGTACGCGGGCACTACGATGCCGGTATCGGCGCCTTAGTTGCGTCCAATCGCACTCGCGCAAGTGCGACGCGCTGCTTCGGACTTACCCGCGCAGCGACGAGATTTTCAACCACGGCGGATTTCGGCTGCGTCTACGACCGAACGCACCTGCACGAACTCGCTAACGACACGACTCCCGAAGGAGACGTGCTCGGTGGATTAGAGCTCGACATCACTCTGGGTCCGGGCGAGGCGACGAGTTTTTCGTTCGTGTGCGCGGCATTCGATGCGGACGAAGACGCGGCCATAGCCGCTTATCGCGATATACCGGCACCCGATCGTGCGCTCGAGACCACTGTCGCCCATCTCAGCGACATCTTGCGCATCGGTGAAGTCATGACCCCGGACCGCTCGATCAACGACGGCGCTCTTTGGAGCAAAGTCAACATGCGGCGCGTTATGGCGCGCTATGCGGGCGGCCGCGCTTTCACGAACGAGCCGGGTGTTTCTTCGAACGTCGTTGGGCGCGACGCGGCATGGTTCGTTTACGGGAACGATCACTTTCTGACCGCCTTCTCCCGCGCGCTTCTGGATAAATTTGCGGAGGTTCAGTACGCGGACGGAAAGGTTCCAGAATACTACAACGCCCTCGACGGTCATAGCGAAGACGACGGCCTCAACATCAACGACGATACACCGCTCTACATTCTTGCCGTGAATCATCATTTCCGAGCGACTGGCGATCTCGCGTGGCTTCGATCGATATATCCGAGCGTGGCGCGCGCGTCGCGGTACATCATGACTCAAGTCGACGAGCGCGAACTCGTCTGTTGCAGCGCGCGGGACGCACGCGGAAACGTCTGGGCGATCGCCGGCTGGCGCAACGTAATCGCCGGCTACACGCTCAACGGTGCCGTCACTGAGATCAACGCCGAATGCGTCGCAGCCCTGCGCGCAGCCGGCCACCTCGCCGAGAATCTCGGCGAAGTTTCGAGCGACGCGGGCGATTTCACGAGCGCATCGCAGCGCATTGGACGCGCGATGAACGAGCATCTGCTCAATCCCGAAAACGGATTGTACTACCTCAACATCGACGCCGATGGGCAGATCCACACCGACGTGACCGGCGACCAAGTCTTCCCCGTCATCTTCCGCGTCTGCGACGAAGAGACGGGGTTTCGCATCATCAGCCGCTTGAACGCACGTGATTTTTGGACGGCGGCGGGACTTCGAACGATCTCGGAGCACGATCCGCGCTACGATCCCAGCGGAAACATCGGCCTGCTCGGCGGCGTGTGGCCGGGGCTTACGTGGTGGTACGCATTTGCTTCGGCGCGTTACCATCCCGAATTCATGGTACAAGCGCTGAGCGCGTCGTTCAAACACTATGCAGCGGATCCGAAGAAGAACAACACGGTTCCCGGTCAGTTCGGCGAATACTTCGACGGTGAGAGCCTGATCAATCGCGGGATGCGACTGAGTCCCTGGGAGCCGCCGCGTTTCTTGTGGGCCGCGATCGAAGGTGTGTGCGGTCTCATGCTGACGACGGGAAGGCCGCGTGTCAAACCGCTCGTTCCTGCGACGTGGAAATGGCTCGCACTCAAGCGTCTTCCCTATCACGGCGCGGAAATCACGTACTTCGTCACGCGCGAACGCGGGACGTTCCACTTATCGGCGACAGCGGACCTTGAAAGCGAGTTCGAAACCGAACGGTACGACACGGATGTATCGGCGGCGGTGCAGGTCCTTTCGGACGATGTGGCCGTCGTTGCGTTAGAACGGCACGGCGAGATCTCCATTCTCGTCGGCAACATTGCCGAGCGAACGACGACCGCCGCCTTGGACATCTCGAGGCTGCTCGATCCGCGTGCGATGTACGACCTCTGCGTCTTTGACAGCGAACGCGACGGGTGGCAGCCCGGCAGCCTCAGCTCCGCGGAGGCCGCCTGCACCCTCGTCCTCTCAGTGGAAATGGGAGGGTATCGACTGATCTCACTCCGGCGGCGCTCGATCGAGTGATGCGCCGGGACCCGGCGCGTCGCTTACGCTCAACGAATGTTGAGCAGGGAATCTCCGCCTGCCGGTTTGGCGCCGGCGACCTGCAGCATCGCCGCGATCGAAAGATCGAGCGGATAGGTCGTGCGCGCGAGGAGCATGTCGGTGTCGAGCGCGCCGTTGCGAATCGTGGGCCCGAACGGCGTCCAAAACGCGCCGTCGACCGTCACCGTCAGTTCCGCCGGCAAGTCGTGCGCGGTTGCGACGACGCCGAGTTCGTTGCTCGCGGCGCGGCCGCGATTGACGATGGGCCGCACGACGTGATCGTCGTCGGTGATGCCGAACGAGCGATGCAACGCGCAAAGCGCCGCATCGTCGTGCGCCGTGCGAGTGCAGCCGGTCGTCGCGATGCGGACCGCGAGTCCCATCGCGACGAGTTTGGGAATCGCCTCGACGACTTTTGCGAAGTTGTCGGGTCCGCGCATTTCGTCGTTCTCTTGGGCCGTGGCGCTATCGAGCGAAATTTGAATCGCGACGCGCTTGCCCGCAAGCCTTCGTACGTCTTCCAGAACGCGACCGCTGAAGAGCGTCGCGTTCGAGAGCACGAGCACCGGCAGGTGCGACTCGAGTTCGAGCAAGAGATCGACCATGTCGGGCCGCATGAACGGCTCGCCGCCCGTCACGCCGAACGACGTAAAGCCCTCGGCGACGGCACCCGCGGCGACCTTGCTGATGAGCGCACGGTCGAGCGTCCGTTTGGCGGCCGCGGGGGCCGACTCCGTGAGGCAATACGTACACGCGAGATTGCAATTGTAATTGCTGTAGAGCCAGAGGCGCCCGCCGACGAGGCCTTCGTCGATGGCGGCGGCGATCGAACTCACGCGGGCACCAGTCCTTCTTCGCGCAGAAATGCCGTCGTCCCGGGGCTTGTCGGAAGTCCGAGCGACGTAGCGAATTTATTGAGCATGATGGTAACCGAGCCGACGGTCACGAGTTCGACGATCTGGTAATCTTCAAAGTGCGGACGCAGGTGAGCGACGGCATCGGAGGGCCGATCGCAGAGCGCGTCCGTAAAGTCCGCGATCGCACGCTCGCGTGCGTCGAAGCTTTCCGGATAGGGTCCTTCGAGGCGGAGCGACGCGGTCTCGGTTGGTGTCAAGCCCGCTTCGCGTGCGACGACCGTGTGGGCGTCGACGCAGTAACGGCAGCCGCTCTTTGCCGATGCACGCAAGACCACGATCTCTTTCCACCGCTCGGGAATCGACGAATCGCCCAGCACCGTCCCGATGAACGGTAATCCGACGGTCAGAAATTCCGGCACGTGTGCGAGCGCCGCCACGATCGGGCTTACGTCCTCTGAGGTAAAATACGGTTTCGCGAGCAGCGGCGCGCGCTCGGCCGTCATTAGGTTCACGTTCGGCATTTTTCACTCACCATACAGTTAAGAAATCGGAGCATCCATGGATTCGAGCATCTCGCCGCTGCGTTCTCTCGCGGCATTACGCATCATGATGGGCGTCATCTTTTTGACGACATGGGTTGCGAACATACAAAAGGGGTTTTACACGCCGGACGGCTTGCTGAATTTTTTCACGCACGTCTATCCGCAGAGCCATAATCCGGTTACCGCGTATGCCGCGTTCATCGACCACGTTCTGCTTCCCGCCCGCGCGCTCTTCGCGCCGTTTCAATTTGTTGCGGAACTGGGGCTCGGCGTGTGTTTGTTGTTCGGCATTTTTACGCCCGTCGTCGGAATCGGCGGCGCGTTTTTCCTGTTCAATATCTTCCTCGCCACCTACGGAGCCGAATGGCCTTGGACCTACCTGAGCCTCATCTGCGTGTGCGTTGCCGTTGCCGTGACACGAGCCGGTCGCGTGTTCGGCGTCGATGCGATCCTCGCGCGTCGCTTGCATCTTCCGCTACCGATCGTATAAATCGGATGTGACGAACGCGCCGAGCGCGCGTGCGATCGCAGGGAACCCTGCGGAATCCGATGCGATCGCGGCGCGCAGGCGCTCGAGATCGGGGAGTTCGTCGACATCGAACGTCGTCGGCAAAAGTTCATATCGTAAACCTCGCGCACGAACGCGATCGAGCGTTTGAGCGAGGACTTGCGGCGTGCTCATCGCGACGCCCGAAAAGATATCGTGCGGTTCGCGCATCGCGACGCACCAATAGCCGCCGTCGTCGCAGGGGCCGAGCACCACGTCGACGTCGTCGAGAGCGGCGAAGCCGCGCGCGATCCAGGCGGGCGACACGTGCGGCGAATCGCTCGACATCACGAGCGTCTTGCGCGCGCGATCTCGCTGGCGTTCGAATATCGCGAGCAAACGCGCGTTAAGCGTCGGCCCCTCCTGCGCGAACGCGCGCACGCCGCGCGCAGCATCGAGCACAGCTTCCGGCGGCGTGTATGCGATCGCGAATCCGTGAGGACCCGCACCGAAACGCGAGACGATATCGGAGATAAAGGCGCTATAGAGGTCGAAGGCGCCCCGGTCGCCGATCCCCCGTGCGAGCCGCGTCTTCACGCGACCGAGTTCGGGGTTTTTCGCGACGACGATGAGATCGCAAACGATCATGCGCGAGCGCGCCAGCGGGCGTATAAGAAAGTGCGGGTTACAAGAAAGTAGGTCGCTCCCACCGTCCCGCGCAACGTTCCGCTGATCTTCGAGCGACCGATCCGCGGGCGATACGAGACGGATATTTCGCGCACGCGCCCTTGCGCCCGAGCGGCTTTTGCGAGCATTTCGACGGGCCACCCGTAGGTCATCTCCTTCATCGCGAGCGTCGCAAAGAAATCCGCCCGCACCGCACGGAACGGACCGAGATCGGTCAGCGGCAACCCGTAGATGGCGCGCATCATCGCGGAAACCACACGATTACCGGCCTGGGCGTGCCACGGCATCGCGCCCGGCGCGAGCCCACCGCGCAGGCGCGATCCGATGACCAAATCCGCTTCCCCACGAGCGATCGGCTGCAGGAGGGCACGTATCTCGGTGGGATCGTCGCTGAAGTCGCCGTCGAGAAAGACGATGACGTCCGCGCGTTCCGCGAGCGCGTGGTTCGCACCGAAACGACACGCGCGGCCGTACCCAGGCGGGTCCGCGCGCAGAACGGTCGCGCCCGCCGCACGCGCGCACGCAGCCGTGTCGTCGGTCGAGCCATTGTCGACGACGACGACGGCCGCACCGAGTTCCGATGGGATCGCCGCGATCACGCTTGCGATGGAATCGGCCTCATCGAGCGCCGGGATGACGACGACGATCTTCACACAATCCTTACTTCACGATAATTTTCTGCGTCGGCCAACCAACCGTCGTGTAGCACGCTTCGGATGCGCCGAAGATGTAGGCGGTATAGGAGCCGGGCTTCGCATTTTTGGGGATGACGAGGTGCGCGGTGTAATCGCCGTCCGGATTCTTCCCGGGATGCGTCTTTCCCACGCCGAAACGTGCGGGGTGATCGAACGCCGGCACGTAGGCGAAGAGTTCGTCGGAGATGCCGACGTGATCGTGTGCTTTCCACAAGGCGCTGACGTCGAGCGTGGCGCCGGGAACGCCTGAGGTCCCCTTCCACTTCACGTCGCTTACCGTCGGGGCGAACGAGGTATTCGCGATGTGCACGAGACTGCGCGAGTGGTCGTTCTTGCTCGCTTCGATTTTCGGGAAGCCGCCGTGGTCGTAGATGTAGCCGCCATCGGCAAACGAGAAGATATCGTGATTCCCCGTCGGGACGCCCGCAAGCGTATAGCGTCCCTCCGCATTGGCACGCGCGGCAACGTTGGCACCTTTGTAATCGGCGATGACGACGGCGTACGGCACGGGCTTGCCGGCCGACGTAATTTGCCCGGTGACGGTACCGGTATCGGCCGCCAAAGCCGGAGTCGTCAGGCCGAGGGCCAGCACGGCTCCAGCTGCGAGAAACGCTTTCATTTCGCGTGGGACCTTTCGTTTAAGAGGTTGAGATAGGCGACGAGTGCCGCGACGGTTGTGGGAGAGAACGTGGTGCCGTCCGGCACGGACGTTGCGATGTGTGCGCGTAAGCTTTCGCGCGAGCGGCGCGCGGCGACGTGCGTGAGGTCGGGACCGATGAACGAGGTCGCCGTCGGCGTATGGCAGATCGCGCAGTTCGCGGCATAGAATGCTGCCCCGCGGGTGACGTCAGGACCAAGCCGTGCCGGCGTGGCGCATCCGCAAACCCCGGCGATTCCGAGGACGGTTGCGATGCGGCGCCAATCGCGAAGCGCGTACCACGCGAGCGCGCAAACGAGCGGCGCGTATTCGAGCGCGTGCGCGGCGATATCGAGGTGCGAGCCGACCGGCATCGCCCAAGGCGCGAGATACGCGAGCGGAGCGAGCGCCGTCCAGGCGACGAGCGCGAGGGCGAGCGGACGTAGCTGTCCTGCGAAGGCATTAGGAACCAGCGGCAATAGCGCGGCGAAGATCGTGACGTACCACGGGTACACGTTCGACGACGACACCAGGTACGCGATTTCCAAACCGAGGAGGACCGCAACCACACTCGCGCCCCGGGCGCGTGCGAAGGCCGCGATCGCAAGCGCGCATGCGAAGAGCGCGGCCGCCCCGATCGTTCCGAGAATCACATGCAACGAGTCGTTGAAGTGATACGCGAACGCGAAGGCGTGCAAGAAACCGAACACGTCGCGATTCCAGACGACGAACGGCGCATAGGCGGCGACGACGATGGCAGCGCACGCAAACGCGGGCAGCACGAACGCGCGCCGCGCGAAGAGTATCGGCACGAATGCTGCAGGATAGAGTTTGGTCAGAATCGCCCCCGCAAGCGCAACGCCCGCACCGAACGGCCGTTCCGCGCGAAATGCGACGATCGTTGCGACCACGAAGGCGATTGCAAAGCTCTCCTCATGGCCGTTGAGTCCGAACTCGACGATAACGAGCGGATTCCACGCATAAAGCGCGAGCCGGCCCATCGGCTGTCCGAGCTTGCGAAGCGACAGCACGGTCAGCCCGAGCGTCGCGAGGTCGCCCGCAAGCAAAATGAGTTTGAGCGGTACGACACTCGGGTGCGAGACATTTACTAGCGCGGCACCGAGCGTGAAGAGCGCCAGATCGAACGGTGGGTAGAGCGTCGGGACGTCGCGCCAGTCGATGTGCGGGTACAGCCAATCGCCCACACGCAGCGGGTGCAACTGCGGCGAAGAAGGGACGACGACGTACGGATCGATGCCGTGCGCGAGCAAACGTCCGTCCCAAAGATAGCGATATATATCGTTGGATTGAAACGGCGGCCACGGCACGAGCACCGCTCGCGCCACACACGCGACGACGACGATCGTGACGAGCGTTTGCGTGCCGGTGCGTTGCCAGAGCGCAGCCGCACCCGCCAGACCGCTTGCGACGAGCATCACTTGTGCGAGCGCGGTGAGCCAGGAGCCGCCGTAGCGGGTCGCTACGTAGCCGAGAAAGGCAGCCGAGGTGATTAGTCCGCACGCGGCCGCCCACGCTACCGCGTCGCCGGCGCGAAGGCGGCGCTTGCGATCTTCCATGTTCCGCCTGCGTTCCGCAACGCGAACGTCCAGGCCCCGTTCTCCACGACAGCATGCCCGCGCTGGCGGTACGCGATGCGCACGGGGACGACCGCATAGGCGGCATCGCCCTCGACGCTACCGGACGTCGGCACGGAAAGCGTCGACCGTTCGTCATCGATACCGTTGTCGCGATTACGGTAGCGAGACGTGCGAACCACGTACGTGATGCGGACAACCATCACAGGGAGTATATGTGATGGACTTCGCACGTGCGTGTAAGGTTTCTTACGCGTGCCGGCGAAGCGCGCGGTAATGGTCGATCGGTCGGCTTTTTTACGCGTGCTCGGTGCGTTTGGCGTCATCACAGCGACGGAGCCGCAGCGTGCGGTCGCGGCCCCGGCGGACGCACCGATCGTGTATCTCGCGACGTATTCGCACGTCGATCCGGATTGGCTCTGGCCCTACCAGGAAGGCGAACAACAGGCGCACTCGACGTTTCGCTCCGTGCTCGGCATCCTCGACGACTTTCCCGAGCTGCGCTTTTCGATGTCGAGCGCCGTCCATTACCAGTGGGTGCGCGAGAGCGATCCGGCGCTCTTCAAGCGCATCAAGGCCGCGGTCGCGCGGCGGCAATGGGAGCCCCTGGGCGGCTGGTGGGTCGAAGCCGACACGAATATTCCCTCGGGCGAATCGCTCATGCGTCAGGCCGTCTTCGGGCAAGCGGAATTCGAGCATTCGTTCGGCGAGCGTTCGACGATCGCGTTTCTGCCCGATAGCTTCGGGTCGTCCGCGAACTTGCCGGCGATCCTGCGCGCGCAAGGCATGACGGGCTACGTCCTCAAGCGCGGCGATTTCGCCGACGGCTCGACGCCGCCGCCGACGCGTTTTACGTGGCAGGGCCTCGGCAACGCATCGATTTCAGCCTACAAATTACCGCTCTGGAACGGCTCGAACGACGTTCTCGCCAAGCTCGCCGAGCTCGCCGCTCTCAAGGTTTCCGGCGGGCCGCCGCTCGTCGTGTTCGGTCTGGGCGATCACGGCGGCGGCCCGTCGCGCGCGGCGATGCGCGCGATGGAAACGTATCGCAAAACGACCGGTGCGGTGTCGCTCCGTCTTACCCGAATCGACGATTTCTTTGCGCACCCTACGTCGGTACCGCAACATTTCCGTGGCGAGCTCGAAGGGGATCTCGTCGGTTCGTACGTCAACGCAGGTAATCTCAAACGCGCGCTCACGATTGCCGAACGCGCGCTCGGTGACGCGGAGCGCTACGACGTGATGTGGCATCTCGCAAGCGGGAGCGCCGCACCTCCGCCCGATCTCATCGAACCGTGGCAGACTCTGCTCGCACGTTGCCATCACGATACGGTTTCCGGAACCGCCGCGCAAGAAAGCATGATCGCGGCACGCCAAGATCTCGATAACGTCGGCATTACCGCACGCCGGACTGCGGTCCGCGTGCTCGAGAAAATCGTCGATCGCATCCCGCATACCGATCCGAACGAATACGTCGTTGCCGTCTTCAACCCACTCGATCGCGACGTCGACGTCCCTGCCGTCCAGATCGTCGGCGCGGGCACGTTCTCGCACGATGCCGACTACACGTTGCGCGACATTCCGACCGCCGCCTTCGATGCAGCGGGCGCGCCCTTGCCGCTTCAAATCGCGCAAGCCGATGACGGCCTCTTCTCCGGCAGCGTGTATCCGCTCGTGACGCGCGTGCGCGTCCCGGCCTTCGGCTACGCGACGGTGCACTTACGCAAAGTCGCGGGTACGACCGTCCCGCGCGAAGCGCCGCCATTCTCGCGCGAATTACGTAACGATAAGATCGCCGTCACATTCGATGAGAAAACGGGTCAGCCGTCCTCGATCGTCGATGTGCGCGGAACCGAACTCCTGCGCGAACCGGGCAAGCTCATCGTGTTTACCGATCACGCCGACTCGTGGGGACGCTTCGGCATTCCGGTACGCACGCAGGACGTTGCGGGCGAAGCCGTCGTGGAAGAGATGCGCGCGATGGAACGCGGTCCGGTGCGTAGCGTGTTGCGCGTATGGCTCGCGTACGGCGGCTCGAAAATCCGTCAGGATTGGTCGCTCGCGCCGGGCGAGACGACACTTCGCTGCGAACTGCGTACGAACTGGCAAGAACATCAAACGCGGCTCGCCTTCTCGCTCGCGCCGAGGATCGCGTATACGAATGCGACATACGACGTTCCGTTCGGCCGCGTCGTTCGCGGACTTTCCGAATTCGTCAAACCTGCAACGTCGTGGATGAGCGTCGGCAACGCCTCGTCGCTCGCACTGGTCGGCGCGGGCGCGAAAGCCTTTTGGGCGACGCCGACGGCGCTCGGAATCAATCTTTTGCGCGCGACCCCGTTTATTTCGCTGAGCGAACGCGTCGCATCGTACACACCCGCTCAATTACAAGACGTCGGCGATGCACGCGCGGTCTTCGCGGTACATACGGGTACCTTCGATCCTGTCGCACTCGCACTCGAGGCCGATCGGATCGATCGCGTCTTTCCCGCGATGTGGGTCGGCGTGCACGACGGCGACGATGCGCTCCGCCGCAGTTTTCTCGCGCTGGATCCGACCGTCGCACTGGCGTCGTTGCGCCGGGATCCGCAACAACCGCAAACGCTCATCGCGCGCACGAACGACCTCTCGGGTCGCAAGCACGTCGCCGCGATGACCGTCGCCGGACACCGCTTCCCGGAAGAATACGACGCGTTCGGCATCCGCACGCTCCGGATCGCCGGCGGCAAGGGGATCGTGTCGCAGCGCGATTAGTCCCTAGGGCTGCCGCGTCGCGCGGCGTTAGCCGCGGCCGGTAAGGCTCCTTACCGCCGTGTAAGCGCGGATCGAGGTACCATAGTGGGATGCTCGCCATAAGACTCCCGCCGGTCGTCGAGGTGCAACCTGCGGCCGTCGTCGAAGAACGCGCAGTGACCAACAAGGTCTGGTATCTCCAACAGAGCCGCCTGTTTTCGGATACTGCCGACGGCGAGGCCGAAGCGTATCAGCACCTCTTCCGAATGGAACTCTTTCCTAAGCGAACGCGCGTCTTCGACGTCGGAGACCCGGCACGCATCATCTACCTCGTCAAATACGGGAAGGTCCGCATCGCACGACTCACACCCGATGGCAAGGAAGTGACGGTCGCCGTTCTGGGCGCCGGCGACATCTTTGGCGAAGAGACGCTCTTCGATGCGACGCGGCCGCGCTCGAACGTCGCCATCTGCGTCGAAGAAACGTTGCTCTGCATGTCGCGCGCCGACGAATTGCTTGCCCTGCTCTCGACGGATCCTCAGGTCGCGCTCAACGTCGCGAAGATTTTAAGCGACCGGCTGGACGACGCGTCGGGAACAATCGAAGACTTCGCCTATTCGAAAGTACCGGATCGCATCGTACACCTTTTCGAACGGCTCTCGCACGAGCATGGGCGCCGAACCCCGGGCGGCATCGCGATCGACGTGGCGCTGACGCACGGTGAGATCGCATCGGCGATCGGGAGCACGCGGGAGACGGTCTCGCTCGAGCTTGCAAAGCTGATCCGTTCGGGACGCGTGAAGCAAGAAGGGCACACGTTCGTGCTCCCGGATGCGGTGCCGCGATGAGATTCGCACACACAAAATCTTCGGCAACAGACCGAGAGCGTTTGCTGTGCCGGCTTTGAGCCGCCGCATCGGCGTCGCGCAAACTTTTGCCGCGGTATGTCGGAGGAGGATCGAAAGACGCTAGCGGTTTGATGCGACGCCCGCTCGCGGAACTCGAACACCGTTCGACGTAACGGGTTGACGAGTGTCGGCGACGTGAGAACGTTCGGCAGCCGCTAGCGATCGTCCCAACGTTGGGATCGCAGCAGGCTCGGCGCCTCGAACGTTTCGGTACCCTCGACTCGGCGCTCGGTAGCGCTCCGCAGCGTGTCGTCGAAGCGGGAAATCTTGTCGACGCGCGCGACGTGCCGACCACGATCGAACGGCGTCAGCAGAAAGACCATCGTCAAACGTTCGATCATCTCCCAGCCGCTGAGCTGCGCGTCGAGGGCGAGCACGTTGGCGTCCTGATGACGGCGCGAAAGTTCGGCGGTCAAAATTTCCATCGGTGCTGCGCAGCGCACCCCTTCGATCTTATTTGCCCCGATGCACGCGCCGATGCTCCCGGCGCAAACGATGATGCCGCGAGCGGCACGATCGTTCGCGACCGCAAATCCGACGGCATACGCGTAGTCGGGATAATCGACTGGAAGCGTATCGTGCGTACCGTAATCGTCGATCTCGTCGCCGCGAGCGCGTAGCAGCGCGACGAGACTCGCTTTGACGGGCATGCCGACGTGATCCGAGGCAATCGCAACGATCACAGCCTGTTATTGACCGGTAGGAGGCGCGCGGGACGAAACGTAGGCATCCAGAAACGGTAACGCCGCTGGCCCGTAAGAGACTGTAAGGGCGCTTGCAATGGAGGAACGACCGTGATCGCTGTGAGCTTCGCTCTGCGTGGGACGCTCGTACGCGACGCGCCGTGCGAAGAGCGCGCCCTTGGCGCGCTCTTCGCGCGTCTTGGCGCCGAACGCGGACTCGAGGCGGTAACGCCCGCGCGCGTCGCAGCCGCGTATGCCATCGTGGCGGACGACCTTGCGGCCGGGCGCGTATCGCTCGAAGCGGCCGGCATTCGTGCGCTCGAATTGCTCTTTCCGGGCCGTACCGAGCGCGGCGACGGATCGTCGTTTCGCCGCCTCGCCGTCGAAGCGGTCGAACGCGATACGACCGCGCTGCCCGATGCGCGCGAATTGCTCGAACGGCTTGCCGAACTCGCCGTGCCCGTCGCGATTCTGAGCAACGGCTGGTTCGCACTCGAATCTGCGCGCGCCGCCGCGATCGGCTTTGCGGGGCCCGTGCTCGTGCCGCCGGTTGCTTCGTGGAAGCCCTCGCGAAACGCCTTCGCGATGCTGCCCGAGCTCTTTCGGCTCACGCCCGAACGCATCTGGCACGTCGGCTGCGATCCGATCGCGGATATCGCGGGTGCCCGGGCGGCGGGCCTCAACGCCGTATGGGTCGCTCCGGACGATGCGCAATATCCGTCCGGTCTGCTGCAACCGACGGAGCGGATCGCGCGGGTCGCGGACGTCATCGGCATCATCGCCGGCCCGTATACGGCGAGCGCGCTCGCGCTACGCCGCCTGATGCTCTCTCAGTACTGAGCGGTCGCCGCGAGCGGATGCAAGAGCGTGATCGCGCGGCGATCGAAACGAATCTTTTCCGCGCGCGCCAAGAGCCCGAGTTCGAGCGAGACTGTCTCTCGCGTGCTGCCGATCATCGAAGCGATGTCCCCATGCGTAAGTTGGATATCGAGCAACACGCCGTCGGGCACGCTCACGCCGTATTCTTCGGCGAGCCGGTCGAAGAGCCGCACGATTCGTTCGGACACTTTGAGTCCCGACATATCCTCGACGATACAATGCGCCTCGTCGAGTCGCTCGTTGAGATACTTTGCCACGTTGAGCGCGAGGATCGGATTGCCGGACAGGATCCGGTACAGATCCTGCGCTCGCGTGCTACACAAAAGCGACGGTTCCAGACAGCGCGCGACCGAGGTCCGCGTGGGTTTTCCGAAAAGCGGTTCTTCGCCAAAGATGTCGCCCGGTCGCAGGAGCGCGAGCGTAATCTGTTTGCCGTCTTCGGTCTCGCGGCTCAGCCGCACGCTGCCCGTTTTGAGCAGGAATACGTTGTGTCCGTCGTCGCCATAATCGAAGACGAGCGCTCGTTTCGGGTAGACCGACTGCCGGAACGACTCCGCATAGCGCGCGATATCTTCCTCGGCCGTTCGCTCGAACAATCGGCTCTGTCGAAGGTACCAGACCTTGTTCTCCAACCTGACCTCCCAGGTGCGACTTGGCCGATCGCCTACGTTCCATGCCCGACCGGACACTCCGCCACCCGGGTCGCTCCAGTCCGGCCCATCGGGGCCGTGAAGCTTGCGTCAAGGGCCGATTCGTAACGTTCCCGACAGTCGCCCGGCCGTCGATCGGATACGATCCTTCGAATCGGTCTCGCAAACTTGACGCCCGTCGATGCCGCGCGCGGCGCAACAGACATCGTCGTCGCGGCGAAGTATCTCGTTCTCGATACGGGTTTCGCACAGGCGTCAGTCGGTGCCGCGTACGCTCCGCCGACCGGCACCGGATCATTGAGCGCAGGTGCGCCCACGTACTCGCTGACTGCGAACGTCGGTTTAACCATTACTCCGAAGCTCTCGCTAACGATGAGCCACGTATTCGGCACGGCCGTTGGCAGTGACGCGCTCGCCGAAAACCACTCGTACTTCGTGTATGCGCCATCCTTCACGCTCGCCGCCACGCTCGACCGCGCGACGACGATCCTCGTGCAAGACGTGCTGGTGTCGCGCCAGGGACCGGTGCTGCCGGCAGGAAGCCGCGCGTTCGTCGCGTTGCAGCGCCAGCTCGGGCCCCGGCTTGCGCTCGACGTCGACTACGAAATCAACCTCGCAACGCTCGGTTCGCATGCAAGAGCCGTGGGCTTCGGTGCCGTCTGGATCGCTGCTCCCGGCAGGCCGCGCTAATCGAACGCGCAACGTCGTGGGGCGAAGGCATGCTCCTCGGCCGGAGAATCGACCCATGACTGCAACGCCACTCGTCTACGTTTTCGACTTGTACGGCACGCTCGTAGACTTCACGACTCTGCGCGATCCGTTTCGCGAGCAGGTCGCCGATCCGGACGCCTTCGTCCTGTATTGGCGGCAGAAGCAACTCTCTTATGCGTTTGCGGCGACGCTGATGGGCCGCTACGTCGATTTCGACACGTTGACGGGCTACGCGTTCGACTATACCGCGCAGGCCCACGGCCTCACGAACGCACCGGCGTTGCGAGCCGGGGCGCTCGCGGCGTGGTCGCGGCTGCCGGCGTTCCCCGATGCGGCCGGCGCCGTCGCCGCGTTGCGGGCGCGCGGCGCAAAGACGGCCGTCCTCTCCAACGGCACGCCCGCGGCGCTCGCACAGACGCTCGCCACGGCCGGACTCGCGATGCAGTTCGACGCGGTGCTGTCGGTCGATGCCGTACGTGCCTACAAACCGCATCCCAGCGTCTACCGTCTTGCTACGGATTTTTTCGCGACGTCGCCCGACCGCATCGCTTTCGTCTCATCGAACGGGTGGGATGCGACCGGCGCCGCCGAGTTCGGCTTTCGGGTGCGGTGGTGCAACCGCAGCGGCGCACCGCCCGAAACGTTCGGTGCTCCGCCCGAGCGCACGATCGCGTCGCTCGCACATTTGCTCGACGAATGAAGCGATGGGTTCGCCGATCGCGCGTAGCGCGTAAGGCGCGTTACCGCTTTCTCCCAAGGCGTCGGGCAGAATGGCACGGTGAGCCCGTTAGGAGATATGATGGAAAAAGTCACCTGGGGCCGGGCAGCGCTATCGCGTAGAAAAGCGATGATGAGTGCGTTGACGCTGGCTCTAGCCGGAACGCTGATGAACTCGTCGATTGCCGCGCAAGCCGATGTTTCTAAGGATGCGCCTCTCGCGCCGCTCTTCGAGGCATCGTCATGGTTGAACGGTCAACCGTCACGGGCCTCGCTGCGCGGAAAGGTCGTCCTCGTCGACGTCTTCACGTTCGGCTGCATCAACTGTAAGAACATTACACCCGCTCTGCGTTCGCTGAACCGTACCAAATCGAACGATGGCCTGGCGATCGTCGGGATCCACAGTCCTGAGACGGCGTACGAGCACGAGCACGGCGCGGTCGTCGCAAACCTTAAAACATTGGGCGTGACGTGGCCCGTTGCGATCGACAACGACTTGGTCTTGTGGAATGCTTATCATATCAATGCTTGGCCGACACAATTGATCTTCGACCGCCGAGGAAGGTTACGCAAAACCATTGTCGGCGATTCGCAAGACGCGCTTGTCAACGAGACGATCGACGCTCTGTTGAAAGAGCGAGCTTAAGCGCTAAGCCGTGCCTCAGCTTCGTCGACTCCTCCACCACGATCGCGCTTTAGGACAACGTCTGAGTCAGTGAGTGGTGCCGCCTGTAATCTGGAGATTGTGCAGCACGTCGCGGTTCTGCTTCAAGACGGCTTCCGCCATCCGACGCAGTTCGGGCTTCTTACTGCATGCCATTTCCATCTTGGCGGCATCCATCATCATGCGCGATTGCGCTGCGGCCATCGCAGCGAAATCACGATCGAGATTGCCGCTCTCCGGCATACTCGCGAGCGACTTCCCCATCGCCATCATCTTCTTGTCGGCGGTCGCACAGTCCGGCGCCGCCGTCGTCTGCGCCAATGCCGGCGGGGCGAGTGTTGCTAAGAGAACGCTACAGGTAACAAGAGCGACGTTATTTGAAAGACGCATGTACATCCTTGAGACCTTTCGCGGAGGCCCTTCAGCGCTAAGTGGTTCGGATTATGACGCCACTACGCTAACACAATGAGCCTTCGGGTTCGGTAAGGACGCCTACCATGGTATCGTGCGCGAAGCAATGGGATGTCACGACCGGTAGCGGACCCCGTGACCGAGCCGGGGGGTCGCTACAGCGTCGGAACGTACACCTCCGAGCCGAGTTCCTTGAATTCGAAGGACTTTTCCGCCATGCCGCGTTCGGCGTACTCGCGCACGTCCTGCGTGATTTTCATCGAACAGAAGTGCGGCCCGCACATCGAGCAGAAGTGCGCGACCTTCGCGCCGTCAGCCGGCAGTGTTTCGTCGTGAAATGTCCGCGCGGTCTCGGGATCGAGCGAGAGATTGAACTGGTCTTCCCAGCGAAACTCGAAGCGCGCTTTGGAAAGCACGTCGTCCCAATGCCGGGCGTGCGGATGGCCTTTGGCGACGTCGGCCGCGTGCGCGGCGATCTTATACGCGATAACGCCGTCTTTGACGTCCGCTTTGTCGGGCAAGCCGAGATGTTCTTTAGGCGTCACGTAACAGAGCATAGCGCAACCGTACCAGCCGATCATCGCCGCGCCGATGGCGCTCGTGATATGGTCGTAACCCGGCGCGATGTCGGTCGTGAGCGGCCCGAGCGTGTAGAACGGCGCTTCGTCGCAGACGGCGAGTTGCCGGTCCATATTCTCTTTGATGAGGTCCATCGGCACGTGTCCGGGGCCCTCGATCATCGTCTGCACGTCGTGTTTCCAAGCGATCTTCGTGAGTTCGCCGAGCGTATCGAGTTCGCCGAACTGCGCCTCGTCGTTGGCATCCGCCAAACAGCCCGGCCGCAGGCCGTCGCCGAGCGAGAACGTGACATCGTACGCCTTCATGATCTCGCAGATCTCTTCGAAGTGCGTGTAGAGAAAGTTCTCCTTGTGGTGCGAGAGACACCACTTCGCGAGTATCGATCCGCCGCGGGAGACAATGCCGGTGACGCGCTTGGCCGTAAGCGGTACGTAGCGCAACAACACGCCCGCGTGAATCGTAAAGTAGTCGACGCCCTGTTCGGCCTGTTCTATCAACGTGTCGCGGTACAGCTCCCAGGTCAGTTCCTCAGCCTTACCGCCGACTTTCTCCAAGGCCTGATAGATGGGCACGGTACCGATTGGGACGGCGGCGTTGCGCATGATCCACTCGCGGGTTTCGTGGATGTTCTTGCCCGTCGAGAGGTCCATCACCGTATCGGCGCCCCAGCGCGTTGCCCAAGTCATCTTCTCGACCTCGTCTTCGATCGAGGAAGCGACTGCGGAATTGCCGATGTTCGCATTGATCTTCACCAGGAAGTTTCGCCCGATGATACACGGCTCGAGTTCGGGATGGTTGACGTTAGTGGGCAGGACCGCGCGTCCGCGTGCTATCTCGTCGCGCACCAACTCCGGGGCAACGCCCTCACGCAGTGCAACGAATTCCATCTCCGCCGTAATTTCGCCGCGCCGCGCGTAGTGCAGCTGGGTCACGTTCGCGCCGGGCTTGGCACGGCGCGGTTTGCGCGTCGCGTCGAAGCGGATCGCGGCGAGTTCGGGCATTGCCTCGCGTCCGAGCCGGTACACCGACGTCGCGCGCTCTAGTTCGACCGTATCATCGCGTCGTGCGATCCAGGATGCGCGGACCGGCGCGAGTCCCCGCCGCACGTCGGTTGCGACGTCGGGGTCCGTGTAGGGGCCGCTGGTGTCGTAAACGACGTGCGTCTCGCCGTTGGTCAGCGCGATCTCGCGCATGGGTACCCGAATCGACGGGTCGCTTCCCGATGCATAGATTTTGCGGGCGCTTCCAGCGCGGCGTGTGTCGACGGTCGCGGACATCGGTACTCCAAACTCCATCGCGACCGTCTCTCCCTACGCCGGCATGACCCGGATCAGGTGCGGCGGTCGGCGATACTATCGCCCTCTCAGCCCAAACCGGGCTCCCGCGAGGATACGCACACTTTACGGCGACGGGCTCGCGCTGTCAACGACCGGTTCCGCGCCTCGGTCGTTAGGCGACCGATTCCAGCAGCATCATGCGCCCGGCCGCCGAACCGGCGTCGTCGAGAAACCCCTCGCCCGGTGGTCCGAAGAGATTGCCTTGCACGCCGCGGATTGCTTCCCGGTCGAAGCGCCCACAGGACCGCACGAAGGCGAGCATCGCCTCATCTTCGATCCCCTCGGCGATAACGTACGCATCGCTCGTCTGAGCGAATGCGAGAATCGCCGCGACGACACCCGCTGCATTGCGGTCGCGCAAGGCGTTGACGATGATTTCGCGGTCGATCTTGACGTACTCGAAGGGCACGCGGCTGAGAATCTCAAGCCCGGCATGCCCCGCGCCAGTGTCGTCGAGTGCGAGGTGAAAACCCGCTGTCTGCAAACGGCGGGCGGTCTCGACGACGGCATCCATGTGCGCCGCGGACCGTTCGGTGATCTCGAGGACCACGCGTTCCGGGGCGATGCCGGCGGCGATCGTCGAGCGCCTCAACCCGTCGACGTCGAGGCTGCGGTCGAGCGTCTGGGGTGAGACGTTGATGAATAGCAGCGCGCCCACGGGCAGAGCGGCGACGTGTTTGAGCCCCGCGCGGCGGCAGAGCGAGTCGAGTTCCGGCGCGCAGCCGATGCGCTCGGCGAGATCGAAGGCATCCTGCGGGCTCATAAAACCGTACCGCGGGTGCGGCCGAGCCAAGGCTTCGTAGCCGAGCACCGTTCCGCTGACGTCCCAAATCGGCTGGAAAGCGACGGTGATGGCTTCGTCATTAATGAGCGCGCGCAGGTTTTGCACGCGTTCTCCGGAGACGAGCCACGTCGCATGCAACGCCGCGTTGAAGCCGGAAACCCCATTGCGGCCGCCGCGCTTGGTTTCGTAGAGTGCCGCGTCGGCCCAAGCTTGCAGCATTTCCGGCGTGCACGCGACTCCGTTTGCCGTGGCGTGGCCGATGCTGATCGTTCCCCGCGCGAGGAGCTTCGCTGCGGCGGCGCGCACGCGCTCGAGGACGAGCGCGGCTTCGGCCGCGCTCGTGTTCGGCAAGATGAGTGCAAATTCGTCGCCACCGACGCGGTACGCGCGATCCTGCGGCCGCCCCTCGCGCAGCAGCCGAGCGAGGTCCTGCAGCACGCGATCGCCGTGGAGGTGGCCGTTTTCGTCGTTGATGACTTTGAACTCATCGACGTCGATCATTGCCAGGCTCAGCGTTTGACCGGGACGCTGCGTGCGCGCGCACGCGCGGGCGACATCGTCTTTGAACGCGCGATGATTACCCAGTAACGTAAGGCCGTCGACGACGAGCGCGGCTTCGAGCGTTGCGACCTCTCCGCGGTGGCGATCGGAGAGCCGGCGCCGGTGCGACAAGAGCGCGGCGACGAACAACCCGAGCAACGCGACGCCGGCGCACCCGAAGATCACGTTGGCACGCAGGATGCGCAGTTGCGTGTCTTCGAGATCGTGGAGGGCCGTGTCGGCGGCAAGCCGTTTTTTCCGTTCGCCCGCATTGACCTCGGCCTCGATGCGCGAAAGCACCGGGTCGACGAGATTGCGGTCCAGGGCAAGCACCGCTTTGCCGTCATGCGCGAGGACGGCGGCAAAGAGGCGCGTGGTCGCGGCGCGGTACGCGCGCTGGTCCGCGAGCGCTTGACGGATTGTCGCGGCGTCTCCCGCACCGCCGTCGGCGACGATCGTCGCCAGCGCATGCTCGAAGCGCAGCGCCTCGGCCGCATGTGCGCGCGCGATCGGCGCGCCCGGTTCCATGTGGTACCTGCGCTCGAGCGACGCTTCGGCAGCGACGGCGTCTTTGGCGATCCAATACGATTCGTCGATCTGGCGCGCGATACGAGCGCGTTGAGAATCGTCCCGCATTACGTTGGCGGCGCCGATGGAGGAGCCGACTGATACTGCCAAGACGAACGCGAGACCGACGAACGCGACGACGGTCCACAGATCGAACCGCCGCGTCATTCCTATCATTGAGGTTACTATCGGGCCACCGAGCGAGCGAGTCCAACCGCCTAAGCAATCTTTACAATTCGCGCGAGGACGCAAACGCGCCGTCGATGCCGCGTGCCGGCTACTCGGTGCGCAGGTCGCCATCGGTGCGGCCGCAATCTTCGCCCGCTTTGCGCTCACAGGTGCCGGGCCGATCGTCGTCGCCGCGCTGCGCCTGGCTATCGCTACGCTGATCGTTTTCGCACTGGCGCGCCGCGTCGAACGGCTCGCGACGCGCCGCGAAGTGGCCTTCGCGGTGGCCGGCCTCGCGCTCGCTCTGCATCTCGCGGTGTGGTTCGCATCACTGCGCTACACGTCGGTTGCGATCGCGACGCTACTGGTAACGACGACGCCGCTGTGGACGGAACTCTACGATGTCGCTGTGCGCCGGCGCACACCGTCGCGCGCGTTCTCCCTCGCGCTCTTAAGCGCAAGCGGAGGCGTCGCACTGATCGCGCTGCCCGGCACGTCCACGCCCGCACCGGTTTACGGCCACGCTGCGCTCGGAGCTACGCTTGCTCTCGTGGGCAGCGTCGCCATCGCCGCGTACCTGCTCATCGTGCGCGACGCGGGCCGCACGTCGGAACACGAGTGCCTCGGAACGCGTCAGATCGTCGCCCGCACCTACGGATGGGCAACGCTCGCGCTCGCTGCCGCCGCGTGGTTCGCGCACGAAACCCCACCGCCGCCGGATGCGCGTACCGCGTGGGCCGGGATTCTTGCGATGGCGCTTATTTCGCAACTGCTAGGCCACACGTTGCTCAATGCGGCGCTCGCATCGTTCGCGCCCAGCACCGTCGCGCTCACGACACTGCTCGAGCCCGTGATCGCCGCGCTGCTCGCGGCCGCGCTTTTTCGCGAAGCACTCGCACCCACGACGGTCGCGGGCGGGCTGCTCGTACTGCTCGGGGTTGCGGTGACGCTCGCGACCTCGCGCGACGCGGCTCAGTCGCGGACTTAAACCGCTGACGCGTATCGGTTTTACGCCACGGCGCTCACGGAAGTCGACCGCGACGGCCGTCATCGACTCCGTCGTGGCGCCTCTGGCAGCGCTGCCTAACTGCCTCAGGGGATCGAGTTTCAAGCTCGGCCGCGTCGACCTCGGCGTTCGGCGCGGCTCACTCCAAATGCAGCGCCGCCTCAAGATGCTCACTCGTCTTGCCGATGTAGAAAACACTTCTTACAGCGGTGACAACGTGGTGACAACGCATGACCGAGTCGAAGAACGAAGCCTCCGCCCCTCAGAGTGACCCCAGTTTTCCCCAGCGCCGGCAAAAGGCCGTCCATCCGCTAAGCTTCACGGACGAGGCGGAGGTTGAGTTATGGGAAGACGCAGATCGGGATAATCTGCAAATAGTAACCGTTTCGCTCCAGGCCGCCGCAACGATGTAGTGGCCGTTCAACTTGGCGGGGATTTGGCCACTCCGCCTTTGCGCCCGCCCGTGCACGTCGCACACTCGGGCGGCAGGCAGCGTGCCAGGGTGCACGCATCTCGACGGCGAGAGTGGCTTCCATGGAGTCCAACCCCGAGCGCGAGCGCATCATTGCCGAGGCACAGCGCGAGGCGCACTGGACGCACTGGGGTCCGTATCTGAGCGATCGCCAGTGGGGCACCGTCCGCGAAGATTACAGCGCGGACGGCGATGCGTGGTCGTACTTTCCGTACGAGCAGGCACGCTCGCGCGCGTACCGCTGGGGAGAAGACGGCATTTTCGGCATCAGCGACGACCACCAGCGCCTGTGTTTTGCCCCCGCGTTCTGGAATGGGGCCGATCCCCATCTCAAGGAGCGTTTCTTCGGGCTCGACGGCCATCAGGGCAATCACGGTGAAGACGTCAAAGAGTTATATTACCACCTCGACAACGTGCCGTCACACGCCTATATGAAGGCACTGTACAAATATCCGCAGGCGGCGTTTCCGTACGCGGAACTGCTCGCCCGTAATGCGGCCCGCACCCGCGACGACCCTGAATTCGAGTTGCTCGACACCGGCATCTTCGACGGCGACGCGTACTTCGACATCGTCGTCGAATACGCCAAACGTGCGCCCAACGACACGCTCGTACGCATCGTCGCGACGAACCGCGGCACCGTTGAGGCACCGCTGCACGTCGTCCCGCACCTCTGGTTTCGCAACGAGTGGTCGTGGTCCGCGGGCCAGCCGCACGGCACGATCGTGGCGGGCGACGCCGGCCGGGGCCGCTACGTCGCGACGCATCCGACGCTCGGCACGTATCGACTCGAAGCTGCAGGCGATCCGATCGCGCGATTCACCGAAAACGAAACCAACGTCGCGACGCTCTTCGGCGGTACCAACGCGGGAGCGTACGTGAAGGACGGAATCGACCGCGCCATCGTGCACGGCGACGAGGCGGCGGTCGATCCCGCGCGGCGCGGTTCGAAGCTCGCGCTGCACTTCCAGACCACGCTCGCCGCGGGCGCCTCCGAGACGTTTCGCTTGCGATTGCGGCCCGCGGACGACGCGGCGGCGCCGGAGCATGCCGGCGACGAGCGCTTCGCCGCAGCGTTCGACGCGACGTTCGTCAAACGCGCCGCCGAAGCCGATCGCTTTTACGCCGCGCTCAATCCGGGCCCGGCGACCGAGGCCGCGCGAGACGTGCAACGCCGGGCCTGCGCGGGCCTCCTGTGGTCGAAGCAGTTTTACTTCTACGTCGTGCGCGATTGGTTGCAGGGCGATCCGCTTCAGCCCCCGCCGCCGCCCGAACGCGCGAGGGGACGCAACAGCCAGTGGCTCCACCTCTACAACGACGATATCATCGCGATGCCCGACACCTGGGAGTACCCGTGGTACGCTGCGTGGGATCTCGCCTTTCACGCCGTCACGCTCGCCCTCATCGATCCGGGCTTCGCCAAACGCCAGCTCATCACGCTCACACGCGAATGGTACATGCACCCAAGCGGCCAGATTCCCGCTTACGAATGGGCGCTCGGCAACGTCAATCCGCCCGTGCAGGCCTGGGCGGCGTACCGAGTGTTCCAGATCGAACACAAAATGTACGGAACGGCCGACTACCTCTTTCTCGAACGCGTCTTTCAAAAATTGCTACTCAACTTCACATGGTGGGTCAATCGCGAGGACCCGCAGGGGCAAAACGTCTTTCTCGGGGGATTCCTGGGCCTCGATAACGTCGGCGTCTTCGACCGTAACGCGACACTGCCCACGGGCGGCCACATCGTGCAGTGCGATGCGACGAGTTGGATGGCCGTCTATGCGCTCGACATGCTCGCAATCGCGCTCGAGCTCGCGCAGCACGACGAATCGTATGAAGACATCGCCTCGAAGTTTTTCGAACATTTTCTCTACATTGCGACCGCGATGAACGATACCGACGCCGCGCACGCCGGCTTGTGGGACGAAGAGGAGGTTTCTATTACGATCAGCTCGTGCTCCCGAGCGGCGAACGCTCCGCGATGCGGGTGCGCTCGCTCGTCGGACTGCTGCCGCTGATGGCAGTCGAAACGCTGCAGCCGCAGCTCCTGGACCGGCTGCCGAATTTCAAACGGCGTTTGGAGTGGTTCGTCGCAAACCGTCCCGAGCTCAGCCGCAACGTCGCGAACATGCGGGGCGATGGCGTCGCCGCGCGACGCCTCTTAGCGGTGCTCGATGGCGAGCGTTTGCGCAGCGTCCTTGCGGTCATGCTCGACGAGCGTGAATTCCTCAGTCCCTACGGCATCCGCTCTCTCTCGAAAATCCATCGCGACCGGCCCTATATCGTGCACGTCGGAGAGAGCGAATTTCGCGTCGACTACGATCCGGCCGAATCGCGCAGCGGCCTCCTAGGCGGCAACAGCAACTGGCGCGGACCCGTGTGGTTCCCGCTCAACTATCTGTTGATCGAAGCGCTGCAGAATTTTCACTTCTTCTACGGCGACGAGTACCGCATCGAATATCCGACGGGCTCGGGCGCGATGCATACGCTGTGGGAGATCGCGACGGACCTCTCCGAACGCCTCCTCGCACTCTTCGTACCCGGCCCCGACGGGCGGCGACCCTTCAACGGCAGCGTCGCAAAACTTCAGACCGATCCGCGCTTCCGCGATCTGCTGCTCTTCCACGAGTACTTTCATGCAGACAACGGCGCAGGCATCGGTGCGTCACATCAAAGCGGCTGGACGGCGCTCATTGCAAAACTCATCCAACAGCTCAGCGAATACGCGAGTACCGGGAAGTCTCCGCTGACGTGGCATTACGACGCTGCGCCGATTCCTCGTACGCCGCATTAAGTTCGCGAAACACTACGAACGACTGGTGAACGCGCCGTAGGTGAACGGCTGCAGCATGAGAACCGTCGCTGGAACCGATTTCCTTTCGAAAGCTGGAAACATGAACGCGCGGTTCTTTTTTGCTGCGATCGTTGCAGCTACGCTGCCTTCCGCCGCTTTCGCGCAACAGAACCCCACTCCGCCCGTCCCACCCGCGGTCGTCCCGGCCCCGCCCGGCACACCGCAAAACGCCAACGTTTTAACCGGGACCGTCGTCGATCGTTCCACCGGCTTGCCGATAAGTGGAGTGAGCGTGACGGCCGTCGGCAAAGCCGCGTCTGCAACAACCGATGCGAACGGTAGATTTCAGATTTCGCTTCCCGCCGGCGTCTACGTCTTCGAAGCCCGCATACGGGGATATCAAACCGCGCAGACCGACAACGTCGCACTTTTGGCGAATTCGAGCAGCACCATTACGCTGTCTCTCAACCGCGCAGAAAGTCAGTCGAGCTATCGCGAGATCGCACGAACGACGGTGCGTTCCAACGATGCGCTGCAGCCTGCCGCCGTCATCCAACACACGATTTCGGCGGCGACCGAACTCGCGAACGGAACCCTGCGCGCGGACCGTGCGATCGAAGAACTCCCCAACGTCGTGTTTTCGACCGGCCTCAAGACCCCCGGCATCGACGGCTACATCGCCCTACGCGGTCTGCCCGGCGCAACGCAGCAACTCATCGACGGCCATCCCACGGCGGTCTCCCTCAACGGCGTCGCCTTGTTTCCGTTCCAGTCGGTCAACGTTGTCTATGGTTCCGGAAAGGGTCAGCTCTACCCCATAAACGCGATCGGCGGCGTGATCGATTTTCGGACGCTGCAACCGACTCGCGTTCCCAGCGTCTCGCTGCTGCAAAGTTTCGGAACCTTCCAACACACCACGAGCAACATTCAATCGACCGGAACGATCGACCGCTTCGGCTATGCGTTCTCCCTCGGCACAGAAGGTGCCGATGCGCCGTACGCGCGGACGACCCGCTACGAACCGCTCTCGGGTTGGGATCCCTCAGCGACCGATCCCGCGGTTCGCGCCAGAAGCTTTTACTCGATCGATTCGCCGTACTCCGTGCGCTCCGGCTTCGTCAAACTCCAGTATCAGGGTTCGCCCGCCTTTAAAGTGACCGCGTCGGTTCTGGGGAGCGCGGAGCTGCACCTCAACGACGGCGACAAATCGGTCGACTATCACAGCTACGCCCGCGTCCTCGCCGACGGAAACCGGAACCTGGCAAACAAAAATCCGACCGATACGTGCGGTGCGGGCACGTTCACCGCGACGAATTTTGCCGGGGTCGCCAACGGCACGGGCCCCGACGGCAGACCGGATGGCGGAATACGATGTCAAACGCCGCAGCTGTACGCTTCTCTGCGCCAAGGCTATACCACGGGCGAGCTCGGGTCCATCACGACGCAAAACAACGACAACGACATCAAGTTCGAACTCGCCGGAACGCGTAACTATGCACTCGTGGACATCTACGCGAGTCTCTTCCAGCGCAACCAAGACTATCACTCGACACAGTACACGCTCCTACCGGGCGACCTCAACGGATTACACACGAAAAAAACCGACGATTCGAACGCCGGGATAACCATCTCCGACGACGTGCTTTTCAACAACGACGATATCGGCTTCGGCTACTACTCGAACAACTACCGGCAAGATGAGATCGGCCGCCAAACCGATCAGTTCGGCAAATCGACGGGCGGATATATCTTCAACTACGGAAACGATATTCGGTCGTACTTCTTCAAGGAAATCCATCATTCCGCGAATTCGCCGCTGACGATCTACGCATACGATTACATCAAAGATTCCCAGCAGCCGCACGCGTTCTTCAACGATCCGCGGCTCGCCATACTGTACCGCAAGGGTAACAACACGATTCGCGTCGCCGCGGGCGAAAGTTCGTCCCTTCCATACGCACCGGACAATCAGACCTATCAGCCCAAAGCACTGGCCGATTTTACCAGCGGGGTCAATTGTAGCGGCGGCAACTCGGTCGGCACGGCTCCGACCGGCTTCACCCGCCCGGAGCGCGCCAGCGACGAAGAAATCTCGTTTGCCCACCGTTGGCGGGGTGACTCTACCACGCAACTCGAGTTCTATAGTGAAAACTTTGCGAGCAAGGTGCAGTACGGTTACAACGCGCCGCTGACGTACACGGGGTCGAGATTTTTCACCTCCGATGCACAGCATACCGCGTATCTCAACGCAATCTCGAGTAAGTGCGGCGGCGTCACCGGTGACGCGCTCCTCACACTTCAAGGCAATTACAATCTCGGGCGACAATTAGCGCGCGGCATCGACCTCACCGGTCGCCAGCGTGTCGGCCGGAACATGTTCTTCGATTACAGCTATGGCACGCAATCCGTGTCATACCGCTCGCTGCCGCTCGAAGTCGTCTCGGGTGACAAGCGAATCATCATCGGTGCGCAGACGTTCATTCCGGATTCCGGAGCTCAAATTCCGCTGCATTCGGCGACGCTCGCGCTCGATGTGACGCAGCGTCCGGGAATTCAAGGGCGGCTGACCGCCTTCTATACCGGCCCCGGAAACCAAAGCGGTCTGCAGGGCTTCGTTCGAACGGACCTCTCGTTGAACAAGGCATTCCCGCATTTCGGCACCGTTACGGCCTACGTCTACAATCTCTTCAATTACGCCGCGTATTACGACAACGTGAACGGCTACGGCGTTCCACTCGCGCTCAATGGGTTCGCGACGCCTGCCGACTACAATTCGTTCTTTGGCGCGGCCTCGCAGAATCGGTACGGCATCGGGCCGCGGACCGTCGTGTTCACGTACCAAGTGAAGCTCTAGTGATGACGCGCCGCCGCCTGCTAGCATCCATAGCAGGCTGCTCGCTCGCGGCGGCGACGGGCATCGAGGCACCCGCGGCGGTGCGAGCGCCGCTGGGAGCGCTACGCCGGCGCTCGCACGAGCCGCTCCTAGGGCCTCGGGGCTCCGGCTTCGAGAGCGCCGGCGTCTTCAATCCCGCGGCGGTAAAGACGGACGACGGGACCGTCCTGATCTATCGCGCCCAAGACAAAGCGGGAACCTCGCGCCTGGGTTACGCCAAGAGCACGGACGGCGAACATTTCGAACGTCACCCGGAGCCCGTACTCTCACCTTCAGCGTCGTACGAAGCGGAAGGCGGCGTGGAAGATCCACGCATCGTCCGCATCGACGGCACATATTTGCTCACCTACACCGCGTATAACTCCATCGCGTCGACGGCGCAACTCTGTCTTGCGACCTCGCGCGATCTCCTCTCGTGGGAGCGCCAAGGCGTTATTCTTCCGGCCAACGTCGGTGCGTGGAACGTCCACTGGACGAAGTCGGGCGCGATCGTACCGCAAAAGATCGGGGGAAGGTGGTTCATGTATTATCTCGGTGAGGCCAATGAGAATCCGCCGGGCCAAATGGGGCTCGCCGTCTCCGACGACCTCATGCATTGGAAAGACGCGACCTCGAAGCCGGTGCTGCGAACGCGGCCGCGTTCGTTCGACAGTCAAGTGTGTGAACCGGGTCCGGCACCGATCGTGCTGGACGAAGGGATACTGCTGGTCTACAACGGTGCAAACGACTATCTCGTGTACTCGACGGGCTGGGCGCTTTTCGATCGCAACGACCCAGCGAAACTTCTGGCGCGCTCGGATCAACCATCGTTCGCGGCCGAAGAGCCGTGGGAGCGCATCGGCCAAGTTCCCAATGTGGTGTTCGTAGAAGGTCTCGTTCGTAAGGACGAGCGCTTGACGATGTACTACGGAGCGGCCGACACGTATATCGGCGCGCTGACCGCCTACCTGCGGGGCACATAGCCACGAGCGCGGCGGCGCACGCGCGAAAACTGTTCGGGGCGTTCCTTCGCGTCGTCGCGCTCATCGGAGCGGCCGGCTGCGTGGCGTCAGCCGCGCCGGACCCGCGGCCGCCGTCCGTCGCCCCTCTTACGCTGACATATTGGTCTGCCCCCAACGCAGACGAACTCGCGTTCGCGCGTGCCATGGCAGCGAGGTGGAACGCACAGCATCCGGCCGTCCTCGTGAACGTTCAGCCGATTCCGGCGAGCGGCAGCAGCGAAGAAGTCCTCCTGGCAGCGGTCGTCGCCCGAACGACACCCGACATCTGTGCGAACGTGCTTCCGTCGATCATGAATCGCTTCGTCCGCGCGGGCGCGGTGGTCGCACTCGACCGATTTTCCGATTTCGCACGAGCGACTCGCGACCGGAACGACCAAGTCTCGCTGGCACTCGCGCGAAGCGACGACGGCCACGTGTATCAACTTCCGTGGAAAGCGAATCCCGTGATGCTCGCGTACAACGTCGACGCGTTCGCCGAACGCGGTCTGTCCGCCCCCCGCACGTATGCGCAGTTCATGGACGTTTCGAAGCGGTTGACGTACGCGAGCGAACCCGGTGGTCGCATCGACCACTGGGCGATGAATCCGGGAACCAGCGTGACCTGGTGGTGGCGCATGTTCGACTTCTATCCGCTGTACGTCGCCGCGTCGCACGGCGCGACGCTGCTCGATGGGGCGCACGGGATCGGCAGCACCGCGGCCGCGGCGTCCGCATTCGGGTTCTTCGCGGCGGGCTTCGCGCACGGGTATTTTCCGCGCGCCGCACCGCAGCCGGATCTTTTTTTGGCGGGTCGCGCGGGCATGCGCTTCATCGGACCCTGGGGCATTCGCTATTTCGAGCGCGCGAGCGTCCGTCGCTTCCGCTTCGATTTCGTTCCGCTCCCCGTCGCGGGGAATCGCGACGCTTCGCCGTTTACCTTTGCCGACCAAAAAAACATCGCGATCTTCTCGACCACGCGCCATCCGAACGAAGCATGGGCCTTCGTGAAGTTCTTGACGACGAAAAACGCCGACCGCACGCTGCTGGAGTTGACGGACCAGATTCCATTGCGGCGCAATCTCGCCCGCGATCCCGCCTTTGCCGACTTCTTCCGCCGGCATCCGCTCGTCGCTCCGTTCGCGCGACAGAGCGCGCACGTGGTTCCCCTCGACGATTCGCCCCATATCGTGCAAATTTTGGATTACCTCAGCCAGCAATATGAGGCGAGCGCCATCTACGGGCTCATTTCACCCGTCACAGCGGTGCACAATACCGCGGACTACCTTGCGAAGATCGATCGGCTCTAGCGCCGGATTGTTATTTTCGTTGCCCTATCTCGCGTTCGTCGCGATCTTTTTGCTGTATCCGATTGGCTTCGCGTTGTATCTGGCGTTCGTACGCTGGGATCTCATCGGGCCGCCGCAGTACGTCGGGCTTGCAAACGTTCGCTTCCTCTTGCAAGATCGCGAATTTTGGCAGGCGCTGACGAACACGCTCGTCTTTCTTTGCGTCAACGTTCCGTTGCAGATCGTGGCCGCACTGGGCATCGCGCTCGGCCTCGCGCAACCGGTTGCGCTACGGGGCTTCTTCCGCGCCGCTTTCTTCGCACCGGTCGTCATCTCGGTTGCCGTCGTCAGCCTCCTTTGGCAGCAGATCTTCAACGCCGACAGCGGCCTTGCGAACTCACTGCTCCGAACGATCGGTTTGCCGTCCGTCGGATGGTTGACGGACCCGCACCTCGCGATGCCGGCGATTGCCGGCATGGTTGCGTGGAAGAACGTCGGTCTGTACGTGCTCTTCTTCCTCGCCGGCATCCTCGCCGTCCCGCCGCAGCTCTACGAGGCGGCGAAACTCGAAGGCGCTTCGCCGTGGCAGGAGTTCCGTCTCGTCACCCTGCCGTTGTTGCGGCCCGCAATGTTCCTAGTCGTGGTGCTCTCGACGATCGCGGGCTTCAACCTCTTCATCGAACCGTATGTGATGACGGGCGGCGGCCCGCTCGAATCGACCCTTTCCGTCGTGCTGTACATGTATAAACACGCCTTCAGCTATCTCAACATGGGTTACGCTGCCACGCTGGGAATCGCACTAGCACTCATCGTGTTCGCCGCCGTTTCGCTCGAACGCCGGATTCTCGACGTCGAGCGATGAGAGCACGCCAAGCGCTGGGCTACGCGGTATTGTTCGCCGCGGCCGTGCTGTTCTTGTATCCGCTGGTGTGGATGGCACTGCTCTCGCTCAAACCGCAAGACGAAGCCGGCACGTTCGCACCATGGTCGGGACGCTTCACGCTCGCGAATTACGTGGCGGTGCTGACGGCAATTCCCATAGGCCGGGCGCTCGCCAATAGCATGTTCGTTGCTTCGCTGACGACGGCTTCCGTGATCGCCTTCTCCGCGCTAACCGGGTACGCGCTCGCCCGGCTCAGCTTCGCGGGACGCAGCGTCATCTTTGCGATCGTCTTGGCGACGATGGCCATCCCGTTCCAGCTTACGCTCATACCGCTCTACGAGCTCATCGTCAGATTCGGGTGGACCGACACCTACTGGGCGCTGATCGCCCCGAACGCGATTACGGCGCTCGGCATTCTGATTTTCCGCCAGACCTTCGTGACGTTGCCCGAGGAACTGATCGAGGCGGCGCGGATCGAAGGCGCGAGCGAGCTTCAGATTCTGAGGCGGGTCTTCTTACCGGTCTCCCTTCCCGCGGTGGTGACCGTCGGAATCCTGACCTTCATGAATTCGTGGAACGACGTCTTATGGCCCATCATCGTCATCAGAAACGAATCGATGATGACCTTGCCGCAACTCGTCGTTGCGTTCAGCACCGGCGGACAGGCCGACGGTTTACCCGGACAGCAGTTTGCGGCCGCGATGTTCGTCGTGACGCCGATTCTGGTCGCCTATGCCGCCTTTCAACGCTACTTTATCGCGAGCGTCGCGACAACCGGCATCAAGGGATGAGCGACGCCGTCGTTTTGGAGGCAGTCTCCAAACACTACGCCGGGACGGAGCGAGCGACGATCGAGCGCTTTTCGCTTTCCGTCGCAGCTGGCGAATTCGTCGTGCTACTCGGGCCGTCCGGTTGCGGGAAATCGACGATCCTTCGGCTGATCGCGGGGTTGATAGCACCGTCGGCCGGGCGGATCGCGATCGACGGACGCGACGTGACCAAGTCATCGCCGAAAGACCGTAACGTCGCCATGGTTTTCCAGAATTATGCTCTGTTTCCGCATCTCTCCGTCTACGACAATCTCGCCTTTGGGATGCGTATTCGCGGCGCACCGGGCGCGCAGATCGACGCGACCGTGCGGGCCGCTGCGACGAGCACCGGGCTCGCGGACTTGCTCGAGAAGAAACCGCGCGAACTCAGCGGCGGACAGAGCCAGCGCGTCGCCCTCGGTCGCGCGCTCGTACGCGATCCCGCCGTCTTTCTCTTCGACGAACCGCTTTCCAATCTCGATCCCGATTTGCGCGGCCGAATGCGGGCGGAGATTGCGGACTTCCGTAAGCGCGCACGCGGCGCCATGATCTACGTGACGCACGATCAGCTCGAGGCAATGACACTCGCCGACCGTATCGTCGTCCTCAAGGATGGCGCCGTCCAGCAAGTCGGAACGCCGCTCGACGTGTACAACGAGCCGTGCAATCGTTTCGTCGCGAGCTTCCTCGGGGCAACGCCGATGAACATTTTCGCGGTCGGCGACTACCGTGCGACTTTTGGGGGCGAGGCGCCCGTCCCGGTGGAGGCGCGGGCAGATGACTTCACCTTGGGCGTTCGGCCCGAAGATTTCTATCTTGCGGATCGCCGGCCGGTCGAAGTGCGCGCGAGCCGAAGCTTCGAAGCGACGATCCGTCTCGCGGAGGCGCTCGGGGATGGCGCGATAGTGCACTGCTCGATCGCACACGTCCTCTTCGTCGTGCGGTTACGGCACCAATATCGCGCGCGGGCCGGCGACGGCATACGGCTCGTGATCGACCGCGAACGCGTCCACTGCTTCGACGCAAGCGGCGGCCGTCGCGCGCTCGGCTGACACGAAGCGCCGGCCCGGCACAGATTCGGACTTCCGTAACGCAGGCGCGTCGCTTGCGAAGTGACGAACAGGACTGGCCGTACTGCAGGGAGATCCAATGATCGGCGTTCGCGGCCCGGTGATCGATACCGGCATGCCCTATCCACTTGGGGCGACTTGGGACGGTAAGGGCGTCAACTTTGCATTGTTTTCCGACCATGCGGAACGCGTCGAACTGTGCATTTTCGATGCGCGCGGGCGACGCGAATTGCACCGCCTCGCACTACCCTCCTATACCAACAGCGTGTGGCATGGATACGTTCCGGACGCCCGGCCCGGGCTACGATACGGCTATCGCGTCTTCGGACCGTACGAGCCGTCGCGCGGCCATCGCTTCAACGGACACAAGCTCCTGATCGATCCGTATGCAAAGTCGCTCTCGGGCGCGCTGCGTTGGAGCGACGCGCATTTCGGCTACCGCATCGGCGCGCCGCGGGCCGATTTGTCGTTCGACCGCCGCGACAACGCCTCGGGCATGCCCAAATCGGTCGTCGTGGACACGGCCTTCACGTGGAGCGACGATCGCCCCCCGCGTACGCCGTGGCGCGACACCGTCATCTACGAGATGCACGTACGCGGCTTTACCATGCAGTATCCGGGCGTCCCGGCGCCGATGCGTGGCACGTTCCTCGCGCTATCGTCACCGGCGGTCGTCGACTATCTTCAACGGCTGGGCATCAGCGCCGTCGAGTTGTTGCCCATTCACGCCTTCGTCGACGATCGCATGCTCGTCGAGAAGCGCCTGCGCAATTACTGGGGCTACAACAGCATCGGTTTCTTCGCGCCGCATCAGCTGTATCTGAGCGAGTCGTTACACGAATTCAAGACGATGGTAAAGCAGTTCCACGAAGCCGGCATCGAAGTCATCCTCGACGTCGTCTACAATCACACGGCCGAAGGCAATCAGGCCGGGCCGACGCTCTCGTTTCGCGGCATCGACAACGCGTCGTACTATCGGCTTGCTGAGGACCGGCGCTACTACGACGACGCGACCGGCTGCGGCAACTCGCTCAACCTCGAGCATCCCCGCGTCCTGCAGCTCGTCATGGACTCGCTGCGCTACTGGGTCGAAGAGATGCACGTCGACGGCTTTCGTTTCGATCTCGCGCCCGTGCTCGCGCGCACGGCCAACGGCGTCGATCCGCAAAGCGGCTTTCTCAAAGCGGTCAAACAAGATCCCGTGCTCGCGCCTACGAAGCTCATCGCCGAGCCGTGGGACGTCGGGCTCGGCGGCTATCAAGTCGGCAAGTTTCCGTCGGGGTGGTCTGAGTGGAACGACAAGTACCGCGACGTGGTGCGCCGCTTCTGGCAGGGCGTCGATGGAACGGTTCCCGAACTCGCTTCACGCCTGACGGGTTCGAGCGACCTCTTCGACCACGGCGGGCGACACATCCATACGTCGATCAACTTCGTGACCGCGCACGACGGCTTTACCCTCGCAGACCTCGTGAGTTACAACGGTAAACACAACGAGGCCAACGGTGAGGACAACCGCGACGGTAGCGATCATAACAATAGCTGGAATTGCGGCGTCGAGGGTCCGACGGACGACGCCGCCATCCGCACGCTGCGCGCGCGGCAGCAACGCAACTTGCTCGCGACCTTGCTGCTCTCGCACGGCGTGCCCATGATGCTTTCGGGCGACGAGGTCGGCAAATCGCAGGCCGGCAACAACAACGCCTACTGCCAGGACTCAGCGCTGACGTGGCTGCGCTGGTCGTCGCCCGAAGACCCGGCGCTGCACGACTTTATCGCCGCCGTCATCCGGCTGCGCCGCACGTGCCGCGCGCTGCAGCGCGAAGGCTATTTCACCGGCACGACCCTGCGCGGCACGCGCCGTAAAGATATCGCGTGGCTTCGTCCCGACGGCGGTGAGATGCGGGAGGACGACTGGTTCGACGGCGGACGACGCTTCCTCGGCCTCATGTTCGGCGAGGAGCGGCCCACGGTTGACGACCCGCTCGTGCTCATGTATCTCAATGCCCACGACACCGACATGACGGTGACGCTTCCCGCCCATTCGCGCGGTTGGGAACTCTACATCGATACCGCAGGCGACCCGCGCGGAAACGTCTTCGCGCCCTTGCCGGTAGGTGAGACGCATGCGCTTGCGTCGCGCTCGTTTTTACTCTTTCGGACGCGAGGCATCGCCGGGGCCTGATGCGTCCCCCGCATGCGTACATTCCGCCCGTGCTGGAAGGAGGCAGAACGTGGGGCTTCGGCGTCAACCTTTACGCCCTACGCTCGCGACGCAATTGGGGCATCGGCGACTTCACCGACTTGCGCACGTTCGTGCGCCATGCCGCAAGCCTGGGCGCCAATGTGGTCGGGGTCAACCCTCTGCACGCGCTGCACTACGTCGAGCCGGAAGCGGCGAGCCCGTATTCGCCCACGAGCCGCTATTTCCGCAATGTCCTCTACATCGATGTCGAAGCCGTGCCGGAGTTCGGCGCCGAACACGAGCGCGCCAGGCGTCTGCGCGAACGCGTGCGCTCGGACGCCTTCGCGTCGATGCTCGAAACGCTGCGAGCCGCGCCGCAGGTGGCGTACGGGCGCGTCGCGCGTGCCAAATATTCTGCGCTCGAGGAGTGCTACGCGGTCTTTCGCGAGTTGCGCGGCTCGCGGCTGGCGGCCTTTGGAGAGTTCGTCCAACGCGGCGGGGAGCGACTCGAACGCTTCGCCGTCTACGAGGTGCTGACCGAACGCTTCGCGAGCGACGACGGCAGGGAGCGCGGTTGGCTCGCCTGGCCCAGTGCCTTCCGCGACGCGGGCGCAGAGACGGTACGGGCGTTTGCGGCCACGGAACGCCGTCGCGTCGACTATTTCAAGTATCTGCAATGGCTCGCGGACGAGCAGCTGGCCGGTGTCGAGAACAGCGCGCGTGGAATGGCGATCGGACTTTACCTCGACGTCGCCGTCGGCGTCGATCGCAATAGTGCCGACGTCTGGTTCGATCCGCGCGCGTTCGTGCTGGAGGAAACGATCGGCGCGCCGCCCGATGCGCTCGGTCCGGTCGGACAAAATTGGGGCTTGCCGCCACCCGATCCCGGGCGCCTCGTCGCCGACGGCGGTGCGGCCTTTAGCGAGCTGCTTGCGACCAACATGGCGCATGCGGGAGCGTTGCGCCTCGATCACGTCATGGCATTGTTTCGGCTTTTTTGCATTCCGGTCGGCGGCACCGCACGCGACGGCCGGTACGTGGCCTATCCCTTCGACGACCTGCTCGCGCTTGCGGCGTCGGCAAGCGTAGGGACGCGTTGCATGATCGTCGGCGAGGACCTGGGCAACGTTCCCGACGGCTTTCGCGACCGCATGGAACGCGAGGCGATTTATTCGTACCGGCTGCTGCTTTTCGAACGAGCGGACGACGGTACGTTTCGGCCACCTCACGCGTATCCCGAGCGCGCGCTCGCGACCGCAACGACGCACGACCTTCCGCCGCTGGCCGGCTGGTTCTTCGGCTGCGACCTCGAGACGCGCGTACGCCTGGGGCTCGTCCCCGACGCCGATCGCGATGCCGAGCGCGCCGCGCGGCGCGTCGAGGTTACCCGGCTTTTGGAGGCGCTGCACGGCGCGAACGAACTCGACGATAGCGCCGTCGCGCGGCTGCATCGCACGCACGAAGCGAGCGAAGCCAACGCCTGCGACGAGCTCGTACGGTCCGCGTACCGCTTCCTGGCACGCACGCCGGCGCAACTGGTGCTCGTGCAACTCGACGATGCGCTCGGAGAACGCGAGCAAGTCAACGTACCGGGAACCGCATTCGAGTACCCGAACTGGCGACGCAAGAACGCGCTCGACCTCGATGGCATTATCGGCGACGTTCGCGTTGCGGCGCTCGCCGGTGACGTGCACCGTATCCTCAACGAAAGGATCCATCGATGAAAGCCGTCGTCATGGCCGGAGGCGAAGGCTCTCGGCTGCGCCCGCTGACGTCGCGCCGTCCCAAACCCCTGGCGCCCGTGGCAAACAAGCCGGTGATGGAACACATCGTCGATTTGCTGCGCCGGCATGGCTTCACGGACATCGTTGCGACGCTGCACTACCTCGCCGACGAAATCGAAAGCCACTTCGGGGACGGCGCGTCTTTTGGGGTGTCGATGCAGTACGTCGTCGAAGACACCCCGCTCGGCACCGCCGGAGCGGTCAAACTCGCCGCCGACCTTCTTGGCGACGAACCGTTCCTCATCATCTCCGGCGACGCGCTCACGGACATCGACTTGGGTGCGCTCGTTGCCGATCATCGCCGCAGCGGCGCGTCCGCGACGATCACCCTCCAGCGCGTACATAATCCGCTCGAGTTCGGCGTGGTGATTACCGACGAAAATCGCCGCATCACGCGGTTCCTCGAGAAACCGTCTTGGGGCGAGATCTTTTCCGATACGATCAATACCGGTATCTACATGCTCGAGCCCGTCGTGCTCACGTACATGGAGGCAGGCAAGGCGTACGACTTTTCGCGCGACATCTTCCCGCGCTTGCTCCACGAAGGCAAGATGATCTCCGGCTACGTCGCCGCGGAGTATTGGACGGATATCGGAAACCTGCAGCAATATCAGCAGGCCAATTACGACGCGCTCTCCGGCAAGGTACACCTCGAGATTCCTGGGACGCAGGTATCGCCCGGCGTGTGGATGGGCGAGGGTTGCCGGATCGACCCGCAAGCGCGCGTCGCCGGTCCCGTCGTGCTCGGGCGAAACGTCGTCGTCGCAGCGGGCGCCGTGGTCGGTTCGGACACGGTGCTCGGCAACGCGACGATCGTCGCGCGCAACGCGCGCGTACAGCGCACGGTGGCTTGGGCGGATACGTACTTCGGAGAATCGAGCGTCATCGCGGGCTGCACGATCGCCGACCGCAACATCGTCAAAGATCACGTCACGATCGGTGAGGGCTGTGTGATCGGCAGCGGCTGCACGCTCGGTAGCGGCGCCGTCGTGCGGCCGAACTTGAAGTTATGGCCCGATAAGTCGGTCAGTTCGGGCGCGATCGTGTCGATGTCGCTGATCTACGGCATCAAGTGGCCGGGCTCGCTCTTCGGCGGCGTCGGCGTGAGCGGGCTCGCCAACGTCGAGCTGACGCCGGAATTCGCGCTCAAGCTCGGACAGGCGCTCGGATCCGCGCTCAAGCCCGGACAGGTCGTCCTGACCAGCCGCGACGCGCATCCCGCAGCGCGCGTCATGAACCGCTGCGTCATTTCCGGCCTGCTCTCCGTCGGAATCGTCGTCGAGGACCTACGTTCCATTCCGCTGCCGCTCGCGCGCTATGCGACGCGCATGGGCGGCGACGGCGGCGTGCACACGCGCGTCGATCCACGCGACCCCAACGCCGTGCTCATCGAGATCTTCGACTCGAGCGGTATCAACGTCGACACGGCGACGGAGCGCAAAATCGAGAATCTGTTTTTCCGCGAGGATTTCCGGCGCACCGGCATGGACGAGGTCGGACTGCTCTCGTTCCCGGCCAGAACGCTGGAACGTTACACGAGCGAAATGCTCGCGGCGCTCAAGCCGCGCGGGCTTCCCAAAGCCAACTTCAAAGTGGTCGTCGACTACGGCTACGGAAACGCCTCGATCGTGCTCCCCCGGGTGCTCGCGAGTCTGAATGTCGACATCGTCGCACTCGACGCTTACTACGACGAGAAGAAGGCGCGCACGTTTCGCGACGACCGAGAGCGTTATATCGAGCAACTCCGAACCGTGACTTTGACGCTGGGCGCCGACCTCGGAGTGCTCGTCGACCACGATGGAGAATCGTTCGCGCTCGTCGACGATCTAGGTCGCGTCGTCGCGGGGAACCGGTTGCTCGCACTCGTCGCGCTCATGGTGTGCCGCGCCCAGCCGGGCGCTCGCGTCGCGATGCCGATCACGACGCCCAAGGCCATCGCGTTGATGCTCGAAGCGGCGGGCGGCGTCGTCGCGCGCACCAAAAGCGATCGCCGCTCGACGATGGCGCTTGCCGCAAAGGAACACGAAACCCTCGCCTACGGCAGCGGCTTCAAACAGGAACCGATCTTTCCGGAATTCCAACCGGCGTTCGACGCGCTCTATGCGATCGTGAAGGTGCTCGAATTGCTCGCGCTCGAGGGTGGGCGCCTGCACGAACTCAACGACCTGCTGCCCACATGGTTTTTCCGTCACCGCGCCGTGCGCTGTCCGTGGGAACGCAAGGGCGAGGTCATGCGAACGATGGCCGACGAATATGCGCACGGCCGCGCCGAGTTGTACGACGGCGTACGCGTCGAAACGGAACGCGGCTGGTTTTTAGTCTTGCCCGACGCTTCCGACCCGGCGATCAACCTCTACGCCGAGGGCCAGGATAATGCGTCGGCCGACCAGCTCATCGGCGAGGTGTTGCGGCACATCGAAGGACTGATCGAGGCGTGAGGGCGTCACCGGCTTCCGCGCGCGCTCGCCGTCAGGTTTTGCTCGCGACGTAAGCGACCTTTTGGGCGAGCGTCTCGAGCACGTTCTGCCACACGTAACGGTTCGCGGTCGCGTAGCCGGCTTGACGCATCCGGTCCGCGCGCCGCTCGTCGCCAAAGGACGCTGCAAGATAGTTCGCGAGTTCTCGGCCGTCGTTCGTATCGCAAACGATCGCGTTGACGAAGGGTTCGGCGTATTCTTCGCCGGTCGCACCGCAGACCGGAATACCGCCGACTGCCATGACCTCCAGGCCGACGAGGCCGAACGGCTCTTTGCCGCTATTTGCAAGGACCGCGTCGGCGGCGGCGTACAGCGCGTGCAGCGTCGCATCGGGCAGAAACGCTTGCAGTTGCACGACGTCGGCGGTGCTCGCTTCCAGCGCCGCCGCGACCGCGAGCGCATCCTCGCCGTCGGCATCGATGCGCTCCACGCGCAATCCGCGGGCCGCCGCGCGCGCAAAGATGACGTCGCCGTACGGCTCCTTCCCGCCCCGCACGATGAGTTGCGGCGCGTAGCCGGCCTCCCGCAGTTCCGCAACCGCATCGATCGCCTGTAACCAATTCTTGTCGGGATCGAAGCGGCCGACTTTCACCAGCGCCGGTTTGCCGCGCAACGCCGCGCGCAACGCCGCGACGAGTTCGCGTGGAGGCCCGTCGAGCAGATGGTCCGCAATGCCGTTGGGCACGACGAGCGCCGGTACGCCGACGCGCGCGAGCTCGAACTTCATATATTTGCTGACCGTGATGACCGTCGCGGCCGCCTGCAGCGCCGGCCAATCGATGCGCTCGAAGCCGTACGTGTTGTTCGCGTTCCACAGGATCGTTACCGAGTCGCGCACCCCGCGCGCGCGCAGCAGAGCGTCGAGCGCGATCGCGGCCTCCGCGGTCTGCCACTCCTCCGCGATCGCGAGCACGCGCGCACCGTCCCGGGCGGCCGGCGCGACGAGTTCTTCGACGACGAATGGCGGGACGCTAGCGGTATAGTCCTGTACTTTTTGCACCTCGCCGTCGTACACGTCGCGCGGATGGAACGCCGAAATCCACTGGCACCAGCGGCGCAGGGTGACGTTGGGTGCGAAGTCTTCCACCGGCGGCAACGTCGGATCGCCCACGAAGAACAGCGTCGTCTCCACGCCGGCATCGCCGAGTGCGCGGGCAAACGACGTTTCGCGCGTTCCGAGGCCGCCGACGGACGCGTAGCGGTCGGGACCTTCGAACGATAAAAGCGCCGCGCCGCGATGGCCGGCAATCACGCCGGCGTCGCGCCGGAGCGCAAGCTCCGCAGCACGTACTGCAGGATGCCGCCGTGGCGATAGTATTCCGCCTCGTCGGGCGTATCGATGCGTACCATCGCGGCGAACGTCGTGACCTTTCCCCCGGCTCCCGTCGCGCGTACGTGCAGGCGGCTGCGCGGTGCGATGCGCTCGGTCAATCCTATGATGTCGTAGATTTCCTCGCCGGTGAGCCCGAGCGCGGCTCTGGTCGCAGCGTCCGTGTATTCTAGCGGCAGGATGCCCATGCCGATGAGATTGCTGCGGTGAATGCGCTCGAACGACTCCGCGATGACGGCCCGCACGCCGAGCAGCATCGGTCCCTTTGCGGCCCAGTCGCGCGACGATCCCGAGCCGTACTCTTTGCCGGCAAGCACGATCGTCGCGACGCCGTCCGCTTTGTAGGTCATTGCCGCATCGAAGATCGACATCTCCGCCCCGTCGGGAAGGTGGCGCGTCACGCCGCCTTCGACGCCCGGAACGAGCCCGTTGCGTAAGCGCACGTTCGCGAACGTGCCGCGCGCCATCACCTCGTGATTGCCGCGCCGCGCGCCGTACGAGTTGAAGTCGGCCGGAGCGACTCCGCGTTCGATCAGATACTTCGCGGCCGGACTTTTCTTTGAGATCGAGCCTGCGGGCGAAATGTGATCGGTCGTCACGCTGTCGCCCAGCATCGCGAGGACGCGCGCACCCGTGATATCGCCCGGCGCCTGCGGTTCGACGGGCATGCCCTCGAAATACGGGGGTTTTTTCACGTATTCGCTCGCGGGATCCCATGCGTAACGTTCGGTCGTCGGAACGGCGAGCGCGCGCCAATTGTCGTCGCCCGCGAACACGTCGGCGTAACGCGCCCGGAACGCAGCTTCCGAAACGGACTCCGCAATGGCCGCGTCGATCTCGGCGTTCGACGGCCAGATGTCGCGCAGGTAGACCGCCTTTCCATCGCTGCCCGTGCCCAGCGGCTCGGTCGCGAGATCCATGTCCATCCGCCCCGCGAGCGCGTAGGCGACGACGAGCGGCGGCGAGGCGAGGTAATTCGCACGCACCTGCGGATGGATGCGCCCTTCGAAATTGCGATTTCCCGAGAGCACCGCGGCGACGATCATGTCGTGTTCCGCGACCGCGTTCGCGACGTCTTCGGGCAACGGGCCGCTGTTGCCGATGCACGTCGTGCAGCCGTAGCCGACGAGGTTGAAGCCGAGCCGGTCGAGATAGGGCGCGAGCCCGGATTTTTTCAGGTAATCGGTAACGACTTTGGAGCCTGGTGCGAGGCTGGTCTTCACCCATGGCTTGCTCGCGAGGCCACGTTCCACGGCCTTCTTTGCGACGAGCCCGGCCCCGAGCATCACGGCGGGGTTCGACGTATTGGTGCACGAGGTGATCGCTGCGATCACGACGGCACCGTCGGAAAGCTGCGTCCGCGTGGTCGCAGCGACGGCGGTTCCGCCGCCCTCGCTTTCTAGGCGCGAGATCGCGACATCCACACCGTTGGTCGCGCCGTTACCACGCGCGACCCGGGCGCTCTGCCAGTCGGCGAGCGCGGTGGCAAATTCGGCCTTGACGTCGGCCAGGGCGACGCGATCCTGCGGGCGCCGCGGCCCGGCGAGATTGGGTACGACGCTGCGCAAATCGAAGTCGAGCGTATCGGTGAAGATAGGGTCGGGCGACTCGTCCGTGCGGAAAAGTCCTTGCGCGCGCGCGTAGGCATCGACCAGCGCGATCTGGTCGGCGGTCCGGCCCGTGAGCGCGAGATACGACAGCGTCTGCGCGTCGATCGGGAAGATCGCGCACGTCGAACCATACTCGGGCGACATGTTGCCGATGGTGACGCGATCGGCGACGCCCAGATTGGAAAGACCCGCACCGTAGAACTCGACGAACTTCCCGACCACGCCCTTCTTCCGCAGCAACTCCGTCACGGCGAGCACGAGGTCGGTCGACGTCACGCCTTCGTTGAGTTTCCCCGTGAACTTGACGCCGATGACGTCGGGAACGAGCATCGTGACGGGTTGGCCGAGCATCGCGGCTTCGGCTTCGATGCCGCCGACGCCCCACGCGAGGATGCCCAGGCCGTTTGCCATCGTCGTGTGCGAGTCGGTGCCGACGACCGTATCGGGATACGCCACGCCGCTGGGATCGTGTGCGACGCCGGCGCCGCCCGCGCCGAAGATCACGCGGCCCAGAAACTCGATGTTGACCTGGTGGACGATGCCCGTATCTGGGGGTACCGCGCGGAAGTTGTCGAACGCGTGCTGGCCCCATTTGAGAAACGCATAGCGCTCTTTGTTGCGCTCGAATTCGAGCGTTGCGTTCTCCGCAAACGCACCTGCCGTGCCGAAGCGGTCCACTTGCACCGAGTGATCGATCACGAGTTCGACCGGCTGCAGCGGGTTGATGTGTTTGGGATCGCCGCCCATTTCCGCCATCGCGTCGCGCATCGCAGCGAGGTCGACGACGCATGGGACGCCCGTGAAATCTTGCAGCAGGACGCGCGCCGGGCGGTACGCGATCTCGTTCTTCTCATTCCTGTGCGGGTCCCAAGCCGCGAGCGCCGCAACGTCATCTTTGGTGACGCTGCGCCCGTCTTCGAAGCGCACGAGATTCTCGAGCAGGATCTTCAGGCTAAACGGCAGCCGCGCGACGTTTGCAAAGCCGGCTCGTTGCAAGGCGTCGAGCCGAAAAATCGTATACGACGTTTCGCCGACCGTGAGACTGCCCTTCGCCTGGAAACTATCGAGATGAACGTTCTGCATGACGGAGCTTGGGTTCGCTAAGCGCCGTCGGCACCCCCCGGTCGCCGCGCATCCGTTGAACTGAACGCGACGCGCGGCATGCCGCGTTCGGCATCGACGATCGTCAGCGCCATCGCACCGGAAAGCAGTGCGCACAGCGGCTCTGCGACTAAACTCGCACGCCACACACTCGCGTCGAGCACGCGAGCCACGTCGTGTGCGTTTCCGGGAAGTTCGCGCGCAAGTCGTTCGAGCGCGGCGCGCGTCACGAGCAAGCCCGGCGGCAACTCGTTCTGGGCCGCGATGGCGCTCGCGAGCACGGCCAGCGTGGAAACGATGGCTTCGCGTTCGGCACCGGGCGGACGCGACGGTTTCTTGGGAAGTGCGTCATCGGAAAGGGCGAGGCCGGCGGCCACGGCAGCGACGATGCGGTCGCCGAACGCTTTGCGCGCGCCCGCGTCGAGGCGGCGCAGTTGTGCGAGCTCGTCACGCGAGCTCGGGCGCAGCGAGACGATCCCCGACATGACGTCGTCGGGAATGATGTACTTGAGCGGCACGTCACGTTCGCGTGCGAGCGTATCGCGCAGCGTCGCGACCTCGCGTAGAATACCGAGTTCCCGCCGGTTCATGCGCAGGGCGCCAGGGACGCGGAGGTAGAGCCGTTCTGGATCGGAGCGATAGCGCGTAAGCTCGACGAGCGATGTCGCTTCGTCTTCGAACCACGCGTACCGTCCCGTTTTGACCAAACGTCCTACGAGCGTATCCTGCACTGCGAAAAGATGTTTGACGTCGTCGACCAGATAGTCGATCTGTTGAGCGGAGAGCGGTCGCGCGCTCCAGTCGCTCACCGTCTGGGACTTACGCAGCCGGACGCCGACGATATCCTGGACGAGGTCGGCGAGCGAGATCGACATGCCATATCCGCAAAACGCCGCCGCAAGTTGCGTATCGAATGCGGCGCCCGGCAGCCGGTCGAAGCGATCGGCAAGAATTTTGAGATCGCTCTGCAGCGCGTGGCCGACGACGGTCTTGGTCGCGAGCGCCTCGGCGAGAGGCTCCAGCTCCCGCACCCGCAGCGGATCGACGATCGCAACACGATCGCCCGCGACGAGCTGCACGGCCATCAAACGCGCCGCATACGATTTCTCGTTATGGAATTCGGTATCGAGCGCGACGCGATCGACGGTCGCGATGTGCGCGCAGAACTCCGCGAGCGCCGCGGTATCCTCGATGACTTGGACGTTCACGTAGGCTCCGCTTCTGGCGCGGCGGACGTGCCGTTGCCCGAGCGATGGAGGTGGAGCTGCATGTGAGGCATGTGCGCTTCATAGTAGCCGTGCACCGTGTTCGATACGCGATCGCCGAAGATCGCGAGCAGCGTACAGATGGGAACCGCGATCGCGCACATCGTCCACACGTGGACGATGAGGGGGATTTTGTACGCCGCAGCGATCTGGGTCGCGAGCGTGCCGCCGAGGCCCGGAACGATGCGCAGCGTGAGCAAGAACGGGGGCGACCCGACCTGGAAGCGCGTGATCCACGGCGGCAACCGTTCGATGTTTTTGTGCAGGTCGAGCAGATGAGAGGTACGGCGCGCGACCGCATAGCCGACGATCGCCGCGCACACGAGCCCGATCGCGTTGACGATCGAACCCCACAGCGGCCCGAAGATCACGCCGTTCATGACGGCGAGCGCATCGGTGACCGAGAACGGCGCCGATGCAACGATCGTAAAAAGCACGACCGCCAGCGGGTACGCGACGAACGGACCGATCGTGGATAAAAAACCCTCGACGTTCGTCTTATACTTGATGACGAAAGCCGCGAGCAAAAACGACGTAAGAAAAACTAGAGCCGCTTCGCAGCGGCGTCGAATGACGGTCACGCCATGCTGATCTTCCCGGTCACGATCCTCTTGCTTTGCGGGGTGGGGCTGTATGCCTCTGCCGTGATGACGCGCAAGGCTTTGCGCGCCTCGCGCGAAGGGCTCGCGGAGCCCAGCGTCGTGCAGACGACTCGGGCCCGCGTCCTGGGCGGGACGCCGAACGCCGCGCTCGGCCTCGCTTACTACGCCGCGCTCGCCTGCGCGACGCCGCTCTTCGCGCTGCCGTCCGTATGGTGGCCGTCCCTCGTCGCGGCCTGCGCTGCGGCCGCGTTCTCGGTGTATCTCGCGTACAGCTTACTCTTCGTCACGCGCATGCCGTGCGTCTATTGCTGGACGAGCCACGCGATCAACTGGACGCTGCCCGTCCTCGTGCTGCTGGCGCGCGTTACTGCTTGATCGTGATGACGTTTGCGTCGATCGTGCCGTCGGACTGAGCCACGCCGCTCACATCGACTTGCTGCCCGATCGTGATCGACTCGCCGCGCGGATTGATAACCGTTCCTTGGTGCAGACGGATCGAACGGTAGGCGTTGCGTCCGGTTTGCACTTGCATATCGTACCGCTTGAAGTACGACACCTGGCCCGACGTCGAGTTCTGGAAGTTGGTGATCGACTGGCGTAATACGCCCGTCAGAACGTCCAGACCCATTTTTGCGTACGGGTCGAGCGTTTGATTCGGAGGCAGCGTCGGCAGGTTGACTGGGGTGGGGGTCGGGCTCGGGGCCGGGCCGGCGGTGGCCGCGCCGCCCGCGCCCAGGGCGATGCAGAGGACGGCCGCGCCGAGTGCGACGAAACGCGTGTTCATACTTGCAGAACGTACCCGCCACGCCGCCCGTTCCGCGACTCGCCGCAACCGTGATGCTTCTGCGTTCGGGCCCGGGCGGACCCGAGGTCTACCTAACGCGGCGCGCCGCGCGCAGCCGCTTCATGCCGGACGCCTTCGTCTTCCCGGGCGGTGCGGTCGACGCGGCCGACCGTGACGACGCGCGCGCGCTTCTCGCCGTGCAGGACGGGAGTGGGCCGCGCGACGCCGACGTCGCGGCGCTGACCTTGCGCATCACGGCGATCCGCGAACTCTTCGAAGAAGCCGGAATCTTGCTCGCGCGCGACGCCGCGGGTGCTGCCGTCATGCTCGAAGCGCAGCGCCTCGCTTCGCTTCGCCGCGAAGCGATGCAACGCGGGGCATTGGGGCCGCTGCTCGCCGAGGGCTCGCTGCGGCCGGATGTCGCTGCGCTCGCGTACTACTCGAATTGGATCACACCGGCAAGCGAGCCGATCCGCTTCGACGCGCACTTCTTCGTCGCACGTATCCCGGCCGGGCAAACGGCGGTGGCCGACGCCGTCGAGGTGCACGACGGCGTCTGGCTCGCACCCGCGGGCGCGCTCGCCGCGAGCGACCGGGGCGAGCTCGCGATCCGTTTTCCGACCCGCAAGCATCTCGAACGTCTCGCGGGCTTCGACGATCTCGACGCGCTGTTCGCTCACGCCGGCGCCCGCAGCGTCGCGCCGGTGCTGCCGGTGATACGTGAGGGCGGCTCGTTTGCGTTCGACGAGGACGCGTGGTGAGCGCCTCACGCGTGCTACGCGTACTCGCTCCCAATCCGTCGCCGATGACCCTCGAGGGAACGAACTCCTACCTCATATTCGCAGGCGCCCGCGTACTCGCGATCGATCCGGGCCCGCCGATCGCGGGACACGTCGATGCGATCGTCGCGGCCGCCGCCGCGCGCGACGCGACGATCGCGGCGATCGCGGTGACGCACGGCCATCCGGACCACGCACCCGCAGCCGCGCTGCTGCGCGCGCGGACCGGAGCACCCGTGTACGGCCACGCTCGCGCGACCTTTGCCGTCGACCGCGCCGTGGGCGAAGCGGACCGAATCGTCGTGGCGGACGACGGCGGCGAGGAGGCGACGCTCCGCGTGTTCGATGCACCCGGACACGCGCGCGATCATCTCGCGTTCGCCTTCGACGTCGAGGCCGCGCTCTTTACCGGCGACATCGTCGTCGGGCGCGGCACGATCGTGATCGCACCTCCGTACGGCGACATGCGTGCGTATCAACGGACTCTGGCACGCCTGCGACGCGATTGCGCGGGCGCCCGCACCATTTACGGCGGCCACGGCGACGCCGTGAGGAATCCGCGCGCAAAACTCGATGAATACATCGCGCATCGCGAACGTCGCGAAGTCGAGTTGCTCGCGGCGCTCGACCTGGGCGAGCGTACGCTGCCCCAGCTCGTCGCGACGATATACGCCGCGGTAACGCCCGTGCTGTGGCCCGCGGCGGCTCGCCAGTTGCTCGCCTATCTCATCGCACTCGAAAGCGAGGGTCGCGTTACGGCACGCACGCTCGGCCGCCCGCCGACGCCGGACGAAGCGGCCATCCTCAATCCCGATCTCTCCCGCATCGTCGACGCCGACGCAGCCGCCGTCGCGGCGGCCGAACTCGGTTTCGATCGCGGGCTCGCGACGCTCGATGCCTACTCGATCGCGAGCACGACCTTGCCGAATTGATCGCCTGCGAGCACGTGCTGGGCGGCGGCGGCGACCTCGGCCATTGGGAAGATGCGATCGACTGCCGGTTTGAGTCCGGCGCTAAAGAGCGCGAGCATCGCTCCGAAGTCTTCCGGACTGCCCATCGACGTGCCCAAGATATCGAGATGCTTCCAGAAAATGGAGAACGGTTTGATCTTCGCGTCGCCCCGCGTCCCGCCGTAGACGACGACGCGGCCACCCGGACGTGCGATATCGAGGCATTTTGCAAACGTCTCGCCGCCCGTCGAATCGACCGTGAGCGTCGGGCCGCCGCCCGTCGCTCTGCGGACCGTCTTGTGCCAGTCGGAATCGGTTTTGTAGTTAATCGTTTCATCCGCGCCGAGCGCCCTGGCGCGCGCGAGTTTGTCGTCGCTGCCCGAGGTCACGACGGTGCGCGCACCGACATGGATGGCGTAGAGCAACACGAAGGTCTGCACGCCGCTGCCGACGCCCGGAATGAAGACGACGTCGTCTTTGGTGATGCGGCCCCGCGTGAAGGCGGCGCGATATGCCGTGAGGCCGGCGAGCGGAATCGCCGCGGCCTCATCGTAGCTCAGCGCCTTGGGTTTGGGATGAACGTTTGCCGCCGGCACGACCACGTACTGCGCGAAGGTTCCGTCGCTCGGCATGCCGAGGATGACGCTGGGGTTAGGGATCGTTTCGTGCGATTTCCAGCCGAGTTCCGGATTGATGACGACCGGTGCACCGATCGCGAAATTGCTGACGCCCGCGCCGAGCTCGGCGACCGTTCCGGCGCCGTCGGAGCCCAGCGTACGCGGCAGGACGATGCCCGGATAGAGATTTTGCGTGATGAAGACGTCGCGGCGGTTGAAAGCCGCTCGTTCCACGCGCACGCAGATTTCGCCGGGACCCGCCTTGGGCGCAGCGATCTCCTCAAGGTGTAATTTCTCGGGCCCACCGAGTTCGTTCAGTCGTACGGCTTGCATAGCCCGGTCGATACGCCGAGCACTGCGCGGCGGCCCGCTGTCGTTACTGAACGCCCCCGCTCGGACGCGACATCGGAGTGGCCGTGGCCGGAGCACCGCTCGCCTGCATTTGGGGAGCCACCGCCGGCCGTACGCTCGGCATGCCGAAGATCGCCGTGGCGCGCCCGATCAGGCCGGGCGCGTAGTCGGCCGTTTCCGCACTGACGCCGATTGCCGATGTCAAACCGCCGCCGTAGACGGTCTGGGCGTAGCCTGCCGCTGCGAGCGCGACTAGCCCAAGGACGGGCGCGAACGGACCGATGCGGCTGCGTGAGACGACGGTGCCGGTGGCGAAGTCACCGATGCGCTGATGGCGCGGCGTGACGAGCGCGAGTAGCGGCCCGACGACGAGCACGTCGATGGGACGCAAAAGGTAGCGGACGAACACGCGCGCCGCGCCCGCGTGACCGCCGTTGCGCCGACGAACGTGCAACGCGAAGAGCAGCTTGCCGAGCGTCGTGCCGAACAGCGATTCACAGACAAACGCAAAGAGGAGCGCGAGGCCCAGCGCCAGTTCGACGAGGGTCGCGTACCCGTTGGGGTCGTGCCCCGCGACGACGAACGCGCCGAGATCCGTCGCGTGATAGCCGAACGTGGCCAGCATGAAGCCGACGACGAAAACATCGATCACGAACGCTGCGAGCCGCGCGAAGAGATACATCGGAATGCTACCGAAGCGATGGACGTACGGAACGGCTCCGCCGGCCGGTACCGCGCCGTACGGCTGTGCGGCCGGTTGTGCTGCCACGCCGGCAGTCGTGGGCTGCTGGCTCGCTTGCGCCGGCGTGCGAGGTGGCGGAACGGTGCGCACCACCGGGATCGATTGAGTGAGTCCGTCGGGATCGGGAATGCCGGTCGGTCTTTCCATACAGGTAAAGTACCCGTGTTTGCCCGGTTCGTTACCAAACGGCCGCGCGCTGCTACACGAATCCGCTGGCTGCCGTCGCGCCCTTCTTGCGCAGCTCCGCCTGGCGCAGCTCGACACGCCGGATCTTGCCCGACCGCGTCTTCGGCAATTCTGTGACGAATTCGATTTCGCGCGGATATTTGTACGGCGCGGTGACGCGCTTGCAATGGTCTTGCAGTTCGCGTACGAGGCCCTCCGACGGCTCGTGGCCGGCGCGCAACACCACGAAAGCCTTGACGATGTTGCCGCGGTCGGCGTCGGGACTGCCGACGACGGCCGATTCGAGCACCGCCGAATGCTCGAGCAACACGCTCTCGACCTCGAAGGGCCCTATGCGGTAGGCGCCCGAGGAAATGACGTCGTCGGCGCGCCCGACGAACCAGAAGTATCCGTCGGCATCTTTCTGGGCGCGGTCGCCGGTGAGATACCACGGCCCGCGGCGCGTCGCACGCGTCTCGTCGTCGTTTTTGTAATAGCCGCGGAACAGGGTCGGTGGATCACCGCGTAAGCCGATGTCGCCCACGACGCCCGGCGCGCATGGATGTCCGTCCTCGTCGACGACGTCGACCTCGTGGCCGGGTGTCGGTTTTCCCATCGAACCGGGCCGCACGGCGAGCGCCGGGGTATTCGCGACGATCAGCGAGTTCTCGGTCTGGCCGTACCCGTCGAGGATCGTCAAACCGAACGCCTCTTTCCAACGTGCGAGCACTTCGGGATTGAGCGGCTCACCCGCGGAGACGCAGTGGCGCAGTTGCGGCAGTTGCCAGCGGGTGCCCAGATCGTCGAGCTTGACTTCCAAGCGATATTCCGTCGGGGCTTGACACAGCACCGACACGCCGAGATCGCGGATGAGATCCATCCGCTTGGCGGGCTCGAAACCGCCCTCGTCGAGGACGATCGCCGCCCCGCAGGACCACGGCCCGAGCAGCACGTTCCAGAGCGATTTGGCCCAGCCGGTTCCAGCGGTGCTCCACACGAGGTCCCCGGGCTTCGCGTCGAGCCAGACCGCGGCTTGCATGCGCTTCGCGTACGTGTAGGCGTGCACGTGAACGACGCCTTTGGGGTCCTTCGTCGTGCCGCTCGTGTACACGATATACGCCAGATCGTCGTTCTCTGTCGGATTACCGGCGAACGGTTGCGCCTCCGCAACTCGCTCGTCGAGCGGCGTCCAGCGTTCGCGATTGCCGCCGACGAGCAGGTAGCGCGCGACCGTCGGGGCATCGGCGCGCAGCAGCTCGACTTCGGCAGCATTGGAGAGGTGTGCGACGATCGTCGTCGCCTCGCTGTGCGTCGCGCGAAACGCAAGATCTTTGGCGCGCAATTGCTCGGAACACGGCACCACAACCGCGCCGATACGATCGAGCGCGACCATGGCGTAAAGCCAAGCCGGAATCTTCGGCAGCAACACGACGACGCGATCGCCTCTGGCGATGCCGAGGTCACGCAGCGCCCCGGCCCAGCGCCGGGTCGCCTCCGCAACCTGCGGGAACGACACATCGTGCCGTGCGCCGTCCGCCGCCACGAAGAGCAAGCCGCGGCGCTCCTCACGGCCCAGCACGTCGATGACATCGCGCCCGAAGTTGAACCCGGGGGGCACGTTCCAAGCGTATGCGGCAGGTTCCATGTCCGGAGCTACGGCTTTGCGCTCGCCGGTCCCCTAGGGCAGTCCCCGGCGAAACCGAATCCGCGGGGCTGATGGCAACCAAACGTTCCGCCCTCGCTCGCGCCGTCCGCCCGCTCGTGAAATCGAGCGGGCTCCGCTACGGTGCGCTGGAGTCGCGCGGGGTGTCGTCGATCTTGCTCGGCGTGGCTGCAATCGTACTGGCATCCGGTGCGAGTTCGGCACTGAAAAAGACCTCGACTGCACTGCCCGAGACGCTGCGTGAAGCACGGGCGTTCTGGTTATCGGTCCGGGCGCCACAAGGGGAACTGCGGTCGTAGGGGCCGGGGCTCGCAAGCCGGAAACGATTTCGACGTTCGCGAACGCCGACCTAAGCCATGATCGACAACCAATCCATGACAGCGCTGATCCGGACCACCATGCCCGATGCGCAGGTCGAAATCGTCGACCTCACCGGCACCATGGACCATTTCAACGTGTTCGTACGCTCGGGAGCTTTCCGCGGCGTTCCGCTCATGGATCGCCATCGCATGGTCGAGGGAGCTCTCGCCGCGGCGCGCGCCGACGGCCGCATCCACGCGATGTCCATCCGCACCGAAATCCTGGAGTAACCCATGTCAGCTGACGCGCTCAAACAAGAGATCGAATCCGAAATCGCCGCGCATCCGATTCTCGTCTACGGTAAAGGCACCAAGGATATGCCGCGCTGCGGCTTCACCGCCGAAACGATTGCGTTCTTCAACCACTTCGGTTACCCGTACGAAGTCGTGGACGTCCTCGAAAACATGCCCAAACGCGAGGCGCTCGCGCAGATCACGAATTGGCCGACCTTGCCCAAGGTCTTCATCGGCGGCAAGTTCTACGGCGATACCGACATTCTCGCGCCGATGGCGGAGAACGGCGAATTGCGCAGCGTGCTTGCGGAAGCGTTTCCCGGCCGGCCGGAACCGGCGCCGGTTATCAACCTGCGCTAAGCATGTTGGCGCTGTATGAAAGCGGGGGCGAGGCGGCATGGCTCGCCTCGTTTTCGTTTGCGGTCGACGTCCGTCCGCGCTACTCCGAATGCGACGGCCAAGGCCACGTCTCCAACGTCGTTTATGTTGCCTATCTCGAACTCTCGCGGCTTCAGTATTTCAACGCTGCCAAGGATCCAGAGCCGCGTGCGAGTTTCGCCTTCCAGCACGTGACCGCAGAACTGCAGTTGCGCTATCTCGCGGCCTGCTATTACGATGAGCCGCTCCGCGTTGCCTCGAAGCTCGTCGCCATCGGGCAGTCGAGCGCCACTATGGAGCAGGCCGTCGCGGGTGTCGACGGCACCCTTCGCGCGATCGCACAGGTCACGGTCGTCCGGGCGCATGCGAGCGACGGGACCGCGCCCTGGAGCGGCGCCCAAGTCCAAGCGCTCGAAGCTTTCGCAGGGCGGGTGCTGCGCGTTTGCGAGGCGCCGCGCTAACGCATTACGCCGAGACGGGTTGCGCCTTGCGCGGCGGCGGAGCGCCGTGCGGGTCCGCGTAGGCACCGGCAGGCGATGCCAACAGCCGTGCGAGTTCCTCGGGCGAGAGTTCCTGCGAAACGTCGCGCGCGGCCGAAACCATGCAGAAGAACCCGAACGTCGCGTCGCCGCGATTGACGAACTGATGCGGCACGAGTGGCCCGACGTACACGATGTCGTGAGGGCGCACTTCGCGCACCGTTTCACCGACGATCGCGTGACCGACGCCCTCGCCGACGATGACGAAGTGTTCGTGCTCGTGTTTTTCGAGCCGCGACACCGTTCCGGGCGGTAAGGCAAAATAACGCAGCTCGCTCGACGGCCCGGGGTCGCCCGGCGCAGCCTTGCGTGCGCCCACGAGCGTATGGCGCACGACGCTCGTGCGCAGGCCCGGAACGTAGCCCTCGTGCTCGACGCCCGCCCAGCCGTCGGCGGTCTTTTCGATGAATGCTCGCTGCGTCATCCGACGATAATACGCTAAATCTCCACTTAAATCAGCCTTAAAGTCGCTCCGCTACACTCGGGCACGCCCCAGTCTTGCTTCGGGCACTTCCACTCGGAAAGGAATCGCGTGCGACTTCCCGGTCGGGTTGCGATCGCTTTGCTTCTCTCGTCCTCGTTGAACGGCGGCCCTCTGGGCGCCGCGCCGAGCATCCCCGTCGCGAACGCAACGATCGCGCAAACTCCGGCGAACAGCGCCACTGCGACCACCGCGACCCTTATCGGAAACGTCATCGATGCCTCGACGAATCGGCCGCTCGGTGGCGTCACCGTCGTCGCAACGGGCTTCGCCACGAATTACGCCACTACGAGTGCCGGCGACGGCACCTTCACGCTCGCGTTGCCCGCGGGTGTTTACGACATCAACGCAAACAAGGGCGGCTTCCAGGCGGGCCAAGTTTCGGCGTTTGCCGTCGTCTCCGGCGTGACATCGGCACTGCGCATCCCGCTCGTCGAAGCGAACTCCAATTCCCTGCGGACCATCGGCCGCGTCTCCGTAGCGCGACGCAATTCGCTCAATACGACGGCCTCGGCGTCGGCGACGCTGGACAGCGGCACCATCACGCAGCGTCAGCTTCCCAATCTCAGCGATACGGTCCCTGAATTACCGGGCGTGACGCTCCTGCGTACGACGGGCGCGACGGCGAACTCGTTCTTCGTCGTGCGTGGCGGCGATGTCGAGACCAAGGTGAACATCGACGGCCACCCGGTCAGCGTCGGCACTTTCGGTAACTACAACACCAATTACGCGATTGCGACGATCTTCGATCAAGTCGAAGTCCTCAAAGGCGCCGGACTCAACGGTCCGACGGCCGGCGAATCCGTTTTCGGAACGGTCAATCTGCGCACGCGCGATTTCTCACCGACGAACTATGCCGATTTCCAAGTCGGCGCGGACAGCTTCAAAGGCAGCCTCTACAGCGCGTTCGGCAACGTCAATTTGCTCAAGGGAAAACTGAGCATCCTCGCGGGTCGTGCGTATAGCGGCTACCGCGGACCGTACGATAGCTATTTGGCCAATCGCATCGGTGCCAACACGGGCATCGTCCCCAATACGTATCAGATCCCGAGCTTCACGGGACTCATCCAATGGCAGGGCGATTTGAGCAATCGGTACGGGCTGCAGGGCGAACTCGCCAAAGCCCGCTATCGCTTCTCGAATGCGACGTCGGTGACGGCGGAGTACCTCGGGCTGCAAGGTCAATACATCCCGCAGGGCGGTTCCTATGCGAGCTTCGAGGGCTACGCGACGATCGCGCCGTGCTATAACACGATTGGAAGAAACAGCGTTCCTGGCGCGTCTGCGGCGGATTGCAATGCGGGATCGCAGTACAACGCTCCGTACACCGCAGGGCTGATCGGTCAATCGGTACCGACATACTTTTGGTTTCCGAGCTCGTACATTCAGAATAACGAACCGCAGTTCTCCGCCGAACTTCGCACGACGCTCAAAAACGACACGTTGTTGCTGCGGCCCTATACGGCGCTCGTAAACCGCTTCATCAGCGGCGATCGCGAGAACCGGTATCCGGGGAATAACGGCGGCTGGTACCAAGTCGTCAACGGCGCGAACTGTCAGGCGTCGTTCGTCGGTCCGGATTCAAGGACGGGGACGACGACGGGCGCGAAGGGGCCGTGTTTCTCGAGTACATTCGCCGGACCGACGGGCCCCGCGTACATCGGCTCCTCCAACCCGGGTGCGGTCGTCTACTCGACGACGCCGACGGCACCGACCTGCACGCCGAGCACCCCGTGCTATACGACGCCGACCGGCACGCAAAACGACGGCAAGATCGGTTTCGGGACGCCCTTCAGCCAGCCCGAGGTCGACCGTTTGCGCGGCGTGACGTTTCAATATCTGCACCCCGTGCACGAAAATCTCTACGGCTTCAGTTACGACTACAATTCCGACGACACCAATTCCACGACCAACGACACGAGCGCAACGTATCCCGGCTGCACGCTAACGCTGGGCGGCGGCACGAACAACCTAGGCCCCGGGACCCTCGGGGCACAGCCTAATTGCCCCGCGAGCATCTTCGCCAATCTGCCTCAAACCGCGATCGCCATTCCGCCCACCATCATCCGCAAGAACGATTTCGCGGCGACCGCGCAACTGCAACTGACGCCCGCATTGCAAACATCGCTCGGCCTGTACTTCACGAATTACCGCTCGTCCGCGCAGGTCGAAGATCCGAATGTGCTCGCGGCGTACACGGCGGGACCGGGTACGGCTTACGCGCCGGTCGCCCTCGTCGATCGGACCAATACCGTCAATCACGTCGATCCGCATATCGGTCTCACGTATCGCGTCGACCAGAACCTCGTGCTGCGCGCGAGCGGCGGCTCGTCGGTAACGCTGCCGTACGCGTCGATCATCTCAGGACTGGGCTCCGTCGACCGACCCAACGGTGCGAACAATGCGGCCTACACGCTGTCGCTTGCAAACTCGTCGCTGCGGCCGGAGACGACTGTTGCCTACGATCTCGGCTTCGATCTCCGGTTGCGGGATTCGGGCATCTTCTCGTTTGACGCCTACAACAACACCGTGCACAACATCTTCGCGAGCGTGACCAGTGCGATACCACCAGTCGCGAGCGTCGTCGCGCCGGGCGGCTACTTCCAAAGTCAAACCATCAACGGGCCGATCGGCCGGTACTACGGCATCGAAGCCGCGTTCAACAAGAGCGTTCCAATCGGTTTCGGCTACACGCTGCAAGGCTCGTTCGAGCGAGCGTATCTCGATCAATTGCCGCTCTCGATCTACAATGGTCCGATCAACCTCGTGAACGGTAAACAGCTCGACGGCTCGGTCAACGGTCAGGGCTCGATTCCGTATGCGAAGGGTTACGGTGAGATCCGGTACGCGGGCATCCGCAACTCGCTAGTTACGCTCGGCGCGGATTATGAAGGCGCGAACAATTCGACCTACGGTCCCGCATACACGCTCTTCAACAGCACGATCCGTTTCGAAGTCGCACACTCGGTCGCGTTCCAAATGGCGATCGATAACATCTCGAATTTCAGCACGGGCACGGCGCTCGCCCGCGCGCTTTTCAATCAGGGAAGCGGCACGATCCGGCAAGGCCCGGGCACAGCGAACGCCTCGCTGCGTACCAAATCGCTGCAAGCGGTCAATCCGCGGACGTACCGTTTCACGCTGCAGCACAAATTCTAGCGGGTCTTGCTGACTCGGGCGGCGGTCCGGTGTGGACGCACAGGGCCCGCTGCCGGTTTCCGTCGTAGTGCGCGCACATGCCGAATTACTGGCTTTTGAAGAGCGAGCCCGATAGCTACGGCTTCGATCGGCTCGAACGCGAGGGACGCACCGAGTGGAGCGGCGTGCGCAGCTTCCAAGCGCGCAACTTCATGAAAGCGATGCACGTCGGCGATCTCGGCTTCTTCTATCACAGCAGCACCAAGGAGCCGGGCATCGCGGGCATCGTGCGCGTCGTGCGCGAGGCCTATCCCGACTTTACCGCACGCGATCCCGCAAGCGACTACTACGACCCCAAAGCGACGGCCGAAAAACCGATCTGGGAAATGGTCGACGTCGCCTTCGAACGGCGCCTCGCACGCTACGTGACGCTTGCCGAATTACGCGCAAACGCCGATCTCGCTCCGACCATGGTGCTGCTGCGCCGGGGCACGCGACTGTCGGTCCAGCCCGTGGCCTCACGCGAATGGGGGATCGTTCTGCGGCTCGCAGAACGCTCGGCCTCGCCATGATTGACCCGCGCTACGAGGCTCCCGATCCGGACTGGAACGCGCGCGTGCGAGGGAGTTTCGCAAGACAAGGCGCGATGCGCTTTCTCGGCGCGATGATTGCCGAACTGCAGCCCGGGAACTGCACGATCGCGCTTCCGTTTCGCGAAGAACTCGCCCAACAGAATGGCTACTTCCATGCTGGAATCACGAGCGCGATTGCGGATTCCGCGGGCGGTTATGCGGCGTTGACGCTCTTTCCCGCACGGTCGGAGGTGCTTACCGTCGAATTCAAGCTCAACCTCATCGCGCCCGCGCAGATCGGGACGCTCGTCGCCGAAGCGAGCGTCGTGCGCAGCGGGCGCACGCTGACGATTTGCACCGTCGACGTTTGCGTCGAGCGTGACGGCGAGCGCGTACCGTGCGCGCTCATGCAACAGACCCTGATCCGCATAGACCCGAAATAGCTAGCGCGAGACGATCGCCTCGATCAGCGCCTCCTGCGCGTTGAAGCCCGTCTCTCCGTTTTCCGGGACGCGCCGGACGTAGCTGCCGTCGGCGCGCAGCCAGCGCGTCTTACAATTGTCGCGCTGCATGACATCGAGGATCCCGTGTACGATCGCATCGCGAATGCCCGGATCGAGCACCGGCACGATCGTCTCGACGCGCCGGTCGAGATTGCGGCCCATCCAGTCGGCGCTGCCGATGTAGACCTCCACGTCGCCGTCGTTGGTAAAGGCGAAGATGCGCGAGTGCTCGAGGAAACGTCCGACGATGCTGCGCACGCGGATCGTTTCGCTGACGCCGGGCACTCCCGGACGCAGCTCGCACATTCCGCGCACGATGAGTTCGATCGGCACGCCCGCCTGCGACGCGCGATAGAGCGACTGCACCGTACGCCGGTCGCTGATCGCGTTGAGCTTCGCGACGATGCCCGAGGGCCGGCCCGCGGTCGCGTTCTCGGTCTCCCGCTCGATAAGCTCGACGAACCCGCTGCGCAGCGTCGTCGGGGCGACCAGCAGCTTCTCGTACTTCGTCGCCTTCGAAAAACCGGTTAAGCGGTTGAAGAGATGCGTGACGTCCGCTCCGAGCTCGGGCCGGCACGTAAAGAGCGACAGGTCGGTGTACGTTTTTGCGGTCTTGTCGTTGTAGTTGCCGGTGCCGAAATGCATGTAACGCCGGATGCCGTCCGGCTCGTCCCGCACGACGAGAATGACTTTGGCGTGCACCTTGAGCCCGGGCAAGCCGTAGACGACGTGCGCGCCGACGCGCTCCAAGTTTCGCGCCCACAGGATATTGTTTTCTTCATCGAAGCGCGCTTTGAGTTCGATGAGCGCCGCGACTTGTTTGCCGTTCTCGACCGCCTCGACGAGCGTCCCGACGATCGGCGAATTTCCCGAGGTGCGATACAACGTCTGCTTGATCGCGAGCACCTGTGGATCGGCCGCAGCCTGTTTGACGAATTGCACGACCGGATCGAACGAGTCGTACGGATGGTGCAGTAAGAGATCGCCCTCGCGAATCGCCGCAAAGATGTCGGTTTCGCCGAGCAAACGCTTTGGAATCGCGGGCGTGAACGGCGCATCGTGCAGGTCGGGACGATCGAGGTTGACGAGCGTCCACAGGTCGTTCGCGCCGAGCAGCGCGTCGATTTCGTAGAGATCGACCTCGTCGAGCCCGAGCGCTTCCAACAGCATCGCGCGCAGGTGCAAAGGCATCGCGGCCTCGACCTCGAGCCGCACGGGTTCGCCGAAGCGCCGTTTGCGCAATTCCGACTCGATGGCCCGTAACAAGTCGTCGGCTTCGTCTTCCTGCAAGTCGAGGTCCGCATCGCGCGTGACGCGGAAGCAGTACGACGCTCGAATGTCGAGCCCGGGAAAGAGCGCGTCGAGGTTGTGCGCGATAACGTCTTCGAGCATGACGAAATGCGCCTGGCCCTCCGCCGCGGCGATCGGCACCAGGCGCGGCAGACTTTGCGGAACTTTGACGCGCGCGAAACGCATGAGCGGCCCGTCGCTGCTCTGTTCGTACATCTCGACGGCAAGCGACAGCGAGAGATTCGAAATGTACGGGAACGGATGCCCGCGGTCCACGGCGAGCGGCGTGAGCACCGGGAAGACGCGGTCGACGAAGAACCGTTTGAGGTCGGCGCGGCGAGCTCCGTCGACATCTGCGTAGCGGCGGATCGCGATGCCGGCGCGCTCCAGTGCCGGCAGCAGCTCGCCGCTGAGCAAACGCGAGAAGTGCGCGAGCGACGGCCGCAGGCGTTCGGAAATCGCGGCAATTTGTTCTGCGGGCAGGCGTCCGTCGTTGGAGCGCTTGACGATCTCCGCTTCGATCTGCTGGCGCAGCGCCGCGACCCGGATCATGAAATACTCATCGAGGTTCGTCGAGTAGATCGCCATGAATTTGAGCCGCTCGAGCAGCGGATTATGCTCGTCGATCGCCTCTTCGAGCACACGATCGTTGAACTCGAGCCAGGAGAGCTCGCGGCTGTAGAACAGCGCCGGATCGTCGAGCGGCGTGGCGGCGGAGCCGGTCCCGACGTCAATGGCGGAGTCGGGCGGATCCGGTGAGACGATCATCCCAGAGCGGATTCGGCGCGCGGGCGCAAAAATCCACGCGCTGCCGCATGCTCGATTTTTTCGTTCACCTGCGCGATCACGTCGCTCTCGCGCTCGCGGCACTGGCCGCCGCGCTCGCTCTTGGCATACCGCTCGGAGCTTTCGCAGCGCGCTCGCCGCGGCTCCGCGACGCGACCCTGGGGGCGATCGCGGTGGGGCGCGTCGTGCCGAGCCTGGCCGTGCTCGCGCTCATGCTGCCGCTGGTCGGGGTCGGGTTTACGCCCGCGGCGATCGCGCTCGCGCTGCTCGCCATTCCGCCAATCGCCCTCAATACCGACCTCGGACTGCGGACGGTGCCGGAAACGGTCCGCGATGCGGCCCGCGGGCTCGGCATGACCGACCGGCAGATCCGCGCGCGGGTGGAGTGGCCGCTCGCGCTCCCCATCGTCTTTTCGGGCATTCGGACCGCGGCGGTCGAGGTCGTCGCGAGCGCGACGCTTGCCGCCTTCATCGGCGGCGGGGGGTTGGGCGAGTATATCGTCAACGGCATCGCACTCAACGACACCGGGCTACTTCTGGAAGGGGCGGTCGCCGTCGGCGCGCTGGCCCTCGCGGTCCAGGGCGCCCTGGACGTGCTGGAACGCCGCCTGACCGCTCGCGCCGCGGGCGCCCCCGAATGAGCCGGACGCGAGGGTGAGGAACCGCCGCCCATGACCATCACGCGGGCCCGCGCCCTCGCGCTCCTCGGCGTGGCCACGTCGCTCGCCGCCTGCGGCCACGCGGGATCGCAAGCGCAGCGCGGGATCGCCGTCGGATCGAAAGATTTCACCGAAGAGTTGATCCTGGGCGAGATGTACGCACTGATCCTCGAGCAAGCCGGCTTCTCGGTTACGCGCAAACTCGATCTGGGCGGCACGCAAGTCGCGATGGCGGCGCTCCAGCGCGGCGACATCGACCTCTATCCCGAGTACACCGGTACGGCGCTGCTCACGCAACTCAAAACGACACCGAGCAAAGATGCCGCCGCGAATTACCAAACGGTCAAGAACTTTTACGCGTCGCACTACAAACTGACGTGGCTCGATGCGGCGCCGTTCAACGACACCCAAGCGCTCGCGACGACGCAGGCCGTCGCCGCCAAGTACTCGCTCAAATCGCTTAGCGATTTGAGCAAGGCGGCGCCGCAACTGCGGCTGGGGGCGATTCCCGAGTTCGTCAAGCGCGAAGATGCGCTGCCGGGCCTGCGCAAAACCTACGGCGGCTTCGCTTTCAAAGACGTCAAACTTTTCGACATAGGGCTCAAGTACCGGGCCCTCGCATCGGGACAAGTCGACGTCGTCGTCGCCTTCGGAACCGACGGGCAAATCGAAGTCGACAAACTGTACGTCTTCGTCGACGACAAGCATTTTTGGCCGAGCTATCAGGTCGCTCCGGTAGTGCGCGACGCGCTGCTTGCGACCTATCCCGCAATCGCCTCGCACCTCAACAAGCTCGCGCCGCTGCTGACCGACGACGTTATGCGCGGCCTCAACGCTCAAGTCGACGGTCAGAAAAAAGATCCCAAAGACGTCGCCGCGGAGTTCGTCAAGACCCACGGCTTCGCGTAGTGGCCGAACCGGCCGCCCGCGGCGCTGCGGTATCGATGCGCGGGGTCATCGTGACGTATCCCGGAGCCGGCCGGCGCGCGGTCGACGACGTCCGGCTCGATGTTCCCGCGGGCGAACTCGTCGTATTGCTCGGCCCGTCGGGCTGCGGCAAAAGCACGCTGCTGCGCACGATCAACCGTCTGGTGATACCGGACTCGGGCGACGTTGTGGTCGACGGAACCAACGTGCGCGATGCGTCGCCCGAAACGCTGCGGCGCGGCATCGGCTACATCATTCAGGCCGTCGGCCTCTTCCCACACATGAGCGTCGCGCGCAACGTCGGCATCGTCCCGGAACTCTTGAGCTGGGACCGCGCGCGCATCGACGCGCGCGTCGACGAGCTGCTCGCGCTCGTCGCGCTCGATCCCAAGGGCTATCGCAACCGCCTGCCGCGCGAACTTTCCGGAGGCGAGGCGCAGCGTGTCGGCGTGGCGCGCGCGCTCGCTGCCGAACCCCGCGTGCTGCTCATGGACGAACCGTTCGGTGCCGTCGACGTGATCGTGCGGACCGCGCTGCAAGACGAAACGCTGCGCATCCATCGGGCGCTGGGCACGACGATCTTCTTCGTCACGCACGACGTCGATGAAGCGCTGCGCATTGCAGACCGCATCGTCGTGATGAATGCGGGGCGCATCGTCCAGGCCGATACGCCGCTTCGGGTCCTCGCGCACCCGGCGACGCCCTACGTCGAAGCGCTGCTCGACACGCGCGACACGGTGCGGCGGCTGGGACTGCTGCACGTACGCGATGCAATGTCGCGCGGAGCTGCGCCGGGCGCGCCGAGCGACGGAAGCGTCCCCGCGGATGCGACGTTGCGCGAGGCGCTCGGGCTGCTGCTCGGCGGCGCGCGGCGCCTCGCCGTCGACGGCACAAACGGCGCGACGCTGGATTTCGACGGAGTACGCCAAGCGCTCGCCGCAACGGCGCGCGAGCCCGCGTGACGTATGTGCTGCGACACCCGCAAGATGTCGGCGTGCGCCTGCTGCAGCACGTCGAAATCGTCGGAATTGCGCTGGGCCTAGCGTTCGCCATCGCCCTTCCGCTCGGCGTGTTCGCGGCGCGTAACCCGCGCGTGCGGGGGCCGCTGCTCGGCGTGCTCGGCGTCGTCTACACGTTGCCGAGCCTGGCGGTCTTCGCGCTCCTCATTCCGGCCTTCGGTCTGGGTCTGGTGACGACGGAGATCGCGCTCGTGGCGTACGCGCAAATGATTCTCGTTCGCAACATCGTCACCGGCTTGCAGGCGGTTCCACCGGCGCTGCTCGACGCGGCGCGGGGCCTCGGCATGACGACCGCGCAAATGTTTTGGCGCGTGGAGGTCCCACAGGCGCTGCCGGTCGTCGTCGGCGGGCTGCGCCTCGCGGCCATCGCGACGATCTCGATTGCAACCTTGGCCGGAAAAATCGACGCCGGGGGCTTGGGCGCGCTGCTCTTCGCCGGACTGGACAACGACGACCCGGGACGGATCGTAGCGGGAAGCCTTGCCGCGGCCGCGCTCGCGATCTGCGTCGACGCGCTGCTGCGCGCGGCCGAGCGGTTCGCGCTCCGCCGCGCACGTTAAGCTGGTGCGACGAGCGTCCGAACGGGTACGCGCACGCCCATGAGCGTTACGAACGATCTCTCCGGTACCGCGGTACTCGTGACCGGTGCGAGTTCGGGAATCGGGGAGGCGACGGCGCGCACCGTGGCCGCACACGGAGCGCACGTCGCGCTCGTCGCGCGACGCCGCGACCGCCTCGAGACGATCGCGACGTCGATTCGCGGCAATTACGGCTCGGCGCTCGTCATCGAGGCCGACGTCACGCAGGAGGCGCAGGCGCGCGACGCGGTCGAACGCGCCGTTTCCGAATTCGGACGGCTCGATACGCTGGTCAACAATGCGGGCCTCATGCTCCTGGGGCCCATCGCCGACGCCGAGACCGCCGAGTGGCGGCGCATGCTCGATCTCAACGTCGGCGCGTTGATGAACTGCACGCACGCGGCACTGCCGCACCTCAAGCGCGCTGCGTCCGATGGGAGCCGGCGCGTCGCCGACATCATCAACGTGAGCTCCGTTGCCGGGCGCATCGCTCGTAGCGGCAGCGGCGTCTACAATGCGACGAAATTTGCAGTCGGGGCCTTCTCGGAATCGCTGCGCCAAGAACTCGCCAAAGAACACGTGCGCGTCTCACTCGTCGAGCCGGGCTTCGTCGCGACCGAACTCGTCGCCCAGAATAGCGAACCCGTGCAGGCCGCGATTGCGGAACGCTTCGGCTCGATCGAGACGCTCCACGCCGAAGACATCGCGGACGGCATCGCCTACATCATTACGCGGCCGCGCCATGTAGCGATCAACGAATTGCTGATTCGTCCTACCGAGCAGGAGGGCTAACCGAGCACCGGAGTGTGACGCTCGCGGCGCGCTTCCCGGCGGTTTTGGCCGATAGCGGTAGGAGGCCATGGATCCGATTCGACGCGTGATTGCGGCTATCGACGCGGCGCTCAAGCGCCATCAACCGCTCCTGCAAACGATCCGGGAGCTCGAAGTTTCCATTGCCTCTTCACTCGCGCTCGACGATGTCTCCATCGTCCTGGGCGATACCGCCGTTATCGCGCCGGCGGGCGCGCTCGTGATAGCGTTACGCTTGGACGGCTCGACCGTCGCTCGCGTTTTTGCCACAGCCCCGAGCGGCGCGGACCGCCTCAGCGCTACCGGCGTGCTGAGCGAGCTTGCGACGCCGCTCGCCTTGGCTCTCGCGTGGCGCGCGCGCGACGATGACCGGGAACGCCTGACGCGTATCGCACGCACGGATGCACTCACCGGCATTTCAAACCGCCTCGCCTTCGACGAACGGTTTGAAAGCGCGTGGCGGCGCTGTCGTGAGGACGCGGCGCCACTGGGCATCGCGTTGATCGACGTCGATTTCTTCAAGTCCTATAACGACACGTACGGGCATACTCTTGGCGACCGGTGCCTCGTCGACATCGCAACGCTGCTCGCGCAATGGAGCCGTAAGGAGCACGCGTTCGTCGCACGCTACGGCGGTGAAGAGTTCGGCGCTGTGTTCGAAAACGTCGGGCCGGCAGAAGCGGCGCTGGCTTTGAACGGTCTGCTCGCGGCCCTCGAGCGCCGGCCGATCACGCACGCCGGCAGCACGCTCGGCCGAATTTCTCCGAGCACGGGGCTCGCCATTGCGGTGCCCAGTGCGGGCGGGGCAGGCAGCGATCTGCGCGAAGAAGCCGACCGCGCGATGTATCGCGCAAAGCTCTTAGGCCGCAATCGCGTCTGCGTGGGCGAGCGCGCGACGGCAGGTCCCATCGTCTCGCGCTCGGCCACGCCGCCGCAAACGCGGTTTCATGCCACGCCGGCGATCGGCCGGGAAGCCGATCTCACCCGCGCGATCGCGGGTCTCCGGCAAACGCGCCTGCTCACGCTCGTTGGGCCCTCCGGTATCGGTAAGAGCCGCCTGGCCCAGGAGATCGGTGCCGCATCCCAGGCGCTATTCGCCGGCGGCGTCGTGTATCTCGATTTCGCCCTCTTTGCGGAGGACGCCGATCCCGTCGCCGCGCTCGGCGGAACCCTCGACGTCGTCGTCGGCGACGCCAACGTGCAAGAGTCCGTTCGTACGGCGTTACACGAGCGCAGCGCCTTGTTGATCTTCGATAACGTTCACGCCGATGGTTTCAAACGGCGAGTCGCGGCGCTTTGCGGGGAACTCATTGCCTCGTGCCCGGACGTGTCGATCGTCGCGACGGCGCCGGTGGGGCTGGGGTGTGCCGAGGAGCGCGTCATCGTCGTTCCACCACTCGGCGACGCTGCGACGATCGCACTCCTGCGCGAACTAATCGGCGTCGAAAACAACGCCGGAACCATCGGCGTTGGTCGAGATCGCGCGGGCGCTCGGCGGATCGGCCGCCCTCGCCGAGACGATCGCGCCGTTCGTGCGCCGGGACGGTGCGGCCCGTGTTGGCGCGCGACTGCGCGAGCTCGGCGGTCGACGCCTCGTGCGCGCCGACCTCGAGTCGTTGTTCGAACACTAGACCGCCGCAGCGTCTAGGGGTCGGCGTGAATGACCACCTCGATCATCGCTTCGACGACGATTGGGTCGAATTGCGTGCCGCGATGTTCGCGCAGCTGGTCCAGCGCGTTGAGCGGCGACATTGGCAAACGGTATGGGCGGCGGCCGATCATCGCGTTGAACGCGTCGGCCACCGCGACGATGCGCGTGGCAAGAGAGATTTGCGAACCCGCCAAACCATCGGGGTAACCGCGGCCGTCGAGCCATTCGTGGTGGGAGCGGACGGTCGACGCGAATTGGCGTAGCGGCCGGTGTACCGAAACGATCTCTTCCCCCGCCGCCGCGTGCGCCTGCATAACGGTCCATTCTTCGACCGTCAGCGAGCGGGGCGCGTTGAGGATGCTGGACGGCGTGGTCATCTTACCGACGTCGTGGATGAGCCCGCAGCGTGCGACATGGGTGACCTCGCTTTCGGAGAGCGAGAGACGCTTGGCGATCCGGGCACACCATGCGGACACGGCGTGCGAATGTTCGCTCGTGAGTGTATCTGCGGCTTCGAGGCGTTCGAGTAACTGGTGAATGAGGCGGACGACGTCATCGACGACGGCGGCTTCGACGGGTACGCTACGACGGCGCGGTTTGAACGCGATGCCGCCGATCGATTGCTCGAGCGCGCCAAGTTCGACGCTGAACGGCGACTCGCCGCGGGTGCGTTCTTCCAGCGTCGTGCCGATGGCGCGACATGCGCACGCAAGCATCGATCCGATTTGCGGAAGTTCGCAATAAAACTCACACGTCGTGTCGACCCACGACAGCAATCCCAAGAAGGAGCCGCTCTCGAACGCAGCGAGCACCCGGTCGAGAAACGCTTCCGCAACGACGTCGACGGCGAAGGTGCGTTGCTCCTCGAGGACTCCCATCGTGATGATACGCCAGACGATTTCCTCGCGGTTCCGCTCGACATCGTTTGGTACGGCCTTCAGGTTGATCATGCTAGAGCCTCGCGAAGGTGAAGCCTGCGAAACGTTTCGCTTTCAAAGGCCGCGCGATGCCGCACGACGGCACGGCGTGCTCCTACCCGGTCGCAGCCCAGTTTGCGGCAGACGGTCGCGATACGAGGATCGACGTTGCGCCCGTCACCGTCGGCCCACGTCAGAACGGCAGCGCGTTCGTCCATGCTGAGGCGGTCGATCCGGCCGATCGCATTATCGGCAAGCGGCAGCGACATAATCGTACGCCCGATCCCGCCGAAATGGCAGGCAGCGAGTTCGCGAAAAGACGCGAGCAGCGCGGCGGGGTCGTAATGCCCCCGGTAGCGTGCGCACAGTGACCGCGCCAAATCGCGCAACGAGCGCAGACGATCCGAGATCGCTTCCGGAGAACGATCTACCAGATCGAGCGTCTCGCGCGCCAGTTCGTTGCGCCCCATCAGCATGAGCGCGAAAGCGAGGAACAGTCGCGCGCGCTGCACGCGCAGTTCGATCGTCCCGATGGGCTCGAGCGTTTCGAGCGCAACGCGAATCGCATTGGATGCTTCCTCGCGCAGGCCGGCGGCCGCCGCGTAAAACGCGATCTCCGCGTGCCGCAACGCCTTGCGATCCGGGCTCCATTGCTCGTCGGCGCTGGACGCCAGCAGGCGATGAGCGCCGGCAAAGTCGCCGCGCCAGCTCGCGCGCAGCGCCTGCGTGGGCAGCAGCACCTCGTACACGAGGCGCCCGGAACACGTCGCATCGAGCGCGCGCATCTTGGCATCGATGCGCACGGCTTCGTCTTCGGCTCCGCGCTCGACTTCGATCTCGAGCGACGCGACGAGCGCCACGAGGTGCTCGGTGAGGCTGCCGGACTTCGCCGCGCAATCGCCCATCGTTTCGAGTAAACGCAGGCTCTCGCGCGGGTCGTCGTCGATGTCGGCAGCGACGTTGTAGAGAACGCTGAGCGCGCTTGCGGCAACGTCGAAGCATCCCCGCTCGTTCGCACGAGCGAGCGAACGATGTGCGAGTGCTTTGGCGCGCGCTGCATTGCCCGCATAGAGGGCGACGTAGGATGCCTGGTGGTGCGCTTTGGCGTACAGATGGTCGTTCGTTGAGCTCGCCGCGAAGACCAGCGCCGCCTCTACGCTCCGCTCGGCCTCGTCGAGGCGCTTGGCGAAAACGTACGCCGGCCCGAGCGACGCGAGCGCGTACGCGCGCAGATCGCACGTTGCATGCGGGTCGGTTACGAGCGCTTCGAGCCGCTCGATCGCTTCGGGCCGAAAGAACCGCAGGAGATGCGAACAATACTGAAAGCCGATGTGGGCCCGCAGAGCCGGATTGGCCGCGCGATCGCTCGCGAGTTGAAACCAGGCTTCCGCGGTATCGAAACGTCCCGAACGCGATTCGGCGATCGCCCGAATCGCCAAAACCACGGAGTTTCCCATCTGCACGAACGGGTCGAGCGCCGCGATGGCTTCGTGCATCGATTCGCCGTAACCCGACTCGATAAATGCGAACCCGTGCTGCTCGACGATGCGCACGATTTCGCCGAACTCGCGTTCGCGCATGAAGTAGACGAGGGACTCGACGATCCGATTCGACTGCTCCAGTGCGCGCGCGGCGCGAAGGTTGGCCGCGCGCAACGCATCGCTGCCGCTCTCTTGAAGCTGTCGTGCCAGCATTTCCGTAAAGAGTTGATGGTACCGGACCACACCGTCGCGCCGTATGAAGAGATACGGCGCGGCGCGCTCCACGCTCGCGAGCCGTTCTGCGGCGTCATCGTAACCGGCCGCGGCGAAAAGCCCGGAATCGACCTCGGGAAATACGGAGGTTTCCAGTACCAGCGCTCGTTCGCATGGTGCGAGCGACTGCATCGTTTCGCTCGCAAAGCGCTCGAACGGATCGGCCGTGCCCGCGAGGAGCCTTTCGGCTGCGCCGGGCCGCGCCCGCAGCGTGCGCAGACCGAACGCATAGGCCGATGGCGCACCGTTCGTCGCCGCGTGCAACAGATCGACGACCCCACCGTCGAGCGCCGGCGCCAGGCGCTCCGCGATGCGGTGCGCTTCGTCATTTTCCAGGCGAAAGGTCGTCTCGTCCAAAGGCACGTCGGTATCGCGATGCGCGAGCCACGTCGCGATCGGCAGATCGGCCGTAGAGCGGGTCGCTATCATCCAGCGCACGGTGCCGCGAGTCCGAGCGATCGCACTTGCGAGGAATTTCGCAATCTCGGCGTCGCCCTCACAGTGCTGGTAATCATCGATAACGATGAGGCGCTCGCGGTCTTCGAGATGTTCGGCGAGCCACGTCGCCAGAATGTTGGCGGAACTCTTGGATTGCACTGCGCGCTCGTGCGCGATAGCGAGCGATTGTGCGACCCGCGGCAACGACGGCTCGAGAACGGCCGCAAAGCCGCGCACGAACCGCGTCAGCGAGCCGTGCCGTCGACGGACGTCGAAGCGAATGACGCCGGCATCGACGCTTTCGAGGTAATGGGAGAGCGCGATGCTCTTGCCGTAACCGGCCTTCGCGGCGATGACCGTGAGCGGAAACGAGGCGCTCTCCGCGATCCGGCGCGAGACCCTCTCGCGGACGAGTAATTCGCCCATGGCGTTCTTAGAAGCCGCCGAGGCCCTGCGGCACGCCCAAGCCCGTCGCCACGTCGGCGTTCCTCAACGAGATCGGCAAAACGGGCAAGAACGAGTCGCGGCTTTGATAGAAGTGCTGGGCGCCCTCATCGTTGCGCGCGTCACCCGAGAGCGCGTAAAGCGCGGCGACGATCGGGGCCGAGATGCTCGTACCGCCGACGACGCTCCAACCGCCGCTGGTGACCGCGAGCGTACTATCGTAAAATAGCAGGCCGGTTTTGGGATCGGCGATCGCCGCGACATCGGCAACGGAACGCCGGGGGCACGAACCGGTTTGCCACGCGGGCTTTGCGAAGTAAGCGCTGCAGCCGTATCCCGAGCCGCTCCAAAGGCCTTCATCGACCGCCAGGCCGAGCACGCTGAGCGACGTGCCGGCGACGGCAATCGCTTTGCTCGATGCCGCGGGAAAGAAGACGCCGGGCCCCGAGTCACCGGCTGCCGCAACGAGCTTGACGCCGTGGTCGCTGTCGACGAACGTGCTTTCCAGAGCGAGTTGCCCGCTAGCTTCGGGGGCACCGAAGCTCGCGTTGATAATCGTCGCGCCGGCTGCGTCCGCGGCACGAACTGCTTTGCCGAGATCGGCCAGCGAATCGGAGGCTGCCTCGGCTACGAGAATTTTGCAGTTCGGACAAACGGCGGAAACGGCTTGCGTGTCGGCATCGACCTCCGCTGCCCAGCCGCTTGCGTTGGTGGTCGGATGGGCCGAAACCGAGTAGGGGGCCGAAGACGCGGAGACACTCGGACTGGCCGCAACGGAGAGTTTCTTAAAGCAGCCGTTCGCAGTCGTGCAAGCCGGGAGCCCGTAGTACGAGCGGTAGACGCTCAGATCCGATTCGGCGCTTGCGTACGAATACGCCACGACGATGCCGACGATTTGGCCGCTGCCGCCCCTGCCTCCGGCGTACGGCGAGGGATACATGTAAAGCGAGCTGAGGTCTTTGGGCGTTAGCCCGGTCGTCGAGGTTGGGAATGCGGTCGTCCGCACTGCATCGCTGCGAATTTGCCCAAAGCACGTGGCCCGCATCGGATCGTACACTTTTTCGCACACGTCACCAAGTGATTCCTCGACTTGCACGTTTTGGTTGCCCTCGTCTTGCCCGATCGCAAAGGCGAGGTCCCGATGAGCCGCCGATGCGTTCGGTGCGACGGCACCCGTCGCCGCAGGTGGAACGGACGGTCCAATCCCGGCACTCGATTGGCATCCGGCAGCGATGGCAGCGCTCAGACCGAGCATAACGGCGCGAAAAAACAAACGCATGGCTCAACTCACTTAAGATGAAAGCGGAACCCAGCTCGTTGTTAAGCGAGCTTTACGGTTCTGCGGCATTCTCCGCGAGCAACGAACGCTCGACGGAAACTCAACTTGTATAACACCAAGTATACAGCGCCGCTACTATTAGGAGTGTCACTACGGCTCGCCCGGCCTACGTGACGCCACTCACCCTCACGAGCGATTTCTCGCCACGCGTACGAGATTGTTAAAAAGTGCGAGCGAAATCTTATCGTCGAGTTCTTCGGGATGCCATTGCACGGCGAAGAAAAACGGGTGCGCGAACGTCGCGTCGACCGCTTCGACGATGCCGTCGCTCGTATGGGCGACGGCGGCGAGTCCATCGCCAAGCCCGCGTACGGCTTGGTGGTGAATCGAATTGGTTTCGAATTGGACCGAACCGACGAGCCGCGCAAGCGCGCTGTCCGCCGCGACGCGAACGCTATGGCCTGCGGCGTAGTCGATTCGCTCGACGCCGGCGGCACTCGTCTGGCGGTGATCGATTGTCGAACCTTTACCAAACTCGACGCCTATATCTTCGACGAGCGTCCCCCCGAAGGCAACGTTTGCGACCTGGAGGCCGCGACAGATCCCGAGCATCGGCACGCCGCGTTCGCGTAGCGCGCGCACGAGGGCGATCTCGAAATCGTCACGCCGGGGCCGATAACTGTCGCGCTGGCTGTGTGCGTGATCGGCATTGCCGCCGTACCGCCGCGGATCGACGTCCACACCGCCGCCAAGGACGACGCCATCGATCCTCGCGAGCGTCTCGTCGACGCGCGCGGCATCGTTCTCGAGCAATACGGCTCGCCCGCCGGCGCGCTCGATCGCGCGCACATACGGGACGACGCTCGCACTGGGCATGCGGTCACGTTCGCGCGGCCGCGACGACGTCAGGCCGATGCGGGGGGTCATACGATGACGAGCAGCGACACGGCGAAGCGGTGCGCGTCGTCGGTCCACGTGCGCTCGACGCGAAAGCCGCTGTCCGAGGCTAGACGCGCGATGTCCTCCGCATCGAATTTATGCGACGACTCCGTATGGATGGTTTCCGCCGCACGAAAATGCACCGCTAGTTCGAGCGCGTCGATGGCGACCGTCGCGCCGCGTTGCGCGACGAGATACGAATCCACGCTGCCGCGCTCCGCATCGTAACGCGACACGTGCGCAAAGGCGTCGAGATCGAAGTGGCCGCCGAGTTCGCGATTGATGCGCGCCAGAACGTTTTTGTTAAACGAGGACGTGACGCCCGTCGGATCGTTGTAGGCACGTTCGAGCACAGCCGCGTTCTTCTTGAGGTCGGCGCCGAGCAACAGTCCGTCGCCCGGTTTGAACGCCGCCGACATCGCACGCAACAGCGCGCGGGCCTCGGCGGGCTCATAATTGCCGATGTTCGAACCCAAAAACAGCGCGAGCACGCGCTGCGAGGTACGCAACTGCGCGGATTCCAGGACGTCGAAGTAATCGCTCGCGTACGCGCTCACGTGCAGCCGGTCGTATTCGGCCACGAGCGCCGACGACGAATCGATCAGTGCTGCCGGTGAGATGTCGATGGGATGATAGTCGACGCGCGCCTGCGCAGCGAGCGCGGCAACGATGAGCGTGCGGGTCTTTCGCGCGCTGCCGCTCCCGAATTCGACGATTTCGATCGGCCCGCCCGGCGCGCGCACCATTTCGTCCGCATAGCGTTCGAGGATGACCGCCTCGGTGCGTGTGAGATAGTATTCGGGCAGCAGGCAGATCGCCTCGAAGAGCGCGGAGCCCAGTTCGTCGTAAAAGTACTTCGGCGGGAGATATTTGCGGGCCCGCGTCAAGCCCGAGCGCACGTCCTCGGCGAAAGCCGTGCGCGCACGCTCCGCGGACCGATAGAGGCGGAACCGATCGCTGATCCGGGTAAGGTGGTCGCGCTCCGGAAGGATCACAGGGCCACGTCGAGCGCCGTCGCGACGAAACACCACCGGTCGGCGAGTTCCGCCACCATTTTGTGGCGGGGCTTGCCGACGCCGTGCCCGGCGTTGGGTTCGACGTACACGTACACCCGCGCGTCGCCCGACGTCGCGGCCTGCACGCGCGCGCCGAACTTGCGCGCGTGCATGGGGTCGACGCGACCGTCGGATTCGGCAGTCGCGACGAGCATTGCCGGATAGGCGGCGCCATCGCGCACGTTGTGGTATGGCGAGTACGCTCGTAACACCGCGGCGTCGGCCGCATCGTCGGGATCGCCGTACTCCGCTATCCACAGCCGAGCGATCAAAAACTCGTGGTAGCGCAGCATGTCGGTCAGCGGCACGAGACACACGATCGCGCGCGCGAGTTCGGGACGCTGCGTCGCGAAGGCGGCGACGAGCAGACCGCCGTTGCTGCCGCCCATCACCGCGAGGCGCGCGGGATCGGCGATGCCGCTCGATCCGAGGTATTCCGCCGCCGCGACGAAGTCGTCGAAGACGTTTTGCTCCCGCTCGCGCATGCCGGCTTGATGCCATGCCTCGCCGAACTCGCCGCCGCCGCGCAGATTCGCGACCGCATACACGCCGCCCGCATCGAGCCACGGCACGAGGCTTGCGGCAAACGCCGGAACGAGCGAGATATTGAAACCGCCGTAGCCGTAGAGCACGGCCGGCGCCGTGCCGTCCCAGGCGACGTCGCGGCGAGCGACGATCGACATCGGCACGCGCGTGCCGTCCTTCGAAACGAACCAGCGTTGTTCGACGCGGTACGCGCTCGCATCGAACGGCGTGGCAATACGGTCCCAGCTTTGGAGCGTCGCGGGACGCGCGCGGAGCTGCACGCGCACGATTTCCGGTGCTTCGACGTACGATGCGAGTTGCACGTACGCGTCGCCGGAAGCGGCGTCCCCCGTCATCGCGAGCACGCTGCGGCCGCGCAGGCCGGCAATCGTTTCCACCTCGCCGTCGGGCCGGCGCACTCGCAGCACGGAGCGCACGTCCTCGAGGTAGTGCAGCACCAGCGTGTCGCCCGCGACCGTCAGCGCTTCGAGGGTACCCGCGGCCTGGGGAACGACTTCGATCCAAGCCGCGCGCTCGGGGGCTTGCGGGTCGACACGAAAGACGCGAAAACGCGGCGCGTCCTCATCGGTTCGCACGTAGAGCGCACGATCGGTCACATGGACGTCGTAGCGGCCCGCACGGCCTTGGGCGAGCGGCACGAAGCACAAGACCGGGGCCGTGGTATCGGCGACGTACGCGTCGCTGCGCGACCAGCCGTCCAGGGCGTTGACCACGAGCCAGCGGCCGTCGGGCGAACGATCCAATTGGAGCATGTCCTCGGGTTTGCGGCCGATACCGAAGACCAACTCGTCGTTTGCGTGGGGCGCTCCCAGCACGTGGCGGTAGACGCGCGCATCGTACTGGCCGCCCGCAGGAAAACGCGTGTAGAAGAACTCCGTATCGCCCGGGCTCCAGGCGACGCTCGCGTAGCGCGTGTCCGGAATGGCCTCGGCCTGCAGGCTGCCGCTCGCGGCGTCGACGACATGCAACGTACTGCGCTCGTCCCCATTGCGCGACAGTCCGAACGCCACGAAGTTTCCGCTTTGGCTCGCGTGCCACCAGTCGATAGCCGTGAGGCCGTCGGAATCGAGCCGCGCGGGATCCACCAGGGTCCGCACGGCTTCGCCCTCGCGCACGTACAGCGCAGCCTGGTTTGCCGTGCCGCGCCGCGCCGTGAAGAACGTCCGCTCGCCTCCGGCGACCGGGACGCTGACGACGTCCGTGCGCAGCAGCGCGTCCAGACGTGCGGCGAGCGTCGCACGACCCGGCACCGCGTCGAGCGCGGCGCGGGTACGCGCGTTCTGCTCCGTCGTCCACGCGACGGTACGTGGATCGGCTGAGTCTTCTAGGTAGCGGTAGGGGTCGGCGGCGGCAACGCTCATCGCCGCGCTCCTTTGCGCCGCAGCGGACGAAGCCCCGTCGCGTCCCGCTCGATGCGCGACCAGCGGTCGTAGATGTCGGCGATGTATTCGCGGGTCTCGGGATAGGGCGGCACGCCGCGGTAATGCGCCACGGCGCCCGGTCCGGCGTTGTAGGCCGCGAGTGCCGCGGCGTACGGGTCGGGGTAGACGCCGTCGTACGCGTTGACGTAGCCCCCCAGGAGATCCGCAGAGCCCCGCATGGCATCGGTCCAATCGAACGGATCGACGCCCGCGCCGTCCGCGGTCTCGAGGGTGAATTGCGCGATGCCCACGGCGCCCGCCGCAGAGAGCGCCCCCGGGTCGAAGCCCGACTCCTGAAGCAGCGTCGCGCTAAAAAAGCCCGGGTCGAGGCGGTGCCGGCGCGCGAGCCCGACCGCTTGCGTGACGAAAACCAGCGCGTCGAAGGGGTCCAGGCGATGGTTGGCGCGCACCGCCGAGCGGACCACACCGAGTGTTGGTCCGCCGGGAACCGGGGTATCGTAGAGCAGCCGGAGCCCTCGGAGCTCCGCGGCGACCGGCGGAACGCGCCAGCTCGTTGCGCGGTCTTTGAGGTTGTCTAGACGCACCGTGAGGTCGGAGCTCCGCTCCGCCGCGTCCTCGACCGAGGGCACCGGCGACGCGCAGCCGGCTGCAATTGCAACGACGAGGCCGAGCACTGCGGGCAGGTACGGGTGCTCGGTCGGCCCAAAAGCGTAACGAAAAGGCGTACTTACCTACAGTGAATCGGGGGTTCGGAAGTTAACGTATGGGCGGCGGCGTCGTGATGTTTTTGGTTTCATTCGCAGTCGTGCTGGTCGTCGGGGACCTCGCGTCCACCTTCCTGTACCATCTGCCGCAGCACTTATGGTTCAAGCTGCATCTCAAGACCCACCACGATCGCAGCCGCTCGTTTTGGGATCACGCGGTGCTCTCGAAAGATCCCGAGGTGCTCTTAGACGGTCTGCTCGGGGCGCTTCCCTACGTCGCCATTGCGCTTCCCCTATGCCTCCTCGGTCCCCCGGCGATTGCCGGTGCGGCCCTTGGGTTATTGCTCGGCCAGCTTCACGTCTGGTGGCGCCATACGACCGATCTCGGCTGGGCGACCCCGGCTCCGCTCGCGCGGATCTGCCGGTTCCTGCAAATCGTGCTCCCCGAAGACCACGACGGCCACCACCGCAATCCCGATGTTGAATTCGGCGACATCTTTCGTTTCTACGATGCGCCCGCTCGGGCAATGCTCGCCTCCGTGCGATCCGTGCAACGGCGGCGCCGCAACGCAATGAGACGGTTGCAACGTATCCGAGCCATCCGCGTCCTGCGCACGACTCAGCGCGCGTAGCGGCCGGCAGTGAGCTGAGGGTTGATGATCAAGCGCGTCCTTCTCTTAATATCCGATACCGGCGGCGGTCACCGAAGCGCCGCCGAAGCCATCGTCGCCGGGCTCGAGGATGTCGACATCGGCCCGCACGGCGAGACGTTTGCGTTCGAGCATCGGATCGAGGATGTCGCGTCCCACTGCACATTTCCACTCTCGCAACTGGGGCCGGCGTATAGTGCGGCCCTTCGTTTCGCTCCCCCGCTCTACGGCGCGCTCTTTCACGCCACCAACGGCCGGCGTCGTTTCCGCAACGTCATCCGGATGCTCGAACCGCTCTATCGCGAGCGTCTGCGAGACCTTTTCCTGAGCTACAAGCCGGACGTCATCGTCTCGGTACATCCGCTGCTCAATCATGCTGCACTCCGTGCGCGCGCCGACGCAAAGATGCTGGAGATTCCAGTGATAACCGTCGTCACGGACCTGGGCCGCGTGCACGAGGGTTGGCTCGTGCCCGATGTCGATGCCGTCGTCGTCCCCGCGCGCGAAGTGTACCAGCGCGCCCGCGAGAAGGGCATTCCGCCCAGCCGCATCTACCAGCTCGGCCACCCCGTCCACCCCAAATTCGAGGACGTCTCCGATACTAAAGCGCAGCTGCGCACGCAGCTCGGTCTGCCCGCCGATAAGACGATCGCGCTCCTCATGGCAGGCGGCGAAGGCGGCGGCAAATTGCTGCCGACGACGCTGGCGCTCGCGAAGTCGAAGCTGCCGCTGCATATGGTCGTCGTCACCGGCCGCAACGCCGCCCTGCGCACGAAGCTCAATGAGCTGGCGCACACCTTGCCGACGCCCATAACCGTTCTGGGCTACTGCGACAACATACCGGAGCTCATGCGCGCCGCCGACCTGCTCGTGACGAAAGCGGGCCCCGGCGCGATCGCCGAGGCGAGCCTCGCCGAAGTCCCGGTCGTCGTCTACGATTTCATCCCGGGCCAGGAATTCGGGAATCTCAAGTACGTCGAAAACAACGGCATCGGCGTCGTCGCGCTCAACGGCGCGGATGTCGTCCGCCGGGTCCGCAGCATCGTCGGTAACGTCGAGCGCATGCAGACGATGCGCGACTGCCAGGCCTCGGTCGCCCCGCGCGGCAGCGCGCGCCGCATTGCCGAGTTGATCGCCAACATCGCTTTTGGCGAACTCTCCGACGCCCCGCCGCCCATGCCGCCGCTGCGAACCCGGCCGACGGCGCTCGCCCTCTAAAAGCTCGTCTCCGGACGCGGAATCGCCGAAGCGATAAAAGACGTGAAGAGGCGTCTGCCGCTGTTCGTTCCCAATTCCGCCATGCCCGCGCCTCGCCCCGACGGTTCCCGGACCGCGGAACTGTTGCACGAACTCGTGCGGGCGCAAACGCGCTTTCCGGCGCTCTTCGCCGAACCCGGTGAGGCGCGCGCGCTTTTCACCCTCGACGGGTCGCTCGTCCGCACGAACGAGGTCGCCTTCGCGCTTTTGGCCTGCGATCCGGACGACGTGCTCGGCAGCGCCATGGCGGCGATCCAGCCCGCCTGTAGCGACGTGGCGGTGCGGCGGAGCTTCGCCCGGGCCGCCGGGGGGCAGATTTCCGACGTTGGCGCGCGGCTCGCGCCGCGCGACGGCCGGCCGTCCGTCGAATTCGCCGTAACGCTCTCGCCTGCGGTCGTTGACGAGACGATCGTCGGCGTCTATGCGACCGGCCGCAACGTTACGCTGGAGCAGGCCGAAGAGCGGACTGACGCCCGCAGAATGGCCGAGCTTTCGTCGCTCTTCGAACACCACGCCGATGCGATGATCGCGCTGGATGCGACCGGCCGGACGGTCTCGATCAACCCGGCCTTCGAGCGCTTAACCGGCTTCGCCGATGCCGACGTCGTAGGCCGCCCGTACTCGATCGTCGTCGCACCCGAGGCACTGGCCCAGACGGTTGGGCTCTTCGCACACGCGCTCGCCGGCGAATCGGTCCTTGGCGGGACCGTCTTCTTGCGGCGCGACGGAACGCGGATCGAAGTGGCGGGGATGGGCGTCCCAATCGTGGTCGACGGCGACGTCGTCGGCGTGTACGCGATCGGTCGTGACGTCACTGAAGAGCGCCGTTTGGAGCGCGATGCGCGCGAACAGTCCGAGCGCATGCGCGAACTCTATCTCGTGGCCGCTTCGACGGGCCAGAGCGCCGAGGCGCAGATCCATGCGGCCCTTGCCCTCGGACGCGCGCACATGAACTGCCACGGCGCGTATCTCACGCGCGTCGAGGGCGGCGTCGCATCGTTCGTATCGTGCTCCGGTACGGTGCCATATGCCGAAGGCGCGCAAGTGCCGCTGGCCGAGCTGCCGCAATGCGCTTCGGTTGCGGCGCTCCCGCCGCTTGGCGCAGACGGGGCGGCGACCGACGGCTACACGTTCATCGGCGCGCCGAGCGACGTCGGCGGAATGCGCTTTGGGGCGGTCTGCTTCTTCGCGAGCGCCCCACGGATCGACGCGTTCTCCGCTGCCGATCGCGACTTCGTGCGGCTCATCGGGGCGCTCGCGGCCTCGGCGATCGAGCGCGGCGAACAGCGCCGGCGGTTGGATGCGTTCGCCTTTTTCGACGCGTTGACGGGCTTGCCCAACCGCCCCCTGCTGGACGACCGGCTCGCGCAGGCCATCGCCCAGGCGCAGCGCGACCGTGGCTCGCTCGCCGTGCACTTCTACGATCTCGACGGCTTCAAGGCGATCAACGACGAGCACGGCCACCTGCGCGGCGACGAGGCACTGCGTATCATCGGTCACCGCTTGGAACGCGTCACGCGCGACGTCGACACCGTCGCCCGCGTAGGAGGCGACGAGTTCGTCGTCGTGCAGCCGGACATTTCGAGTCGCGACGACGCGGTCGTGCTCGCGCAGCGCCTGCGCGAGGCAATCGCCGAAACGTTCTCGCTCGACGGCAGCGAACATCGCATCACCGCAAGCGGCGGCATCGCGTTCTTCCATGACGATGGTCGCGACGCCGAAACGCTGCTCTCGCGCGCCGACGCCGCACTCTATCGCGTCAAAGCCACCGGTCGCGACGGGATCGCCTTTGCCGCAGCGCCGCCGCCCGTACACACGTAAAAGGCTACGCGACGGCGGAGACGAGCCCGCCGCGACGTGCCATCGTCGCGGCACCGATCGCGCCCGCGTCGTTCCCTAACTCCGCGGCAACGATGCGGGTCTTCCCGCGCGGCACCATCGTCGTCAGCGCGTCGACGCGCGGGACGAGCGCCGCGATCAGAAAGTCACCCGCACCTGCAACCCCGCCGCCCAGCGCGACGAGTTCGGGATTGACGAACGCGATGATGTTGGCGAGGCCGCTCGCGAGGTCGTCGACGTAGCGCGTCCAGGCTGCAACGCCGTGCGGGTCGCCGGCTTCGGCGGCCCGGCGGATGGCCTTCGAGCCGAGCTTTGCGGGTTTGGCGCTGACCAGTTCGCTGCGGGGAAATGAGGGCGCGAGCGCCAGCGCGTGGCGGATCAACCCCGTTCCCGAAGCCTGCGCTTCGAAACACCCCGTCTTGCCGCAGCCGCAGATGAAGCCGTCGGTCGCGCGGATCTGATGGTGTCCGATTTCGCCCGCGCCGCCGAGGTTGCCCCGTATGAGCTCGCCGCCGGCGACGATGCCGCCGCCGATACCGGTGCCCAGCGTGAGCAACACGAAATCTTGCGTTCCGCGACCCGAACCGTACGTGTATTCGGCGAGCGCCGCACAGCGTGCGTCGTTGGCGACGACGACCGGTAGACCCAGGCGTTCGCGCAGTCGCGCCACGAGCGGAACGTCGTGCCAGTTGAAATTTGGCGAATACCGCACGACGCCCGAGGCAGCGTCGATGTCGCCGGGCGAGCCCAGGCCAATCGCCTCGATCGTGATGCCCCTCATCGTCGCGACCGCTTCGTCGACGACGCCCGCGACGGTCTTCGCAACGCTGTCGAAGTCGCGGTCGGTGACGTCGCGTTGGGCACGTGTGATGATGCGGCCGTCAGCATCGACGACCGCCGCCATGACGTGCGAACCGCCGAGGTCGACGCCGATCGATGTGCCTGCCATTCCCGCGCGCTTCGGCCCGCACTGCGGGCTCCCTCGCGAGCTAGAGCGAACGCCGGGCTCATGACGACGCTCGCTCTCGACGTTCCCGGCGACCTCATCGCCGACGTAATCGCCATTCGCCGTGACCTCCACGCGCATCCCGAACTCGGCTTCGAAGTAGTTCGGACCGCCGGTATCGTCGCGAGCCGCTTAGGCGCGCTCGGCTACGAGGTGCACGAGCGCATCGGCGTGACGGGCGTGGTCGGCGTGCTGCGCGGCACGCGACCGGGCAAGACGGTCATGTTGCGCGCAGATATGGACGCACTGCCGCTGCCCGAGGAAAACGACCATGCCTTTGCTTCCCGCGAGCCTGGGAAGATGCATGCGTGCGGCCACGACGGGCACGTCGCGATGCTCCTCGGCGCGGCGCGGCTGATCGCCGAGCGCAAGGCCGGCCTAGCCGGCACGATCGTGCTGTGCTTCCAACCCGCCGAAGAAGGCAAGGGCGGCGCGAAGGCCATGGTTGACGAGGGCGTTCTCGAGCGTTTCGGCGTCGAGCGCGCGTACGGACTGCACCTCTTCTCGCAATTGGCAACGGGCACGCTCGGATTTCGCGAGGGACCGTTCTATGCTTCGAGCGATTCCATCGAAATCCGCATCGACGGGCACGGCGGCCACGGTGCTGCCCCACATCTTTCCGTCGATCCGATCCTCGTTGCCGCCGAATTCGTCGCATCGGTGCAAAAGGTCGTCAGCCGGCAAATCGATCCGATCGAACCCGCCGTGGTAACGATCGGCGCGATTCACGGCGGCACGACGCACAACGTCATCCCGTCGTCGGTGACGATGCTCGGCACGGTGCGCGCTTTCGACCACGGCGTGCGCGAGCGAATGGCTGAGCGCATCGAACGCGTGCTGCGGGGCGTATGCGACGCGTCGGGAGCGAGTTATACCTTCGAGTACCTGTGGCGCTATCCGGTCACCTCGAACGATGCGGCGCAGACGCGCTACGTTCGGGCACTCGCCGAGCAGACCATCGGCGCTGCGTGCGTCGTCACGTCGGAGAAGCACATGGGCGCGGAAGACTTCTCGTTCTTCGCGCAGCGCGTGCCCGCGTGTTACTTCGTGCTCGGCAGCAGCGGCGGCGCGAGCACGAGCTTCTCGCATCACCACGGAAAGTTCGATATCGACGAAGCCGCGCTCGCCACGGGCGTGCGCATGATGGCCGCGCTCGCTTTCGACGCCCCGCAGAGCGCTCCGTAGCGGCGCACGCCGAGGGCGCGTCCATCCCAACGCGTAAAACACTAGCCCGATGGCCGAAGTGCGACGGCCGCGCATGCTCAACGGAGTCGCCCATGTTTGGATGTAGCGAACACTGGATCGGCAAGCGCTTCTCACACGCGCTCACGACGTTTCTCTGCGGTGAACGGGAGCGCCAAGAACTCGCAGCGACCGATGCGGTCGATGCGGGCGCGCTCGAACGGCGCTACGACAGCTGGCGCGTCGACCGCGCGACGGCGCTGCGCGCCGGCGGTGCGGTGGCTGCCTACGCGATGCGAGCGTCGCCCTGCCCGAAGCCGCGCCGGCCGCCCGCGCGACCGACGTCTGGACCACCACGACGCCGCCGGTTCCCCTAGGCCGGGTGCACGTCGTTCCATCGACCACCGAGACCGTCGTGCTGGGTCTTTTCGACCCGGCCAAACCGCCGGTCGCCACGATCGACTCGGGCGACGTCGTCGTGTATGCGAACACGTGGACGCACTTCTTGAACAAGCTGCAGCCCGGCGTATCCGCGGACGAACTCGCCGCGATGCGCAAGGCAAACCCGGGCCGCGGCGTGCACAGCATCGTCGGACCGGTCAAAGTCAACGGCGCCAAGCCCGGCGATCTGCTGGAGATCCGCTTTCTGGCGCTGCGCACGATCGATTTCGGCGCCAACTTCCACAACCCGGGCGCCTTGCAGACGGGCTCGCTTCCGGGCGACTTTGCCGACGGCCACGTGCATTATTTCAAGCTCGGCGGCAGCGACGGATTCGTCGAATTCTCTCCGCAAATCAAACTGGAGATGCGGCCGTTCCAAGGGACGTTCGGCGTGGCGCCAACGGGCGGCGTTGCGGTCAGCTCGGTCGCACCCGGTAAGCATGCCGGCAACATCGATTGCAAAGAACTCGTGGCCGGGTCGTCGTTGTACGTTCCCGTGCAGGTCGACGGCGGGCTCCTGTACACAGGCGACTCGCACGCGCTGCAGGGTGACGGCGAAGTCAACATTACCGCAATCGAAACGGCGATGCAGGAAGTGCGCTGTCAAGTGATCTTGCGTCCGCGCGCGACCTACGCGTATCCGATGATCGAGACGCCGACACACTGGCTGATGCTGGGCTTCGACCCCTCGCTCAACGACGCGCTGCGCATCGCGCTGCGCAACACGCTCGACTTCCTAAGCGCCAAAGCGGGACTCTCCCGCGCAGACGCCTACGGGCTTGCGAGCCTAGCCGTCGATTTCCGCGTCTCGCAGATGGTCGACAAGAACAACGGCATCCATGCGATGATTCCGAAGTCCATCTTCGCGCCCGACTTCCGCAAGACGATCTCGATCGCGTAGCGCCTGTCAGGCCAGCTACCGGACGTTTGCGACGTGGTTGGCGGCGTCGTTGTAGCCCGAGTACAAAATGGTCACTTCGTCGGCCTTGCAGCGCGTCACGCGAAAGGTCGTGCGGTCGTAATTGCACGTTTCGTCCGTGCCGTTCTTGAAAGAGTACATGAACGTCCCGACCACTTTGCCGTCCTGGGTCTGATCGGGTAGATGCACGAACGGTGCGGCCGGGTCGGCCTTGGCGTTACGGACGAGTCCCGCGATATCGACATCGAGATTGTTGGAAACGCGACCGGAATGCTCCCATTTCCCGTCGGCAAGCGTCCAGTAATCGCTGCCGGAGATCACCGTGCGGACGGGCTTGCCTCCGCCGATCTCCGTGGTCATCTGGTAGCGGTTCGGCGCGACCCAGACGCCGAGCGAACGAGCCGAGCCCAGCACCGTCAGGCGATACGATTTCACTCGCGCGAAGGCGCCGAAAATCTTCGTACGCAGCCCGGGATCGGCCGCGGCGCGCGCGGCGTCGCGCGGAACGGCGGCGAGCGTCACGGCGCTTGCCATCGTGACGGCGGCGAGACGGCGTAGAAGCGGCATGGCTCGCACTTCACGGGGTCCGCGCGCGCTCCCTCGCGAAGCGCGCCGCATGAACGAGACCATCGACCTCATCGCGCACGCCGCGATGCGCGACCTGCGTTCGTTGACGCGGCGAACGGGGCAGCCGACGACGATCGACCTCCTCGATACCGCGCCGATGGAACACGTCCAAGAAATCGAGATCACCGAAGAGCACATTACGGTGACCTACAACCAGAAAACGACGTTCAAGTACAATGTGAACGAGATCACGCACCGTGAGTGGTCGTACAAGTACAACGAGGATCCCGAGTTCGTCAAGGCGATCGGCGCGGTGATCGACCTCGCGCGCAAACATCTGCGCGACCTACCCGACAACGTCGCGTGTCCGCCCGGCTGTGCCGAATGCTGCAGCGGTTACGAACCGTTCGTCAGTAAAGCCGACGTGCAGCGCATCGCCGATCACCTCGGCATGACGTACCAGCAAACCCTAGACGAGTACGTGGTCCAGCGTGAATCGGCCGACGGTTTCGTCGTGGGATACTTGCGCAAGGTCGAGGACGATATCGCGAGCCAGTGCGTATTCCTCAAGGGCAGCTCGTCGGGCCGCTACTACTGCGGCATCTATAGCGCCCGACCGCACGATTGCGGCGCGTTCACGCCCATCGGTTGTGAGGATGTCGACACCAGCCTGCGGCACGATCGCAAGTTCGAACCCGGCGCGCCGTTCAAACCGAAGCCGCGGGCCGCGCCCAAAAGCAAAATGCGGCGATGACGTACGACGCGATCGTCGTCGGCGCCGGGCATAACGGCCTCGTCGCCGCGGCCTACCTCGCGAAAGCTGGACGCCGTGTGCTCGTGCTCGAGCGGCGCGACGTGCTCGGCGGCGCGGCGGTCAGCGAAGCGGTCTGGCCGGGCTGGACGGTATCGACCGCGTCCTACGTGTGCAGCCTGCTGCATCCACAGGTCGTGGACGATCTGGCGCTACGCTCGTACGGCTACGAGGCGTATCCTAAAGACCCGTCGTCGTTCACGCCGCTGCTTGACGGGCGGTCGCTTTTGCTCGGGCGTGACGGCGCAGCGAACGCACGCGAGCTCGCGGCGTTCGACGCTCGCGATGTCGCGGGCTTTTCGGCGTTCGAGCGCGCCGCAACGGCACTGGGCGCGCAGCTCTTCGACGCCTTCGAGCGCGACGATCCCGAGAACGTGCGCTTCGATGACGAAACGCACGCGACGCTCTACGGTTCGGCGGCTGCTTTGGTCGAGCGCTACGTGCGCACGCCGGTCTTGCAGGCAACGCTTGCGACCGACGGGCTCATCGGCACGTACGCGGGTCCCCGCGACGCGGGCACCGGGTACGTGCTCGCGTACCATTACGCGGGCCGTGCGCTCGGCACGCAGGGCACATGGGGCTACGTGCGCGGCGGCATGGGCTCGATCTCGCGCGCACTCGCGCTGTGCGCGCGCATCGCCGGCTGCGCCTTCGCGACCAACGCACGCGTGGACCGCATCCTCGTGCGCGACGGCCGGGCCTGCGGCGTGGCGCTCGCGGACGGAACGGAATATCGCGCGGGCGTCATCCTCTCCGGAGCCGACCCCATCGCGACCTTTCGAGAGATGCTCGCGCCCGACGATGTCCCGCTCGCACTCGCCGCGCGCCTACGGGCTTGGCGCATCGAGGGCTGTTCGCTCAAACTCAATCTCGCGCTCGGCGAGTTGCCGAACTTCACGACGCGTCCCGGCAACGTGGAACCGCAGTCGCACCACCGGGCGACGATTCACGTCGCACCGACCCTCGACTATTTGCAAGCCGCACACGACGACGCACGCGCGCACGGCGCCTCACGCGCCCCGATGCTCGAATGCTTCATGCAGACGCCGACGGATCCGAGTCTCGCGCCGCCCGGCAAAGCGCTGCTGTCGGTATTCGCGCAGTATTATCCATACCACCGCGTCGACGGCCCGTGGGACTCCGCCAAGCGCGACGCCGCCCAGCGCACCATCGTCGACACTCTCGCGCGGTACGCGCCCAACGTGCCGGACGCAATCGAGGGCGCACAGCTCTTAGCTCCGCCCGATCTCGAAGCGCGCTTCGGACTGCACGGCGGCCACATCTTTCACGGCGAACTGCTGCCCGGGCAGATCCTCGGGGAACGGTTCGCGACGCGCACTCCGGTCGCGGGGCTCTACCTCTGCGGGTCCGGCGCATCGCCCGGCGGGTGCGTCAGCGGCATTCCGGGCTGGCGCGCCGCGCGGGCCGTTGCCGTCGATACGTTCGCCGCGAGCGGTCCGCTGCCGCGTTAAGCGGCGAGTTCGAACGTCGGAACCGCCAGTTCGTCGCGCAGCCGGCGCTTTGCACGCGAAATGTACGTTTTCACCGTGCCGATCGGGATCTCGAGTTCGACAGCGATTTCGCGGTAACGCAGGCCGCGCAAATAGTACAGGTCTAAAACGTCGCGGTACTTCGTCGGCAGGGTCCCGAGCGCCGCGTGGACGCGAGAGGCCTCGTCGTTGCGCAGCGCGAGTTCTTCGGGTCCGGGATCGTCGGGCACGAGATCGTCGTTGCCGGCAAAACTTGCCGCGCGGCGGCGGCGGCGGCGGATCGTGTCGAGCGAGGCGTTCCGTGCGATGACGAACAGCCAGCGCGCGAACGGGCGATCGGACTGAAAGTCGTCGAGGCGATTGTACGCGCGCAAGAACGCATCTTGCGCGATGTCTTTGGCTTCGTCGGCGTCGCGCGTCAGACGATACGCGAGCCGCACGAGCGGCGCGCGGTAGCGGTCGACCAGAACCGTGAAGGCGTCGCTGGAACCGGCGCGCGCGGCGTCGACCAAGGTGCTATCGGCGACTTCGCTCATTGCACGCCCGGCGGCCGCAATGGCGCGACGCCGCGAACGCGGCCGCTGCGCCAAGCAAAGAAGACGCAGCCCAGGAACATCAGCGGCGCGCCGATCGCATAGGCGGCCACGTAGCGGCCTGCCGTAATTTCCGCACCGACCGCGATGGTCGCGAGCAAGAGACCGACGGGGCGCGTCAACGCGCCGAGCGCGAAGAGCGCACCGCATACGACGTCCGTCGCGCCGATCGCCCAGACCGCGGCGCGCGGCAGCGGGACGTGCCATGCGACGAACGCCGCGTACGATGAGTCGATTCGCGCGAGCATGAGGATGCCTGCGACGACGAACGTCACCCCGAGTCCGATCCGAAGGGCGCAGAGCACGGGCGGCATATCGAGCCAACCGGCTTCCGCACGAGCGCCAGGAAGCCCGCCCGCTTGCGTGCCGATACTTATGCCGGACACGGGCGGGAGACCGGAGCACTCGAGCGGACGTGCGCGTTCAAGCGCTCGAAGTAGTCGCCGTCCGAGGCTAGCGGGCCCAGCAGGGCAGCACGCAGCCATTCGAACGGATTGGGCGTGGTCACGGGCGACGAGTCTGACATGCGGCCTCTCCTCCGGCAGTTGCTAGAAAGATTTACTTGGTTAAGTATTTACTTTATATCATAAACTTTATAGCTAGTCAACATCTTGTTCGAACAACCTTTTTCGGGTAGAATACACAGGTTGTGAGTCACTCGTCCCGTGTTCATCGCTCGCCTCCCAGTGTGGGCGCCCGCGCCTGGGAGCTCATGTACGAGCTCTTCAAGTCGACCAAACCGTACCTGGAGGCCGTCGCTACCGATTTCGAGTTGACGCCGCAGCAGCTCTTCGCACTCAAAAATTTGAGCACGGAACGGCCGATGACGATGAGCGAGCTCGCCCAGACGCTCGGCTGCGACGCCTCCAACGTCACCTCGATCGTCGACCGCCTCGAGGCACGCGGGCTCGTCGAGCGGCGAAGCTCCGACCACGACCGGCGCGTCAAGGCGCTGGTCATGACCGTGGCCGGTGTCGCGTTGCGCGAGCGCATCCACGAGCGCATGCAGCAACCGCCGCCCGCCCTGAACAATCTCTCGCGCGCCGATCAAGACGCGCTCTGCGCGATCCTTACGCGGGCGCTTGACTCGCTGCGGGAGCCGCTCCCGGCGCAATGATCTCGGCGTAGCGCGCCGCATCGACGTTGCCGCCGCTCACGATGATCCCGACGGCTTTGCCGCGCGCGTCGATCTTTGCTTGCAGCAACGCCGCGAGCGCAGCTGCGCCGCTGGGTTCGATCACGAGCTTGAGCCGCTCGAACGCAAAGCGCATTGCATCGCGCAGGTCATCGTCGCTCACCGTGAGGATGCCGGCGCATAGGGCGCGCACGATCGGGAACGTCAACTCGCCCGGTGACGTCGTCTGTTGGCCGTCTGCGATCGTTTGCGGGACCGCAATCTCGACCCGCTCGTTGCGCGCAAAGGATTGCGCGAAGTCGTCTCCCGCTTCGGGCTCGACGCCGTAGACCGCGATCGTGGGGCGCAAAGCCGTCGCGGCGAGCGCGCATCCGGCGAGCAAACCGCCGCCGCCCGTGCACACCAAGAGCACGTCGAGGTCCGGAACGTCTTCGAGCAACTCGAGCGCCGCGGTGCCCTGACCCGCAACGATCGCGGGATCGTCGTAGGGCGCGACGAGCGTCGCGCCGGTTTCGGCGGCGATTGCGGCTGCGATGGCGCCGCGATTCATCGTGTGCCGATCGTAGGAAACGACGCGCGCCCCATACCCCTGCGTTGCGGCGATCTTCGCGGCCGGCGCGTCGCTCGGCATGACGATCGTCGCGCGTACGCCCAGGAGCTGGGCTGCCAGGGCTACGCCCTGCGCATGATTGCCGCTTGAGAACGCGACGACGCCGCGCGCGCGTTCGTCGCGTGAGAGCTGCGCGAGGCGGTTGTATGCGCCGCGAAATTTGAAGGCCCCCATGCGCTGCAGATTCTCACACTTGAGATAGGCCGTGGCACCGGTTCGCGCGTCGAGCGTCCGCGACGTGACGACCGGGGTGCGATGGGCGACGCCGCGTAACCGCTCTGCGGCCGCGCGCACGTCGGCGAAGGTAACGGCAGCCGCCGCCGTGCTAGCTCCGGCATTCGTCACCGCTAGTTCGAGGCGAGCGGGCGTACGTGAAAGTCGGCGATCTTGCCGTCGCTATCGACGGTGAGATCTTCGGCGCGCTGGCCGTTCTGGAACGTCGCGACGAAGTGGTGGTATCCCGGTTTGGAACCGCTGGGCGTATCTTCTTTCACGCTTTTCAAGGCGCCGTCGGCGTTGACGAAATCCGAGAGTTGCCCGACCTTGCCGCGATCGGCGAGCTTCTCACGCGTGAGCGCGTTGAACTCTTTGGTGACCGGGCGCATGTCGTTGGCCGCGACGGCGCGGGTCACGTCGCTCGCGAGCCGCTCGTACCGATTCTCGTGATGGATGAGGCGATTGGCGCCGAAGACGACGGCGAGCGCGACGAGGATCGGAACGATCAGCTTGCGGCCGCCGCCCGACGGCTGACCGGATCTGCCGGGTCCGCGCGGCGGGGGCAGCCCGCCTCCCGGCGGCCCGCCGGTCGTAGGTCCGCTCGGCAATACTTGCTTCATAGGCGTACCATCTCCGTCTCCCGACCGCCATCGGCGAACGACTCGAAGGCTAGCGCCGCGTTCCATTCCGCCGCGAGCCGCATGCTCCACTCGCTCTCGAAGAGCGCCACGGCCTCGCCCGCGCCGTCTTCGACGAGCCTGGCGCTCGAGGGCCACGTCGCACTCGCGATCGCGGCCGCGTCGCCGCGCACCCGTCGCGCGAGCGAGAAGGGCAAGCGGTAGAATTCCGTTTTGACGCCGTACTCCGCGAGCATGCGATACTTCGCGACCTCGAATTGCAGCTCGCCGACTGCGGCAAAAACCGGTTCCGTGCGCGCCTGGTCCCCCGGATAAAACACCTGGATCGCGCCTTCCTCGGCCAGCTGCGCGATCGCCTTGCCGAACGATTTGTACGTGCCCGTATCAATATTTCGTACGCTCGCAAAGTGTTCGGGTGCGAAGCTCGGGATACGATCGTAGCGCAGCGGTACGCCCGTGCACAGCGTATCCCCGATCGCAAACGATCCCGGGTTCGTGAGGCCCACCACGTCGCCCGCGAACGCTTCGTCGACGACTTCGCGTTCGCTCGCGAAGAGCTTCATCGCGCGCGTCACCCGCACGTCCTTCCCCGTTCGCACGTTGCGGACCGTCATGTCGCGTTCGAACTTTCCGCTGCACACGCGAAGGAACGCGACGCGATCGCGGTGCCGCGGATCCATGTTCGCTTGAATTTTGAACACGAAACCCGAGAACTGATCCGATGCCGGGTCGATCGCGACGCCTTCGCCGCTACCCGCGCGGACGGCGAAGCGCGCGCGCGGCGGCGGCGCCATCTCGAGAAAGCCGTCCAGAAAGAGTTCGACCCCGAAGTTGGTGACGGCGCTGCCGAAAAAGACCGGCGTCGCCTCGCCCGACATGAAGGCAGCGCGATCGAACGCGGCGCCCGCACCCTCGAGCAGCTCGAGCCCGTCGCGAAATTCACGGTAGGTGCCGGGGTCGGTCAGTTCGGCGAATTTGGGATCGTCGATGTCGGTAACGCGCACGGGCGCGCGTTTGGCGCCGTGCTGCGTTCGCTCGAAGAGGTTGACGTCGCGCGAACGCCGGTCGTAGACGCCGCGAAACGAGGGGCCGCTGCCGATGGGCCAGTTGATCGGGTAGGTCCCGATGCCCAACACCTTCTCGAGTTCGTCGAGCAAGTCGAGAGGATCGCGGCTCGGGCGATCCATCTTGTTGATAAATGTGAAGAGCGGGATGCGGCGCGCGCGGCAGATGGCGAAGAGCTTTTTGGTCTGGGGTTCGACGCCTTTGGCGGAGTCGATGAGCATCACCGCGGAATCGGCCGCCAGCAGCGTGCGATACGTGTCCTCGCCGAAATCTTGGTGCCCGGGCGTATCGAGCAGGTTGATCGTGTGGCCCTTGTAGGGGAACTGCAGCACGGTCGACGTGATCGAGATGCCGCGTTCTTTCTCGAGCTCCATCCAGTCCGAGGTCGCCGAGCGCGCGCGCCGGCGCGCCGAGACCTGACCCGCCGTCGCGATCGCGCCTCCGTACAGCAGCAACTTTTCGGTGAGCGTCGTTTTGCCGGCGTCGGGATGAGAGATGATCGCAAAGGTTCGGCGCTTTTCGACTGCCTCGGCGAGCGCCGAGCCCTGGATGTGCATCATGACCGGGTTCTTCGTTCGGCGCCGGGCTCAGTTTGTGCTTGCGGCGGGCGCGGTGCGCCCCGGCAACACGTAGGTTCGCAGTTCCGCGCGCGCGCCGTCGACGGTGCGCAGCAGCAGCCGGCGCCCCACGACGTAGAGCCGCGCGGGAGCGGGGATGCGTAAGCGATTCGGGCCGCGTTCGACCCAGATGCCGAGTCCACTCACGCGCACCCGGCAATCGCCCGAGCGCAGCACAACGCCGTCCGGCAGCACGACCGCATCGCGCGGCACGCGGGCTTCGACGAACGAGCGCGAGCCGCTGGCGTGCCGGATTTCGCGGAAACACTCCGGCAGGGCCGACAGTGCCCACGGCGCTTCGCCCGACACCGGCAGCGGCGTGCGGCCTGCGTCGTCGCGCTGCGCGGGGCCGGGGGTTGCGCGCGACGAGCTCGAGTAGGTGCTCGCCCGGTCCGGCCGCGGCGCGCTCGGCAGCGCCGCGACGATCGCCGCGACCGCTACCACGATGACGCTCGCGAGCGCGAAATAGCGCCACACGCGCTATTAGGCCGCGCTTTCTTCCTCGGTCGCGACGACGACGGCACTCGTTCCCAAACGCACCGCAATACGGCCGATCCGCGAATCCGCCATGCCGTAGTAGATATCGAATTCGCGCGGATCCGCGTCCGGGCGCACGTCGATGCCCGTTGGGAAGACGACGTTGTTGACCATGCCGCGCCGCTCGTCGACCGTCTCGGGCACGAACACCGGCTCGGGCGAACGATAGCGCACGATGTGAGGCCGCTGGAGGTCGTGCACCACCAAACCGGCGCAATAGCGCATGCCGCTACATTTGCCGACGGCGTCGTATAGGCCGTCGACGCCGTGGAAGAACGAGACCCAGCCTTCTTCGATGCGGACCGGCGGCGTACCGCAGCCGGTCTTGATGCGGCCCCAGTCGTGGGCGGGTTCGAGCACGAGCACGCTTTCGGTAACGCGCAAGAGGTTCGCGCGATCGCGGAGCACGGGTTCGAGCGGCACGTAGGCGATGCGCGTGCTCTCGCGCTCGCGCGCGGGCATGTCGAGAATGATGGGGACTGCCGCGCACCGGTCGGCAGCCTGGACGTGCAGCATCGGGCGGTGATAGAACGCCAGGCTCGGCACGCCGCGCGGCGAGATGACGGGCTCCGGAAAGAATGCCCCGTCCTTGTCGTCGCCGCAGGGCAGTCCGGATGCTGAGAAATCGACGAGGCCGAGTCGCGACCACGCGTAACCGTCGTCGGACAGAGCGAGCGCGATGCGCGGGCCCGCAGGGCCGAAGGCGGTATAGCACATCACGAAGGCGTCGAGCACCGGGACGAACGTCACCCGCGGGTCCTCGCAGCCGAAGCCGCCGCGCTCGGTCCGCAGCTCGTACGGCTCGCTCGGTTCGAGCGCAATGCCCAGCCGCCGGAACACCGGCATGTCAGCGTGCCCGCCTGCCTCGACGAGCCCGATGCGCGAGGTATTACCGCGCGCCACCAGGCGCGGGTAGAGAAGCAGTGTACCCTCCCGCGTGCGCGTGCTCGCGGGATTGAGAACCCCTTCGGTTTCGCTCGGATCACCGCTGGGTTCGAGGACGACCCCCAGCCGCGTAACGTGCGTCTCCAACGACGCGAGCATGTCCACGTGTACCAATCGAAACCTTCTTGCGCCGGCGGCCATCCGATTAACGCATCTAAGGGAGTATCGGTTACGGCGACGGCCGCATCCACCGCCTTCCCCAAAAACTCACTTGAGCGTCGTGGAAGCGACCCGATCGCCCTCGGGAGTCACGACGTCGAGGATCGAGTGTGAACGGTAGACGGAGTTGGGCACGACCCAAAGGGTGTACGTCCGGTACGTTTCACCGGGTTCGCCGCCGTCGGCAGGGGCACGTTCGAAGGCGACGATCCGCAAGCGCTCGTTGTTTGCCCGGATGGATTCGATCGTTTGGTGCCAGCCGGAATCGGCGTGCGGTCCCATCAGCAGCAGCACGCCGAACTCGTGGTTGAATCGTACGGGCGCCCGGATCCCGAACTCTTCGAGTTCCCGGCGGTTGCGGACGATTGCGATTTGATTGCCGCCCGGCCTCGTAGTCGTACCCTGCGCATACGTTTTGACGCGAACTTCGCGGCAGCCCACGAGCAGGAACGCTAACGCGACGAGCGCGGCAATTCCCTTCATCGCTGCGGCTTTCGAGGAAGGCCGTCGGTGGCCTCGCGAAGTCCCGTCGGCATGATCGCGCGCGTCGCCCGGTTGGTGGCTTGGGGGCTCGTGTGGCCTGCGGCGGCCGCTGCGGCCCCGAGCCCGCTGCGCGAGATCGATCACGGCGCGATAACGCAAAACGTCTGCGCGAACGTCGTCGTGCACGCCAATGCTGCTATTGCAGCAAGCCTCCGCGCGGACGACGCCTTGGCGCGCGCGGTGAGGCGGCTGCGGTCGCTGGGCTTCGACGAGGGGGAATTTGCCCAGCGTGCGGTGATCGGCGACGTTGTTCGCCTCGGCGCGACGGCGGGCGACCTGAGCCTTCACGGCAGCGAAGAGACCAAACGTCTCATGGCTTTGGCCGAGGGCGGCGCTCCGCACGCCGAGCATCTGCGCGCCTTTGCGGACGCGCTCGCGAGCGCCCTCGAGCGCGAGCACAAGATGAGCGACCTCCTAGCGGGCCTGCCCGCAACGCTCGATGTTCGCGCCCTGCGCGAAGCACCCGCCGGTCTGAACGCACCGGGCAACGAGCGCATTGCGAGCACCGGTTTTGGCCGTGTTGCCGGCCGCGGTCCCGGCACCGATGTCGCCGGCTCGTTCGGTGGACGGCTGCCCTCGGCAACGGCGGTTGTGCGCGCGACGGCGAGCGACCTCGAAGCGCGCTTGCTCGAGGTTTCCAAAGATGAGACACGCGCAGCCGCCCGCGCTGAGGGAGCGGTTACGGGCTGTTGAGGGTCGAAGCTGTGAGGTTTACGACACGGCTCCAAAGTCGTTGTCCCGCTTTTAAGAGGGCCCTAGACTAGTGATGTTGTGAAGCTCTTTCGTGGATTCGCCGTCGCGAGCGCGGCGCTAGCGGTCGTCATCGCCGTACTCGGCAGTTGGGTACGTATCAACGATGCCGGCCTTACGTGTCCCGACTGGCCGCTTTGCCGCGGCGCCCTTATCCCGTCGCTGCACGGGGGCGTCGTGCTTGAGTGGTCGCATCGGCTCGTGGCTCTTGTCGAATCGCTCGTCGTGCTCGGCGCGATCGTGACGGGCCTGCGCGCGCGTTCGGTCGTTGCGGGCGTCACGCCGACGCTCGTCGCGCTCGGCATCGTCTTTGCATTGCAGGTCTCGCTCGGCGGCGCTACGGTCTTTCTTGCGAACTCGCCGCTCTCGGTGATGCTGCACTGGGGCATGGGCATGGCGCTGCTCGCGACGCTTACGATTCTCGCCGTCCTTTCAGTGCTCGCGCCGGCGCGCAAGCTTGCCGAGGCGCAGTTTGCCGGCGTGGGGGCAGGTGCGGCGCCCGCACTCGCCATCGCCGCGGCCGTCGCTTTCGCGACGATGTGTGCCGGCGCGTACGTGAGCTCGAGTTATGCGGGTCTTGCCTGCACGACCGTTCCGGCTTGCGACGGCACGCTATTGGGCAATAATCCGGGGCAATTCGTGCAGATGGTGCATCGGCTCGCGGGGTGCGCGTTTGCGCTAGTCGCGACGTTTGCGACCGGCGTCGCGCTGCAAGTCGGTTCGCCTCGCGTGCGCGCGTTCGCAACGCTCGGCGCGGCGCTGGTCGTTGCGCAGATCGCGCTCGGCCTCGGCAATGTCGTCTGGCACCTGCCGATCGCCCTACGCGAGGCGCATGCGGCCAACGCCTGCGCGGCCTTCCTCGCTTTCGTCGTAGCGGCCGTACTCGCGGCGCTGGAACCCTCGCGTGCCCTCGCGTTGCCCGCAAGCGCGCGCGCTCCGCAGCGAATTGCATCGGGCGCATGAACTCGACGCTATCGCGGCTGGACGGACAGTCACCGTTTCTGCACGCCGGCGTGCGCGGCACGCTCGTGGACTATTACGAACTCACGAAGCCCCGCATCACGTACCTGCTGCTCGTGACGACCTTTGCGGCCATGATCATGGCGGCGCGCGGTTTGCCGCCGCTTGGGATCACGCTCGTGACGCTCTTTGGGGGTGCGCTCGCCGCCGGGTCCGCGGGCGCCTTTAATTGCGTGATCGACCGCGATATCGACCGGCTCATGTCGCGCACGATGTTGCGACCGGTCGCTGCGGGGCGCATTTCGCCGCTCGCAGGATTCGTGTTTGCGACGCTGCTGGGCGTCGTATCGTTCGGCGTCCTCTACCGCTTTGCGAACCCGCTTGCGGCCTGGCTGTCGCTCGCGGGCAACGCGTACTACGTGCTGATCTACACGCTGTGGCTCAAACGCACGACGACGCTCAACATCGTCATCGGCGGCGCCGCCGGCGCCGTTCCGCCGCTCGTCGGCTGGGCCGCGGTCGCGCATAGCGTCGGCGGTCCGGCGCTGGGTTTATTCGCGCTCATCTTTTTGTGGACGCCGCCGCACTTTTGGGCGCTGGCGCTCATGGCCAACTCCGACTATCACAAAGCGAACGTGCCGATGCTGCCCAACGTGCGCGGCGCCGAACGTACGAAAAAAGAGATATTCATCTACACGATCGTGCTCGTCGCGATGTCGCTCGCGCTCACGCCGCTGCACGTCATGGGCCTATGGTACTTCATCCCGGCTGCGCTCCTGGGCGCGGTATTCCTGTACGACGCTTGGCGGATGCTTTCGGGACCGACCAAGCCGCTCGCGCGGATCACCTTCAAATACTCGCTCCTCTATCTCGCGCTGATGTGCGCGGCGATGGTCGCCGACCGCGTCATCGGATAAGGGGCTTCGATGGCGACGACGACGCGTCCGCCGCTCGAACCGAGCGCAGCCGCTGCGCTCGGACACACGTTCGATCGCTCGCATCTTCCGCTGCTGCTGACCCTGGCGCTCGGCGTGTTCGCGGGCGCGCTGGATCTCGGCGTGCTCTCGCCCGCGTTGCCGGCGATCGCCAGCGGGTTCGGCATCGCGCCGCGCGATGTCGCCTGGACGTTCACGCTGTACCTGTTCGCGAACGTCGTGAGTATCCCGATCATGACCAAGCTTTCCGACGTCGTCGGACGGCGCGCGATTTATTCGCTGTGCGTCGGCATCTTTGCGGCGGGCAGCGTCCTTGCGATCGCGGCTCCCGACTTCGGTATCTTTTTGCTCGCACGCAGCGTTCAGGCCGCCGGCGCCGGCGGAATCTTTCCCGTCGCGACCGCAGCGATCGCCGATCGCGTTCCGCCCGAACGGCGCGGCTCAGCGCTCGGCTTACTCGGCGCGGTGTGGGGGCTCGCCGCTATCATCGGTCCCAACGTCGGGGGATTGATCACGCACTTCTTTTCCTGGCATTGGATCTTTGCCGCGAACGTGCCGCTCGCGGTGGTCGTCATCGTGCTCGCGCAACGTTACGTACCGGCGACGGCCGCCCGGCTGCGCGGCCCGCTCGACGTCGCCGGGCTGGTCGTGCTCGCCGTCGGATTGCTCGGCGTGATGGTCGGTCTAACGCGACTCGACACGCAAGCGGCTTCGTTCGGGAACGGCGCAACCGCCGGCGCCCTGGCGGTCGCCGTGGTGGCGTTCGTCGCGCTCGTGCCGATCGAACGGCACGCCGTCGCGCCCGTTATCGCGCCGCAGCTCTTCGCCACGCGCCAACTCGTGCTCACGTACGGACTCGAGATTCTCATCGGCCTGCTCGAAGGCGCGCTCTTCTTCATTCCGGCCGCGCTCGTGGCGGCCGACCGCGTGACGCCGATCGCCGCGGGCGGCATCGCCGCGATCGGTGCGTTTATGTTCGTCGCGGTCATCCCGCTCGCGGGCCGCGCACTCGATGCCTTCGGCAGCCGGACGGTGCTGCTCGTCGGCGCGACCTGCACAGCGGCCGGGCTCGCGCTCTTCGCCGCGACGCTTGCGACGTTATGGATTGCGATTGCCGGCATCGCGCTCGCGGGCATCGGATTCGGCGCGCTTTTGGGCGCACCGACGCGCTACATCATCACGAATGAGGTCACCTCGACGTCGCGCGCGACCGCCGTCGGGTTGCTCAGCGTGTTCCTGATCATCGGCCAGATTTTCGGCGGTTCGCTTGCGGGTGGAGCGATCGGCGGCCGCATCGACGACGTCGAAGGCTACCGGGTCGCGTATGAGATTTTCGCAGGCGTCGCGGTTCTCGCGGCACTGGCAACGCTGCTTCTCGCCTCGCGCGACCGCGAACGCAAAACGCCCGTATGAGCCGCGTCGCTCACGCGCCGCCGCGGGAACCGGGTTAGGGCTGGGCGCTGAAGGGACGTTGAAGCGTTTCGAATCGATCTTCCAGCGACGCCGCGACTCCGACGATCTGGGTACGATGCGCCATGACGAGCGGCGCGTCGACAAACGCGAAGGCCACGATGCCGCCGGCCGTTTCGAGTAGCGCGACCGCGACCGCAGCTTTGAGGAATGCCCGGTACGGCGCAAAGCAGAGGACGGCGAGCCCGATCGCGTAGAGCGCGAGCCGGAAGAATTCGAACGTGCCGGGCGGTGCAGCGAACGCGCGAGCCGCCAGCAGTGCGACGGCGACCGCCGCGAAGCCGGCGCGAATGAGCCGTTTACGACCGGCCGCATCTTCGGCGCGTCCCGGACGGAGGGCTCGCGCTTCCGTCCAAAGGGGAAAGCCGTTGAAAACCCGGTTGCTAATCACACTTTCAATGTATCTTAGGACAAAGGCCCGGTCAGGTGCCGTTCGGCCCCTGCGACCTAGGCCTTCAGCGCGCGGTAAGGTGGCCTGAGCCGCCGGGCTTGACCGACGCAACCGCACCTGGTATCGTCCCAAGGCATACGGGATCCCGTATCCAATGAGCCGGACTTGCGTGCCGCTTGCCTCGACCAGTAGCCGAAGGAGATTCGACGTGCCGAAGATGACCGCCATGGAAGCCGCCGTTCGCGTGATGAAGAGCGAGGGCGTCGATCTCGTGTTCGGGGTGCCCGGCGCCGCAATTTTACCGCTCTACGAAGCGCTTCGAGCGGACGGGACGATCCGGCACGTGCTCGTACGCCATGAAGAGGGCGGCACGCACGCGGCCGAGGGCTACACGCGAGCACGCGCGGGCCGCATCGGCGTCAACATCGGCACCTCGGGTCCGGCCGGCACCAACATGGTGACCGGCCTCTACTCGGCGATGGCCGACAGCGTGCCGATCTTATGCATCACGGGGCAAGCGCCGCGGGCCAAGTTGCACAAGGAAGATTTCCAAGCGGTCGACATCGCGGCAATCGTCGCACCGGTCACGAAGTGGTCCGTCACGGTGATGGAGGGCGCGCAGGTGCCCTATGTGTTCCGCAAAGCCTTTCAGGTCATGCGCTCGGGCAGACCGGGCCCCGTGCACATCGACTTGCCGATCGACGTGCAGCGCGAGATTATCAACTACGATTTCGAATCCGACGAGCCGCTCGAAATCGAGCGGGCCCGTCCGGGAGCAAAGGCGATCAGCCGTGCGCTAGACCTCTTGCTTGCGGCCGAGCGTCCACTGATCGTTGCCGGCGGCGGCGTCATCAATTCCGAAGCACATGCCGATCTCGTCACGCTCGCCGAACTGACCAATACGCCCGTGGTTCCGACGCTGATGGGCTGGGGCACGATCCCCGACGACCATCCGCTCAATGCCGGCATGGTCGGACTGCAAACTCAGCACCGCTACGGCAATGCCAATTTCCTCGAGAGCGACTTCGTGCTCGGCATCGGCTGTCGCTGGGCGAACCGCCACACCGGCAGCGTCGACGTCTACACGCGCGGCCGCACGTTCGTGCACATCGACGTCGACCCGACCCAGATCGGCCGCGTCTTCAGTCCCGAGCTCGGCATCGTCGCCGACGCCGGACTCGCGCTCGAAGCGCTCGTCGTCGAGGCGGGCGAACGCAAACGGCGCGGCGCCCTGCCGGCGCGCGACGGCTGGGTTCAAACCGTCCAAGAACGCAAACGCACGATGTTGCGCCGTACCGACTTCGACAACGTCCCGGTCAAGCCGCAGCGCGTGTTCGCCGAAGTCAACAACGCCTTCGACGACGACACCCAGTTCGTGACTGCGATCGGCCTCTATCAGATTCTCTCCGGGCAACTGCAGAAGGTCAACAAGCCGCGAAACTACATCATTTGCGGGCAGGCGGGACCGCTCGGGTGGGAAGTCTCGGCGTGCACGGGCGCGAAGCTCGCGAACCCGGCGAAAAACGTCGTAGGGATCGTCGGCGACTATTCGCTCCAGTTCCTCATCGAAGAACTCGCAGTTGCCGCGCAATACAAAGTCCCGTTTCTGATGATCCTGCTCAACAACGCCTACCTCGGGCTCATCCGTCAGGCCGAGATGTCGTACAAGATGGATTACGAGGTTTCGCTGAGCTTCGAGAACATCAACGCTCCGGAAATCGGCGCGTACGGGGTCGATCACGTCAAAGCCGCCGAAGCGATGGGATGCCGCGCGATCCGCGTGTTCGATCCCGCCAAGATCGCCGAGGCGATCGTGTGGGCGAAACGCGAATCCGAACGGCTCTCGGTGCCCGTGATCGTCGAAGTGATCACCGAACGTATCACCAATATCGCGATGGGAGCAGAAATCGATTCGATCAAGGAGTTCGAGGAGATCGTCGATCTGCCGAGCCGCGTCCCCGAACCGCAACTGGTGTAGCGTTCGCGATGCCGAAATTCGACGCTAACCTCTCCATGCTCTTCACCGAGCACGAGTTCATGGACCGATTCGCCGCCGCGGCGCGCGCCGGCTTCACGGGGGTCGAGTACCTGTTCCCGTACGAATACGAAGCCGCGGAGATCGCGCGCGCTCTGCGCGACGCGAAGCTGCTACAAGTCCTCTTCAATCTGCCGGCGGGAAATTGGGCGGCGGGCGAACGCGGCATCGCATGCCTGCCGGACCGGGTCGCCGAATTCCGCGAGGGCGTGGCGACCGCGATCGCGTACGCGTCGGCGCTCGGCTGCACGCGCCTCAATTGTCTCGCGGGGAAACGGCCTGCGGAACTCGCGCACGACGACGCACACCGCACGTTCGTCGAGAATGTGCGCTACGCAGCGAGCGCGCTCGAACGTGCCGGCATCGCGCTCGTCATCGAGGCGGTCAACACGTACGACATCCCGGGATTTTTCCTCTCACGTTCCGAGCAAGCGTTCGCGGTCATGGCCGAGGTCGGGTCGACGAACCTGTCCTTCCAGTACGACATCTACCACATGCAGCGGATGGAGGGCGAACTCGCGGCGACGCTGCGAGCTAATCTCCCCCGCATCGGTCACGTGCAACTTGCCGATAATCCCGGACGGCACGAACCCGGCACGGGCGAAATCAACTATCCATTCCTCTTCGACGTGCTCGATCGGGCAGGCTACGACGGCTGGATCGGATGCGAGTACGTTCCGGCGGCGGGAACCGTCGCGGGACTAGGTTGGGCCAACGCATATCTCTCGGCTAATGCCGAACTGGAGCGTCGATGAGCAACATCGGGTTTATCGGACTTGGAATCATGGGCGGGCCGATGGCCGGCCATCTCCAGGCAGCGGGTCATTCGCTGTTCCTCCACACGAGAGGGCCAATGCCCGCGGACTTGATCGCGGGCGGCGGCGTGGCGTGCGCTTCGAGTAAAGACGTGGCCTCGCGCAGCGAGATCATCATTACCATGCTGCCCGACACCCCGGACGTCGCCACCGTGCTCTTCGGGCCGGGAGGCGTCGCCGAAGGACTGACCCCGGGCAAGGTCGTCGTCGACATGAGCTCCATCTCGCCGACGGAGACCAAGAAGTTTGCGGCGCGCATCGGTGAACTCGGCGCCGTCTACTTCGATGCGCCCGTGTCCGGCGGCGAAGTCGGAGCGAAAGCCGCGTCGCTCACGATCATGGTCGGCGGACCGGAGAACGAGTTCGCGCGCGTCAAACCGCTCTTCGATGTGATGGGCAAGAACATCACGCTCGTCGGCGGTAACGGGGACGGGCAGACGACGAAGGTTGCCAATCAAATCATCGTCGCGCTAACGATCGAGGCGGTCGGCGAGGCATTGCTCTTCGCCTCCAAAGCCGGTGCCGATCCCGCGAAAGTTCGTTCGGCGTTGATGGGCGGGTTTGCGTCGTCGCGCATTCTCGAAGTGCACGGTCAGCGGATGATCGATCGCGCTTTCGAGCCGGGCTTTCGCATCGCGCTGCATCAGAAGGATCTTAGCTTGGCGCTCGCAGGTGCACGCGAACTCGGTCTATCGCTGCCGAACACGGCCACGTGTCAGGAACTTTTCAATGCCTGCAGCGCCAACGGCGGAGCCGGCTGGGATCATTCGGCAATGGTGCGTGCGCTCGAGATGCTCGCCGCTCACTCGATTGCAGAACCGTTGGCCGTCGCCGCCGACCGTTAGAGGCGGCTTAAGCGGCGTCGCCCTGCGATAGTAAGGCGGCCTTGGTATTGCGAATGTGGCTTCGCGCCGCGGCGGCGATCGCACGTTCGTCTTTCGCACGCAGCGCCACGAGCATCGCGGTGTGCTCTTCAACGGTCGCCTGACGGCGCTCCGCGGTTGCGAGGGCGACGAAGCGCCACGGCAGGATGTCCGCGCGTAAATCGCCGAGCATTCGCTTGAGACGGTGCCCGTCCGCAAGGGCCAAGATGCGATCGTGAAACTGAGTGTCCAGACGTTCCATTTCGTTCGCGTCGCCCGCATGTTTGCGCATGCGTTCGACGAGCCGCTCGAGGTCGGCAGCATCGCGCTCGGTCATGCGGCGCGCCGCCCGCCGCGCGGCGAGCGTTTCGAGCGCTTCGCGAATTTCGAAGATGCATTCGACTTCGTCGCGTTTGAGTTCGCGGACCACGCTGCCGCGCGCGCCGCGCGGTTCCAGCATGCCCTCCGTCTCGAGACGGCGCAAGGCCTCGCGGACCGGCGTCCGGCTCGCCCCCAGCGTCGTGGCGATGTCCGCTTCGATGATCGGAGCGCCTGCGGCCAGCTCCCCCGAGAGAATCGCTGCGCGCAATCGGTCGTAGACCTGATCGCGCAGGGAGCGCGGACGTTGAACGTGCCCGCGCAGTCCCGCCGCTACGGTCGACCTGCGGACTGCATGCGAAGCCATGCCAGTAGGGTATGCGACCGAACGGGACGCGTCAAGTATTTAGGATACCGTATCCTAGGCTGCGCCGCGCGCGATACCGCGTCCGACGCGCCACAGGACATAGCCGAAAAACACCGCGATGGCCACGACCGTAAGCAGGTCCGTGAAGCCGGAGAAGCCGGCCACCGCGTTGCCGCAGACCGACACGGCGGCGTTCGAGAGCCACAGGTCTAGCCGTTCGATCGGGTTCGAAGCGAGCCGGTCGTCGTGCGCCACGGCCGCGACAACCTCGCCCGGCGTCCAGGCGCCCTCGTCGACGAGCTCGCGAATCATCCCGTAGCGGTCGAGGATGACCGTGCGTTCGGGATGGATCAGCCCGATGCGTTCGTCAGGAAACGCCGTGACGTCGAACTGCGCTGCGAAATCCAGGACACGTTCCGGGTCGCCCGTCGCGAGGGACCAGCGCGTCGCATCTGCGTCGAACGTCCGCCCGTACGCGGCGAGTACGCGGGGCCGGTCGTAGGCGGGATCGAGCGTCACCTCGAGCAGATGCACGGACTGCCCGCGAAAACGTTGCTGCAGCACGCGAAAGCGCGACGTAATGAGCGGGCATTCGCGCGCGTCGCGGCAACGCGTGTACGCGAACGCCATGACGACGGTTTGTCCGCGCAGATCGTGTAGCGAAAACGGACGGCCGCGCTGGTCGAGAAACTCGGCGTTCGGCGCGTATTCGCCCAGTGCGACATGATGCACGTTACGAAAGATTTGCGGCGCCGCGACGGGACGCTCGGCACCGGTGAGCTGTTGGTTCCCGTGTGTGACGACCGCGGACAACGTCCACGGCGTCGTATCCACATCGGCGGTTGCGGCGATCGACGCTCCCGCGCGAACGGCTGCAAATTCGGTCTTTGAAAAAACGTGAAACGTCGAGATGCCGGCGGGTTTGCCGAGCAATGCGTCGTGACGGACGATAATGTTTTGCCGAGCGGGTACGGTTCCTAAAACGAGTCCGCGCATCGATCCCTGGTGAGCCGATGCGGTCGCACTTACAGCGACGAGACACAGCAGAAACACGCCGAGGAGGACCAACATGCGCGCCGAACCGCAAAGCATGGCGCCGGGAGCACACGAGCGCAACATGGGGCTCGTACGTAGGATGTGGACTCGGGCCGAACGCCGGGTGGTGCTCAATGGCTTATTCGGTCGTCTCCTCATTGCGATCGAGCCGGTCATCTGCTCGATCGTTTTTGGTTCGCTCACCCTGGGGCTCATCTTTTTACCGCTTCCCGCAAGCGCGAAGCTGACGCACTGGGAGTCGGCTATCGTGCTCGCTCCGATCTTCGGATTGATGACGGTCGCCTTTCTGGCCTATGCGACGTTCGTGCTCGTCGCGCCCGTCCGGGCGCTCCTGCATACATTTTCCCCGATTTACATCGTCGACGGTTACGTCCGATATCGGAGACCCGACCGCCAGACCGACGGCGATTCGAACGGCTACGTTGCGGTGCTCAACGAAGACCGCCGTGCGGTTGCGGAGTGGCCGTGCCTCGGCGAAGTTGCGGTACCGGATTCCTTGCGCCCGGCGCTCGTCGAGTTTTCCTTCTACGGCGGCATCCACCGCATCGATGGCCGTTCGACCGGCGTACTGCCCGAATCGTTGCCCGCGCTCGGAGTTGGCGGCAACCAGCCCCGCGTCTAGCGAAAGCCGGCGACTTTTTGGTTCGCCCTACTTGAGCGGAAGCGAGACCGCCGAGGAGCTCGGCCACGCGTGGTTTGCGGCGCTATTCGCAAAGACCAGCGTGACCATCGTCAGGATCATCACGAGGCCGACCAACGCCGAAATGTAGATGATCCGTGGAATGCCCGCCGAGACCGGAATATTGCGTTCGTCAACTTCGTCGTGCATCTTAACCTCCGCCGAGGACGCCGACCGCGGCAAGGATGACCAGCACGCATCCAAACGCCATCAGGCCGAGCAGGAGCTTCGTGACTTGGTTGTCGAGGCCCGAGGAGCCCCAATCGCGGTATAGTTGCACGGACGTCGTACCGCCCACGACGAGGGCGAGGAGCAGGGCGAGACCTTTTTCGAGCGTTGCTGCCATAATCGTGCGCCTACATCAAGTAGAAGAGATAGAAAAGTGCGACCCAAATAACGTCGACGAAGTGCCAGTACAGCGTGCCCGCCGTGAGGCCGAAGTATTTGCTCCCCGTGTACACGCCGCGATTTGCCTGCAGGTAGAGCACGCAGAGGTAAATCACGCCGACGAAGACGTGAAAGCCGTGCAAGCCGGTGAGCGTAAAGAACGTCGCGCCGAGCGTCGAGCCCGACCACGTCACTTGCGCGTTGTGGTATTCATACGCCTGACCGCCCAAGAACATGACGCCGAGCACGATCGTCGCGATCATCCACAGATTGAACGCCGGCCGCTTGAGGTGCTTCCAAGATTCCATCGCGAAGTGCATCGTTGCCCCGGAACCAAAGAGCACGCACGAATTGATCGCCGCGAACGCAACGTCGAACCGCGGCAACTGGTGCCCGTCCTTGTTGATCGGCGGCCAGTTGGGCACCGAACTGCGCAGATACAGATAGGCGAAGATGTACGCGCTGAAGAGCACGACGTCCGAGACCAGGAACAGCACGAAGCCGAGCAGCCGAAGGTCGCGCGTTTCGGCGTACAGCGGATCCACCGTTTGATAGCGCGCGTGGACCGCTTCGTGGCTCGCATTGACCGAGCTGAAGGTACTGACGGCCATGATCTCCTACTGCCGCGGGCTACGCGTGCGTCGGGGTCCGCGCCGGTGTGAGCCCACCGGGCGGTTCGGGATTCGATGCGTCGCGTTCCAACCCGATGTACGGCAGCGGTGTGCCGAAATCGTACGGGTTGGTGAGCACCGCCGGAATCTTCTTAAAGTTGTAATACGGCGGCGGCGAAGAGATCTGCCATTCGAGCGTCCGTGCTCCCCACGGATTTGCCGGGGCCTTCTTGCCATGCAAGAGACTGTCGACGATCGCGTACAGAAAGACGAGCGTCGAACCCGCGAGGACGTACGAACCGATCGATTCGACATCGTTCCAGAATTGGAATTCCGGACGATACTGGGCGACGCGCCGCGCCATTCCTTGCAGCCCGACCCAGTGCATCGGTAAGAACGTGACGTTGAAGGCCACGAACGTCAACCAGAAGTGCACCACGCCGAGCCTGTAATTCATCAGGCGTCCGCTGATCTTCGGCCACCAGTAATAGGTACCGGCATACAGACCGAAGACCGAGCCGCCGAAGAGCACGTAGTGGATGTGCGCGACGACGAAGTACGTGCCGTGTTCGTGCAAGTCGGCCGGAACGGCACTCAAGAACACGCCCGTGATACCGCCGAACGTGAAGACGACGAGAAACCCGAGCGCGAAGAGCATCGCAGGATGGAACTCGATCTTTCCGCCCCAAAGCGTCGCGAGCCACGAGAAGATCTTGATGCCGGTCGGCACCGCGATCACCATCGTGAGGATCATGAAGGGCAACTGCAGCCACGGCGCCATGCCCGAGGTGAACATGTGGTGCGCCCACACCATGAAGCCCAGGAGCGCGATTGCGACCGACGAGAACGCAATCATTTTGTAACCGAACACCGGCTTGCGCGAGAAGGTCGCGAAGACTTCGGAGACGATGCCGAACGCCGGCAGAATCATGATGTACACGGCCGGATGCGAGTAAAACCAGAACATGTGCTGCCAGAGCACCGGGCTTCCGCCGCGTCCCGGATCGTAGAACGGGATGTCGAACTGGCGCTCGAGGAAGAGCGCCGCCAACGCCGCCGCGAGCGCCGTCGTCGCAATCATGTTAAGCATTGCGGTCGCTAGCTGCGCCCACACGAAGAGCGGCATGCGCGTGAAAGTCATTCCCGGCGCGCGCATCTTCATGATCGTCACCAAGAAGTTGATCCCGGTCAGCGTCGAGCTAATGCCGATGAAGAAAATCGCCACGCACCACATCGACGTCCCGGGCGGCCCCTGCAGCGAAATCGGCGGATACTCCGTCCAGCCGGCATCGGGCGCACCGACCAGGAACGAGCTGAACAAAATCACGCCTGCGATCGGGAACATCCAGAAGCTGACTAAATTGAGCCACGGAAACGCGACGTCGCGTGCGCCCAGCATCAGCGGCATCACGTAATTGCCGAAGCCGCCGGTCACGAGCGGAATGATCGTCATCCAGACCATCCCCGACCCGTGCAAGGAATACACGCCGTTGTACGCGTCGTTGGAGATCAGCGCGCCGTCGGGCTTCAGGAGCTGCGTGCGAATGACTTCGGCGAGCAACCCGGAGATGATAAAGAACAGAAGGCCTGCGATCATGTACTGGATCCCAATGACCTTGGCGTCTATCGAGAAGACGTACTTCGCGATGAAGCCTTGGGGCTCGGGATGGATGTGATCGTGGTGGCTGGCTACGCCGGCGTGGGCTGCGGCTGCAATTGCCATGCTGTTATCCTTACGACTTCTTCTGACTGAGGCTCAGCAGATACGCGGTGAGATTCGCGATATCGGTGTTGTTGAGGGCGTTGGCTTGGCGGTTGGGCATCACGCCGAGCGACGGGCCGGACTTACCTTGCGATTTGTCGGCGCCCTGATACCCGTTGATGAGGATGTGCGAAATGCCGGCGGCGTCCGGCTTCTCACCCGTGACGAGCTGGGGATGCGTGGAATCGTTCGCAAGATGGCCGAGCCCGGGGCCGACGACCTTTTGATCGAAGCCACCGCTAGCATTATGACAAGAGGCGCACTTCTGCCCGAACAGCGATTGGCCGCTCGCGGCATTGCCGCCGGCCAGTGAAACGGGACCGTTGCCCTGCGTCTGACTGCGTGTCTCTTTGGTGAGCCACGCGTTGAACTCTTGCGGCGTGTCGATGTGCAGCGTCGCCAGCATGTTGCCGTGGTTGGTGCCGCAGAACTCGGTGCAGATGATGCGGAACGTCCCGGTTCTGTTCGGCGTGAAGCGCATCGTCTGCACGAGGCCGGGTACCATATCGTACTTGAGCCGCACTTCGGGCACCCAAAACGAGTGGATCACGTCCGCCGAGGTGACGTGCAGCGATACGGGCGTCCCGACCGGCAAGTGCATGTCGTCGTACACCGACGTTTTGAGTTTGGGATAACGGAACTCGTACTTGAACTGGTGGCCGATCGACTCCATCGTCAGCACGTCCCCGGACGCGGCCTGGAGATTTGCCCAGATCTTCACCGAGAACACGGCGAGAATGATGACGAGGATCGCCGGGACGGCCGTCCACCAGAATTCGAGCTTCGGCGCGTCGTGGATCTGAATGCCGATGGCGTCGGGCGCATCGCTCTTGCGGCGCCGCCAAACGATCGTGAGGTACACGAGGAAACCGGTAACGTAAAAAAAGATCGCGTTGCCGAATACGGCCAGGAACTTAAAGAGCGCGTCGATGTCTCCCGCGGGCGCGGCGGCTTCGGGCAGAAAGCCCGTGACATCGTAGGTGATGATGTAATACGCAGAGATGAGATTGAAGATCGACAGGCCGATGGCGACGGGCCAGAAGCCGGGGCCGAGATTCACCTTCTGCGGCGCCGTATGCTGTGCCAAGACTGCTCCTAACGAAGTGGCGGCCCGAGCCGCCCTTGAATTGTATCCATTTTTGACGCTCCGACGTGCCGTCCCGTCATGCTTTCGGATGAATGCTAATTGCCGCTACATCAGGCGGCGATGACTTAGGTGGTCAGGCCTTGCTCGCCTGAGGTGCATGCGCGCGGCCCGGCTTCCACGAACCTGCGAACCAGAACGTCGATGTTCGTGATAGCCGTGCCCACCACGATGGCATGCGCTCCGGCCTCGAACGCGCGCCGAGCGGCCGCCGGATCCCCAATGCCGCCTTCGCACACCGCAAATTCATGATGAGCGGCAATCCAGGCGAGCAGATCGAGGGCCGGCAAGGCGCAGCCGCGCGTCGCCTGCGTGTAGCCGGCAAGCGTCGTTGCGACGATGTCCGCTCCGGCCGCGATCGCGCTTGCCGCATCGGCTTGCAGCGCGCAGTCCGCCATGGCCGCAAGTCCGCAGCGGTGGGCGGCCGCAACGAGATCCCCGACCGACGCTCCGCCGCTGCGCCGCCGGTCGGTTGCGTCGAACGCGACGATCGTGGCTCCGGCCGCCGCAACCGCGGTCACCTCGGCTAACGTCGTCGTGATGTACGGCTCGTAGCCGTCGTAGGCGCATTTGATGATGCCGACGAGCGGGAGTGCGACTGCGGCGCGGACGGCCGCGATGCGCTCGACGCCTTCGATGCGCACTCCGGCTGCGCCGTTCGCTTCGGCGCAGCGCGCCAAGAGCGCGATTGCCTCCGGCGTATTGAGCACCGAATCCACGTTGGCTTGTACCGACACGATCAGACCGCCGCGCAAGTGTTTCAACAGGGCTGCCGTTGCGGTCATTGCAGTTGCCGGGCCAGTGCGAGCGCGCCGCTGGCCGGGTCGCCCGCCGGCGAAACGAGGTTAGCGTGCGGCAACGCCTCGGCGAGCGCCGCGCCGAAGGTGTCGACGAACGCCGCATCCGCAAAGAGCCCGCCGGCATAAGAAACGAGTCGCCAGGACGCCGGTTCGAGCCGCCCGTCGACGGTCGCCACGAGATCGGCCAGTTCGTCGGCCGCGGCCCGGCGGACCGTGCTCGCGTCCGCGTCACCGTCCGCCGCTGCCGCAAGCACGTCGCTTGCGAACGCGGCGAGGGTCGGCCGCGCAATCTCGCCGTGCGCGACCGCGTGCTGGATGGCGCGCAGCGAGCGCGCGCCAAAGCAGGCGAGGCCACGCTCGGCCAGACCGGACGCTTCGCCGCGATCGGCACGCACCATCGCGCGCCGCAGCGCCGTGCGCGCGAGCCACAGCGCACTGCCCTCATCGCCGAAAAAATAGCCCCAGCCGCCCGCGCGGACGAACGGCCCACCGCGGGCGTCGTTACCAAGTGCGACGCTCCCCGTGCCGGCGATCACAACGATCCCCGCAGAGCCGGCGAGCGCGCCCGCGTGCGCGATCTCCGTATCGTGCATCACGCGTTCGTGGTCGGCCCGTGCGCCGAGATGGGGAACGGGCGAGATGCCGTCGTCGTAACCGCTGAGGCCCGCGACGACGGCGCGTAGCCGGACCGTTCGTGCGACCCCTGCGTCGTCGCAGGCTGCGTCGAGTGCGGCAAGGAGCGCCTCGCGCTGGCGGGCGGAGTCGCGCGCCTCGCCGACCAGGTCGGCCGGCGGCCCGCTGCCGCGTCCCAAGGCCGCCTTGCCATCGCCGAGAACTGCGACGGTCCCCGATTGCCCGCCGTCGATGCCCGCGAAGAGGTTCACGCCCGTTCGGCGTGCCGTGCCGCGCGGAGCACTGCCTCGTACGCTCGCGGATCGCCGCCGCCTGCGGCCTGCGCCGCAGCGTGCGCTTGCGCTTCGGTCGCGTGCGGGTCCGCCCGATGGTACGCTTCGTGCGCGACGGCGACGCGCACGAAGCGTCGCGCTTCGGCCTCGCCGAGCTCGCGCCGGACGACGTTGACCGCACGCGCGTCGACGCGGATGACATCCGCCGCCGGATCGTATTCCGCGACGAGCGTTGCGGTGCCCCAATCGCCGAGGTCGGCCAGCTCGACCGTCACGCCGTGCCGGCGGCGGCGGGACGACGCAGGTTCACGCCATCGGCAATGAGCCGCGCGCGCAGATCGCCCGTATCGAGGTCGCGCGGCGCGATGTCGAGCGCGGCACAGCGCGCCGCCGCCGTTCCGGCCGCTTGGCCCAGCGTCATCACCGTCGGCGTCAGGCGCGTCGATGCGAGCGCCTCGTGCGTCGTCGAGATGCACCGGCCCGCGACGAGAAGTCCGTCGAGCGATTCGGGCACGAGACAGCGATACGGAATCTCGTAGCTCGCGCCCGGCGCCAAGCGGAAGGTCGTGGTCCCGGAGCCCGAGGGGTTGTGAATATCGATCGGATAGGCGCTGCGCGCCACGGCGTCCTCGAAGCTGCGCGCCTCGAGCACGTCGTCGCGCGTGAGCGTGTACACACCCGCGATCCGGCGCGATTCGCGAATACCGATCTGCGTCGCGGTCGCCGCAATGCGCGCGTTCGCAAAGCCCGGCACGTCGCGCCGGAAAAACGCGAGCAGCATCATCGCCTGCGCGCGCGCCTCGACCTCGGCTCGCGTGAGGTCGTCGGGATCGAGCGGGTCGATGTCGACGACGCGCGTCATATTGACGCTCACCTCGTCGGGATACGGCGAAATGAAGAACGAGACGAGCTCGCGCGGCACGGTGACGTCGCCGCGGGCGCGCGCTCGTTGCCAGAGCTCGTAGAGCCCCGCCACGGCAGTGAGCGAAGCGGCGTCGCGGGCGGCGGGAGCGAGCGACGTGCGCATCTGGGCGGGATTGTCGCGCACGTACGCGGCGGTCTGCGCGAGGTCGACGTGGCTGATGCGGAACATGAGGCTCGCCGGCTGCACGCGGCCGCGTTCGTCGCCCTGCTGCACCCGCGCGCCCGCGGACGCCGCGACGTACGCATCGGCCGACGCATCGATCGTGATCGCGGCTTCGTATTCGCGCAAGCCGCCCACGGTGGCCACCCGCGCACCGCGTACCGCGCCGCGCCGGTCGCGCAACGCGTCGAGAAAATATGCGTGCAAGAGCAAGTGCACGCCACTTTCGCGCATGAGATCGAAGAGCAGCGCCTTGTGTACTTCGGGATCGAACGGCGTGATCGAGGCAACGTAGTCGGAAGAATCGGCGATGTGGCCGGGCGAGCCGCCCATTGCCACGAGCCGCTCGACGATCTCCTGGGCGATGCCGCCGACGATTCGCTCGGCGCCGCTGTGGAACGTCATCCAGGGACCCACCATCGCCGCGGTCGCCGTACCGCCGAGAAACCCGTAGCGCTCGACGAGCAGCGTGCGTGCGCCGTTGCGCGCCGCTGCAAGCGCCGCAGCACACCCGGCGTTTCCCCCACCGATGACGAGGACGTCGAAACGCGTAATCAAAGCCTCGTGCACTTCTGATGCGCGGGTGCGATGCCTTCGCATTCGCCGCTACGGCCGTGCGCGGGCGGCCTCGCCGCGGCCCGCGCGGAAACGGCACGCCTGATGTTCACGCAAACGACGGCCTTTTACGACAAAGTGTACGCCGCTCGCGGCAAAGACTACGTACGCGAAGCGACGGCGATCGCGACGCTCGTCCGCGCTGCCGTGCCGGGCGCGCGCACGCTGCTCGACGTCGGCTGCGGCACGGGGGCACATCTCGCGGCTTTCGCGGCCCTGGGCTTTGCGAGCCGCGGCGTCGATGCCGATTTCAAGATGGTCGCACTCGCGCGCTCGCGCGTGCCGGAGGTGCCGATCGAACCCGCCGACATGACCGTCATGGCGCTGGGCGAGCGCTTCGACGCTATCGTTTCGCTGTTCGGCACCACCGCCTACGCACGCGTACCGGCACGGCTCGATGCGACCGTCGCACGGCTGGCGGCGCATCTCGAGTCGGGCGGAATTCTCGTCGTCGAGGCGTTTTTGTCGCCGGCAGATTTTCGCGCGGGCCACGTCGACGGCGTCTTCGTCGACGAGCCCGGTCTCAAAATCGCACGCATGAGCGTCAGCAAACAATTAGGAACGATCGGCACTCTCGATTTCCACTACCTCGTCGCGTCGCTGACCAGCGTGGAACGCTACTTCGAACGCCATGAGGTGGGGCTCTTCAGTGCTGCGACGTACCAGTCTGCGTTCGGGAAGGCGGGGCTGACGTTTGCGCCCGCCGCCGTGCCGGAAATCGCATTCGAACGGCCGCTCTATGTCGGGCGCCACGCGGGCCAAGCGACACAGACTTAAATAAAACGCTTGGTTTGCGGCCACCAGCGCGCGAGCGCTTCGCGCGGCTGGGTGCACTTGTAGATCGGGAGGTCGTTGAAGTCGGGCAGCACGTCGTCGTCGTGGTAGACGGCGACCCGTTCGACGCGGCCGAATTCGCGGCCCAAGGTTCGTGCGTCGTAGCCGATTGCCAGGACGACGCGGCCCGATGCGCCCCGCGTACCGTAGAGATAGTAATTGTTATGGCCGCTGATGGCGCGCGGCAGTCCCTCCTTGGGGCCGAGAAAATCGACGGCCGAAGCCTGGCCGTAATCGCGCGTCAACACGACGGCCTCGCGCCGCTCGGCGGGCGTGAGTCCGTCGTTGGCCCGTGCGAGCGTCGCGACCAACGTATCCCAGCCGAGCATGTCGGCAAAGTGTTGCGGCACGCGGCCCACGGGATGTTTCTCCATCTTGATGTTGCGGAAATCGAGCACGTGCTCGTAGCGCAGGAACGCGGGCAGCGGCAAGAGCGGAAACGCTTCGGGCGCGATGGCCAAGCCCGCGACGAGTAAGAGCGCCGGATACGCGAGCGTCGCCCACCGCACGCGCGCCAGTTGCGTTTCGAGAAGTGGAGCGCCCGCCGCAAAGAGCACGGGGTAGATCGGCGCGAGATAGTACACTTTTGCGCCGAGCCCGAGGTACACGAGCGAGAGGAGGACGTACGCGATCCCGTACCAGCGAAAGCTTTGCGCTCGCGAGGTAAAAAGCAGCGCGTAGAGTCCCGCTATCCACAGCGGTGCGGCGAGCGGGTTCATCATGAGGATCTGTTGCGCGTAGAAGGCGAGCGGCCCGACCACGACGTTCTTCTCGGCCGCTGCATCGCGCAGCACCGCGAGTTGCGGCCAACCGTGCTGCGCTTGCCATCCCAGCGTCGGCGCGACGATTGCGGCCGCCAGCGCAATTGCGAGCGCAAAGCCGGGACGCACGAGCGACCGCCGCGACGGCGTGAGCGCGATCGCAACCACACATGCCCCGAGATAAAAAAACATCGAGTACTTATTGATGAGGCCGAGGCCGCAGACGCCCCCGAGTGCCGCCCATAGCGCGGGCCGATCGCTCTCGTCGGCTTTGATAAACAGATAGGCCGCCCCGAGCCACAGCAACGGCTCGAATGCGTTCATCGTCAATAAGTTCCCGACCGCAAGGAAGAACGGCGCGAGGGCTATGCTGATCATCGCGAGCGACTGGGCCTCGAGGCCGCCGCCGAAGCGGCACACCATGCGCCCCGTTAGCACGACGGTCGCGGCCGCGGCGAGCGCCGGCAGCAGCCGGAGCGCGTAGAGCGAGTCGCCGAAAAGCGTGAGTGCCAGTTTTGTGACGACCGCGATGAGCGGCGGCTGGTCGACGTAGCCCCACGCGAGGTGGCGCGCGCAACTGATGAAGTACATCTCGTCGCGCTGATAGCCGTAGCCGCCGGCGGTCGCGATGTGTAAGACAAATGTCGCGATGGCGAATCCCGCACCCAATAGCGTGCCGTCGACTAGGGATTGGCGTGTCGCTTCCCGAGATTGAGCAACATGACCGACGGCTCGCAAGCCCACAAGACCCTCTTCTGTCAATCTTTCATCGAGACGCATCGACAGTTCGAACCCGCGGAGCTTCCGTGGCCAACGCTCGATGCGGTTTCCATCGACCGTTTGCGATCGATTCCCTTTTGGGGCGTCGCGCTCGCCGCAGAACGTAACGCGGGCGTGATGGTCACGCGGTACGCGCAGACGCTCGTCGATCCGCACATTCGCGAAGCCCTCGCGATGCAGGGCGTCGAGGAATCCCGCCACGCGCGACTGCTCGAGGAAATGCTCGGGCACTACGGAATTGCGGTCGCGCCGCAGGCGACGCCGCCGGACGATTTTTCCGAGCGCGCGTTTCTCGACTTCGGCTACGAGGAGTGCATCGACTCGTTCTTTGGGATGGGCATTTTCGGGCTCGCCCGAGCGGTCCAACTCTTCGTGCCCGCACTGACCGACATCTTCGAAATCGTCTTGCTCGAGGAAGCCCGTCACGTCACGTTCTTCGTGAACTGGATCGCCTACGAACGCATTCGGCGCGGCCGCGGCGCGGGACTATTCACGAGCTTCTCGACGGGCCTCGGTTATGCACGCGCGGTCAAACGTATCGTCACAACGTTCGCTCCGGGCGCAAAGGACGCGCCCAAGACGCAGGGCGTCGGCTTTGGGGCCGAGGGCGCGTTTGCGATTTTGGACGACGTGACGTGGCGCAGTTTCTTGCAGTCGTGCGTCGCCGAAAACGAGCGGTACATGCGCGCGATGCCGCCGGACCTCTTGACGCCGAGCGTCCTGCCCGGCATCGCGAAGCTTGCGCTCAAAATTCCGTCGCTGCCCGTGCGGCGGCGGCCGGCGAACCAGCGCGCCACGGCGGCGTGACGCTTCCCGCGCTCGCGCATCGCGCGCTCGCATCACGCGTCGCGCACCGCGGCCACGATCGCGATTGGCGTCTCGGGCGCGAGTCCGCTGAGTTCTTCGGTCGCGAGCGCGACGACGTGCTCGGCGTCGGCCAGGGCGCCGAGGTCGGCTATGCGCGAGCCGTAGACGAGGTGGATGTCGGGCAGCGCGCGTCCGACGTCGCCAAACGACGTTGCGTCGTCTAACACGCGCGACAGCGCCCGGGTAGCGGACGCGGCCGTCCCGGTTGCGATGCGCGCCCGGCGGCTCGCGAGCCGCACCACCCCGCGCGCGTCGACCGCGGCGGCATCGGGTGCGGGCGCCGCGTTCTTTGCCGTGCCGGTAGTAAACATTGCAAACGACCCGATGTGCGCGATCCGGACGAGCCCCTCGGGCGCTACCCGCAGCGTGCGCGCGGCGGCCGCCAGACGATCCGCGTCGCTCGCATCGGCGCGCGCCGATACGTCGTTTGCGACCGCGGCGGTCGCGCCGGACGCGGTCGCGCGCACGAGATTGCGGCGCGCGTCGATCTCGACGGTGACCTCGACGAGTTCTCGCGCCGCGCCCGCCGCGACGACGCGTTCGAGCGCCTCCCGCCGCACCCGCACCACGTCGTCCGCCGAGGGCGCGACGATCGTTCGCTCGACGACGTCGCGCACGAGCGCCAGTGCAACGCCGAGCGGCGAAATGACCTCGGCATCGCGGGCGATGCGGTAGCGCAGGCCGAGGCGTTCCGCAACGAACGGCACGAGCGCAGCGGCCCCCCCGCCGCCGCCGACGAGTTCGACGTCGCTCGCGACGAGGTCGTAGTCGGCCACGAGTTCGTCGATCGTGGCGCGCACGATATCGGCTGCCCGTTCGAGAACCGCCCGGGCGAGTGCCTCGCCCGTGACGCCCAGGCGCGCGCCGACGAGCGCGAACGCGATCCGCGCGCTGCCGGCGTCGCCTCGCGCGAAGTCTTCGTCGCGCACGTACCCGAGCAGGTTCGCAGCGCACGTCGGAGTCAGGGCGACTCGCCGCCCGTCGCCGAGCGCGAGCGCGACGCAGTCATCGGGATCCCCCGGCTGCGGCCGCAGGAACGTGACCGAAGCCTGGGCGAGCGCTTCGGGCGTCACGAAGCACGCGTACGCGAGTCCAGCGATGTGCGCCGAACGTGGGCCCACGCCGCGTAGCGCCCCGAGGCCCCGCGCATCGGATGCGACACGCACGACGCTCCCGCCCGCGATCGCGAGCGTGCGCACGTCCAAGGTGCGCAGCATCGTGCGATGCCCGCCGACCCGCGCGGGCCGCATCTGCGGCTGTCCGCGCCGGATGACCGAGCAGTCCGCGCTCGTCCCGCCGACTTCGATGAAGATGCCGTCGGTGACGTTTTCGTGCAGCAGGGCGCCCGCGATGCCGGCCGCCGGCCCCGAGAGCATCGTGAGAATCGGCCGCCGCGCGACTTCTGCGACATCCATGACGCCGCCGTCGCTCCGCATGATCATCAGCGGCACGCCGATGCCCGCGCGCGTGACGGCGTCGGCCGTCATCTGAGACGTGCGCACCATGCGCGGGAGTATCGCGGCGTTGAGCGTCGCGGTTCGCGTGCGTGCGCGCAAGCCGTGTGTCGTCGCGACCTCGTGTCCCGCCGTTGCGGGCACGCCGCGCCCACGTGCGACCGCGACGACGCGGCGTTCGGCCGCCGGCCGGTCGACGCCGAACGCTTCGCTCGCAACGATCGCGTCCGCACCGCCCGCGAGCAGCGCCTCGACGGCGCGCACGATCGCCGCATCGTCAGTCGCGCGCGCGTACGCAATCGCCGGCGCGAACGTCGCGTTCTCCGCGAGGCGCAGCGGCGGCACGCGCAACTGCCGGCGCGCAAAAAAAGCGGCCCGGCCGTGCAAGCCGACGATGCCGACGCGGGCCACGTCGCCCTCGAGGAGCGCGTTCGTCGCCTGCGTCGTCGAGTGCGCGATAAAGGCGATGCGCGCGGGATCGACGCCCGGCGTGCCCAGTGCGCGCGCGAGCCCCGCAACGATACCCGCTGCGACGCCCTCGGGCGCATCGTGCGTGGTCGGCACCTTCACCCGCGCGACGATCGCACGCGAGGCTGCGTCGACGACGACGACGTCCGTGAACGTCCCGCCGACGTCGATGCCGACGCGCAGGGCCGTCACGCGCGCAGGGTCACGCCGGAGGCCTGCTGGGCGCGAACGGTTCGCCGAGCGTCACGGTTGCGGCCGGACCGTCGATGCCTTTGGTGATGCCGAAGACGTGCGGTTTGCCGTCGTACGCGCGCGACTGCGTTTGAAACGTGCCGTACTCCCACCAAAACTTGCCGTCGAGTTTCACGACGATGTCGTTCGTGCGCAGGCCCGCGGCATACGCGGGTCCGCCGGGACGTACGAACGCTCGCATCTGACCGTCGGTCGTTTTGAACAGACTGTAAAAGTACGTCGGCCGGCCACGCGCGACGTCGTAGGCGAGACCACGATCGAAGAGGCTCGTCGCGAGCGCCGGCGCTTCGAAGGTCCACGTCCGCATGCGAAAGAGCACCGCGAGCGCCGAGGCGCGCACGTCGGCGCCGCGCGGAACGTACCATTGGCCGACGGGCCAGCCCGCGCAGTCCGCGAGTTCGAGACCCACGTCGCTATCGGTGACGGCGACGCGCGCGACGGCAACGTACGCTTTAGCACTGCAGTCGCTCGCACCCGGATCTTCCGTCGACTCCACGGTCGCAAAGCCGTTCCAGCCGCGCCCGATTTGGTGCGCGATCTCATCCCGGGCCGCGCGTGCGCCGTCGTCCGCCGCGACGATCGCAAGCGTCCGATGCGCCGCGGGCGGCGCGAAGAGCCCCGGCGTTTGGCCTCGGAAAAGCTCGTCCGCACGCGCCGCCGTGCCCGGCGTGAAAGGCTGCACGCCCAGCAACGCACCCCCGAAGAGCGCGACGGCCAGCACCGCCGCCGTTGCGACGGCGACTTGATACGGCAGAGTGAGTTTGGTGATCTCGTCGACGCGCACGCCCGTAAAGTTTGCCACCCACACGTTTTGCGTGTTCGTCGGATCGCAGACGTTCTGCACTTGCACGACGGCCATCACCGCAGCAACGAGCGTGACCGCCGGCAGCACCCCCAGACCGGCGAGCACCGTGTACACCGCAATGCCGACTCCGAATGGGTTGAGCGGGCCGCGATAGAGCGCGAGCGGCGAAAGCAGCCCGAAGAGGACGACGTAGCCGAGCCATGAATGCGGCGCGATCGCTGCGACGAGCGGCTCGAGCGCGGCTTTGACGCCCGGCAGCGCCGTGGCCGTGAGCAACATGCCGATGCCCATGAAGAGCACGATCGCCGGGGCCACGTCTTCCACACCGCGGATCGCCGCGGCGACGAGCGTCGGGATCGCCCGGCGCGGAGTGGTCGCGAGCGCCCCAAAGAGGGCGGCGAGCGCGAACGCCACGATTGCATTGGCCCCAACGACGACGTACAGCACGATGGGCAAGACGGGCGTCACGCAGGCATAGAGCGGCGCGCGTTTGCGCGCGAGCGGTTCGTCGGCCGCCAGAGCCCAAGTCGCGTAGCCGCGCGTCGCGCGGAAGCGCACGATCGCGAACGCGACGAGCGCGAAGAGATCGATCGCGGCGAGCACGATCGCAAAGGGCTGCATCTGCGCCCGTTCGATTCCGAACGTCTTGGTATAAAACGTCCACTGCGCGATGTTGAAGACGAACCCCAGTGCGAAGGCGAGCATGAAGAGCGTAGCCGCGGTCTTGCGGGGCACGCCGATCGTCATCATGATCGGCAGGACGATCGAGCCGACCATGATGATCGCGCCCAGTCCCGTCAGCGACGTGAAGAGTACGGCGACCGCCGCGCACAGCGCCAGGGCCAGCACCGCCGGACGATCCCCGCCGAATTCCGCCGCGTAGGTAACGATCGTTTCGGCGATACCGGTCGAGAGCGTCACGCGCGAGAGCAGCGCGCCGAAGATGACGGTGACGATCACGGGCGCGAGCCGGCTCGTGCCCTCGACGATCGTCGCCGCAAGCCCCGCGGTGCCCGCGCCGCCGGCGAGGCCGATGCCGAGCGCCATCAGCGGCACCGCCAGGAGCGCCGGCAACACACGCGCGATCATGAGCGCTGCGGCGACGATGAAGATCGCCACCATCGCGAGGCCGCTTAGCGCGTGCAACGCGTTACTGCAAACCGCGAGGTCGCACCGCTCGAGCAGAAAGGGTTGCCGGAGCGCTTCATCGGGCGACCCTTCTCGCTCGGATACGAACGAGTCCTCGGCAAGCCCAGGAGGCGCGCCGCACTACGGCCGCAACTTAAGGGCTTCGTCGAACGCCGGCAACGTTTTCTTTGCGACATAGTCGCGATAGACGGTGTCGCTGATACGATCCGCGCGCTCGATCGCGCGCTGCGCGGCAAGATGATAGCGCTCGAGTACGCTCGCCTCATGGCCGGCGCGATTCTCATACTCCCACGCGCGACGCACGAGCGGCTCGAGCCCGAGCATCGCATCGCGCTGTTCCCAAAAGAGATATTTCGCAACGAACAGGCCGCGGTACACGAAGCCGTCATGTTTGCCGTCAGCGTTGGCGCGCGCGTCGTCGTAGTAGGCGCGCGCTTCGCGCGCGACCTGTGCATCGCGACCCAAGACATCGTAGCGGCGGGCCGCGAGCGCCAATACCGCCGCGGCGTTGGGATGCAGCGGTGGCGGCGCGGCGAGCCGCAGATGCGTCATGGCCTCTTCCGCGGTCAACCGGATCGCCACCATTACGGCAAGGTCCGCGTCCCCCTGCGCGGCTGACGCGCTCGTCACAGGTGACGCTCGGGGCGCGGCCGGGGCGCGCGTTGCGTCCGGCACGGCCACTTCGCGGCGTGTAGTAGCTGGGGCCGGCGACGCCAGCCCCGCGGGGACGAGCGTCGCGGGCAGGGCGAGGTCGGCTTCGAACGGATCGGCCCAAAAGAGATAATCGCCGTACTCGCGCGCGTTGTGGCCGTGCAGCAGCGTGCGGCAGCGCGCGAGCGCCGCGATGTCGTTTGCATAGCGTGCGTCGTCGCTGCCGAAGAAAACCGCCGGAAAGTCGCGAGCATAGCGCGCGCGGTCGACCGCACCGGTTTCCCAGGCGCTCGCGGCCGCATACACGACCGGGTACCACGTCGCTTCGAAAAGCGTTTCGCCGTCGTCGTGCCACACCGTCTGGAAGAGCCCGAGGACGTGCGCGCGCTTTCCTTCGGTGACGAAGCGATCGATGTTGCCCAGCGCCGCATCGAGGTCGGGATAGATCTCGTTCCAATTGAGCGCGCCCGGCGCCACCATCTGCTCGAACCCACCTCGCGCGATGCGGTCGATGTATGGCTGATAGGTCGCATCGGAACCGTAATGCCAATTGATGAAGACGAGCGATTTCGGTAGCGAGCCGAACAATTCGGGATGCTTGGATAGCGCATCGTCCCAAATCATCGGCCGGCCGCCGCCGCGTGCGATGATAAAATTTGCCGTGTCCGCGACGTGTTTGGCGTACACGGGGCCGTCGCCGCCTCCCGCAACGAGCGCCGTCGCGCGGCCGCGCCCGAGATCGGACGGCTCGTCGGAGCCGACGTGGAAAAAGGGCGGGTGCGGCACGGCCGCAAGTTCGTCCGAGATGAGGTCGCGCGCGTACGCCTCGCTTTCGGCACTCGCAGGCGAGAGCAGATAGCCGTGCGGCAATTCCGCCAGGGCCGCGTAACGCTCGAGTTTGAGCGTCTCGTGCATGTGCGCGAACGTCTGCTGCTCGGGAATGAACGCGACGTGATAGTGCCGCGCGTAACGCGCGAGTTCGCGGAGTTCGGCGGGCGTAATTCCGTCGAGCGGAGCGGGCAGCGGATGCGCGGGATCGACGAAAACGTGCTCCATGTACGGCGAATAGCCGTTGTATTTGAAGCTCGCGATCGTACGGATACGTTCCTTGAAATAGCGCATCGTCGGGAGAGGGCCGCGCGACACGTCATCGGAGAGTATGCGCCAGCGCAGCGCCGGCGCGTCGGCGATGCGTACGCACGGCAGCGCCCAGCGCGATCCGATGCGGAGCGGCAGTTGCGCGAGCGTGGCGTAGGCGTCGAAGATGCCGTCGGCGGAACGCGCCGCGAGCAGCACGCCACGAGCATCGACGGCGAGCTCGTAGGCTTCAGCGCTCGCGCCTCCGTTTGCGACTCCATGACGCTGGGCGAAGGTCGCGGCGGGCGGCGTAGTTCGCACGGTCCGCCTAGCCGCAACGATTCCGAGCGCGTGCCATCGCTCGCGGACGAGTTGGGGGCCCGCCTCGCCGTCGCTGCGGGGCAGCGACGCGAGCACGGCTTCCGGCGCGGGGGCGGAGCAGCGGGAGTCAACCTGGAGCGCCTGCGGCCGCGGGATGAGGTGGAGGTCCGCGCTGCCCGGGCCGCCCGCATTGGGAGCCGCAGCCCCGACCAGGGCGGCCGCGAGCCAAGCCGGCGCGACCGCGCGCAGTAGGAGTCCGGCCGATAAGTGCACGCTGCGGCCCGTTCGAAACGACACGAGAACGCCCCCGTTTGCCACGAGGGCGTCCTCACTCACTCACTGCATCTGCCTGCCGGCGCTCAACCACCGATCCCATGCTTCGGCGGCTGTCATGGGTGATGTTCCGCACAGTCCAACGCTTTCCTTGCTCCGTCAAACGGAGCATTCTCACAGGGGCATGCCGAACGGGGGGCCATGACGCTTTCGGTTGCCGACATCGCCGTGATCGTCGCGTTCTTCGCGATCAATCTAGGCATCGGACTCTCCTACGCTCGTCGAGGCGGTAAAAGTCTCGGCGAGTTTTTCTTATCGGGGCGCAACGTCCCGTGGTGGCTCGCCGGCGTGTCGATGGTCGCGACGACGTTTGCCGTCGACACACCGCTCGCGGTGACCGGGTTCGTCACCCAGCACGGCATCGCGGGCAACTGGGTGTGGTGGAGTTCGGTGATGTCGGGCATCCTTACCGTCTTCTTTTTCGCAAAGCTTTGGCGCCGCTCGGGCGTGCTCACGGACGTGGAGTTCATCGAACTTCGCTACAGTGGGAAAGCGGCTGCTGCCTTACGCTTCGTGCGCGCGATCTTTCAAGGCGTCATCGTCAACACGATCATCATGGGGTGGGTGAACCTCGCGATGGCCAAAGTCCTCGAACTCACCTTGCACGTACCGAAGCTCGAGGCGCTCGCGGTATGCCTGGTCTTTACCGCCGCATACGTGACAATCGGCGGACTATGGGGCGTACTCGTGACCGATCTGCTGCAATTCGTCGTGAAGATGTCGATGGCGATCGTGCTCGCCGTGGCCGCTGTCGCGGCCGTCGGCGGCATTCCGGCACTCGAAAGAAAACTTGCAGCCGTCGATGCCGCACATAAAGTCGCGACCAGCGGCTCGATCCTCGCGTTTTTCCCGACGTCGAACGAAGCATGGCTGCCGATGCTCACGTTCGTCACCTACATCGGCGTGCAGTGGTGGGCGTCGTCGTATCCCGGCGCGGAGCCCGGCGGTGGGGGCTATATCGCGCAACGCATCTTCAGCGCGAAGAGCGAGAACGATTCGCTGCTCGCGACGCTTTTCTTCAACGTCGCACACTACGCGCTGCGGCCGTGGCCGTGGATACTGGTGGCACTCGCGGCCCTCGTGCTCTATCCCGGCGGCGTGCACGGCACCGACGGCAAGATCGACTCGGAACTCAATTACATTCAAGCGATGATCGATTATCTTCCGGCGTGGCTGCGGGGGCTCATGATCGCGGGCTTCCTTTCCGCGTACATGTCGACTATGGGCACGCACCTCAATCTGGGAGCATCGTATCTCACGAACGACATCTATCGCCGCTTCCTCAAACCGGACGCAAGCGAAGCGCACTACGTGCTCGCGTCGCGCGTCGCGACGCTCGTCGTCATGGTGCTCGCCATTGCCGGAGCCTACGGGAACAATTCCGTCAGCGGTGCCTACGTCTATCTCTACAATCTTACCGCCGGCGTCGGGCTCGTGATGATTTTGCGCTGGTACTGGTGGCGAGTGAGCGCATGGAGCGAAATTGCGGCGCTGGCAGCATCGGCAGTCGTCTCAAATACTCTGCTCGTGTTCCACGTCTTCAGCGACGCAAATGCGAACGCCGAGGTGCTGCTCGTGACGGTTCCGGTCACGACCGTCGTGTGGCTCGCCGTGACGTACCTGGCGCCCGCCGAATCCGATGCGACGCTCGTGCGCTTTTACGAACGCGTGCGGCCGAGCGCATTCGGCTGGCGCCGCATCGCCGCGCTCGCGCGGCCGGCGCCCGGTGTGGAGCGGCTCGGCATCAACGCGATCGATTGGGTGGCGGGCTGCGGCCTCGTCTACGGGTCGCTCTTCGGCATCGGCAAAATCGTGCTCGGCGACCTGCCGCAGGGCGTCGCATATCTCGCGCTCGCCGCGGGTTGCGGCGCCCTCATCACCTTCAACGTCACACGTGCCGAGCGCGCAACGCAGCGGGCCGCTCGCGCAGCGCGCGCGGTTTCCTAAGCGTGTAAGGGTTCGGGCGCGCGCCGGTACTCGAACTGCTTGTCGATCTCGATCACGAGCGAGCGAAGTTCCGGCGCCGTCACCGTCTGCACCCGTTCGGCAAATTCCACGAGCTGCCGGTCCGAGCGTACGAGCGCGGCGATCATCGCCGCATCGAGCCGCGCGTGTTCGAATTTGCGAATGAAAACCTGGTCGGTAAACATGCAGCGGAAGAGCACGTCTTCGAGCGCCTTCATGGTATCGGCATCGAGGGAACCCGCCAAGCGCGTTTGCGCGGCAGTCAGACGCAACCCTACGAAGGCGCGCACGCGCATGTCGCTGTCATGGCGAGCGCGTTCGTCCGCGTAATCGTGGTAGCCGGCAATTTGGGCGCTTACGAAAGCCAGGTCGTCGCTCATCACCTTGGTGACGACCCGGCGGCGAAGCCGGCGGTTTCGAGCCGCTCGGTGAAGACGCTCGCGGCCGGCCGGCGCGGCAGCGGCGAACGCTCGATGTTCCGCTTTCGGCGGCGTAGTGTGCGGGCCATCACGCAGCCTTGCGCTCGCACTCGCGCTCGACGACGGAGCTCGAAGCGGGGCGCGTTTCCCGGACCCGCAGAGGCCTGACCTTTTGCCCGCCCCGAGGCGGCTTCTCCGGCGGGTCGCCACTCTGGAAGTACACCACGACGTTGGCCGCCGCACCCGCGAGCGCTGCGAGACCCCACAGGCTGAAAAACAAGAACGTCGTGTTCGGGTGCCCGTCATGCCAGGTCACGACCGTGGCGACGATCGACGTCCCGATCGCGCCGATGCCCCCGACGCCGGCGAAGAGCGCGAGATGGATAAAGGTTCGGTCGCGCGGACGACTGGCCATGAGCGTATCGTAACATCCGGGCGCGAGCGACGGGCGTTTACCAGCCGAAGGTCCGTTCGAGGGCCGCTTTGGAAATGGGACGAAGCCGCATCGTGTGGACGAAGGAAGTAGGCTTATGGCGCAGGTACGCGACCGCGACGTCGCGGCGTTCGAGGCCATCTACGACGCCTACCACCGGTTGGTCTACGGCATCGCACTCAAGATGCTCCAAGAAGTGATGGCCGCCGAAGATCTGACGCAAGCGATCTTTCTCACCGTCTGGAGCCGGCCCGAGTCGTTCGAAACCGGCAACTTTGGTGCGTGGATCGCTCGCGTGACACGCAATCGCGCGCTCGACACGTTACGCAGCCGCGCCCTGCGGGTCGAGGGCGAAATGCCCGTCGACGTGCCGCTGGATGGTTCGCTCGACGAGACCGTCTTTGCGATGCTGGACAGCGAACGCGTCCGCAAAGCCCTAGGTTTGCTGCCCGAAGAACAGCGCGGGCCGATCGAACTTGGTTTTTTTGGCGGCGTCACGCACGAAGAAATCGCGCGCCGCACCGCGACCCCGCTCGGCACCGTGAAAACGCGCATTCGTGCGGGCTTGCGAAAACTTCGTTCGGCTCTCGAGACCAGCGTGGCGCTCTAATGCAGCACGACGATGCACTTCGCGACAACATCGCGGTGTTTGCGCTCGGCGCACTGCCGGAGGCCGAGGCGCGGATCCTCGCAGATCATCTCGCGACGTGCGAGGCCTGTCGCCGCGAGTACGCGGACATTCGCGCGGCGGCCAATAGCGTCGGCTATACGGCCGAACTCGTGCCCGGTGCGGTCGACGACCTCGGCGCACGGCGCTTGAAGGCGCGCGTGATGGACGCCGTCTTCGCGACGCAACGCGACCTGCCGGCGGGCAACGCGCGTCCGGCCGCTCCTGTGACCGCCGTCTCACGAGGGCGCGGGTGGTGGCTTCCCTACGGAGCCGCCGCTGCGGCTATTTTGGTTGCTGCGATGTCGCTCGCTAATAACGCATCGCTGCGGGCGGAACGCGCGAACGACGCCGCGCGAGTCGCAGCGCTGCGGGCGCAGCGCGCGAGCGACGCCACGCGCGTCGCATCGCTCGAGACGAAGGCGCGCGATGCAAACGCCCGCGCGCGCGAGCTCGCGGCGCGGTTGGGCATGCTCGGCGTGAGGGTCGCGCAGCTCGTCGGGCCGGGCTCGCGTCATTTTGCCGTGCCCTCAGGGGAAGTTGTCGAAAGCGGCAATCGCATCGTCATCGCGCTGCACCACTTGCCCAAGCTCAAGAGCGGCAAAGTGTATCAGGTCTGGGCGCTCGCGCGCGGAAAGAAAATCGCCGCTCCCAGCGTGACGTTCGTGCCCGATGGAGCCGGCATGGCGGTCGTACAGTTGCCGGAGCGCGCGGCGAAACTTGCGGCGGTCGCGGTCACCATCGAGCCTGCCGGCGGCAGCAAAGCACCGACCACAAAACCGGCGTTCGTCCGCGCGCTTACGTAGTCTCCGCCGCGTGGGTCGCCTTGAAGCGTTAACGCCCGAGCGACGCGACGACGTCCTGGCTTACCTCGCCCGCCGGCCGTACGATAATGTCTACGTCGCGTGGCTGATCGCCACGGGACAGGCCGCGAACGGCGACGTGGTCGTCTGGCTCGACTCCGCGAATGTCGTCGCCGGCGTCTGTTATCTCGGCTTGCAGATCGTGCCGTTCGCAGACGACGACGCGGCGATCGATGCGTTCGCCGAACGGGCGCGCCGCGCGCGCAGCACACGCATGATCGTCGGTCCGCGCCGCAACGTCGAACGGTTTTGGTCGCAGGCGCGCGCGTCCATGGGGACGCCGACGATCACGCGTGAGAACCAACCCGTCTACGCCCTCGAGACACCCGCGACGCTCGCGAACGTTTCCCCGGCCGACGGCGACATCGCGCGGGCGACGCGCGACGAGCTCGACGAAATCGTACCGCATTCCGCCGCGATGATCGCAGGCGAAGTCGGCGGCGATCCGACGCGGGCCTCGTACGAGTTTCGCGCGCGCACGGGCCGCATCATCGACGCGGGCTGGTGGTGGCGTTACCGCGTCGGCGGCCGGCTGGCGTTTATGTGCAACGTCGGTTCTGCAACCGCGCAGACCGCGCAACTCCAGGGCGTCTGGTCGCCGCGCGAGATGCGCGGCACGGGCCACGCAACTCGCGGGCTGGGGGCGATCTGCGTGCGGCTGCTCGCCGAATTCCCGACACTTTGTTTGTACGTGAACGATTTCAACCTGGACGCGATCGCTCTCTACGAACGCGTCGGCTTCACGCGCGTCGGAGAATTTCGAACGATCCTGTTTTCATAAGCACATACGAACGCCGGATCGTTCGGGGCTCCGTTCACTGTGAAGATTTCGTGGCGGAGCGCAACAGTGTTGGCAATCACGTCTGATGCTGTTGTCTGACTCGAAACGCCCACGCCGCAACACGATTGCTTTGTTCCCCGATATCTACTCTCGGACGAATTTCGTTGGCCGATAAGCAAAGAGCCGGGGTTTCATCGCCTCTGCTTTCAGCCAGCCCCGGGCGAAAGGAGCCTCGTGTTTATGGATACCCTCCGGGTTCTCGGCGCGATTTCCGCGCTTTCGATCTTAAGTGCTTGTAGCGGCGGTGGCATCGGAAGCTCGCCGGCTCCGCTAAACGTCGCCCCGATCACCCTGCCCCCCTCCGCACCGATTGCGCCGGCGAGCGTGCAGATGAACCCGCTCACAAGTTACACCGTGTACGTCGGCAGCACCGATGGTACGTCCGTCAGCACGGAACTCTCGGTCCTTTCGAGCGGAGGGCCAAGCCCTACCGGCGGCTACCGTGGGGCGATGCCACTCGATCTTCTCACGACCGGGACGCCGCAGCAGCCGGCCGCCGCAGCCGGCGCGGTCGTCGGCTTCCCCGACGGCAGCACCGTCACCGCCGACGCGCTCGGCAACTTCGACGCCTCGCAATCGCCGTGGGCCATCGCGAATCAAGCTTCCATTGCGGCGGGTCAGCAGGTCGAAGTCATCGTCGATGCCACGAACGTCGCTGCCAGTGCGGCACCACTCGACACGTTCGTCGATGCCGACGAACCCTCCGGCGGTCTCGTGTCGGCCTCGGAAGGTCGCGGGATGCTTACGGCCTCGGTCGCTTCGCCGGCCCCGGTCGTACTCGCGAAGCTGCAAGTCTTACCGAGCTCAAGTGGCATGTATGACAAAGAGCAACGCATGTACTTCGCTATCGGTCTCAACGCAGCCAACAAAGCAGTCGCGCTCGGCAAGCAGAACGTTTTATGGACCGTCGGGAACTGCGCGGGCGGTGCGGCGGCCGGCAAGCTCGTAGCGACCGACGAAGCCTCGAAGATTATCTATCGTTCACCGTCCGCCGGTAGCGCCGGGAATTGCCCCGACGTGTTAACGGCGTCGTACAAGAACCCGTCTTCGGCAACGGCGCTGAACGCAACGGCCAAAGCGTACTACGCTTCACGCCAGACCGCGGTGCTCTACTCGGGCAAGGCTTTGGATTCGAACGGCAGACCGGTCGTGAAGGGTATCGTGGATTTCTTCGCCTCCACCGCTTCGTCGTCGACCGGTCGTATTGTCGCGGCGACCGACGCGGACGGCAAGTTCTCGCAGAAGATTCCGGCAGGTCGTACGCCGTCATTCTTGGTCGCCAACCGCGTGACGACAACCAAGGGCTTCACGTACCAATTTTTTAACGTGATCGTTAGTGCACCGGCGAGCTCGACGACGGGACTCACCCTCACGGAGACCACGCCAACGAGCCGGCCGACGGCAGGCGTTTAAAACCAGGTCGCCTCAAAAAAAAGCGAAGCCCGCGGCAGTACGCCGGGGGTTTCGCTTTTATTTTTGGAGCGCGAACGCTACAGCGCTTTTACGTCGAGGACGGTCTGGCGCGCAGCGTTTCCGAAGCGTTCGACGCGATACGCGCGCGCGGTCGGACGTGCGGCGACGACCGCGTGCAGCGTCGTGTTGACGAAGTGCAGGCCCGCGCCGTCGTCGCAGGCGAGGCCAGGCGCCAGCGCGCCGCTCGCGACCATCCGCTCGTAGGCCGGACGACGTTCGGCTTCGCCGTCGTAGTGCGGGCAATTGCTGCCGGGCACGAACCCCAGAGCGTCCATTGCCGTCAGCTCACCCGCAATCGAATCGGTAATGCCCGATGCAAACCAGCAGATCGATCCCGCGCTCGAACCGCACAGCACAATGCCGCGTTCCCACGCCTCCCGCAGCATCGCATCGAAGCCCCAGTGACGCCAGACCGCGAGCATGCTGCGCGTGTTGCCACCGCCGACGTGCACGACGTCGAAGGCGAACAGGTACGCGCGCAGATCGTCCGGGGCGCGGTAAAAGAAACGCAGGACATCGAGCCCGACGCCGAAGCGCGCGTACGCCTGGTAGAAACGCACGACGTACGTGGCCTCGTCGCGCTGGCAGTTGGCACGAAGCACACGCGGGGCGCGGCGCTGCCGCACGCATCGAGAATGTAGCGTTCGAGTTTGACGTTGCCGGTATCGGGAACGAGGACGCCGCCGCCGATGGCGATGAGCTGACGGGCCGCACTCACGCGCGCGGCGGAGCCGCTACGACGTAGACGGCGCTATCGGCGCTCGCGGTGCCGGTCGACGGTCCGTCCGCGCGGGCGGGCGGAAACGTGCCGTCGCGCACGTCGTTCGCATAGGCGCGCAGCGCCTCGGTCGCGACCGTTGCGATTTCGGCGTAACGCTTGGCGAACGGCGGCGCGTCGGGGTAAAGCCCCAGCACGTCGTGCAAGACGAGGACTTGGGCGTCGCATGCCTCGCCCGCACCGATGCCGATCGTCGGAATGGCAAGAGTTGCGGTGACGTCCGCGGCCACGCTCGCGTCTACCATCTCGAGCACGACGGCGAACGCCCCGGCCGCTTCGATAGCGCGCGCGTCCCGCAGGAGCACGTCACGATCGCCTTTGCGGCGGAAACCCGCGCCGATTGCGGCGGTCTGCGGGAGCACCCCAATGTGCGCGACGACGGGAATCCCGGCGCCGACGATGGCCGCGATGCGCGGCGCGACCGATGCGCCGCCCTCGAGCTTGACGGCCGTCGCGCCGGCGCGAACCAGGCGAACTGCCGACCGGATCGCGTCCGCGTCGCTCGCTTCATAAGACCCGAAGGGCAGGTCGACGATCAGGTGCGCGCGTGTGGAGCCGCGGGCGACTGCGGCGGCATGGCGGCACATATCTTCCAGATCGACATGGGTCGTCGTGTCGTCGCCGAGGACGACCATCCCGAGGGAATCTCCGACGAGGAGGACGTCGATGCCCGCGGCTTCGGCGCAACGCGCGAACGGCGCGTCGTAAGCGGTGATGACGGCGAAGCGCGTTCCCTTACGGGCCCGGATCGCAGCCGACGTCAAGCGTCGCGGCGTAGCCATGCGTCGCGCTACGCCCTCGTGCGTGGTCGAACCTCGTCGCGGGCGCCGGGTCCATTGGACCGCCGCGCCGTATTGCCTATCGGCGGTGCCGCCAAGCGACGATAGGGCCATTTGGCACCACCAGAACGTTTGCTAGGTAACGGGGCGGGGTAGCATCGCAACGCTGTGATGGCAAAAGATTCGCACCCATCGACACGGCCGCAGGGCCGCCGCGTTACGACCGGCGTGGCTGGTTTGGATGACGTTTTGTGCGGCGGCTTCATTGCGGATCGCACGTATTTGCTGACCGGTCCTCCGGGCGGCGGAAAGACGACGGTGGGCTGGCATAATCTCACGGCCGCCGCGGCCGCAGGCGAACGTGCGCTGTTCATGACGTTCGGTGAGTGTGAAGCCGACCTTCGCCGCAACGCCGCAACAATCGGCCTGCGCACGGACGACATCGCTTTTTGCGACTTAAGCCCGTCATCGGACCTCTTCGCGCGCTCGCAAAGCTACGACATCTTCTCGCCGGCCGAAGTCGAACTCGAGCCGACGACGACCCGTATCATGGAAGCCGTCGAGGTCGCGCGGCCGACACACGTCTTCGTCGACTCGATGACCGCACTGCGCTACCTCTCTAAGGACGCGGCCAATTTCAGGCGGCAAACGCTGTCGTTCTTGCGGTATCTGCAAGGCCTAGGTGCGTGCATCGTGATGACGAGCGAGAACACCGCAGAGGCGCCCGACGACGATCTGCGTTACCTCGCCGATGGGGTCATCGAGCTGATGCCCCGGGACCGCGGACGCTCCCTGGCGGTGCTCAAGTTTCGGGGCTCGAACTATCGCGGCGGCGTGCACACGCTCGGACTCGACGAGAACGGTGCGACCGTGTTTCCGCGCCTCTATCCCGAAGATCACGCGACGGACTTCACGCCCACGATCCTATCGTGGGGCAACGCCACGCTCGACGCGATGACGTCGGGCGGGCTCGAACGCGGCACGGTCTCGCTGATCACGGGCCCGAGCGGCGTCGGCAAGACGACCGTCGGAGTGCAGTTCATGAAGGAGGCGGCTCGACGCGGCGAACGATCGACCGTCTACACCTTCGACGAACGCGTTTCGACGCTTCTCGAGCGCTGTGAAAACGTTGGCATTCCGGCGCGCTCCATGGTCGACCACGGCGCGCTTTCCGTGGTTGCCGTCGAGGCATTGCGGTTTTCACCGGATGAATTTGCGAACGTCGTGCGGCGCGACGTCGAGGCCAACCGGACCTCGATCGTCATGATCGATAGCATTAGCGGCTATAAACTGTCGGTGTCCGGCGAAGAGCTTGGGGAGCGACTTCACGCGCTGTGCCGCTACCTCCAAAACGTCGGCGTGACGGTGCTGTTGGTCAACGAGTCGGTGACGCTCACCGACGTCCGCCTCACGGAGATCGGCATCAGCTATCTCGCCGACAACGTGATCGTTCTGCGTTACATCGAGCGCTCGGAAAACGGTCATGCGTTGCTCGGCCGCGCGATCGGCGTGCTCAAGAAGCGCCTCAGCGATTTCGACAAGTCCCTGCGCGAGTTCGAGTTTACGCCGGAGGGGGTGCGTATCGGCAAGCCGCTGGGTCATCTCGGAGGACTGCTGGGGACGCGCGAAAACGACGTCGCGTCGCGGCTCTGATCTTGGAACGCGTACTCGTTCTGCTCGCAAATCGTGAGAATCGGAACCTGCTGGGCGCGGTCCTCGCACCCTATTACGACGTCACCTTTTGAAATCGGTCCCGGCCCGGCCGACACGGAAACGGCGCGCGAAATCGACATCTGCGTCGTGGACGGTGCATCGCTTCAGGCCAACGCCCCCGCATTGCTGGCCGAACGTCAGGCGCAGGAACCGGTCGTGGTTCCCGTGCTATTGCTCAGCGACCGGCGCGCGGTTGCGTCGATGACCCGAGACCTCTGGCGCATCCTCGACGATGTCGTGCTTCGCCCGCTCGAGAAGCGTGAGATGCGCGCGCGCGTCGACAGCCTCGCTCGCGCGCGTCGGATTTCGTTACAATTGCGTCGCGTCAGCCATGCGTACGAACACGAGCGCCGCGTCGCGCAGCGTTTTCAACGTGCGGCGCTGCCGCGGGCGTTGCCGCGCGTCCCCGGGCTCGCGTTTAGTTCGTTTTACCGGCCGGGTATGGATGAAGCGCACGTCGGCGGCGACTGGTACGATGCGCTGCTCCTGGCCGACGGCCGCGTGATGATCTCTATCGGCGACGTGTGCGGCTCGGGGCTCGATGCCGCCGTCTCGATGGCGAGCGTGCGGCAAGTCGTGCGCGGGGTCGCGCAAGTCCACGCGGATCCGGCGATGCTGCTCGATGCAGCCGATCGCACCTTACAGGCCGAAGATCCGGAAAGCCTCGTGACGGCATTCGTCGCCGTGTTCGATCCGATCACGTCGCTGCTCACGTATGCGTCGGCGGGACATCCGCGCCCGATGCTGCGCATGGCCGACGGCAGCGTGCGCGAACTGCGGTCCTCGGGCGCTCCGCTCGGCGTGCCATTCCGCATCGAGCGCGACGTCAATACGATCGATTTGCCCCTCGGATCGCTGCTCGTGCTGTACACCGACGGGCTTACCGAAGCCGATCGCGATCCGATCGCGGGCGAGGCGCTCTTGCGCGAAGCGCTCGATGACGAGCAGGTGCGCACCTCGCCCAACGTCGCCCTCGCTTTGCACGACGCCGTCATCCGCGGCGCGGCTCGCGACGACGTCGCGGTGCTCACGCTCGAACACGTCGCGCGCGATCTCACGAGCGACCAGCTCTCACACTGGTCCTTTGATTCCAGCGACTCCGATGTGACGCGGGACGTGCGTCAGGAAGTCGTCGAGGAACTACGCCGCGGCGGTCTCAACACCGAAAGCCTCCAGCGCGCCGAACTCGTGTTCTCCGAATTGCTCGGCAACGTCGTGCGCTATGCATCGCGCTGGGTCGATGTCACGCTTGACTGGAACGGCGCGTCGCCCGTCCTGCACGTACTCGACGGCGGCCCGGGCTTTCGTCACGTCCCGCGTTTGCCGGAGAGCCTTTTGAGCGAACACGGCCGCGGTCTCTACATCGTCGACCGGCTCACCGACGAATTTCACGTAAATCGGCGGCCCCACGGCGGCAGCCATGCGCGGGCTGTCCTCTCGCGCAGCTAGCTCTGTTAGCGGGCGCACACGGCCGTGTCACGGCTATACGGCCTGCGCCCGCCGGCCGATGCGTACACTGATGAGCCAGCATTCAACGGTCTCCCTCGGCACGGGCGCGACCACCGTCGAATTCGCTTTTGAAGATCTCTGCCGGCACACGATCGTCTTCGGGTCGTCGGGCTCGGGCAAGACGACGCGCGCATTTAATCCGCTGCTCAAGGAGATGCTCGGGTCATTTCAGGCGGGCGGACTCATCATCTGCGCCAAAGGCGAAGCCGTCGCGGAGGTGTGCGAGATCGCGCGGCTCGCCGGCCGCGAGACGATCGTCGTACAGCCCGGCAGCGAACGCGGCCTCGACTTACTCAGCGGCAGCCCCGACCTCGATTCGATGTATTTCCGCGACACGTATGGCAAGGTCGAGGGTGAGGCGAAGCAGTGGGTCGAGGCGGCCATCGCGCGGATGAAAAACGCGCTGCGCATGCTCAGCGGCGCGGGCGAACAATACTACACGTTCGGACACTTGACGCAGTACTGTTTCGACGAAGATTTCCAATCGCGCGCGCGCATCTTCGCGATGGAGCGCATGCGGAAGATGACCGCCGAAGATGTGGAGGAAGCGTGGACGATCCAAGAGGCGATCGATTACGAGGAGCATCGCTGGAACAAGTACACGCCCGAAGCACGGCGCGCCGTGCAGTTCGCGGTCTCACAACTGCTCGAGCCGCTGCGCGACTACCGGATTCAAAAGACGTTCGCGAGCGATAAGTTCGGGCTCTTACCGATCGACAGCGTTTTCGGCGGCGCGATCATCGTGCTGCACGTTCCGCGCTCGCGGTATCAGCGCGCCGCTAACGCCGTCTACACGATGGCCAAGCGCCGCTTCTTCACGGCGGTCGAGAATCGTCGTGGGAACAAGCATCTCGATCAACAGCGCCCGGTCATCTTCGGCGTGGATGAATACCAGCTGTGCATTTCTGAATCCGACGTCGATTCGCTCGGCGTCATCCGTTCGGCAGGCTGCATGGTGCTCGCGACGACGCAGGGCGTCTCGTCGCTGTACACCGCCCTGCCTCGCGATATCGTCGACGCCGCGCTGCAAAACTTCACGCAGAAGCTTTTCTTCAAGACCGACGATCACGAAACGCTCGCGACGCTCATCCGCGCGACGCAGCACACCAAGAGCGGCTTCCAAACGAGCGAGCTGTTCGCGATGAGCCGCGACCAAGGCGTCGCCCACCTCACGGTCGGCGACCGCTCCGTCGACGCCGTGATGGACCTCAAACCGCTCTTCGTCTCGGTCAACCACATCGGCTCGAGCGGCACGCCGGTGGAAGTCCCACGCCTGGCCGCGGTAAGCTAGCGGTTTCGGGGCCCCGTCCCAGTATAATGGCCGAACTAGCGTCTCGGCCAGATCATTCGACACCCCGAAAGGAGCCAGAAATAATGGAGCGCACGGGAGATGGACAGCCTACGTGGGGCATGTGGAAAACGGCGGTTCTCGGGCTCCCTGCGGAACCGTTGCACCGGTATCTCGCCGATGCCGAAAAGTTCAGTCCAGAAAAAATCGCGACCTTTCTTAGCGATAGCAGCGCGATTCGCCCCGAGGACTCGGAGTCCAGCAGCGATGCGGCCGATGCCCTCAATCGCTTCTTTGCCTGGAAGAAAGAAACGATGGACCCTGGTGAGGATCTCGAGTACCAGAAAATACGTAGCGCGGCTATGCCTGGCACGGAACCCAAACGCTAAGCGGAACTTCGCGCCAGAACGGTCCGACCGCTAGCGTCGCAGCTTAGAGGTTCGGCCGGATCCAACGGGACGAGCGCCACAGGCCACGCAACGCGGCGAGCATCGCTCGGCCAGGGGAGGTTCGCCCGAACGTGCTTGCGGCCAACCAAAGGGCCCCGACGAGACCGGGTCGCTCGAGAAAAGCGACACCCGACACGGTCGCGGCCATCGCGTAGTTGCCGTCACGCAGAAACTGCGTCACCGCAGCGCGCAGGAGCGTCGGCCGGAGCCGCTGGAACTCCGCGGCCACGTCATCTCCGTATCGGGCGGGCGCGGCCACCACGAGTTCGCCGAGTTTGACGTCGCCGTACCGCATACGCCCTCGATCGGACGACAACCCGGTGGCGACGATGTGGTAGCGGACCAAGGCCCGCTCGACGATAATGACGTCGGTCGCTCGCAAGACCCGCAAGAACCATTCGGTGTCCTCTGGCACGTAATACCGTTCGGTCGATGCGAGTTCGCCGCGCTCGGCAAGTGCGAAAGCCATCAGGAGTTCGCGGCGCACGAGCGTGGCCGAGGGCAAGAAAAAGAATCCGGTGGGAAGGGCGAGCGCGGCGCTCGCGCGCGGAACGAAGACGACGCCCGGTGCGACGGCGACGCGCGTGATCCGCCCATAGGCCGGGTGACGCGCGAGTGCACTTTCGCTCGGGCGGCCGTCCTCGTGGTAAAAGAAGTCGCAGGCGATGAGTCCCACGTCGGGCCGCAGCTCGGCCGCCGCGCACTGCGCTTCGAGTTTTTCCGGGAGCCATCGGTCGTCTGCGTCGAGCAGCGCGATCCACGGCATGTGCGCGGCGCGCGCACCGCGATTGCGTGCGGCGGCTGGGCCCGCATTCGCCTGCACGATCACGGTCACGCCCGCCGCCCGCGCGACCTCGCTCGTCCGGTCGCTAGAGCCGTCGTCGACGACGATGATCTCGGCCGGCACGCGCGTTTGGGCACGCACGCTTGCAATCGCCGTCGCGATGTATTTTTCGGCATTGTAGGCCGGGATGACAACGCTGATCGGCAGAAGCGATTTATCTAGCAAGTCTGAAACGTACGAGTTGTCGCTGGCCGGCAGCCGGTCGTCATAGCAAGTTCTTTCGCGGGGAATGCCGCTCATGGAGCGGCTTTGCAAATGGTGGTGGACAGGTTGTCGGCAGTTCGGCGCCGCTCCGGTGGTGTTGACGTGCCACCCGGCGATATCGACGCCCTTCCGCAAGCCGAACGATTCAAAGGAGCTCAAAGTTGCGACGCGTTGAGCCGTAGCGGACAGAGTCGATGATCTGGACGATTATACACGACCGAACTCGCAGGATTCCGAAACTTAGGTCGGCGGCGGCCTGAACGTTTGCACGCGCCGGTTCGGTCGCGCCGATAGCATTCCCAGATTGCGGGCATCATCCCAACGCGGAGCCTCGCTGCTGTACCGAGACAACCCAACAGGTCCACCGAATTGCCTTGGCGTTACTCGAGCTCTCGACGCAATCGCCTCAACCCGCAGTTATGCATCGACGGTTATGCTCGAAGCCCCGGGCACAGTTCCATCGGTATCGCAAGCACCATCTACGTCCACCTCGTCGGTCAGACGAACCGCGATGCCGGCGACGCCTTCGAAGCCTACGTTAGTTCGGCGATGCGGCTTCTTGAGAAGACGTCGGCCGACCGTTATCTGATTGATAGCGAATTTCTGAATGCAAAAAGATCGCAAACATAAACGGGACGGCCTTCGCGACCTGTTGGCGGGAAAGTGTAGGAATCGAACCTACCAGCCCCCTTGCGAAGGCCTCAGCGGTTTTGAAGACCGTGCGAACCACCAGATCCGTACTCTCCCATGTGCGGCGCAATCCCTTACACCGTATGGGTTTGCGGCTTACGACGCTCTCGGCGAGCCGTCGCGATCCGCCGCTTTGGTCACCGTTAGGTCACCTCGGCGTTCTCGAACATACGCTTAAGCGCTGACCGCGCCTGCTCCCGGGAGATGCAGAACGGCGTCGAGTCGCTGTGCCGCTTCGGACTGCAGCGACGGGGTGGAATGGCTGTAGAGATCCATCGTGATCGAGACGGTGCTGTGCCCGAGCATCTCCTGGACGATCTTCGGATGGACGCCCTGGGAGAGCAGCATCGTCGCGCACGTGTGTCGCAGCGAGTGGAACGTGATCTCGGCCGGCCGCTTGGCCTTGGCCTCGCACGTCGCTTCTGAGGATGCCTTTCGGCCGGCACGCGTCGACGCGCGCTTGCGGATCGGCGGCGCGACGATGCCGGCGCGACGCGCGATCTCGCGGAAGCCGTCCGTGACCTTATGCGGCGCCCACGCGCCACCATCGACGGCGGCGAAGACGTAGCGCGCGCCGGCGACGCTACCGATGCCGCGCTCGTCGGCCTCCGAGAGGCGCAGACGTCGCAGCGTCTCGATCGCGCCCGCGGTCAACGCGATGACGCGCGCCTTGCCGCTCTTCGGGGTCTTCTCGGCGACGCCGCGCTTCGTTTGCTCGAGCGACCGACGGATAGCGACCGTCCCGCGCGCGAGATCGACGTCGTCCCATTTGAGGCCGAGCAGCTCGCCGCGGCGCGCGCCGGTCGCGAGCGCGAGCGCGATCAGCGGCGAGAACCGCGTGCCGGCTGCTGCGGTGAAGACCGCGGCGATCTCGTCGGCGGTAAGAAACCGCATCTCGCGACGTCCGGCCTTCGGCTTGTCCGCGATCGCGGCGACGTTTTGGCGCACGCGTCCTTCGCGCAGCGCCTGCGCGAGCACGCGATGGAGTAGCCGATGATGGTGGATTACCGTCTGTCCGCTCAGACCGGTCTCACGCCAGAGCGCGTACGCTTTCGTGAGATGCGACGCGGTAAGGCGCTGCAGCCCGATGTCGCCGAGCTTTGGGATGACGTGCACGCGCGCGATGCCTTCGAAGCGCTCCCACGTCTTGCCGGCGAATGTCGTCTTCGACGAGACGAGCCAGTCCGCCAGGTACTGCCCGAGCGTCGTGCGATCGGGCGCGACGAACGAGCCGTTTCCGATCGACGCAAGCTCGGCGATCAGCGCCTTGTCCGCCTCTTTCTTATTTCCGATGTACGAGAATCGTCGCTGACGACGCACGCCGTCGGCGCCGCGCGGGAGCGCGAGAACGGCGGTCCAGACGTCTTTGCCGTTCTTCTCGCCGCGTTTCTTGAGCCGCGAGTCTGTTTTCATGCCTTCTCCTTTTTGCTGACCAGTGTGCGAACGTAGGTTGGATCACGACGAATCGCCGCTAGATGATCGTCCATTTGCGGCGTGTAGTCGTCTCGAGTCCGAATGATCTCGCGATAGTGGTCGATGAGCTGAACGGCGTCGTCATCCCCGACGGTGACAGACAGATGCAGATAGAGTTCGGCCAGCACGCCGTCGTCTACGCGCTTGAAAAAATCGCCGGGCTTCAGACCGAGCTGGACGAGCGCTTCGCGAAGATCCGCAACGGGATCGGTGCGAGCGCCTAGGCCGAGCTCCTCATCGATGCGTCGGCGCTTCGCAACGAGATAGGCCTCGATCAACACGCGTTCGCCTCGTTCCGCGTCCGATCGCAACGAAGCGACCACGGCGCTCCACAGCGCTTCGCGCCGACCCTGCTGCATCCAAGGGAGCGCGGAGGCGAACAACAAGCGGAACTCGGCGACGCACTCCGCGCCTTCAGCTTCGTCCGCGAATCGTTGCCGCGCGACGAGGCGCAGGTACGTGTGCGGGACGCCGATCGCGTCGGCGTATGCGTCCGCTGTTTTATCCTGCGAAGACTTCGACTCGCGTAGCTGCCGCAAGACGACGGAATGATGCTTTGCAAGGCGCTCCGCCAACTTTCGGAGCGTGAATCCACGCGCTCGAGCGATACGCTTCACCTCCGCAGCGAAACGCGTATCGCCGTCGGCTTCTCCGAGGCCGTCGTTCGATCGCCTCCGCAGCGCCGCTAATCTCGCCATAAACAGCACCGTTTGCCGCCTATACAACACCGTCCTGCGTACGGTATGACATGTTTATGCGGATTTCACTGAAGGCCGAAGCGGTGCGAACGCTCGCAGCCCGCCAAGGCGCAACTCTACGCGAGATCGGCCAGCGCGCCGGTATCCACCCATCGCACCTGAGCAAAGCGCTTGCCGGCCATCACGAGCTTAGCGCGCGAAAGCGGCGCGCTCTACTTGCAACCCTCGGAGTGGATTTCGACACGGCGTTCACCGTAGAGGTTGATCCGCCGAGCGTTTCCACTTCGGGTGCAGCATGATTGCAGCCCGAGAACCCGGTCGCGATCGACTCATCAGCATCGCCGAGACGTGCGAACGCACCGGCCTCGGTCGCACGAAAGTGTCCGAGCTGCTGCTGCGCGGCGCCATCAAGTCTTTAACCATTGGACGCCGTCGGCTAGTCAGCAGCGCGAGCCTCGATCGCTATATTGACGACGCCTTCGCGGCGGCGGCACAAGCCCTAGAACAGTGAAGTCGGGCCGCTTTAGCGAGCGCCCGACTTCGTATTTCTCCCCGGACTACACGCGGTTTCTCAGGCCGCGAAAGGATCGACATGCACGCCAAACCCTCTCGCCCTATTACCAAATCGCACCCCGACGCCCTTCAGGCTTTGCGGATCGCGTCGGTCCCGTGCGCACTTGCGGGATGCGCACAGTGTCGCTTCTTGGTCGACGTCGTCGTTCCGAGAAGTCGCCACGCCTCGCTCAAAGGACATCGCCTAGCATGACCGTCGCGAGGACCGCAAGGTAGTGCCCGCTCTTGCCTACATGCCGTTTTACACGGCCGACTTCTTGGCCGATGAGAACGTGTCGTCGATGACGTTCGCGGAGCGCGGGCTCTACATCACGCTGCTGTGCCACGCATGGCGCGAGGGGTCGATCCCCGGCGACGTCGCCGCGATCGCGCGGCTCGTACAACGGCCGATCGGCGAGGTCCGCAAAGTCTGGCTAACCGTCGCGCCGCGCTTTACGCCGAGCGGCGATCGGCTCGTTCAGCGCCGGATGGAAACCGTTCGCGGAGAGGTCAGCGCGACGGCGCAGCGGCGCAGCGACGCCGGCAAGAAAGGGGCGGAACAACGCTGGAAGAGCGATGGCCCGGCCATTGCGACCGCAATGGCAACCGAGATGGCCGGGCCTATGCGATTCGATGGCATTCAAAGTCAAAGTCAAATAGATACGGATACTACGTGTCCTTCGGACACTCCGTATCCGCCGGCTGCGAAAGTGGAACGAGCACGAAAGGCTTGGCTCAAGCCGTCGCTGCCGCGTCAATTGCCGTCGTCTTTTCCCGTCGACGTCGAGGCCTTGAAGCCGATCGCCGGCACGTTCCTCGATGCGTTCGGCAACGCGCGATCGAACGAGGCGATCGAGAAGAACCGGCCCGCGTACGTGGATGTTCTTGCCACCCTTCGAAGCCGCGGCGTCTCGGTCGCGGAGGCCTGGCATGCGTTCGGGGATGCGCGCCTCGCGCACGACGGCAAGCCGCTCTTCGGGGCTGCCGCGAAGACGGTGCTGTCGTACCTCCCGCAATCATCGCGGCGGCCTGCGATGAACGGCCGCTCGGGTCCGTATGACGGCGTATTGGTCACGATCGCGCCGGAGGATCGCCGATGAGCGTCGATCGCATCCCGCCGAACAATCTCGAGGCCGAGATGGCGGCGATCGGTTCGGTCCTCGTCGATCGCCAGACGCTCGACGGCGTCGCTGGCCTTCTGCAGCCATCGGATTTCTACGCGGTCACGCACGAGACAATTTGGGCGGCGATCGTGCAGCTCGACCGCGCAGAGCTTCCGATCGACAAGATCTCGCTCGCGAATCTTCTGCGCACCGAGAATCGACTCGACGCCGTCGGTGGTCTGCCCTATCTCAACTCGCTCATGGACGTAGTACCGACCGCCGCATCGGCAAGCTACTACGCGCAGATCGTGCGCGAGAAGTCTTTGCTGCGCCGGCTAATCCATGCCGGCGGAAGAATCGCGGCGATCGGGTTCGACGGCGAAGTCGACACGGACGCGGCGATCGCGGGCGCGGAGTCGGCGCTGCGGGACGCGACCGAGCGCAACGGCGCGGTGATGGGCGGGACCCCGATCGTCGATGCGTTGCGGACGAACTTCGAGGCGCTGAGCGAACGCGTCTACGGCGACTCCAACGTCGGCGCTCAATTCACACCGTGGGCCGGAGTAAATAACGCAATCGGAGGCTTCTTTCCCGGCGAGCTCATCATTTGGCCGAGCGCACCAAAAATGGGCAAGACGGCCGCGCTGACCATGCTCGCGGATTTTCTCGCCGCGCACTACGGGCACGTCGCCGTCTTCGCGCTAGAGATGGGAGTCGACGCGACGACGCAGCGCCTCCTCGCGCTCTACAGCGGAATTTCGGCGCGGAAGCAAAGACTCGGCGAATTGACAGACGACGAGCTCGGGCAGATCGCCGACGCGCAGACGACCATCGCGCAGCGGCCGCTTACGCTTTTCGACCTCAGCTGCTCGCGGCTCTTTGACATCCGGCGCGAGCTGCGTGCGCTTTCGCAGCGCGCGCCGATACGAGCGGTGATCGTCGATCACGTCAACTTCCTCTCCGACGTCGACGCCGTTCGAAACGACCGCACGACGAAGCACGAGCGTCTCGATCGTGTCTACCGCGAACTGCTCAGGATCGCGAAAGAATTCGGGTGCGTGATGCACGCGGTGCAGCACGTAACGCGCCAAGGAATGCAGGGGCGGCCCTCGCTTGCGGACATCCGCGACGGCGGCAATCCCGAAGGCCACGCGCACGCGGTCATCTTCCCGTACCGGCCTATGCCGATGGGAACGACGATCGAACGTGGCGAGGGGCAGTTCATTATCGCTGCCGCTCGTGAGGGCGAACCCGGCATCGTTCCGATGCGGTTCTCCGGCTATCGTGGGATGTGGCTCGACCAAGACGCCGACGCGCCATGGTTCGAACAGCGGCCGTCATTGTCGGCCGATCCGGATCTCTTCGGCGCCGCATGAACCCGTGGGAGAAAGCCGACGCTGCCGCGCGCGAGAAGGCAGCAGCGCGAACCGCCGTCTACGTCGCCGCGAAACCAACGGAGCGCGAAGCTATGCAGCGCGAGATGCGCCGACGGCTTTGGATGTCGCTCTTTCTGAGATATCTCCGTGAGAACATCGACGATGCTATTGTCGGCATTCCCGCGGTCGCGATGGCGCGCGATCGGTGCGCCGCCGATCCGCAGCGCGAAAAACGGCAGTTCGTGTTGCATCTTCTCGAGCTGGGCGTGCCGACGCGGGCGCTCGCCGATTTCCTCGAGGTTCCACCGTTAGCTCGGAGGCGGCGATGAAGCAGCGTAACGCGGCGCGCCGAAGTTCGAAAGCCGCGCTTGGCAATCCGGCGAGCTCGGCGCTCGCGCCGCAGGCGTTGCGCCCGCCGGTGCGCCGCGCCGCGCCGGTTCCGTCGAGCGACGACGTGGCGCTCCTCGCGATCGGCTCCCGGCGCCAGCGCGCCTTCGCGGGCGAATTCGTGCGGCTCACGCGCGCAGCCACCGACTTCGCCGACGCGCTCCTCGCGGCGATTCGCGTCGCATTCCCGCGCAGCGCCAACATCGGCGACGACGTTATGCGTAATCGCGCCCGCGCGCTCCTGAACGCCGAGCCAGTCTTCGGCGTCGTTCGCGCGCTTCTCGACGAGATTGCGACGCCACCGGCCGCGCCGATCGAAAAGCCGATGACGCCGCTCGAGATCGTCATTGCGTATCCCGAGATGCTGCCGAAATGCAGCGCGTGCGGCGCGCGTACGCGATGGCGTCAAAGCGGCTCGCGAGCCCCCTTCGTCGCCTGCGGCGCCTACCCCCGGTGCCGCGAAACCACCTCGCTTGAGCAGCTCGAGAAAATGCTCGCGAAGCGCTCGTCCGGCGCGGCGATTCACCGCAATCGCGCTACTGCGGCCCGTAAGCGCCTTGGTGCCCCGGGTAGGAGGCTGCGTGCCGAGTGATGGTTCTGCAAGGGATTGCGGGTCACTCGAGGCCGGTGTCGGGGGTCGCGGCGTCGGGTGCGGGCCGAGCCCCGACCTCCTCCGTGGGTTCCCTGGGGCGGGGCGTGCGGTTCGCGTCGCGCGCCGCAGGCGTTCGCTCGGTTTCGGCGTCGTCCCTGGTGCGCCGCGATTCCAGAGCGGGCGTATTGGCGCGTTGCGGGGACGCTGGCGCGCGTTTCGTGCGCCTTGATGACACACCACCCACGCGCGCGCGAAACGGCGTCTACGCGCGCTCTGAGCGCGATCTCGGGGCCGGCGCTCGGGGCGCCCATTGTCCTGGTTCACGGGCCGCGGCTTTGCGGCAGAAAGGCTAGTCTGAGACATGCCGATCATCAACAGCTTTGACCCGCTGACCGCCGCCTCGGAAGCCGTCGGTGCATACAGCGACCGCAAACGACAGAACGAGCTCGACGCGCAGGCGAAGGCGTATCAGGCTTCGCGCGATACGCGGCGCGACATGGAAGTCGACCGGTCGTTTGGCTTAGAGTCGGGACGCGCGGCGGACCAACATTTGCAAACGGCCAGCTCGCTGAAAAACGACGAGCAGAATCGCGCGATTGCGGCCGCCGACGAGGCGTTCCGCGTGCATATGCAGCCGGTCGTTGAGGAGCAGCAGCGCGCGCAGCTTGCGGGCACGCTCACCGGAAACCGCGCCGCGGCGTTGGATCTCAAACTAAAAACCATCGCGGCCGCGTATGCGCGCGATCTTGCGAAGGCGGGACTGCAAACGGCGCAGGCGCAAGCCCGCGTCGCGCAGGTGAGTACCACGTTCGCGGCCCCGGAAGCCGCAGCGCGTCTGGACGCGACGCACGCCGGGACCGATGCCACGCGCGCGGCGACGAGTCGCGGGCAACTGCTTCTGCCGGGCGAAATGCAAGGGCAGCAGCTCGGCAACGCATCGACGGCGTTCGGCCTGGAGCGCGGCCAGGCGATGCTGCCAGGCGAGATGCGCAGCCAGGAGCTCAACAACGCTGCCGCGGCGCTCCGCAACACCGGTCAAGGACTCCAGAACAAGTTCTCGGCACTGCAGAACGCCGCAGCGAAGACGACACCGCCCGATCCTGCGCTCGATCGCGATTACCGCGCGGCGCTCACCTCGTACACGCAACGAATCAAAGATTTCGAACGGCGGGCCGTGCCCGATGCTAACGGAAAGACGAAGCTGCAGCCTGGCGAGCAGCCGCCGGCGGAGCCGATCAGCCCGCAAGACTTTCAGGCGATTCTCGGCGACACGCTCGATGCGATCGCGAAGAACCCAACACTACGCGACCAGGCGAAGATCGACGCCGCGATCGACGCCGTCGGTGGGCTCTCCCCGTACCAGAAACGCTCTATGCGCATGGCCATTGTCGCGCGGATCAAGACCATGAAGCCGGAGGCTCAGAGCGTCCCGTACGGTCTCGGTCTCCTGGACCCGACCGGAGGCAGCACCGCCGGTGGCCCTTTTCACGCGGTACTCCGTGACGCGGCCGCGCGTAACGGCGTCCCCTTGAGCATCGCGCACGCGCTGATGGGCGACGAGTCGGGCGGCAATCCGAACGCCGTCTCGAGCGCGGGCGCCGTTGGCCTGCTGCAGCTGATGGGGCCGGCCGCGCAAGAGATGGGCGTGACCGATCGTCGCGACCCCGTGCAGAACATCAACGGCGGCCTCGGCTACCTCGCGAAACAATTTCGTCGTTTCGGGTCGTGGCCGCTCGCGCTGGCGGCGTACAACGCGGGCCCGGATAACGTCGCGAAGTACGGGATGCGCGCGCTACTGCAGCCCGGCGCCGATCCGCAGTACGTCTCGAAGATTCTCGGCAGACCGTAATGCCGTCCATTTTTGATCTCTCATCGCCGTCGCCACGCGACGATCAACCGAACGCGCCGGCGGCGCGAGCGAAGACGACGCGCACGTCCATCTTCGATCTCGCGATCCCCGCGGCGTCGGCGACGCGCTCGGTGAACCCGAGCGGCGGCAGCCGTCGCAGCATCTTCGACATCGCGACGCCGAAGCGCGACGACGCGGGCGTCGGTAGCGGCTCGTAACGAAACTCTCGCGTGTCGGCCAGCTGCTCGACGCGCAGCGCGCGCGATCGCAGGAGGCGATCTTCCACGGCGGATCGTCCGACGAAAACCGCAAGCGGCTTCGCGAGAAGCTCGGCATTGAGAGCGACTACGAAGACCCAAAGCTCTTCGGGGCGATCGCGCAGCCGGGATGGGCGACGCAGGCCGAGCGCGGACTCGTCGACGTCGCCGCAGATACGCTCACCGATCCGTTGACCTACGAGTCGCTCGGCACGGGAGCGCTCGCAAAGGTCGGCATCAAGGGCGTCGGCGCAGCGCGCGCGCTGCTGCCGCGCAACGCCGCGAATGTGGTCGACGCGCTCGCCGCACGCGCGCAAGACGTCTTCACGCACGGTGGCGCGGCGAAGCGAGCCGTCGGGCAAGAAGGACTCGATCACGCTATCGGCGCGATGTCGAAGCACGCGACGCGCGATCAGCTTCGAACGACTGTGCTTACAAAGCGCTTCGGCGCGATCCGCGGCGGCCTCAGCAATGACGAATGGGCGGATGTGCTGCGCATTCGCAACGGCGAGCTGCCGCACGGCGAGGTCCCGCCGGTCGTGCTTGAGCGGGCGAAAGCGCTGAAGTCGTTCACCGATCAGCTGCAAGAGTTGCGCGGCGGCGAGCGCTACCGCGAGAACTACATTCCGGGACTGCGCGACGCCGAAGAAGTCGCGACCGATCGCGCCGGCCATTCTCACAATCTTCTCGACCGGCCGCTCGACGTGCACGAGATCCAGCGCGATCGCTTCGCCGTCGATCCCGCGAGACTCGACGAGCACACCGCCGCGTTCCACGGTGCGATCCGCAGTGCATCGCGGCAGCAGATGGCGCGCGGCCTCGAGGAAGAACTCGGGGCGAAGTACGGACGCTTCGCTACCGCCACGGGTCCCGGCGCCGCGAAAGTGCCAGACGCCGTGCGCGCGCTGTTCGATCGTGCGAGCCCCGCGACGGGCGCCATGCGCGGCGATGGTCAGGTGCTAGGCGATGCATGGCGCGGCGTCGTGGGCCTCCCAAAGAGCGCGATCGTCGGCACGTCACCGCGGCACATCTTCAACATCGCCGACCTGCTCTCGCAGCACTCCGTCGCGGCGCTACCCGAGGCACTAGTCAACGCTGCGCGCATCTCGATGAAGCCGGCCGCTCGCGGGGACATTCTCTCCAAGGGCATCGAACTCGGCGCGATCTCGCCGTCGGCGGAACGCGACGCGCCGGTTGTAGACTTCCTCGGGAAGCTGGGCATCGTCGGGAAAGTCGCCGCGAAGCCGCTACGAGCGATGAATGATCTGACGTGGCACTTCGACGACGCCGCGGTTCAAGCGCTCGCGAAGAAGTACGAGAAGGCCGGTTACAAGGGCTACAGCGCCGGCCGCCAAGCGCGCCGCGATCTCGTTGACTACGAGCACGTCTCGCCGTTCACCAAGGCGTTGAAGAACGCCGCACCATTCGCAGTCTTCAATTCGCAGATCCCGGGCGCGGTCGTGCGCGCGATCGGCAAGGACCCGGCGCAGGCCGCCGTGCGGAATCGCCTCACCGACGGGCTCTACTACGGCGGCGAGGTTGACACACCCGACGGCAAACACATCCGGCTCTACAACCCGACTGCCGAAATCGGCCGCGCCGATCCCGCGGCTTTCGCGCGCAAGACGATCGCCGATCCTGTGCGCTTCGGCGTAGACTTCGCGGGCGCGACCGCCGAGGGCAAGAGGCACTTCTTCGAGTACGGGCACGACACGCACGATCCCAAAGAGGCCGCGAAGCTGTTGCTCAATGCGCTCCTCGGCGGCGTGCCCGGCGCGCGCGAGGCGCTACAGCAAAGCGGCGCCGGCGTCTTCAAGAAGCGCGATTGGGTGCGCGATCTCATCCAAGGATCGACCGGCGTCGGACTTTGAGTCGCAACGTCGAGTAAAGAAAGGCCCCGGGCGATTACTCGCTCGGGGCCCAACACCGCTTGCGCGGGGGTTTCGTATCCCAGCCGATGTTACCGACTCCCCGCTTTTGGCGCTACGGCCAATTTAACGGGTTATCTGCTATCAAGCTGCCTGCGTCCGCGATATCGCCAGGGTTGGCGATTCGGAGGCGAACCAACGCTTCAAGCGGTGTTTATTGCGCCCGGCCGGACTCGAACCGACATCTGAGGGATACGAAACCCCCGCCTTATCCACTTAGGCCACGGGCGCAAAGCCTAAGGTTTCACAGCGTTGAGCCCATCCGCCATCGCCTGAAATACCGGCCGAAGCATCTTTATTGCGGTTGGCAGGACGTCCTCGCCGAGCTTCGTGATGTGGAAGCTATATGCGATCGCGTCGGGAATCCGCTGATCGGTCTTCGTGGAGGGCTCCGAGATCAGATTCGTCTTGACGAACGTCTCGACGCACCCTTGCGCGTGGTCCCAATCCTCTACGTGAAGATGGCCCCATACGAGGGCGTGCGCCGTTAAAGCCGATTCGATCTCAGCGAGCAGCTGAAGTACATTTCGCGGCGGGCCCAGCTTCGGGACCTCGTCCAGCATGGATGCCACAAGCAACGCCGCGGTCATCACAGCGTTCTGTGAGACCTCTTTTTCCGTCGCAGCGTGAGCAATCCAGTTGCGAAGCTCGCTCGAGCCGCGCCAGAGAAGGCTATCGGTATCCCGAGGGACGGTTGGTGGAGAGGCGGATCGCACCTTTTTCGTACCCTTTCTCTTTCTCTGAATGATATCAATTTGGTCTGTCATGCGCTATCACTATCTTAGGCCGTCAAACCGCAGAATGCAATGGTCACGGGAGGTACGGGACGGACGGCCTTCATATCATATCGACAGTTGAAATGGAAGCCCTTAGGTCACAGGCGACACCTCAGAGACGTGAATCGTCTGCGGCAACAGCTGAAAAAAAGTTTTTGAGCGCTCCGACACCGTGCCGTTCCCAAGCCCGCCCGCCTGGGGGGCTCGCCCGGTTCCCAGCATCTCGCGGTATCGGCCGACGAGCAGTGCCGCGACGCGAGCCGGTTCGTACGCGTGCCAATCGATCGGCGCGAAGTCGCGACGGCGCCGGAGGAAGTCGTCGCGGATCTCGATCGTCAGCGCGATGCCGTCGCTTTCGATCGCGTACGAAAAGCGGCCCGCACCGTAGTCACGCGCGCGCCCGTCCTGCTCCACAGGCCCGCCGATCGCGTCTCGTAGAGCCGCGAAGACGTCTTCGATCCAATCGGCGTCGCCTTCGCTGCTCCGCGCGTTCGAGGCGCTATTCGTCGCGATCATCGCGCCGCAATTCGCCAGCCGCAAGGCATTGCGCTGCTATATTTAATGCACTACACTTATCGAATGGCAGCGCCTTCGAAACGCGGTCGTCCTCCGCTCGGTGACGCAGCGCGTGTCACGTTGAACGTTCGCGTCGCGCCGGCTACCGCCGAGGCGATCTTCGCGACTGCGGTAGATCGCGGGACGTCGCGCGGCGCGATCGTCGACGAGATCGTGACGCGCACGCTCCTTCGCAAGCGCAAAGCCTAACAACGCAGCGGCTCGGCGGTGCTGTAACACCCCGAGCCCGGCCACCGAAAGGGTACTAACGATGACCACCTCCGATTCCTTAATGCACGCCAAAGCCCCCGCGAGCGCAGACGACCGCATTGCAGCAGCGCTTCTCAAGATCGACGCTACGATCGGGCGTCTCGAGTCGCGAGTCGCCGCGAACCGCCTAGTTTCTGTGCGTCAACCATCCGCTGTCCAGGAAGCGGCTTGGCGCGAGGGTGAATTGCGAGACGACGCGGCGACGACGAAGGCGGTCGCGGAAGCCGGCCGCACCTTGCGCGATCGGCTTCCGGCGGTCGCCGACGAGCTGCAGCGGCTTAGCGAGACGATCCGCAAAGGACACGCGTCGCTCAAGGCGACTGCGTCGCTCGATTCGCTGACGATTGCTTTCGAGGCCCTTATCAACACGTGCGGCGTGCTCGGCCAAGACAGCTGCTGCGATCTCGGCCAGGCGGTCGACCTCGCGCGTGGCACAGCGTATGTGCAGCGCAACGGCGACGTCGCGTACGATCGCGGAACGAAGGTCGCGTCGTGATCGTGCTGCGCGACACCCCAGCCGCCCGCCGCTTCCTCGACATCCTGTACGAAGTCGCGTTGAAGAACCAGGCGCGAAAGGCCGAAGAGGCGGCTCGCGCGCAAGACGACGCCGCTGCCGACTGAGCCAAGTCGGCCGAGCATGAGAGACCCGCGTGAGCGGGTCTCTTTCGTTTCAGCCGGCGGTTTGCGAGCGCGCGATTGGCATGGGCCATCTTTTTCTTGCGGCGAAGCACGGCACGTGTCGCCTTCGTTATCACGCCGTCTTCGCGTTGCGATACTTGCGATCGGAATCGGATTCGCCGTCTTCGTCGCGTGGAACCCTAGCATCGATGCCGCGACGTGGGCCGAGCCGGTGCCAGTCGCGACCGGGAACGACATTCTCTCAGTAGCGCAGCGCGCGCAACCGCCGATCGTGCACGCGCCCTTGGGGCCGTTGCGACCCTTTCGGCCCCTGGCACTGGTAGTAGCGTTCACGATCGCGGCGCTACTGCTTGTGCCGCGATCTCACTCCTAGGCTGCAGTGTCGGCGGCGAAGCGGCGCCGCTGACGCCTTTGGTCACGCTGGTCACCTCTAGGTCACGTCTTGTGCGCACGACCGCGAACATCGACGAACATACCGGTGGAGCGGAAACGCCCGTCAGACCTGAGTCTACGGGCGTCTGCGAACAACTACGGTTGTCGGCGATTTACTCGTGATACGCATTTGAAGACCGAGCGAACCACCAGATCCGTACTCTCCCATCGGAGTCTTTGGTCTGCGGCGCGATCTTCGCACGGACCTTTGAAGTGCAGGACGCTATCTTTTAAGGCCGAGCGCGCGTAGCAAAGTGCCGCCAAGGTCGCCGCTTGCCTTTACGCCTGCGACATCCCGGACGCTGGCAGCAAGGCGATGTGGTTCGTCAGCGGCGACTTCGAAGTGCTGAAGCACAGCGTCGCCGGCCGGTTTTGCGCCGTTGCGCTCGGCGGTGCCGAGAGACGCCGGCGAGGAGTGTGGTGCTGCATCGTCGTGCACGAGCGGCTTTTCGGTGTAGCTGTGAACGCCCATTCCCTCGGAACCGTGTCGTGGCGGAGTCGCTAACGCAAATGCGTCGCGATTCTGCCCTGCCGGCGAGCCGGCATCGCGATACGCCTCGCGGGTCTCATGAACTCCGGCGAATCCATGCAAGACGTGCGGTTCGTTGACGACGTACGGTTCGTTCATGACATGCGACGCGCTATACGATTCCTTCGGAACGGGGTTTTCGGCGAGAGGCTCGGGCGGTAGCGGTTCGTCCTCCGGAGCGTGGACGCCACCGGTTGTTCGTGCGCGTCGTGAGACGCCATTGATGCCATTGCGGCATCGTGATCGCCGAACATCGTCGAGACGGCCGCGAACGAGACCAAAGCCGTGTTCGAGGGTCGCGGGGGCTCTTCCGAAGACGGTGCGATTGCTACGAGCGTGGATGCCGGCGCCACGAAATGGGCGACCTCGGGAACGGGAGCGTCTTCAAGCGCCGCGCGATATTCGTCGAGCGTCAGCGCGACAATTTCCAGCAGGCCGAGCGCTTCCGTTTCGTGCACCAGGGCGGCGGCCGTCTCGAAATCGATACCGCACCGAAGCGCTAGATCGTCGAGGCGGGTACGTCCGTCGGCCGCAAGCAGAAAGTGCCACTGCCACGGCCGCAATTGCATCGCCGCCGAGCGATCGTGGAACTGCCGGGTCCGCGCAATCGTATCGAATCGTAACAGCATCTTTGACTCCTGAAAACCCGCCCGATGCCTTGTGCTAAAGAACCTCGTCCTCTTCATTCGGTCGCCCGACACCAAATCTGAAGCCCATACAGCAACCGGGGCGGTAACGCCACGCGCGACGCGAAGGGCGGGCGCATGAACTCCCGGGCCCTCTTTCTGACGATCTTCGCGCTCCTCGCGGCAGCAGCCGCCGCCGTCTTTCTCGCAATCTCGATCGACCCGGAGATCTACGCCCCGGGGGCCGAGAAGCTGAGCGGGCACTTGGGCGTGCGCAATGCGGTGGGCGCGCACTTCCCGCAGATCTACGAGCACGACCTCTCGGCGGAGCGCATCCTGCGCAAGGTGTACAGCATCGGCGCGTTCGCAGTCGTCGGGTTCTTTGCCGCGCCGCTCTTCCCGCGCACCGCGCGCATTCGCGCGGGCGCGTTGCTCGTCGCCGCATTCAGCCTCGCGATCGAGATCGTGCAGCGATCGCACACGTACCACGAAAGTTACGCCTCGAGCCTGTTCGATCTCGCGTGCGGCGCCGTCGGCGGTGCACTGGGTGCGGCTGCCTGGACCGGCATGCGAGGTCTGGCCCGTCGCTTCTCGCGCGACGCCTCGTAACGAGAGAAAGTACCGGCCGGCCGCAGGGAACCCCACTTTGCGCCACAAAGCGCCATTCTTAATGGAAGTTCGGCAGGCGTTGGCGGATATCGCCGAAGTCCGTGGTCGACTCGCAACCGTGCAGCGCTTCGACGGCTATTCCGGCCCGGCCGCGATTGCAAGCGGGCTCGTGGCGATCGCCGCGGGCGTGGTGCAGGCCGTCATCGACCCCCAGCCGCGCTCCTTTGCCGAACGCCAAACGTACCTCGCTATCTGGCTGACCTGTTTGGGATTCGCCCTGACGCTCAACTACGGAGCGATCGTCGTGTGGCGAGCGCGCAACCGGGGCGCGCAGGCCGCGGTGCAGTTTCGCACCGTCGGCATGAGCATTCTCCCAGCGATCGCCTGCGGCGGCGTCGTGACGCTTGCGCTCGTGGCGCGCGGCCTCGACGAGCTGCTCCCGGGACTGTGGTGCGCGACGTACGCGCTCGGCCTGTTCGCGTCGCGCGCAATGGTGCCCCGCGACGTCGTGTTCGTCGCGGCCGCCTTCGGCGTCGCGGCGACGCTCCTATTACTGCTTCCCACGATCAATCCGCTCGGGTGGTGGATAATGCCCGCGGCCTTCGGCATCGGCCAAGTTATCATCGGTGCGACTGTGTGCGCCGATACTCTCCAAGAAGAGGAACGCATGTCATGAGATCCGGCGCCCCATTTGCCTACGAGGGCCTCGATCGACTCTTTCACGAGCGCGGCCGCCTCGCCGTGTGTACGTGCCTGATTGCAAACGCCGGCACGACGCGTTTCACCGCGTTGCAAGAAGCCTGCGGCCTAACGGACGGCAACCTCAACCGCCACCTTCATGCACTTGCGGAAACGGGCATCGTCGCGCTCGAACGCGTGCGCGACGGAAACCGTTATATTACGACGGTGCGCATCACGGCGGACGGCAAAGCTCGCTTCTTGGCCTACGTCGACGAACTCGAAGCGGTCGTGCGGGCGGTCAATGCGAACGAACCCGCGCGGAGCACGAATCCCGCCGGCTTACGACTGGCGACGCAGCCATGATCGCACGTCGCGCGACCGCTGCCGCGCCTCGCGCCGTCCCGCGCCACGTCGCCATCATCATGGACGGCAATAGGCGCTGGGCGCACGATCGCGGTTTGCCGTCGATTGCCGGGCACAGTGCCGGTGCCGTACGGCTGCGCGACATCGCTCGCGCTGCCGCCGGGCGTGGACTCGATATCCTTACGGTCTACGCTTTTTCGGAAGAAAACTGGCGGCGCGATGCGGGCGAGGTCGCGCTCCTGATGGATCTGGTACGCACCTTTGCCGTGCGGGAAGCGGCCGAACTACGCGCGGCCAATGTCCGCGTGCGCGCGATCGGGCGAACGGCAGCGCTTCCGGAAGCGACGCGGGTCGCAGTCGAAGCACTCGTCGAGGCGACAGCCGCGTGCGACGGTTTACTGCTCAATCTCGCCCTCAATTACGGCGCACGCACGGAACTGTGCGATGCGATTCGTGCGCTCGCGAACGACGTGCGCACAGGCGTTCTGCCGCTAGAGGCAATCGACGACGACGTCCTCGGCAACTACCTCTACACCGCGGGTCTGCCCGACCCGGACCTGCTCGTGCGCACCGGTGGCGAATTGCGCGTCTCCAATTTTTTGCTCTATCAGATCGCGTACACGGAACTCTGGGCGACGCGCACGCTCTGGCCCGATTTCGATGCGGCCCAGCTCGACCGCGCGCTCGACGAGTATGCCACGCGTCAACGGCGCTTCGGTTCCTAACGAGGTCCCGGCCGCTTCACGTCCCGGTGCCCCCGCAGGGATCGCGGCGAGCCGCAAGCCCGCTTCGGAAGGCGAAGCAACGGACTAGGCCCGCCCCCGAGCAAGGCGCTTTCCGCTCCGCAAGGCGCCCGAGCCCCCTTGGCGCCACCGTGCTTCGGCCACCCCCTTTTGAGCGGTTGCCGTCCGCCCGCGCGAACCGGCCCTCTCAGCGCTGACTTTTCTCGCATGGTATACTCTTCCGTGTGAAAACCCGGCCGGATATCCGTAACCTCGCCATCATCGCACACGTCGATCACGGCAAGACGACCCTCGTCGATGCGATGCTCAAGCAGAGCGGAGTGTTCCGCGAGGGCCAAGCCACGACCACGCGCATGATGGATTCGAATCCGCTCGAACGCGAGCGCGGGATCACTATTCTCGCCAAAAACACCGCGATCAAACACGGCGACATTAAGTTTAATATCGTCGATACGCCGGGGCACGCCGATTTCGGCGGTGAGGTCGAGCGCGTGCTGCAGATGGTGCAAGGCGTGTTCTTACTCGTCGATGCAGCCGAAGGCGTCATGCCGCAGACCCGCTTCGTGTTGCGCAAGGCGCTCGAACTCGATCTCAAGGTCCTGGTTGCGATCAATAAGATCGACCGCAAAGACGCGCGAGCGAGCGAAGTCGTCAACGAAGTCTTCGACCTTTTCATCGAACTCGGTGCCTCGGACGAGCAGGCCGAATTTCCGGTGGTCTACACCAACGGTCGCGCCGGCATCGCGAGGTACGAGCTAAACGACGACAATGGCGACCTCGAACCGCTCTTCGAGACGATCGCCCGCCACATTCCGGAAGCGCCTGCCGAAGACGGCGGCTTCCAAATGCTCATCTCGGCGATCGACCACAATAAATACGTCGGGCGCATCGGCATCGGGCGGGTGTTCCGCGGCAGTTCGAAGGTCAACTCGCCGATCGCGCGCATCGCCCATGACGGCTCGGTCGAAATGGGACTGCGGCTTACGAAGCTGTTGACGTTCGCGGGTTTGGAGCGCATCGAGGTCGACGAGGCGAGCGCCGGCGACATCGTATGCGTCTCGGGCATCGAAGGTCTCAATATCGGCGATACCATCGCAGACGCCCAGGCGCCCGAGGGCATCACCGCGGTTGCCGTCGACGAGCCGACCGTTTCGATGTTTTTCATGGTGAACGCGTCGCCGTTCGCGGGCCGGGAAGGGAAGTACCTCACGTCGCGGCAGATTCGCGAGCGTCTCATGCGTGAGCTCGAATCGAACGTCGCCCTACGCGTGGCCGATACCGAAAGCGCCGACACGTTCGAGGTCCGCGGCCGCGGCGAACTGCATCTTTCGATTCTCATAGAGAACATGCGTCGCGAAGGCTACGAACTCGCGGTTTCCAAGCCGCAGGTCATCATCACCGAACGCGACGGCGAGAAGTTCGAACCCGTCGAGTACGTCGTCGTCGACGTCCAAGAAGAATACGCGGGCGCCGTGATCGAATCGCTCGGCCGGCGCAAGGCGCAGATGTCCAACATGCTGACCGTCGGCGACTCGCGCCGCCTCGAGTACACGATGCCGACGCGCGCGATTTTCGGCTTGCGCGGCGAATTGCTCACGCTCTCGCGCGGTACCGCGATCATGTCGCACACGTACTACGACCACAAGCCCTTTAGCGGTGAACTTCCCGGACGCAGCGTCGGCGCGCTCGTGACGAGCGAGACCGGCATCACGACCGCGTATGCGATGTCCGGTCTGGAAGCGCGTGGACGCTTCTTCGTCGGCGAAGGCGTCGAGGTCTACGAAGGGATGATCGTCGGCCGCGCCAACGACGACAAGGACATCGCGCTCAACGTCGTCCGCGCTAAGAAGCTCACGAACATGCGCGCCTCGGGCACCGACGACAGCAATAAGCTTTCGCCGCCCGAAGAGATGTCGCTCGAACGCGCGATCGAGTTCATCGAAGACGACGAACTCGTCGAAGTGACGCCGAAATCGGTTCGGATTCGCAAGCGCATGCTGCTCGAGACCGACCGCTTGCGCAGTCGCAAGCGCGAGAAGGTGCTCGCCTAAGGCGCGCCGCCGAGCGCCGGCAACTCGGGAAACGTGGGCAAGCCGGTCGTGAACGTCAACTGGCCCGCCGCCTCGTCGTAGTCGACGTACACGTTTTGCCCGTCGCGCACTTCGCTTGCGAGGATCCGCCGCCCGAGCGGGGTTTCGAGCTCGCGTTGCACGGCTCGCTTCAGCGGCCTCGCACCATACACGGGATCGTAGCCGACCTTTACGAGATGTCGGCGCGCCGAATCGGAGATATCGAAGGTGATGCGCCGGTCGACCAGCCGCTCCCGCAGCCGTCCGAGTTGGATATCGACGATTTTTTCCAGCTGCGTTTCGGATAGCGCCTGGAAAACGACGATCTCATCGACACGGTTGAGGAACTCCGGCCGGAATTGTCGGCGCAGTTCGTCGAGCACGGTCGCGCGCATGATCGCGTACCCGGCACCGCCCTCACCTGCATAATCGAGGATGCGATTGGAGCCGATGTTCGAGGTCATAATGAGGATCGTGTTTTTGAAATCGACGACGCGGCCCTGACCGTCGGTGAGCCGGCCGTCGTCGAGGATCTGTAAGAACACGTTGAACACATCGGGCGCGGCCTTCTCGATCTCATCGAAGAGCACGACGGAGAAGGGGCGCCGCCGCACGGCCTCCGTGAGCTGCCCACCTTCGTCGTAGCCGACGTACCCTGGCGGTGCGCCGATGAGGCGTGAGACCGAGTGTTTCTCGCCGTACTCCGACATATCGATGCGCACCATCGCGCGCTCGTCGTTGAAGAGGTAGCCTGCGAGCGCCCGCGCGAGTTCGGTCTTTCCGACGCCCGTGGGTCCGAGAAAATGAACGATCCGATCGGGCGGTTCGGGTCGGATAATCCGCTCCGGGAGCGGATGATCGCTTCGGCCACCGCGGTAACGGCCTCATCTTGCCCGATGATGCGCTCGTGCAACTCTTCCTCGAGCCGCAAGAGCTTGCGCATCTCGCCTTCGAGCAGTTTGGAAACGGGAACGCCGGTCCAGCGGCTGACGACGGCAGCGATGTCCGCCTCGTCGACCTCCTCTTTGAGCAAACACGGCGCGCCGTCTCCGCCGAGCGCGGCTTCGGCAGCAATGAGCCGCCGTTCGAGATCGGCCAGCTTTCCGTAACGCAATGCGGCGACGCGATTGAGATCGTATTGCCGCTCCGCCTGATCGATTTCCGTCTTCGTGTGGTCGATCTGTTCGCGCAGCTCGCGCAAGCTCTTCACCGCGGCTTGTTCGGCCTGCCAGCGCGCTGAGATGCCGTCGGTTTGGGACCGTAGTTCCGCTATCTCTTTTTCGATGTTCGTCAGCCGCTGTTTCGAAGCTGCGTCCTCTTCCTTGCGCAGCGCCTCCCGCTCGATTTCGAGTTGCATGATGCGCCGTGACGCTTCGTCGAGTTCTTGCGGCATGGAGTCGATTTCCGTGCGCAGCTTCGCACCGGCTTCGTCGACGAGGTCGATGGCTTTATCGGGCAGGAAGCGATCCGAGATATACCGGTTCGAAAGCACGGCGGCCGAAACCAGCGCCGAATCTTTGATCCGTACGCCGTGGTGAAGTTCGTAGCGCTCGCGCAATCCGCGCAGAATCGAAATCGTATCCTCGACGCTGGGTTGATCGACGAAGACCGGCTGAAAGCGCCGTTCGAGCGCCGCATCTTTCTCGATATACCGGCGATGCTCGTCGAGCGTCGTCGCGCCAATGAGGTGCAGTTCGCCGCGCGCGAGCATCGGTTTGAGCAGATTGCCCGCGTCCATCGCGCCTTCAGCCTTGCCCGCTCCGACGACGTTGTGCAGTTCGTCGATGAACAGCAATACCGCACCCTCGGACTGCTGCACGTCCTTGAGCACGGCCTTGAGGCGCTCTTCGAATTCGCCGCGGTACTTAGCGCCCGCGATGAGCGCCCCCATGTCGAGTGCGATGATGCGCTTGTTCTTCAGCGACTCCGGGACGTCGCCGCGCACGATGCGCTGCGCGAGCCCCTCGACGATCGCCGTCTTGCCGACGCCGGGTTCGCCGATGAGCACCGGATTATTTTTGGTACGCCGCGAGAGCACTTGGATGACGCGCCGGATTTCGTCGTCGCGGCCGATGACCGGATCGAGTTTGCCGGCCTCCGCAGAGCGCGTGAGGTCTTGGCCGTAGCGTTCGAAGGACTGGTACGTGCCCTCAGGGTTCTGCGACGTCACGCGCTGATTGCCGCGCAGATCGCGCAGCGCCGCGAGCACTTTGTCGCGATCGAGCCCCGCATCGCGGAGCAACCGCGCGGCGGGGCCTCCATCCTCGAGCATTGCGAGCACGAGGTGTTCGACCGACACGTATTCGTCGGTCAGTTTCGAGGCTTCATCGCCCGCGCGCACGAGCGTCCGCGTCGCGCGGCCGGCGAGTTGCGGGGAGAACTCGTTCGTGCCTCCCAGGCGCGGCAGCGCCGCGACCGCCGCCTCGACCCGCGACGTAAACGCCGGAACGTCGATGCCGGCCTTTGCAAGCAGCGCCGGGACCACGCCGCCATCCTGGCCCAGGAGCGCGGCGAGGACGTGCTCCGTCTCGACGTTGGAGTTGCGTTCGCGTAATGCCCGAGAAAACGCATCGCTCAGCGCCTCGCGTACGCGCTCGGTCATCTTATCAGCGTTCATTGCATCGACTATAACCGGTAAAGGGTGCGGGAACGTTGCAGGCAAGAACGCGGGATGCGTAGCGACGGACCCGCCGGGCCGGAGATCGCGGAGGGTGCCTGCCACGCGTACTTCATTTACGACGTGGCGGACAGCATCGATCTCGCGCGCCTGGTAAGCATCGCGGGCGAAGGGCTCGCCCGAGCGCCGCTCCAATTACGCCGGGAGGCATCGTCGGGCTCGATCGCATTCGAGACGGAACCGATCGTAGCTCGCTTGCCCTCGCGCGCCGGCTTTGCGCTGCGCTTAAAAATTTTCGATTATGGCGTCGTGTCGATCCGCGTCTCGACGCCGTGTGCCGGGCCGTGGCCGGCGTATGCTGAGGTGGCGCGTCGCTTCCGTGCCGACCACGCGCTGCCGGCGCTGGCCGCCACGACCTTGCAGCGCGTGTTACCCGAGATCGGCCACGCGCTCGACGAACCACACGCCTTGCTCGTCGAGGATTACTTTGTCTTCGAGGTCGAGGCGTTCGCCCGGCCCGTCGCGGGCGAACGCCTTTTGACCGAGCACGCGAGCGACCTCGCGCGCCTGATGCTTTGCGAGGAGCGCCGCATCACGACGTCCGAGACGCTCGAAGCGTTGCGCGTCGCGTTCGCTTACTTCGAAGACGACCTCGCCATCGTCGGCTGGGATACGGCGTTTGTCTACGATCGCCGGGAAAGCACGAACGCGACGCTCGACATCCTGGAGTTCGCGAACACGCAGCTCGTAGAGCTCCGCACGTACGACAAACGCCTGGACGGCGAACTCGACACGATCTACGCCCTCGAACCCAAACGCCCCACGCGCCGCTTCGGGCGCCGCCAAGCGCAAGACGCCGCGGACCGGCTGCGCTATCTCATCGTCGATATCGCCGAGCTCACCGACCGTTCGTCCAACGCCCTCAAAATCACGGGCGACGCGTACTACGCACGGCTCTACCGTGGAGCGGCGGGCCGTTTGGGACTCCAAGACTGGCAGAAGCAGATCGATTCAAAACTCGAAACCGTCGACGAGATGTATCGCTTCTTTACCGATCAAGCGCAGGCCGCGCGCAGCGAGTTTCTCGAGGTCGTCGTGATCGCACTCATCGCGATCGAGATCGTGCTCGGCGTCTTCACGTTGCGGCACTGAGTTCAGCGTTGCGGCGGCGTGATGCGTAAGAGCCGCACGTCCCCCGAACGAATCGTCACGCCCGTGGCGTCGAACCACTCGAGCAGCGGAACGGCGAATTTACGCGACGTGCCTACGAGGTCCCGGAAGCCCGCCATGGTGATCTGCTTGTCGCGACGCAGTGCCGCTTCCAGTCTCCCGCGCACCTGCGCGATCTGCGCGCCGCGATACACCGCATCGTGAATTTTCACGAGGGCGCCGCCGGTAAGCAGCGTGTCGAGCGCCTGCGGCAAGCCGACGATCTTCGCGCTGCGAATTGCGGCCTGCAGCTCGTCGTAGGCAACGGGAACGAGCTGCGCCGCATCGCCCGCGCCGAAGATGCGGTCGAAGAAGGCGCGTTGTTCGGCGCTGAGCTGCGGCACGAACTCGAGCGTCGCGTAGTAGCCGCTACGGTACGCAAGCGTACCCTCATCGACGGCGACCGCCAAGACGCGCCCGAGCGCCGCTTCCGCGATGCCCAGCACGCGTGAAAGCGCGAGTCCCGTGACGCCGGCGAGCCACGGCATTTCGCCTTCGCTCGCACGCAGTCGCTCGCGCGCGCGTGCCACGAGCGCCGCGGCCAGATGCGCGTCCACATAGGCCGGCGGTTTGGCAAGGCGCACGGCCCGCCCGTCGTCCGCCAAGCGCGCCAGGACCGTCTCTGCGACGTCTTCGCGCACGTTGGCGGCCGCCCCGACCTGCGCCGCGGTCGCGCCCGCAACCTCCGCAGCGCACAGCGCCGCGACCACCGCGGCAACGACCGGATCCTCGTCACCGCCTTGGGCCGGCGCGGTTGCGTCGACGCCGGCTATCGTCCCGCCGCCGAGCAACGTCTTGGGAGATAGGCGGCGCACCACGAACGCTGCACCGGGAAAGACGACGGTCGGCTCGCGCAGGAAGAGTTTGGCTGCGACGTCGGTCGGGTCGGCCGGGACGCGCTCGAAGACGAGGGTGCCGATGATCTCCGCAGCGCCAAGATACGCGCGCACGGGCATGCGCCGTTTGAGCAGCCCGAGCGCTGCGGGCAACGCGCGGAAGCGCACCTCGACCGCAGAGCGCGTCGCGAACTGCGGGCTCGCGAGCACCGCACCGCGCGCGATTTCGTGCGTATCGACGCCCGGCAGGTTGACCGCGACGCGCGATCCGCCGCTGACGTCGTCGCGTTTCTCGCCGAAGACTTGGAGACTGCGCACGCGCACTTCGCGGCCGAGCGGCGCGAGCGCGAGTTGGTCGCCTACCGCGATGCGGCCCTGCATGAGCGTTCCGGTCACGATCGTCCCGTGGCCCGGCAGCGCAAAGACGCGATCGATCGGCAGATACGCGGGCGCTCCGGGTGCGCGCGGTGCGAGCTCCGCGAGCGCCGCGTGGATCGCGTCCCGTAGCCCCGGCATTCCGTCACCCGTGACGGTCGACACGGCGGGCATGGGAGCGTCCGCGGCGATCGTGCCGGCGAGCGCCTCACGCACGAGTTCGCGCGCGAAGGCAAGTTCCTCGGCGTCGACGGTGTCGGATTTCGTCAGCACGACGATCGTCTTCTTGACGCTCAAGTACTGAAGGATCGCGAGGTGCTCGACGGTCTGCGGCTTGGGGCCTTCGTTTGCCGCGATGACGAGCAGCAGCAGCTCCATGCCCGCCGCACCCGCGAGCATGTTGTGCAGGAAGCGTTCGTGACCCGGCACGTCGACGATGCCGGCTTCAAGGCCATCGTCGAAGCGAAGGTGTGCGAAGCCGAGATCGAGCGTCATGCCGCGCAATTGCTCTTCGATCCAGCGGTCGGGATTGGTCCCCGTTAGCGCGCGCACGAGCGACGATTTACCGTGATCGACGTGGCCTGCGGTCCCCAGGATGTGCATTGCCTAGCCGAGCGCGGACTCGACGGCGCGCGCGAGTTCGGATTCGCGCTCCGGCGGAATCGTGCGAAAGTCGACGAGCACCGCATCGCCCTCGACGCGCGCAACGACTCGCGGCGTTCGTTCGCGCAGCCGCGCCGCTAGAGCGTTGGGATTGGTGCGCCCGTCGCGGAGGGCCAGCGCGTACGAGGGAATCGTCGCCGTCGGTGCGGACCCGCCGCCCGCGTAGGCGAACGTTTCCGCACTCGACGCGCGCCGCCCGGCCGCGTTGCCGAGGGCGGCTATGAACGCATGCACGCGCGAGCGCAGTTCGTCGCGTGTCGGACGCAGCATCGCGTAGAAGGGGATGCGTTCGTGACCGTCAGGCTGCAGGTACAGCCGCAGCGTAGCGCCGAGCGCCGCCAGCGTAGCCTTATCGACGCGTAGCGCCCGCAGCAGGGGGTTCGCGCGCATGCGCGCGATCGCGCTTGCGGTACCGACGACGATGCCCGCCTGCGGGCCGCCGAGCAGCTTATCGCCGGAAAACGCGACCATATCGATACCGTCGGCGACGGCTTCGCCGACGGTCCGTTCGTGCGGTAAGCCGTAGCGCGCCAAATCGACGAGCACGCCCGAGCCGAGATCCTCCACCGTCGGCACCCCAACGCGTTTGCCCAGCGCCGCAAGGTCGGCCGCGGCTACGTCGGCGACGAAGCCCTCGATACGGTAATTCGATGTGTGGCTGCGCATGAGCAGCGCGGTTTCCACGCCGAGCGCGCGCTCGAAATCGAGCAGGTACACCTTATTGGTGGTCCCGACCTCGACGAGCGTCGCGCCGCTGCGACGCAAGACGTCGGGCAGCCGGAAGCCGCCGCCGATTTCCACCAGTTGATTGCGCGAGACCACGACCTCGCGACCGGGCTTGCCCGGAGTCGTCGAACGCGCGAACGTGTCGAGCACGAGCAGAATGGCGGCCGCGCAATTATTTACCACCAAAGCGTCGGCGGCGCCCGTCGTTGCGCGAAGCAGCGACGTCACGCGTGCATAGCGCGACCCGCGCGTGCCACCGGCAAGGTCGAATTCGAGGTTCGAATAGCCGCCCGCAATCTCGCGCATCGCGGCGAGCGCTTCGGGCGCGAGCGGCGCGCGCCCGAGATTGGTGTGCAGCAAGATGCCGGTGCCGTTGAGGACCGCGACGAGCCCGTCGTTTTCCTCGCGCGCGAGTCGCGCGCGCACGCGCCCGAGCATTTCGTCGTAGCCGGGCACGTGCGCGGCCTCGCGCGAGACACGCGAGCGAACGTCGCGCAGAACGTCATCGACCGCCGTTTTCACGGCGGTCGTTCCGAAAAGCGCTGCGTACCCCGCCACGTCCGGCTCGTCGAGGAACCGGTGCATCGCGGGCAGGTCGCGTAGGCTCACACCCCGCCGGAGTCGGCGCTACGCGGCCGCGAGATGTCGCGAGAGCATCTCGGTGATTTTCTGCTCGGGTACGAATCCAACGATCCGGTCGACGGCTTCGCCGCCCTTATACAGAATGAGGCACGGGATACCTTGGACGCCATACTTGCCGGCAATGCTCGGGCTTTCGTCCGTATTGAGCTTAACGAATTTTGCGCGTCCGGCGTGCGCTGCGGCAACCTTCTCGACCACGGGCGCCAGCATGTGGCACGGGCCGCACCAGGGAGCCCAAAAATCGACGAGAACGGGTTGGTCGCTCGTGAGAACGTCCGCTGCAAACGTCGCCTGCGAGACCTCGGGGAGTGCACTCATGGGTATGTATAAACCTCCAGCTCGTTGGACCGCCCCGTTCTTGCCGCGGTTGCGCTTCGCCGGCGCGCTAGCGCTGGCCGCGGCCATCGCGGCCGGGACGCTGCCCGCGTCCGCCGCGGGGAGTCCGATCCGCGTGCTCGTGTGGGCACCGGTCGCCGAGGCCGCGCGCGAAACGATGTCGCAGGCCCTGTGGACCAAGTACGTCGACGCGTACGTCGGTGGCAACGTCCTTCCCCACGCCGGCCCGAGCGAACCGACGCTCGCCGATTGCCGCAAAGCGGGCGCCGACTACGCGGTCGTCGCGCCGTTCGAGCTGCGGCCTCATCTGCCCGGCATGCAGAATGCGAGCGGGCGCATTGCGGCGCGAACGCATGTCGTCGTCACCAACTGCATTACCGGCACGACGTCGCTCGATCAACCGATCGCCCTCGTGAGCGACACACCATCGAATGCGAGCGACGGCGATTTCGAAAGCGCGCCGGAGATTACGTGGGCGCACGGGGTCCCGGCCGCGCTCGCCAAGGTGCCGCTCGTCTTCGAACGAGTTGCGAGGATCTTTTCGCTTAGCGCACCGCTCGCGCTCGTCGACATGAAGCTCGGCAGCGTCCGCGTCGGCGACGGCCTGCGGGATTTCGCGTACGCCGATCATCGCATGCGCGCTACGCCGATTCTCATGACGGTCACGCAGGTCTTCGAGAAATACCTCGAGGTGCTATTCCCCAGCAACGGCGACCGGCCCAGCCTCGGCGACCTCGTCGAACCGCTCCCGAAAAGCGCGCAGCCGCAAGCGGTGGCGTCGCCCCCCGCGACCCGCTGAGGCGCAGCCTATTCTTCACCGGTCGCTTCGCCCTCGGCCGCTTCCTCGTCGGTGGATTCTTCGTCGGTCGATTCGTCGTCGACCGTCGCGGCCTCGGCGACGACGGCCGGAGCAACGCCGACGATTGCGGGAGCTTCGCCCGTGATGTCTTCGATCTGCGCGGACTGCACGCCGAGGTTCGTGATCGCGATGACTTCGTCGCCCGGCTCGAGCCTTTGCAGACGGACGCCTTTGGTCGCGCGGCCTGCCTTGCGGATGTCGGAGACGCGGATGCGAATGACCTGATTGCCGGAGGTCATCAGCAATACTTCGTCGCTCTCGTTGACGAGGATCTGGTCGACGACCGAGCCGATGCCCTTATCTTTGGCGAACGCTTTGACGCCTTTGCCGCCGCGGGAGGTGTGACGGTATTCCTCGATCGGCGTGCGTTTGCCGAAGGCGAGTGACGTGACGACGAGCACCTCGCGGCGCTCATGCTCCACGACGTCCATCGCGACGACCTCGTCGCCTCGCGTGAGCGTGATCGCGCGAACGCCGCGAGCGTTGCGGCCCATCGGCCGCACGTTTCTCTCGGGAAAGTGGACCGCCATGCCCTCGCGCGTACCGAGAATGATGTCGGCCGACCCGTCGGAAAGATCGACACTCAGCAATTCGTCTTTCTCGTCGAGTCCCGCGGCATTGAGGCCGCTGCGCCGGATGTTCGCGAATTCTTTGAGCGATGTTTTCTTGATAACACCGCGTCGCGTGATCATCACGAGATACTTCTCGTCGACGAAATCGCGAACCGGGAAGACGGCCGTCACGACCTCGCCGGGCGGCAACGTCAGCAAATTGACGAGCGCCGTCCCGCGCGACGTGCGCGACGAATCGGGAATCTCATACGCGCGCAAGCGATACGCGCGGCCCTTGTTCGTAAAAAACAAGACGAACTCGTGCGTCGTCGCCGTAAAGAAATGCTTGACGACGTCTTCGGTTTTGAGCCCGGCGATGCCGATGACGCCGCGTCCGCCGCGATTCTGCGCGCGGTAAGTCTCGACGCCGATGCGCTTGATGTAGCCGCCGACCGTCGAGGTCACGAGGACGGCGGCGTCCGGGATGACGTCGAGCATGTTGAGCTCGTCTTCGAGCGGCACGATCGTCGTGCGCCGCTCGTCACCGAAGCGTTTCTTGATCTCCTGGCAATCCGCGGCGATGATGGCGACGACGCGCTCCTCGCGTGCGAGAATGTCCTCGAGATCCGCGATGGTCGTCAGCAGCGCGTTGTACTCGTCCTCGATCTTCTGGCGCTCGAGACTCGTCAGCGTCCGCAGACGCATGTCGAGAATGGCGTTGGCCTGCACGGCCGTCAGCTTGAAGCGTTCGACGAGACGTTCGCGCGCGGACTCCGTCGAATCGCTCTCGCGAATGATGCGGATGACCTCGTCAATGTTGTCGAGGGCGATCCGGAAGCCTTCGAGGATGTGCGCCCGGTCGCGTGCTTTGGTGAGTTCGTACTCGGTCCGGCGCCGGATAACGGCCTTGCGATGGTCGATGAAGTGGACGAGCATCTGACGCAAGCCGAGAACTTGCGGCTCGAGGGTCTGGATTACGCCCGCGACGGGCGACGGTGCGGGCACGAGGGCGAGCATGTTGAAACCGAAGCTCGATTGCAGCGGCGTATGCTTGTAGAGCTGGTTGAGCACCACGCTCGGTGTTGCGTCGCGCCTGAGATCGACGACGATACGGATGCCCTTGCGGTCGCTCTCGTTCGTAAGCCCGGCAATCCCGGGAATCGACTTCTCCGCGTACGCTTCCGCGATCGCCTCGACGATGCGCGCGGTCGTTACCTGGAACGGAACTTCCGTGATGACGATCTTGTAGCGGCCTTTGTCATCGATGATCTCGGCTTTACCGCGCATCACAACCGACCCGCGGCCCGTGCGGTAGGCGGTGCGGATGATCTCCCTGCCCATGAGCACGCCGCCGGTCGGAAAATCCGGCCCTAATACGATGTCCGCAAGCGCCTCATCGATGGCTTCCGGTTCGTCGGTCCCGTGCGCGACGAGGTGCGCGATCGCGTCGCAGATCTCGCCGACGTTGTGCGGCGGGATGTTCGTCGCCATACCGACTGCGATGCCCGACGACCCGTTGACGATGAGCTGTGGAAGGCGCGCCGGAAGGTCGACCGGCTCCGTCCCCTGATTGTCGAAATTGGGGGCAAAATCGACCGTGTCTTTGTCGATATCGGCCAGCATCTCCATCGCAATGCGCGCGAGCCGCGCCTCGGTGTAGCGGTAGGCCGCCGGCGGATCTCCATCGATCGAGCCGAAATTCCCGTGCCCGTCCACGAGCGGATAGCGCAGCGTAAAATCTTGCGCCATGCGCACGAGCGCGTCGTACACCGATGAGTCGCCGTGCGGGTGGAAACTTTTGAGCACCTCACCGATCACGCCGGCGCTTTTGCGGTGCTGCTTATCGGGCGTCAGGTTCATGTCGCGCATCGCGTAGAGGATGCGGCGCTGGACGGGCTTGAGGCCGTCGCGGACGTCGGGAAGCGCGCGCGATGCGATGACCGACATCGCGTACGAGAGATAGCTCTCGCGCATCTCGTCTTCGACGTTCACTAGTGAGACTCTATCGTGCTGTGTCGGTTCCAATGCCTAGTCCAATAACGAATGCACGCCTAACGAATGCACGCCGGCGCCCCACGCGGGGCGTCCGCCGCCGGGCCGGCGAATGGCCGGGGATGCTCAGCGGATCTGCGGCCGCGGTTTGATCACTGCGCCCACGAGAAATCCAACGATGCCGCCGACGAAGGCGCCGACGATCGCAATAAAGACGATTTTACTGCCGATTCCGCCGCCGTGTGAGCCCAGTGAGAGAAAGCGCGCCGTCACGAAAAAAGCTTCGAAGAGCGCGGCGACGACAGCCGCAACGACGCCCGTAATAATGCCGACCAAGACGTCGTTCGCTCTCCACCACATCCCGGCAAGGTTCGCGGCAGCCTCCGGGACATCTTGTTTTTACCGCTCGTGCGCGCGACCGTAGCGGATCTTGCCGCCCTCGATGCACTCGCGACCAGTTTCGCAGACAGCTTGCGTCCGGGCGATGTCGTGGCGCTCCGCGGCGAGCTTGGTTCGGGGAAAACGACCTTCGTCGCGGCGGTCGTGCGCGCGCTTGGCGGTACGGCCGACGTCGCGAGCCCAACCTTTACGTTCTGGCACCGCTACGGGGGCACGCCGCCGGTCGAGCATCTCGACCTCTACCGCATCGAGCGCCCCGAGGAGGCGGTCGAACTCGGCCTCGAGGACGCCCTCGGCGCCCCCGGCATTGCGTTCGTGGAGTGGCCGGACCGGTTGCCCGGTTTCGTGCCGCCGCACGCCATCGCCGTGACGCTCTGGGGCTCGGGCGCCGCGCCGCGCACCGTGGAGATCGTTCGGCCGTGATGTGGCTGGGCCTCGACGGCGCGCTCGGCGCGTTCTCCGCGGCCTTCGTCGCGAGCGACGGCACCACAGCGGCTCGCACCGCGATGGCGTCGGGCAACGACGCGCTCGAACGCGGGCTCGCGCTCCTCGACGAGGTCCTGGGCGACGTGCCGCTCGCGGCACTTGGCGGGCTTGCGGTGGGCACGGGGCCCGGCGGGTTTACCGGACTACGGATCGCGCTCTCCTATGCCAAAGGCTTGGCGTTCGCGGCGGGCCTGCCGCTGGCGGGCGTGTCCTCGTACGACGCGCTTACGCCGCTCGGCGTGAGCGAGACGCACGTGACGTTCGTCCATGGACGGGTGGGCATCGCATGCGCGCGACTGCGCATCGCAACCGGCGGCGGGTGGACCGAGCGGATCGCCTGCGGGACCTACGCGGACATCGCGGCCGCGCTCGCGGCAGTCCTGCCGCCGAAGACGCGGGTTGTGGCGTACGGCAACGCGGAGGGCGCGGCTTCGACCCTTGGCGAACGCGCCCAAACCGTGTTTCCCGCCACCAACGACGTGGTCGTCCCGGCCCTCGCCGTCGTCCGGTACGCAATCGCCGCCGGTTCTGCAGGTAATCCGCACGCGCTCCGCGCCGACTACGGCGAAGCGCACTACGCCGAGCGTCCCGCCGGGACGGCCGCTTTGCGACCCGCATAACGTGCGTGCCGACCTCGAGCCGCGCGCCGCGGGACGGCCCGAACGCCTGACGATCTCGCGCATGACGCAAGCCGACATTCGCGCCGTCATGCGCATCGAAGCGCTGTCGTTCACGACGTCGTGGCCGACGAGCGCATTCACGAGCGAGCTTTCCGATAACAAGCTCGCGCATTATTTTGTCGGCCGCGTCGGGGATCCGCGTACGGGCGATATCGTCGCGTACGGCGGCATTTGGGTGATCCTCGAGGATTCGCACATCACGACGATCGCCGTGCACCCCGACTGGCGCGGCAAAAAGTACGGTGAGGAACTACTCATCCATCTCTTGCACGAAGCGATCGAACGCGGCGCTTCGTGGATTACGCTCGAAGCCCGCGAATCGAACCTCGTTGCCCAAAATCTCTACAAGAAATACGGCTTCACGATCGTCTCGACGCGCCGCGCATACTACAGCGACAACGGTGAGAATGCGGTCGTGATGTGGGCGGGCCACCTGCGCGGCGAGCTGTATCGCAATCGGCTCGCGACCCTAGGCCGGGAACTCGACGCTGAAGTCGCCCGCGACCGCTAATCTCGGCGCCGCGCCGACATTCGCCGCCCTGGCGCGCGCCGTGCGCGCCGAGCTCGCCCAGGACCATCGCTACGCGCACACCGTCCGCGTGGCGCGGCTCGCGGACCGGCTCGCGCAGCGCCACGGCGAAGATCCGGCTCGCGCGCGCCTGGCCGGCATGCTGCACGATCTCGCACGGCTCTGTCCGGCCACAACGCTCGTCGCAGAATGCGAACGTCGCGCGATGCCGATCGACGACTTCGAAGCGCGGCACCCCATCGTGCTCCACGCGCGGCTCGGCGCCGAACTCGCGCGGGAACGGTTCGGCGTACGCGACGGGGCCGTGCTGCAGGCGATCGCCCGGCACACCGTCGCCGCGGCGGACATGTCGCGGCTCGACGCGATCCTTTTCCTCGCCGACGGACTCGAACCGGGTCGTAACTTCGCCCAACGCGAAGCCCTGGAGACTCTCGCGTTCGCCGACCTCGACGGCGCGATGGCCGCCCTCCTGCGCTCGACCCTTACCTATCTCCTCGGCCGCCAACTCGAGGCCGCTCCCCAAACGCTCGCCGCCCTGCACACCTACGTTCTGCGAAGGAGCCCACTCTCTGCCTGACCTCATCGATCTCGTGCGCGAAGCCGCACTCGACCTCAAAGCCGACGACGTCCTCACCTTGCCGCTCGAGGGCCGTACGATCGTCGCCGACGCGTTCGTGATCGCGACCGGCCGCTCGAAGATCCAGACCCGTTCGATCGCGGACGCGATCGTCGCGAGCGCCCGCGCGGCCGGCTTCCCGGTCGCGCGCACCGAGGGCTACGCAGACGGCGGTTGGATACTCATCGACCTCGGCCCCATCGTCGCTCACATCTTTACGCCGGAGCAGCGTGCTTTCTACAACTTGGAGCGCCTGTGGGGCGTCCCCGACGCGCAGGCGGTGCGAACGTCGTGAAAGTCCGTACCCGCCGCGAGCGCAAGCTCAAAGATACCCTCAAGAAGGCGGCGATTTGGGCGTTTATCGGGATCTTCGTGCTTAGCATCGTCGGGGTTGCAATCGTCACCGTCTCGCGGTGATGGAAACAAACGACCGGCATTGGGGTATGGAGACCCGTGACCCAACAGAAGGTGCCCATGAACGTCGTCCGTGCGCTCGTCGCATTCGTCCTTGCGCTGATCTCCGTCGCAGCGCCCGCCTCAGCGCGCGACGCATTCGTGCAGGACGGCGCCGGCCTTTTCAGCGCCGCAACCGTTTCAAGTCTAAACCGTACGATCTCGGACTTTAACAGTACGACCGGTAAGGAAGTCGTCGTCGTTACCGTGCCGTCGCTCGACGGTCAGACCGCCCAAGCCGTCGCCGAAAAAGCGTTCGCCCAACAGCAGGTCAACGGCGTGATGATCTTCCTCGCGAAGGCGGAGAAGAAAGACGGCGTCATCGGCGACGCCGCCTCGCGCAAGTTCTTCCCGGCGGGCTCGTTCGACACCATCCGGCAGGCGATGCGCGGGTATTTCCGCCAGGGTGATTTCGATACCGGCGTCACGACCGGTGTCAATCTGGTTATTAATGATTATCGCGGTCATCAGTCCTCGCTCGGAGGCGCCACGCGGCATCGTCGCGAGCTGGCCCCGGCAGCGAGTTCGTCGTCCTTTGGAGGTGGTATGTCGCTCTTCTGGTTGATCCTCATCCTCATCGCGGGGTTCCTCATCATCCGTGCGATCTTCCGCGCGATGTCACGGCCGCGCACGATGCCGCCCGGCTACGGCGGTCAGCCCGGCTACGGTCCGGGCCCAGCCCCCGGTTACGGCGGCGGCATGATGGGCGGCGGCGGTGGCGGCGGCTTCTTCAGCGGCCTCTTGGGCGGCCTCGGCGGCGCTTTCCTCGGCAACGAACTCTTCGGGCGTCATGACGGGGGCGGCGGCTACGACCAGTCGGGCATTGCCGGCGGCGACGCGGGCGGGTCCGCGGACGCGGGCGGCTGGCAGTCCGACGCCGGACAGGTCGACACCAGCAACGCCTCTTTTGGCGACTATGGGTCTTCGGGCGGCGGCTTCGACTCCGGCGGCGGGTTCGATAGCGGCGGCGGCGGCGGTGGCGGCGACTCAGGCGGCGGCTGGTAGAGACTTCTCCGCGTCGGCGGAACGAGGCGCCCGGAGCAATCCGGGCGCTTTGCCGTTTGAGCGCCGCAGCGGGGGGCATAACTCGGGCATGGGCTACGAAATCGGGACCAAAGAACTCGCGGCGCAGACCGTGACGAGCATGCGGCGACGCGTCGCTCTCGCCGACCTCTCGCCGTTCATCGAGCAAGCCATTGCCGAAATGCGCGGCATGCTGCGCGACGCGGGGGTTCCCGAAGCAGGCGCGCCGTTCGTAATCTTCCACGACAAGGTCGTCGAGGATCACGACGGGGAGGTCGAGGTCTGTATGCCGTGCGCTGCGTCGGACCTCGACGAGGGCGTCGTGGAACGTCGCGAACTGCCCGCGGCCCGCGTCGCGTTCGCACGCGTTCCCTCCGAGAGCGCCCGCTATCCCGAAATCATCGGCGCGTACGATGCCGTTGCGGACCGTATCGTGCGCGACGGATTTCTCCTGGGCGACGCGCCGCGCGAAATCTACGACGGTGAGGCGACGGAGGTCGTGTGGCCGATCGGCGGCAGCGCGGAAGACACTCACGCTACCGTAAAGTAACGTACGGTCCTAAAGCATCGACTTTCGCGATGGTCATACCACCGACCTCGAGGAGGTCATCGAGCGACGCGAATGGACCGCTCGTCTTGCGCACGACGACGATACGCTCGGCGAGTGCGGGCCCGATACCCGGGAGAGATGCCAGCTGTTCTGCGTCCGCCCGATTGAGATCCACCGGGACGGAGGGAACCGCCGGCTTGTCGCTGCGCGACGCGTATGACCCGCGGCGTGCGTGCCTTCCCTTGCGGGTTCTGCGCGGAATCGTCGAATGTCCGGCGGCGCTGGTGCGGTGCGCTCGCGCCGTTGGCCCGCTGCCGCGCGGGTAAACCGCGACTTCGTCACCGTCGGAAAGCACCGCGGCGAGGTTTACCGCCACGAGATCCGCGTCGTCGCGCGCTCCACCCGCCGCGTGCAGCGCATCGCCCGCCCGCGCGCGCGGTCGAAGCGTATACAATCCCGCGCGCACGACGTCACCCGCGACGTACACGACGATGCGGTCCGGCACGGGCGCCGGCGCACGCGCACGCGTCCCCCCGACAAGCGTCCGGCCACGTTCGCTAGCCGTCCGCGCGTTCGCATTCGCATTCGCGCCGTCTGGGCGGCCGGCGCCCGGCGCGACGAACGGCTGGGGCGCGGACATCTCGAGCGTAGGTCGCCGACGGATGCTGCAGTGCACGTACGCCGGCAAAGGCGGCCGCAACGACGACGACCCCGGCGACCACGGGAAGGCGAAGGTGCATGGCCCTCTATCGCGCCGCGCGGCTCGCTCCGCAAGGCCGCGGGACGCCGGACGGCCGAAATACCGCCCGATGCTCGAAGAACGCGTTCCGCTCACGTACGATTTTGGGGCCGTCGAACGGCGTTGGCAGGCGGCCTGGGAACGCTCGGGCCTCTATGACGCCGCCGACGACGACGCGCGCGAGAAGCGCTACATTCTGGAAATGCTGCCGTATCCTTCGGGCGATCTGCACGTCGGTCACGCCAAGAACTACACGCTCGGCGATGCGGTCGCGCGCATGCACCGCATGCAAGGCTACAACGTCGTCCACCCCATGGGCTTCGACGCATTCGGTCTGCCGGCGGAGAACGCCGCGATTGAACGCGGCATCGATCCCAGCGCCTGGACCCGCAGCAACATCGCGAACATGGAACGTCAGATCCGGCTGATGGGGACGGGCTATGATTGGTCGCGCGAACTCGCGACCTGCGACCCGACGTACTATCGCTGGAATCAATGGCTCTTCTTGCGGCTCTATGAGGACGGTCTCGCCTACAAACGCGAAGCGCCGGTGAACTGGTGCCCCACGGACCAGACCGTGCTCGCGAACGAGCAGGTGGAAGACGGCCGCTGCTGGCGCTGCGGCTCGCTCGTCGAGCGCCGCAATCTTTCGCAGTGGTTCCTGAAAATCACCGCATTCGCCGACCGGCTGCTCGCGAGCATCGACGGCCTCGACGGCTGGCCCGACAAGATTCGCACGATGCAACGCAACTGGATCGGCCGCAGCGAAGGCGTCACGTTCTCGTTCGACGTCGAAGGCGCGAGCGATCGTATTTCGACGTACACGACGCGCGTCGACACGCTCTTCGGCGTCACGTATCTGGCGCTCGCCGCGGAACATCCGCTCGTCGCGACGATGCTCGCGAACCGTCCCGTCGAACGAGACGCGGTGGCCGCGTTTGCCGCGACGTTGCAGAACAAGTCCGAACTCGAGCGCACGAGCCTGATGGAAAAGACCGGTGTCTTTACCGGCGTCTACGCGCGCAATCCGTTGTCGGGCGAGCGCGTCCCGATTTGGATTACGAATTACGTGCTCGCCGAGTACGGGACGGGCGCGGTCATGGGCGTTCCCGCCCACGACGAGCGCGATTTCGAGTTTGCGACGAAGCTCGGGCTGCCGATCGTGCGCGTCATCGAGGACCCGGACGCCGACAACCAGGCGCCGCCCGACCGCGCGTACACCGCAGACGGCCGGCTGATGGCGAGCGGCGATTTCTCGGCAATGGAATCGGCCCGAGCGCGCGAGGCAATCGCCGACCGGCTCGTGGAGCTCGCTCGCGGCGAGAAAACCGTACAGTACCGGATTCGCGATTGGCTGATTTCGCGGCAACGCTACTGGGGCACGCCGATTCCCATCGTGTATTGCGCGACGCACGGCGAAGTCGCCGTCCCCGATGCCGCGCTGCCTATACTCTTGCCCGCAGACGTGCCCATCACCGGTGAAGGCTCGCCGCTCGCGCGCGACGCGGCGTTCATGAACACGACCTGTCCGCGTTGCGACGGCCCTGCACGCCGCGAAAGTGACACGATGGATACGTTCTTCGAGTCGTCGTGGTACTACGTGCGTTACCTCGATTCGCACAACGCTGCGGCGCCGTTCGATGCGGCGCGCGTCGATCCGTGGCTCAACGTCGACCAGTACATCGGCGGTGCCGAACACGCCGTGCTGCACCTGCTGTACGCGCGTTTTTTCTACAAGTACTTCCACGACAGAGGCTGGGTGCACGGGCCCGACGAGCCCTTCGCGCGGCTCTTCAATCAGGGCATGGTGTTGCGTAACGGCGAAAAAATGTCCAAGAGCCGTGGCAATGTCGTGGGCATCGACGAAACGGCCGACCGCACGGGCGTCGATGCGATGCGTTTGTTCTTGCTCAAAGCGACGCCGCCCGAAGACACGATGGAGTGGACGGACGAAGGGATCGCGGGCCGCGTGCGGTTCCTCGATCGCGTCTGGCGCGCCGCGCATCCCCTCGCCGCCCAGGCGCGCGGCGCCGGTCTGGACACCCTGCCGCGCATGGCGGGCGAGGCGCAGCGAGACCTCGTACGCGCCGTACACGCGGCGCTGCGTTCGGGCGACGAAGAAACGCGCACGCGCCGCTTTCACTACAACACGACGCTCGCGCGGCTCGACGAACTCGTCAATGCACTCACGAAGTTCTTGCAGTCCGACGGCGCGTACGAGGATCCCGCCGCGCGCTATGCCGTTCATGCGTTGCCGCTCATCCTCGCGCCGTTCGCACCGCACATTGCCGAGGAGTTGTGGTCGCTCTACGGCTACGCAACTTCGGTGCACCGCGAGCGCTGGCCGGCCGCCGACCCGGCCGCGCTCGCGGTCGCGACGGTGGAACTCGTCGTGCAGGTCAACGGAAAGATTCGCGCGCGGATTCCAGTCGCGCCCGGCGTCGCCCAGGCCGCCGCGCTGGCACTCGCCTATGCGGATCCCAACGTCCGCACGTACATCGAGGGCAAGACCGTCCGCAAGGAAGTGTTCGTTCCGGGAAAGCTGGTCAGCCTCGTCGTCGCCTGACGATGCGAGCGATGCGCGCTACACGGCCTGCGATTCGTACATCATGATGGTGACGCCGCCGGTCGCGAAATTGGGCACATCACGGACCGTCGCTTGACCTTCGGGCGATGTCAGTGCCGCCTGAATTGCATCCATGGAATCGAACGCGAGATCGGCGACGAAATAATACGGTGCCGAACCAGCCGGCGCTGCGATCGCGCCTTTACTCAGCGTAAACGAACGCAAGCCCGGAAACCGCTTCGCGAGCGGGATGTGCGTCCCGTGATAGTACTGCTCGAAATGCGTCGTATCGCTCGGCATGTTGTAGAGTACGAGGAGGTGTGCAGCCATAATGCTTCCCTTCGTGATCGCGCGACTAGTGGGCGGACCAGCCGCCGTCAATGGAGATCGGCGCACCCGTGATCGAGCGCGCGGCGTCGGAGCATAGATAGGCGCAGAGCTGCCCGACTTCTTGCGGATCGATGAACGCGTTGGTCGGCATCGCCTCGAGAAACGCGCGAGCGAGGGCTTCGTCTTCGGTGAGGTTTCCGCCGTACGACTCGACGAGCTGCGGCGCTTGCCCGCGAATGAGTTCGGTCATGACGGCACCCGGACACACCGCATTGACCGTGATGCCGACAGGAGCCCCTTCGAGCGCCGAGGCGCGTGTCAAGCCGACGACACCATGTTTGGCTGCGATATACGCGGGTTTATATGGCGACGCGACTAAGCCGTGCACGCTCGCAATGTTGACGATACGCCCGCGCTTGCGCGCGACCAGATGCCGCCAGACGGCTTTGGTGGCAAAGAAGACGCCGTCGAGGTTGATCGAGGTGACGAAGTCCCACTTATCGTCGGGAAAATCGGCGACGGGCGCGACGAACTGCACGCCAGCATTATTGATGAGATGATCGATGCCGCCGAAGTCTTCTGCCACCGCGTCGCACATGCGCGCGAGCACTTCGGATTTGCGCACGTCGACCGCGTAGCCGCGCGCCTTGCATCCCGTTTCGCGCGCGATCGCGCCGGCGGTATGCCCGGCGTCATCGCCATCGAGATCGAAGAGCGCAACGTCCGAGCCGGCGCGCGCCAGTTCCATGGCTGTGGCGGCACCGATGCCGCGACTGCCGCCCGTGACGACGCTCGTGCGACCGGTGAGGTCGACAAATGAGGTCACGCGGGCAGCTGCTCCCGAAAATACTCGACGGTCTTGCGCATGCCGTCGACCAGCGGCGTCTCGACGCGCCATTCGAGCTCGCGCTGCGCGAGCGCTGAATCGAACTGCGCGTCGCGCACGTCGCCGGGACGCCTCTCGAGGTACTCCACCGGCACGTTGGTGCCGGTCACCTCGACGAGCGCGCGATAGACTTCATTGACGCTTGTCTTGCGTCCGGTGCCGATGCAGTAGCACTGGCCGCTGCCGCGCGTGAGCGCCTGCACGTTGGCCCTCGCGACGTCGCCGACGTAGATGTAATCCCGGGTCTGCTCGCCATCCCAGTAGATTTTGATGCCCTGCTCCGCGAGAAAGCGTCCGATGAAAATCGAGATGACGCCCGCTTCACCGTTGGGGTCCTGACGCGGACCGAAGACGTTACCGTAGCGCAAAGCGGTGAAATCGAGACCGTGCTGCGCTTTATAGAAGCGCAGGTAGTGTTCGGCGACCATCTTCGTGATCGCGTACGGCGATTCGGGCCGCTGCGGCGTCGACTCGTTGATGGGCAGCTTCTCGGGTTCGCCGAAGGTCGCGCCGCTCGAAGCGAAGATGAACTTCTTCACGCCGGCCTTCACGCTGTTGTCGAGCACGTTGATGAGGCCCAGGACGTTGACTTGCGCGTCGAGCTGCGGATCGCGCGAGCTGATCACGACGCTGTGCTGCGCGGCGTGGTGGCTCACGATGTCGGGGTGGAAGTCGCGAAACACCTGGTCGAGCGACGCGTCTCGAATGTCGAGGTGGAAGAACGACGCGCTCTCCGGCAGATTGTCGCGCCGGCCGCCGCCGTGCGCCCAGAGGCTGTCCACGATGCAGACGTCGTGCCCGGCAGCGAGGTACGCGTCCGCAATGTGCGATCCGATAAAGCCGGCCCCGCCCGTGATGATGATCCGCATGAAACTCCTTGACGGCGTGAATCGCCGTCGTGACTTGGTAGCACGTGAATCGTGCGCATCTTGTTCCGACGGCCCTCGCCTTCGTCGCGGGCGTCGCGAGCGACGTTGTGGGCGTCGCCGTACCGGTGCTCGGCGCCGTTGTCACGCTAGCCGTGCTAGCCCGGGCCGCGTCCGGCGTCGTTCGAGCGAACGGCGTGGCCGCCCTCGCGCTCGGGATGCTCTACGCTCGCACCGTCGCACACGCGCCGGCGCCGGCCCCCGATGCGCACGTCATGCGTCTCCCGGTCACCGTCGTCGACGCACGCGCGAGCGACGGCGGCCGGACCGAAGCGGTCGTGCGCCTCGGCGACGGCGCCCTCGCGACGCTCGCGCTCCCGGGTGATCCGCCGCCCATCGGCACGCGACTGCTCGTCGCGGCCAAACGTGCCGCCTTCGACGACGCGCGTAATCCAGGCGAGCCGAGCCTGCGGGCGATCGAAGCTGAGCGCGGGATCGCGTGGCATCTCATGCATGCGCGCGTCGTAGCGCGAGCGCCGCCCGACACGCGCGACGCGTCGCTGTGGATCGCGCGAACGCGGGCGTGGGCGTCGGCGCGCCTGCATGCCACGTCGGCGAACCCGATGCGACGCTGCTGGCCGGTGCGATGTGGGGCGAACGCGGTAGGCTACCGCCCGATCTGCGCGCGGAGTTCCAGGACACGGGCACGGTGCACGTGCTCGTGACCGCCGGGCTGCATCTCGGCGTCGTCGCGGGACTTGCCGTTGCGCTCCTGCAGGCGCTGCGCTGCGGCCGCGTCGGCGCGTCGCTCGGCGCGATCGCCATCGTCTGGGCGTACGCGGCTTTTAGCGGCGCGCATCTGCCGTCGCTGCGCGCGGCGACGATGCTCTCGTTCGCGCTCCTCGCGCGCGCAACCGGCCGCGAGGCACTGTCCTGGAACGCACTCGCCGCCGCCGCGATCGTCGTTGCGGCCATGCGCCCGACGGCGGTCGTGTCGCTATCCTTCGCGCTATCGTTTTCGTGCGTTGCGGCGATCTTCGCCTTTGCCGCGCCGCTCGCGCGCGGCTTCGAACGCACCGGACTTCCACACCTCGTCTGCGAGGGGCTCGGCGTCACGTTTGCGACGCAGCTGGGGACGTGGCCGCTCACGGCCGCCGCGTTTCTCGTCGTGGCACCGTACGCGCCGCTCGCGAACCTGCTGGTCGTTCCGGTGGTCGGCGTCGCGATGCTCGTCGGATTCGTTGCACTCGCGGCTGCGCCGTTTGCGCCCGTTGCCGCGGGCGCAACGAACGTCGCAACGTCGCTCTGCGATTGGATCGTCGCATCGGTGCGGTTCGTGGGCTCGCTGCCCGGGGCGCACGTTATCGCGACGCCGCCGCCGATCTGGACCATCGTCGTGTACGATCTCGTGTGCGTTACTGCGGCGCTCGCGCTCGCGCGCGACCGCATCGCGCTCGCCGTCGGGGTGCTCGTCGCGGCATCGGCGCTCTGCTTATGGCCGCCGCGCGCAGTGTCGCACGATCTCGTCATCACGGCAATCGATGTGGGACAGGCGGACGCGATACTCGTGCGCACGCCGCAAGGTCATGCGTTCCTCATCGACGCCGGCGGCCGATTGGAACGCGGCGGTCCTTCCGGCGCGTCGAACGCCGAAGACGTCGGCGAACGCGTCGTCGTGCCCTTCCTCGTGCGCGCCGGGGTGCACCACCTCGACGCAGTGTTCTTGTCGCATCCGCACGGCGATCACGCGGGGGGCATGGCGCCGGTGTTACGTGCGCTCGGTGCGGATACGTTCGCAGATAGTGGTCAGGCCTACCTCGGTCACGCGTATCGCGACGCGCTCGATGTCACACGCAGTCGCCGCATCGCGGTTCGTGAACCGCGCGGCGGTGACGTTTGGCGCACGGGCGACGGCGTCACTTTTCGCTTCTACGGACCAACGGTGCCGTTCGTGAGCGGTTCGCGCAGCGATATCAACAGCAACTCGCTCGTGTTCCGCCTTGAGTTTGGACGCTTCCGCATGCTCTTCACGGGCGACGCTGGAGCGGAAACGGAGCGACGGCTTCTCACCCGCGGCGACGATCTGCGTGCCGACGTCCTCAAAGTCGGCCACCACGGCTCCGCATACGGTACCTCACCCGCGTTCGTCGCCGCCGTTGAGCCACGCGCCGCGGTCGTTTCCGTGGGCCGCAACAACCTCTTCGGGCATCCCGCAGCGCCGACGCTCGCAACGCTCGTGCAGCGAGGCACCCGCGTGTTTCGCACCGATCGGGACGGCGCCGTCAGCATTCGCAGCGACGGGAGCGATTTTAACGTTCGGTCTTTTTTGAACGCAGGCTTACCGCGTACGGAATTGCGGCCGTAATCTGATGACCATAGGGGGTATGACCAAGCGAGCGCACATGGAAGGCGTGGCTCCGAAGAACGGTGCGCCCCGCAGGCGACTGCGCGCCGATGGCTGGTATGTTGCCATCATCGCCGGCCCCTCGGCACGACAACAAGTGGAGATGTTGTGCCGAGCTGAAGCCAACTACATAATCCCGCGGCGACGACGCTTGCAACGCTCGTGCGCCGAGAAACTCGCGTTTCCGAACGCAGGCCTATCGCATTCACGCAGGGAGTAAGCTCCTACTGCGCGCTGGGATGGTTCTGCATCGAGCATCCCAAAAGACGGCGGCATGACGAGCGAACCCTATCACGTCGTCGGCATCGGGAATGCCATCGTCGACGTCATCACCACGGCCGAGGACGCCTTCCTTCAGCGTCACGGCATGGCCAAAGGCGCGATGACGCTCGTCGACGAGGCGCGTGCCGAGACATTGTACGCGGCGATGGGCCCGACGACCATCACCTCGGGCGGGTCGGCCGCAAATACGGTCGCGGGCATCGCATCGCTCGGCGGCCGCACCGGCTACATCGGGAAAGTTCACGACGACCTGCTCGGCATGGCATTCCGCCACGACATCACGGCAATCGGCGCAACGTTCCGCACCCCGCCTACGACCACCGGGCCGACGACCGCGCGCTGCCTGATCTTCGTGACGCCCGACGCTCAGCGCACGATGCACACGTACCTCGGCGCGTGCGTGACCCTGGGCCCGAGCGACGTCGACGCGGACCTCATCCGCGCCGCGCACATCACGTACCTCGAAGGCTATCTCTACGACGAACCGCTCGCGAAGGAGGCCTTTCACAAGGCGGCCGACGTCGCACACGCGGCGGGCCGCAAGGTGAGTCTCTCGCTCTCGGACGCATTCTGCGTCAACCGCCACCGCGAGGCGTTTCTCAAGCTCGTCGACCACCATATCGACGTGCTCTTCGCAAACGAATCCGAAATCCAAGCGCTCTTCGAAACCGACCGCATCGACACGGCCGTCGCGCGCATTGGCGAACTCACCGACCTCGCGGCGATCACGCGCGACGCACGCGGTTCGCTCGTGGTTTCGAGCGACGGCGTCATCGAAGTACCGGCCGCCCCAGTCGAACACGTCATCGACACCACGGGTGCGGGCGATCTGTACGCCGCAGGCTTCCTGTACGCGCTCACGACGGGTGCAGCGCACCGCGCGTGTGCGGAACTGGGCAGCGCGGCCGCCGCCGACATCATCGCGCACGTCGGCGCACGCCCGCAAGCGCCGCTCTCAACCCTGCTCGCGAGCACAAGCGCTTAGCACGTGCCTTCAGACTTGACGATCTCGCAGGGCGCGAGACTTTTGCCGCTGCCCGAGATTGCGGCCAACATGGGCCTTTCCCCCGACGTCCTCGAGCCGTACGGCGAGCACGTCGCAAAGGTGAAAGTCTCCGCGCTCGCTGCACTCGCGCACCGGCCGCGCGCGAAATACGTCGTCGTGTCCGCGATCACGCCGACGCCGCTGGGCGAAGGCAAGACCACGACGACCGTCGGCCTCGGCCAAGCGATGCATCACGTCGGCCAGAGCGCGACGATCGCGATCCGCCAACCGTCACTGGGTCCAACGTTCGGCATCAAAGGCGGGGCGGCCGGCGGCGGCTACAGTCAAGTCGTGCCGATGGAACTGCTCAACCTCCATCTCACGGGTGACTTTCACGCGGTCACCTCCGCGCACAACATGCTCTGCGCGCTCGTCGACAACCATCTGCATCAGGGTAACGTAAGCCGCCTCGATCTCAAGAACATCACGTGGCGGCGCGTGCTCGACGTCAACGATCGGGCGCTGCGGCATATCGTCGTCGGGCTCGGCGGCGCGCTCGACGGCATCGTGCGACAGACCGGCTTCGATATCACGGCCGCCTCGGAAGTGATGGCGATTCTCGCGCTTGCGACCTCCTATGCGGACCTGCGCACGCGACTCCAACACATCGTCGTCGGCTACACACACGAGCGCATGCCGGTTACGGCGGGCGAGCTGCAGGCCGGCGGTGCGATGGCCGCAATCTTGCGCGACGCCTTAAAGCCGAACCTCATGCAAACGCTCGAGAATACGCCGGTCCTGGTTCATGCGGGTCCATTCGGCAACATCGCGCACGGCAATTCGTCCGTGATGGCCGATCTCATCGGGATTCGCACCGCTGACTATCTCATCACCGAAGCCGGCTTCGGTGCCGACATGGGCGCCGAGCGTTTCTTCAACATCAAGTGCCGCGCGTCGGGGCTCGTCCCCGATGCATGCGTGATCGTCGCGACGGTGCGCGCGCTCAAGCTGCACTCCGGGAAATATCGCGTGCTCGCCGGCAAACCGCTGCCCGACGCGATGCTGCAGGAATCGCCCGACGACGTTCTGGCCGGCGACGCGAATTTGCGCAAGCAGATCGAGAACGTTCGCGTGCACGGCGTGCCACCCGTCGTGGCAATCAATGCGTTCCCCGGCGACCATCCCTCCGAGCACGCTGCAATCGCCGAGATCGCCTGCGCCATGGGTGTGCGCGTCGCCGTCTCCACCCACTTTGCCGACGGCGGACGCGGCGCGACCGGCCTCGCGCACGCCGTCATCGAGGCTTGTAACGAGCCGGCGCAGTTTCACTTTCTCTATCCCGATTCTGCGACGCTGGAAGAGAAAATCGAAACGATCGCAACGCAGATCTACGGTGCAGACGGCGTTTCGTACAGTCCCGCGGCCGCGCGCCAGCGCGAAACCTTCGAGCGTAACGGTTTCGGCCGCCTCGCCGTTTGCATCGCCAAGACACACCTCTCGATCTCATCGGACCCCACGCTGCTCGGAGCGCCGACGGGCTGGACGCTGCCGGTACGCGAGATGCGCGCGTCGGTCGGCGCCGGCTTCGTGTATCCCATCTGCGGCGACATGCAAACCATGCCGGGCCTCGGCGCCTCGCCGGCTGCGATGCACATCGATATCGACGACGACGGACGCATTCTGGGGCTCTCCTAAGGGCGGGCGACCGAGACGCAGTCGCTTACAAGATTACGTTCGTTATTGCAGCGGAGCATGAACCGCGTCGCTCCAGTAGCGGAGCGTGATGCCGGATATCGGCTGCCGGCCGCTCCTGCGCTCTCGCGCATCGATGTCGCATAGGCAGCGGTAGAGAGCCCGAGCCGCCGGCTCATCAGCCAACACCCGCAGCGACGTGAGCATGCGCGTCAAACGCAAATGATTGTGCGTCCGTGTAAGCCAGCCATTGCGTGCCGGAAACGACGGCCCGGGCACGATTCGCTTCCCGCTCCAGATCATTCCGTAGAACGCCAGCATGCGATCGAAAGAACGCCGCAGACCAGAACGCAAATTTGGGTCCGTCAAGAACCGCGCGATTGCAGCGTCGTCAAGCCGTGGCGCTTGCGGATTCGCCCCACTGCGCTCCCGAGTCGGAAACAACCATTGGATGAAGTCATGCGTGCGCTCGAGCATGTCATCGTCGAATTTGAGGATATCTTCGAGCGAGCGGCCACGCTCGTCGCGCCCCGTGCCCTCGTAGAATGCGACGATCAGAGCGCCTTCCGGCGTGCTCATGTCGCGCGTTCACCCGCCGGGGCGATCACTTCTTGGAAGAGCAATGCATCGGCCGTAGCCGCGCCCGATGTCGTGTTGTCGAAGATGCACCACGTCGACGCATCGGGCGTTGCCGCCCTTGCCATCGCGCGCACGCCTTCGCCGTACGCGTCGTAATAGCTGCGCGGCGAGCCGTGCCAGCGGAAATACCGCAATGCCATATCGCCTCCCGGTTCGTCCGCACCGGCCAGTGCGGGATCGGCGGCGACGCGCGCGATGCCGAACGACCGCAACGTTCTATCCGCTGCGTCGCTCAGCCAGGATGCATGACGCGGTTCGCAGGCCGCCGGCCCAGCATAGCGTGCGCGCAGAACGCCCAAGAAGCCGCCGGCGACCGGCGCGTCATACGCGAGCGACGGCGGAAGCTGGACGAGCAGAACGCCACGCTTGTGCCCGAGCGCCGCGGTTTCGTCGAGGAACCGTTCGAGCGGTTCGGCGACCTCGGTCAGCCGGCGGTCGTGCGTGATCGTCTTCGGAACCTTGACCGCGAAACGGAAAGCCGCCGGGACACTGGCCGCCCAACGTTCGTACGTTGCGGGACGGTGCGGACGATAGAACGACGAATTGATCTCGACGCACGAAAACCGGGCGGCATAGCGTTCGAGCGCGCTGCCTTGGATCGGAAAATCGGCGCGAACTGCGGCGGGGATCGCCCGCCTGCGGTCCCAACTCGCGCCCGCTCAGCATCTCCCATCGCGGCGTGATGTACCCGGGATCGACGACGTCGGCACGAGAGGTTCCTACGCGGGCGAGCGCGGACTACGGCCCATGCGTCAATCCGTTTTGGCCGCCGTCGCGTTCGTCGCGTCGGCTGCGACCGCCGTTTCCGCCGCGCTGCTGCCGATACCGCTTGCAAAGCAGATTCCCGTGACCGATACGTATTACGGCAGGACCGTCGTCGATCCGTACCGCTGGATGGAAGCGACGCCTCAGTCGCCGGACTTCGTGGCGTTCATGAAGGCCAACAACGACCGCACGCGTGGGGTCCTCGATTCCCTGCCCGGGCGCGCGAAGCTCGTGACGCGGCTCACGCAGCTCGCCAATACGGCCGTGAGTTCGTCAGGCGTCGTGCTGCACCACGGAACGTATTTCTACAGGCGCACGCCGCAGGGCGCGAACTCTTCGAAGCTCTTCGTTCGCGTCGGTGCGACCGGCACCGAACGCGTGCTCGTCGATCCCGATACGATGACCGGCCCACGCCAGGCGATCTCGTACTTCACGCCCTCCAACGACGGCACGCACGTGGCGGTCGGTCTGGCAGCAGGCGGTTCGGAAAACGCGAGCGTTCACGTCGTCGAGGTCGCGTCGGGCAAGATGCTTCCCGACGTCGTCGACCGCGCCGACTTCGGCGTCACCGCTTGGAGCGACGAGGGCACGACGTTCTACTACCTCAAGCGTCAGGCGGTCACGGCGGGCGAAGCGCCGACCGCCAAATACCTCAACGTCAAAACCTACGCGCACACGCTCGGCGCACCCGGCGGGAGCGACGTCGCCGTCTTCGGCATCGGCGTCAATCCCGCCGTCACCGTCCCGCCCACGAGCTTCGCGGCCTTACAAACGTCGCCCGAGTCACCCTATCTCGCGGGCGTTGTCGTCAACGGCGTCGATCGTTTCGTGACCGTCTACACGGCCCCGAAGGCGTCGCTCGCGAATCCCGCGACGATCCCGTGGAAGCTCGTGATTCGCCCCGAAGATAAGATTAGCAATGCCGCCTTGCACGGCAACACCGTCTACGCGCTCACCGCGAAGAACGCACCGCGCTTCAAGGTCCTCAAGTTCGACGTCGGCGCGTCCGTCGCGGCGGCAACCGACGCAATCCCGGCCGGAACGCGCGTGATCGATAACGTCGCGACCGCAAGCGATGCGCTCTACGTGCAATCGCGCGAGGACGGTCTGGGCCGCATGAGCCGCGTGGGATATGGGGACGGTAAGGTCACCGATATCGCGCTTCCCGTACAGGGGACCGTGGCCGGTTTTACGACAGAATTCGATCGTCCTGGCTTCGTCGCGGCGCTCGAATCGTGGACGACGCCGCCGCTCTGGTATGCGTACGATCCCAAACGCGGCAGGCTCACCGACACGAAACTCGATGCGCCCTCGAGCGCCGACTTCTCGGCAGTCGTTTCGGAAGAAGTCAAAGTTCCCGCACGCGATGGGACGCTGGTTCCACTCTCGATCGTCCATCGCAAAGATTTCAAGCGCGACGGGTCCAACCCGACGTTGCTCTATGCGTACGGCTCGTACGGTATTTCGACCGAACCGGGTTTCAGCGCCGGCCGGCTCGCGTTTCTCGAGCGCGGCGGCGTGTATGCCTTCGCCCACGTGCGGGGCGGCGGCGAGTACGGCGAAGAATGGCACCTCGCGGGCAAAGACGCGAACAAGGTCAATACGGTCAACGATTTCATCGATTGCGCGGCGTGGCTCGAGAAGCAAGGCTATACGTCGCCCGCCAAACTCGGTGCGCGCGGCGGCAGCGCCGGCGGTATTACGATGGGCATGTCGATCGATACGGCGCCGCAGCTCTTCTCCGCGGTACTCGACGAAATTCCGGTCTCCGATCAGCTTCGCATCGAGACGACCGCAAACGGACCCGGGAACATTCCGGAATTCGGCAGCGTGAAGGACCAAGCCGGCTTCCAGAACCTCTACGCCACGAGCGCCTACCACCACATCGTCGCCGGCACGAAGTATCCCGCCGTGATGCTCACGACGGGCATCAACGATCCGCGCGTCGATCCGTGGCAAGCGGCGAAAATGGCCGCATCGCTCGCGAAAGCCACGAGCAGCGGCAAGCCCATTCTGCTACGCGTCGATTACGACGGCGGCCACGGACTCATCGGTGGCTCGAAAACGCAGGGTGTGGCCCTCTCGGCCGATGAGCTCAGCTTCCTGCTCTGGCAGTTCGGCGACCCGGAGTTCCAGCCGCCCGCGTAATTACCGCACCATCGGTCGCACGAAGTGAAACGAATAGCCAGGTTGCGGGTACGTGACCCTCGTGAAAGTTTTCCGTACGTTCTCCGCCGCACGCCACGAACTGCCACGCCTGCTACCGCTGCTGCGCGACGCCCGCGTTCCGCTGCGCGCGAAGGTCATCGCCGGCTTGGCAGCCGCGTTCATCATTTCACCGCTGAACATTCTGGGCGATATTCCGCTGCTGGGCTTCTTCGACGACGCCGCGCTGCTGCTCTTCGTGGTCCACCAGTTCGTGCGGTACGCCGAAGCCCGGATCGCCACCGCCGGTCCCGACGTGACCGCGGGTGCCGCGGGCATGCGCGACGTGAGCCGCGCTCCACGCGACGTCGGCGGCGGTGCGCCCATGCTGTCGCGCTTACCACACCTGGGCTATTCCAACGACCAGCCGAATTCGAGCAACGGCCTCGCATCTTTCGCGAGCCTGACGATGCGCTCCACAAGCGCGCCCGAAAGGACATCATCGTCGCCGAGCGTGCGGTTCGCGCAAAACGAACGGACGCGAAAATACGGCGCGAGGGGACTCGCGGCAGCCGCTTCGTACCCGCGGGGCATTCGCGCCAGCGCGTCGTCCCAATAGTCCGGGCCCTGCAATGGGATCCCTCGCCGTTCGAGGTGCCCGAGCACGCGTGAAAAGTCGCTTGGCCGTTCGAGCAAGGCTCGGCGCCAGCGATCGAGCATCGGCTTTTCGATGCGATAGAACGCGACCGAGAGGAAGCTCCGCTCGGGCTCGACGTGCACGTAGATACCGCCCGGCGTCTCGCGGCCGCCGTCGTACGAGAGATACGCGGCCACGTTCGTGCGATACGGCGACTTGTCGTGAGCGAACCGCACGTCGCGGTAAATGCGAAAGACGGAGCGCTTCTCATCGCCGCGGATCGGGATATTCGCGCGCGCGAGCGCGTACGACGCGTCGCTGACGAGCGCGCGCATCGGCGCCAGGAGTTCGGTTTCGAATGTCGCCTTGCGTGGCGCGAACCACGCGCGCTCGTTGTGCCGGGCGAGCCCGCGCAACAGCGCCAGTGCCGCGGGCGAAAAACCATGGAAGAACGTGCCGGGCATGCTCGTGCGTTCGTAGCGAACGGACGGCGATCTTTCGCCGCGCGTCGAACGGCCGCGCATGGCCGACGACGAACGCCGCCTCGTGTACTCGACGGACGGCACGCTGCCCCTGCCCCGCCCCGACAAGCCCGCACGCCCGCTCGCGGGCGCGACGGGCGGCGCGAACGTGCCGGACGACGGCATCGTGCGCGTAGGCTGCGAGAAGCGACGCGGCGGAACGGTAACGCTCGTCTATGGCTTGCAGCCGAACGAGCTCCAAGCGGTCGCCGGCGCGCTCAAAAAGCGCTGCGGCACAGGCGGCACCGCGAAGAACGGCATCGTCACGATTCAAGGCGACAAGCGCGCTGCCGTGCTCGCCTATTTCGCCGAAGCAAAGCGGCGCACCAAACGCATGGGCGGCTAACGTTTCGCTGCGAGCGAGCGTTTTTGAATCATCATGAACGTCGTGCTCGGAATGCTCGTTTTGTCGTCGTTCGTCGCGCAGGCGGGACCGGCAACCCCGGCCCCCGTGGTTTCAGCCACGCCCAATCCAGCTGCCACGTCCACGACATCCGGCACCTCGATGCCGGGCGCCATGCCGGCCACAGCGCCGAGCGTGGCGACGCCCGCCCCCGACGATCCCGGCGTCCGTCGCGGTCCCGCGACCGCGCCCCGCATGCTGCCCCCGAACGCAGCGGGCGACGCGACGATTCGCAATTCAGGGTCGACCAATACCGCGGGCTACACCGTCGTTATTCATCCGGGCGACTCGGCCGACGTCACCGTCGACGGCGAGGTAAGCCACCGGACCGTCGGCGCGGTGCAGGTGCGCTGGCTCTTCGCAAAGCTGCGTGCCGCCGGACCGCTCGACGGCATGGCCGGGGGCCGCTGCATGAAGAGCGCGTCGTTCGGGTCGACCACGACGATCGCGTACAACGGCCACGTCTCGCCCGACCTCTCGTGCAGCGGCGACGCGATGTCGCGGGAACTCGCCCGCACGGCCGAGGTCATCGTTGCGAAGCTTGGAATCGCCGGCACGCGCATGCGCAGAGGCCTCGTGCGCTAAGATGCGCCAACTGCCCCGCCTCCTTTCGTGCTCGGGCCCCCGGTAGGATGTGCGAAACCTCACCTACGCCCGAGACGCCATGCGACCGATACCGAGAGCACATGCTCCAACGTTTCGAGCCCCGCGATGCGCGGCTTGCGATCCCCGATGCCGGGGGCCCGGCGCCGCCCCGTGATGCGCCCGCGCGGGCCGCGGGTTCCCTCATGCGCCTCCCATACGGCGACGTTGCAGCGGACCTGAAAGCGACCGGCCTGCGCGAGCGGCGGCGCTGCGCAACCTACGAATTGCTCGTGGCCAACGATACGCCCGCGCCGCTGGCAACGTTCGCTTATGCGCCAGACGCCACGACCTCGCGCGGGCGAATCACTTGGAACGCCATCGTCGTTCCGCCGTTTTCCGCCATTGCGGTCGAAATCGACGTCGCGCTCGGGGTGCGTCGCACGCGACCGCGCGTCGTCGCCTAAGTATATGCCGATGAAGCCCAACTCACGCTCGACGCGCCGCCGCCGCAGCACGATGTCCCGGCGTTCGCTCGGCGTGCAATAGCCGCCGCGTCTGCGGTGCTCGTCGTCGCGCTCGGTGCCACATCGCTCGCGCAATCGCGGCCGCGCGTTCTCGCCCTTGCGGCGCCGCCGGCCGTGCGCGGCAGCGCGCCATTCACCGTCGCGTACGCCCTCGGCGCGGCCGGCCAGGGCCGTTACGACGTCCAGACGCCCGACGGATTGCAGATCCGCCGCGGCACGCTGGACGCGCGCAGCGGTGCGTTCAGCGTCGCGCTTCCCCTGGCACCTGCCTCTGCGGGTTACGACGTGCGCGTTATTGCATCGGGTCCCCTCGGTTCCGACGAACGCATCACGCACGTGGTCGCGCTGCCCGCTCCTGCGCAACACCGCGCCGCCTCGCGTCCTCGTGCAATGCGTGGCACCGCGGACGTCGCGCGTGTGGCGACCCTCGCCCTCGAGCGCGACCTCGTTCATGGCGGCGAACCGATCGTCGCAACCTACCGCACCGCGAACACGACCGGCGTCGTGCGGCTCATCGACGCCCTGGGAACCGTCCGCGCCGAAGCGCTGCTCAATCGGCGCGGCCGCTCCATTCTCATTGCACCCGCGGTCGACGCGGACCAGGATTTTCGCGTCGTCGCGACCGCTCTGCGCGGAACGTCGCGCGCCGAGCTTGCCGCACCCGTCACCATCCTGCATGGGTCTGGGCCCGCCGCGCCCGCCGACACGCGGATCGCCGACGCGTTGCTAGCCGCGCGTGCGGCGGCCGTTGCGGCGCCGCGCACCGCCGCGCCGATCGCCGTCGATCCGCTCCAGCATCCGGCGCGCCCGATCGTCGTACGCGTCGACACCTATCGGCCCGGTCTGCACGTCGCGCTCATGGGCGCGTCGACGGACCAGCTTGCTGGCAGCGACGTCAATCCCGGCGAGACGTCGGTCGTCCTGCGTCCGCCCGACCGGCTGAGGGACGCTCACTACGCCATCGTCGCGACGTACGTCACCGGCCTCGGCCAGGAAACGCTGATACGGCCGATCAGCTTCCGCGCACCGTAGCGCGGCGGGCCGTTCTCCCCCGCCTCGCGACGACCGTCGTCCACCGTACCCGCCTCTCCGGCTGGCTCGAACGCCACGCCGACTTGCCGCTGCGTTTCGTCACGGCACCGGTCGGCGCGGGCAAAACGACCGCCATCGCGAGCTATCTGGCCGCGCGCACGAACGCGACGGCCTACCTCGCGCTCGCAAGCGATGAATCGCTCGACGCGTTTCGCGCGCGGCTCGCCCGCGCTTTGGGCATCGCGTATGGGCCGGCCTCTGCCGACGCGCTCGCGGCCGCGCTCGCGACGCTCGCGCCGTGCGAGATCGCTCTGGACGACCTCGATCGCGCGCCGGCCGAGACGCTCGACGAAATCGCCGACCTCGTCGCAAACGCGCCACTCGGCGTGTCGTTCATCCTGGCCGCACGTTCCCGCACGGTCATCGAAGCAACGGGCTACGTCGCCCGCGGCTTCGGCGCGATTCTGGAATGCCCCCAGCTCGCGTTCGACGCGGAGGATGTCGCGGGACTATGCGATCTGCATGGCCTGACCTACGCGCCGCCGGACATCGCGGGATTTCTAGCACAAACCGACGGATGGCCGCTCGTCGTGAGCTGGGCGCTGCGCGGTGCGGCCGGGCCGGGCGCGTCGCTCGCCGGCGCCTTCGACCGCTGGCGCGGGGAGAATGCCCGCCATTTTCATGAGTTCATCGACGACGAACTGTGCGCGGCCGGGGACACGTACCGCGAGGTCTTTCGAGCGGCATTGCGTAGCACGGGCTCGCCGCAGGAGCGCGAGTGCCTCGCGTTGCTCGAAGCGCGCGGATTGTTCGTCTCCTATGCGGACGGTGAATACCGGCCCTACCGCGTCGTCCGCCAGCTCGACGTCGACGCGCTACCCGCCGCGGCTGCGCCGAGCGATGCGGCCCTGCTCGAAGTGCGAATGTTCGGGCGCTTCGAAGCCGCGATCGGCGGTCGCAAGATCGAATGGATCCGCCGGCGCGAAGCACAGATCTTTAAGTATCTGCTTCTGCAACCAACGGGGGCTGCGTCGCGCGGCGAACTGCTCGCGACGTTTTGGCCCGGTGCCAACTCGCACGCCGCAACGCAAAGCCTGCGGACCGCCTCGAGCAATATCCGCAAGGCGCTCGCCGCGATCGTCGGCTACGATGCGGTCGAACGTTACTTTTCGTCGCGCGGCGAACTCGCAGTCGCGCTCGAGCGCGCCGCTATCGACGTGCGCCGCTTCAGCGCCCACGTCACCGATGGAGATGTGGAACGCGAGCGCGGGCGGCTCGCCGAAGCGTTCGCGCATTACCGCGCCGCCGAATCGATCTACGGCGGCGAACTCCTGGGCGGTGAATTTCCCGAGCCGTGGTACGCGGCACGCGCCGCGATGTATGCTGCGCTCTACTGGGGCGTGCTCGAACGAATCGCGGAATATTACGCGGATGCGGGACGAGTGCGGCAGGCGCACGAGTACCTCGCGCGCGTGCGCGAACTACGCGCCCGCGAGACGGAGACGGCGCAAATCCCCGCCGATGCGTGACGGCCGCGCGTGCACCCACACCACGAAGCGCTCGTCGGCGTACGAGACGCGCCACCCGCGCGCGGCACCGAGCGCGAGCGCCTGATCGAGCGGATCGTCCTTCGGAACGACGATCGTATCGACGCCGTACCGCGCGAGCGTCGCCCGCCACGGCGGCCGCAGCCGCGCGATGCGATCGTACTCCGTCCAGACCGCAAGCGGGTATGGGTCCGCTCGACCGTCGAGGAACACGCGCACGTGCGGCAGCCCGACCGCAAGACCGCAGGAAGCGAAATTGGCGCAGAACAGTCGCCGTTCACCGGGCAAGGCCGCTACCGAGGCGACGGCCCGTGCGGCGAGATCATCGCTCGTTCGCGCGCTGCTGCGCAGCAAGCCGATCCCGACGCCGAGCGCGAGCACGAATCCGATCGCGGGCATCGCGACGCGCGCGATGCGCTCGACGCGCGGGTCGCGCGGCGGCGCACTCGGCCCGAAAAACGCGAAGGCGCGCGTCAGTGCCGGCGCGACGAGCGGTAGTGCGACGAGCCCAAAAAGCGCCGTGTTACGTGCCGCCCCGAGCAACAGATACGCGAACGCCGCCAACAGCGCGAAATCGCTCCCCCGCCGTGCGCCGCGCGGAACGACGGCGAAGCACGCGAGCAGCAACAGCGGCAGTGCTCCGATCGCAAACGACGAATCCCCGAGGTCGGGCGCGCGCCACTCGGAGATCTGCGCTTTGATGGGACTGTTGAACAGCGAGAGCGCGTAGCGCGGTAGTTCCACGCCGAAGGGATTGCAGCAAATTGCAAGCGCCGAGCCGAGCGCGACGAACGCGCGCCGGCGAGCGCTGGGACTTGGGCCGCGATCGTCGACGAACGTGCCCGCCGCCGACAGCGCCGCGACGACCGGCGCGAGCATCGCGCTTGCGTGCACGTTGGCCCACACGGCCGCGACGGCGATGGCCGCATACGCCCACGGGCCTTCGCTGTCGAGCAGCAACAGGAACAGCGCGAGCAGCGGCCAGGCGACGACTTGAACGCGCACGCCGAACGATGCAAAAAGCGCAAGCCCCGCGAGCATCAGGCACACCACGACCGCTTTGGCCGACGCGCCGCGCCGCACGGCGTGCCACGACCCGAGCGTCAACGCGGCGAGGGCGCAGAGGGCGACGCCGCCGGCGAACGCGTCCCAGGCGAGGCCGTCCGTCGCACGCGCGGCGACGATCGAGAAGAGCCACTCTTGGGGCGTCCAGGGCGCGCCGGGCGCGGTGAAGGTATCGCTGCCCAGCGCATGCGGAATGGCGCGGCGTTCCAGGATCGTGCGCCCGAGCCAGCGCTGCCAGCTCAAATCGCCGTCGACTTGCGGAAACGCGATCGCCGTCGCAAAGAAGCGCGCGGCGAACACGCCGAGGACGAGCCACGCGTACTTCACGGCCGGTGCCCCGGGCGAACGTAGACGGCGATCGTTCCCGAGCGCGACGTGCGGTGCCAGTCCGAGGCCGCGATCAGCGTCGCGAGCGCAGCATTTTCGCCGACGACGACCGCGTCGATGCCGAACGCGTCCAGTTCCGTCCGCCACGTCGAGCCCGCGCGCGCGATCGCGCCTTGCGCGCGCCGCACGCCCAGAGGCATAGCGCCGATGCGGTCGTCGGCGAGCACCCGCAGGCCGAGCGCGACCGCGCCGTCGCACCACGCGACGTTCGCGCATGCGACGCCTCGTACGTCGCCCGTCGCGGCCAGCACCGCCAAGGTCGCCTGCGGCTCGTTTGCCGGCGCCGTAGCGGAGGCGGCGCGCGCACCGTACATCGAGCCGAAAGCGAGCGACAACGCGACCAGCCACACGCCGGCGATCGGCCATGCGAGCGCCGGCGGTGCGGCGACGCGACCCCGCGCGGCCGCGGCCGCGAGCATCGGCGCGACGACGATCGCCGCGAGCGGAAGGAGCGCGCCGCTGGCGAGCGCGACGACGAGCGCGAGCGTGCCGAGCAGCGCTTCGCGCGGCCCGCACGCTCGCAAGCCTAGGGCCAGCGCCGCAACGAGCAGCAGCATAAAACCGATGTGGTAGCCGTGCGGCGCCACGTCCGCGGGCGCCCACGGCAACGCGCTCGCGAACGTTCCCGCCAGGCGCAGAGACGCGACGGCAAGGTAAGGAAAATGCAGCGTCGCGGGCGTGGCCAGCGTCGCGAGGAGCGCCGCCGCCGTAGCCAGCCACGCGTAGCGGGTCGCAAGCGACGTCCGGTCCTCCAGCGCCCGACCGCACGCGTTGGCGAGCGCGAACGCCGGTGCGAGCACGCCCGCAGCGTCGACGTTACACCACAGCGCCGTCAGCACGCCTACCGCGACGATGCCGGCGGGCGTCGCGCTGTCCAGCGCCGCAACGAGCGCCGCCCCGAATAGCAGCAACGACGTCGCGCCTCCGACGTGCAGCAGGTCGAGCGACGAAAGCACGACGAGTCCGACCGCGCCGAGTGCGTACGCTTGTGGCGCGACGCCGCGCGCGCGTCGTTCGACGAGGGCGAGTCCCAAGAGCACGCACAGCGCGGCCGCCGCGGCGCAACCACCAAAGCCCAGCGGCGTGGCGGTCAGCGCTGCATTCGCCGTGGCGGCAAGCCATCCGAGCGCGCCGCCATCCGCCCCGGCGGCCGCGGTTTCGGGGCCGAAGACGAGCGGAACGCTGTGCGCCGCAAGGATGCGCGACCCGAGCGTCACGGCTTCGCGGTAGCGCCCGACGTCGGGAACGCCGAGTGCGAGCGCACCGAGGCCGGCTACGGCGACGAACGCGTGCGACGCAACGGCCTGCAGCGCGGTCGCGCGCGGTCGCGCGGCCGCCCGCGCCGCAATCATTCCAACGCGAGCCGGTCGCCGACGAGCACGTCCCGCGCCTGTTCGCCGCACGCGCCAAGTTCGACGACGCTGACCGCGTTGCGGCACGTCACTGCAAAGCGATTCGGCTTTACGGAACTGGCGATTTTGAGGACGCGCCTGTCACGGTCCAGAAAAAACAGGTCGATCGTCGCGCGCATGCCGATGGTATGCACTGCCGAACAGGCGTCGATCCACAGACCTTCCTGCGGAGCGACCAGCTTGTGTCCGAGCAGCCCGACGCCTCGCGTCCAGGCGTTGGTCGCGCGCGTCACGTCGGTCGCGAGCACGTTGCCGTTACTGGTATTGCGCAGGATCATACGTTACCCGAAGACTGGAAATGCGAGCGCGACGGCAATGGCGCCTGCGAGGTACGGCACGAACGCGATCGGCTCCGAGCGCCGCCTGCGCAGCGTCGCGATGACGACCGCCATGAGGCACGCTGCCGCAAAAGCGAGAACCGATGTCTGCAGACCGAGCACTGCGGCGCCTAGTGCAACGAGCTTCACGTCGCCCCAGCCCATGCCGCGGCCCTTCGAGAGCAGCGCGGCGACCGCGAACGGTACGAAAACCACGAGCGCCGCAAACACCGGCGAGACGTTGCGTTGGACGAGCGAGATGCCGAGCACGAATACCAGCGGCGCGAGCGTGAAGTAATCGGGAACGATGCCGCAGCGCACATCGCTATACCAGCACGCAACCAGTGACACGACCAGCACGAGAAATATGCCGAGCACGGGGACGGGCAGGCCACGCGAAGCGAGCGTACCGCCGATCAACGCTGCACCGGCAATGAGCGCCGCGGAGGGAGGCTTCCCGGGCCGCGGACCGTCGTCGAACGGCACGATCTTTTCGCACAGGGACGCGCTGAATTGCACGCCCAAGAATGCCGCGCAACCGTACAAGATTGCAACGACGAGTACCACCCACCATGCCGTCATACGTTACTCACTGTGCATTGCTCGTCAGATACTGCGCGACCACGCCGCCAAAAATCATGACGAAGAGCGCCGGCAACATGAACAGCGCCATCGGCAAAACCATCTTCGTGGGCATGAGATTGGCGATTTCCTCGGCCCGGATCATGCGGCGATTGCGCACTTCCTCGGCGAGCTCTTCGAGGACCATCGCGAGGTTCGAGCCCAAACGCTCGGCCTGCACGATCGCGGTGACCGTCGTCGAGAGCTGTTCCTGCCGGACGCGATTTGCCATCGATTTCAACGCATCGGCGCGCGACCGCCCTAACCGCACTTCGGAGAGGACCGCCTTGAGTTCTTCGCCGAGCGGCCCGACGGCGATTTCCTGCGCGGTCGCGAGCGCCGCGTTGAATGCGAGGCCCGCCTGCACCGTCGAGGACAGCATGTCGAGCAGATCGGGCAGCGCCTTTTGAATCTTGATCTTCCGTGCTTTGACCGCGCCCTTGAGCTGCGACATCGGCAAGTACGCGCCGCCGAATGCGAAGAGTCCGATCCCCGCGAGGTAGATCAGGTCTGCCGACTGCCGCCAGGCCGCAAGCGAAATACCGATGGTAAATCCGAAGATGCCGCCCGAGATGATGCGCGCACCGATCTTTGCCGGCGTGATCGTATACCAGCCGGCTTCGTGCAGCTGCTGCTGCAGTTTGCCGCGCTGGCCTTCGTTGAAGATTTTGGCGTAGGCTTGCTGACGCTGACCCGGCTCGAAACGGACTCCTTCGAGTTGTTCGAGCCGTTTGCTGACCTCGCTCTTGCTAGGCGTGAGCGAGACGAAGAGGAGCCCGGCCGCGAGCGCGAAGCCGATGGCGATGGCGACGATGACGATCGGTAGGCCGAACATTTACACGTCAAACTGCAGGATTTTGTTGAGAAAAAAAATCGCCAGGCCTTCGAGCACCGAGAAGATGCCGAGCGCGATATTGCCCGGTGTGGTGTGCATCAGCGCCTTGCTCATATCGGGCTGCGTTGCGACGACGAATCCGCCCACGAGCAGCGGCAACGCGCCGATGATCGCGGCGCCGAAACGCCCCTGGGACGTCAGCGCATTCATCTTTCGGAAGACGCGGCGACGGTCGCGGATGGTGTTGCCGAGTTTTTCCAAGACCTTCGCGAGGTCGCCGCCGGTCGACTGCTGCACCTTGACCACGCGCGAAAACATCTGCATCTCGTTGCACGGCATGCTCTTGGTGAGATCGTCGAGCGCATCGACGATCGTGACGCCGATGTTCGTGCGGCCGATGACGCGCATGAGTTCGCGGCGCGCCGGATCGGGAATCTCTTCGGTAACCAGAATGATTGCCTGGCGCAGCCCGAGTCCGACGCGCAGCGCTCCCGAGAGCATGCGTAAGACGAGTTCGAGCTGCTGCACGAATTTATCGACGCGGCGATTCCCGCGAAACGTCAAATAAAAAGAACCGGCGAAAATCGTGGCAACGAACGCAATGGGATAGATTAGGAGCGTGATGACGACCGGCGCGTGCAAGACGAATGCAGCCAGCAGCCACAAGACGACGGAAATGCCGAGCAGCGTCAGCATGAAATCTTCGGGGCGAATCGCGAGATCGGCACGATCGATTTTGAGCTGATACGATGTCCCCAAGCGCCTCAGCGTGCCGCGTACGTTGAAGCCGAACGCGAACACCACGAGGGCGACGACGCCGAGAATCGCAGCCCCGATGACGATGGGGAACATTCCTACCATAGCGTTCCGGCGGACTGCAGTTTAGCGAGGCTGCGCACGTCGAAGTCGACGCCGGCCTCTTCGAAGCGCGCCGTATGATGGGGCTGGACGCCCGTGTACTGGAATTCGCCGATGACTTTGCCGTTGGCGTCGACGCCCTTGGATTGGTAGCGGATCAACTCTTGCATCGTGACGATGTCGCCTTCCATGCCGACGACCTCGGTGATGCTCGTGACTTTGCGCGATCCGTCGCGCAGGCGTTCGATCTGTACGACAACGTCCACGGCGCTGGCAATCTGCTCGCGGATCGCACGGACGGGCAAGTCGAACCCGGCCATCAGCACGAGCGTCTCCATACGCGCCAGCGCGTCGCGAGGTGTATTCGCATGTAGCGTCGTCATGGAGCCGTCGTGACCGGTGTTCATGGCCTGAAGCATGTCGAGCGCTTCGCCCGAGCGGCACTCGCCGACGACGATGCGATCTGGACGCATGCGCAGCGAGTTTTTTACGAGGTCGCGGATGATGACCGCGCCGCGGCCCTCGATGTTGGCAGGCCGGGATTCGAGCCGCACGACGTGCTCCTGGTTGAGCAACAACTCGGCAGCGTCTTCGATCGTGACGATGCGTTCGTGGCTGGGGATATAATTCGAGAGAATGTTGAGGAACGTCGTCTTACCGGAACCGGTACCGCCGCTGACGACGACGTTGAGCCGTGCCTCGACCATCGCACGTAAGAGATCCGTCGCCTCGGGCACCACGGATCCGAACTTCACGAGATCCTCCATGCCGAGGCGCTTCGTGCCGAACCGGCGGATCGTGACCGTCGAGCCGTCGAGCGCGAGCGGCTCGATGATGGCATTGACGCGCGAGCCGTCGGGCAGGCGCGCGTCGACCATGGGCGACGACTCGTCGATACGCCGCCCGAGCGGCGCGATGATGCGTTCGATGATCGTGCGCAGGTGGCGCTCGTCGTTGAACCGCCGGTCGGTGAGCGTAATCCGTCCGCCGCGTTCGACGTAGATGGTGTTGGGGCCGTTGACCATGATTTCCGAGACGGCGGCGTCGCGCATGAGATCTTCGAGCGGCCCGAGTCCCAGCAGCTCGTCGATGATCTCTTGCTGAAGTTCCGCCCGCTCTTCAACGGTATCGACCTCGGATTGCTCCGCGAGGAGTTGGCCCGTGACCTCGCTGATCTGCGAGCGCAGTTCCGCGATCTTCTGACCGTCGGTATGGGCGCGGCTGGCCGCGACGATATCGATTCGTCGGGTAATGGCTTCGTGGACTTCGGCCTTGAGCCGGTCGCGCCGCTCGTTGCTCTGTCGCGGCGCCTTGGCCTCACCGTTCGGCGTTGCCGCGCCCGCACCGTTTGCGGCATGACCGTTCGCGCTGATCGGCGCTGCCTGACCGCCCGAGGCCATGACCGACGACGACGCGCGCAGCGTCGCGAGCGGCGGCTCCGCCGGTGCGCTCGCCAAGCGTTTGGCGAACATTTCGATCGCGCGTGCGTAGTTGCGATCGCCTTTGCCCGGTATTTCACCGATGACGGTACCGCCGAGCGCCTTTTCCAGTTCGCGTGCGGAGATCTCGGCGCGACCGCCGCGCAGGTTGGTCACGATCCAGATACGCGAGAGCGGGATGCCGAATTTGGACAGGTCGCCGATGAGCGTGCGCGCCGCGGACGTGCCCAGCAGGTTGGGTTCGAGGACGATCACATAGCGCGACGCGCGAACCATGAACGGACGGATCGGACCGGCGAAGGGGGCCGGTGCGTCGACGAGGATCGTATCGTGCTGCTGCGAGAGCTTGTCGACGAGCGAGTCGATCTCTTCCGCGCGTAACGCGAAGGCATTGTCCAGGCTGTCGGTGAGTTCGACTGCGGTGATGCCGTTGCTCGAGACGAGCGAGTATATGCCGAGCGTGCGGTTTTGATCGAATTCCCGCACCGTATCGAGCATCACCGAAAGCGTGCGGCGGCCCGAGAGATCCGCGTCGACGACCGCGATCGGCGCCGTTCCGCGTTTGAGCGCGCGCGCGGCCTCGAGCGCGAGCGTCGTCGCCCCCGAGCCACCCTTGGCGTTGATAAGGACGACGATGGTCGCGCTCATGCGCCGCCGGAAATCACTTTGTCGCCGTCGATAACCGTCACCCCGGGGCGGGTCACGACGGGCGCTTTGGCCGGCACGGCTGGAGGCGGAACGTTCGCCGGCGCCGCGGGGGCCGGCGGTGCCGGCGCGGGATAGAGCGGCGGCGGGAGTACGGCGGCCGCCTGCGGCGCCGCCGTTGCCGGCGTGACGTCGGCGAATTGCAGCACTTCGGCAGGCAGCGAACGGACCGGCTCCTGCGGCGAGCGCAGCGCCAGGCGCAGCGTCGTATTGAGGTCGGCGACGGTCAGCAAGTCGGCCTGCTGCGGCGAAACGCCGAGCGTCACGGTCGAGACCGCCCCGGAATCCGGCGGCGGCGTACCGCCGCTCTGTTCCAACTGCGAGTTGATGGCGAGCACGAGCGCCCCGCGGATGATCGTAAACGTGCGCGGCGGCAGTGTGGAGCCTTTGTTGACCGCGGCCATCACATCGACGTGATCGCCCGGTTGTACGAGATTCGACACCGATTTAACGCGGTCGACCGGGATACTGACCGCGCGCATGCCGGGCTTGAGCCGCACGGTGATGCCGAGTTCGACCGGCTGGCCCACTTTGGTCTGGGTGATCGTAGAGCCCGCCGGAATCGTGATCATAGCGATATCGCCTTTGGCCTGCGCGGGATCGCTCAGCGCTAATGGTTCCACTTCGTTTGCCGGCCGTTGCGTCTTGGTCAACATGTCCGCGGTGATCTTTTCGCGAGCCGCGATATTGCGCGCGGCGATGATGATCGGCTTGAGCAGGACGGCCTGCTGTTGGGTCTGAGCCTGCGCGTTGATGGAGCCCAAATACCGAAGCGTCAAAATCCCCGTGCCGACCGCCAGAACGACGGCGACAATGAGCGTGATGCGACGAGTATTCACAGTGGCAGCCTCAAGAACGGCACGACGGTGTGCGAGAGCGCGACGGCCGCGGCGCCCGAAGCGATCGCTACCGCGTATGGAAGGGTTATCGGCGTTTTTGGCGCGATGGCTACGGTGCCCTTAAAGGCAAAGGGCCGCAGCACGAGCGCGACGCTCGCAAGCACGCTGCCCAGACGCCCCATCGCAACTGCTACGATGAGCGCGAGCACGCCGCCGGCGAGCGAGGTGTAGATTACAAAAGGCACGGCATCGGGGAAACCCAGCGCCGCTGCGGACGCCGCAAGAAGTTTTACATCGCCGCCGCCGAGCCAGTGAAATGAAAAAGCGACGAAGCCGAGCAGAAGCACCGCGACGAGCATGGCGCAAGCCATCAGAAACGAATTCCAGCCCATCGTTGCATGGAGGGCGAGCGCGGCCACCGCGAGCGCGGCCGTAAGCAAATTGGGGATGCGCCGGGTCGTGACGTCGGTTGCGACGGCGACGGCGCACGTGCCGAGAACGAACCAGATCGGGAGCGAGACGCTCATCACGTCCACGAGGGTGCCTGCATGGTGGTCGCTCCGTTACGATCGCGCGAAAGAAAGATACCGGGATCGAGCGCAAGGCCGACCCCGGTATCGGAGCTCGGAACTAGTCGGTGAGCTGGCCTGCGGCGCTGTTGAGCGTGTTGTTGGCCTTCTTGCCGAGAAACGTCAGGCCGGCGATCGCGACGATCGACACGAGTGCGATGATCAGCGCGTATTCGACAAGGCCTTGGCCGTCGTCGTTCTGGAGCATGGTGGTGAAGTTCTTAAGCATGGAATCTCCTAGTGGTGTGTGAGTGAGTGGATTGGGATCGCGAGGGGCTAGCGGATGGAGCGCGGAGTCGCATCGGCAGGGACCGACACGGCCGCGTTCGGCGCCTTCGCTTCAAACTGGGACTTCGTGGACGTTATCCCGGGGATCGACGAAGCGACGAGCGTGAGAATCGCACCGCGGTAATAACCGCCGGCGAGCGGGATGGCCGATTGGAACGTACCATTCGTATCGGCCGTGACGAGGTGACGGCTTAGGATGACGTCCGGAAGATCGCTGGAGAAGGTACCGAGTAACGTCAATGTGACGGGGTACCTGGCAGGAGCGTTACCGTCGACCGCGATCTGCTGCTGGCCCGCAATTTGCGAAACCCTCAGATTGGTGATCGAGCCCGTGGTGCCGGAAGTAGCCGCCGGCTCGACGGATATCGTGCCGGCGATGGCGCGGTCTGCGACCCGTGCCGGATAGAGGGCCGCGATTTGCCGGAGCCGGGCGACGAGCGATTGCGAGACATAGATGTCGCTGAGCGCAAATCGCGGAGGCGGTCCCTCCACCGCTTCGGTCCGGTCGTTGACGTCGAAGAGTTGTTGGCCCGGACGTATGACGACCGTCACACCGGGACGACTCAGCGACGCCGCATCCTCGGGCCCCAGGTAGCTGTAGACGTACCCGAGCGAGTTTGCGACCTTCATGAGTGCCGTGTCTTGTTCGGCGAGGGCGAACGACGCCGGCGTCACGATCGCGACGCAGGCGGCAAGAGCACTAATCGTAAGACGGTTCACCGTACTAACCTCCGCATGATGACTCTATCGGCTCTCATTATGCCGCACAACATTTCCGAATAAAGATTTACAGGGCGAGTACGCGGTGTTGACTCGTTAACGCCGATAGTTCGCATACGAGCCTTTCGAGCGTTCCGACCGCGGACATGAGCCCTACACACACGGAGATGACGTAATCGATCTACGCACGCGTACGTATATAACGAGCGGTTTCGCGGCGCTTGCGCTTCTGTCGGGCAGCGTGCCCGCGGCGGCCGACGGAATTCAAATCCTGTCGATTCAGACGGGCCATTCGGTCATCCTCAATGCGCCCGGCCTCAGCCGCATCGCCGTCGGCGACGGACGCATCGCGGGTGTCGTGCCGGTGGGCACGTCCCAACTCGTCGTCAACGGCAAGACGACGGGACACACCACGATCTTCGTATGGATGGGCGTGACGCGGGTCACATACGAGGTGACGGTCACCGAACAAAGCTTCGACGATATCGCGAAAACCTTACGTACGGCACTGAACGAACCGCACGTCCAAGTCGTCGCGTTCAACTCCAATTTGATCGTCCGCGGTACCGTCGCCGACGCTGCCGCCTTCGGCCGGCTCTCCGATGTGCTGGATCGCTTCAAGGGCGTGAAGTTCACCTCGGGCGGCGGCGGCAACGGCGTGATCGTCAATGCCGTTTCGGTCCTCAAGCCGCTGGGCAATATCCAGGACGAGATTGCGGCGATCCCAGGTACGCACGGGCTGCGGGTGGATTCCGACTCCAAGGGCAACGTCGTGCTCAGCGGCGACGTCCGCGATCAGGCACAGTCGCAAAAGGTACTGGACCGAATCAAAGGCCTCGCGGGTCCTTACCTCGCGAGCGACGGCAAGGTCATCAACCGCCTAACGCTCGACCAAGTCAGTCAAGTCGACGTGAAAGTGTACGTGCTCGAAGTCGACAACACCGCACAATCGAACCTCGGGCTGCGGCTGAACACCGGCACGTCGCAATCGGTTACGAGCGGCGCCGGTACCGCTCAAACGTTCTCGATTTCTAATTCCCCGTCGTTAACGGCAGTGGAGAGCACGCGCGTCACTCAGGGAGCAAATCCGTTCCTCTTCGGGCCGTTCGCGCGCATCAGTCTGCTCGCGCCGACGCTCGACTTGCTCATACAGCAGGGCCACGCGAAGCTGCTTTCCTCGCCGAATCTCGTGACGCAACCCGGACAAGAAGCGACGTTCCTGGTCGGCGGACAGGTTCCGATCCCCGTTTCCAACGGGCTGGGAACGGTCTCGATAACGTACAAGGAGTTCGGCGTGAAGCTCAACGTCACGCCGACGATCTTGGGCAACGGCAGCGTGGAGGCCAAGATTGCCCCGGAAGTCTCCGATCTCGACTTCGCCGACGGAATCACGCTCAACGGCTTTACGGTCCCGGCGCTCAAAACCAGTAAACTTTCCACCGACGTTATCACCCGCGACGGCGAGTCGATCGTCATGGGTGGCCTGTTGCGCCGTCAGGAAAGCAAGAACATTCAAAAATTTCCTATCCTCGGCAACCTGCCGATTCTCGGCGCACTGTTTCGCTCGACGACCTATCAGAAAAACGAATCGGACGTCATTTTCGTGATGACGCCGACGATCGTCACCCGCTGATCGCTGTAAGTGCGGCGCAACCCGGCCGACAGAGCTAGTATGTGGTTGCGTGTTCTCTTGTGCGCGGCGGTGCTTGCCGCCGGTTTGGCTCCCTCGCCTTGCGTCGCCGGAACGGACATTCGGTCCGTCAACGGCATCGAGATCATTACGTTCGAACGCGACGCGCTGCCGGCGGCATCTTCGCGACACGCGCATCGCGCGGTAGCATGGCGGCGGCGGGCTGCGGTCGCGGCGACGGCCCTGCGGGTCGCCGTCGCTCCACCGATGCCCGAATTACGTGGCGCCTCGACCCTGGTGCGTACTGCGCTCGGGTTTATCGGCACGCCGTACGTCTGGGGCGGCTCGGCGCCCGGCGGCTTCGACTGCTCGGGATTCATCTACTATCTCTACGCGCAGCTCGGCGTCCACATCCCGCGCACGGCCGACGTGCAGTTCGCGGCAGGCCGGGCCGTCGTGGGTGACCCGCTGCCGGGCGACCTCGTGTTCTTTCAAACATACGACTATGGCGCGTCGCACGTCGGGCTTTATCTCGGCCAAGGCCGCTTCGTCAATTCGATCGGCGACAACGTTCACGTCGCGTCGTTTGCATCGCCGTACTTTCGCAGCCGGTACCTCGGTGCGCGGCGGTTTCTCTCGACCTGATTCGCCGCGCGCAGCGCGAGCGTGATGCACGTCACTAGACCGAACCACGTCGGCACCTTGCCGAGGAAGATTTCGAACGCCGTGCGGTGGTCGCGGTTGCCGATTGTCGAGATCCACGCATCCCATGGCTCCTGCGCCAAGCGCCAGCCATCGGAAACTCGCGCCAACAGCGGCGTCGGATCGATGTAGGCACCGGACGGAAAGAACGCGACGACGGTCGGTTCGCTCAAGATCGTCTGCCAGGGAACCGCGAGACAGCACGCCGCACAAACGGCCCACCGGCGCGTCAGGCCCGACGTACGCGCGACGAGCAACAACGCGAGCGGTACGGCCGCCGCCATCTGCGCGATGTGCGCGTAGGCGCCGCCGACGAGGGCGGCCGCGATCGGAACGAAGACGAGCATCGCCGGTTCGTCGAAGGCTTCGCGACATCGCCGCGCGAGCCAGAGTCCGAAGACGAGCGTCGCAACGTATGAGAACGAACCTATGCGCATGGCCGTCTCGGCCGAGAGTCCGGCGATGTGCAACACCGCGCTCAGGCTGTACTGCCGGTGGAATTCGAGGCCTTCGCCGCGAGCCTGCGCCGGAAGCGCTGCCGCGAAATATTCGACGTTGCGAGCGAAGCCGAGCGTCGCAAGCGAAAGCGCACCGAGCGCGATGGTCGCGACCGCCAGCACGAGCCGGCCGCGCGGCACGTACAGCGCGAGCCCCAACACGACGGGGATCCCGAGGTGGGGTTCGATGAGCGTCAGCGCGCCGAAGAAGGCCGCTCGGCTTTCGTGTCCTGCGCGCAAGGCCATTGCACTTGCGAGGAGCGCGAGCAGCACCAGAGGCACGATCTGCCCGAGCGTAATCGACGCATACGCTTCGGCGCCGAACAGAGGAAGCGCCACGACGAAGGGTCGTAGGCCCGTCAGCCTTTGCAACAGGACGACGGTGATGACGACCGAGGTCAACAGGATTGCGTACCACGTTGCCAGCGCCGCTCGATACGGCTGGAACCCCAGCGGTGCGAGCAGCGCAAAGTCGTAGCCCGGGAGCGGCGCCGGCACGACGAGATTGGGTACCGGTGAGATGCCGACGTCACGCAGCGCCTGCTGTTCGCACGTCCGCAACGGCTCCGCGCGGTAGGGATCGGCACCCGTGCTTGCAACGCGCGCGCCGCAGTAAAAGGCCAGCGTATCGGTGCGGTTGCCGAAGGGCCCGATTCCGGCGGGCGCCCGCGCGGCGAGCGCAACGTATGATGCGATGAGCAGCGCACCGAGCGCGCCGAGCACGACGACCCGGAGGTCGATGGCCGGAGGCGGCCGTGAAACCCTCACCCGAAGGTTATCGGCCGGAATCCTCCGCCGGACGTAAAGCGTGCCAGATCTCACGCAGAAACGACGCGGCGTCCATCACGAGGCCGATCGTTTGGGTCGAACCGCGATCGGTCAACTTCGTCACGCTCGCGGGGTTGATGTCGACGCAGATCACCTTGCAGCTCGACGGCAAGAGGTTGCCCACCGCGATGGAGTGGAGCAGCGTGCAGACCATCAGCGCCATGCCGATCTCGGGCACGTAGCGGCGCATCGCCCGCTGCGCTTCCACGATGTCGGTCAGGACGTCGGGCAACGGACCGTCGTCGCGAATAGATCCGGCGAGCACGACCGGAATCTTGCGGGCGTACGCCTCGTACATGATCCCGCTTCGGAGCAGGCCGCTCGCGATGGCGGGAGCGATACCGCCGGCGGCGCGGATGCGGTTGACCGTGCGCAGGTGATGGACGTGGCCTTCTTCGACGGGGAATGCGTCGGCGAGGTTGACGCCGAGCGACGTCCCGAAGAACTGCGCTTCGATGTCGTGCACGGCGAGCGCGTTGCCGGCGAAGAGCGCGTCGACAAAGCCGGCGCGGATGAGGCGTTCGAGATATTTGCCCGCGCCCGTATGGACGATGGCGGGGCCGCCGACGAGCAGCACGCGCTTACCGCCCGCGCGCGTCACCACCAGCTCCCGGGCGATCTCGGCGATGAGCGACTCCTTGGGCTTCTCGCTCGAGACGGCGCTCGACATGAATTCGAAGACCTGCTTGCGGCGCGGACGCTGGAGCGCCTTGACGCGCACACCGGCGTGACCGACGACGACTGCGTCGCCGGCCCTGACGTCCGGCGGCGCGACGGTGTTTGCGTCGCCCGCAGCGATGACGATCGCACAATCCATCTCCGGCAGGGCCACCGGTACCCAGCGTCCGGCGAGGCGAACCTCGCTTTCCAGGTTCGTCGTCGCGTAGAAGTCGTCGGGCAGGACGCCGTCGCGCGGGGCAGGTTCGCAGAGCGCATCGGTGTCATCGGCGACGATCGCGCCGATGTCGCGTAGCTTGTCGAGCAAGTCCTCGAGGTGTTCTTCGGTATCGGCCTCGATGCGCAGGCGCGCCGTACTCGGTTCCGTAGCCGTCTTGCCGACCGCGAAGTTATCGATCGTATAGCGCGCGAACTCGTTATCCATGATGATCTCGAGCACGCGCCCGAAGACGCCGGAGTCGAGAATATGACCGCGCAACTCGATCTCGCGAACGCAGGGCCGGACGTCGCTCGTCGTATCGGACATTGAGCCTCACGTTCGTCCCGACGCCGCTCGGCAACCTCCGCGACATCACGCTGCGCGCGCTCGACGTCCTGCGCGAGTGCGATCTCCTCGTTGCGGAGGACACGCGCGTCGCCCGTAAACTGCTCTCCGCACTCCAGCTGCCGGGCAAAGAGCTGTGGAGCTATCGGGAGCAGAACGCCGCCGGCGCGACCGGCCCGATTCTCGAGCGCGCCCAGAGCGAACGCGTCGCGGTGATCACCGACGCCGGCATGCCCGGCATTTCCGATCCCGGCCGCGACCTCATCGTCGCGGCGCGCGTGGCCGGCATCGTCATCCAAGTACTACCGGGACCCGTTGCCTTCGCATGCGCGGTCGTGCTGTCCGGTTTTCCGACCGAACGCTTTAGTTTCGAAGGATTCGTACCGCGGGCGCCCGCCGAACGCGAGCGCGCGTTCCGTGCGGCGTTCGAACGCGGCGTCACCGCGGCGTGGTACGACTCGCCGAAGCGCCTGGTCGGCACGCTGGAGACGCTCGCAAACGTTGCGCCGAACTGCCGGGTCTTTGTTGCGCGCGAGCTCACGAAGCGCTTCGAGCAACACATCGCGGGCACGCCCGCGCAAGCCGCTGCCGCGCTCGAATTGCCGGTCCGCGGCGAGCTCGTTCTCGTACTCGACGCCGTAAAGAGTGAGAAACCCGCGTCGTCCGGAGAGCTGCAAGAGGCCATCGACGCCGCTCTCGACGGTTCGGAAACGCTGTCGGCAATCGCCAAAAGATTAGCGGCCGCGAAACTTGCGGATCGCGCGACGGTGTACCGGTTGGCTACGGCTCGGAAAAAAGCGCGTCTTGGGGATGAGGCACACTGAGGGCCCTGGTTCGCCAAAGCGAGACGAACGATGAAGCGAGCGCCGCCAGCACGAGCACGACTCCAAGAAGCGTCCGGATTGCCGTCGGCTCGTATGTCGAAGAAAAAAAGCCCGTCAGCAGCGGCAAGGCGATCAAGAGAGGTACTAGTACGCCGGCGCGCCCAGCGTACGGAATGCACCAGATTGCATACCACGGGAAAGGCAGCAAGGCGATGCCGGCAAATGGCAGCGCTGCTCCGGGGCTGAAACGTCGCAAGAACAATGCGCCGGCGATCGCCGCAAGGGCGGCGCCCAAGCAGACAACGTGCCCGAGCGCGACCCAAGCATCCGGTTGGGGACGTCGCGTGATCTCGCTGAACAGCGCCCTTGCATATGCCGGACCCACGAGAACGACCGTTGCCGTCAGGCCGAGCGCGATACCGCAAGCGGTCAAGACTAGGCGCCTGCGCGCATCGAGAATGTCGGTAAAGACGACCGCACCGACAAGCGCAAATGGAAGCTTCACGCAGATCGCGAGGGCGAAGAGTAGTATCCGGAGATAAGGCGACCCCACGACGAGCGTCGCGCAAAGGATAAAGGCAATGGCGATGAGGTCGTTGTGCCCGTCGACGATGTATTGCTCGAAGATGGCCGGATTTAGCGCAAATGCCGCAAACGCAAGTCTTTCCTGCTTTGCGACGGCCAAACACAACGCGCACAGGACGAACGCCGCGGCGCTGAGCGAACGCAACGCAAAGATCTTTGCCGCGAGCGACTGCGCGGGCTCAGTCGCGGCGTGAACAAGAGCTAGCCACACCGGACCGTACGGGCACGGAGTGATCGGAAGACCCCAGAAGACATTAATGACTCGGTATGAGCCCGCAAAGGGAAGGGAAGGCGGATTGTAAGCCGCGATGCCTAGCTTCGCATACCCCGCATAGGCGTAAAGGTCGGCGCTTTTGAGGATGTGGTCGAGCCCGGCCACAGCGAGCATCGTGACGAAGGTGCCGATGACGATCGCCCAACGTACGGCGCTGAATTTGCCGTCGTTTAACGCAAAGACGAGTATGCCGAGCATGAGTGATTGAAGCAGGCTAAGCATGATCGCAAGATCGCTCGCGCTCATGCTCGCCGGCACGATGTCGAGAATCACAGGATTGAGCAGTGCCGATTGGGTTATGGTCGTTAGCTGATGTGAAACGATGAACCCATCGACGATCCCGCGCAAGACAAGCGAGCCGCCAAGACCCAGACAAGCGAAGAGCAACAAGCAGAGTCGCGCGCCGTCGGATAGTGCCGGCATGGCGAACGGTCTGCGACGTTGCCCAACATGCGCTGCAACCGCTAACGCCAGCACGACGATAAATCCGAAGTTCATGATTCGCGCGATTGCGCGCGCGCAGCGAATGCCGGCCCGAAACGTCCCGAACGCCAGGCGTGCAGGATCGCGAATAACGCCGCGACGACCACGACAAAGAATATCGCTGCGCGCAGCGGCGTGAACGCATACGACATCGTCAAGAGGCTAAGAACGAATGGCAGCGAGACCAGAAACGTAGCCGCAAAGCCGGCGCGCATGGCGTACGGAAAGCCCCACACTACGTACCATGGAATCGGCAACAGACCGAGCGCGATATGAGCGTACGACACGCCGGCGTTAAAGCGTCGGAGCCAGAGGGCCACCGCGCATGCCAATCCCACGGCGACGATCGCGAGCACGTGAATGCCATGGGTCACGCCGTCTTCCATCACGCGTCGCGACACTTCCGCGATGGCATTGGGGTAAGCGGCGCCGGCGAAGGCCGCCGAACCGCCGCACCCGAGTAGTACCGCCGCTGCAAAGAACGACAAGCGGCGCCTTCGGGACGCTTCGGCGGCAAAGACCGTGGCTCCAACAGCGACGAAAGAGATCTTCACCGCGATGGCTCCCGCGACGAGGAGCACCGCGACCATCGGAAAGCGGGCGACGAGCGGGAACGCGAGCACGACGAGTGCTATGGCGAACAAGTCGTTATGCCCGTCGCGAATGAATTGGTCGACGATCGCGCCGTTTATCGCAAAGACCGCCACGACCTCATCCCCGTATTTCATCGCGCGCAGCGCAAAGATGATCGCGACGAACGCGACGACTTCGAGCCCGCGCAATTCCAGTATGACCCGAGTGAGTCCCGAACCGCTCATATACACGGCGTGGCTCAAGAAAGTCCACAAAGGGCCGTAGACGTCCGGAATCATCGGCGTCCCCCAATAGTGGTTGATCGCCGCGTACTCGCCGGCGAAGGCTCCGCGAGGGTCGTAGGCTCCAAGGCCGAGGCGAGCGATTCCGGCATACGCAAAAAGGTCGGCACTTTTGAGCGTCCTGCTTGTCATCGCGAGGACGAGCATCGTGAGCGAGGTGGCGCCGACGAGTAGTCGCGCGACCATCCCAACCGTCGCGCCGCGCAAGAGAACATACGCTACGAGCAGAGCGAGGCTCTGCACGAGCGCAATTCCCAGAACCACGTCGCTGAGCCAGCGCATCGGGGGCGCCCGATCGTCCCATACCTGCCACGCTAGCAACGGTTGCGGATGCAGGAGGACCTGTTGCGACATCGCGCGCTCGTCGAGGAACAGCAGTGCGGCGAAACACCCGAGACTCAGCAGACATGCACAGCCGAGCGCGAGCGTCCCCCGAGCACCGATTCTGCGTTTCGCAGCTGGCCTGTGCGGGCGCGGTTCGTACGCCACGACGGACGCGATGGCAACGACGACGACGACGAGGTACGCGAGATTCATGCGTACTGCGGATCGGACGGGACGCCGCGAACCTTCGTGCAGCCTCCGGCACTCCAGGCAAGGATCGTGACCGCAAGGAGCCCGAACCAGGTCGGCACCTTCCACGCAAGTTGTTCGGCAAGACTGCGGCGATCGCGTTGCCGCGCAAACGCATCGATAAAGGCCGTATACGAAACCTCAATGGGATCGTCGGGGCGCGGCGGCTTCAACACGATAGCCGCGTGCGGCTGACTTCGGTCCGTTGCACGATCGGCAAAGGCCGGAAGTTCCGCAATGGCTTGCCACCGGACGGCAAGTGCGACGATGGCCGCGAGCACGAGCCCGCGCAAAGCCAGCGCGGAGACGCGCGTGTAGAGCAGCAGTGCGAGGGGGACGGCCGCAGCCATCTGATGGATGTGCACGAACGGACCGCCGATGAGCACCGTGGCCAGCGGCGTCACCACGAGGAACGCCGGGTCGGCGAATCGACGTGATAGGCGAAACCCGACATACAAGCCGAGCGCAAGCGTCAGCGCGTATGATGAGCATCCCGCCAGGAGCGCAACGCGATCGGGCACGCCGAACGCTGCCAACACCGTCGGCAAACCGTATTGCGCTGCGACGTTAAAGAGTTCCGAGCGCGCATGGGCGGGGAGGACGGTCGCCACGTATTCGGCCGTCAGGCTTCCCCACGCCGCCGAGACGCATGAGATCGCCACGGCACTCGCGACGAGTGGTCGCCGGCTGGCCGGCACGAACAGCGCAAGAGACACCCACACAGGCAGAGCGAGATGCGGTTCGAGCCCGCCGAGCGTCGCACCGAGTGCCGCAACGATCCCGTCGCCGCGACGAATCGCTAGCGCTGCAACGAGCAGCCCCGCGAGAGCGAGCGGCACGAGCTGCCCTAACAAGAGCGACGCGATTCCAAGCGAGCCGATAAGCACGGCGCAGACCGCAACGACGCGGAGGCGCGTCAAGGCGCCGACCGCATAGATCGTACACGCGACAGCAAGGATGCTCGCCACGAGCCACACTTCCGTCGCGAATCGAAACGGCAAGAAGCCGAGAATTCCGAAAACGGCAAGCGCGGCCGGCGGCAATGGCGCCGGCAACACGTGTGAAGCGTCGAGACGCAAACCGCCGGCCGCAAGAACTGCCGCTTGGCACGCACGCAACGGTCCATACCGGTAGGGATCGGCCCCATCGAAGAGGACGTGCCCGCCGCAGTAAAAAGCACGGAAGTCCACCGGATCCGTAAGCGGACCGTCATGCCCGAACGACCACAGTCCCGCCAAGGGGAAGACCAGCAGCGGCCGCGGTCCGAAGACGAAGAAACTCGCGAGGATGACGAGCGCCAAAAAGCCGAGAGCGACGAGCGACGGTAGGCGTCGGGCCATACGTTGGGTTTCGGCGGCTGCGGCGCAACGATGAAGCGCAGGCTGCCGGCCTTCGGGCCGTAGAACACTGCCCGGTGTCCCAAACCGCCTTTTATGTGACCACGCCGATTTACTACATCAGCGGAGACCCGCACATGGGGCATGCCTACACGTCGATCGCGGCGGACGTGCTGGCGCGATACCACCGCACGCGCGGCCCGTCGTTCTTCTTGACCGGGACGGACGAACACGGCCAGAAAGTCGCACAAGCCGCTGCTGCCGCCGGGCTCGATCCGCAGACGTGGACGGATCGCCTGGTGCCGCGCTGGCAAGAACTCTGCGCGCGCTACGACGTGCGCTACGACGACTTCATCCGCACGACCGAACCGCGCCACGTCACGCAGGCCGTCGAGGTGTTCGAACGCCTCAAGGCCTCGGGCGACGTGTATCTCGGCACGTACGAAGGCTGGTATTGCACGAGCGACGAGACGTTCTGGCTCGAAGCCAAGCTCGTCGACGGGCGCTGCCCCAATCCCGAGTGCGGACGCGAAGTTCAGTGGCTGTCCGAGCAAAACTGGTTCTTCGCACTCTCGAACTATCGCGACCGGCTGCTGGCCCATTTCCGCGAGCGTCCGGCGTTCGTGCGGCCGGAGCGCTCGTACAACGAGATGGTGGCGACGCTCGAGGGCGGCCTCGACGACCTCTGCATCTCGCGCACGAACCTCGACTGGGGCGTGCCGCTACCGGGCGGCGGCGTCATGTACGTCTGGCTCGACGCGCTGCTCAACTACATCACCGCCCTCGATTACGCGAGCGACGGAGACCGTTTCCGGGAGCTCTGGCCGGCGAACGTGCAGCTCGTCGGTAAAGAAATCGCGCGCTTTCACACGATCATCTGGCCCGCGGTGCTCTTTGCGCTCGGCTTGCCGGCGCCCGATCTCGTGTTCGCGCACGGATGGATGACGCTCGAGGGCGAGAAGATGTCCAAGAGCCGCGGCAACGTCGTCGATCCCTTCGCGATGGCCGACCGCTTCGGCGCCGACACGATCCGCTATTTTCTGCTGCGCGAAGCTCCGTTCGGAAGCGACTTTTCCTTCGGCGAAGAGAAGGTGCGCTTGCGGCACAACGGCGATCTCGGCAACGACCTCGGCAATCTCGCCCGCCGCAGCCTCGCGATGCTCGTGAGGTATCGCGCCGGCGTCGTACCACCGGGGGCGGCGGCGCCGAGTGCGACCGGCACGCACTTTGCGTCGCTCCCGGCGCGCGTCCATGAGGCCTTGACGGTGCTGGGTTTTCGTGAGGCGCTCGAAGCGATTTGGGAGCTCGTCGCCGCACTCAATCGCCTCATCGACGAGAAGCGCCCGTGGGATTTGCAGAAACGCCAGGCGACGGACGAGCTCGACGCCGTGCTCTACGATCTCTGCGAAGGGCTCCGCTGGCTCGCCATTCTCTTGTGGCCGTTCATTCCAAGAAAGGCGACCGAGCTTTGGGAGCAACTCGGGTTCTCGGGCGAACCGGTCGCCGGGTGGGGCGAGGCGCTGCGCTGGGGCGAGCTTGCCGCCGGAACGCGCGTCCGGCCGGCGGAGTCGACGCTCTTTCCGCGCATCGAGCCCGCCGTCGCGGTCGCACCGGTTGGCGCATCCTAGTTCCTATCGCTGAAGCGCAGGCCTGGGAAATACGAGCGCAACGCCTTACCGAGCGTGCCCGGCGGCACGTAGTCCGGCGGCGGAGCGGGAAGCGGCGTGTGCGCGAGCAAGCCGATGTCTTCGCGCACGAACGGGTCGGCGCTTGGATTGAAATGAATCGGCCACGGCACGCTTCCGGTCTCATAGGTGCCGTCGGGATACGTGAATTCGTACGACACGTAGTAGTAATCGAGGCCGTTCTGATGCCAGGCCTTGATCGGCGAATAGGTGCCCTCGCCGCGCCGCAGGTTGCCGAACTTGCCCTGCAGTTGAATGCGATAGTGTTTGGGCGCGGCCGGCGGCTCGCGCGGAACGTTGCGAATCGGATCGACCTGCGTGCGGGTTTGTGCGATCGCCTTGGCCAGGTCGCGTTCGATTTGCGCGAGCCGTTCTTGCGAGAGCGCTGCCTGCGCGGCGAGGGCGCGGTTGGGGTCGTTACCGCGGGCGTGCTCGACCGCAGCGACCTGTTGCGGTCGGGCCCGCGGACGAACGGTCGTTGCCTTCTGCGAGCGTTCCGGCTGCGTCGCGGTGTGGGGGGCGAGCTTCGCGAGCTCGTGACGCAGCAACGACGGCGCCTGGTACGCGGGCTTTGCGAGCGCGACGGCCGGCGGGGGCTCGAGTGCACGCTGCGGTCGACGCGCGGGCCGCGCTACGGGCAGGACGGCGCGTACCGGCGGCGCGGGCCGCGCGGCGGGGCGACGCGGCGGCACGGGAACGGGCCTCGCGTGCTTTTCCAAATGCAGCGCGGAGGAGATGGTAATGACTTCGTCCGGTGGCCGGCGCACGCGGTGCGCAAGATCTTTTGTGGCAATCCGGCGCAAGCCGTCGTTTGCGAGCACCGCAAGCACGGCGAGCAGAACGTGAACGAGCAACGAGGCCACGAGCGCGATGCGGAACGCCCGGTTGCCGTCGGCCCGCGTCTGCGCCGTGGTGATCATGCTACCATCCTGCTGCCATGTTCGACACGCACGCCCACGTCCACGTTGCTGCCTTCGATGACGACCGCGAGGCCATGCTGGAGCGCGCGAGCGCGGCCGGCATCACGCGCATCATGACGATCGGCACCGACCTCGCCGATAGCGAACGCGCTCGCGACGTCGCCTTCGCGCACGATCTCGACTACGCGATCGGCATTCACCCGCATGAAGCGATCGACGCTCCGGCGGATATCTCGGCGGCGTTCGACGCGCTCGTCGCAGCTGCCGAGCGGCCGCCCCGCGCCGTCGGAGAAATGGGGCTCGACTATTACTACGATCACAGTCCGCGCGACGTTCAACGCAGCGTGCTCGCGGCGCAGTTGCGCTACACGCTCGCGCGCGGCTATCCGGCCGTGTTCCACCAGCGGGACGCCTACGGCGATTTCATCGACCTCTTGCGCGCCCAGAAAACGGCCGGGCTGCGCGGCGTGGTGCATTGCTTCACGGGCGACGCCGGGCAGGCGCGACAGCTTGTCGACGAATTCGGGTTGTGCTTGGGCATCGGCGGCGTCGTAACGTTCAAGACGGCCGAAAATGTCCGCCAGGCCGTGCGCGCCGTGGGACTCGATGCGATCGTGCTCGAAACGGACTGTCCCTATCTCGCGCCTATTCCGCATCGCGGGAAGCGAAACGAACCGGCTTTTCTGGCAAGCACGGCCGCCTTCGTGGCGTCGCTCCTGGGCGTTTCCGAGTCGACTCTCGGCGAACGCACGACCGCAAATGCCGAGGCGCTCTTCGGGCGCTAAGTCGCGCTCGTGATGGGCGTCCCGGTGGCCCACGCCCGGGCGAAGGTCGCGGCGAGGTCGGCTTCGATCGCAGGCTCCCTGGTTGTCACGCCCCAGTCCGACATCGCGCCCGATGACCACGTCGCGTTGGCCGAGCCAAGCCACGCCCGGTCGCCGGCGAGGCAGAACTTCTCGTCGCCCGCGACGGCGCGAACCTCGACGCCCGCCGCCGCCAGCCGGCCGAGAACGGCCCGTTCGCGCCCCGAGAGGTCTTCTTTGAGCGCCCGCGCGGTCACCTCGAGTCGGACATGCGTGCCCGCTCTGGCCCGCGCCGCGAGCGCCGCGGAGACGAGCGACGGACCGAAGCTTTCGGACGCAACGTCGATACGGTCGCCGGGGGCGGACGCAATGGCCTCGACCTCGCGCGCCAGCGCCGCTCGCTTTTCGAGCGCGAGGCCCGAAGTCACGGCCGGCTGGCCCGCGATGGCCTCGCGTACGGCCGCGACGTCGGCCGGGTCGTCGTCGCTCACGATCGTCTCGTGACCGCTCGTCGCCCAGTTGCGGTCGTCGAGAAACGCCCGCCCGTCGACGACCGCCGCTTTGAGGTGGGCGGGCGGGTCGTCCGGCGCGCTCGTGCTGACCGTCACCCCGTGCGCGCGCAGATCGGCAGCCACGCCGGCCGTATCACCGGCCGGTGCATCGCGACCGAAAGCCGGACGGCTTTCGAGTCGCACACAGACGCGTGCGCCGCGCGTGGCCGCACGCTCCAGCGCCCGGGCGACCGCGCCGCCGGGGGCCAGCGTGTAGGCGCACAACGCGACGTCCCGCGCTCCGTCGAGGGCCTGTGCGAAGGCGTCGCGCGATGAGAGCGCGAGGCTCACCCGAGCGTGTGCCCGACCCGACCAATTCCAGGAGGTACGCCCATCACATCGCTCGCTTTCCGCACCACGACTTTGGGGTGCGGACGGCATATCACGACGGAAGCCATCAGGGACTAGGCTCCGGCAAGCGGCGTCAAACTTTCTGCATGAACCGCGTCCGTCCGTCCGGAACCACCGTCCGCTAACCCTATGGAAAAATCCGTGTACGTCCGCGAGATGTTCGCCGCGATCGCGCCCCGCTACGATGCGACGAACCGTCTTCTGACGGGCGGCGTGGACGAAAGCTGGCGGCGGCGCGCCGTGCGCGAACTCGCGCCGCCCGAGCGCGGCCGGATTCTCGACATGTGCTGCGGCACGGGGGACCTCTCGTTTCACCTCGTTCGCACGAATCCGAGGCTGCACGTCGTAGGGGTCGACTTTTGCGAGCCGATGCTCGAGGGCGCTCGCAAGCGCGCGCCGCGGGAGGCCGCCGGTCGCGACGTGCGGTTCGAGGCGGGCGACGTGATGGCGCTGCCGTTCGCAGCGGGCACGTTCGACGGGGCGATCATGGGCTTCTCGATGCGAAATGTCGTCGACATCGTCGCGACCTTGCGAGAAGCTCGTCGGGTGCTCAAGCCCGGCACCCGTTTCGTCAACCTCGACGTGTCCAAGGCGCCGAACCCGCTTTTTAAGCGCGCGTTCGACCTGTATTTTTACGGCGTCGTGCCCCTGGTGGGCGGACTCGTCGGCGGCTCTAAGAGTGCCTATCGGTATCTGCCGAATTCACTGACGAACTACCCCGGTGCCGAGGATCTCGCCAAACGCTTCGAGACCGCCGGCTTTGCGGACGTGCGCTTCGTCCGGCTTGCGGGCGGGGCGGTCGCCGTCCACGTCGGCACAGCATGATCGACCGCTCGAAGCCGCTGCGGGCCGCGACCCGCTCGGAGAGCGACCTCTACGGGCTCGTCGAGGATTTTTTTCGGACCTCATTTTCGACGGACAATGCGGTTATCACCGAGGCCGTTCGGCGCATGCTCGCCGCCGGCGGGAAGCGCCTGCGCCCCCGTCTGACGCTGCTTGCGGCTGAAGCAAACGGCGCCAATGCCCGCGAGCATCTCCCGCTTGCCGCCTACATGGAACTCATCCACGTCGGCACGCTGATTCACGACGACGTGGTGGACCGCGCACAAACCCGCCGGGGCGTCAACGCAACGGCGGTCGATTTCGGCAACCGTGTGAGCGTCCTGGCCGGCGACTACCTCTTCGCGTGGATCTTCAAAAACGTGACCGCGAATTACCCGCCTCCCGTACCGAACATCCTGGCTTCGACGCTCGCCGACATCACGGACGGCGAAGTCTTGCAGCATCGCGCGGTCGGGCGGCTCGACTTGCCGCTCGCCGACTACACCGAGATTGCGATCAAGAAAACCGCGACGCTCTTCGCCGCGTCGGCCGAGTGCGGCGCCATCATGTCCGGCGCGACGCCGCTGCGGATCAAGGCGTTGCGCGACTACGGGCTCTACTACGGCATCGCATTTCAGATGCTCGACGACCTGCTCGATTTCGCCGCGACCGAATCCGAGCTCGGAAAGCCCGTCGGCAACGACCTGCGCGAACACAAGATGACCATTCCGTTGATTCTCGCGCTGGGCGACGACGCCGGACACTTGGGCGACGCCGTCGCCCGTTTCTACGGGACCAGCGGCGGCGACCCGGCGCAGGAGACGGCGACCGTCGCGGCGCTGGTGGCCGGTGTCGAGCGCGCCGGAGGGCTCGCGAAGACGCGCGAAGCAATCGCGGGCTACGTGGAGCGGGCAAAGATGTCGCTCGCCCCGCTCGGAAACGCGCGGACTCGCGCCGAATTAGTCGCCCTCGCGGACGCCCTCGCCTGGGAGGGTGCCACCCGCACGCGGTAAGATTCCCTCACACGGGGAAAGGGGCAAGACTATGTTCGGAAATCCCATGGAAATCGCGCTGCTCGCCGGAGCGGCGATCTTACTGTTCGGCGGCAACAAGATCCGCGACGTTGCGCGAGGCTTGGGTGCGGCGAAAAAAGAGTTCACGCTCGGACAGGCCGAGGCCGATGTCGCGCACGAACGCGCCCGCGCCGAAGCGCGCGCGATGGCCGAAGCCAACGCGGCGGGTGGCGCCGTGGTCGCGCCGACGGTGCCGCCCGAGCCTGCAGCTCCGCATAACTAGGGCCCCCGTCTGTTAGCCGAACACCCCCCCGAGCTCGAAGCGCCGGCCTCGGAATGGGACCAGAAAGAGATGCCCCTGACGGAGCACCTGCGGGAGCTCCGTCACCGTCTCATCGTGTCGCTCGTCACGATCGGAACGATCGCCGTGGTGCTCTTTTGGCCCGCGCAGTTCGCAATTTTGTGGCTCAAGAACGAGTACCTGGGCCCGAGCATCGACCTCAACGCGTTCTCACCGACCGACGTGATCTTCACGGAGTTCAAGTTTTCGCTCTACGGCGCGATCGTGCTCGGGCTGCCGGTGATCGTCTATCAAACCTGGATGTTCGTCGTTCCGGCCTTCCACCCTAAGACGCGCAAGATCGTTTACGGCTACACGGCGCCCTCTATTTTTCTCGCGGCAGCCGGCATCGCGTTCTGTCACTTCTTCATCATCCGTCGCGTGCTCACGGCGCTGCTCGGCATCACGACCGCCGTCGCGAAAGAGACGTTCGGTGTTGAACCGACGCTCAACATCATTCTGCTGTCGTTCCTCGCGTTTGCGCTCGTGTTCCAGACGCCGATGATCATGGTCGCGCTCGCCCGGATCGGGATCGTCAACGTCGGGTTCCTGCGCAAGAACCGGCGTTACGCGCTCATGGGCATTCTGCTCGCCGGGGGCTTTCTCGCACCCGATGCGTCGCCCGTCACGATGCTGCTGATTTCGGGCCCCATGTACGTGCTCTATGAGGCGAGCATCTGGATCATCGTGCTGCTCGAGAAGTCGTGGCGGCGCGAGGCACGCGGAGCGTAGGGTCTTGGGCACGCACGTCCGCGCTGCGGTGACCGACCTGCTCGGGCAGCTGTCGAACTTTTGGTTCGGCATGTCGCTGCTGGGCGTCTGGGGTTTTCTCACGCTGATTGGAGTCGTCGTCGACCAAGGCAAGGACGCAAGCTTCTATCAAACCAATTACGCGCCCGCGCTCGCGCGGCTCGTGTTGCGCCTCCACCTCGACAACATCTATCATTCACCCGCCTACCTCGGTATCGTCGGCTTCATCCTCGCGTGCATGACGCTCGCGACCTTCTGGCGCGTCATTCCGACGCGCTTGCCGCCGCTGCGCGGCGTGAAGATCGATGCGATCCCGCTCAACGCGAGCGTTACGGTTCAGGGCGACGAACCTGCGGTCCGCGGTCGCGTCGAGGCATTTTTTGCCGCGCGCGGCTGGCAGGTCCGCAAACGCGAACTCGGCGGCATCGAGTGGACCTTCGCCGACAAGCACAATTGGGCGCGCCGCGGCGTCCTCGTCGCGCACGTCGGCTTCGTCATCATCGCGATCGGAACGACGCTGTACTGGGCGTTCGGCTATAGCGGACAAACGGCGGTGCTCGCCGGTGCGAGCGTCAAGATTCCCGAGAGCGGTGCGGTGTTTCGACTCGACCGCTTCCGCTATCGCATCGATCCCATCCGAACGCGCAGCGGTATCGTGTACCAACCGATCGACTACGTTTCCGACGTTCACGTCACCGATCGCGCCGGGCGCACGCACGTCGAGCAGATTCGCGTCAATGAGCCGCTCGACGTCGACGGCGTGTCGTACTATCAGGCGTCGTACGGTTTCGGCGTCAACCTGCGCGTGACGAAGGACGGCAAGCTTCTCCCGAATTCGCCGGCCGGGCCGCTCAAGGAAGGCGAAGGCTTTGCGGTCGGGCAGTCGTCGCGCTCGCTGCAGTACGCGAAGTTTGTCGGCACGATCGGACCCGGCAATACCATCGGGGCCGACCCGCGACCCAATACGCCCGGCGTGCTGCTTAACGTATTCGACGGCGCGCAGAACATCGGCAGCGTGCTCGTCCCGCTCGAGCGCGGCATCGACCTGGGGAACGGCTACCGGGTCGAGGCGGGACGCTACGTGCTTTACAGCGGCATTCAGTATCGGCACGACCCGGGCATTCCGTTCGTGGGCGTCGGCGCGTTCGTGTTACTGGCGGGGCTGTGCATTTCGTTTTACTTCTTGCCGGCGCGCTTGTACGTGCGGGTCGACGGCGCCGAGCGTTCGTGGCGGATCGGCATGGCCGCGACGACCGTCAAGGGGTACGATATCTACGAGGAACAGTTCGCTGCGCTCGTACGAGATTTCGAGCTCATCGATGCCGCGCCGCCACGCTCGCTTGCACCGGCAGCGTCGTTCGCGTAAACGCGCGCCCTTCTAACTTACGAGTTCGGCCACCGTCCCTAGAGGTAACCGCATGAATACCGATCAGCTGCTCATCGTCATCTCGATCTCGGCGTACATCATGAGTACGCTCGCGCTCTTCACATACTTCCTCTCGCGCGAGCAGTTGCCCAAGCAGATCGGGATTCCGTTTGCCTTTATTGGCTGCGGGGTGCAGTTCTTCGAGCTGGTCTACCGCTACCAGACGAGCCACATTTGGCCGCTCACGAACCTCTACGGCTCGCTCTCGCTCTTTGCCGCGATGAGCGTGGCAATCTTCATCGGCTTTTCGCTCAAGTACGACCTGTGGTTTATCGGCGGGTTCGTCCAGGCGTTCGCGGCGGGTTTCCTCGCGTACGCCCTGACCTGGAACGAGGGGTATTTACCGGCGGTTCCCGCGCTGCAGTCGTACTGGATCAAGATCCACGTGCCGCTGGTCGTTTCGTCGTACGCGGCGTTCATGGTCGCAATGGTGACCTCGATGCTCTATCTCATTAAGTACTACTGCGAGAAGTCACTCGAACGCGACGCGAACCGGCCGCTCAATCTTCGCGCGGCCGCGGCCGGCGGCGCGCCATCCGCTTCGGGTCTGCAAATGCAGTCGTACGCACCACCGCAGGCCACCTCGCAGCGAATGGTGGGCGGGGACTTACCGATCCTCGGAACCGCCGCTGCCGCGGGCAACCCGCTCGCGCTGTGGCTCTCCACGCTGCCATCGCTTGCGAAGCTCGACATCATGACCTATCGCATCGTATCCGTCGGACTGCCGCTGCTGACGGTCGGCATCATCACAGGCGCGTGGTGGGCCAAAGAGGCCTGGGGCGCCTACTGGCAGTGGGACCCCAAGGAGACCGCGGCCCTAGTCTCCTGGACGGTGTACGCGATGTACATGCACCTCCACACGCGCAACTCGTGGCGGGGCGTCCGCTCCGCGTGGATGTCGGTCCTCGGGTTCGTGACGATCATCTTCTGCTATCTCGGGGTCAACATTTGGGTGTCGGGGCTGCATAGCTACAAAATGTAACCGGCTCAAGCCCGCGGCGGCCTTCCGCTGGAAACGGACGGCCGCGACGACCCTCGAGGTGTACCGAAGCGCCCTCGGCCAGTAAAACGTCCGCAGCGACGGGCCGATGATGGAACTGAGGTGCCAATGAATCTCTGGGTCGTTATCGCGGCATACAATGAAGCGAAAGTCATCGGCGAGACGCTCCTTGGTTTGGCACCTTGCGGCTTCTCCGTCGTCGTCGTCGATGATGGTTCGACCGATGGGACCTCCGCGGCGGCCCGGGGAAACCGAGCGCACGTCCTTCGCCACATCGTCAATCTCGGTCAAGGGGCGGCCTTGCAAACGGGGATCGATTTCGCCCTTCTGGCCGGCGCCACGCACATCTGCACGTTCGATGCGGACGGGCAGCACGCGGCGGCGTCGATACCGGTTCTCTTGGAAGCGTTGCAGCGCACGGGAGCAGACGTCGCCCTAGCTTCGCGTTTCCTCGAACCGTCGCCGATGCCGAAAGCGCGGCGGCTGCTGCTACTCGCTGCCCGCGCCTTCACCCGAATACAGACGGATCTTCCTCTGAGCGACGCTCACAACGGTCTCCGGCTTTTTACAAGAGATGCAGCCTTAAAGCTGCGCATCCAACAGCCGCGCATGGCGCACGCCTCCGAGCTACTCAGCCTGATTGCAAAACATCGGTTGACGTTCGTCGAGGTCGCGGCCATCACCGCGTATACCCCATACTCACTTGCAAAAGGGCAAACGATGACGAGCTCCATTCGAATCTTGTTCGATCTTCTGTACGCGGCTTGGTCTCGCTAAGATGATTACCTCTTTACTCATCTGTCTGATCATAGTCCTCGGGCTCTATGTCTCTAGCCATACCCTTTCGGGAAGGCAATCCGTTCTCGCAGCGGTCGCATTGCTGGGCGGCATCGTGCTCGTCATTTCGCCCGATCTGGCGAGCTATGCGGCGAGAGCCCTGAACGTGGGTCGTGGGAGTGACCTCGTCGTTTACCTGCTGCTAGTTTTCGGGCTCTTCGTCAGCTCAAATTTCTATTTCCGGTTCAAGAAGTCAGAGCAACAAATGATTGAAGTGGTGCGAGCACTCGCACTGCTCAACGGACAGGTCGGCCGCCCGGACTGAACGCGGCGTATCGAACCGTCATCTCGAAGCGAGTTGAAGTTCTTGCCGCAGGCCTGATACTCGTTATCGGGACGGGGCTTGCAGCATTTTGGGCGCTCCGAGTTCCCTACTTCCAAATGCCCGACGAGATTGCACACGCGGATTATGCGTTTGCTTTCTTTGACGCGGGCAGACCATTTCGCTTGAGTTCGAGTTCACCGCAGAACTATGTGATGCCGCAGACGCGGTACCTCATGCGCGTCGGCGATTACCGACGCGTCCGATACGACCGTAATGCTTCGGTTCCCGCACATTTCGCAACACGGCAGTTCAATGAGGCCGCAGATCGCAACGCGCCGCCGCGAACTGGACGCGTCCCGCCGAACGGCTCCCCGGTCCCTTACGTCATGACGGCCTACCCGCCAATGTACTATTGCGAGGTCGCCCTTGCCATGCGCCTCGGCTGGGAATTAACTCACCACTCGCTTTCCTCGGCATTCTATGCCGCTCGACTTTTCAACGTACTCCTCTTGAGCATCACGCTCGCCCTAACGTACGCAATACTGATGGAAGCCGGCTTCGCTTCTATACAGCGACTCTTACTCTTCTTCGCCATCGCGGCGCTCCCGATTACCTCCTGGCTCTTCGGATATATCCAGCCGGATAATCAAGCCACGCTCTTGACCGAATTCTCGCTCCTCTTCGCATTGCGAACCCGGAAAGATCCCGGTGCGTGGAACAACTGGCTTTGGCTCGGCGCAGGAGAGACGGCGCTGTCGCTTACGAAGATGCATTACGGAATCGTCGTCGCGATAGCAGTCGCTCTCGCAATGAGGCCCAAGGTATCGAAAGTGGGCCTTGCACGCCAACTCGCCTTCTTCTTAGTGACCCTCGCCATACCACTTGCGGCAGCCATAGTAGCGAAGAGCCTGCTACCCGGTGGCACGTTCGGCTGGGCAACTCTCCACCGCGTGTATGCCGGCGCGACCGTTCCAAAGCTCGGCGAGATTGTCGGCACGAACGTCGCGCACAATTTCTACGATACCTATCTTGGCGGGCCGAGCTTCCGCGATTTCTGGTTAACCTTCGGAATTAGAGGTACGTCGGCATTCGGAGGTTCGCCACGCTTACAAGAATTACTCATGGCGTTTCTTATAGCCGGAACGATTCTTTGCATCAGTGCCGTCGCGATCCGCCAGCTGACCCTCTTCCAGCGACTGTTTGCGGTTCGACGACGCCGAGGTACGGTGGCAGCATTACGATATGTTGGGAATAGCATTTTCCTGAATGTCTACATAGGTTTCACGTTACTTCTGTTCGCCGTATCCTCGTTTACGAACGGCCTCCTTACACTGCAAGGCCGATACTGGTATCCCGTTCTAGCTGCAGCCTTTATTATCGCAATACGATCTCTATCGCGAACGGTTCCCAGACACCGGCGAATCGTTGCGACCAGCGCTTGCGCATCTTTGGCGCTGTACGCGATGCTGACAAGTCCCGCAGCGCTTCTGGCAATGGAACGCAGCTTCTACACGAGCCGCGCTGAGATTCCAGCGACTGAGATTGGCGCGCTCACTGGAGCAAGCATCGATGGACACGACGTTCCTGTCGATCGCCTCACGTTGCGTAGAGGTAGCGTTCTCTCTCTCGAAGGCGCTGCACTGGATACATCGCACGGCGTACCGGCGGCCGACATCCGCTATCAGCTCGACGGACGGCCGGCACGTGGAGCCGAAACACGCCGTCCCAACGATTATCTATCGAGCCTTTATAACGACCCGTCGCTGCTCAAGAGCGGTTTTCGAGTCGCCATTTCAACGAAATCCCTAAAACCCGGAAAGCATCACATCGTATTTTACGCCTTCGAGAACCGCGTTAGATATGGGCTCAAGGTGGTCGATACGGAGATGCAAATTCTGGAGTCTATGACGGTGCGCCCATAGCACCGCGGTCGGCCAGGATTAGTGGCAACAACATGCTGCCGCAACGCGAACTGCATGCGGAAAGTTGTGCGGTCAGTAGTTCCTCGTTGGTATTAAAGGCTACGCGCGGCGCAGTGCGCCAAATGCGATATGTCGGCGATGTGTCAGAATGTGAGCTTCACGCATCAAGGCGAGTGCCAAGACCCGTGGCGAAAATTATTAGCGTCACTTCGTGAGATGGTCAGGACGAGACGTTGGTAAAGCTGTACTAGCTTTCCCTCGGCACGAGGCAAAACGCTGATCGTACCGCACGGCATAGAGACGGCGTTCAGAGAGGTTGCGTCGCGAAGGGCGAACCACACTCGTCCCGAGCGGCCCTTCGTGCTCGCCGTGTCGTCGTTGATGGCGCACAAAAATTTTGAAATCCTTCTCGACGGTTTCGCACGCTTGCGTTCCGTCAAGCATTCGCTGCGCCTCATCATCGTGGGCTTACTCGGATCGAGGAGCAAAGGTTTAGAATCGCTTCGCGACCGTCTCGGTTTACGCGACGCCGTTACGTTTACAGGTTGGATTCCGCGTGCGGATCTGCTGGAGCTTTTCCTATCCGCAGAGGCCTTCGTGTTCGCATCGTGGTAACGGCACGCTCAAATTGAACCCGTAGCGGCATTCTCAAATTGAACCCTTGGAGGGGTTAGGCGTTCTTCGCCGCCTTCCCGCGGGTGCGAAGCCGGTGACTTTGGCCGGTAAAAGCAAAGA
>JAABUQ010000024.1_pt1 | contig 264097 bp, 254 predicted proteins | sample 5560001 | NCBI WGS metagenome assembly JAABUQ01 (sample SAMN10711888, study PRJNA513371) | rock metagenome | isolation source: Antarctica rocks | place: Antarctica: Victoria Land, Finger Mt nord | collected 2015-12-18
ATTAAAGCTGCTCCCAGCAACCCCATACAGATACGGCTCATCGGCGTAGACATCCCCCTCGAGCCCAGGGTCAATAGCCCATTTCAGAATGCGGAACGCGGTGGAGAAACCGGGCGGCAGGCGGTCGCGGATGGGGTAAGGGAAGTCGTTGCCGAAGAGGAGGGAGGGGCCGGGGATGGAGGCTGTGGGGGGAAGGAGGAGGGAGAAGGAGATGGAGTATTGGTCGTGGGTGTGAGGGGGGTGGGAGAAGTAGGGGGAGGTTGGGGGGGAGGTGGGGGGGAGGCCTGGAGGTGCGGAAGGGGGGTTAGCTAGTGTGGATTTGTGGGAGGGGGGAGGTGGGGGGGAGGGGATTACCGCGGTAGTTCTGGATGCGCACGGAGATGGCGGCTTTGCAGTGGGGAGAGGAGATGTGCGTGGGGTGGGGGGTGTTTACGTGGACGAGTTGGTGGGTGGAGGGGTCGTAGGAGGGGCCGGCGGTGACGCGGAGGAGGTATTTGTCTGCCATGGGAGGCTGGATATTCTGAAGGTAATTTATGGAGAGGGAAGTAAAGTAGCTTAAGGGAGATGCATTGATTGAGTGAAGGTTACCGATGTCATGAGGTAGTCCGCAATGGGCGATGACGCAGCGAGAAATTGTATTCAACTCCAACTACGACATCCCGTCTGCTTCATAGAGTCGTCGCTTGATGAGGTGGAAGGTGTAAAAATCGTCTTGCTTTCAGGTAAAGGGGTGAAGCACTTCAGCAGGCAATCCCCGCACACCTATACAGTCCATAGCCATACAGTCGTAGTCCTCCGGGGGATTCCTTAGCGACAAACAACCTCGATATCTGACGGTACCGACATCTGGACACCTGCTGTCAAGTCTTATGCCGTGGTCGCATCGCCGCCGTGCTCTCCATGGCCATTATCGCTTCCGCTCAAACCACCCGCTAGCCCCCAATACCGCGACGCTCTGGTCCATTATCCACTCGCCCATGCCCAGATAACTGTCGACCCATTTCTTAAGCTCTTTGCTTTCGGAGATCTTGTCTTGGTTGAGGCTGGGGCTAAGGTCCCATGAGGAAGGGTATTGTCAGCCAACCATGTTCTCTCTCTATGGAATACAATGGCGAGCCTTGCTTCGGGTGAGTGGAACCCTGTCGAGGCAAACAAGGCATCATAACGGAGGGCGAGATATAAGAAGAAGGGTAGCATACGTGAGGCCTGTTGATCGTCTGATTCCTGCCAGGAACGCGGAGACTGTTGGAATGTGAGAACTTGTGACGGTTTTTCGGGGTCGAAGTGTTATATACCTAGTACGGCGTCGAACGCATAATGTGTGAGCCGGCCGAGCTATTCGCAGATTTCAATACAACGTCAAGGGCAAGTGGAGAGTGGGCAAAAGCTAACCACCATCGTGTATGTTTGACCGTCCCAAATATCAGTAGTCTCGAGGGATTCGGGAGAGCCACAAGCGTCTCCGCAGCTATCGAACAAAGGCTGCGGTGCAAATATGCCTTCCGAACACTTGTCCTGTAGGTTGTGGACTCTCTTCTACCGAAGAGAAAGGCCGCTGCCTGAACACAGCTGCTTCTAGCCTGGGATATATTGTGGTGTCTGGAAACCGATGGGTAGTAGGCGTTTGAATATGATACCGAGGAACTGATTTTGTTTTCCCTAGTATAGTGTAGACTTGGAATTCATGTACATGTAGGTAGGTAAGTCTTTAATAGTTAACCTACTTTCTATGTATTCTAGGTCTCAAGAGGAAGACCTAGTTTATTTGGGACATCATGTGATCAAATGCTAGCTAGTGCGGCTTGGCATTATCTTTCTATGGACCCCACAGAACCAAGCCAGACAGCGTTACTTCAACTCTTATCGCTTATCGATTGACAGCGGCCAAACGTCATCCCGTTAGCGATGGCTGATTCAACAGCTCTACATCGACAGTTGTCGAGAAATATATTACTTCATACGCTTCAAAAGATCCGCGAGAGATACCCTGACAACGATATCGAGGCCAAGGTCATATCAGTACCGTCAAGCTCTACTGTTAAGCACGAGGATCATGTAAGCATTCATTACGACCTTCTCGGCGCCAGAACTCCTCTCTGCATCTCCCAGTCACTGACACAAATTCAGCCAGTCTTAAAGGGAGATACTACTACTTTCAAGATGGCAGACGCGTTGGATCATCTGTCCAGCGGACGTACCCGCATTGAATGGCTCTCAAGCCTAAACACGGAGTTCAAGCCCAAGAAGAATTACCGTCGTACCTCCATAATCTGCACGATTGGTATAGAGTACTTATCCTTATGCTGGAGAGGGTGCTAACTGAGTACTAGGCCCCAAGACCAACTCGGCTGAGAAGATCAATATGCTGCGCAAAGGTAAACCTTCTGAGGGCGCGTCTCGAATTCAATAAGGCTCACTTCTTTCTACAGTCGGATTGAACGTTGTCCGCATGAACTTCTCCCATGGCGCGTACGAGGTGAGCTGGCATCTACAGCCATTTGGCCCTCAGAAGCTCCCCTCAATGGACCCTAAGATTCGAATTCCTGACGTATAACACTCTTCGTAGTACCATCAGTCAGTCATTGACAACGCGCGAGAAGCCGAGCGTCTCCAGGGAGGCCGTCCATTGGCCATTGCATTAGATACGGTAGGCCGCCTCATGTTCCACATGTCTAAGAGTCAATTGCGTTCTAAGCGTGAACACCATACAGAAAGGTCCTGAGATCCGTACCGGTAACACCAAGAATGACGAAGATATTCCCATTTCGCAAGGCTCGGAGATAAACATCACAACGGATGATAAATACGCTACTGCTTGCGACAACAAGAACATGTGAGCATACTGCGTTGCCGAGCGCGAATGTCGAAGTTAACTCCTTTGCAGGTACGTCGACTATAAGAACATTACCAAAGTGATCGAGGTGGGGCGTACCATATACGTTGATGACGGTGTACTTGCTTTCGAGGTCCTTGAGATCCTTGACAACAAGACTCTTCGCTGCAAGACCATCAACAACGGCAAGATCTCATCGAAGAAGGGTGTCAACCTGCCCAAGACAGATGTTGATCTACCTGCACTCTCGGAGAAAGATAAAAACGACCTTCGCTTCGGTGTCAAGAATAATGTCGACATGGTCTTTGCGTCCTTCATCCGGCGTGGAAGTGATATCACCGCCATTCGTGAAGTTTTGGGCGAGAAGGGCAAGGAGATCCAGATCATTGCCAAGATCGAGAATCAACAGGGCGTCAACAACTTCGATGAGATCCTCAAAGAGACCGACGGCGTCATGGTTGCCCGTGGCGATCTGGGTATTGAAATCCCGCCTGCCCAGGTCTTCGTCGCCCAAAAGATGATGATCGCGAAGTGCAACCGCGCCGGCAAGCCGGTCATTTGCGCCACTCAGATGCTCGAGTCCATGACTTACAATCCTCGTCCTACCCGTGCCGAAGTCAGCGATGTTGGCAATGCTGTCCTCGATGGGGCAGACTGCGTCATGCTTTCCGGCGAAACTGCCAAGGGCAACTATCCGAAGGAGTCCGTGCAGTTGATGGCCGAGACTTGTCAGCTAGCCGAGACGGCGATTCCGTATGTCAGCTTTTTCAACGAGCTTCGTGCCACCGTCAATAGGCCTGTCAGCCTCGTTGAGTCTACGGCCCAGTCCGCAGTGAGCGCAAGCTATGAGCTCAACGCAGGCGCCATCCTTGTTCTCACCACGAGGTAAAGGTCATCAATGCAAGAAGATAAGGCCTGTACTAACAAACGACAGTGGATCATCTGCCCGTCTGATCTCAAAGTACCGTCCAATCTGCCCAATCATCATGGTGACCCGTAACCCTACCGCTTCACGCGTAAGTTGCCCTTTACTCATATGAAACCCGAAATGAAGCTGACTCGTTTAATCAACTGTTAGTACTCACACCTCTACCGCGGCGTCTACCCCTTCCTCTTCCCCGAGAAGAAGCCTGACTGGAAGCAGACCGACTGGCAGGAAGATGTCGACGGCCGCCTCAAGTGGGGTATCGCCGAGGCCATCAAGCTGGGCGTCCTGAACAAAGGCGACAACGTCGTCTGCGTCCAGGGCTGGCGCGGTGGCAAAGGCCATACCAACACGCTTCGTATCGTGCCTGCGGAGGAGGACCTCGGCCTTTCTCAGGAGTGAAGCTGAGGGGTCTTGAAGTGTCCATTCTCAGAATTCCGAGCTCTGCTGGTGGCAGCATGAAGAGCGAATTGTGTGCTTCGCTTAGTTGTACGTAATGAACCTGTATTATAGACTCATTGAGATAGATAGCATACTTTTATTCTGTTACTGCCTTGCGGCTTACAAGCGTCTGCTTTGTTTCCAGCGCTGACGAGAAGGGGTGCATCACATCTCGACATTTGTGGAGAAATGCATTGACAGGATGGCAGTTGAGTCATGAGGATCCATGGCCAAAGAGGCAAAAAGGTCTTGCTTGCTCCATTACAGCACCCGAGATAAGAGCGCAAAGGTATCGAATTTCATGATTGTCTTGATATATCCCCGGAAGCTGCACCGTACCAGGTCATCTTAAAGACTCAAACTCGTCTATATTTATAATATGATATCCACAACCATCCCCCACTCCCTCCCACCCTACAACCTCCGCAGCACATCCTCCACAACCTCCTCCGTCCCCGCCCTCCCCCCCATATCCGGCGTCAAGCACCTCCCCTCCCTCAAATTCCCCTCCACCGCCCCCTCCACCCTCCCCGCCGCCCCCGCCTCCCCCAAAAACTCCAACATCAACCCCACGCTCCTAATCATCGCAATCGGGTTCGCAATCCCCCTCCCCTCAATATCCGGCGCCGAACCATGGCACGGCTCCCCGATCACGAACCCATCGCCCACATTCGCGCTGGGGACGAGCCCCAGCGACCCGACCAGCGCGGCGGCGCCGTCGGAGAGGATGTCCCCGTAGAGGTTGGGCGCGACGATGACGTCGTAGGCGGATGGGGTGCGGAAGAGCTTGTACACCATGCTGTCGACGATTTGCTCTTCGATGCGGACGCCGTCGAAGGAGGCGAGGGCGGCGCGGGCGGATTCGCGGAAGAGGCCGTCGGTTTGGGAGAGGACGTTGCTTTTGTGGGTGATGGTCACAGTGGGGGACGTGTGGATGCTTTGCGCCGAGGAGGAGGATGAGCGGAGCTTCTGTCTTCGGACGGCGATTTCGCCTGCCATGTGTGCGATCCGGCGGCTTGCGCGCGAGCTTATTCGCTTGATGGCTTCGGCTATGGTGCCCTCCCCGTCGGGCGCGGGGAAGGTGCGCTCTTCTTTGACGTATAGGTCCTCGGTGTTCTCTCGCACGATGACGAGGTCGACTTCCCTGCCGCCGTGCGCTTCCACGCCGCGGACGCTCTTCACGGGCCGGATGTTGGCGTAGAGATCTAGTTGCTTGCGGAGGGCGACGATGGGCGAGGAGTAGCCTTCGACTTTTGTGGAGGGGGAGGAGACGGCGCCGAAGAGGGCGGCGTCGCAGTGGGTGCGCAGGTGGCTGATGGTGGAGAGGGGGAGCGCGGTGCCTCTCTGTTGGAAGTGGGTGTAGCCGCAGGGGAGGGTGGTGAAGTCGAAGGCGAGGGGGTGGGTTCTAGTGAGGGCTTCGAGGACGCGGCGGCCGGCCTGGGGAGAGGGAGGGATTAGTGGTTTGATGGAAAAGAATTGAGGGGTTTAGGTATGGAGGGAGGGGAGAACGGGTAAGGGGGAGGGGGATATACGGGAATGACTTCGCGGCCTATGCCGTCGCCGGGAAGGAGCCCGATGCGGAGAGTGCGGGTGGCCATTGAGTAGGATGGATGGGATCCTATGGGCTGCTCATTGTGGACAGGAGCTCGAGGATGTCTGGCTGGAAGAAGGGGTGCTGGTGTGGGCTTCGATTGGGTTCGAAAAGTGGTCTTTACCAGTCACAGAAAGCCTGGCGTGAGAGCTTCTCAAAGAATTGATTGATCCGATGTTTACCCATTTGGCGGTTGCAAAATGCTTGCGACTTTCGGGAGAATCGATTCCCCTCACCACAATTAGAATCAAAAATTGCACTTGACAATCCCGCGTAAATATCTAGAGATTTATAGTTTTTGTAATATACCTGGTCTTCGTGAGTACTGTAATATAATTTTGAATAATACTATTGAGAGCACATAGAATTATTTGAGATTTCAAGATTTCGACTTAAACGTAGCTAGGGTTAAGAATAGAGTTGGCGTACTAGATAAAATACTAAGAAAATACAACTAGAACAAACGTCTATAATCCATGCTATTAAGATACAAATTGACAGACCTTTAACAAATTTGAGATAAGAGAATTGTTCTCAAGTTTAATAACAAAATCCGAGAGCTTGTTGATAAAGTTACAAACGAATCTAACACCATTCCGAAGCTGTGTTGTGATGGGGGGAAATAGTTTTCCCGAAAGTCGCAAGCATTTTGCAACCGCCAAATGCGCTGTCCGCCCGGTGTCGGCGATGACACTACGTACTTCGTGCCCCCATTTTCACAGACATACTTAGCGAAGAGTGTAGACCCCATCCACAGCGATATGGGGTTCTCTTGAACGTCTTGTTAGATAGAAGCTCAGCCTGATTGAACTAGCAATTATCTTCCCAAAATGTGCTGTTATTGACACTTCTCATCGTACATACACAGTCCATCATTTGTGCCAATCAAAAGTCATTCGCCGCCATGCCAACAGGCAATAAAGTGCGTCGTTCGCCATGCCGTTCCCAAAGTCGACTCTCAATAACTCTTCCCGTCCGCGTTGCCGGTCAACAACCACTAACAAATAGTATGATATACCGTAGGATCCCGCAAGACGATATGAAGTGACACCGTTCCCTTGCCCAGTTGTTATCGCATTTCCATGAGAGTATAGTAGGGCTTTGGGAGATCCCTTTAAAAGTAACCAAAAGACCCGACTCCGAAACACCTCGCTTGTGCCTGCACGGTGAATCTTTATGAAATGGATGCCGTTGCGCCTGATATGAGTACATTGCGTTATGACTCCAATTCGTAACATCTTCCTACAGCTCAACGTCGTAACGGTGAATAAAGACCATCTAATGTGATCCAACAAGTACTCGCCATGCAACTTTCGATCTCACTCCCACGGGGAGCGATTCGGTCCCTGTGGTGCTGGTAGGTTGCCAACCTGGGCCTGCCGCCACGCAATGGTGGCTTCTCTTTCCGATTGATGCTTATGCTCTTCTCCTGGAGCCCTTGAGTGGCCAGATAGAGTGTTGCCGATAGATGCTGCGAGCGCTTGAATAACGTAGCCTCGAAGCTCCTTCTCCTCTCGCTCATCTTCGATGAACAGTCGCTGACGATCCTTTTTGGCAGTATCCTCCCGTCTCATCTTCCGGATGTCGTTCATGATCCACATGAGCACTTCCTCCGGAGCCTTGTTCCGATCCTTGCCCTGTGTGACAGCATTCCGCACGTATCGCCGTGTGACGTCGGTTGCTCCATCCGCTGAAAAGGCTATGCAATAGGAGAATTTCCATCCCCAGCCTACGTGAAATTGTTAGCCACAGCGAGTCATCAATCAAGGAAAGCGAGGTAATGACCTTGGGAATACATGCGAGGCTGATCCCATACATCCTCGCATGCATCGACATGGATCCATCTCTCGTGGTGCTCGGAGTAGACCTCGGTCCAGCTGTAGTCATGAGAGCCCATCGTCCACACGAACCTTACCCGTGTGCCCATGGCGCGGCATAGCATGCTAAAGCAATCCGTCCATTCACCAACACGCCCTCTTCGTGTTTGCAGCAGGGTCCAGACATCGCCGTAGCGAGGGAAGCGCTCGTACCTTCCGCAATGACGAACAGGACATTGATAGAGCTCGACCTTGGTGGCCCCGCGCACAGTTTCGTCTTCCGATGGAGGGGTAAAGCCACAGGCTAAAGTTGGCGAACCACAATGTGAACATGGAGGATTGCATACAAAGGTGAAAAAGGTTTTCTTGAACCATCTGTGAAATCAAGGGTCAGGTAACGGGCTTGAAACGGGGGAGTAATGAGAAGCGTACCTTAAGAGTGCTCTAATCACACAGTCTTGGTATCCCCATTCCGGCTTCTTGTTTCCAGGCATACTTACGGCCTGAGCCTTGAGCAGGTCACATTCATCTTCAGCCTCGCCATAAATGAGATCCAGCGGCACGACTTGCAGGGCTTCATCTAACAAGCCTGGGTTCTCATAATTCAACGGCCGGCGAGAGTGCGAACGTAGTTGACTGTGAAATCTGACTGACGCCGGGTCCTGTGGAGGAGTCGCGATCTTGGGGTGGTTGCGTAGAGATGAGTAGGTGGGTGGTGTTGAGGGGTGGTCCGTGGGCGGCCGTGGCGCTTGTCGTGATGGTGGGAGCGAGATAGTGGAAGTAGGAGGGAAGGGAGAGGCTGCTTCTGGTCGCCGCTGTGATCGCTCCGCCAGATCGTTTAGTCGTCTCGTCCGAAGAAGATGTTCAAATTGTGTGGTTATCCCATTGGCATCGATGCTTTCTTTGGGGGGAAGTGGGGGCGCCTCGCCAGGATATCGAGGATTCGCCATTATAGAGGACGCTGCTGTCGTTGACGGAGTTAGTGAGAGAGAAAAATCTCTGCCTACTCGCTCCCGTCGAAGACAGGCAACGTAAATGCGAGTGTGAAGGGAATGAGTGATCGGAATGCGGTGGATGCCGAGTAATAGCGGTAGGCGATGCACAGCCGAAACCGCAAGCCACACTGGCTATTAGTAGCACCGCGCAAGACGTCGACGTTCGCCGATGACTGACAGCTCACCAAGTCATCAGGAACGGGGAAAGCCTTTTTCTCGAGTCCTTGAGATCGCTGTGGAGGACGTGGAGGACTGTTAATGATTACAGGGGGATTGCGTAACGCAGAGAGTTCCATGGAAATCAGCCTGGAAGGGTTGACGAATGCTTTTCTTTGGGTGCGCGTCGTAATCGACTTTGATTGGCCACCACTAGGCTTACCTAACGAGAATCTTATCTGATTGACCGTTCTAGGCCACGTGCTTTGTGAGATCTCACGCGATGTACGTCTGCCCTATCAAAGACATTGAGTTGGGCTGGTTGATCTAGATTGTGTGTGTTACTTTACGTTCGACACATGCTCTACGCAGTCTTCTACTCGCTCGATCTGGTGTTTGCAGGTATTGTGCGCCACTATCTCAAGACGCGGCAAGCTTGGCGATCCTGATTTTGAAGGACGCGCAAGCACAGCGCTTGGCATTGCTTGAGTACGCGTCGACCTGACATATCAGCCGATGGCAACATGAAAGGAATTGTCAGGCGTTGAAGGAGAGATACTACGACCTAGGATGCCTGGGTCTAGGCTTTCAATTTTCATGGCTTGATCAAATTGAGATGTCGTGCGCAGCTTGTTCGTATAGGCCAGCCCTCTATCGTCTCATCCCCCCGAGATGGCAAGCAGTATACAAGAAACATCGATAGGTCATCTGGACAAATCAAGGAAAGGGGTATCATCTTTTTCTAGTCTGTACAGCGGTCTGTGACTTACGTCTCTTCATTCCACTCCTGTTCGCCGTAGAACTTGGCCGGTAAGTCCACTTCCGCCATCGGCCGTTCCACCAGTGCCACTTCAATTCGATGCCCGTCTTCATCCCCGTCATCCTGTGAGGCATCGTCCATTCCTTGTGCTTCAGACCCTCCACCTCTTAATGGCACTATACCTAAGATCGGCCTGTACATGTACGTAGACCAGTAGGGTGGGGCTTGCTGTCCTTCTGCTGGGGCCACAACATTGGTATCATCCATCAGCTTGTCACCATTCGTAAGCCCGTCCTCAGCGTTGGCCTCTGGCTTTTCTTCAATGGCTCGCCGCCACCCGACCAATGCTCCCGGGCCCGCCGCGTCATCGTCGTCGTCTTCCGAAGCAGATTGTCGCTCGGGAACCAAATCAACAATCTCATGTTGTTCCGATCGAACTCCTTGAATTTTGCGCATTTTGCGACCAATTCCAGAATTGAGCTCAGAGTCCAGGATTCGACTACCAGCCCCTGTGTCATATGTCCTCGCTTCTTGGGATACGGTATCCTCGTCTTCGCTTCGCTTTCGTTTCTGTCCTTGACTGGCGCCATTCATGATTATGTCTTCCGTACTTTGCTCTTGCTTGGCTGGAGGTGGCATATCCCTTGATAAGTCAAACATCCATAGCCACGTACTACCGTGAAGCCAAATCCGTTGCTTGGTTGCGCTGATATCCCAGATGGCGCCCATTGCTCGCTCTCGTGTTTCACGAAACTGCTGAGGAAAGCTAATGGTCGGATTACGCCGTGACCAATCCGAGAATCGACCAGCCAAGACCTCAAGTTCATATACGTGGTGCTCGCTAGTAACGGCGACTAGCCTGTCTTCGCCACTTGGGAGCTCATGCGAATGTGGATGAGGATTATGTCGTGTAGGATGGACCGCTATATTACCGTTGACATGAGCTTGGGACGGTATCTTAGATGGTCTGAACGTCAAAATCAAGACTGCAGCGCGCAGTCTTGGAATCAAGGCTGCAGCGGGGTTTCTGATCCAGTGCTGGCCGAAGATGATGGTTGGGTGCTGCTCTTCACCAGCCTCCGACTCGTCCTCGTCCGATGACTCAGACTGGACGGCGCCATTCGTTATTGAGGCAGCTTCCTGCGTGAGGCCCTCATGGCCCTCTAAAACCCACGTATCAATATACCCTGACAGATCTCCAACAGCTAAGATCCTTGAATCGGAGGAGAATGCTACGCGGCATATGGTTCTGTCGTATGCTCCGAGAATTCCGTGCCTGAAATCGGATTTCGCAACAGGCCTGGATAGTCTATTAAGACACAGACTCATATCCATAATCGTCAACGTTTTAGCATTACCCTCTTTTTGGGTGATTCGGTGAACATAGATCGTGCTATCGGCTCGTACCACCAGCAACCATCGTCGGTCTGGAGAAAAACGGACGAGTCTAGCACCCTGGCTTGCCAAAGCTGATGGAATATCCACCCTCTGCACTCTTAAAACATTGCCGCTCTTGGAACGCAGTCCGAAGATGCGTACACTAGTCATCGTTGCTGCAGCTAGAAGACTACCGTCGTCGGACAAATCTACTGAGCTAAGTGAATCCTCGCCCTGTACTGCGAGTCAGCTCACACGGACCCAAAAGCAGAGAGATCTTCTGACCTGTAGCTCGATCTTTGATACGAGTCTCCGTCGCCGGCTCTCAGCTGATCGATCGACACTGTCAAAGCTGTTGTGTGGATCATGCGCCCTTGACAGCCTCCATATGTTTATCTCGCGATCCCACCAGCCCACCACAAGACGTTTTCGAGGCGAACTACAAAGACAAGGCTGCTGTGGAAGGTTTGATAGCGAACGGTGGTGTTCTCTACCGAACTCTTTGAAGGGTGTGACGATCGGGATCGTGTCTAGGCCTGGGGTGCGCTTTTAGAGATGCAAAGTAGGAAGAGACACAGGATTTGGATACCTCCTGAAGCTACAATGCTCATATTCTTATTCTCGTATGAAGCCATGGCTTTGACATCGTGTTTGTGAAGCCTTTGGTGCGCAACCTCCTTCCAACGGTAAGGGGAGCCCTTTTGGCTCGGGTCCGTTCGACGGTACACTGTAGTTCTCCGATCCATACCACCACTAAATACGCATTGCCCATCTGCGCTGACAGCTAGATCGAGTATGTCTGCGCCATGACCTACTATTCGCTGCAGTAGAGTGTACTGTTTCCCGTCCCAGAACCGCACTGTGCCCGTAGAATCCCCGGACACAATCGTACCATCACTCGTACAACAGATAGACCATACCAATATCTCCTTTGGACCGCCGACTGGACCAGCACCAAGTGACATGCTGCGCAGCAGCTGGTTACCGCGGACGTCATAGACTCGAATGGTACTATCTGCATGCCCAGCTACAAGCGTGTATCGGTCCTTGAACGTAATACTGAGGACACGTGCTTTTTTTTTGGACGGTCTTGCAAGAATGCGCTTGAATTGTAAGTCTCCATCGGCCGTAGACAGGAGCACAATCGAGCCGTCGGCGCATCCAGCGGCGATATCCTGGTATTGACCAGTGGTCACGTCTACTGAGGTTGTCTGCTTTCCATTCCCATCGTATGTGCTGCTTATTGGTCTGGGCTGCGCCGCTATACACCAAATTTCTCCATAGTTGCCGGTGGAATGCCGTGCGGGCCTTCCTGCTGCTAGATCCCATTCAGTCACAGCTGTTGAATAGCCAATACTGAATAGTCTCAATCTTCCGGCACTTTTCAAGCCATTTTGGTCAACATCCTCTGGGTCGTTTGTCCACACTAAGCCTTCAATGCTGCGATCTTTACCTCCCCTTAATATGCTTTCTTGGAACCAGGCACCCTTCAAGGGATTCCATATCTCAATGTCCCCATTGGCTCGACCAATTGCGAGCCGTAATGTCGCAGGCGTCTTACTTCTGCTCAGGGGAGTGGACGGGTGCGAGAACGCGAGGGCGTTGATGGCCGCCGGGGGATACGGTATGAATCGGCATCGATGGATATCCATGCTCTAAACCCGTTATCAGTAGTCTTGCTGGTGTCCAGTTCGGCTCAGCATAGCAACGTCAAGGACTAGCATGCAATGCATGCTGCTTCCATCTTACCAACATGAGACAACATTGTTTGAACATTTTCTCATACTGCTGGACGGAAATTATGAAGGAAAGTTTTCACGAGCTCGCTTAGAATGAACGGAAGCATTCCGCATCTTATAATAGACCCCTTTTGATTGGCCATCCAGCCCATTCAAGCTCATCGTGCTACCGGTTTGTCCTTGGGAGTGAGCTATCTTTCATCCAGACAAGACAATACCAGCGTCCTGATGCTGTTACCGAATTCAGGGGCATTGCTCCTTAGCGTTGGAGGTGCTGGTGTCTTATTAGGCTCTCAGTCTCGGTTCGGTCGACAGCATATTGAGAAGCAGTGGCCATGGATAGCTTTGGTCCTGGCATTAGGGAGTTTTGTCAAGGTGCAAAGATCTCAATGTCAGACTGAGCAAGTTATCCCGTCTCCAAGACTGTCCGTCCTACCCAGACTCAAAGCGGACGAGCTTGCCATTCTCCCCTATCCCCCAGATGCTTTTCCTGGTTCGCGGGACGTCGACTCGCCATATGGTAGTCTGAGAGTTTACGAATGGGGTCCGGTAGATGGAGCAAAATTTCTCCTAATACACGGCATATCGACGCCATGCGTATCGCTTGGTACAAGATCTTTTTGTGATCCGACTACAAAAGGCTAAACCACTTTGCAGGTGGCGTGGCGCATGGCTTGGTCGAGCGTGGCCATCGTGTAATGCTCTTTGGTGAGTTCATATTCATCTCAGTGAACGGATCCCCTGTACGCTGGATGAATTGCCCTGGATGTGAGCTGGCGATTTGCTCATACCTATCATCCACAAGCGATAGTGGCATTTCGGTTCTTACATGTGTGCTTTAGACCTCTGGGGTCGTGGCTATTCCGATACTCCTGAAGACGTGCCCCAGGATATGCGACTCTTTTCCTATGCCATCTTCCTTGCTTTGGCATCCTCGGATCTCTGCTGGACCGGCATATCATCCTTTAGCATTGTGGGATACTCTCTTGGTGGTGGTATAGCCACAAACTTCACAAGTTTCTTTCCCCAATTTATCTCCCATCTCGTTCTCATTGCTCCTTCGGGTCTTGTCCGCAAGGAGCACATCAGCAGGACCAGCAAGGTTTTGTATTCCACTGGTTTGCTGCCTGGGTTCTTGATTGAGAGATTTGTAGCGAAAAGACTAGGGAACAATCCCTCCGCCGCAGTTGCAGTCAAATCTAAGCCAACCACACCAACCAGTATGGCGATGGAGGAGGAGCTGCCCAGTCAGGAGCAGGCTCACAAGGATTCGACCAATGTTCTCTCGGAGATAAGACCTGAAATCGCAGCTCGAGATGCAGTGGTAAGTCGATGGGATCTATTCATATGCACAAGATTCCGTATCACGTGCTAAAAGACCTTTGGCGTCAGGCATGGCAGGTCCGGAACCATCAAGGCTTTGTCAAGGCTTTCATATCAAGTATTAGGTACGGGCCGATCCATGAACAGCATGCTCGTTGGCGCCTAGTTGGTGATCACTTTGCTCTGGCCAAATCATCAATCCAAGACAGTCAGGGAGACAAACCTAAAAGAGCTGCTCGTGTTTTAGTCGTTTGTGGCGATGACGACCCCATTGTGATCAAGAATGAGACTTTCGAAGATGCATGCCAGGCTCTAGGATCGGACAATGTGGAGCTTCGTAGTTGTAATGCTGGGCACGAATTACCGATGACCCACAGTGGCGATATCGTTAGAATGATTACGGATTTTTTGCAACGAGAACAAGACTGATTTAAGATTTCCTGCGACGAGCACAAGAACCTTGGTGTATCAAAGTAAGCCGCTACCCTCTCAATCATGAAAGTAACCACCGACCGAGAAATATTAAAGTTTTAGAGCAGGATGGAGTTACAATTATGTGGCACATGGCATTGTGCACTGGCTCGTCCACGAATGCTATCTGTAGCTGAAAGTGCCTTCCCCATCAGGAGGTGGTCCCAAGCTCTTAATCTTATTCGCGCTTTCCTTTGCGAAGCCTACGTCCATTAGTGTTTACTTGATCAGACTCATTCTTTTACGCAGACCACATACACATTCAACTCTTGCATTACCTTGCTTCATCTTGATTTGCATTTTAGATAGAGGTTTATAGATCAAGACCTCTTGTGCAGTCTTACATTGTATGAGGAGCTGCAGCTAGAGAGGGAACTACAGCAATGGATGGTCCAAGATGGAAGCCTCTCACTGGCACTCCAAGCAAGCCGCCACTCCCACCTAACCTACTGGTCCCTGATCTATCCCCCGCTCGCTCGACGGCTTCTGATGCGGAGAGCCTGACAATGCTGCCACCGTCGCCACAAGGTTCCTTCATCCATCGGAGGCGTCAAGGTCAATATATACCTCGCCCACCCGTGTGGAACGTTCCTAAACTTGAACAAGAGACCAAGGACCCTGACTTCGGCGGTCTTGAAGCAGAACTACCTGGGAACACCGCGCCAGCTGGCTGGTTTGATATTCAGCTCCCTGGGATGTCCGTTAATGATCAAGTCCGAAGAATGGCGGATGTGTTCTATGACCGGCCACTTGTTGTTAACATGATGACGGCGCAAGAGCCTCAGGGTGATTCATTAAGGGCTCTGGGGAAAAAAGAAGAACGAAATAGTGAGACTGTCCACTCGCAACCAGAACAACTGCACGACGAACGAGGCCTCAAAGTGCCTGATGAGCAACATGTCGACTGTGTGAACCCGTCTATGGGCACTACTGCTGTAGGCAGCAAACATTCTTCCGAGCTCCCCAAAGCGAACATTACTACAGATGCTGAGGAAGACCGACGGGTAAGGCAAAAACAACTGTGTTTAAGCTGCAACTGCTGACTTTACAATTTTAGCCGGATTTGATGCAAGTACAACAACTACTAGCCGACGTCCAAAACGCCCTTCAACGGCACGATCGATTACTATCGGACCTTCAGAACCTTCCTGCGTCTCGCGAGAATAACGCAGCTTTTCCGTCTGAGCAGCTAGCAGACGCTCAAAATGCCCTTCAGCGGCAACATCGATTACTGGCGGATCTTCAGATCTCTTCTTCATCTTCTGAGGATAGTGCACCTCTTCAGTCCGAGCAACGAGCCCTGACACATGCTGCGCGTAAGTAGACTTCTGAGCGTCTCTTACTCCTTACTGAGGCTGTCAAGAAGCATGAAACGCGTCTTGACAGTATGCGCTCTCAAGGCATGCCTCCTTGCTCAATTCATTGACTTGGGGGAGAAATGCTGATTCCGAAGCTTACTCAGGTCCTGTATCCTCGCTGCCTTCACCTGCGAATGAGCCTGCATCGAGCACTGATCAATCTACCGATGGCGGTGTACCTATTAGGTCTGAGCAAGAAGCCACAACGCATACACCCGGACCGGCGCCAGATACCGAACCTTTTCCAGAATACCAGGATAGCGGAACTGTGCAGTCGGGCCGCCGGACGACGCCGTCGTCACGTGTCAGGCGTGAGGACATGAACTTTGCCCAGCGAGCTGCCTACGATGCCTCTCACCTAGCAGCAGCTCAACGTCTCCCGAGAGCCTTAAGGAACACCGACGAAATCAATGATGCCGGGCTTGACGGTATTCCTTCTGCGCCCGTGGACCTATCAGAAGCTAATGATCCAACAAAAGAGGGCCAAGCGACAAAGAAGAGCAAGAGGAAAACCATTCTTGGGTTCTTCCAACGTTCGACTGGACTTGCGATCAGCTCCTCGACTTCGGCCAAGCAGACAGGACCTCGCCAAAACTGTGCACAAGAATCGGGGAACGAGTATGGTAGTGGGCATAGAGAAGATGCTGCAGAGGCTGCGGGCACCTCAGCTACTCAAGTAGCGCGACAAGTCCTCGTGGAAGGTAAGTTCACTGCCTTCGACGATCACGCTTCCTTGTTATGAGCAGCGTCTAATTACATCAAAGATCCTGCGTGCGAGAAGAAGACCGTTCAATCCAGATTCAAGGAATGGAGATCAACGTTCGGGAGAAGTTCTAAGGGGTATCAACCGATCTCGAGCATTCCGCAAATGAGGAAGAAGCCATCAGTCAAGCTCAAAGGCATTCTCAAGAATCGAAATTATAAACAGGAATGGTCGAATTCGGGCCAGTCAGATGACGGAATGGTAGACGAGAATGTCCAAGGGGAGAAGCACATCTTCAGAAGGCCGGTACGGCTTTCTGATCCTGATAATCCACTGCTAGGCGGGATCACACAGTCCGAGAACGACAACAGCACGATGAGAGCTTCCAATGAACGCCCTTCTGAGGGACAACGTGGTAGCGTATCTCCGAGTCCATTTCGCACTCCGTTTGACAACCAACAGCACAGGGCCTCGACAGACGTGACCTCAGAATACTCCTGGGTCACTCCGGAACGGGTGTCGTTGAATGCAACAGTAGACGATGCCACGTCTTCACGTGTGGAATCTGCCAGCCCTGCCACGGATACCACACCGAGGCTCGCTGAAAGTATACTAGCCGCCAGAGCCGTGGACGAAAAAGATGAGATTCTGACTCCTGCCACGCGTCAGGGACCTCTGGCCGATATCACGAATCAAGGCAATCCGCGCGAATACGACACTGCTGGTCCCTCCAATTCACGTTCGGCAGCAGCCAGGACAGAACGTAAAGTCACATATGTCACGAACACCCCGCGCATGCGTCCGCTGGACGATGTACCGGCGGATGAGGAGCTCATCCTCCCACCTCCCGCATCTCAGTCTGCAACGCCAATGCTACGACCGAACGAGTTGAGAGAGGAAATCAAAGCACTGAATCCACTCAATCGGGATCTGGATAGTTACTAAAGTGGAGACTAGCTTGATTCAGCGATTGGGCTTGTTCGGTACTTGGCCGTGGATTGGGGCCTTGGATTCCCTCTCTTACTTTCGGTGCTTGTTTTATAGAATGGCTGTTCGGATAACTCAGTTTCATCATTATGCCCGTTAGAATCTTACGAATCCAGTGGTTCCCGCAAAGACTGCAAGTCCAAAAATCTTCTGTGATGAGTTCTCGTCCTCGTCCTTGATATAATAGAGGGAGTCTCGTTCCCTCTATTCCCAGCACCTGAGGTCCCTTAGCACCCCCCTTTTTATCGGCTGACCACAATCTTGTATGCATGGCATGACGAAGCCTCAGGGGTCATTGCCAGAGCCTGTTCCTGTCCGGGCGGACTCAGGGAGAAAGCACGGCACATGAACGTTCCGCCGCTTAAGCTATGATCTGTTAATGGAGTATCATCATACTTCACTGTCTTCCAATAGCCCAGAATCTCTCAACGAGCGCTTCACTCCCCGGTGCTCCTGATTTGATATCTAAGGTATCGCACTAGGATGAACATGTCAATAGAACTGTTTTTGCGACGAGATCTTATTTTTAGCAACATCTGCAAAGCAGAGCGTTGTAAAAGGGCGTTAATAGATCGCAGGATCAGTCACAACGCTCCTCGTCTAGCTTTGTAGTTCCCCACATTGTTTATAACATTGACATTCAGTCCGCCAAGCGCTCTACAATTTCTATCTGCCAACTAGCAATAGGATCCGAGCGATCGCTAGTCGAAATTGCAAGATCCTCGACCCAGTATATTGCAGGAACTTCAAGTATTCTACTACTAATTGACCGTAGTCCTTCCAGCAAATCTCGACACTGGTCAAGTGGTTAAAACCCCATGTATTCAGACCCTGAGAGCTTGGGAATCTGTACAGAAAGGATTTGCTTTTTGAGTTTTCGACCGTTCGAACCCAACTGGCTCCAATCTTCTTCGATTTTGGTTCTTGCGATTTTGCTCCGCTACGACGTAGAAATGATGTTGATAGGCTGCATGAACTCATGCTAAACAAGAGGGCTTCGGACCCGGACGTCGAGCTCCCTATCCAATTGGGGAACAACACTTTGTTCGGATTAACATACTTTAACAGTTTGCCTCTTTAGCTATCGATCTTCATTGGTTGTTCGTTATCGTGGATTCATCAAGATGTTCTTCCAGGAAGTGGTGGTGAGAAATGTTGCACCAATCCTTGCCATTGCAGGGGATACTCCAGGGGCCCACTCGTCAGCCATGGCAGCTGCCAATAGTGGCCGTCGTCGAAGATAGCTGAATACTACCCTTCGGCAGCGAGGCTCGAGGTGGGTCCTGCGCCGCCGAGGGTATCGATGGTTGGGTATGTGGGGAAGGTGGGGGCCTGCTGTTCGCTGTCTGTCATGGGGGTTTGGGTTGTGGTTATCATTTTTTGGGGGAGTCCCCAGCGGCTTCGTCTTGTGCAGTGACGGAGTCGACTATCTGGAAATTGCCAGCGGCATAGATGGCGGAGGCGGTTTGGTGGTCTAGGCGTCTTATTGTTATTTGTACTGAATCACAAGTGAGGAAAGTGAGTGAGAGGGGGGGCGGTACATTCTAGGGACGGGCTTGTTAAGAATTGGCAATCACTATTTGTAATATCCAACGAGACTCCATGACCATTTCACTCTCTTGGCTTGGAGGTGTGGGGACGAGAAGAGATTAGGAAGGGTCAACCGTTGTTCCATTCTCTGGTTGAATGAGGTAGAGAGGATGCAAAACGCTTTAAAGCCTTTCAAAGGCATCAGCTTTCTTTTTGCCTCACCTTAGCTGCCTCAATTCATTGCCGAGAGAGACTGAACCTTGAAACTAGGAATATCTCAAAAGCACTTCTTTGGCTGGACTCTCTGGATACTCAGAGAGGGCCAAAGACGTGGAAAAGTACTGGCCATCCGTACCTCTAATATATTCAATCCTATAGTGCCCTTACGGAATCTTCACTGGCAGATCAATTAAGAAATAATGAGGAAACAAGAATTGTAGACCAATAGGAAAATGGAAACCTCGAGATGACTGCGAAAAGAGATCTCATCTTCTAAACTCGAGCCACGCCACAGTATGCAGAACGCATTGTCCTGGTCAGTGTTGCCCACATACTAGCTGGGAGATATCTGGAGAGCGATGCCATCGAATATTTGTACATTATCACGTTGGGCAGCTCGACCAGTGCAGACCCACGGGTTGAATCTTTGATCATTCACTTTACTTACTATCTCGTCTACCCGAGTAATCTGTACCCACCCATCCTCAATTCATTCCATAAACATGGAAAGGGCTCCAAACCACCCACTTCATACACCTAAGACATTGGGCTCTTCCAAGCTCAGTCTCTTTAGAACATCCTTTCTCCAGGATGTAATCTGTGTCATTTCGATCATCAATTGCAAGACCCCTTTGCGAAGGTTCCTAAATTGCTAGGGACTGCGGGATATTTGCGAGCTTCAGCTGCTCGCTCCTCGCGTCTCAATTTCGAAGGTAGCTATAGTAATTGAGGTAGATATCGCCAGATGACCATTGATGATATTCAGCATCCTGCCAACTGCTGGGTCTCCACCGTCGTTCCACACGATCGGCCAATTTCGGGATCGAGCTTCGATGATAGCGCGGCAGAGAGCTTCCAGGTTCGTTAGGTCTTCGTCATGATACCTTCCGCTGAGGTCCCCAATCATGATCTCGATGTTGGAAAAGTGCGCAAGTCCTTTCGCGATACTTGTCATGCTCTGTGGGAAGTAGGGTTTGTCGTGATGCACATGCAATTTCTTGACCATGTTCTTCGTCGTATGCGGCATTCTGTGAAACCAGAAGGTGTGGTTGTAGTAAGGCTGCACTTTGAATTTCGAGGGGTAATCCTGGCCGCCTTGCGTAAGGATGAAAGTGTTCGTCTTGAAGATCATAGCTTGTATCTCATCGTGCACCAGGCGGCAGCTGCGCATCAAGTTGGTAGCGTGTGGTGACCAGCGATGTATTTCGGGCCAATCCACTTTACAGTCTTCGATCACCATGCTTGGCCGGAATGAACAGACGACTTCGCAGTTGTGGCGGTGACCCTCGGTCACATGGATGATCTTTGCTCTTGGGAAGATTTGTTTATACACAACATCGCGCAATTCGCGTGAGAGGTGTAGAAACGGAAACAACGCAGCCTCCTGGACTCCTTGGGAATAATCTGTGGAGATCGAGTCGACTATGCTTGTAGCGATAACATCATCCTCACTTCGTATGTTCAGGTATCCCATCTTTAGTAAAGCTTTACGGTTGTTGCTACCGCAGTTGTTTGATACTTTCAACGACGATTCGCTCAAAAACGACACCCCTTTTACTACGCTGCTCAATGCTGCCGAAGCTGGATGCAATGTTGGTTACTCGGGTCGTCTCCGTTGGTTTCCTCAGAGCCCGAGCGTGAGCTGGGTCTTTCTCGCGGAATTGGAACAAGTTTCTTGGCCTATGGTGTAGTGATGGTTAGGTACCGGTCAGCATCCCGTACTATGGTGTACCAAAAAAGTCGGCAAGCGCTATCGATGGGCGGCTCAACGAATTGTCGTTGGGCAAATCGAAGCAGAAGTCTCTTCACAATCATTACCGAGTCCCAAGCAGAGAAATGGCTGCACTTACGGCTTTTGACACGGGCAAGACAACACAAATGTAGTGCTTCTTCGCGATACCTAGCAAACCTTGTCAAATCCAACGCTTCGCATCAGGTTCCGATGTCTTGCTACACCCGTTCATAATCTGTGATAGGGCATTGCGAGGTCTTTGCACAGCAGTAGATACCCTACGCTGCTGATCCTCACAAGCGTCTTAATTTATTCTATGCGCCGGCAAGCAGTAATGAAAATTTTCGTTGGCACTAGACAGGTTGCGCAGCTCCAATTGTAACAGCTGTGAAGTAGCAACCTCTTTGGGTGGAGCTGCGTAGTCAAGCGAGCCAAGTTAGGTAGTACGTATAAAGTAAGACAGCCACTCCGCACACACCATCCTACTTTGCTTATACATCACCCCCCGCTACAGCGCCTTCCAAGCGATCAATAGTTCTAGAAATTTTCCTTCGTTCTTAACAAGCTGTAATCTGGTACAGAGCAGAGTTTCGCGCCAAAAAACGAGTTAGATTGGAATAAGCTCAACGCAGTTGTCCTCCGAAAGAGCCGCCGAAGGCATGATTAGAGACTAGAATTTGAGTTAGAGAATTAGAGTTAATATATTTTTTATAATGCGAATAGTGTGTGAGCAAAGTGGGATAGTGTGTATGGAGTAGTTATCTAAAGTAATAATAGTAGATAATCACTAGAGCTACACCACCCTACTTTGCTTACACACTACTCGCGCCATACAAAATACATCAACCCTAACATCTAATTCTAATCTCTAGTTCCTAACTATGCCTTCGACAACTCTTCCGAAAGACAACTGCGTTGAGCTCATCCCAACCTAACTCGTTCTTTGGCACGAAACTCTCAATCATATTAGAGTACAGCTTGCTAAATACGAAGAAAAATTTCTAGATTGTTGGTCGCCAGAAAGATGCTGTAGTGGGAAGTGGTGTGTAAGCGAAGTAGGTTAGTATGGCTCTAGTGGTTACCATCTTTTATAGTCTCCCTTGATCTGTTGATCTGGTTTGTTTACGGGGTCACCGGATTACCCGATTAGGCTCAGTGCGGGGGGTGGTGTATACAGTAGGCACCCACAGCGGGTGGAAAGCGTCCGCCAATGATGTTATTTCTTGGCGGCGAGCCTTTCCTGACCAAGGCAGCGTAGCGAGACTCTAACCAATTAAACGTCACCGCTGATGCTAAGCTTAGGTCGATGCTAGCGGGCACCTTCCATCCGCTGTGGGTGCCTACTGTATGCAAAGTTCCGGGTGGTGTATGGCCAAAGTATGGTGGTGTGTGCTGAGTGGTTAACTACTGAAACCGCTAGAAGCACAAATGGCTTCACGAGTTCTTCTATTCAGCCTCCTAGTACTAAGTCTACAGAGGAGAACCATCTTCGCTGCCACAACAGCCATTACTTTCTATACTGGCTATGGCTGTAATGGGGGCTCCAGTACTGTGGAGACAGATACCAAAGCTGGGAATGGGCAGTGTGGTGCGGTCACTGGCACCAACAGCGTCATTGCATCCATGATCGATATCGGCTGCACCTGTAACAAGCGTCCTGGATCTGCTTCCATTTGCGACGATTTGACTAACATACAATCCAGTGTCGGTGTACTTGGATTCATACTGTTCCGAGAAGGCCACCCGCGTGCTGGTTGGGGAGTGTAAAGCCATGACGATTGGATCCTTCAGCGTAGATTGTCCCCAGATTAATGGCACTCTTGACGGATATACGACTTTATCAGAGGTATACTCATCAATACTTTCTACAACTACGTCGTCGAGTCCACTCGAGCCACAACAGCCTACCACTGCGGCACAGCCTTCAGTCCCTTGTACTGGCGCATGGTCGTCCTCAATTCCAACGGGTACGTTGGTGTCGTTACAATCTAGCCATTCTCGCACCATACCCCCATCGTCATCTCAAACTCCGGATTCGCCATCAACAGACGGTCAACCTTATGCGTCCCCTCCTTCTGCCTCCTTGACCCAGTCGTCCTTGCCCTTGCAAGTCCCAAACAGCAGTGGCAACAATGGAGGCACCAAGAGAAACATCATTATACCCGCCGTGGTCTTACCTACATGCGCCCTGCTTGTTATTATGGTAGCTGTTGTTTGGCATTTGAGGTTACTCAAGTCAGCCTCTCGAGAGCGCGACTCAGGGTCAATCACCCCGACCACTGCTAAGGGATCGGCTAGCCCTATGGAAGATGCTCCCGGGCCGAACGCATTGAATTCGTTCTCTGACTTCTCCTTACCCGGCGGTCCTCAGCCGAGACTCTAAATGTTGGCAGCATCTGAGAGCACATTGTACGGAGTACCCTGGGCTCGCAGAAGAAACATTAAGAAGCCACCTTTCTCGGATGACGATGATGTAGTATGAAAGATATTGGCGGATCCAGGAGTTTGTGTGTGGCAATCGACAATATCTTGGCGATCGCCTACTGGGCCAACCCCTGTTCTGGTTCCTCGCACCGCCTCCTTGCATTTATTCTCCCGCTCATTCCTCTGCGTAAAGAGCTCGCAGCCGCATCGTAAGGCGCTTTTGGTGTCAAATGGTAATGAGGCTTATACATTGTAAATACTTCGGAGCTGGAGCTGCACAATTAATGGATTTCTTGAATTGTATGACTAGTGCTTGAGTAAAAGCAGCATACGCCAATAGGATGTAGGTGAGTTCGATAATACCTAAGATGAGAGATTGAGGAGCTTGTCGAACTTTTTTAGGTGGTAATTGGCATTCTCGATATTTTTCTCGTACCTGTCAGGATACTTGATTTCCAGCTCTTTTAGCGCTCCGATCAACTCTTTGGCAGCTTCCTCGCCCTCACCTTGTCGGATTTCTAATGTTGCTTTTCTCACTTTGATAATGTACTGCTCGACCCTCACCTGGACCTGCAGACCCGGATCAGAGGACCATGACACCGTCTCAAAAGCCTTAACGTTATACTCCAGAGCTTTCTTGACGTGCTCGATCTTCTCAACATCCTCAAAGCCTTTGTGAGAGCCCAGCTCCTTCTCCACGACCATCAAATCCCAGTATATTTGTAGACGAAGAGAGGAGTCCAGATACATCGACTCGCGTCCTACGAGTTTTTTCGATAGGATTTCTTGCGCCAGCTTCAGGTTCTCTACCGCAGGCTTCTCCTTGTCTTTTCGAATAAAGAGTGTCTCTGCATAAGCGACATCTTTCCCTGCTCGTTAGATGAAAGTCAGCCGACGTCGATATCTCTCTTCCCGATTTTACGTACAGATTCTAGATGTGTCGGACTCGGATTCTGATTGAACCTCGGAAGCACGTGCTAAGGGGACATAGTCACCAGTTTCCGATTGCAGTGTCTCCTCCACAACCCTCCACTCATTCACGAACGCTTTCATGCAAGCAGCCGCACTAGCCGCTGCGAACTTCTGCCAATGATCGTTTTTGTGGCTGTCTGCGTAATCGGACACGCTTTTGATGACAACGGTGGGCAAAGCGTCCCACACTCCGGCACTCTCCATCTCAAACGCGATGACGCCCGGTATCAGAGCCAAATGATCCCGGTCATGACTGGACTTCATAACAGAGTCTCCAGATGCCACACAGCCGAAGTGTATGAGAGGTCCATAAGCCGAGCTCTCTGCGAGCTTCTGCACACGAGCCCGATGGACTAGCGGTCCGTTATTACAACCAAGCTCAGCACAGGATGATATGAGCGCCTTTTCGCAGACCTTCTCATCCTTGCTCTTGCATCTATTGCAGATATCGCAAGCTGCTGCGGAATCGTGATGCTTGTGTCGGTAGGTCGGTTCGTACAGCCGATCCTCGTGTGCACCCGGATACTTCGAAGACTCGAAACCTTCTTTCTGAACGAGACTGTTCAGATTAGCAACGGTACTGTCCACTAAGCGTTTAGTCCCCTTCACTCCTTCCAACTTCTGCAAAAATGATCTGATCAGCCTGGGCGGTTTGCCCAAATTGGTTCCAAGGGTATCCTTCATGACATGCCGGTCCGAATACTTAGTGCCATGGTCGTATTGGACTACTACCTTGCTGATTATGATGTCGCCAAGAATGATCTCTAGGTTTTCTTTTGTAACGGGCACCGCACCGCAGATGCCTACGACCAAGCCGAGGTTGATCTCACGGAAGCTCATTCGGAGATAACTGGCCGTACTTGAGGCCCCTTCCTTGCCTATATTTGGCATGAACGCCAGAACAACGTTGTGTTTGCCGATTTTGCCCATTGAGTATTCGTTGGAATCACCCGGTTGCCTTCCATATTTCCCATCTTCCTCCCAATCCTTGTCAAACACAGCCTCGACCGCGTCAACCTCTATCTTCAACGCACATATTATAGCGATCTGGAAATCTGCGGGACGAGGACGCCGGGGCGTATTTGGCACCGTGGAGGAAAGGAAGGGAATTCGTTGACCGAGTCACTGCACTCAGTGAGCTTCTTTAGGACCCTCCTATCTTCGGAACGTGTCCCACTTCAAGCTTATTACCTTTCAGTGCAATCTGACTGCTCCGCTAGCCTATATTCAACGACAGCGTGGCGGCTAACGCGAGGAGTCTGGAAACAAGGCTGAGGGATTAATCAGTCCGCTACGCGTCGTAGGTAGTATTTTCTAAGGAGGGATGGTGTTCTTGATGTTGCAAGGTAGACACTAGGAAGATTCAACAGAGAATTTCGTCTCTACCATGATTTTTTGGCACGGTTCAGTGAAACAAAGCCTCACGCGAAGTAGGATAGTTTGTAACCTCAGGCGCTGGAAACGAGCGATATGTTGATTGGCTGCAGAAGCATTGCTATGGCAGCTGAGGCCTGATAACGCCCCTCGGCTTTGCATATATCTCAGTACCGAGATTATGTACCCCCATTGGAACCGCACTCCCAGCCAAATGCCAAAAGTGTTTTTGCCTTGTGCCACATGCAAAATGTCCATGATGGAACGCTGAGAATAGTACTCATAGAAAAAAAGTTCCTCGACATAAAAAGGTGCGATAAAGCCTTGCATTGAGTCCCATAACAATTGCCCATCTGATAAGGCATTCAGAGAGGGATTGTTGAATCGGTTGTCTTTCTTGGAAGAGGACGAAAGCCCCCACAAATGATTTCCCAGCATAATTGTGTGTTGTCGGTAAACACATGTCTCTCGCAGCTCATGTTGAGTAATCCTGACGAAGGTGTGACAAGAAGCGAAGTCTCGCATGGTTCTTCCATGCCTTCCATGTTGTCACGGCCGCTTCGTCATGCCTGTATATGCTTACGAAGTCAGCGGGAGGTGCACAAACGGCCGGGCCACGATGTACATTTCCCATACGCCTGGCGACAGAGGTGATATTCTTTGGGGAGAACCTTGACTTGCTGTTAAACCGATAAAAGTAACTTTCCGCTTGATTTTGGGGCAATGCTTAGCCCCAGGCCTCTGCAGCCGGGCGTTTGAGGCAAGCTTTCAGCGGCCCGCGGCGCGGCCCTAGGCGTCTGGAGATCGATTCGTATTTCCACTACTAAACCGTACAATCTGACTTTACTCAGAGCCTTCTTTCTTACCTGGACCGTACTCCGCTGTCATGATGATTGTCATCAGGCTTGAAGTTATGACCAGCCGTGATGATCGGACTGCGCATGGGATCGCCTTCTGCCCTTCTTGGATTCCTTGCCTTGACTTAGTCATGGCGGGGCAGATCTCCCGGCGGTTTCTTCCACCATGAATGTATCCTTGATACGGAAAACTTACGCAGACGGTCTTCAGACGCCAAAAACAAGGGCAGGCTTGAATAGCGGAATGAGAATGAATTCGAGTAAGGCTCAGGGCGCCTATAGTCCAGCAAGCTATTCGAACAGAAACGTCAATGCCGATGTCCTTCATTGTAATTTTGTTCACAAGAGTGAAGGTTTCGACACAGGGATATCAGGTCATTACTGACAAAAACTAGCATTGTCAGGTCCGAGAACAGGGCAAATGACCGTTCAAGAGTTATGTTCAATTGTATGAAAATTGTCTTGTTCACAAGATCTCATACTCACGTCGCTGTATGCAGCAAGTGATGCCTACTGAAAGACTTGTTGTGTAAGTTGCTTTCAACATTCCATATATCTGGATTCATTAGTCGCAGCTTCATGCCTCCCGAATCAATTTTGAGCCAGAGAAGACTCGACAATGACCTTTCCAAGACATTCTATATACCACCGTCCTTTTGGGCCTCAGTCTCAAAGGAGGCCAGCGGCTACTTCGGCGCGCAAGAAGAAAGGGACGCTAGTGGGAAAATAGAGAACTTTAGTAAGGTATGCCGAGATCGTAGTCTATAGCGCCTAACATCACAGGCACTTTCTTTCGCTTTTTAGTGAAAAAGCCGGTGAACCAACAGGAAGCTCCGCCCAAAGCTGTCGACAAGGTCGACACCTCATATGTTTGGCAGGAGATGGGATTTTTTACATCTTGGTCGCCATCGAAGACGCTGATTCTCCTATGTTTCAACATTTACCCCTCTCTCAAAACATCGTTGTCGGACTTCATGCTCAATCCGACGAACGACGTTCGAGTAGCAGACCGATTTACACTTCATATCGTTCTAGTTGAGACAATTGTTGAGCTTTATGACTCAGCCTTATGGGCATTCCGAGATATCGTTCGAGCTCTAGAACAGGTGGGAGTTTCTCTTTCGGTCCTTGAAATTGGAAGCTAATCGCCTTAGAACCGCACATCGTCCGACGACCCACAGCCAGATTACGTAGGCATGCATGAGATAATAAGACATACAATACATTCATCAGAGACGCTAGCGGTTGCGCTTGAAACAGTGTCCAGCATGATTCACGAGCATGATACCTTCCTCGAGGAAGATGCATCGCTTTTGATACCATCAACTGCTCTTTCCAGGCAGACTAGTAGAAGGTTGAGCTTTCAAGAGAGCCTTCTGAAATGCCTTCATCTGCGCTCAAAAGCGTTGGAAGAAAGACTCCGAAGCGAGATCGCTCTGGTTGTTATCAGTTTCATGAATGCTAGATTTCTGCTGAGACTGGTCCAGGCTTTCAATACCGTCGCCCAACATGAGAGCCGTATTGCTGCACGTATCGCAGAAGCGACACAAGTTGATAGTGCGGCTATGAAAACAGTCTCCATCCTAGGACTCTTCTTCTTGCCTGGAACATTCGTCTGTGTAGGTACAAGTACTTGATCTCTGGGGGCAAGTGCTGATGCTACCTAGTCACTATTCAGTACAAGCTTCTTCAACTTTTTTCCTGGTAGCAATACTGAGGCACAGCGTTGGACAGTATCCGATAGATTCTGGATCTACTGGGTGGTGGCAGTTCCGCTAACCGTGATTACATCGCTCGTTTGGTTTCTCCGGCAGCGTAGATAAATGGGCAGATCCGGCATGGAAGCGGTAAGGGACAAGATGACACCTTCAATGTGACGATATCTGTGATGGATGGGATCGTGCTCGTAGCAGATATACAGCTGCGAGTACAAATATGGTGATCGAGGCTATAGCAGCTGAGCTCAAAGTCGATGAAGCTCTAGAAGGAGAGCGCCGTGCCGCCATTAGTACTATCGCTCAACAGATATTCTAGAGTTCTTCAACATCTCCTCTCCTCACTCAACTGAGAGAGACTATTGCAGATTGGCAACTGAAAGACCATATCACTCATACTTGAGCCAGAAGCAAAGGCTACTGTACGTCGACGAATGATGTCGCAAAATACAAAAGCCATTTGATTTTTAGGCTGCCGTCGGCATACGGCCCGCTTGGCCGAACACGTGCGAATCCATACAATTAGCACTCGAGAAGGTCCGAGCCCAAACGTTGGTGGAGCCGATACTTTGCGTACGGCGACCGAGCCTACCACAAGTAGTTGATTGATGCTCAGACAGCGCGAACGCATTCTGCAGCTGTGGCTGTGCAAGGCTGATCGATGCAACTGATTGAACGCCGAAGACGAGCGCAGGCAGACATCGCCGATCTACGTAATATACTGGTCAAAGTTGATCCTCATTTCGAAGCATTGCCGCCACTCAATTCAAGTCTATAATTCATGACATCCCGTTCTCCACAGCGCAGTGGCATTGTCGAATGGTTAACTGCGATCCATCCATGTAGGTAACGAGCTTCTCTCGCCTTTCCTCCCTTCTCTGTCCATCTTCTAGAAACCAAGTATAGCTCCCATCACTACCAGCAGCCAACTGTTCTAGAGCGATATCAGAGAGAAATTTCCAACAGCGCTCTTGTACTCGACAGCCTAGCGCGCCATCATGGCTATACCCGTTTCCCCCGGGGAGATCCTCGCTGTCGCCAAATTCGCGGCGAGATTGTGGAAATCATGCAAAGCCGCACCGAGCGAGTTCCAACAAGTTGGGAAGGAGGTGATCGCCATGAGGACAATTGTAGAGACTGTGCATATCGAGTATCAAGATCCAGACTCAATCATCAATCTGGTAGACAAGAAGCCCGAGAGAATCATCGGAAAGCGGCTAAAAGTCTACATCCACAATTGCGAGGAAGCTTTAAAGGCCGTCGATACGTTGCTAAAGCAGTATGAGCGTATGGGCGTGAAAGATAAAGTGTTGTGGGCGCTGAAAGGCAAGTCCGAGGTGGCGCTGCTGGAGGCGAATTTGTCAAGTTCCGCATCGCAGTTGGACAGCTACGTATCAAAGATAACGCTTAAAGGTGTCGGCCTGGTCAACGAGAATTTGATTGCTGGACTTGGAAGGCTGGAGGATCTGCTCGAAAAGTATGCTGGCAACGAGAAAGCGGCGGTCGCCGAAGAGATGCGGCAGAGACAGAAATCTGGATGCTCGAAGAAGGAGACTAAAAGGCTGCGGAAGCTCATGGAAGATTATGCACAGGAGGTGTCTCGGTCTGCTGCGGCGGACATTGAACCTCAAGTGACTGTGCGGCCAACGACACCTGACCCGCCTCGAGACCAAAAAGCGCACAAAGACCAACTCACAGTCCCTAAGCCTAATAGACCGCGAGCAGGATCCGTTGATACTGCATTGGATGCGAAAGGAGCTCAAGCCAGTCGCCGTTCTTCAAAGAAGGCATGAAACCTAAGAAGCCAAAATTCACCCTAGAGTGCTGGCTCGTACAGATCAAGTCTGCCCAAGCGTTCTTCGTCACATTCGAGATGTCGGGAAAAGAGAGCCAAAACCGAGGCCAATGGAAGTTGCGAGAGATGGCAAAGCAGTTCAATAAAATGCCAACAAAGGATAAGCTCCCCGGCGACCATGAACTCGTGAGCTGGGTGCTAAAAGATCGAAAGAAGAATGAAGCAGACGAGAAGTACGCGTGGTTTCCCTATGCTGCGAAGGTTGAGCGCAAAGGCAACATTCTTTTAGGCCTGGGCGTCGAAGAACAAGCGATGGTCATCATCAAACGGCAATTAAAAGCAAAACCGAAGACGGAGATGGATGAGCAGAAGAAGGCTGAGAAGAAGGACGGGGAAAAGAACGATGAGAAGAAAAAAGACGCGATGAAAAAGGACAAGGACGACAAGGACGACAAGAAGCTGCTAAAATTCAAGTAGCTTGTGCTGCTGCTATTGAGTCGTCGAAGGACACAGTATCTCGACAGCAAGACCGCCCGCCACTTGATCACCCTCTCAACGAGCTGCCCAAGTCCAAGCATCCTGCCCACAACGAAGCCATGTCGAGCATAGTGCCTGAGAGCAGTTTGTTGCATGTTTTCACTCCCTGGCAATACCTATCATCCAATGCTTCACTTCACAGAATGGGCTCCCATGGATCCCTGTTCTGGACCCATAGTGGACCCATATCTCGATTTACCAAGTCCAATGGCAACAATTGAATCCCATCATCACCAGTCTCAAATTCGCACACTAGGCTCTACTCTCAGCGGTCGTCCCACCGTCTAAAGTTTCCACCATTTCAACCTGCAGATATCAGACTTGCGGAGTTCGAGCAACGGGCCATGGAACGCTTAGAAAACTTCTCCTACTTTCCTGTGCAGAAGAACCCACTAACCATCCAAGTCCCTCTGCTCTCGCAGTCTGCAGCGGCCTTTTGCCTGGCTCTGGGGAAAGTGTCGACGACGTCGCCAACGGCGATATCTCAATGGAATATTATGAATCCGCCGATACAGACGTCCACGTATTTACCTCACGGCCGCGACCGACCCCTGCTTCTGTTATCTTTCATCCTGGACTACATGTGCGAGGTTCCATTTGGACCGATCAAACCTTGGGATAAGGACTGACAGAGGTCACGAAAATATATTAAGTCAAGGTCAGAGCTTTTGACAAGCATAGTGCCATTACAGCGAAACCATCGCTTTGATCACACTCTTGCTCGGGAGCCTGAGTCAAGTTAGGGATCCGTGAGCGATGTGTTGGCCGTTAATAATGAACATGAATTGTTTTGGACGTCGTGTCTTTCACTTCTTTATCGACTACAAAGTGATTTCTTGTTTGGTTTGAGGTTCGGCATGCCTCATTAACCCAACACCTGGCGATCATGAGTACCTCGTCTCGATGCAACATTCTCCTGCGAACTTGCTTCTCCCGCGCGTTTCCCTCGTGAGAAACTGCGCCGGATCATCAGTTGACTTCTTTATTTGGAGTCGACGATCTCATTCAATCATGTTCGCATTCAAAACTGTCTCCAAATTTTCCAACGTTTCCTTGCCTCAGTACTCAGACCCTATGGAAAGATTATTGTAGGATTGCGAAGTGCGACGACACAAGTAATTGTAGAAGTGCGAGAACTAGGATCTGACGACACGGGAATTTGACGACGCGCTAAAAGCTAGCGCACTCCTACCTCAATATTCAGAATGTGATTCCCCCCCCGCAACTTTTGAAAATCAGTTTTTTTTTTCGACGCCGGATTGCAAACATCACTCATGCCTCAACATCAACGCATCTAAATTGTTACAAATCCTAGTAAAGTATTGATAATAGTTTGTACATTGATCTTGATCCAATCTGAGCATTGCAGTCACGATCATGTGTACCTATTGCTGTTGAGAGACTTTGATCGAACGTATTTGGTGGGACTTGATGAGGGCTTGAGGAGTGTCCAAAATGTGTCGAGGCAAAGCTTTGAAAAACGCAATTACACACATAACTTTTGTCTCAAGTTGGGTTAAGAAATAAGAGTGCTGTCAAAGTGTTTCTAGATATAGTATTTCTATTCGAGATCAATTTTATGTAGAAAAATAGCGTTGGTGTTGAGAAATGGGTGGTATTTGCAATCCGGCGTCGAAAAAAAAAACTGATTTTCAAAAGTTGCGGGGGGGGAACCACATTCTGAATATTGAGGTATAATAACCTTTCCATAGGGTCTGAGGGCGAAACCTCGAAAACCTATCAAAACAACATTGTGACGAAAGACTTATTTGCTTTGATGCCAGCACACATATACAACACACTGTTAGTATATAATTTGATTACAAGTCAATAAAGCATATCAAAATCTAGCGACGAACGTAGTCTAATTGATGTAAAATGTGATGATTGAAATTCTATTGCATGGCAAACATAACGTTGAAAACACATTATTTGTTTTGACAGGTTTTTGGGGTTTCGCCCTCAGACCTAATGCAAAAAAAAGATGATCTCACCAAAAGTGCATCAAAAGTGGCACCTTACTGCATTTAGCACTAGTGTATGTGGTATAGTGGTATCGCAAAATAAGCATTAGGTCTGAGGTCCTGAGGCAAACGTTTCCTCCAATAGCCCCCTTTTTATCCCACTTAATTCTCAACCTTAATCTCCACCCCCTTCTCCGATTCCGGGATTACTTTATCCTCCTTTCCGCCCTTCAACCCCGGCAGCTCCCCCATCGCCTCATCAATAATCCTCAACGCAGTCCTGATCTCTTCCTCCGTAATCACCAGCGGCGGCGCCAACCGGATAATATTCTGATGCGTCGGTTTCGCCTTCACACAATCATCAGCGTCCTCATTCCCTTGAACATGCGCAATCTTGAGGGCGCGGCCCACCAGCAACCCCTTGTCCTTCATCAGCATACACAGATCCCACGCGCTGTGCCCGCCGGTCTTGGTCTCGTCGATCACAATCGCGTTGAGCAAGCCTTTTCCGCGGATAGTTTTGATCATCGGATTCGAGAGGTCGTGCAGGCCTTGCCGGAACATCTGCCCCAGCTGCTCCGCCCGCTGGACCATATGCTCATCGCGGACGATCTCGAGCGCGCGGATCGCGACGGCGCAGCCCAGCGGGTTGCCGCCGTATGTCGAGCCGTGGGTGCCGGGCTCGATGGTGAGCATGATGTCCCTGGAGCCGAGCACGCACGAGACGGGGTACATGCCGCCGGAGATGGCTTTGCCGAGGAGGACGAGGTCGGGCTTGATGCCGCTCCATTCGTGGCAGAGGAGTTTGCCGGTGCGCGCGATGCCCGTTTGGATCTCGTCGCAGATGAGGAGGACGTTGTGTTGCGTGCATAGGTCGCGGGCTTCTTGCAGGTAGGAGGGGTCGGGGATGATGATGCCGGCTTCGCCTTGGATGGGCTCGACGAGGAAGGCTGCGACTTTGGGGCCGTGAGCTTCGAGCGCGGCGCGCAGGGCGGGGATGTCGTTGTATGGGAGGGATTGTTTGGTTTTGGGGCATGTGGAGCCGATGTTGGGGAGGTAGGGCCCGTAGTTGTCGCGGGACTCGGGGTCCGTGGACATGGAGATTGCGGCGAAGGTGCGGCCGTGGAAGTTCTCCGTGACGCCGAGGACGAGGGCCTCGTTCTCGGGGATGCCCTTCACTTTGTAGCCCCATTTCCGGGCGATCTTGACGGCGGTTTCGACGGCCTCGGCGCCGGTGTTCATGGGGAGGACCATGTCGAAGTTGAAATAGCTGGTTACGAATTTGGCGAAGCGGGGAAAGACATCGTTGTAGAAGGCTCGCGAGCTGAGGGTCAATCTCGATGCTTGCTCAGTCAAGGCTTTGACGAGTTCGGGGTGGCAGTGGCCTTGGTTGACTGCGCTGTAAGCGCTCAGAAAGTCTAGGTAGTGCTTCCCCTCTGGATCCCATACTGAGGTACCTGAGGCTCGGGAGAAGACAATGGGTAGAGGATGGTAATTATGGGCGGCGTAGGTGTGTTCGCTGGTGATGGCTTCGTCCGTCGAGGCGGCATGGTACTGGGAGGGGTCTGGTGTGCCCGTGGGATGGAATGCTGGTGCTGTAGCTTTCAGTGTCGTCCCATTGGTGCCATTTACATGATTATTGTTCGTCTGCGTCGCCATTGGGGCCATAGTGGTTCTATTCAAAGTGTTCGTTCCTTTTCCCACACCGGATGGACAGAACCTACGGGTCGAGATGCAAGGAATGAGATCCACAGAGCGTCCAAAAGCAATGGTTAGCGAGTATGCGTGTCGAAGAGAAACAAACCCCCGGTTTTAATATTGCCGTCGTTAACCGTTGGCTTTCGTGTACCGGCTTTTCCTCCCGTCGTCGAGGAAGTACTTTTAGTAGTGGGGTATAGCGTGCCAAGTCCGCCAAGACCTCATCAATTCCGTTCACGTGGATGTGGGGTTCCGACCAATCCCTGTCTGGCCGAGCCATGCCTACGTCCCGTGTGCCTTCTGTTGTCCCACCTGTCTGGTTGTAGGAATACCAGCTAATAAGCATGAGATTCCCTCCTTGACTTGGGCGCGATGTCGTCGACGCCGACTTCAGAGTCTTCGACGAAGGTCGGCAGTGAGTCCTCGATAGTTTTCGAGGAACCCAAGAGCCTGAGATATCGTACGTTCGAACGCGCGCATAGGGCGACCACCGCGCAAGACATCCTACTGTTTCTGGTCGCATTCAGAATTTTCAATGCGCTGAGCATCAGAACGTTCTTCCAACCCGACGAATACTTCCAGTCCCTAGAGCCCGCTTGGCAAATTGCGTTTGGCAAGGACAGCGGCGCATGGATCACCTGGGTAAGCTTTTCTTGTTTTATGGAAGTGTTCATGTCTGCTAACAATGCACTTAGGAATGGAAGAACCAATTGCGCTCCGCCATACACCCGAGTATCTTTGCTGGCGTCTACTGGCTGGCTTCCTGGCTATCGACGTCGTTAAAGCTCCCTGCCACCTGGCACGCCGACCTTCTAGTAGCTGCGCCGAAAGTAACGCAGGCTCTGTTTGCAGCATTGGGGGATTATTACACGTGGCGGCTGGCGTCGAAGACATACGGGCACGAAAGTAAAGAGGCATGGGCAGCCGTATGTAGAGACCCTCAGAACCAATCGAATACAGTCATGGAAATCTCTTGCACTCGTACAGAGACTGATGCTTGCTATGTGATGCGCTATAGCTCCTCCTGACCATCTGCAGTCCCTGGCAATGGTTCTGTTCCACGCGCACGCTCTCGAATTGCCTAGAGACCACCTTGACTATCATTGCACTGAATAGTTGGCCATGGCATTGGGTTCTAGACAAATCAGGAGAAGAGCAGGAAGACAGATACGGCCTGCGCAGAGACCATGAAGGAGACGAACAAAACCAAGAGCTTGCTAAGTAAGTAGAACACGTACGAATATCTGCAGGACTGGGCTAACATAATTAGAAGGCTTTGCCGCTGCCTTCTGCTTGCTGCTTTGGCTTGCATTCTTCGGCCCACAAACCTCCTTATATGGATCTGCTTCGCCTGCTTCATGCTATGGCGCACTGCTAGCTTCGGCTGGTTGGTACCATTCCGCAGGCCGGAAGCACCGATCTGGATTCATATCTCAAATTGGACTATCGAACCTGCGACGTCAAAGGAAAGAAAGATTTTCGTTGCAGAAGCAGTGCTTTGCGGGTAGAAGCCTCTTTCCCCAACTTCGCCCTGACCGGACTAATCAATCACCAGGGCCCTCGTGTTCGCACTTTCTACACTCGTCGATCGCGTGTACTACCAGCAATGGACCTTACCACCCCTCCGCTTCCTCCACTTTAACATCGCGCAATCCCTCGCTGTCTTCTACGGTCGCAATCCCTGGCATTACTATCTAACGCAAGGCTATCCCCTTCTCTTAACTACCTTCCTTCCATTTGGCCTTATTGGTCTCTACCAATCCCTCTCCTCTGGCTCGGACACCAACCTCTCGCCACTGTCTCGAAAAATAACGTACCAACTTGCCACCACCGCCGTCGTCGTTCCAGCGATTCTCTCTTTGATTTCTCACAAAGAAGTACGCTTCATTTACCCCCTGCTCCCCCTTCTCCACGTCCTCTCTGCCCCTTCTTTCGTATCCTTCTTCCATCCTTGCATAACACCCGCTTCCCCGCGCCAATACCACGCCCTCCTCCCCCGTCGCTTGCTTCTGGTTTGCCTCGCCCTCGCAACTCTGGCACTATCCCTCCTCACAACGACAAGCCATCAAACCGCACCTTTGTCAGTTATGAACTATCTCAGATCGCAGTACACATCACACTATCTCACCCAGCCACCTTCAGCCTCGGCTTTGACTCCAGCACCGAGTATCATGACAGTCGGATTTCTGATGCCATGTCACAGCACACCTTGGCGAAGCCATCTCGTCTTCTCCGGCATCAAAGCGTGGGCCTTGGGCTGCGAACCGCCTGTCGGGCTCAACGCCACCGAGCGGGAACATTACCTTGACGAAGCAGACCGCTTTTACACAGATCCGAACCATTTTCTGAACCATGAGCTAGGCAAAGCGCCGCAAGCGAAAAGAAGCGGCTTCCTCGGCTTTGGTCGCCAAGAAGGCGGTAGCTTTCCTAGCGATCAAGTACAGCAGCCCGGCGAGATCGAACCATGGGATGGCAGATTGGGTCGAAAGCAATGGCCGGAATATGTTGCTTTCTTTGGGCAGCTAGAGCCGACGATGCAGACGGTGCTGAAGGGGTCTCGGTACAGGGAGTGCTGGCGAGGGTGGAATAGTTGGGGTCATGATGACCGGAGGAGGAAGGGAGACATCGTGGTGTGGTGTGCCCGGGATCGAGAAAAGAAGCGGGAAAAGCGGGAAAAGGAGAGACTGAGGAAGGGGTGGTCCGTGAGTATTGCGTTACTTCCTGATGATGCATAGGGTGATCAAGGAAGGCAAGCGATGCATTGGTATTTGATACCCGTAGCAGCGGCTATCCAGATACTAAATGATATATGATCTGTTTGAATATTTTATTGACTCGACACCACGAGAAGAATGAAAATGTCCACTCGGTCACAAGTTGTTCGGATAAACCGGCTGGAACATATCAGCAGCCCAACGAAAGTGCTTCTTCGAAAATATACTGCATATCCCGTTTCCCTTCTTAAATCCATCACAATGTTCATGAGAAAGCCCAAAAAGAATTATCTGTAGCAATTGAGATTGCCTCGTTGTCTCGCCGCTGAGAGCCCTTAAGGAGCTTCGAGCATCGCCAGTCATAGGTACCAGTCTTCACGGGTCAATCAGCATCACACCAGAGCTTGAAATGTCATAATGTAATGCGAGAGCAGTTCAAAATTCGAGTTGCCATGATTAAGGTACTTCGTTACAACCTTGATAGTGCTTCGGTTAGTTACTTTATCCGGATTAGGTGGCATCGAAGGAAGCTTACCAAGCTTTTTTGTGGGAGCACGAAGAGATCGGTGCTGTTGACCGTAGTTTCTTTGATCTGCCAATCGGAGCCGCCTTTGTCCGGACTTTGGCCTTCTAAGGGCCGATCGGGCTTTGGAGAGAGCGCCACTAGCACTCCGTATTGCTCATCGATTTCTGCAGTCAGGTGGGGCAATATTGTTAATTGTTACGACATGGACCGCTGCCTGTCATCTGCTTGATTGTTCGACTGCAGGCTCCCTGCTGATACCATGCATCTGCCCCCCGAGCATCAATAACACGGGCGACAACGATGACCGACTCTGGTCATCAAGAGAAGGAGTATTCCTCTACAGATCCTGTCGGGGCTGTCAATCAGACAAACACCCAAGAGCCCGTCGCCACCGAGCCTCTGCAATATGTTGTCTCGGAAAGCGGGTCTTCGTCCGATCAGGAGAAGAAAGAAAGACCAGAGGCTACCAGGACTCTCACAACAACCACTACAAGGTCTACCTTGACCGCTGCAGACTTCAACCCAGAGCCCAGCAAGAAGAGACCATGGTACAGGCGAAATCCCCTGAAAGGCTCACGGAAGCCGCCGGTGCCAAAAGAGAGGGTTGTGTCCAAGGAATACGGTGCAAGCTTCTTCAGCGTGCTGACATTCCAATGGATGGCCCCAATCATGAGGGTTCGAGGCCCTACTTCGGTCTTATGAGACTAGACTAACATCCTTGTAGGTTGGATACCAACGGCCTCTAGAACTCAACGACATCTGGCTTGTCAATCCTGACCGTTCGGCCGAAATTCTTTCAGACAAACTCCGTATCTCTTTCAACAAACGGGTTGCGCGCGGAGATAGACATCCACTACTGTGGGCCATGCACGAAACGTTCAAGAAGGAATTCTGGATTGGGGGTTTCTGTAATCTAGGCGCAACTGTGCTTGGTGTAATATCGCCTTTCACCCTAAGATACCTTATATCTTTCGCCACCCAGGCCTACTACGCGCAACATAGTCGTGCGCCAGCCCCACCCATCGGCAGAGGGATAGGTTTGGTCATAGCTATCACAATCATGCAGATGTTGCAGAGCTTGGGAACTAACCACTTCATATATCGTGGCCAGATTGTAGGAGCACAGACGAGAGGGGTCCTCACGAATCTGATATTCGAAAAGGCCATGAGGATCTCCGGACGCGCTAGGGCTGGAGGTAGAGCTATCGAAGATGATCATCCCAGTACGTTTTATTACGGTAAAGATGGTAAGAACGCGGAGAGCAGTAATGTTGTCCGACGCTTGTTAGATCGTAAGATGCAGCCAGGCACAGGTGCCAAGATGACACCCGACAAAGCCAAAGGCATACTTGGTGATGGAGCTGGCTGGGGCAACGGAAGGATAGTCAATATCATGTCTACAGATACTTACCGTATCGACCAGGCGTCGGGCATGTTCCATATGGTCTGGACCTCGCCCGTTGGAATAATCGTCACACTCGCTCTACTACTCGTCAATATCACCTACTCAGCTTTGGCGGGCTTTGCTCTCCTGGTCATTGGTCTTCCTGTGCTTACCAAAGCTATCAAGACCCTCTTTGTGCGGCGGCGGGCAATCAACAAGATTACTGACCAAAGAGTCTCGCTTACACAAGAGATCTTGCAATCAGTCCGCTTTGTAAAATACTTCGGCTGGGAAAGCAGCTTTATGGAGCGACTCGGAACCATCAGGAAACGCGAGATCCGTGCCATCCAGATATTACTGGCTATTCGGAACGCGATTAATGCGGTCTCCATGTCATTGCCCATATTTGCTTCAATGCTTTCGTTCATTACCTATTCGCTCTCTAATCATGCACTCAATCCTGCTCGTATTTTCTCTTCCTTGGCTTTGTTTAATTCGCTTCGTATGCCATTGAACCTGCTGCCTCTTGTGATAGGCCAGGTCACAGATGCTTGGGCCTCTATTGGACGGATTCAAGATTTCATGCTCGCGGAAGAACAGAACGAGGATTTTGTGTGGGACATGGAAGGCAAGTATGCTGTTTCGATGGATCACGCGGATTTTACCTGGGTAAGTAAATTTCGGAGCATCTGTTACCCCTTTCTGAGGTCTTGAAGAAGCGTGAAACATGTCTGAGCTGTATCCGCTCCCAAAGCATGCAACTCTGCTCATTGCATTGACTGGAAGGAGGAATGCTGACTCCGAAATCTACTTAGGAACGGACTGTATCACAGGACCCGAATAAGACCAAGTTCCAGACCAAATACCAGATTAAGGAAGCGAAGAAAGCCGAGAAGGCGGCCGCGAAGGCTAGGAAGTCGATCGACTTCAAAGAAGGCACAGATAGTGCTAGTACCTTAACCAGTGAAGAGCCGTTTAGACTCCGGAACATGAACTTTTCGATTGGGAGGAATGAGTTGATCGCTGTTATTGGTGGGGTAGGCTCTGGGAAGTCCAGTCTTCTCGCAGCACTTGCCGGCGACATGCGTAGGACAAATGGGGGAGTCACCATGGGTGCCACAAGGGCCTTTTGCCCACAGTACGCTTGGATACAGAATACCACTGTGAGGGAGAACATTTTGTTCGGCAAAGAGTATAACCGCAAATGGTACGATGAGGTAGTTGATGCTTGCGCATTACGAGCGGATCTCGACATGTTACCGCACAATGATCAGACTGAGATTGGCGAACGAGGCATTACCGTGTCCGGCGGGCAGAAGGCACGTCTTAACATCGCAAGGGCGATATACTTCAACAGCGATATCATGATCATGGACGATCCTCTCTCGGCAGTCGATGCTCATGTTGGACGACACATTTTCGACAACGCGATATGCGGCCTGCTGAAAAACAAATGCAGGATCCTCGCCACGCATCAGCTGCACGTTCTTCATCGTTGTCACAGGATCATTTGGCTACAAGACGGCCAGATTGAGACTATCGACACATTTGACAATCTGATGCGGGACAACGAAGGCTTCCAGAAGATGATGGCAAGCACTGCGCAAGAAGAAAAAATTGAGGAAGAAGACAAGGACAATGAGGATGAGGTTGAGGATGAGAAGAAAGACGCCAAGAAACGAAAGGTTGCAAAGCGAGCTGCCCTCATGCAACGGGAAGAGCGAGCCGTCAATAGTGTATCTTGGAGCGTATACGGCGCATATATTCGAGCGTCAGGAACGATATTGAATGGTCCCATGATTGTCTTCCTCCTTATCCTCTCCCAAGGCGCCAACATTACCACCAGTCTTTGGCTTTCGTGGTGGACATCGAACAAGTTCAGGTACGCACAAGGTACTTACATCGGAGTGTACGCTCTACTTGGTGTCGTACAAGCGCTCTTGATGTTCGCTTTCTCGGTCAACCTGTCAATTCTTGGGACGAGAGCAAGCAGAGTTCTCTTGCAACAAGCCATGAGGAGAGTCCTACGAGCGCCAATGTCCTTTTTCGACACCACACCTCTTGGCAGGATTACAAATCGGTTCGCGAAGGATGTTGATACAATGGACAACAATTTGACGGACGCGATCCGAATGTACTTCTTCACACTCGCCATGATCGTGTCTGTCTTCATTTTGATCATCGTATACTTCCATTACTTCGCCATCGCCCTGGGGCCCCTCTTCTTGATGTTCCTCTTCTCGGCGAGTTACTACCGCGCGTCGGCGCGAGAGATGAAGCGCCACGAAGCAGTGCTTCGCTCGGGTGTTTTCGCTCGATTCGGTGAAGGTGTATCTGGTCTTTCCAGCATCCGAGCATATGGGCTCCAACTACGGTTTATGGAAGAGCTTCGCGCAGCCGTCGACCAAATGAACTCCGCTTACTATCTTACCTTTTCCAACCAAAGGTGGCTGAGCGTACGACTGGATGCAATCGGCAACCTGCTGGTCTTTACCACAGGTATTCTGGTGATCACGTCACGCTTCAACGTGTCTCCAAGTATCTCAGGCCTCGTCCTTTCCTATATCTTGTCGATCGTTCAGATGATCCAGTTTACAGTGCGGCAGCTGGCTGAGGTCGAAAACGCAATGAATGCCACCGAACGTATACATTACTACGGCACGCAGCTTGACGAAGAGCCACCTCTACAGCTCGCTCAGGTACCCAACAACTGGCCGGACAAGGGTGAGATAGTCTTCAACGAGGTCCAGATGAGATACCGAGAGGGTCTACCGCTTGTTCTACAGGGCCTGAACATGAAAGTCGAGGGTGGTGAGAGGATCGGTATTGTGGGCCGGACAGGAGCTGGGAAGTCGAGTATCATGTCGACATTATTTCGCCTAGTTGAGCTTTCTGGAGGATCTATTTCCATTGACGGCATCAACATTGCCACTGTTGGCTTGAGGGACCTTCGCACGAGGTTGGCTATCATCCCCCAAGATCCGACCCTCTTCCGTGGCACAATCCGTTCAAATCTCGATCCCTTCAACGAACATACTGATCTCGAGTTATGGTCCGCTCTGAGGCAATCGGATCTGATCGACGCTGATGCGAAGGTGGACGACAAACAACATGGACGCATTCATCTCGACGGCGTTGTCGAAGAGGAAGGGCTTAACTTTTCGCTCGGCCAGCGGCAGCTCATGGCTCTTGCTCGAGCACTTGTACGCGGCTCTCAGATTATTGTGTGCGACGAAGCCACATCGTCCGTGGATATGGATACGGATCAAAAGATTCAGCGGACAATAGCCTCTGGTTTCAAAGGGAAGACGCTGCTTTGCATTGCGCATAGACTGAAGACGATCATCAATTACGACCGGATATGTGTGATGGATCAAGGACGCATCGCCGAGCTGGATACACCATTGCATTTGTGGGAAGAAGGCGGCATCTTCCGGAGCATGTGCGACAGGAGCGGCATCAGGAGAGAGGATTTTGATGAGATGAAGCTTGAGTAGGGGTATATAGTTCTGCAAGGGGCATTCACATTAACAGCGCATTTTTGGAGTCACCGCAACGACTTTCATGAACAATTGGGGGGATTATATTATATCGTTAGCATAAGCGGGCGTTCATGCAGTATCATCAATGCCAAAGAGACTAGAACAAGCCTTTTTTAATTCGACAAAGCACATCTCCATGGTCTACAGCATGTGCCATACACATGAATCTTCACATGGCGCGCTTGGGAATGATGCTGGTTCTGGACTCTGGAGCAAAGCCTCGTGTGTCTCCATTCGTACGCCTCGGCGCCGATGCGTGACTTTCTGGAGGAACGCCTGGATCACGCACATGTTTTTCTATACGATTCAATACGAATTCGAATGAACTTCTCTACACCAGCAAGAAATGATAACACAGGTGAGGGTGTGAAGTCGTGATCCTGTTCTTTCGTTGCTCTTCCACTTCCAGCCCGATGGACGGAAGGAGGGACTGCAAGGAACAGGGAAAGATTGACGCCACTGGGACTGGGCGAAAGCTTGGCTGAACCGATGCGGAAATTTGGCTTTCAATATTACACCGCTGGCGCACCACTTGCCCCTAAAATTGCCACTGGCAGATCATTGACCATGAAAGCTGAAAGGTGAGAGCTACAACATGATGCCTCGCCAACGGTTCCAGCTTGTGCATCAAGGAGCTGATCGCCATGTCAAGTGTACGGAATAGAGAGAGATATTAACAGCTTTAGCGATAAATGAGCATCGGGTACACTAAGCAAACGACTACTGTAAATTTGGTGGCACTAAGGAGCCACTTCCGCACTTGGCGCGGGAGACCAAGCATCGAGCCCGATTCGGCAGAGCAAGCTTGAGCGATATCCACACCAGGCCAGACACTTCATCCCCGTCCACTCCTTACTTCAGAGTACGCACCTCCAACTTCTCCAACACTAGAGCCCCATTCACCCCATTCACCCCATTCACCCCATTCAGTGCTGCCATTTTCGTCCGTTCATTGCTTTCGAAGGCTCTTAGTCCCCATGCAATTGCGGGCGCTTTTCAATCCGCTCTGAAGCCATCTCATGCTCCGAGAACTGTTATTGCCCACCAGTGTCGTCTGCATATTGTCTGGTCACTAGAGGTCTGGTACACCATTGCAGATTCTCTCACCAACAAGCGACCTCTCGATTAACACTTCAATACATCCTCTTTAACTCCCTCCGAGTACCAGCTCCAAACCTCAAACGCAACCTGGAAAGCTCAATTGACCGTCAAGGGCTCCATCTGGTCAAAGCAGAGTTTGTTGCTTGAAGCAAGGGCTTCTCGTACTTCAAGCGTTAACGCTTCTCCCTGAGGGACCATTGACAAGCTTCATGGCCCTCAACGAGAAAGGCACCATTGGTGCTGGGATCGTCACTCCCTACGGTCTCTCCAAGCCGTCTTACGAATCTCGTGGAAACCCGTCATTCGACACCCTCGACAGCCCCTGCGTCACCCCTGCCGCCGATCAAGATCCTCCACCGAAAGATGAGTACGACACAGCCTCTGTACATCCATTTTCGCCGTTCTATTCCCATCCAACCACTCGGACGTCCTTCGAACAGCGAGCATCCGAATCCAAGGTCAACATCGCCATCTACCAGCATGATCTCGAATCTGGCTCGAGGATCGCACATTCGACGGATATACCCCGGAGTAAGAAAAACTGCACGGTGTGGCCAGGCTCAACCCAGAAGAAGTCTCTTTGCTGTCAGCAGAGGAGTCGGTGGAATCCGTTGAAGAATCTCAGCAGGCGAGAGAAACTTCTGGTCAAGATATTGATCGTCCTCCTCGTTGTGGGCGCTGCTGTTGGGCTAGGCATTGGGATAGCGAAAGCAACCGGAACTGGCATTTGGCGGAGCGACAATTCGGAGTCGCTCATTGGCCATCAAGGTTCACACCGATGAGATTATGTGGGGGGAGCTTCCATGGTATGACATTTTCCTTGCTGGGCGGCGTTTCTGGCTTTCTGCCTTCCAGGATCTGCACGTAAAATCTGTCGTACTGTAACAGATCGCTGACTCGCAAGCACAGGCATATTCCGAAGAGCTACTACTTAAGCTGTCTTAGAGACGCTGCACACGTCACGACTTACGAAACGGCCCATCGACGGCGCATCTTGCTGTCTCCATACCCTTTTCTTGGCAGCACAATGCATATGGATGCACCGGAGTTTGACATATGGGAGTGAAAGGCGTATTTCGGAGGACCAGCATGCCGAGTGCGGCGGCTCGGATGGCGCTTCGATGCATCGGCGCGAGGTGGTACATGCTTCCCGGGTCTTGTAGCATCTTAATGGCGAAGATACTGTATGGGGTTTTTCCTGGGTCTCAAAATCATTCTATGATAGTCGCCGAAACCTCATGTGTTCATGTTGCATAGATGAGGAAGTACATGCAATCAGATGATCCCATATTATTAAACTAAACGTGATCGCTGTACTCCGTAGAGAGGAACTTGGCGTGATCTCTGCTTCCGGCCTAGCGTGCTCTGCCGTTAGCGCCAATCGCACTTATATTTACCGACCTCACCACATTCCTTCCCTTTCTTTTCTCCTCATCAAAAAGTTAACGGAACCAGCCACGACCACTGCTTAGCCCCTTCAATGGGGAGCCCAGCAGTGTGTTGCCATGTCCCTTCCGGGGGCAGTGGTTCTGGAGATTGATGCTACCCTGATAGGAAGTCTCCCTCCCGTTAATAGTACGGGTTCTCTTCAATGAGAGCGATGGGAGGGGAATGTCGATGACGGGACACACTTATTGTGCTGGCTCTCAATATAGAGATGGTTTGCCGGCGCTAAGTGCAATATGAGGAGATTCTATGTTCTCCTCGCATTTGTGCCCGGGCTGGGTCTTGAAGCTCAATCGGTCCTGTAGCTGTTGCTACTCCGAGTACGAACTCTTTGCTTTGGGACAGGATGCTTCATGATCTATGCCTTGTTGGGGTATCTGCTGCAATTTCCTGCCTCATTCCTTTTTGGTCGGCTTTACCACATCTGTCGTGTTTGTTATGATCGCTTGCGGGCTCAATTTTGTCTCAGCATTCCTCGCGTCTGAAGTTGGCATGTAATCATACTACGCGGACCAGCCTTCCATTATAAGTCGATGACCTTCTTGATTCCCTATCAACCAGCTCTGCTCTCTTACGCTCTTTACCAGTCGTTGTCGCTTTTTTTCGGAAACATTATCTTTAATCTTTCCCTACATCCACTCTTTTCGCCCTCGACGCTTGAGCCACGCTAGATTACTCCACCATTTCAGTATACTCATCTCAAACCGATCTACCCTAATTCCAGTCTTTCGGCGCGATGAAGTCATCAATCGTAGTCGCTGTCGTGGCAGCGGTTGCAGGCGCCTCAGCCCAATCCTCCTCATCCGCCATGACCACCGGCGCGTTGGTCTCATATGTCTACTCATATTACGACGACTGTTCTACCGCAACCAGTGGACAGGAAACCGAGACTGAGACGGTCACCTCCACACACTGCTCGGAGTGCACAGAGATGGCCTCCAGCTCTTTCGTCGCTGCTGGCGGTTCATTCACCACTTACACAACCGTGTACAAGGAATTCTGCTCAACAGGTCTGCAAGACAAGACGTACACTGTCACCGAGTCATGCAGTAGTCCTCAACCTGCGTCGGCTGCGAGTCGTGAGGCTGGCTACGTGCCACAGGGATTCACCGTCACCACAGCTACCTGCCACGTCTGCGGTCCCATGCCTGTCGTGGCTACTCTCACCACTTCCCCACTCGTGGCCCCGACTGCTAATGCTGCCGCCGGTCCAGCCCCTGCTCCTGCTGGCCAAACCGGTGCTAGCAGTCCTCCGGCTAGTGGATCGTCCCCAGCGGGCCAGGCACAACCTGCATCTGGCGAATCCTCCCCACAGGCTGGCGAGTCGTACCCTTCCTCCGGCAGCTCAGCTTCTGCCGCTGCTCCAGCACCTTACGCCACAACGGCCCGTTACGCGTCCGCGCCAACAGGCGCGCCAGGCTCTGGGAGCTCTGGAAACAGCAGTGCTCCCATTACACCTTTCACTGGCGCCGCTTCGGGTCTCTCGATACGCACATCATTCATGTTTGGAGCGATGGGCCTCGTCGGCGTCTTGGCCTTGGCTCTATGAGGGGGGGTTTCCAAGATGAGTTTTCTGGATGTTCGATCTTGGTAAGGCCATGTTCATCCTACTGAGGAGAGCTCCAATACGGCTAACACGAGGTCTCAGGAGTCATGGCTGCATCAAACTTGGGCTTCTTGGCCAGTGAGGTTTGACCTCGATGGTTTTCATATACATGGAATAATACTCTGATGTTACCATAACCTTCAATGCTATTACTCAATCCTTCTGACTCTGTTGTGAGCCATGACATCTAGGCCTTCTTCTTTATGCCTCTAACAAAGGACTCGACCTCGTTATGGTACAATGCCAGCGCTACAGCCATGTGGACTCGTGAACAATAGTCTCTTTGTTCGTCTACCAAAGTCGCTCTTTTGTTCCATTCATCCACTATATCACTGTGGCTTTCTTTCTCGTCTGCCAGCCAGAACATGTCCAACTCTCATTCTGCTTGCTTCTTGCACTCAGCGCACCGCAATCATGCCTCTCCACGATTACGAGAAGCGCAAGCGCAAGCCCAAAACATTCTGGGGCAAAGTGCAGAACGTTTTCACTAACAAAACACCCAGTCATCCTGTACCGACCAATCATCAAAGGTTCGCCGACCACGCCAGTCTTCAGGCGCTGCAGGCCAGCCAGCCTAAGAAGTCTACGGGCGCCGCTGGACAGCGTTCGGAGAAGTCTGGTAAGAAAGTGCAAGGGGCAGGTCTCCAGCATCCCGATGTTCAACGAGAAGCGGCCGACTTCCTCTCTTCGGGCGCTCACTACGGACCTATGCGTACCAAGTCCAAAAAGGTCGCTGCGCACGACGAGGCTCTGAAGAAGCTCACGTCCAGCGAAGCCCCGGCACCAACATCTCTGCGACAGAAAGTCAAGGCAGACTACAAGCACTATCCAACACCCGACCACGGCCCCAGTCTTGTCGACGACGTCGAGTTATATCTTCGTCGACAAGGAAGCGGGCAGTACACCTACACACGACCCTCGATAGGCGCACCAGCTCCACCGCCCAAGCCCCCAAAAGCGGATCGTGGCAAACCCCCCCTCCCTGTGAAGAACCTCCGCACGGTGCCGAAATACAACGCAACGCTCACCCGTCTCGACCACAAGCGGCACGTCTCCACCACCGCCAGCCCCGTATCCCCCCTCTCCGCCTCCACGGACCGCGCCACCAAATGGGAAGACTTCTACGCGCAAGTCTCCCCTGTGACGCCCCTCTTGCCCCCCATGCCCACCCTGCCCAACGCGGCCAAAACACACAAATACCGCGAAGAGCTCGACCGCAAGCGGGATTTAGTGCCCCGGTGCCAGCTCTGCCGGGAGAAGGACGCTGTCGCCGACGAGCAGATCTCGAAACTCGGCTACTCCCTCTGCAAGCCCTGCGCCAAAAAGGCCTTCTACTACCCTTCCCCCTCCCAAGCCTCTTTCCCGCAATCCCACGAGACCAACCACCCTTCTTCCTCCGGGCGCGCCGGCCCCTCTTCCTATGACTACCCCCCAGCGCGAAACCCCCCCTCCCCAGCACCCCCACCCCCGCCCCGTCGCACCCCCAAACCCGCACACCCCTCCCCCACGCCCTCCCCCACACCCGCAGCATTCGCATCCACCCCCTGGGTAACCTCCCTGCGCCCCTCGCCACAGCAAAACCCCCTCAACCCAACCCTCCACCCCCTCACCCACACCTACTCCACCATCTTCGCCCTCGCCCAATCCCAGCCCGCCCCCCCGGTTCCGAACCTCCCTTCCTCTTCCGCCATCTCCACCTCCACCTCCACAACCTCCAACACACCCCGCCAGGCCCAAAAGAAGCTGCGCCACAAATCCAGCTCCACGTACAGCCTCGCCCTCCCACCGGGCACGCTCCCGCCCTCGACGCTGGACTATGGCAGCCCACAGACTCCACGAGCCGCGCAGGCTGCACGGGCTCAGCAATCACAGGCTTCCCGGGCTCGGCAAGCGCTCCCGCCAGTGCTCGAACACCAGAAAATCAGCACCTCCACGCACCTCCCCCCTCCCTCCCTCCCACCCCTCGGTCCCCTCCCGCCTATCCCCACCCAGAGCGTGTACGAGCCCATCGCTTGGCGCTCGAACAAGCAGCAGCAGGTGAAGCGCAAACCCGCTCCACCGGTGGTGACGGATGCGACAAGGGCTGCGGCGCATGAATATGGGATTAGGGGCCCGGCGGCGGCGGGGAATGAGAAGGAGGAGGAGTGGAGACGGAGTAGTGGCTTTTATGAGTTTTGGGGGGAGATTTTGGGGGGGGATGAGGGGGGGAGGGAGAGGCGGTGGCAGCGGCCTTGAAGGGGGGTGATGGAAGATCATGTACGGGTCTTGGAGTGTTAAGGTAGATAGAGGGTGGTGGGGGTTTTTGTACATGGTTGGGTTTTTTACGGTTTATAGTGTTTTGGTATATATAATGAGAATGGACAATGCTATTCTGAATCTGATTGTCTGCGTCGTCTGGTGTTTAGTAACAGCTGCAAGGAGGGGAAGATGTGTGAGATGGGAAATTTTTTGGTTCGGACAGTGATGCTGGAGAACATGTTCGTCGAATTGTTGGCCCCGGTTAGGGGTTGAAGTCAATAGCCTAAGCACAGTCGTTGTGCCTGGTCGTAGCAGACTACGCATTTCCGGCAGAGGAAGATGGTCTGAAAGCATTTCCGCAAGAACGTGGATCGTAGATACATTTATATTTGTTAGAAAGACTTGGAAGGGTGTACATCCTCCGACTTCTAACATTGAACGGTAATGAGTTGAGATGGAGGTGAATTACGTTAATTTTAATATTTGAAAGTTGTAGGAGAGTACGTACGCGTACAACAATTCATGCGAGAGGATCTATCATCAACACGAGTACTTTCGATAAACAAAATATGAAGGGTATACATCCTCCGACCTCCCAGCTTGGATTCAGGATAGGTAACGGATTGAGAGGGAGCTGGGTTACGTTTGTTGGGATACATGAAAGTCGTATAACGGCACGTAGGAATACAACAGTCATTGCCGTACATTCAATTTGCTTCGTAGATGTCTGTAATAGCGCGGACTGACCGTTGGGAGTTTAAGAGAGTTAGGGACTGAAGCTTTCATAGCAATGGAAACTCTCCAACGATCCCAGTCTTGGGGTATCGACGTGTAGGCTAACCCACCGAACCTTTCTTCGCAATGCTGAGAGCGGAGTGACGGGATGTCAATGCACTCGACGACCAATGCGAGACCCATAAATGAGAGGACAAACCGTCAAAGTGTTTGTGTCTTACTCGTTCAAGACATCCGACAAGAGGGCTCGAAGAAGTCTTGCAAGATTTCCAACTCGATATTCCCTGAATGCGCCCCGTACTAGGTATATCAGTCAGACATCAGATATGAGGCAGGATTTGTGTCCAATCGACATTGTCAAAGCAGCCTGCAGGAAGCCTTCGTAGGCTAATACCAATCTCGATGATGACAATCAGACGGGCCGCGAAGTAGAGAAAGCCAGGGATGAAGAACAGAAGGTTAGTTGGCCACTTGAGTTTGTATCCGTTCAGGCTAGTAAGTCCCGATGTGGTGTAATTGTCCCAGATGATTGAGCCCTCTTCTATCGTGCAACCCGCGCCCAACACTATACCCATGGAGATGCAGGTCCATCTCCACAGTAGCTGCTCAGTAGGCGTAGGAAAGTCGAAGTTCCAGGCGATGAGATGCAACAGCGAAAAGCTCGCTGTTGGTATGGAGACAATGATAACGGTCTGCAGATTGTACATGCCAGCATCGCGATCGTTCGGTATGCGTGGAAGAGGCCGTTGTTGGACACCCCAATGACGGTGGAGCGGCATCTGACTTGATGTATACAATTGGCCTTCGACGAAGTCTAGGGGTGTATCCTTGAATGTAGCCTGAGCCGCATCGCCAGCTTGTATGAGCACGTCCGGGATACTATACTCGGTATGCAGCAGAACTAGGACTTCTTCCTTGCCATGCCTGAAAATGCGTTGACAGACCGACGACAACCAGTGACGACCCATAGCCCAAGAGGTTAACAGTCAAGTCATATCGTACCGTCGGCTAGGACACTCATCAACGGACCTTGGTAAGAAAGGGATAACACTAACGCGACTTCTTGCCTTGACAGAGTGCACTTACCCTTACCGGCGCATGGGATACTGTGTCGTGGTGGATTGAAGGAAATCGGTCCCCTAAGGAGAATTGTGTGGGCGCTATGCTGGTCTACCGAAACGAATCGTCACCCTCAGCTCCTTGCTCGAATGATAACGCACCGGTGCAAGGACATCTCGGCTGGGTGAGCCAACCAAATCAACGCGGAACGATGGACATTATATGGAGCTGCGTAGCAACGTTATTCGTCTGCGTGTGGGTCATGCTCCATCTCAATGTACCAGCAAAAGACGACAGCTACTGGACTCTGTTTGTTCGAAGGACGTGGTGGCTCATCATCGCAGTGCTTGCGCCGGAGCTGGTCATGCTGTTTGCTAGCGGACAGTGGGCATCAGCCAAGAGATCCGTCAGCGAGATGGACGCCTCAGGCTTCAAGGAATGGTCGATGGTACACGCGTTTTACGCTGATAGCGGCGGATTTGTTCTTCAAGCGAAGAATAGCGCACCGTTTCCAATCACCGCAAAACAAGTCCACTATCTCCTGGAAACAAAGTACATTCAAATGCCGAGTATTTCAAAGGCCGAAATATTAGACAAAAGCAAAGCCGACCGGTTCGCAAAATATGTTGCCTGCTTTCAGGCGGGATGGCTAGTTCTTCAAGTTACGGCTCGAGCAGTGCAGCATCTTCCAGTCACACTTCTAGAGCTATCAACAATAGCACTCATCTCATGCAGCGGCGCGACGTTCTTTTTCTGGTTCTGTAAGTCTTTGCGGCTTTTTCCGTGACCAATTTACAGCTAGTGTGCAGAGACTGACGGACACGCAGCCAAACCGCTGAATGTAGAGACGCCAACCGTGCTCCCTGAGAAGTGGCCTGTGTCGGCGGATGAGTTCAAAATACGAAGTCTATAGGAAGCGCCTCAGCTCTCCAGAGACTCTTCGTACCAGGAAACATGAACCAAATGCTTCCCTTGAAGATGATCGGAAAGCTGAAAACTAAAAAAACTTTACGAGCTAGATCGCTTGCGGTTGCCGCTGAAACACGCAGCCAACGGCAGCGCTTTTGGATCGCTCGTGATTGGTGACATCCCCTTCCTTTTGGGCCCAGACTTCTAGCCTCAGGGCATATGTATGCATTGTCCGACCATCCAAAACTATTTAGAACGAGGTGCAAGGCGTTGAGGGACGAAGTTTAGGTTACTAACCCGCGATTACCTACTTGTTCAGCCGGAAGATTCTGCTTTGTATCCAGCTCGCTCTGTCAAGACTGAGACTAAGTGGTTAGGAGCCGCTGCAGTGATGACATATGCGTATCATGGCATCGCGAAAGGGCAGCCATTCCGGCGCTGTTGAATCAGCCTCATGCGAGTGGACTCCATTTCATCTCTGCCTTTTCCCTTTAGTGCAACAGGCCCGACTTCGTCGAACACGTAGCCTTCCGGCGCATACTTATTGCCATCATCGCCAGGCAACTTCCGCCTCAAGGCCCAAGTCACCCAAGCTCTTGAGCCCCATCTTGCTTTGAAGGATGCTTTGACATACCAAGGATAGGACAAGTATTCAATCGAGTTAAAACGTCCAGTTTTACTGTCCGGCGCTGACGGAATGTACTTTTTCCGCATGAATTCTGGTCTAGGCAGAAAGAAAAACTTGAGCAGCCCCTTACGAGCACTCAGTATAAGATTCAGAGACATCATGAGCGTAACGGATGGTTCAGGAAATCTACCCCAAAACAATCAGCTTTCCCGGAGCTTTAGCAAACGATAAGAAGATGCAAGATTCCCAAAGATCACGAGATGATAACTCGACATCTTGAGCGCCCTGGAATGTTATGGATCTGAAGGTCAATCTAAATCGCGACTTCAAAAGGAAATAGGAGATGGTATTCAACGAAATATTGTGCCTTCTGATTGGACAGACTTACATCATTGCCTTGTGCAGCCTTCCCCCTAAAAGCACTGCAACCGCGCTTTTACCAATAGATGCAAGCTTTGGGGGCAAATTGAGAAATAGAACGTTCAAGTGAGCGTCTGCCAATTGATTGTTCGTTCGGGCTGGGACCATGTTGGCCTCTTCGTACTTCAGGCTCCAATCTCGGATTTCCTCGAGCCAGTGTAGTCCGTCTGCCCAGCCTTGTTTGTAGGATGGGAGATCTTGATACGAGATCAACATTGCGTCGCCCATACTTTTCCAATATGTTCCGCATGCACAAAGTTCCAAGTCCGTCAAGTGTCGCCATTCGTATTTGTCAACCCATCTGCCGGGCTCCAAAGCAAAAAGACTCAACGTATACAGCATGTCAGAGTCCAGAATCTTCCCAGGTTTTTGGTAGCGGGCATGTAGGTAATTCATGCGGGCAATGGCCTGTATAGTCCTATCTGATGATGGTTTGTTCAATGCAAATTCAAGTAGCAAAACGCCTGTGTCTGCCGTCCGCTTAGAGGCCGTTTCGGGATTCGCCAGCTCGCCGGTGGAGACAAGAAGCGAAGATACTGTCGGTATACCGTAGGTCTAATATACGCACGTTAGTAAACAGAGTCATATCGCCCGTAGTAGCAACCACCTACCTTGAACAAGGCAAAGATGATCGAGAACCCAAAAACCTTCGGAAACTCAAGTTCTGTCAGATCCTTTAAGATAGCTTGGGCTTCCTCGATTGTCATCCTTGCAAAGGATGCTCTGGTAGTAAGCCCATAGCGCTTGGGCAGACTCCTTGCCCTCCTGTGGCGTAGAAGGTAGACAATGGCGAGGTAGGCCACGAAACCTGGGATCAGCAAAGCCCTCCATGTCCATAAATAGCGTCTGATGGCTATCAGAGCATAATCTAGCATCGTCAGATCATGTCACAAATATGGTGCCGAAGCTGGAGAAGTTCAAAGAACGACTAAAGAACCCGGCTTGTAGGGCTGGGTCTTGGCATAAGACCAGCGTCGAGCGGCATGGCAGCGCATCGAAGATCAATCCACAGCCCTCATCACTTGTCGTGCCGGGCAGATCAGCCTTTCCGGCTTCTTGAAGATGGGCGTAATTCGTGAAGAACAAAAGCTCGCGATGAATTAGGCTCGAAAGCAATCTCCACTGGCCAAGTCGTGACCTAGGGAGCCAGGCCTTCGTTTCTCACCGCATCGTTCAACATGCGGCGCCACGACCCACGTGTCCGCCAAACCCTGGACCAGATATCCCATCAGATTGAGTCTGCCAACCTCTCGACACAGGCCTCACTGTACACGTTCTCGCACAACTACCTCTCTCCGTGCCTTTCCTCCTTCAAAAGCTGTCTTGAAGCTTCCTGTCAACCTTGCTACACTACGCGAGAAGATCAACGTCGTCCCCATCGTGGGCTGCGACGTGGTCGCGACAACTTGGGCTTTGACTTTTACGACGACTGGGACGAAGATGAGGGCAGTTGGGAGAACGATGAGCTGGATCGGCTACTGGCGGGGAGCGACGAGCAGCCCGGAAGACGCCCAGGGATGAGCTATGGTTCGGGTCTCGTAGGGCGCAAGAGTCCAGGAGCGCCAAAGGATAGGAGGTCCGATTTAAATGTGGTACCCAAGTCATCGATGTTCGGCTTCCTCGAGAGACTGCCGTGGAAGATCGGAGGTAGAGGGGTGAGGTATCGACCCTCGGTCGCAGACTTACAGGAGAATATTGGGCGAGGCAGCAGGGAAGCAGAGCCGTTGATAGAGGGAAGCGACGACAGCGGCGCAGAGACGAGGCGCAATAGGCATGCAAGGAACAGGAGTGGGACTGCCAATTCAAGGTCTACAACTAATTCACTAAGCTCTCGGGGAGACTTGTTACCAAGCGAAGACGAAGATGATGCGGTGCCGTTGGACGATGAATTTGCTATGGTCCTCGAAAGGCGAAACACGGGCGCTACGTCAGATGACCGCAGCAGCAAGAAATCCGCTACGAAGAAGCCCGCTAGATCACATACTTCGACTAAGACAGTGTCATCGAAGGATACCAAGAGTTCACGAAAGAAGCGGCGTAGTACCTCAGTCTCAAGTGGAAAAGTATCCGATGTTTCTAGGCCAACCGAAGCAGAGGCTACATTAATGATCGATCTTAAGCAAGAAGAGGAGCAGGCATGTAAAGAAGAGGAGGCTGAGATCAGGACTAAAAGAGGACTTGCGCAACAATTAGCTTTGGAGCGTGGCCTGAGTGATCTGACCTTATCTACTGCACAAGCAGCATCCGTCAAATCTGCGTCCTCCGAAGCAAGTTTGGGTTCTCCAGTTCAGTCAGAGGCCAGAAAAGGTCCTTCGACTACAATGACCATTGAGGAGCGCAAGCCACCAGACGATCAAACCTGACACGCGTGACGACTTTAATGATTCAAACGGGCCGAAACGAGTTAACGGCATAACAGACGCTGTCACGATATAATGACTACTAGTCGTTTTAAACCTTGGACCTGCAGCTCGATAGCATGCTTATCCTTATCGAATCTATCTACTGCTAGTCTACATCGTCGCAGAAAGACGAATGCATAAGTAAGGAGTGTCTCGAAGGGTTGGACTACATCGCCGTTACGACAAGTACTTGGAGAACCACTCAATACCCTGCTTCTCTGCGTCGTCCATGGCCTTCTTGTCCTTGTCCGAGCTCCAATCTGATCTCAGCGCAAACCCATGAACTTGGTCTTCATATATCTGTTGGTTGACCTAATCAGCATTCAAACCTCGGGACACGTGTTGTATACGACGCCCGGAGAGGATCGGTCGAGGACATTGTGATTGCTACCAAACATGGAAGACTCACCCGGATCTCATGCGGTATTTCGGTCTTCGTGGCCAGCGTATCCTGGATCTTCCCGATACTCGCCACATCCAAGAGACTATCCTTTGTACCCAAAGCTAAACTCAATGGCTTCGTTACAGGATCAAAGTCTGCAGGAATAGAGACCAAACTCGGATGGCAAGCGTAAGCGGCATCGACACCACCCACACTCTCGCCATCCTTGGAGGGGCCATGCGCCTGCAATATAGCATACCGACCTCCCCAGCAGAATCCAATTGCCCCGACCTTATTCGTACCTGGTATCTGGCGCACCGTATTAACGAATCCGTCAATCAAAGGTCTCGAGACTGCCTCGCGATGCTTGACCAACCATGGCCCGAGCGTCGCAGGAACAACGGCGGCGTTCTTCGCCTTCTCAGCCAAGGTCAGGTTCTCCTGTTTCTTAAGCGGTGGCTCGACGTTCTGCAGGAAATCGATCGGCAGTGAGTCGCCCTCGTGGAAGTCGGGAAGGTAGCAATAAAAGCCATTCTTGGCATACTCATCGGCAAGAAGCCGCGTGCTAGATGATTTCGGAGTCAGCATTCCCCCTCAAGATGAGGTGACAGAAATGTGAGGCATAATACTTCTTGAACTCCCAACCGAAGACTGCCAATAAGTCAACGAAAGTACATATTGGCCAACCCGTGTTGTGGTAACGAAGGAAAGTTTGGCGTACTGTCACAGATGAAGATCAGGCTCCTAGTTGTCTTGCCGGTCTTCGGCTCGGCGATGTATGTCTTGAGACCTGCGATGGTGTCGACTCGGCCGGATGGCGTTCCTTCGTGTACGGCGCCGCTGAGGCAGCAGGAGCTCATTCCCACATTCTCCGACATGGTGATTTCTGTGCTTGGGATGGGGTTGTGTACTACGGGGCGCAGTAGTGAAGGAGATAAAAATGGGTGCACGAGCGTAAAGAGAAATAGAGTAAGGCCACCCTGAAGTGCAATGGTGAAGTATTTCGCAGATTTACTTCACGATGGTGCAGCAATGACGTCTTCTCCCAAATAGCTTCTGTTTTTATTGGACCGATCTTTGAATTTTGAACTTCAATGAAAAGCCACGCGCTCTTGTTCGAAAGTTACTTTGAGTAGCTTACCCTCGACCACTTGAATGTACTGGTTTGGATGAAGTGATTCCATGCAACATTTTCATTTCGTTCAATTATTTGACCTGGTTCGCTACCTCTAATTTCACTGTGCGTCAAAATCCACCTCTTAGTTCAATTCAAACCCTTGTATTTGTAGCGTGGCAGTAACATGACAGAGTCCGTTTTCATCACAGGAGGCAACGGTTTCGTAGGTCGTGCTATCGTGAACGCACTCAAAGAAAAGCATCCACGTTGGGTCATAACCATTTTCGACCTCCACGTCTCCCAAAAGGAACGGCCTGGTGTTTCGTATGAGCTTGGTAACATCACCATTGGTGCCGAAGTAGACCTTACATTTGTTCAAATCAAACCTACAATAATCATTCATGTGGCTGGAACAGTGCCACTGCTCTCTAGCCGCTACGGAAAAATGGATTGAGATCAAGTCTCTCACGTCAATATTGAAGGAACTCGAAACATTCTCACTGCGGCGAAGCGTCATGGGGTCAAGGCGTTTATCTGGACAGGTAGCTTCACGACCGTGACGGATGATTTGCGGTTTCAGTACCGCAATATCGACGAGACGTGGCCAACATCCAGCCATTCGCTCGTATACGGAGAGTTGATGGCAAAGGTTTTATTGGTTCTGGATGACACATCTAGTGAGTAGTATATAAACAGCAGCGGAGGCGCTTGTGCTTGCTGCCAATGTCGAGAGCTTTGTCACCTGCGCTCTTAGACCTTCGGTCGTGTTTGGCCCTGGAGAGTATCAATTCAACCCGTCCCTTTATGCATGTATTTCCAAGGGCGAGACCCCTTTCATCATCGGCGACGGGCTGAACTTGTGGGATGTAACGTGTGGCTTCCCAGATCAGTATCTCACGACAATTGAGTGGGTGCTGACGATAGGTAGCTATGTCGACAACGTTGCAGATGCCCGAGTGCTCGCAGTAGACAACCTACTGACATCTAGAACTGCTGCCGGGGAGGCCATTTTCATAATAGACGAGCAACCGATACCCTTTCGCGATTTTTGTCTGGTGGTGTGTTAAGAGTTCGAGCATTTTCCGCCACTCGAAATCTATATACCAAGCATCGTCGCAGCTTTCTTTGGGCTCCTTGCCGACCTCATAACATGGACTATGGGAACTCCAACGACTCTGAGTTATGGAAGTCTTAGAGACGCCGTAAGTGTGCGATACTGTAACTGGGAGCAGGCGAGAAGGCTGTTGGGTTATTTACCTAGAGCAGGGTTTGGAGGGAGGCATACGGATAAGTTGCGACGTTAGTAGGCAATCTCCAATATCAGCGAGCTTTGAGGTCAATGGATGCGATATTCTAGGACTATAAAAGACAACTAAGAAAAGCGGGATCGAGCAGATGAAGGAGAAGTCGCATTAGCCAGTCTCCATGCTGACTGAGCGCTTGCATCCAATTTGATTGTAGGTCGCACCACTTAGCAATCAACTCCCTGGGGAACCCGATCACAAGTTGTTTTACACTCTGGCACATATGGGTGCTGCTGACCTGCTCGGCAAGCCTTTCAGTTCAAATTCGCCTCCTACCTCGTTTCCTCCGTTACAAGCCCATCTGTTTGTCAATCCAACCTGGGGTATCCATCGAATCAGCGATTTGCCTCTTTGACAGTGGGTGACGAACGGACGATCAGTTCATTACTATACCGGGCAGTGTTTCGAGGCTGGAATAGGAGCCTGCCAGTGCCTGGGATGGCTGGGTCTATCCTGTTAGTTGGGATGGCTTGGTCAAGATCTTTGCATCCGAAGACGACCGTCCTTTGACAGCATTTAGAGCACCCAAGTGGTGATAAGACCACGGCCAATCACAGCCTTTAATTCAACGAACGTACTGTCCCCAACGAGCCACGAGTCCGGACAAGAAGAGCAAAGGCGCCGAAAGAAGCCTCCCAAGAAGTTTCACATGCGGGGACAATGTTCGAACAGGAGTCTATCGCGAAGCTAGCCAGTGAGTCTATAGATCTTTGCTGCTTTGTCCATCTCAGGCTTGGTCTCTGGGGGAAGGGATATCGATTTGCGCTTCATGAGCGCGAGGGCCGACGGCGATGGTGAGAATACCATAAAGAACATTGCAGGCCACTCATAGCATTTTTCCTGCCTCACCAACCCAATGTAGCGTGTCCGCTTTAGACTGAAAGGGAACAGCATTGCTTCCGCTATTGTGGAGGAGCATTCACAGACCCTATAGTGATTGTGTCTAGGTATGCAAGACGTGCGATTCTTTACTTAGCATTCCTGGAGTGACTGGTGTCGTAATCTTTGTGACAGTGATTGAAGCGCAGACCCTTGGGGCATACTCTAATATGATATCGATTCGCGGAGCTTTCGCAGAAGATTCGTGATCGTCCCCATTGAGAGTGATATATCAGCAATATGAGGCGGGATGTGGAGTAGCCTCGTCCTCGGACCGGGAGTAGATTGTCTACAGCAAACATCCCTAAGTCTATGTATCCTATGCCAGCTTGTGGTGCACTTCTTAGGGGTTCTTCGAGTCCATCTAAATTCTCGGTTTGTCGTTCGAACCTTCTTCATGGGCCTAGCTAATTGAGTGATTGATGCCTTGTCAGCTGTGGATCCGTGCTGGCTGAATAGCCCATCGTCATCTCGTCAAAACGGTTTTCATTAAGATGCCAAGAATAGTCCTCTATTTCTTGCTAGCGCATGGATTGATATGGGAACGTTGTGCCACGTCCATGACAGACTATTGGATATACCCATGGTTCACATTGAACGCCTTGCTTATGCTTCGAGGACAGCTCGGATCGGAGTTTTCGCTCTCCGAATCCCAAGAATCGTACTGTGGTGTTGCTTTTTGCTTCTCACAAAAGTTACTCGCCTGACTTCAACAGTCCTTTTCCAGCGTCATCTGAATTGGTTTGGCGGCCTTCTGACGTTAAGAGTGATTGCATTAAGGGAGGATTTGCTAGACTTACGTCAATGAACTTTTCTAGGTCGCTGTCAAGGCCGGCGAGATCGTCCTTCCGCTTCTTGTTCTCGGCGATAAGGGCTTGCTTCTTCGTTAAGAGCTCCTGCCGCTCCTGTTCCGAGGCCTCGCGTTCCGAATGCTCATGGTTGATTCGCGCCGTCATTAAAATCTTCTCATCGTCGCCAGCGTGCTCAGGTTGTCGCTCGATGAATTCTTCAGCGGAAATCATGGGCAGATGCTGATACTTGTGACTATATCCACCTGTCAGCAAACGATCAACAACGTAAGACCTTTCAGGACGTTCAGATCTACTCACTCGTAGGACTCGCAGGCCGCGATCTCTCCTCGTAAATGCCTTTCCTCGTAGTACAGGTTCTGCATTTGGAGATGGAGCCTGTCGATCTCTTGTCGCGCTTCTGCCGTGACTTGCTTTGTGTTCCTCACCTCCAATATCGCATTACGATTCAAGCCTCTCAATTGCGCCAGGTAGGAATAGAGGAATTTTTGCTCTTTGGAAAGCTCCAATTGAACCTCTGGCGAGGGCGAATGTGAAGCTGAGACTGCGTTTGCTTCGGCGACATCGAGTAGGTGCAGACATTGCTCGCCTGCACGAGTGGATGTATCGAGGACGTGCTGCAGGAAGGGATCCGTCACGATATCGTCCGCTGTCATGATAGTCGCCGTAGGTCAACTGTTAGGCAGGCAGATATTCTATCATCCAAATCTTTCACATATACAACGCAGAGAGTTAAGTATCTCGTCGTTCGAGGCTTAGCCGCATGACGACAACAATAGCGGGACTAGACCCTGATCGCCCCCCCAACAAAGGGGTGACATCGTTTCTTTGACGATTACCAGTTCTCTCACCACGTGCAGCATCTTTGGCCGCAATGAGGTTTCGCGTGGGATTCTTGTAAATACTTGTCGCTCGGAAAGATGTTACGGTCATTTGACTCTCGCAGTACGCCTTAGGCAAACACTCCTATCATCAAGGTACCTGCTCCTCTTACCTCCCGCTCCCTACAGAATCCATGCGGCGAATATCATCACACAGTCTCTTCATGGCATACGCTTCACCGTCAGTGTTTGTAAAGAATCATACCAATGAGGATACAAGTGGACAAAGCAGCGCTATACCGCTGCTGGCGCCACAGCTCAACCAACGGCGGCGGCATTCTTCGTTCCATACATTGCGACGGTTCTCTCATGATCTCGATGCGGAGGCAACTTTCATGAAGGTATGGGATCGATCAGTCCTCGTTCCTTGGAAGCTGACTATACCTCAAGGTGGACCTGTTCCTCACTGATCTTGAGCGAAGGTTAGAGTGGATCGAGAATTATGGAAATCTGCAATTGGACGCTGGTATTGCGCGCGCATACTCAACACTGGGGACAATACGAGATTCATGTTCCCACGTCTCAGGCGAACTCATCGGAGCGGGCAGGCGGCGCGCAAAGATACTGGTAGACACCGTGGAAGACCGCTATAATGATGTTCTTGCTACAAAGGAGACCCTTGAGGCCAAGGCACAAGTAGCCATGCGGGTAATGGAGCAGTTCCTCGCCGTTCTTGAAACTCGCGCGTTGGCGGTCCGCGAATCGGGCTTCTCGGAGTTTATAGATGGCGGTTGGCGACTGGCAGAAGAGGGGTTCGAGAAGGCAAAAGAAGTCGTTGATGAAAGCCTCGAAGTGGCACGAAGAGCCAAAGAGACACTCAAAGAAAACATCGACAATGCTGTCGAGCGCGCTAAACAGCACGGCCTTATTGGATATGAGGATCTACCACACCCATGGCGAGTGAACCCACACATCATCAAGGGCTATAGATTCTCGGAGTCTAAAGTGGACTGTGCGCGATCTATCTTCGTGTTCTCAAACGAGACGGTCAATATTTGGACGCATGTGGTCGGCTTGGTCATTGTCCTTGCGATCGCTTTCCACTTCTATCCTTCCTCTGTCAATTTCACCCAGTCATCGAGAACCGACATCGTCTTCGCTGCAATGTTCTTCTTCGCAGCCTGTAAATGCCTTGTATGCAGCGTCATGTGGCATACGATGAGCAGCATAGCGGAGCAGGGGCTGATGGAGCGATTTGCTTGTGTTGACTACACTGGCATTTCGCTTCTGATTGCAGCTTCGATCATGACGACGGAATACACCGCCTTCTACTGCGAACCGGTCAGCCGCTGGACATACATTCTGTTGACGGCGACCCTGGGCGTCGGCGGTGTCATTCTTCCGTGGCATCCTACCTTCAATCGAGCGGACATGAACTGGGCTCGAGTGCTCTTTTACGTCTCCCTTGCAACTACCGGGTTTGCGCCTGTATTCCAGTTGACTTGGACGAGGGGATCCATATGGTCATGGTATTTCTATTCCCCGCTCATCAGGTCCATCATGGTCTACTTTGTAGGAGCTCTGATATATGCAAGTCAGGTAAGTTCATGCCTTCTTGAGGTCTAATCATCATATTCTCCTAAACTGATCTAGATACCGGAGCGATGGCTGCACGGCTGGTTCGACTACGCTGGAGGTAGCCACAACATATGGCACTTGGCGGTTCTTGGGGGAATCCTTTATCATTACTTGGCTATGCAGAGTTTCTTCTCGGCAGCGTTCGAACGGCGAGCTCAAGAGTGCTCGGTGACCATTCGATAAATACGGGTTCGTGCCGTGGCCGCCAGCGCAAGTGCTGACTGGCGGCGTCTGCTGTGCGGATTGTATATAGACATATGATTGATCCATTCAGCAATTTTTGGAATCTGGCATGCGGGAATGGAGTACTAGTCTTTGACAAATATCCAAAAACACGGTTCGACGCAATGACGATGGACTAGATCAGCAGTGAAGACCCATAGCCAAAGAGGCAAGCCATCAAAGCGTTAGACTCCGTGCCTAAAGTCCAGACACCCAGCAAGCGACCTTAAAGAATGCATCAAGAAAAGCACCAGACCACAGCATGGTAGAGTCACGTTACGGTTTGAAGTTCCAAATCAGCCCACCTCTCCGGAAATGATACATCTATCCGTAAGTCTTAAGATCACTGCCGATCACGTCCTCATTCGACCTATCTTGGGCTGCGACTGCCGAGCAAATCGTGTCCGACCCACGCAAGGACCAACCCAGTTACCGCGCACCTCCAACGTCAATTGACAGCGACGATCTCTCTCGCTCATTTAACCGCGCCTCCGCTTGGGCAGCGTCGATACCCGACTGTGCATAGTTCCTTCCGCAACGTCCCCGGGATGGCGGGGCATGTCCATCGAACAGCTGGGCGTTCTGAGGCACTCCTCATGGTGGGGTTCGGCGAGAATGCTGACCTGCAGAATACCTTTTCTAGCGACTGAGGTTTGACAGTCTCCCTGGCCAAATCGCTACCTCAAACATGCACGTCGTCTGGAGGAAAGCTAGATCGGCTCGACTGAGTCTGCTTCAGATGCCCTTTACCGGTTGCACTGTGTACCCGGGAAAGCCGTCTTCCTACCGGTGAACCAGAATCAGCAGTTCAGCACATGGAACGCCATACTTTAGCCAAGGGATCCCCCTCGCTGCTAGCGTGCTCTGCGGTAGGCATCCTTGCCCTTTGAGCGGTGCAATCCCTGAAAAGAACTATCACACGGCATGTTTAGATCAGGGCCTTGATGACGAACGACCAGCCCCCTTCAAGATCGAACCAAGGATGTCTAATACTTCTCCTTTGGACCGTCTGAGGGGCTCGGCCAAACAAGTAAGAAAGTGACATCTTCCCGTTCCACTGATCACATGGTCATGGTCAGGAGCCTCGAAAAGTCGCGTCTACATTCGCCCATGTTTGTCAAGTACCTTTATACTACTACTTTGCGGTGTCAGCCATACATGAAAACGTGCAATGCGGGCGATCCCCTAGGCTTTGTCCCACTCAGAAGCATCCAATTACGCCCTGTTTCGATACCGGTAGCTGCAAGCCCAGCGTGCATGCTTAGAGCGGTGAAGGGAAAGGCCCACCCGGTTCATGGGTGTCTGTTATATTCCCTCGTGCTGGAACTCTAAGCACTCTCGATCGGGAGATCATCATGACCGAGGGATCTTGTTCCCGTGGAACAACCCCAATGTTTCGTGTCGGTCATTTTAGAAGGCTTTGCTTCACGTCCCGTCGGGCGTCAAGATCTGCTCTCAGCATGAAGTATCTAAGGTGCAAAGGTGGGAAATGTAACGCTCCCAGTTCGTACCTCGCTGAAACCGGGGCTCCGAACCGAACAGGAGCCCACTGTTGTCTTTCTTTATGAGGCTCCGTCATCCCCTTGGCTATTCAATATCAGTTGCTTGTTCCTCATCCTCTGTCTGTGTCTTGTTGCCCTGGTCATAATGTCTCAGAGAGGTAACTACCCTCTACAGCGATGGGTAAGCTCTGGACAGGGCAGAGAACCTACGTCGGCTTCCTCTGGCACTGGGTACCAAGGCTTCCCCAACAGGTCTTCGACGCTTCTCTAGAACTTGGGCATTCCCCGATGGGCTGACGAGTCGATACAGTATTCATCCTGATGATGATGGAGCCGCATCTTCGGATCTGACGCCACGTGTAGAGCAGCCTTGGATAAGCTCCCAGAGGTGAAAAGCGGCCCACGGATGATCAGTTTTGTGTCTAACGTGCCCGGTCACAGTTCCGTGTCGTCACCAGCTCAAGCATACTTTGAAAGCCGTACAAGCACTTTCGAATCACTGGACTACCGTCCTGGTACTGGCAGCACTTTGCCGGATCTTCCAAGACCACGGGGTGTAGAGCGAGGCGTGCCCTACTATCCTGATGCTAGTACTCCCCAGGTCTTCCATTGGCCGGCCCCCGGAAGTCTCGGCCAAATTCACAGTGGATCTGCTCCGCTCACAAGGCTTCCGCAGCCTCGCTGGGAATCCGAGTTGCAGCCAAGATCGTCGCCCGATCGCTATACCTGGGAGCAGGATTCTTCCACATCACGGGATTCTCTAGATCTTCATCGTGAACCACCTTCATCTAGAACATCTACTAGTACTTCAAAGTCTCGCATCAAGGGCCATTCGCAGCGACGGCCGTCGAACAGGGATGAATTTGATGGGGCCCATCAATTTTTGGACAGGCCGTCCACGGAGACCGTTGCGGCGCAGGAACGTGAATTGCCTCACATCCCTACCAATCTCTTAGTCCAGGAGCAAGATGATCTTCTCAACCAGGTCAATGATTGTTTGTCTCAATGTGCCTTTGACTTTGTCGCAAAGTATCAATTCCCGATACCCCTGGAAGCGGACAAAAGGCCAGTGCGGGTTGCACAAGACCGAGAGTGGACCGAATGGGTATACTTGTTGAAGAGACTAGCAACGAAAAGGCGCATACCTGCCCGCGTTCTATACAATGGCCAAATCAAGCAACTGGTGACCGTCTTGGAGAACTCCCTGGAAATGCGTCATGCTGCCAAGCATCAGTCAAGGCCATTGAAGGATGACCGGAATGTACTGCAATTGATCTCCGCTGGGCTGCAGGTCGCCAAGATACTGAGAGATGCCGCCTCCATGGAATTTCTGGACAGACTTTATGTCCGGACAGAGCTTCTGATCCAATCCCGGCGTGGTGCACCTGCCTACCTAGGGTGATCCGTACCCTTTGTCTATTGGCTTAGCATACGTAATTTGGGTTTCCCGGAGGCTTGTCAAGTGGCCGATGGATTGATTTATTTCCAGGATTTTTGCCGGTCTTGGGCCAGAGGATGCATTGCAACGAGCAAAACCGCGTGGTTCCCTCCATGGAGAAGCTATCCCATTGCAAGTCCCACGGAGACTCACCAGATACCATGGTGCCGCAGAAGGACCCAGCCGTGGAGGGTCACACTATCCGTGTCAGCCAGTCGGATATTGGGACGTTATTCGGTTTTTTAGGTCCACCGACCAATCTTTGTACCGTATCTTGCTGAGAGTGAACGTGCGTTCAATTATATCCCGGTCTCCAATATTGTTACTCTTCTTCAAAAGTCCAGTCTGGTGTGGGATTCTCTTACCTACTATGATTATGTTCTACACTTTACCTGCCTGGGATCGCTCTACCGTCAATACTCTCTAAAGCTTAAGCATAAATCTCAGTCTATTTCTATTGGTCTGACTCCAACGAAGGCGTTACGGATTGGTCTGTCGCATTGGGACACACAGGAGTCATCACCCAATGTACTAGTGCCCGAGTATGATTCTCATCTCATCTACTTTCTTTACTTGCTCAGCGATCCGACCCCTGGACTTGCTCTCAAGTATCATGGCGAACAATCCCTACGAGAGACCTCGGGCGAAGACGATACTCAACCATGGTGTTAATGCTTATAAGATAAGTCCTCAGCGTTAGCGACGAGCTTTTGGGTATAATCGTGGTACTACAGCAATTCGGCCTATTCGGCCTCATTCGTCCCTCATCCTAAGAATAACTCATACATTCAATAACACTTGTGGACCTCCAGCGTTGAGTAATTGACTCATCAAGATTCGTTTTCGAAGGAGCTTTACTATCCTAATTTTGAATACCAGTAAACGCTGCCAATGACTTGCAAGTGGCCTCAGCCAATCGTAGTATATGCACATCTGTGCTCTTGGCGGACCCTACGTACGAGAATAAGCAAAAGAGCAAGGCTGTAGTGGTGTGTCTGATGCCAAAGACACATTAGTAGCACTGCAGTGGTAGGACACTCGTGTTGCCCAACCCGCACGAGCGAAATCTTTAGTTAAGCTCATCGAATAAGAAAGCCAAAGACGCAAGCGAGCGTTGCTTTTCCAGAACGAATTATATATATCTGGGGTCGAGAGGCTAGAATGTCATTCCCCAGCCAGTCGTAGCCACGTGCTTCTAGGATATCAATGCTTCATACGGTTGGTAGAGCGGCTTTGGTCAACTCTGTTCGACCGCTGACGCTCGCTGTTGAGCGCGCGCTCCAAGGGCACAGCTTTCCCACCACTCCCGGTAAGTCGTAGAGCCTGCTTGTAGCATCCCAAGAGCACGCAGGACCGCAATAAGACGGACTCCTCTTGATTCTGATTCAACGTGAACGCGCGCGAGAAGGATATTGAGCTTTCTTGGCAATAGGCTATTTCACTCGTCACCATATAAACCGCACGCCATCCTCTACGATTACAATTCTCTAGCTGCGACCTGGTCCTCGGAAAGCTCTAATAAGCTTGTTCAGGTCATGCTGTTCTTCTAGCGCTCCACCCTCGTTCTCCCAAGTCCTGTCATCCGCTGCACTCTCCGTCCTTTAGCTCCCGGTACATGCTTCATTCAGCTCCCAGGTTCCTCACATTCTTTCCGCCCGTCAGATCAGCACTGTAGCAGTAAGAGCCACTCGTTGTCAGGTGTTTCGAAGGAGTCAGATGAGTGATACTGACGGCATTAGATTGTGGAGTGGTCGAATCAACGGTCGCAGAAAGCTGCACAGACGAGGCACGAATCACTTTCGAGCATCGTCTCACCCAGGCAAGCCGGCCCCAGGTGCGACCATTCACAGCGCGTCGTCGACCAACGATCAGCACCGCTTGCCATCCTTCGAGCATAGTGCCTCGTGGCTTTCCTCTGGCGTGCCCGGTCGCACCCCCTGGCCCGCGCTACCATCCGGCCCAGGATCCAAAAATACATCATTGCTGCCGCCGTAACAAAATATTTTGTCTGAACAGCCAGAAGCCTTCTGCTCTCCTCGCGCCATCACACTCTCCTCTCTAACCGCCCGGGCTGTTGCAGCTGCTGTCCACCAACTAATACGTTTCTATTCATCGCTGAGCTGGTCTCATTGCAAGGTACACATTTTTGGGTATGTGCTGGCTTGCGTTCTCGTGACTTCCCATATATTCCCCCGCCCTTTCCACAGTCGCACCTGTTCCTGTTGTTGCTGCCACGGCTCACTCTTTGCCAGCCGCAGGCAACGCCACCAGGCTGCCCTCGAGTCATTCATTTGACATCGCCGTTGTAATATCTTCGAGGGTCGCCGACCAGCAGTCATGCCTCCAGTCTCCTCAAACCTACCGTCTTCTAAGACAGAGCTGCCAACCATCGAGACACCTCGCTCACCGAAACCTGAGCTTCCTCCACTCAAGACTCCAAGGTCTGCTACGTTGCCCTCAGAGCTCCCGAGAAGCCCAGCACCGGGACTACTCGAGGTCATCAAGCAAGAGGAAGACGCGAAGACACCCATTACTCCCCCCACCGCGTACACGGACTTCCTAAAAGCTCTATCGCCTGCAGTCTCCACTCCAGGCTCGAGCAGAAGCCCAAGCTTCTCAGACAAAGGATCTCCCAGATCAACCCCCAGCACCCAGCCCTCCAGCGCTGGCAGTAGCTGCCTATCATGTACATACGACCCTCACAAGGCCTCGTCCGCATCCATGGTCCCACCGTCCCCCTTTGTCCGAGCTTCTAACTCCGCGCGCACGCCTACCGCTCTGAGGAAACTTCGCATCCCACAGTCTCCCGTCTACTCGCCAGCTACCGACTCTCCCAAGAGCAGCGCCATGCGCTCTCCTTTCTCGCCTGCAGAATGGGTTCTTGACGGGAAAACCCGCTACTATGGATCCCCTCGCTCGGCACGCTCTGGTTGCCATCGACCCGTCAGCGTTCGCCAAGTCGTAACGCGAACCGTGACATATACTCGATCGCCGGTCACACCTCTTGAGCCTGCACCCAAGGGCAAGAGGAGAAAACTTGAATAGAACTTGGGTCCTCAATGACCATATACTTTCCGACTCTCCTGGCTTCACTTCTGATTACATACTTCAGCCCTCGCTCATCAGCTACCGCCCTGACCTTCACCAACCACCGATCACATGGCCATCTACAGCCTACACCCACATCCCTTATTCTACCCGGAGGAACCCTCTCACTTAGCGAACAAATCGAGCATGGAGGCACGACTTTATGGACTTTCTTGGACGCAGCCCGGAGGAAACGGCGTCGGCGGGCAAGATTAACGATGGAAAATCGCGCCATGCGACCTTGTTTTTAGGAGTCACTCTGTTTTTTGATATATAACGGTGTTTACGGCGTTCCAAGCGTTTCGAGGAGGGGAAGGCACACCTAGTTGCGCCGAGATACCATTTGGGATTTGAGAATGTTGTTGTTTCCTGCAATACGATATTTTATCCACTTACTGCCCACCATCCTCACGGTATGACGACTTCGCGACTTGACAGCTTGACAATTCTCACCAGTCCAACAAGTTTGCGGGCTCACAATATCACGACTTAACGATCTGACAGCTTAACGAGTTCACGCCTCCCCAACTCAACGAATCCATGCCTCCCAAACTCAACAAGAACCCAACAACCAACCCATCAAACATCTCACTGCCCCATCCCCATTTCCACGTCTTCACGTAAACAAACCTCCCCTCCCTCCCCAACACCTTAAAGCAGCAACCCAGCCCTGACCCACACAACCCACCCGGTAACCGCCCACGCTAGGCGGCATTGCGCAATGCGATCGGCGAATCAGAGAGCTGGAACGGGGCGTTGGGGGTGCTTCTAAGCGCTGTGTTTGACATTTGGGATAGGATCTGGTGATTGATTGGGCTGGGGGCCTGAAGAAAAGATGAGGGATGGAGGAGGAATGTTGGAGCTGGTGGGGTACTTTAATTTCATCTGCCTTATTATTCCGCTCTATACCTTCGATAAAGATACCATACGCTCAGCCAAGCAGTGTGGATAGTATGGCTCTCCAAGTCGAACAACATTCGTTGCACACTACCATACATAACATACGGAGTTATTTTAAGCCATGGTCATACACCTGTACTTGACCGGACATGGCCTAGATAGGTCGAATGGGCTACCCCTGACGGGGGTACAACCCTCCGAGTAGGAATAAAACAAACAAACAAACAAACCATACATAACATGACATGCCTCTAGCCCTCTTCTACTCTACCAACCAGTAGAAGTAGGATCAGAGTCCATCGCGCTGTCTCATCCACAACATCCCCATCATCTATTCCCATCATCCAAACCCATCAGCTGACGCCCGATCCTCAGGGCATACAACGCGTCCATTCGCTCTCGTGATCTGAGGTGGAGGCTCATGCGGAGGTCATCACATGCAGGGCGCGAAACAAGATGGGCGCTTAGATGAAGTGAAGGTGTGAGCCCTGAGGAAGAAGTGGTTTTAGGGTTGGGTGTTGGGGTGTTGGAGAGGAAAAGCTGCCGTGGGGTTGGGAGGGCAGACTATTTGGATGATTGGAGGTTGTAGGGAGAGCGGCTAGAGAGGGAGGCTCTGTGTGCAATTTATAGCATGGCGCATGGGCCGAGGATGAGGTTGTGGGTTTGCGGCATAGAGTTGGGATCCCAGTCCAGAAGGGGGGACAAATGGTCAATCTTATGAGTGGATAGTTCATAGTCAGGTCAATAGAGAAAGGGCCAATGGAGATTGTGGATTTATAATCACCAGAGTTTCTGTCGATGATCTTATATTCATGGGTCCTAGCTACACAACTACCTAACAGTGAGACGGAAAGGAAATCTTCGTTGTTGGGTATCGTTAACGGCGTTGCGAATCCAGCGCGACTTTTCAAAGATGCAAGATGGGAATGGAGTGCGAAGTCCCCGATGACCTTTAGGCCCAGCGCTATGCCTCCCAGAAAATAACAATGAGCCTCCCAAGCAATGACTCGCTATGCAATGATGCCTTCCCGGAACATATGTACTGTGATAATAGGAGATTCTTCCAATAGATCGAGCCGAGACGAGATGGGAGCGAGGAGAAATGAGGGTCCAGGAGCAGGCTCCTACATCGCGTTGCCATTGACATTGACCTGGCAACCTTGGCTCTTCTGTCGCATAGCTTTCGCAAGCATCAGTTCGCGCATCCAGTCAATGCGTTCATCTCGGGTCTTGACGGCGAAATGGTGCGTTTTCCCCGTTGCGGCATGGAGGATGCCCTTCTTCTCGGCTGCAGGCACCAGCTGGAAGCTGAAGGCAGCAGGGTCCCCGTCCTTTCTCTTCCCACTGATTTTCAGAGATTTAAAGGCTGCTCCAAGCTTATTCGACGCGAGGGTAGAGCAAGCAACAGCGTACTCGTCGACATCGATGGCTTCCAGCACGTTTGCGTCCCTCGAATCGCGATGCATAGCAAGCCGAGTTCCATTCAAGCGGAAGTGATTTTCATGCCATTCGTGACGTAGCATCTTGGTCTTGCGCTTCTTCATCCATCCGGCGTGGTTCACGTCTGTGGCTGTAGGCGTCAATTCGTCCGCGCCATCAATGGGGGTCAAGACGCGCTCCTTTCGCTCCTGAACCGGTGGCATGGCGAAGCTAGGTTGGCGTCTTTGTGATGCCCTCGACGTAGAACGAGAGGGAGCGCACGTCTGGGGTCGAAAGATGGGCTCGAATTGCTGCGGACGGTGACCGGCTCCTGAAGAGGAGCGCGAAAGAGGAGCCGCGCCAAAGCGCATGTCTGGAGGGACTGACTGAGACTCATCACGTGCCACCGGGCCCAGCGGAATCGCTGTTAGTGGCATATCCATGGCGGAAGCTGGGCTTCCATACCTATAGATATCATGTGGAGCATTCCGATCCCTCATCTCCATGGCGGTGACTGGAGTGCGGGCCTGGCGGATGACGGTCCGGTCAGGGGAGAATGCGTCAACAGCCGGTGGGCCTTCCGGAATAGTGAGCTTCGGTAACCTCCTTAGATTTCCATGGGGTGCTTGTGTGTTGCCTGGAGGAGAAAGTGGAGGGAACATCTCATAGGGGGGGGTCGTAGGCTCCTCTGGACTGGCAACATGCTGAAAGCTAAGGAATTGGCGTACATTCTCTTGCGGATCGCGTGACTGGACGACCTTGAGATGTCGTTCGTCAAGGCGAAGAGTAGGACATGCTCCCGGACCTAAGAGGTCGGAAGAAGCGACGACGGAAGGCACTGCCTCGGAGGCTGGCCGCAGTGTTGTCTCTGTCGGAGAGGCACTGGCATCGCCGATCTGCCGCAACTCCAAGGGAAATTCCTTCGCGATCTTCACCAGCTTGCGTTGCTGCTTCTGCCATTTGGAGCAATTCTCGCCTTTCGAGCAGTGATGAGGCTTTGGCAGTAGCTGCTCGATGGCGACGATTGAAGCCGATTCTGCAGGGGAAATGATATCGTCATCGGCCCTTCTCGCCCTTCGCGCTCGTCGTTTACCTACCGCGGGTGACCTTCCGTTCTCCGCTTCAGGTGTTGCAGGATTAGAGCAGTCGGGCGAGCGCTCTGCCCGAACAGATAGCTGCTGGGTGACGATTGGCGATAGAGAGCCCTCCTGAACCGCAGCCACAGGCGACGCGTCAAGACCGCTTCCCCTCAAACTCCGAATCTCATTCCACAACTGGTGACGTTGTCCGAACGAATGTACTCCAAGCTCCTTCAGATCCCCAAATTGCAAGTCCTCCAAGATGGCCCCAGATATGTCGTTCGAGCGAAACTTCTCCACAAGCGAATCTTCAAAGCCAACATCGATCATCCACTCGATTACTTGTCGTGGTGTCCATGCTCGCAAAGGTATGCTACTTATACGCGCTTTCTCCGGTTCTGGCTGAAGGTAAATATTTGTTGTAGCCGTGGGTCCTGCCCAGTGATCCTGAGGTGAAGCTGCTGGGGACATTGAGAGATAGAAATCGACATCCTGCGAGGTTCCCTGTGAAATGCGGAACAAGTGAGGCCCCACGGGCCCTTCGACTGGCTTCGGCAATGCAGTCTCCTCGGGTAGCTGGAACTTGAATTCTCTGAATTCGTGAGAATTGGGCGTCCTCAACTCGTCAAATGTAGACACAGATGAGTTGCTCTGCTTTCCAAACTGGAAGGGTATCAGCGAGCTCCTGCAGGCACGAGGATGGTGCATGACCTACCGATTCCTCGCTACGACGACCAGAGTACTCCTCGACATCACTGAAGTCCTCTTCAAATTCCGTGTCCGACATCGCTGTGGAATCTTGAGACATTGTCGTCGCTGCAGAGAGTGGCTTGACGTATCCCTTCGGAAACAGCTCGACGTCTCTTCGGCGCGAAGCCAATGGCATGAGTGCCTAATATACATTAGCGTCATCTCACCGTATGCTATCAAAATATACACCCACCATAGCTAAACACAAAGCGAAAAAGCAACGCCAAAAGAGCCAATTGGGGTGTATCAACGGTACAGTGAAAAAGCGTTGCCGCAAATGTATGCAAGTGTTACGGATTAGGGCGTCAAGGCAACACAGTTGCAGGAAAGACTGAAAGGAATCGTAAGCGGAGCCCTACGGGTGGTGGGCGCTTGGTGTGGTTTTGTATAAAGCGAGCATACTCCGAGGAAGAGGTTTGGGTCTGGCCATGGCTTAAGTGCCCACGATGTGCAGCGGGAGTGATGGGCCATGGGCGGTACGTCGCTAGTCTGGGTGAAGAAGCCCCCTAGCTCCGAGTGCAGTGTGAGGACAGGAAGTACTTCGTAGCTTGTGCTTGAATGTTGGAGTCGAATGAGGGTGCAGCTGGTGGACTAGCCCATATTTAGTGTTAGCGTCCTGTATCACGCCAATGATGCGTCTGTGCGGACAGTCCAACGCATCCTATCAACGCTCTGTTTAAGCGCCCAACAATACTTTTCAAAGTAGCAACTGAACCCATGCTCTCCTAGATCCTGCCTGCAATCGGCCCAATCGCTGCATCTCAGAACTCTCTGTCTGCAAGTGCCTTCCCCTCTCGTATCCGGGCTTCAACGATCGGCTCGCTGGCGGGAGGTCCACGGCTTGACAGTTGACATCCTCACGCTTTGCTGGCCTTGCCAGATCTTGTCAGCTCCCGTGTCACCAAAGTTGCCACGATCTTGCATCGTTTCATCCAACTCAACAATGCTGACAAGCTATTGCAAAACACGCCATTCTAAAAGCAGGCATGGGACACAGGCCCCACCTGCTGCACGTAATATGCGGAAAGCAGTTGAAATCACTCACTCGTATACGGCCCACCCGTTGTGGAACAATCACTGCGTGTCTATCACTCAAGCTTCAGCCGTCGGGTTAACTCAAGGCGGACTCTGATTGGACTCTGATTGGACTCTGATTGGACTCAAAGACTCCGAGAAGCGTCCAATAAGTGAACACACTGGGTGCTCACATGACTAGAATCTCATGCGGGCTGAAGGAAGATGCACAATCAATATCACTTCCTTCTGACAGTGTGCAAATCAGAGCTGCGAAAAGGATCTCTGGACTTTGACAGGTGGGTCTGGCTATAAGCGGTCCGCAAATTCGCACCACGGATTGGATTGACCAAGGCTCGGAACGGTACGGAGATCTCATAGTGGGTCCAGGGCCGGCCAGTAGAGTGATCAAGTCCGCAATAATAATCATGTGCATGGGCTCTGTCAACAGCAGTGGAAAGCCGTCTGGACCGTCGCTGTGAGGTTGAGAGCTACAAGCAAGTCATGCGCATCTCGGCAGCATCATTGTTGAACGGTTCTACAGCCTTCGTGTTACTGTTTGAGTACGGAGGGAGGAATCTCGGACATTGCTGAAAGCGGAAGGAAAGCCAGGCCGGCGACCTGGTCAACGTGATTATGTTCATTAACGTTGTGTGTCATCAATAATTCATCATTGTATTAAAGACACAGCTTGGATCGTGTTAGGTTGACTTCCAGAAGTGTGTCCATTGTCAATCTCGAGTCTAATCCTCAACGTCCATACTTTGAGGTAATGGAATGTAGGAAAGTCTTAAAAAAGAGCAGACTCCAGGCGGGATCCTTGCGATATGACAAGAGGAGAAGGACATCAACCAGAACCGTACCCTGGAGGCTGGAGGAAAGAGATGTGCATAAACTGTACGACTTGCCGATACTAATGCGCTTCCTGGGGAAGAATGGAGAAAAGACAAGTGGCGGAGACCGTTCCACAGCCCATGTCTTCTCTCATGGAGACTGCCGTCAAACGACCGTGGAGCATTGAGGCCAATAGGCTTTACCAACATCTGCGTAGCCGGCGAAGATAATCAAGAGCTAAGGTAGTCAACCAATGTCAAGAGACTCCATGTCTACCACATGACAGCGGTGAGCTCGAGTACTTCTACTTTCTGTTATTACAGTCACGCGTTCGAGCACAATGATAACCACCATCCGGATCATCAAGCGTTCCTCGTGACAAATTGAATGATGAGTAATGAATTGCTGAAGCGGTTTTGAGCTGTGATGAACGAACCCAGAGACGGTCAACTTCCGCAACGGAAGAGGAATCACCTGCCTGGAACTCAAGTAACAGCACGGTCAACTTCTTGGAGCTTGCTTTGCCCACTAATTAGCCATGTTTATTCTTAGACCGTCTCCACCATAGACACGGCAAAGCACACTAATGTCTGCTTTCGGCAGAAGAGGCTGGAGAATGGCAGCTAATCTTGTGACGGGGAAAGGAGAGCATCGTCTCAAGTGTGCTCTGTCGTGCATGACGCACTCTGCAGCGTGCCGTTGCAGTCACGACTTCGAGGAGCGAGCATCCCTGCCCAATTGATGCATCCGACCGCCAACCAAGGATGGGTAGCGCAGTGGAGCGGGACGAACCAGAGAAAGCGCCTCCATTATCACACTACAGCGCCAAGCTTTAGCCTCGCCCAAACCGTTTGCTGGCGACCACTCATCGCCCTTCCACGCCTGTTCACATGCATCACTCCCCTGCTCACTCGCTAGAAGAGGTGCATTTACCTCGATATCACCCGCGGGATCGATGTTGGCACCGAAAGGAATGGCTGGGGAGAGGCAGGGTCATTCAAGATCGGAAGGAGATGATGAGATAGGGCCGCTCGTGACCCTGGCAATGGGCGGCTTGATTCGCTCTCTCGGCCTTGAATCAATATTCAACAAAGGCCAAAATTCATTTCGTTGACCCTCCCATCCCTCCGATCAAGGTCTATGGCACGATGTACGGAGCTGAATTGTCAACGTTTAGCGGTCGATGCGAGCAAATGGAGAAAGACGAAGTCGTGCTAGAGCTTGCCTGGCGAACCTCAGCAGCTACCTTGGCAAAATCCATAGAGCCTTGACGACGGCACGGATGAAAAGAACGGCGTCGAGACTCGAGAGGCACCAGAAGGATTCTACCTGGGTAGCTTCTTGCATGCATGAGCTACCGCATCTTAAACGTCTGCCCGCTGCAAGCCTGTCAGGGTACAATGCAATTAGCATACAATCACGGAAGATCCTGCCCAAAAAGGAGCTATATTTGACTTGAGCAGGGGGTGACTTTGCCGAACGCCTGCATTGGGCGCGTACCCGCAAAAATAGTATGTGACTCGTCCGCCGCGTTGAACGCAGAACGAGGCTGCCGACGCTCGAAGAGCTACCCCTCATTCTGCTTTCGCTGTGGACCTGGGCTGGGGCACTATCATTTGTGCCTTCTGGCCAACCATCGCGCGCCCTCCGCCCGAGCTAATTGACTGTACGCTATCCGGTAAGGTGGTCTCGTGGGAATTTCGTCCCACCAGCCTGTTGTTCAAATTTAGAACAGTGGCTTTCCACTTGACATACTCTAAATATGTTTACATATATCTCACAATGCCCATTCTTATCTCATCTCAAGGCTTGCTGCCATAAACCCCGCGCGTGTTGCTCCTCTCCGTTCTCATCCTCCATCGTCAAAGCCAGCTGGTCGGGCTTTGCTCTACATTATTCCCTCCTAATAGCAATCCGGTCTTGCTCCCTGTCACTACTCGTCGCCAATTCGATACTTGAACGTATTTCATCAAATATTGATCATCCCCGATATACAATTTTTTATTAACTCACAATGCCGAACCCGGCGATCAAGAGTGTGCAGAGTAGCAAGGCTACAGCTATGGGTGCACCCAAAGCGGCCGATCCCAAGTCTAGTGGGATGAAGATGCACAGGAGATCCCGCTCAGGTTCGTTCTTTGTAATAGAAACTGTGGAGACATCGGCTGACAATACTTGCTCAGGCTGCTTTACCTGTAGGCTTCGAAGGAAGAAGTGTGACGAGGGTCATGGCCAGTGCAAAGCATGCAGGAATCTGGGACTGAAGTGCGAATACAAGCGTCCGATGTGGTGGAGCAACAACGAGCAGAGGAAGCAACAGAAGGAGCACATCAAAAACATCATCAAGCGCACGAAGTTGACAGAGAAAACGGCGCAGGTAGCGGCAATGGGCGCGGAAACTCCTCCCGGGCTATCACATTCGTTACCAACATCCGCGACCTATTCAGACGCCACAGTTCGGACACGCGCTGCATCGGAAGACTCACAGTACTCTCTGGTATGCGATTTCAACCAGCTTCCGAATCAGCATTACGACATCTACCAACCTCACGTTTTATCCCCAACATACGACACAGATCCACACTATCATCCCTACGCCACTGCACCTTACGAAGTAGACATCAAAACGGAAAGGCAGATGTTTGTGAACGATGTTCCGACGCGGAGGGACTCGTCAACATCGACGTTCAGCACCTTCCAACCCCCACAGTCTCATCACCAGCTTCCATCCTTGCCGGAAGAGGAATGGCTCCACGAGGGTATCTACGAGCCAGTGGGAGATATGTTCAGCGGTGAAGAGGGACTCGATTTCAACTTCTTCGATTTCTCGCATGGGGCTCCACAGGATTGTCAACAATCAATTGTTCAGGTTGACGAATGCGACAGGCCCTTACTGGATCATTTCGTCGAGAATGTATTGAGACTCATCTTCCCAGTGCTCGAAGTCAATCAGCATGGCTCGGCAAGGACTGAAGTTATTCTACCTGCTCTGGAGACGAACAAGTGCTACTTGCATTGCTGCCTTAGTATTGCCGCAATACATCTGAAATCTACACAGGGTATCCAGGGAGAACAGTTCGATAGCGACATCATGCGACACCGCTATGCGACAATATCCGAGCTTTGTGCCGCTCTCAACCGAGACACGGATCATCTGCAAATCCTGGAAGCGACTTTGGGTATGATATTCTTCCAATGTTCAGTGGGCGGACCCGATGATTCATTACCGGACATCCCCTGGCATCAACATTTTGAGGCTGGTGGAAGCTTGGTCCGGAAGCTCAATCTACCGCACGCAATGGTGCATGCCCACGGCCAAAGGATGCATCCGCCTTTCAACATGACTCTGGCGTCGTGGATCGACATCCTCGGTGCAACGATGCTAGGCCGAGCCCCCAAATTTGCAGATACGTACCGCGAAAAGAACGATAGCGGCTCGCACTCTGGGCTGTCCGAGCTGATGGGCTGCGATGACCGTATGATGTACCTGATTTCGGAGATTGCCTGCTTGGATGCACTCAAGTGTAGCGGTGGTATCGACGACATGCAATTGTGTCATCACATTAAGACACTCGGTGAGCATTTGGACCTTACGGAACCTCCACCGGGTACAGTGGACCACGCCTTCTCTTCGACAGGCGCAATGCGGCCAAAGCAGCTTTCAAGGAACATGACAGCAATGTTCCGCGTTGCGGCACGCATATTCCTATGCAGCTTGGTGCCGGGTGCCTCAAGATGGGACCAGTCCATGGTCGGTCTGGTAACACGGCTTGCTCAGACACTCGAGTATATTCCACAGGGGCCGGACGGCTTTGACCGCTCGATAGTCTGGCCACTGCTCATCGGAGGATCTCAAAGTACCCCCGGCTCAACCTTCCGTCAGATCTTTGCACACCGGATTGCATGCCTTGGCGAGCAGGCAGAATTCGGAAGCTTTGGACGCATGGTGCGCCTACTTCAGGAAGTTTGGCGCCAAGCTGACGACGCAGGAGAGACACAGAACGTCCACTGGCGGGACGTGATGCAGCAGAAGGGCTGGGACTTTTTGCTGATCTGATTTTCTGGTCTTGACGACTGGTTGTCTCAGTAATAGTCATATTTCCCTTAATGTTCTGCGCATCCTGGTCTGTCTTTCTTTTTCTGCATAGCGAGGGTTTCCGACGACCGACATTTGAGAACGGCGCATAGGGCAGCATCTGGGGGTTGGCTTTTGGGACATGTTGGAGCTCTTGATACCCATTTCATTTACTGGGAGAGGTTTTAGGAAAAGTCTACTCTTCGGACTACGGAACGAGGGATGCTTAAAAGGAACCATTGGAGGTCGAGGAATTCCCTCATGGTAGCACTGGTCTGTTGCTTTCACGACCTCCCTTGAGCCTCGATGAAATGCGAGGCCGGGTGACGGCAGAAAGCAGAGCTTGGTTGGAGAATTGTATATAGAAGGCATAGGGTGCGCGAGCATCACGCCGTGATAGCCATAGAAGAAGCGAAAGCTATTCGTGGTCCAATATTCTTCCCATGCTTGCGATGTTATGAGAGATTTCCCCTCCTCGAAATCGGTGAAAGACGAATGTGTGATGTATCCTTGGTTGACGGGACTCGAGGCATTGCGCCTAGTTGAGGTTTGGACACGCTCTTGTCGGAGCTCCGGAGCGGTATATAAACCAGAGTTTCTTCACTCCGTTCCTTCTCTTCTCTTCCTGCACCAAAGACCTCAAAGGGCCCACAAATTTGAATCTTCAACAAATGGATATTCGATGGTTAACATACTGCAGCAATCATGAAGTGCTAATCTCGAGACCTGATATTAATTGTCGGGCTTCGCCTCAAAAGCTGTACGAGCGGACGAGACTGCCGTGTTGTCGCACAACATTATTCACTCCATACATCAGCTGTGCGTCCTGAATCATCAAGCCGCGTTGAATACGCACCAACAACGATATAGTGATCTTAGCTCCTGGCATGCCGGAATCCGAGGGCTTATCTACCGCACATCAAAATATCGGAGTGCCGAGGCCTGAGATGGCATTGGACCTCTCCGATTGACCCTATTAAAGCATCTCTACTTTCTGATAATCTCCGACATAAAAGTCTCTTGCCTTTTGGCCTTTGTATGCTTGCATCTTAGATGCCTTGTGTCTTGTGGAGATCAAAGGTAGACGGCCACTCGTGGTCAAGATGGCCACCATGACCGTAGTCGATCAACCCAAGCTCCACGACCGTAATGGCGTATGGGATCTTGGGTCTCGAACATGTCTCCGGTACAACAATGCAGTTGATGCTATCAGGAATGACGAATATCCAATGCTTAGAGGTACTCTTCTTCATTGCCACCATTTGCCGCTGCTTACGCATCTTTATAGGAAGCACCTACATGGACCATGCTGGCACAACCCTTTACGCGAAATCTCTTATGGACGCATTTTCGAACGATATGATGAGTAGCCTTTTGGGTAACCCTCATTCTGCATCAGCTTCGTCCCAGTTGTCTACTCAACGTATCGACGACATACGGCTTCAGTCACTACAATTCTTCAACGCCAGCCCAGACCGTTTTGAAATTATTTTCGTAGCGAATGCAACAGCAGGGATCAAAATGATTACAGATGCTTTCAGAGAACAGAGTGGCGGCTTCTGGTATGCTTATCATCGGGACGCCCACACCAGTCTTGTTGGTGCTCGTGAGACCGCTATGGCCGGACATCACTGCTTTGGGTTAGACAGCGAGGTTGAAGATTGGCTTTCACGCAAAGACAGATCGGCGACTATCGACGGAGATGCTGGCGTAGGTCTCTTCGCTTATCCCGCACAATCCAACATGAACGGGCGGCGGTTGCCACTTTCTTGGCCTAGTAGAATTCGATCGTCAGGTCTGCCTCAGCACAAGCGTGTCTTCACTCTCCTCGATGCCGCTGCTTTAGTATCTACTTCTCCTCTTGATCTGGGTGATGCATTCAAGGCTCCCGACTTTACTGTCTTATCATTTAATAAGATTTTTGGCTTCCCAGATCTTGGAGCTCTTATTGTACGCAAAGAAGCTGGGCACATGCTCGAACACCGAAAGTATTTTGGTGGAGGCACTGTAGAAATGGTAACATGCTTGAAAGAGCATTGGCATCTCAGGAAGCAGACTAGCCTCCATGAGCAGCTCGAAGATGGAACTTTGCCCATTCACAGCATTGTGGCTCTCGACAGCGCTTTGAAGGTACACCAGAAGTTGTTCGGATCTATGGTATCAGTCTCATCTCATACTGCTTTCCTAGCCAAACACGTTCATGACAAACTCGTTGCTCTCCGTCATGGAAACGGCCGTCATGTCGCTGTTATCTACAAAGATCCTACGTCTTCCTACGACGATAGTATGGCTCAAGGACCAGTCCTTGCCTTCAATCTCCGCGACTCCCACGGAGCTTGGATCAGCAATACCGAAGTCGAGAAGCTTGCCGGCATTAAGAACATACACCTCAGAACTGGAGGCTTGTGCAATCCAGGAGGTGTCGCGAGTTCGTTAGGCCTGGCGCCCTGGGAGCTGAAGCGCAATTTCTCCGCTGGTCAGAGATGCGGAAATGACAACGATCTGATGGCTGGTAAACCTACGGGCGTGATCAGGGTCAGCCTGGGAGCCATGAGCAACATGAGGGACGTTTTGACGTTCGTCCACTTCATCGAAGAATTCTTCGTTGATCATCAGGATACTGCCGCGCATGTACTATCAAGATCGGCCCTTATGCCGTCGAAATTTCACGTGGAATTGCTGACTATATACCCTATCAAAAGCTGCGGCGGCTGGTCAATACCGCCTGGCGCGCCGTGGGATATCAGATCTGAAGGTTTGGCTTGGGATAGAGAATGGTGTCTCGTTCATCGAGGTACTCGCGAATCGCTTAGCCAGAAACGACATCCCAAAATGGCCCTGATCAAGCCTTCGATCGACTTTAGGAATGGGCTTCTACGTATCCAATACAGTGGCCCCACAGCTCCTTCAATACCCTCTGAGATTACAGTCCCCTTATCTGCCGATCCATCTGTGTTCGTCACCCTCGAGAAAATTTCTCCCTCCGAATCAAAGGTTTGCGGCGAGACCGTCCCTTTAATGACCTACATCTCAAGTCCCATCGCATCTTTCTTCACCGCCATCGTCGGCACGCCCTGCACCCTCGCGCGGTTTCCGCCCACCTCATCTGGGACATCGTCCTCATTGCGCCATTCCAAAGCCCACCTCCAGCTCCACCAAACAACCACTCTTCCCTCCGAGAGTCCCTTCCCAGTCTCAATACCCAAACGACCCATCCTCCTCTCTAACGAATCTCCCGTCCTCACCATCTCCCGCTCCAGCCTCGACGCCCTGAATTCCGAAATCCTCGCTCGCAACCCCCACGCCAAATCAGCCCACCACTCCGTCTTCCGCGCCAACATCGTTCTCGCCTGCGATCACTCCGCCGCAGAGAGTCAGGAACCGTACATCGAGGACACCTGGCGCTATCTCCACATCATCCCCAATCAAGAGCAGGGCTGTGAACGGTCCCGGAGGACGGTGCTGGAGATGCTGGGCAGTTGCCGTAGGTGCCAGATGGTGTGTGTTGATCAGACCACGGCGGAGAAGAACGAAGAGCCGTTTGCCACGCTGGCGAAGACAAGGCGGATGGGTGGGAAGGTGTGGTTTGGTGTCCACGGAGGGCTGGTAGTAGGGGAAGAGGTTAGGACGGTGGGGAGCATCATGGTGGGCGACAGAGTCCGTGGGATTGTGGAAGAGGAGGGTGGTGCAGATGTCTGAGATTCCTGAAAGGGTCAGAGGAGGCTGCTACTGCTTCTCACTCGGCGAATGTCGATACTACGGTTGATGCATTCTCAATTCACCAGACGTTTGGATGCTTCCACCATTTGCGCCGATCACCCTCAACTTCATCACTCCCAAATCGCTGGCCTCCCTAGGACCCCCATCAAGTTCTAGTCCAGTCACAGATCTTCTCTATACTACATACATTGCCGCTCGCTCCTAATTTCATCCACATCAAGTAGTCACTCACTAACTACGACTTTCCTCCACTGCCCAAGATTGGAACGACCAGGTTTCCTAGAAAAATTGACACCACACGCGATGGTGCTTGTTCTCATGCTGTGGAGGGTAAAGCAAGCTCCCACTAAAGAGACGTATTGACGGATTGCCGATGGAGTGGCAACGGGGCGAAGCTTTATAAGCGCAGTGCATACTCACTCGATAATGACGCCCGCGGAAGGACGTTTTCAACGAGGAGCAAAAACATTGATAGAAGAAAAGAGTAGGAGAAGCTTGCAGGGCGGCCATTCGTGAGCCGAAATGTTGCCATCATATTTCTCTCAGTCGGCGCTGGATGCTTGCTGGAGATCGAACAAGAGAGGTCCCGTGGGAGAGGGGGGGGGGGGGGCAGATTGGATTTCTATAGGTTATTCCATTCTTTTTCCCACAAAGTGTTTGTTCTTGCGGTATGTATATCCACAAGCTATCATGCTATTGAGAGCCTTCATAATCCTCGCAGAGGGGGGGGCGTATAATGGCCAATTGACGTTCAAAAGCCTATGTCTTCTAGATCCTGCGTCTTTCCAAGCAGATTACCACAGTAGAAGTGCTTTGATCCCATATCGATCCACTCTCTGTGACCGCTTGACGGTGCCTTCGCTATTCAATTTCGTCTCCTTTCCAGGTGCAGCCCTGCAATGCTCGTCATCTTGAATGCTTCACAGCTCATCCCTAGGCGTACTGGAACTCCTCACCAAAGCCTGTGTATCAAAAGTGTTTTCCAATATCGCGAGCTCAACTTGCAGGTCCAGACGAACGTGCTGGGGGCCCGGTAATAAGCGGTATTCTCGATGTGTCGGGCTCGTTGTTGAAAACCGCTCGTTAATATGATATGTACATGACATCTGAACCTTTACGCCGAGCAGGACCTCAAAAGTCGCCCTCGCGAAGCGCAGGATGCGCATGCGCGTATTCAGTCGACGAACCCGACACGTCGTGCAAGTGGCCTGCAGTATCTTGAGTTTGACCTCCATACACGCCCTCCTCCCCTCTCCCCGCAGTCCTCCACCCTCCCGTATTGACTCTCACCGGCTTCGCCTGCTCAAGGACATGCTCCGGATCCCTGACCCCCGGCTGCCCCGCCATGCGCAGCAGCTCCACCGGGCTCTGACCCCGCGACACGTCGTCGTAATCGCCACGCGGGCGCTGGGGCTCGGCGCCCCAGGTGCGCATGGGGTAGGCGCGGCCTTTGTGCCATGGCTTTGTGAGGGGGGGGAAGTATTGGCGGTAGGCGGCCCAGGCGACGAGGATGCCGAGGAGGCTGCCGGAGAGGACGTCGAAGGGGTGGTGGCGCGCGTCCATGATGCGGGTGGCGGCGATGAGGGCGGCGCCGAGGGTGGGGACGAGGACGAGGAAGGTCTTCCAGACTTGGCCGCGGCTGTCGAGGACGTGGAGCTTGCCGGAGAGGTAGAGCGAGAGGTAGAAGAGCCCGGCGAAGGAGGCTGGGGGGTAGTTGTCAGGTGTCTTTGTAGCATGGGGGAGGGGGTGTGTGAGGGGGGAGACTTACCACTGCTGTGACCTGAGGGAAAGCTCCGGAATCCGTCTTTTAGGATGGCGTGATTGGTTTGCGTGCAGATCGTGCTGTTTGATAGCCCGAAGACAGGAGGGTCAAGGCTTCCAGCTCTTGGCTGACATCGATCTATAAGATCTGGTCTCGGCTTTCCAGTGACGTTCTTCAGAGCATTCGTGATTACGAATGCGGCACCTTCCGACAAGAGCAGGCCGAGGACACCGCAATTCAACTCCCAGAGGCGCTCTCCGAACGTGTACTTGCTTCTTCCTCGACCACGACCGGCGCTCTGATGAGTGGGATGCGAGAAGATGCCATCGATGACAAGGGTGTAGAAGACAATGATCAGGATTGGAGCCAGAATGGCGAGGGCGATAGCCAAACCAATTGATACTCGTTCGTGTACGGCGTAAGGGTACTGGAGGGTGTAGTTCTGCAGGGCGAAGTGCTGGTGGAATGGTTCGACTGCGGCTGGTCAGCGGTGTTATCGAGAAGGGTGGTGGGCTCACTTACCAGCATCAAGGGCTTGGAAGACGACGAAGAGAAAAATGATGATGGCATAATCGACAATGTATCTGAACGGGTATGACCGTGAGCATTGTAGTCAAAAGTGAAAGGAGGTTTGGTGCTTACGAGATGATCACCTTTACGGGAAGCCTCGTCTTGGGAAGGCGTGCAGAATCCATGTTTCGACTCCACCGAATCGCCACAAAAAGGACGAGGAGATGTTCGTGCTCCAAGAAGCAGAGATAGAAGTACAACTTAAGTGTGCTTGACGCAATATGCGAAGAATCTAAAATTGGACGCTCGGGCTACGTCGCCGCTAAATTATCCAGCGCTCAGCTTACGTGGAAGGATGGCGACTGGCTGTGGGGGAAAGTGTTGCAATTTAGATCATCGAAGTAGCGGATAATTGATCAGAAATTCCGGACATTGAGTAATATTTTGATGGAGGTACTGATCTCAGGCTCATAAGGTGTGCATGAATTCACAGGAGCCCCGGGGCTTAAAGGGTTTCGCATCCGTTCACCTGGATCGATCCTCTGATTGAAACAGGCATCTCTTTGTACGACGCTCAAGCTCCAATATCCCCTAATCTATTCCGGCAGGCAATCGACCACAGATGAAGCTGGCCGGCCCCTGGGAACAGGTAGGAGTTGGACATGTGGTTCTGCATTACTAACCGCACTGCTCCTTGCAATATCCCTCCGTCTACAAGGATATTCATTGCAAGTCTCTGTTCGTACTCTACATTTACTATCCAAGACCAAGCCAATTCTCTATCTTATGCCTCGACAAGAGATGGTGCCCCACAGTACGGTTTAACGAGATGGTGATGGGCCAATCATCCAATGAAGGTCCGTAGCTAAAGAGACAAAACGTCAAAGTATTATACTTGCACGGGCAGAGGACCTTGAAGAGTTGATTGCACAATAAACCAAGTCAAGTGTTGAAGATCCACGAGACTGACTCTTGACCGCTGAAAGGTGTAGCATGCCGGGGCATAGAATAAAGAAAATCTGCCATGGTCCGAATAATTATTGTAGGGTCTAATTGGTAAAAGTAAGGGACGGTACGAATAGAGGCTCCCTATCTATCTGCGCCAACAATTACCTTAAAACTAGATCAATGAGACGATGATGGGCTGATCGATCAGTGAAGACCCGTGGCACAGGAGGGAAACCGGTGCAGGTCATTACTTCACGACACAGTCCTTCGAGTGGTTCATCAAGGCCACAGAGTTATCTTGACGAACCCCTAGCCGGACATGATATTACTATCGGACGCATTTGTAATATAATACAAGAATTATAGCCGAGATATGTACAGAATGCGAGCAGCAAGCGCCTCAGTATGGCCTTGAGAACTCCGTCAAAGCAAGCCCCTATAGATGAACCTTGGATTTGACAAATTGTGCTGCTGGCACTGCGTCGATCGAGTACGCCAGGTGATAAGCGTCAACAACGATCGTGTCCTTGCATATCAAATCCGCCGAGAAGCAGAAAGTGTCAACCTTGCTCCCATCGATATTAGGCAAAGGCTGACCATCAAAGGGGTCGCCAAAGAGCACCTTGGTTTGTCAATTACTCAAATGCTGGCTCGGTTAGAAGCAAACTCACCACTGCAGCGACTCTCGCAGCTGTCGATGCAGATATCTGAGCTGCGCCTAAATGGACTACTTGAGCCCCCTGACTATGATACCATCAGCCTTGATCATGGAGTGCAGAGGGCCCGACACCTACCTATAGCCTGAGAGTACCACCTGAGTGTCTGGACATTGAATTGCTGCTTGTTCTGTCAATGCAGCAAGCTTCGTCGCTCCTCCTTTATCTCCTCCTTCGAGGTATCCCAAAATTGTAGCAGGGTATTCGACTCCTTGAACGCCGACGTTATTGGCTCCAATGGCCTATTTAAGATGGCATGGTCAGCATTACTCGGAAGGTAATACGCCCCGAAGACATATCTTAAAGGCATTCGCTCCCCTAATATGTGCGAGTTCACGTTCAAGAATACCACAGGGACAAAAGAAAACTCTGTGAATACTGACTGCGCCGAGAGCATTGAAGAACGGTGGCCCGACTAGGCTACCAACGTTCCCAAGCTCGATAGTACCTCTGGCAAAGATTACGGTGACTGGCTTGCAAAGTCCAAGCTGATTCTGGGTGACCGACAAACTTTGGCGTTTGCTGAGACCATTGCTGAAAGACTCCACCTCAACAAACCCATATGCGGCATCGTGGTCGATTGGTACTGCAATGACACGAAGAAAAATGCAAAGCAGATATAGTACATATGCTCTCATGATGTCTCCTGGGACCACAATGAGACGGATCAAACAGATTGGAATTGGGTCAGAAGCAGGCTGCTGTGCTCAAGCTGTTCTATGATCGTTCACGGTCGAAGAAATCGGCGCTGTTACTGTAAGGGATTGGATACCAGTATTGCTGCAGGACTCCCGAAGGACGACGGTCTATATAATGGGCAACCACAGCGCCCAAGGCCATAGCAGCGACTCGAACATTTCCCCGCATTGCAGTACAGCAGTAAGGGGTGTGGTTGCAGCGATTCGACGCAGACACGGACCAGCTAATGGTAAGAACATCCATGACAGGAGTTTAGGGCCCCAAATCGGGTCTCGTCACACGGCTTGCCATGAAGAAAGCTTTGGCTTTTCATTTGACGACCAATGATAGCGCACAAAGAGCTGCAGATCTGTCACCATGTTTAAGATTATCGAATAGCTTGAATGAGCACGCCCAGAAGCCGACTTCTTCTGAACGACTGGCAGATGCACCATGGTACCGTCGAGTGCAATCGAATAACCTTTCAACGAAGCTCGAAAATCAGGCCTCGGCCAGAATATCTCGTCCTTCTTCATACGGTAAGTTGACTAGCTGGTGGCAGCGCGCTTAAAGCAGTGTTGCAAATCGCCAACAGTGGTGATTCGATCTTGGCTATGAAACGGCGAAGCAAGCATACTGCTGCTCGCTACCTGATACCTTTCTCGGATCAATTCCGTAGACTCGACGTTATAAGCGTCGTCTCGGGCAGCGCTGATGTGCATCTTGCGACTTGCCGCATTACCAGTGGTATTTGCATTGCGGGGTGCATTGATCAGACGATCTCGATAGTAATAAAGTAGCAGATGAATAGAGGAGAAAGACTGAAGGAAATTGTAAAAGAATGAGGAGGGCGGCCAAAGCTAGCACCGGAGCCCGTTGTAGGATATGTAAACGGCGCCGGTTATGACGCCAAAAGGAGACAAGTATAGATGCGGCAACGTTTGAGCCTTTAATGTCGCTGATCAAGTGGACACAACTGGAAAGCGTTCTGCCACTTGATGAATGGTGAAGAAACATCATGTTGCCGAGCTTTGTAGTATGATCGCAGCAGCCAATCCCACCACCCGTCGAAGCTTTTTCGATCTCAGCGCCAAAACGGGTTGGCGACTATATCACGCTCCTGTAGGTACGTCTAGTCCACAGTCTCGACCTGTAACAACAGCAAGCAAGCGATGAGAATTCTCGTTACTCAAAAGAAGGTAGGTAAATAGGATATGAATGGGCGCGTGGATGCATGATGTGTTAGCTTATCGGCGAGGACGCTCATTTCGCGCGCTTGGCGTCTTTGCGATGCCTCGGCAAAGAGCAGACCTTTTTGTTGGTGTGGTCCTCGAGAGACCTGCCAAGCGCTTGTTTGGGAAGGGGAGTTGGTTTGCCTTTACTATTGTCGAGATTCTGCGCTATCAATGAGAATGATCCAGGGATCCGCAATATCCTGAGATCCACCCGTCCGTCTCCTCGACCGCAATGGCTGGTATGTAACATTAAGCTTTAAGGCTACCAACGACTGGGGGAGGGAGCTTGACTGCTAACATCAAGTTCTTTGGCAACTATCCAGTCCCCCTAGCCATAGCAGGCTCGGCAGCCTACCTCTATGCCAAAACTCAAGTTGGATATGATGCCCGCATAGCCTACAGTCTTATCAATGGTACCATCAAAGGCGCCTTAGCAGAGAGAAACGACAAGATCAACGTCTGGTACATCCTAGAGTATCACGCAAAATCCAAAAAGAATGCCCATATAGCGTTCATAGTCTACGAAGGAAGAGAATGGACATACAGGGAGGTTTACGACATCGTGCTTCAGTATGCAACATGGATGAAATCAAAGTACTCGATCACCCCAGGAGAGGTTGTTGCAATGGATGTCATGAACTCGGCCGAATTCATTTTCCTACAATTAGCCATTTGGAGTCTAGGAGCACGCCCAGCCTTCACCAATTACAACCTGACTGGGAAACCTTTACTGCATTGCCTCAGGACATCTACGGCGAGGGTTGTCTTCGTAGATGAGGACCTTCGATCCCAGTTCAGTCAGGATGTCAAAGACGAACTCGAATCAGCTAGCTTCAGAGACGGGCAAGGAGCAATGGAAGTCGTCGTTCTCGATCTCTGGGTACGACAAGAAATTGAGAAAACAGAAGGCGTCAGAGAGCCCGACGATGTAAGAGCAGGTATCAAGGGCCGTGACATGTCCAGTCTCATATATACCAGTGGCACTACGGGTCTCCCAAAGCCTGGTATAATCGCTTGGAGCAAGTATTTCGTTGGTGGAATATTTTGCTCCACATGGCTGGGCCTGAAACGAAGCGACAGATTTTACACGGTTAGTCCAGAGACCCTATATAAGCGCTGATCGACTGAATTCTGTCCTAGTGTATGCCATTGTATCATGCAACTGCTAATATTCTGGGCCTTTGTAATTGTCTCAGTGCAGGCTGCACTCTGATTGTTGGGCGTAAATTTAGCACTAGCAACTTCTGGAACGATGTCCGTAGCCAAGGGGCGACTGTGATTCAATACGTTGGCGAGACTCTCCGCTATCTACTCTCAGCGCCTGTGCAAACAGACCCTATCACCGGCGAAAGCCTTGATCGGAAACACAACGTTCGAATTGCCTTTGGAAATGGCCTTCGACCTGACGTCTGGAACCGTTTCAAAGACCGTTTTGGTATTGAGACTATTGCTGAGTTCTATAGTGCCACCGAATCGCCTTCTGCATGCTGGAACCGTTCCTCCAACGAATTTTCTCGTGGCGCCATCGGCCGCAATGGGCCTGCCTTGAACCTCATGTTGGGCTCCCAGATTGCAATAGTCGAAGTAGATTGGTTTACCGAAGCCCCTCTGCGATCCGAACCCCATAATCTCTGTACGAAAGTACCTCGAGGCGAGCCAGGCGAGCTGCTGCACAAAGTCGACCCTGCGGATATCGGAAGGAAATATCGAGGCTACTTCAACAACAGCAAAGCCACCGAAAGCAAGTTGTTGCGTGACGTGTTCATCAAAGGTGATGCTTACTTCCGTACTGGAGACGTTATCCGATACGATAAAGAGGGGCGATGGTGGTTCCTCGATCGCATTGGCGATACATTCAGATGGAAATCGGAAAATGTGAGCACCGCTGAGGTAAGCGAAGCGCTTTGTACATTCTCTTCGATACACGAAGCGAATGTCTACGGCGTCGAAGTCCCGCATCATGACGGTCGAGCGGGCTGCGCCGCTATAGTTTTCAACAGAGAAGTCGACCAGGGGCTGCTAGATGGCGTGGCGGCCCATGCCTTGAAGAGCTTGCCACGGTATGCGGTGCCGGTGTTCATAAGAGTAACGAAAGACATGGGGAGGACAGGTACTAACAAGCAGCAAAAGTATCTGCTCAGAAACCAAGGCGTAGAGCCTGGAACGGATAGAGTATTTTGGCTGCAAGGCGGTACATATGTCGAGATGGGTGACAAGGAGAGATCAGAACTGGGGGCAGGAAGAGCAAGGCTTTAAGAGCTTTTTGAAGACTGAGGCACGAACGCTTGAGGAACGTTATTTGCTGGTAAGCAAGCTCAGGGTTTCCAACAGACGATTTCTCCCAGTTTGGAAGGGAGGAGCCACGCAACTAGCCAGGAACAAGGTATCTGCTTCGCAGAAAACGAGTTCACGTCTTCACGTCATCACTGTGGCATTAGGGCCACTCGAGACATAGCTCGGAGTCTCAATGTGTTTCGTTAAGGGAGTCGCCGATTACTGTTCGATATCGAAGCGTCTGCTCTATTCTGGATGAGTGACGTTACACTTTCGTCGCTGGTTTCCGAAACCGCCCTTGCATCCAGCATCTGTACATTTTGAGCTTCCTCTGGCGATTAACGAGCAATCTCCTATCAACACCTAGGCTGGCGATCTCGAAAGCAAGGTTACCTTCATTTCCCTTATGTTCGCTGTCGAGGTCGCCTTTCTCTTTCTTTTCGCCTTCCCTGTCTCCCACAGGCATCTGAGTTTCCCCTCGTGTCTGATTGCTGTGGGCTTCTGTCCTTGCCTTCTGCGTTGCATTGTTGCTCCGTCCTCCCCAGATATTCCTCAGCTCCTCTTCCGAAAAGAAGTAAACCCTGGTTCCATCTCCTCTCACATAGAAATTATCTTCCATCCACCTCCCCATTTTGAATCTAACCTGCGCTAGATCTCCCCTCCCATAATCTCTGAAGCAGATCTCACCACCTGGCTTCAATAACCTCCACACATTCCGTATCGCCGCATTCCATTGCTGGGGATTGAGCGCACTAAGAATGAATATCAATAAGACCACATCGACGCTGCCTTCCTCCAGACCGTCGGGTAACTCATCACTGGCTATATCCCACACGCTGGCTTCCATACGCCCACACTGCTGTTCCGCGAACAATGGCGAGCCGCGAATCACCTCTACCGCCTTACGCGAAAAGTCACACGCATGCAGTACCAGCTTCTCATTCTCGTTTCCCTTCATAATTGGAAAGGCCGTGTTCCCCGCTCCTGCTCCAACCTCCAGCATCACTTTTCTCCCCGCCCCTTTTTCCGTCACTCTCCTCAAGATCGGAAACTCCTGCTGCAACCATTTCCGATCCTTGAAGAAATTCGAGGTGTTGTTGGTGTAGAACCTGTTCCACCATTTCTCGGGATCGGCATTGAAGCGTGTGCGGTCATAGTCGGAGACCGGGTTGGAGCGTTGGGAGGCGTATTGCGTTTCGGCATAGGTGTCGTAGTCGGAGGTGGTAGGCACGTGGTCCCAGGCGTTGAATTCGAAGACGTCGTCTGTTGGAAGGAGGTAGCGGGAGCCGAATTGGAAAGGGTCGCTGCGTTTGAGGTTGGTAGCTGGGTCGTGGGAGCGGTGTGGTGGGGTTTGAGGAGGAGAGCTGGGTGGTGAGGATGAGATCTGGCGGGGAAGAGCGGACTGCGGCGCGATGGAGAGGGTTGAGAGGTCTGGTGGGGGAGAATGTTCGATTGCAGTCGTAGCTGCGTCTTGAATAGATTCCTCTGCCATTGTACTTATTTCTATTAAAATGCTCCCACTGAGAAGAGTTGAAGAGTCAACATGCGAAGTGCGAAGCATAGCGGATTTATTCCGCTCTTCAAAAGCCTCGGCGGGCCTGGGAAGCTTCAAAGTTTTACGATGTGAGCGTCATAAGTATGATGTAGCATTTGGCGTCCACGCTCTTTATTTTCCAGTCATTACTCTTTTCAACCAAACGATTGCGTCCCACACGCTCACTTGCGACCTCCATTCCACCTAATCAACGACCCTCCCCCACCAAACCTCACCTCTACCACCCCCTTCGGAATGAAATCCTCCTCCCTCCTCACCCTCCGCCCCTCCTCCGCCCTCCACCCTCGCCCTCGCACGTACATCCCCACCTCCCCCACACCGCTCCAAACCCAGCGGCACTTCTCCAACCCCCTAATCCCCACCCAATCCCTCACCGCCTCCCGCATCCTCCCCTACCACGCCTCCGACCTCTACGCCCTCATAGCCGACATTCCCTCCTACCCCTCCTTCCTCCCCTACTGCACCTCCAGCACCATCACCTCCCACTCCGCCCCCGACGCCCTCTACAAAACGCGCTGGCCCCGCGCCGCCGACCTGCGCGTCGGCTGGGCCGGCTACAGCGAGGTGTTTCGCAGCCGGGTGTTTTGCCAGCCGTATCGCGTGCTCGAGGCCGTGGCGGGGGAGGCGCGGAGCACGATCAGGCGGGAGGAGTTGCCGCATTACTATGATGAGGGGGGGGAGGAGGAGGTGGGAAGCGCAGGGGAAGAGAATCCGCTGTTCACGTCGCTGCTGACGAGGTGGACGCTGCGCGAGTTTCCGTTTAAGCCGCCGCCGGCGGAGGGGACGGGGAGGGAGATATATGAGTCGGGGAGGGAGGAGGAGAGCGCGCCGAGGACGGAGGTGGATCTGGTGATTGAGGTGAGGTTTGCGAGTGCGGTGTATGCGGCGCTGAGCCAGGCGGTGGCGCCGAAGGTGGCGGGGATGATGGTTGGGGCGTTTGAGGAGAGGGCGAGGGAGGTGCTGGGGGAGGGGAAGGCGGTGGGGAGGGAGGGGATTGAGAGGGAGAAGGGGGCGGTGAGGGAGAGGGGGGAGAGGAGTGCGTTGGATGGAGTTATGGTGAGGGCAGGGTTGAAAGAGGGCCCTTGAAGGGGAAAGACGGTGGTGGACTACTGATGGTGGTGGACTTGATACTTGGATTTGCTGACTACCCGTACTTGGCGACATACTTAGAAGGCTAAGGTAGGGTCATTTGCGGATCATCGAGATCAGGGGCCCAGTGAAAGACCTGGGAGGGACTTGTTTGTATAAGTAGGTACTGGCCGCTCCAATATTCGAACAGAGCTTGCAGCTCGATAGAGGGATATGGCTCGTTAGAAGGATTAGATAGGACCACCGGCGCATGATTTCTATAGTCTATAATATAGTCTATAGTACTCAGAGTTCATCACGCGGCCGTGGTTCCTCTGCCCCTACATCTGTGCTCTTCTCCGACCCCTCCTACGATCGTACAGTATCAGTACCTGGCAAATCGCCTGCTTTTCATACTCATGGACATATTTGAGGATGATGCGCCCACGACGTTGACAAGCTCCTTGGTAGGCACAATGTAGGGCTGCACCTTGTTGCGCACCATGGTACGTTGCTCAAAGGCGTATGCATACCCGATGAGGTCTGCCTCGCTCCAGGGCTGGCCCAGGAAACTAAGACCGAAGCTACAGAACATGTTAGCTCTATTGCACAATCTAGAGTGCTTGTGTGGAGGTTGACGAGATGAAAAGCGACTTACGGGATGTTGGGCCCCACTTCGACAAGGGTGCCACGTTGGTTTCGTTGGATGGTTGTGTTGGCAGGATAGAAACCCATTGGTACAGTGATGGCGGGGCTCCTGCGAGGTTTTTTAGTTCCTGACTTAATGTAAAGGAGAGATGGAGCTTGGCTAACCCCACGAGTGCTGGCAGTCCTGGTGAAAAGGCCGTTGGCAAGATCAATGCGTCGAGACTGTAGTTCGTCAATAATCCAAGGATACCCTGTACGCCTCCAGTCTGCAAATTAATCTGGTATTCAGCCCAGAAGCGTGGATCGGTGTTGTTGAAACCCAACGCAAGTGCTTCATCCCAGACGGCAGTATCACGGTCAGGGTAATCCTCCGGCGGAAATGTGTGGGTGAAGTTGCTGACGTCTGGGAGGTTATGCACGTTCTGGGGATTGTAAGTCAATTTGGAGAGGTATTCGTCTGGTAAGTCGCTGACGAAGTCCGCCTCGAGTACGATGAGCGATGCGTTGCCATTGAGATACTGATCCAGGGCATAGGCAGTGATGTTCGTATTGTCGATAATGGTGGCTCCTGCGCGCTTAATAGTCTGAATGGCGGCTTCGAAGGCTGCCAGAACTGGCTCATCGCCTAGCTGTGAATAAATCACATTTCGAGGAATACCAATGCGTTTACCGCGCAGGCTGGAGTAATTGCAGGCAGCGACGTAGTCCGGCAGAGGGCCGAATGGTATAGCAGAAGTATAGTTGTCGTTAGGATCCTTGCCAGCAATAGCTTGTAGTAAATATGCGGCATCTTTGACAGATCTGGTCATCTATTTGGTTTCGGACTTAGCCTATGCTCTTGAAGCAAGCGCAAGAAGCATGTCTCTCGAGCAGATGCCCGCTAGACATGTCTAGAGCTCTCGAAACACTTTCTGGGCGCCAGAGAAGCTCGGAAGAATAACTTACGGGTCCCACAGTATCCTGCCTTTGGCTGATAGGAATCACTAATGCTCGGGACGTGAGGCCAACTGTAGGCTTGATACCCACCAAATCGTTAACTTCGCCTGGACTGAGGATGCTTCCGCTCGTCTGCGGTATTCAGTAACTCCTTCCTAGTTGGGCGTTGCCAGAGACTCACCTCTGTACCCAACGCAGCGAGCGCAAGACCAAGAGATGATGCTACGCCGCTTCCACTTGAACTACCACTTGGGTCCTGCTGGGGATAGTATGCTCCCTCGGTTTGGCCGCCGTAGGCACTCCAGCCATTCGTGCTGTTATTGGACCTAAAGTTCGCCCACTGGCTCAAATTCGACTTGCCTAAGAGTATAGCACCTGCTGCTCGGAGTTTCGCTGCTACACCAGAGTCCCGAGGAACCTTTGCACCGAGGAGGGCGAACGATCCAGCTACTAGAGTGAGCAATGATGCACAACTGGCTGAACAAAATGTGCCCTACCGGTGTTGTTCATCTTGTCCATGGTGGCGATGTTATTCTACTTTCGGTCAACCGAGTCGGCACAAAGCCAAATGCTGGTTGATCATGCCTTGATAATGATAGGCATGCCATGTAGCGGTCTATGGAGATATCAGTCATCCACAGCAAATAAAAGTGTCTTCAAGCCGCTGACCCGCGCGTTGTTCCGTTTGCTCTTTCGGCATCTAACTCAGCGGCAATGCTTAAGGCATCTGGATTCAATTCGGTAACACAATGTAGCGTGGCGTTGACCTCGAGAATCCGTGCAATATATGCCTATGCTGTTTAGAGAGGCGATTCATGGCCCCCTAATCATCGGAACCTTACATTGACGAGATCGACGCTTGTGAATAGCCCACTCTCCAGACCAGTTTCTAATGACTCTGTCGTTGCATCAATCAAAAGAGGAAACGGGCTCGCCGCTATATCAAACTTTAGCTTATAATATCGCATGAAGATATAAAAAGACAAACTTGACTGGTTGTTGCACGATGGCTGTGCGTTGACAAGAGACAGAAAAAAAAGGCAAAGCGCAGCAACAATCGGAAACATGACGGAAGCCATTTTGTAGATTGGAACGGCTGAGACCGAGACAAGAAGGGACAGAGGCAGGGAAATTGGCCAGGCTACGAGACTTATAGATATTCTTGAAGCGAGATGACCAACGAGATCCACTTTTCGAGCTGCTTTATACGGCTAGACAGCTGCAATTCAAGTAGTACAGTGAGATAACAGGACGAGACCGTAAGAGGAATGAAGCAATTAATGTTGCTTGTCACGCTTGCTCAAGCTAGGCGTGACGACAGCGACGTCATGAATTGAACATGCAGTTGGACCAGAGAAGTAAACAACCAATTGAAACCCACATATCAGAGGAGCGGTAGGCTAGGTATCAGGCACAGAGCGAGGATGTGTCCATTAAATGGCGATTGCGCGATGCCGGATACTTACTCTCGGTCGATAAGCTGTCTGCTAAGGCGATTCCCCTCCAGCTCTGATAATCATCCGAAAGAGGAAGGTCGCAGACTTCTTGAGCAAGTGGAGAAAGGTAAAGGTAGGGCAGGACTTCATCGTCTTCACTATTTTGTTGAAGCGGAGTCTCCTCAGACAAACATTCACACGCATTGTCTCCGTTATAGTAGTCTGCTATTGATAGTAAAGGCTGGGATACTCGGCGATTGTGTGGCAAGGGACAGTGCTCGACCTTGGACCCAGTCTGCAAGCTACTGAATTGGAAAATCTGAACGAATAGCGGCATCAAATATCAAAGAGGGCAGGACGAAATCGCCGACAACATACGATGTCGAAGCAAGGGCGGAACTGTCGAGTCGCAGATGAACATGCAGAAAAGTTGCGTCGGGTCGCCTTGAAAGGTTCGCCAAGAAATGCCAAGTCCTGAGCTACTCTAAAGTAGCGCAGACATGGAAGCTCCAAGAGAGCAGGGCAAAGTTGTAGTACATCCAGTGTCTGGGAACTCTGGTCTACATTTCGTCTATGAACGTGGCATTGCATATGTTGGGGTGGTGCTGACGTTCCTGACGTCCACTATGCAGGAGCTCACAGGAACAGCGGAGCCTACTCGAGGCAAAAATGCGGCGAACGATACCTTTATTGCTGCGACTGCTAAGAAACGTCCGCCTCCCGAATCTCCAGAAAGCATTCAAACGCGGACTCTTGTCATTTTCTCGTTTTGGGTCATTGTCATAACTCTGGGTGTGCCAACATGGTGGTGGACTACCTCGATCTACCGGGCGCGGCTACCGTTACAAGAAATGCTGGAGTGGGCTGATGGAAAGGTCAGTAAGACAATTGAGCCTCTACTTGTTGCGTGACTGACCGAATCGCCAGGCGTGCAGACCTTCATTCCCTCTTCAGATACTTGTTGAAGCTCCCTCGCTACAGAGCCACGAGGCCCAACATCTAGTCCGAGCCACACAGCATGCCCTGGACGATATGAATGAATTCTCAGCCCATCATCTACGTCTACAAGTCGTCGAGAGCCACAAATCATTGAACTCGTCGCAGAGTGCCACATCGAGGGGAGGACCAATGCAACAATATCCGCCATATATGCATAGAGGCCTGGCAGAGGACGTCGCCTTGACGGTAAACTTGTCTCCTAGAGCGGGTACAACAACGTCACCAGAGGCAGTTCTCAGACCTCATTCTACAGCTCTAGACGTTTATTATGCTCCAAGTCAAGTGCCATCTTCATCCTCAAGCTCGTCTTCCTTAGCAAATTTTATTGCAACTCAGCTTCAAGGCCTGTTCGCCGAGGAGCAGGCAACGATTGCACATCTGCTCACTTCTCAAAACTCAGGTCACCAATTCACTAATGGTCAGCCACCGTCATCTCAGCAGTCTACTACAGCCCGTGAGCCTCGATCTAGCAAGCGAAGAAGTCTTCCGCCGGAGCTTGCAGCACGGCTTTCTAGTCGAATGACTCGATCATTGAAGTATGCGCCAACGTACCACATCACCTTGTCTCTATTTACACCTGCTTCCACGCCATCTAGTTGGGAAATAGAAGCAGCCCTCGAAGAGTATCTTGAGCCTTTGCTGGACTCGATGTCCGTCATCAGCAATTTCACTGTGGACACACAGGTCCAATTATACGCTGCGTTTTCACCCTCGGTTCAGCAGCCTGAATATGATCAGGAGGGAGGCGTCTGGACCTTACGGGAGGAAGACCTCAGCGGATTCATCAATGCTGCCGAATGGCCATTGAGCCCCAGCATTGGTGCTGGCCCAACCTTGAACTTCGTGATCTATGTCCCACTGCTGTCCCATGCGCCCCTAGTAGTCCACGAAAGTCACGCCACCAGCTGGCTAATACCTCAGTGGGGCGGGGTCACTATCTTGAATCCTTTGAACCCGGAGGCCGATAGTACGTTGGGCTCAATGGTCATATTGAAAGAGTCCATTCGGCCAGCGCTCATGACGTTCTCGCACCAATTGCTGTCCTTTTTAGGTGCTCCGGAAACGCCTGCATCACTTCCTCTCCAATTAAGGACCTTGACGAGGATACGGGCCGCCTCGCTTCTCCAAACAGCCTCGTCTACCATGGGCTCATTAGCACGCTTGACCGTGGCTCTGCCATCCATTGCCATTCCTGAAACGGTGTCAGGCGCTGTAGACAAGACCCTGTCGAATCTGCGCAAGGGCTGTGAGAGCTTGAGAAGTGGCGAATTCAACGAAGCACTACGAAGTGCAAGGATTGCCGAAGCAGAAGCAGAGAAAGGCTTCTTCGAAAAGAGCATGGTGGGTCAGGTCTACTTCCCTGATGAACACAAAGTCGCCATATACCTACCGTTGCTGGGTCCGGTTGCTGTCCCATTAATTATGAGCGCTCTGAAAGAGCTGAAGAGGGTTTGGAAGTCTCTTAGAGCAAGGTATGCGAAGCCTTGAAACAGGATTTTCCCTTCCAGTTCGTGAAAGAAAGTCATTACGCCGTCAACTTTTGGAATCATACTCAGAGTGTGGCAGCACGAATGGGTGATGGTTCACTTAGCAAGCCCTGGGCTTCAGGGCTCTTCTGACACATGCGGTTTACGCGGTGTCCCACGTAACCACCCTTTGCTGAAGAGACAAGACCACAGCAACCTCGTGGCAAGCTGTCTCACGCCAGTCATTTTTGGAGCTACTTGCGGCGGCTGCCCAAACTGGCACTGAGTTCGTGGTGAGGGCACAACTCCCACCATCGGGGTCTTTAACAATCTACGCACTGCCGGTTTGAGGAACTTTCTCTATTCGGCAGCAGCACCCAGCCACGCATCAGGTCCACTCGACTGGCAGCACCATCGGCAGTATTAACAATGTATCGCAGCGAGGCACGCTCGTCGTTGTCCATTTTGCGCCCGAGTAACAGTATCATCTTGTAAGACCTATTGTCGCTCCGTCTTTAATAGCTATTATATCAATGTAGCAATGAAACGCAAAATTAAGACCAGTACGGATACATACTTTATGAATAACGGTATTTTCAAGTGGAAAATGTTAGAGGTTTGGTAAGCTTACGCCAAGCCAGTAGCAACTCGAGGAGGCTTAAAGTAAGGTTCACCAACGCTACTTTATCCTGCTCACAAAATTACGCCACGTTCGCTTGAGCTGCTTCTGGGTATCTGGTTCTGAAACTTGCTTTGTGAGACCTGGCTCAGTAGCTCTCAATTCATCGCAACTCATAGCTCGTCATGGTGCTCCAAGCAATCAGATATAAGCGTGGTAAACTCGAAATTCTGGACCAGCTAAAGCTTCCATATGAAGAGGTCTTTGTGGACATCACGGGACCAGAGGATGCATGGACCGCCATCAGAAAGATGCAAGTGCGAGGGGCCCCAGCTATTGCGATAGTGGCGGCTCTGAGCCTGGCAGTATGGGGAGCTCAATATCTACAGAATGCGGCAACCAAAGGCAGTCTAGGCTCCCAAATCGTTGTGGCAAAGATGCTTTCACAATATTTGGCGTACCTTGTGACTAGCAGGCCTACAGCAGTGAATATTGCAGATGCTGCAAGCAAGCTGGATGCCGTGGTAGCTGTGGCTGTAGCAAAACCTGGTGCTACTGGCTCAGAAGTTATAGAGGCCTACATCGAGGCAGCCGAGCAGACGCTCATCGATGATGTGCGAGACAATGAGAATATAGGCAGGTTCGGAGCAGAATGGCTCCTGGCTAATACTGAGGCGGCTAAGATGGGCCAGAAGGTGAGCATTCTGACCCACTGCAATACCGGGTAAGTAGAGTGTGGTTTTGATTTGCCTTGTAGCCCTTCATAGCGAATGTATTGTGATCTAGCTCAAAGCTAGGATGCCTTTGGTCGTATTCCCCTCTTTCCTACAGTATGTCAGGGGTCTTGGGACTCGAGAAAATCATTGGCTTTCCTTCCCCATCTCTTTTCCGTTCTGAGGGTGTCAATTCCCCAAGAGCGTCAGATTTAAACGTCCTCCTGCAATCCCCTTTCGTTTTCTAACCTGCCCAAGCTCTCTTGCAACAGCAGGCTACGGTACCGCCCTCGGCATCATCCGCACTCTCCACTCGTGCTCACGCCTTCACCACGTCTACTACACTGAAACCCGCCCCTACAACCAAGGCTGCCGCCTCACAGGTTACGAGCTAATCCACGACCACATCCCCGCAACCCTAATCACAGACTCCATGGCCGGCGCCCTGCTCCACCTGAAACGCAAGTCGGACTACATCGCCGCCGTCGTTGTAGGGGCGGACCGTGTGGCTGCTAATGGCGATACCGCGAACAAGATCGGTACATACAGCCTGGCTATCTTGGCTCGTCATCATGGTGTGAAGTTCATCGTTGCCGCCCCCAGGACGACAATTGATCTGAAGACGAGGTCGGGTAATGATATCGTCATTGAAGAGCGGCCGCAGATTGAGGTTACGACTGTCAGAGGCCCGCCCGTCAATCGAGATAACGAGGAAGGTATGGAGGTCAAGACAGGGGAGTCTGTGGAGATCAGTATCGCGGCTGCGAACACTACAGCTTGGAACCCGGCTTTTGATGTGACGCCAGCCGAGCTCATTGATGGGATTGCAACAGAAGTCGGATTTGTGGAAAGGAAAAATGGAGGTTTTGATCTAACAAAGATCTTTGAAGAGCCCAGTGTCTGAAGCCATGCGGGACCGTCATGCCTTTACTGTTCTCAGGTGGACTCCCTGGGGTTTTATGAGGTAGTATGGTTGCTTGATGCAAAACATTAATTCCCATCTCTCACTTCGTCTGGTGCGGATCGTTCTCGTTGGTCGCCTCCTTCATGCATGCTGTTGACAGACTCTCAGGAGGCGATCAATGCAAACAGATGACTATCTTGAGATGGGAGAATGATTTTGAGCTCAGGGCTAATCAAAAAGTCGCGCGCCAGAAATTTTATTCATCGCTCTAGGATTTTGCTAATCGTCGATCATTTGCAAATCGAAGATATATCCTAGAAAACCAGATGGTTCGAAGAGGTGGCCGAAAAATGTCAGGCCCTGCAAAGGTTTACCATGCCAACAGCAACAAGGTGAATTAGGCGCAGTATCTGGAACACAACCTGCTGTTTAACTTAGCCGCAACCTACATATTCTATCGGTGTAGAGTTCCTCTCTGATCTATAAACTACGAAGGCCGTTTCAGGCCGCCACGTCTGCCTCAGGCTACTCGTATATTGGCAAATCTTTCTCCCTTTGCGCCAGATACAACCTCAAGACGACGCTCTGACTGACCTATAGCTATCGCTAGCGATGTCGTTCAGCATCATGACGACTACCTACAGGGACAGCCACATGGACGCAGTATCCGAACACTGCTATTACAACTTACACCCCATCATTTGCAGCTGCTAGCCAACCTTCGATCAGCGTGCCTACTCTTTCGCAGGCCCCGCTGGTAGACCCCAGCAACCCCCAGACGCTTCACTCGTGCAACATGGGATTTCCTCTCAACTACCCTCTGATAGTACCCTATGAATTTGCGAAAGTGTAACTATCCAGATTTATTCCCCAGGACATCGCCAACGGCATGAATCTTAGTTACGGCCATATCACCAAGCACTCGTTCCGAGCATACAGCACCATAACGAAATTACATTATATAACCATATTCGTGTACTTCATATCGGTATCCCTTCAAGTAACATTAGCCTATCCAAGTCCGAGCTCCCCCAACCCTCACGCTTCTCTTATGACAACCCTTAAACCCAGATCCACAGCCGTCATATCCTTTATCACTCATGCAATTCCCGTGGAGGCAGGAGCAATCCTCGCTTCTAAGTATACGGCTTCTGCGTTTCTTTACACCACTCATGTCAGCGTCCTCAAGCTCGAACACATCAGCGCCAGATTAGACTTCTACTCCGAAGACCTCGCTCTCCAGACTATATTCAGCATAGAGCGCGTTCGTGGGCTTGAGAGCAGCTAGGATCATGGAGTTAGGGGTGGCACACGTGGTATGGTGGGAGCCTGTCCCATGCATCCTTTAGGCTTCATCAAGTCACGTACAGTATCTTTTTCATGTGTCATTTCCGCCTTCTTGTCGGGTTTCTCGATCGAAGGAGGTAGATACTTTGACGAGTCGTTTGTGCAGCTTTGGGTTTTGCTTGGTTGAATACTCCATCATTATGACATCAATTCGCCTTTCGACATACGCCCAATTAACGATGCAGAACTTCTTGCCGACGCATCAAAGATGGATCTAATCTCAATCACACCAGCCTGATAGCCGGCCGCACTCTCGCCCTTCATAGTGTCTCGCGACAACTTTACTCTGTAAACCCAAGAAACGATTGTAGGCAGCACTTCCGCTTCGGCCGATACTCTGACCTCTCTCGCCCAACCCAATCGATTCATCATCGAACTCTTCATCGCCACCATGCTCGAACCTACACTCCCTCTGGCGCTCCCGAGCTGTCCTCTCTTGCCAGGAAAGGACCACGCGTCACTTGCGGCTGTTTTGTGAGTGTTGATCACTCGGAGTCTGCCACTGTGGAACGGATTCTTGATGCACGGTTCTGTGTTTTGTGCTGCTGGAGGGTAGTTGAGGCTACGGACCGTAGGTGAGAGATATGCGTTGATGCTTACAGAGCATATAGTAACTCATGCTATGGTTCTTGGCAGTCGTTCGAAAGATGGGTTGATGGACTGGCGATGGACTGAAGTGCCAGTGAAGACCCATAGGTGAAGAGGCGAAGAGTCGATCTGGGGCGGACTCAGGGAATGCAGTAACTGTTTGAGGCTCGATGACCCGCGAAGAAGCGTACCACACAGGGCATAAAATAAGCAGTGGCGACAGTTCATTACCCGCTTTGGAGGAACTGCTCCAATACATAAGCGCTACCCAAGGGGAATCTCAAAGCAAATAGTTAGCCTAGACGCCTGACTCCACTCGCTTCAACACTGTACAGCTGAAATAGCAACCTCAAATACCTAGGGCGGCCCATTCCTCGTCCCAGCCATATCATCATCCTCCTCCCTCTGCTCCCGCTCCTTATTTCCTTGCACCCACTCCCCGAGCTTCGTCTTCGGCTGCCTCGCCTTCTTCTTCCTCTTTTCCTTCTTGCTCGTCTTCGTCCCCGTCACCCGATCCAGATCCTCTTCATCACTACTGCTAATATCCCCGTCCGAATCCTGCACAAACTGCATCCCCTCGCCCTCCGCCGTTTTCCGCTCCCGCTGCTCCGTTTTCATCTTATCCATCTTCTCTTGGTCCGCAGTACAATCCAGCGTTTGGATCTTTATGCCAGGCAGGTTACGCTGCAGGAACTCCTTGAGCTGCGGCAGGAGTTTCGGATTCGGGCGGTAGGTCCCACTGTCGTTGTCGATGACCAGGGCGTAGTATGCCGGATCCTGCGGCGGCTGGTCCGAAGGCGGACCGCCGTCAATCTCAGCGGGCGGGTGCGTTTCCGGCTCATCGGGAGATTGGTGCGGCGTCTTCAGGCGGCGGATAAAGAACTCGCCGGAGAAGGCAATGTAGATGTTGACGTCGCTGTGCAAGGTATGTTTCGACAGCATGTCGATGCCGAACTCTTTGCCGGTCTCTGTAAAGCGCCATTGCCCGTCGAGAGTGAGGACGTAGGTGTAGATGCGGCCGCCTTTGTCCCAGTGAACGAGGTCGAGGAACTTCAGACTCATTTCTTTAGAGGGAGCGGGGAAGGAGCCGTAGACGGTGGTGCGGTCGTAGTTGTAGACGCGGGCGTGTTGGTGGTGGAGGGCGCGATTCAGGATACGGCCGCGCAGGGATTTGGCGTTGAACATGCCGGCAACGAAGGGTTTGAATTCGACATAGCGGTGGTAGAGTGATGGGGGGACGGGCCCTTGAAGTTGGAATTGATTGGCTTGAAAGCTGGGTAGATGTCAATCAATCCGAAGCATAAGATGGGTGGAGTTGCGGTACTTGTAGCCCTCTGCCTTGCCCTTTTGACCCGGTTCCTTGGTCCCAGCGAGTCTTCCGATTATAGGACTGAGATGCTGGCTCCAATTGCAAGGTCCAATAGTCCACAGTCTACCACCATTGTCCCTCTGAGTTCTGCCAAGGACTTCCACGCTAAGAACTAGATCTCCTGACATCTTCAATCCTCGCGTGAACAGCGCAGCGCAGCCGCGAGCCAGATAGGCCCTCTTGCTGCCCGACCGTTTCTTGATCTTGAATGACTGCTCTCTGATACCTTCCCAACCCTCCCCAATGCCGTCAACATTGACATGGACGTTGCCCAATCTATCGTCATGGTCCGCTGGATCCTCGTCGTATAGCCTAGCCGTGAGGGCAAAACCACTAGCGGGGACATTGGCCACGATCCACTCAGCGTTCCACACAGGTTCAGTTGACCTTCTGATTGTAGGGGTCCGAAACCGAAATAAGGGATCCTGCTTGTGTCTCGGCTGTAGGCTTGTTTTCAACTGGGCGACGACGTATGGATCTGAAGACAGGGTATTGATATCTGCCATTGGAAGGCTGGAAGCGCGGTGGAAGGTGAACTTGACCGTGAATCCTGGCGGTGCCTGTGGTACGGGAGTATCGTTGTAGCCACCGGCTGGCTTGTCGTCAGGTTGCTTGCCTTTGCCATGCTTGGCTGCTTTCTCTTGAATGCTGTCGGCTTTATGAACGGCCTTCTCGACGTAGCCGGCACTGGCATTGCCATTGGGCTGCTTCTTCGAAGACTCTTTCTCGTTGGCCATGCTGGCCTCAGATCCAGAGAATGTGACGGGCGTAGAGCACTGGCCTACTGGCGCAAACAGGGAAACGGGCGGGGCTGGTCAAATAACCCAGACTCCTCGAGAACGATTATTGACTTCGAGCATCAGGCGAAACACGGATGATACCCCAAAAGGTACAGAGACGTGAGAGAGCGTTTGTCAACATTTGTCTATGTACTAAGGGAATCCAGGTTCCCCCGTCAGCGCGGACAACTGGGGTGGAGACGCGCTCTATTAATATAGGTCATGGACTGGGCATGGATACTTTAGGGTTAAATAAGCACTAACAAGCTTCTGCCAAGTTTTCTGCTACCCGCACTTAGCCGTAGATCAGGGTCCAGCGGCTGCAAGTTGACCCGTTGGTCCTCGGATCACAATTGGCGTCATGGTCTGCTCCGTCCCATAGCCTCAACCTTATCGTAGTGAACCTCTGCTGGACACGATAGACAAAGACCATCTCTCGGGTCTACAATTCAACCTCACGTATCATTTTGCACCGTCATCGAGTCCGGCTCCGCTCCGCCTTGAGACTGTCCAATTCGAGACAGCTCTCACTGCGCGCCTGCACCATGTCAGGTAATTGCTCTGTCTACAAGAGCGCCTAATACTTGTTGCTGATCGATTCATAACAGAGAATATTGACTATTGTACGTATGCGACCTAGCTTCATGCCAGATGACAACGTCTCTTACATCCGCTAGATAAGGTTCTTGACATCTCTCCCAATGCGACTCAGCAGCAAATACGAGATGCCTACAAGAAGTGTGCACTTTCCTGCTGAACTGCTACTCTACTGTCAGCTGACGTCTCACCAACCTAGACAAGCCCTGAAGTCCCACCCCGACCGTGTCCCTTCGGACTCCCCCGAGCGCCCCGCGCGGACGAAGAAATTCCAGCAAATCAACAGCGCCTACTTCACCCTCTCCGATCCTACCCGCCGTCGCGATTACGATTCAGCGCGCAGTTATCATGGCTTCCCCTCTTCCAGCGCAGAAGACTCGGATCCCGAGGAGGAAGTCCCCCGTCCGCCGCCAAGCTCCAGCGGAGGTGGTTTCCCCTGGTCATCATTCGGCTTTGGCGCAAAGAATGAGGAAGAAGGGGAGCACTACAGTAACGAACAGTTTGGAGGAGTTTTCGAGGAGATGCTGCGAGAAGAGGGCATGGCGGAGGGCGCAGAAGCCAGGCCGACTAGCAAATTCTGGAGCATTGTTGGAGGCCTGAGTGGTGGGGCGATGGGCTTCATAGTAGCGAACTTCCCAGGAGCTCTAGCTGGTGCGGTCGCAGGCAACAGACTGGGCGCTGTGAGGGATGCGAGAGGAAAGAGCGTCTACAGCGTCTTCCAAGAGTGCGTCACCTGTGCCCGCTTTTTGAACTGTGGACTAACAGTGTAACAGGCTTCCTCAAGGGGACAAGGCGAAGTTATTGAGTCAACTTGCTGCGAAGGTATTTGCGCATGCTGTTACTGGGTAAATTTGCTGTTGGTCATCGGATTAAGTTGGTCCTGAAGTCGGTAAGTTCGTGAACCATGGGCGACGTATGCTTTAGCTCTAGACCGGAAGCCCTGTTATTGTTACTGCTGATGCGCAGATGAGTCTCAAGCTGATCCACTGCTTTTGATTATATTTGGTCAAAACGCATTGCACTCGACTTGCTCTGGATTTTCCGTTCAAGCCGTGACCGTAAAAACCGTGAGTCCTGGTCTCAGCTCATCCTCCTACTCGCGCTGTTGTCATTCTCCTTATCAAGGCAGCTACCAACCGACTGCTCTTTCCCCTCTTGTTTATGCTTAATAGAGGAACGAAGCATTTGTTATGAGAGCACGGGATCAAATTTCTTCTTCCTCTAGGGTCGTAGACCTTCCTAAGGCGTCAACCACATGATTCTAAGCCCGGGCAGCCTATCCCCCAATCATCGGATCCCGTCGAAGCCATTTCCCCACACGCCAAACAATGGACATAAGAACTCAACATTACGGATCTTGCAGCGCTCAAACTGTGGTGAAAATGAGCTGTTGCGGCGCTTTGAGCTTGTCTGTAACAGAATCGAACGGGGCTCTCGAAGTCTCGATTAAGACTTCTGGCAACTGGGAATGGTCTTCTAGCAGTTGAAGTTAGTCTACCAAGGGCCTGAGCTACGTTTTCGATGACGCGAGCCAGTCTTCCAATGTTTCGAACCAACCTCCTACTTTGCGTCAGTCCTCAAGCAACACGAACCAGAAGTCCACTTATTCCCTAAATTTCTCCCAGCTCGAGCCAGTGTATTAGCCACACAGCGAAAATACTTCCCATCTATCGCATGCCGTTGACAAGAAGTGGGGCTCTCACATCTGAAAACTCGTCAAAGCACGCAACGAGGGAATAGCGGTTGACTAATTGACTAGTAAAGACCCATGAGTGAAAGGCAAAGCGTCAAAGCATTTGAGATTCCCAAAGAAGCCCTCGAATATACGACCGAATCGATACATCCCACGCCGCCAGCCTCTGGCCTCGTCAAGGTTGCTCTGCGAATGCTCCAGTGCAACCAGATCACGGACGGCCCAAAGAATGAAGCCAGTGCCCATCGAACCACGAGATCGGCACCGCTTAATTCAGCACCACAATCATCCCACCCCCCTTATCTCCCAGAACATCATCCAGCTAGAATCCCATCCCAATCCCAACCTCCAGCTTCCCTCCCTTCACCTGCTACATGTGGAGAGCACCGAAGTCAGGCGCTCGTCTGATCGACCACTAACCTGCTATCCCGTATGAAGAAGAAGAAGACGTCCAAAGCCACGCAAAGCCACGCTCCAAAGCTCCCTCAACGCCCGATCCACAAATTCCGGCACGCACCCTTCACAAACCATCAACCCTATGCAACTCTCCATAGGGCTCAAGTCCTGCATCGCCCACTTATCTACCCGATAGGGAAGCTAGTGTTCTATTCTTGGATTGGGGAATGCGAAGGGTGTGGCCCGTCTCCCGCATGTGGCGGTCGTCGAGTTCTAGAACGCCGGTGGCGGCTGCTTTCATGGGTTAGGGCATTATTGTGAGGGTGGAAGAGGAAAGGGGCTAGGAGGGGACTGGGACGAGGAGAAGGCTTGAAGGCGAAGGTATTTGGAGAGAGAGTATAGGGGAGGTGAATTGGAAGCCGGAGACATGACTCCTTGACTGACGACACAGAAGGAAAGAATCCTGGGGCTGAGACTCGGGATGAGTGTTTTTCTTATGTATCTTCACTTTTTGATCCCGCCTGCTTTCTACTGTCACTTCGCTCCTACCCCATTGCGTGCCTCACATAGTCTTGCGAAGCATAAGATATGAAGCTACGATCGGGGTTGAACGGAACGTTGAAGCCATATGGATATGCGCGTTGGCCATTTAGCCCTGCACCAAATGGGGGGCTAGGCCCGAGAGCCGTCAATTACTTTGGTCATGATCAAGGCAACGTAGATGTGGGATACAAGGCCTCCCAACAACGTATGGGATGGACCTGCTTAAGTGCTTGAGTAAGTCTTCAATAAATGTACAAGACCACATAATTAAGCGAACCGAGCTGATGTTTCAATGAAGGCATACTTGAACAGCACGGGAAAACGTGGGTATGTAGGTAATTTCAATCTCAGATTGTCTCGGTTCTCAGTAGACATCTCTCTCCCAACGTATCACCCGCTCAGCGACATTGCAGCCCGTAACTCGACAAGGAGTTAAAACAACAGCAGATACCCTGGAACGCCGGGTCCGATCCTCCCCTCATGCAGGCATTACCCAAAAACAAGACCAATCTACTTCCCATAACTCACAGCCCTCCCTAAGGGACTCGACACCTTCGGCATCCATTGGAGACTCTTCCTCCTCGCCATCAACAGTCGCTGCCTCATCCTCTCATCAGGCTGATCCTCAATGCGTCCAGAAACCGGGAACAGGAGTTCCTGCGCCTGCTTCGGCGGGCACGTCTGTTGCACCAACAGTGCGCCTTGGCTGAGATAGTAAGGCGTAGTAGGCGACAGCGGCGACTCACCGAACCCATCGCCGGGCCCCTGGATAACCGGCGTTGCTGGCGCTTGTGGTAGAATTGCAAATGATTCGCGTCTTGACGCTGGAGTGCTGAAGGTGAGAAACTCCTTTGTAGGTGATATCTCTGCGGTCTGCTTGGCAGGAGTCTCGGCTGGAACAATGTTTCCGTTCATGTTCGCGAGCATCCGTGGTTCCATTGATTTACGACGGCGATGGCCGCCTCGAGGAACGAACGATGTGTCAACGGTGTAGTCGGCTTCATCAAGCCACTTGTTCTCGCGCTCACAGCTTTGAAAGGGTCAGCATATGGATTTGCAGCCACAAATCGAACAGACTTACTCTAGTACCCATCCGACTCCGACACAAGCAACCGTACCTCTGCTCTCTCGAACCTTCTCCATGGTCCGCTTGCCGCCGTCCTTGAACACCACATGCGTAATACCGACCTTGCTGTTGGACACTTCAGATGGTCTTGGAGAATTCTCTTCGTCAGCTAAAACAGCCATACTGGCGCGTGAATTCCACGACCATTGCTTTACACATCGCGCTCCCATTAGCGTCAATAGCTCAAGAAAGATGCCACTCGCATCTTCACCTTCAGAGGTGTGCACGTCCACATACACCACTGCCCCCGATAACACCTTTGAAGAACCTTCTTTGCGAAGTGTTCTTGGTGTCTCGATTAAGGAGTCATCATTGCTCGACCGTGGCTTTACCGGAGACGTAGGTTTACTTCGGCCCTGCCTCTTGGTAGGCGTGCGGTCTTGAAACTGTGAGGGCTCAACGCCAACCGCTGGAGCACTAGCGACTCGAAGCGCGTCTCCCGAAGCCAGCGGACCCGCTATAGACCGGCTTCGCTTCCGTGGCAGCCTCAAAGGAGACTCGTCGCCCGCGGGTCGCAAAGGTACCTTTGATACAGTGTGAATCTCTCTTGGCTGGGCGTAAAAGACCTTGGCCGGGGTGCACGTCATGGTCTGGTCCTGGGTCGGCTGTTGCATGGCGACGAATTGCGGCTCCTCCAGAACTGCATTCTCATCTCCATACTCTTCAAAAGAGTGAGACTCCTTGTTGGCTTCAACGGCAACTTCGCCAGCCTCAACCTCTCCCATCTCCATATCGATAACGGTGTCGTTGGTAACGTCACACACCGCCATCTGATCCTCAAAGAACGAGGTTCTGGCTGGGGATTCTTCAAACGTTGAGTGATTGGGCGAAATCATCGGCTGGCCGATCTGCGCCATATCAGATAATTCTTTCTTCTCAGGGCTCGATGCCAGCCAGGTGCTCATTTGTAATGCTAGCGGAGTCATTGCGAGTGATTGCCGCTGCGTTGTTCGCCTGAGTGATGAGCGCCGATCTGACACTGCAGACGTTGCGGTTGACGGTGCCCCGAAATCATGTGTCGATATACCATGCTTCTTAAGTGGTGTGGTCAAGAACACTTTCTGTGGTGATGCTAATTCGTCTTCAGAGTCAGACTCGTCAATCGCACATCGGAAGGCCGGAGAAGCGAGGGAGAAGGCAGGCGCAACGAAGGGAAAAGGACCAGGTGGCGTGGTGCTCCGGTCATCTGGTCGTTCGATTCCACTCTCCTTGGTCATGCTATCTTGGACAACATTTTCCATTGCAGGAGTAGATCGATGTTCCTTGAAGGGTGAAGGTGTTGGGCTACGTCTCTCATCTCGTACCTCGAAATCCTGGGCATCCTCTTCGGTATTACGAGTTGGCGATGTCACTGATCTGATAATTTCAATCTCATTGAAGACGTCAAGGGCTCCTCGGCTGACCAGTTCAGCGCTGTTAGTCTGGACATTCGCTACACGATCAGCTTCGGTCATCTTGTGGACCTTGACTGGCGACAGTAAAGAGCGAGTCGCCCGCAGCGGGCTGCTGGCCGCTTCTTTCGATGAGGATACAAGAGTCTTCAAAGTGTCATTCCGTTCCGGTGACATCAGAGTCTTCATAGACGTCTTTGGAACGCCAGACTTTGTCGGCGACTGTTGTGCAAAAGCATTCATCGGCGTTGCGCCAGGACGGCGTGCCGGAGACTGAAGCAATGAAGACTTCGTAGGCGACCTAGCGAGGAACACCGGCTGAGCCAACGATACAGGCACGACTCCTCTCTTTGGAGATTCTTTCATGGTGCTCTTGACTGCAACTTTGGGGAAAAGCATGGCCGGTCGAGGTGTCGCGTCTCCTAGGTTTACTTTCTTCGGAGACAACTTCATTGCGTCCTTGAACGGTAATGGCGGCGGACGCCGGGCAGGACTTTGTAACACCGACGGTGCGGCAGATCTGGTGGGAGACGATGCTTCCGCGATAGATCTTAAGTCGAGCTTCGAGATTAACCTATCGATAGGACGGGCAGAGCTCGGCGGCGGCTTCACTGGTGACTGGCTGAGGGCTCTCGTGGGCGTTTTGCTGCTGCACAACTCGTCCTCGGAGCTGATTGAGCTAGACTTGGCTACCTGGACCACCTTCTTGGGTGACAGTGGTTGGACGCCCTCTCCTTCCGGGTCGGCCTGGGTCTGGGTCTTTGCTGGTGCGGCCTTTTTACTGCGAGTAACCGCCTTAGTCGCCGCTGGCTTGCGAATTGGCTTCGCCCTGAGTCCAGTAGCCTTTGCAGCGGGCTTCTCTACCTCGATCGGAACATTTTCCTTGTCCTTCTCCGCTTCGTCTTGGAAAGTGACCTTCTTCTTGAGGGCCGCCGACTTTAGGTTTGCACCCTTCGCAGGTGCCTTCGAGGTCGCTGTAGACTTGGCACTGGCGGCTCTAGTTCGCGTGGTGACCTTGGTTGGTGCAGGTTTTCCAGGCTGAGAAGGTATAGGAAGCTTCGATTCTTCCGCGGCCTCAACCTTCTTTGCTCTCCCACGTATTTTTGGCGCTGTGGTCAGCATTTGCTCCGCTTCAGCAGTTTTTCCCGGCCGTCCACGAGCCTTCTTCGGCGCTTCATCCGCCACTCCTTGCTCGGCGACTTTCTCTTCTACCTTCTTTGCTCTTCCTCGCGTCTTGACTGGCTCTTCCACAACCGACTCCTCGGCAGCGTTTGTTTGCTGTTCATCATCTGCACGTGTCTTCCTCTTCGTGATCCTCGGTGCTTTGGCAGGCTGATCTTTCTTAGCGGCGGCCTTTGCAGAAGGAGTCATGACTTTGACTGTCTTGGCTTTTGAGGCAGGTTCGTCCGAGGCTTTTGCGCGTGCACGTGTGACACGCTTGGGAGGCGAGTCGGGCATGTCGGCGGTCTTCTTGCGCTTCTGTGTAGCGGGCATGGGAGCTGAGTTCGGGGAGATTCCTTTTCGTATTTACTAAAAGGTAGTGGTTTTTAAGGTCTCGAGGTGGGGAAGTGCTTTTTATCAATAAATCACATAAACAATGGCAACCGCTAGCCGAATATGGCGTAGCGCTCTTCTAAGCTTCGATCCGGCACTCTCGAACATCTTCATTTGACATTCTTTGTTGCATCAGGCGTCGTGACTGTACTGGACACACGCATTGTATCTGCCCGGCGATCCTACCCAATATCCTCAAGCAAGCAAGTACTAACATAGAGAAACCATGCAACCCATCACGAGCCAAGAAGCGCCTCAGAGGGAGAAGCCTTCTGAGCTTTTCTCTCCACGCGCCTGAAGCCAGCAAATGTGAGAGTATGGATGGATCCCCTCTTGAAGACAGCAGTATGCAGTGCATTGTCTCTCTCTCTCTCTAAGGCAGTCTTCAAGTCATCACATCTCTAGTCGTCGAATTCACCCACTGCTTGAGGTAAATCCTTGCATTCATCTCTCGGTAGCACCGTAGCCAAGCAATGGCATGCAATATGGACCCTATTCAGTGATTCTGATGACTTTGGGGCTTGCGTCTCTGCCATCTCATCTTGTATTAGGTCATACGCAGGACCATGCCTCTTTTTTGCGTCTGGAAGAAGACGCATCCATGCCACACGTTTGAGATGTGTCGGAAGGCCTCTTCCACCCGAAAGTAGGATCCTGGAAACTCATACGCGACTAGAACGTCCACATCTCTGTTCCATATAATCTCTCTGTTTGGTCGACAAGCAGGCAAGAAGGCTACCAGGCAACGTGCAACGTCCCAACATGGTCTCTCCCGAGTAGTGGACAAGCAGGCAAATTAGGCAACTTGTTCCCTTTCTCCTCAACAAGATCTAGATGCAAAGCACTAGCCTTAGCAGCTGCGGCGTCTCATAGCTAATGCGAGGTGGACATATTAGTTTCGTTTTGCATGGCAGCCCGATCAGCAAAGGTAGCCTGGCAAGGGGAGGGGACTGCCTATGCTATGGCCATCTTTATGCAAGAATGAGGCATATGAGAATCGCTAGCTGTGCAATGTTTGGGAACAGTGCTGGCAAGGCTGGCAAGGCTGGCACTACAAAGCGCGCACCCAAGGCACATCACGTGACCGCGCGTCAATCAAAAACCTCAATGTACTCGGGCTTACCACGTTTGCAATGCATTATATCCAATTTCTACGCGACTAAATCGCTTTACCCACTAGAAAATGTTGTCCCATTCTCTAGAATACAAGGCCACATTCCCAGAAATTTTCTAGTAGTCTCGCCAATCCCCTCAAAAGAAACCACATCATCTCTCTCGATACCATCACCACATAAACGCCATTCTCTGCACACCTACGTCCAAAACCTTCTCTCAGTGCCGGTTGAAAGATCATCTTACCCCTCCTTCTCAATGCTTCCGTCGGACGTTGCTTTGAAGGCTTCATCTCGGTAACGGTAAGGTACCTGATCACTCAAATCGAGCAATAGCCGTGCTTTCGTGCCAGAGCTTAGATGCAGAATGAATGACGAGCGAACGGGATTCACGACAGAGCGAGTCGTATTTCAATGTCACGAGACTATCAATTTGAACATTAGAAATTCGGAGAGCGATGTACGTTGTCGCCATCTCTTACATCCAAGAGTTTGTAGGAGAGTATTCGTTTTGAATGCTCTGAACCTTGCTCCGGGCCCAGACCTGTGTGGAGAATGTACCATTCTTCGGCCATACCAGCACTAGGGCTCCTATAGAGTCAAAGGAATTTTGTTCACACCTTCCTCTCGGCCCAGCTTTGGATCATTCCCTCAATACTAGGCTCATATTCCTTCAAGGTCACCCTGCCATCCTCGCCCAGAAAAGTATTCGCTTGCACCAAGATCTGCCTCGGCCTCTTGTTCACAATCACGATCTTCCTCCACTCCGCGAAGATGCCATCAACGCGCGTCAACTTCTCGAAGTACTCCCGACATGCTACAACGTCAGCAGTACAGCGGTAAATATGCAACTTGAGGAGCAATTCCCCGATAGCTGGCTTCCCGTGCGTGAGGACCTTCGAGCGATCAATGTGCACAGTAAGCTTATCTGTTGCGGCATCATGCCTGACAGTCAGAAAGGAGTCACCCGCGTCAAGGAGTACGCGAAACATTGCAAAGTGGGCCCGGCTGTGCGCTTGACCCCATCGCTTGCCGTCCTCGATATAATTCTCGAGTGCGCGGAGGCCGGCGGCCCCAACCTGTAGGTAGACTGTACATGTAATATCTGCAGCCGTCATTTTGCTCTCGTCGAAGCCAAACATCTTCAGTAATTTCTCGTCGTCCATGAGATAAGCGCCGACACATTCGGCGCGGCACTCATCCAGGCTTGTCGCCAAGTCTCCGAAGACGCCTGTCCAGCTCTGGCCGGGCTTGTACCATGTGGTGATAGGCTTTCCAGTTAGCGGACTGATGGGTGGGTTTGCAAAGTTGAAATTGTGCGAGCCGTCTTCGTACTCAGTCAAGAGCTTTGAAGTGCCGTGGCCCAAAAGCTCGTGTAAGACAACCCAGATGTAAAACGAGTCGTACTCGGCTATCAAAAAGGATGCTGCTTCGGATGGGTCGATGAAAGCCGGATCTCTGCGATCAGAACTGTATTCAGCTGCAATTTGATTGGATATCATGACATTCTTGAAACCTACGTCCTGGCGTATATCGTTGAAGTTTGGTAGGTTGATGCCGGGGAATATGATGCTTGAGCAGTATGCTAGGGTTTGTAGACTTGTGAAGTCTGGTGGGTCGAACAGCTCTTTCTCAAACTGCCCCTTTCCATTATTTTCAGTGGCGCCTTCTGTCCAAGGCAATCTACGAATGTATTCAGCCGACGAGTTCACCAATTTCGTAAGGAGCTTGGTCTCGTCTGTATTGACGAACGCAACAATGCCCTCGAACTCCGCTCTTGTTCCGTGAGGATCGCGATAGGGCTCGACGAAGCCGAATGCATTCTCGACGATGGGCTGGAGATCTTTAACCCAAAGCCTTTGCGATTCCTTGAACGCCTCAACATTGCCAGTCTTGAAGGTCTCGATATACTGATCCATGACGGCTTTCTGCTGTGAGTTTGCAGTATACTCTCTCGCTTTCTCCAGGCATTCGCAGATGGGCGTCAACTCCTTGGCATGATCCCCTGTTGTGACAATGATGTCTTCCGAGGAGCCTGGAATCTTGATTCGATGGTGCTCTCCGCTGGGTCCAGTCTCGGTAGAGGCTTGCAAAACCCTGTAAATGATCTGACCGTTTTCTGAGGTTTTTTGGATCCGTGTGTTCTCAGGGTATACACCCTCCTTTTCCAGGATCACCGACACACTCTCAACCTCCTGTCGTGTGATTGGTATGTCGCCAGGATAATAAGCGCTCTGCGCTACTTCACTTGGAAAGCCAAGGCTGCTTGGCCGTCGAGAGTACAACGGTTCACGAATAGTTTCGAAGGTCTTTGCAGCTTTTGTCGAGACACTTGACAATTTCTCAAGATCTTCCACATCGATGCGAGGAATGAATTTCTGATCTCCTCGGCCCTGAAAAAGTCAACACGTCCAGTCGAGCAGGAAGCACAAGTATGTACTGACATAGTAGTTCCCAATGTTGCCTAGGAAGACTGCGGCGTATGCGAGGAAAGATTCTACATCTGCTTTTGACACACCTGTGTGTAAGGCGAGAGACTCCCAGTTTCCTTGGCACGCCAAATACAGTTCAATGATAAGATCAAAGGTGGCTGTGGATTCTGGAGAGACTTGACGTAGAATAACACGAGCGCCGTACCAAGCTGCTCTGCGGAGACAGGTATCAGGTACACAGAGTCCCACAGACAATTCTACATACCATACCTTGCTAGATGATGCGCATAGAGCTTTTCAGTGGCTGTTTTGCTCTCAAACGCCCGCCTGACAGACATCTGCCCTACAGGAGGACGCCGAGATGCCAAAATACCATCGTTAGACATGCTGCCAAATCACTGAGCGGTCGCATAGAGTTATTTCGCTTTCAGGCTTCAGGAGCGGCAAATTCATCAACTCGATAAAAGCGCTCCGCTGCAGAAAGGCGCATTAGCAGGATTGATTGTGTTATATTCTGCAGACCAGGAAACCGATGTTCACGATTGAATTCGAAGAAGCCGTTGTGATTGGATGTCCATCCACAAGCCCCTCCACACCTGGAAGGACCGCAACAAGAAGCAAATGTGAACAAATCCTTGGAACGAAGCAGCCTTTGCCGTGTGTCAACAGGCACCAGAGCACCCATACTTTTTCAATAGAAAACCGGAATAGCGGATTGTCGATGGATGGAACGACCAATGGAGGCACATAGCTAAAGAGGCCAACCGTCAGAGCACTTGCTTAGTGAGTCAATACCCCCAACAGAAGAGCCCGAGAAAGACATCGGTTGGAACCCACACCATGTCTTATCACTCCATAGGGACGGACCATGTGGCCATAGAGGGGCGTCTGTTGGATCTCGAAGCCATGCCGCACTATGGAAGACAATGACAGAGTGGACTCTACCAGAGCATCCAGACAACTAGCTTATCGTACGAAGCTTCGTTGTCTTCAATGGGCCACTGAACTCCAAGCAATTCTCGTCCGAGCGCCCTGGCTGTCTTCTTATTGCCGTCGCTTAACTCGCTTTGCTGTAGATCGCCTTCAGATGCCCAAAGTTCGCCCAGCTTGAACTGCGCTCTGGCGAGATGACCTTTGCCTTCCTGAAGACTTTCGCTTACAGCTACACACTCATTCAGAAGTGTCGCGGCTGTCGCAACGTTACCTTGCTCCAGTAGAAGCTTCGCTACCAAGTACATAGCATCACAGGTCTTTAATCGATTGCCCAACATTGCTTGGCGAAAGCCCAGAGCCTTCGAACTCAAACGGACAGCGTCGTCAAGTCGACCCTGCTTTGCTCGGATGCGGCTCAGTAGGACCATGTCGCCTGAAAATCGAGGGTTTCCCGTGCTCAGGAAGGTCTCGTCGTTGAAATCCTTCAGAGATGGGCAACGAGCGAGCATTTCTTCTGCTTCGTCTGGCTTCCCCATACGTAACAACGTGCTCGCCATGTTGCTATAGGAATTTCCGATACGATCAATTTGCGCCGGGAGTCTGATATCAATCGCCTTCTGATGCGTATCATACGCTTCTTTTAGCATGTCAAGTTCGGTGTATGCTATTGCAATGGTGTTCAAGCTCGCTGCTATGAAAGGATCATCAGGCCCGAGGATAGATTCACGTATCTTAAGCGAATCTTCGAAGCGCTCCAAGGCGCTTGTCGGTTGCGCATTGTCTAGGTGTAGCAGGCCAAAGAGCTCTATGGCACTGGCGTAGGCCAAGGTGTTCTTGTCCGCGAAGCTTTCGATTGCAACTGCAAGCATGTCCAAGGCTTGTACGTAGTTTTCCCTCTCATACAGATACCTGCGGATTGTCAATGTCCTCAACATCGCTATCAATGGCGAGATGTGCGTACCAACAACAGTGGAGTACTAGGTCCGAGAATGTTTGAGGATCTCTGAGGCCAAGTTTCCAATCTTTTACTTGTCTAGCAAGGAAGACTACATGAGGCAGGCGACTTTCGCAGGCCTTCCATGCGAAGAACTGATGACCAACATCAACATCCCATCTGGTTGGGAAGCCCTCTAATAGCAGCTGGATGGCATAACCGGTCAACTGTACTTTCTCGCGAAGACATTTGACTCAACACGGCTGACTGGATCAATCGATGCACTGATATCGTTCCATCGTCAACTTGCTCGATTAGCGCTGCTCTGAGTAGAACCTCCTTGGCGTCAAGAAAACTGTAGGCTCGTGTCAGTACTTCAGGCTTGTTTGGTAGATGGTATTACTCACTCCATCTCGTCACTCAGAAATGCGAATTCTGCGTCATCCAATTCAGCCACACTCTCAGTAAGTATAGATTCATGTATGGTATCCGGGTCAAGGAAAGCCAAAAGCTTCTGAAGTCTACTGGCCTCGTCAGGAAGCTGACTAAGGGACATCTCCCAGACAGTACCCAAAGAATGTTCGTGCGCGCTGAGTTGAGATTTCTTCGTATTAATCTTGGTTGAGTTCCTCTCGTACAAGGAAAGAAAGTCTTTGAGGGCGAGTCGGCGTTGCACAATGAAACCCCCAATCTGACTTAGTGCGAGTGGGAGACCTCCGAGAGCGTTTGTGATATCGGTTGCTGTAGACTGATCGGCTTGCGAGGCTTCAGATTTGCCTAAGAGGGCCGACAAGGCAGCTGAGCCCATGGCGTTATCGAATGGCTTGACGTGATAACCTTGAGCGGCAGGACTGAACGAGGCGCTGAAGTCTCTGGATGTAAGTAAAATCGAACCAGAGCCAGTGCTGGGCCAAGCGTGCTTGACGACGCTCAGATCATCCGCATTATCGAAAATAAGGAGCCATTGACAAGCTTTTCTATTTTCAGTAAGGATACGGAACTATTGTTGAAGCATGCTTACTGGTCTGACCAAGCCAGATCTTCAACCTCGAGATCGCAGCGACGCTGTCTTGCGCTTGCTGAGTGTCCGGAATGAGCTGCAAGCGGTGAGCGACTTCAAGGGCGCTTTGGCCCATTTTAATCGAGCTGTCGGCTGAGATCCATAGAATGGCATCATAGAAATCACGATATTCTGTTGCATAGCGGAGCGCTATTTGCGTTTTCCCAACCCCACCCATGCCATATAATGCGATGGACCGAATATTTTGGGAAGTCTGCTCCGGCTGCAAGGTAGCTCTGAGATGATCGAGAGCGTCTTGCCGTCCGTAGAAGCGCCCAGCAATACCAGAGGGAATGCAGTAGCAAGGGAGTACCTGTTGAGTTATTTTGCTAGCTTGCAGTGAATGCATGACAGCCAAAATTTCAGCGTTGCGTTCTCCTTCGATACGCATACGAGCCGCTTCGGCTTCACTATCTACAGCCTGGGAAAGTCGCTTGAGCCGTTTCATGGTTTGATTGAAGTCCCCATTGATCTCAGGCCACGTCTTACGTTGTAGCACAGCTTAGCATATCAGCATTGCTGTAACGCATAGCGCTTTGGAGACTTACAATGGGGGTTTTTGCGAAAAACGTTGATTGCACGTGCGCAGAAACAAGTCATCTCCGTGTAAGCAGCCAGGAGAGACGATTCGAAAGCCTCATCCATAGGTAGAGTCTTTTCATATGCCTTGAACCTGGGAAGGGACATGCTGAGCTCTTCCAGCATGTTCAACATATCTTTCAGTGTCTCCCCTCCTGTAGGTATCGCGAGCTTGTCATAGGTCAGCTTCAGTTTCGATGGTCGTGGAATCGAGCGAGAGCTACTTACGGTCAGTATGAGACGAACACTACCCCACACGATAGCTGCACTCTTTGCATCAGCGCCAAGGCATAGAGCAGTCACAGCCGAAAAGTCATTGAGATGGCTGAGTATGGGCTCAAGGCGGCTCAAAGTACTGGAAGTGTGAGAGGCTGGTGGCTCTAAAGACCTCGCTTGCTTGAGGAGCTCCTCCATATTTGAAATGCCGAGCGTGACGTTGTAATCGTCTCCGTCTTGAAATTCTCGGCGATACTGCTCGAGTGCTTTGTCCCACAAGGGACTGGTCTTATCCATCGGATCAGATTCTCCTGAACGACTGAGGGTCGTGTTAAACAACGAAATGTTCCTTTGGGAAACATAGCATACATTATAGGCTCAGTGACAGTCATCTGGAGCCACGTAACGCTTCGAGTCAAACCTTACTCAGGGGATTCCTGGTCCGTATCGTGATGGGGTTTTTCTTCGCTCAAAGAAGCTCTTGAAGTACAAGAAGCATAGAAGCCGATTGTAGCGTCTCCTGTGACTTGTACGAAAGCGCATTGACCCTGAGCCCCAGCGTTGGACTGGAGGGTGACATTCTCTTTCGACTTGGCCGCCTGTACTTAATAACCCTGGAGCTGGAGTCTGCCACTTGAAACGCGACTCGGACCGCTTTCAGCACGATTCGTAGATCATGTTCTGCAAATGGCCGAGGGGGCCAACCACAAGCGCCTGAGCTTCTCCAGGAAAGAGGCACATCAACGTGTTACAGCCTTCCAGCAATCACATAGACTATGGGTTATAAGTATAGGACCTTCGCGCCAGTCCCTGTGGTTTGCCTCTATCCGCCGAAGCCTCGCATGTTGTATTACCAATGGTTGCACCAGCAGCAAGACCGCGGCTTCTTCCTCAAAGGGACAGCAGTGTAGCGAGCTCTCTAAGAACCTGGATACGTCGTCAAAGTATGACCCAAGCTACTTTGGCACTTCACAAGCTAAAGTCCATATAGAAAGCTCTACTTCCCACATTACACAAGATGCTCATATATTGAGTATTTTCCCTCCAACGGAAGGTTCAGGAAAAATTACAGAAAACCTTCGATGGTTCCATTGGTGGCTTGATCGACAGATTTCGACGCTTCCACATACGTTCTATGATATCCTACCGGAGGATGTCCGAGCATCTGGTGCTGCACAATCTCGAATCTGCAAAGTGTTCGTCGAGGTGGCTCGATCCGTCAAAGCCCAGGGAGAGCCTTGTATTGATTGCGTTGTCGAGGATCTGGTATCAGGGGGCCTTCTCAAGGAAGACTTGACCGATGACGAAACTCAAATATGTCGAACCCTGGCTTTCGCTATGCTTGGGTGGCAGACGATGTTATATCAGCCATCATTCGGAACATCACCGATGGGACAATTCGCCGTGATGGATGATTTCGACGGGTACCACGGTCAAGCGTTTCTGGCTTTCAAACAAGATACAAAGAACTCAAAAAGGCGACTGGATGAATTTCTTATGGGGTTTGGATTGCTAGTTCCCCCAAAGAATACATGTTTCAGTGAGGATCTCGAGGAGAACTCGGCGTTTGACAGCATTACGACCGTCGACCCCGGAGAGTTCAATGCCTATGTGCTAAGCTCCATTGCGCATGTCAACATCAAATGGGTCGATGCTCTATCCGTACATCTAGAATACAACAAGGCCACCAATACCCTGTACCTCTTCAGATATCCCTCCTTTTGCGCTGCGAGCCAACCGCATGTCGCTAAGGAAGATACGAATTACGCGGTGATACATTGGTAGGTCGCTCTCCGTACCGCTTCACTGCTGGATCTGACATATCGCAGTTGCGCCTGTCCCGCTTCATGCTGCGACTCCCAGGTCTGGGCCTCAACGGATGATATCACAGACTTCCTGCAGGAGATCCTGTTGTCCTATCGCCTTCTCTTCGGACAGAGCAAGCAATCGCGCCACTACTTCCGCCGCGTCTGCAGAGCGCAGGCTTTCGAAGATATTCCGTCCGAAGGATAGGACCCTTTACTCTCGATCCTTTGTGGTCGCATTTCGATCGACTTCGCCGCCGGCGAAGGCGAGCGCGATGTGTATCTGTCGGCACGACATTTTCCAATGCTTCGATTTCGCATCGCGGTCTTGAAGAAACAGCTCACTAATTCCAAGCCCCGAGGATGGAAGGAACTATGGCGAGACAAGCGTGACTCTGCGCAATGGGTTACATTCTGGGCCGTAATCATCATCGGGGGAATCGGAGTTTTCTTATCGCTATGTCAGGTTTTGTTGGGCGTGTTGCAGGTGGTCGGCGTTAAATAATCCCATCGAAAGAAAGTTCAAAGGGAGCACAAATTTATAGTATATCGGTACCCACGTATTTATTCCTGAAGTATCCCATCCGGTGGCATACTCAAAGACTCCTCGACCGTCCTTTTGGGCGTTTGAATCAAACGAGGCCAATGCTTTGACGGTTCGCCTTTTCAGAATTGATGGGTCGTTCAGCCCATCGTAAAGTCGTCAATACGTTTATGCAGGGATTGCAAAGAAATGGTGCACCTAGTTTTGTCACTGCATGGGATACTCGCTTCGCCGAACATGGTCGCCTTCCCAAAATACACCATATCAGAATGACACATCACTATTTATTGAATCATCACATCAAGATAAGAGACACTATTTTCATTTCGTTCCAAACCATAAGTATTTTCGTAAGCACTGGGTCGCTTCCATGTGGGTCCCTATCCTCAGACCGCAGCATCTTTCTAAACAATTACGATTTGCCAGATCGACGTTGGGCAGGCGGTGGCCGCCACACCCAATTTCACCCGCTGCGCAAGCGTTAAAGCCTTGAACTATGAACGTGAGGATGCGAGCCAGAGTCGCAGTCTGTAATATTGCGGAAGACATATTTGGCATGCCGGTAATAGTACAGGCTCAGTCGCTACTACCGACGACTTCACAAGTAATATCAACATGTCGAACGATACCCGCGGCAAGTTCCATGCCGTCTTCGCCCCAGACACTCCTACATGGTATGACTTGCGCCCTAGCCTTGCGCAGAAGTTGCGGCTGTGCAGTATACACAGTCGCATGAGAAGTCTCGCGTCCTGAAGGCGCAGCGTGCCCAGCCCACGCCGGATAGGCCAGCACGTCATCCATCGAAGTGGTCGCTGGGATGCAGATTGTCGAGATATATCTATGCATGTAGGGGTCTGGAGAGATGTGAACCGTTGTCTCATGGCATGACCGTGTGAAGTTTATCGCCTCGCTGTGGGCCACGCCGAGCCCTTGCCATTCAACGCTGCAGCCTCGCGGAAGCTCGTCGACTTGGATCGCCAGGAAACCGGGTAGGACTTGATCCACTTCAAGACCATTTACTAAATGGTCGAAGCCTGGGAGACAGTGGTCTTGCGTTTGATGCGCAAGAATGCCTTGGTCTCCATGTTTTTGCGCCCAGATATCGACGAACTCGTCTTCTTCCACGCTCTCGTCCTCCCAGGAGCTTCGTTCGTGCAACATCTTCCATGCTCTATATGCCAATTTTGCCTTTGCTTGGATGTGATCGATTCCGGCGATGAAAGCAATTCCCCCCGTCCACCAAGTGACACCCGTAGTTCTCCCAATTCTCCAGAGATGCTGAAGGGAGAGACACGTCTGCTCCCAGAAGCCTAGAAGGTCAGGCTGGAGCAGATCTGGCTCACATTTCTCAGGTCTTTCTAAGACCTCCATTGACGCTGGGATCAGTGGTATCTGGCCAGCTATGTACACCAGATAAGGATCCTTGGCTCCTCCGCCAATTGTATTTGGGACGGATACGGATATTGCCTGCGAATATGGGCCGATGTTGGCTGGGGCCCAATATGACCTTGACTGTACGTGCAGTCCAAGTCGAGTAAATCGAGGCCCTACATCTGTGCCAAAAGAAGCCATAATGTCAACGCCTGACGGCAGCATATCTCCGCAAGCGACTGTGACTCTAGCTGGTGGGTTCGGCTTCGTGAACAGATTTGCATATACGCTATTGACGGCGGCGAAGTCCTGCATGGAGCGTAGTAGTAGGGTAGTGAAGACAATATCGTCTACCGAGCTGTCATACTTTTGTAAGACTAGATTCAATCTTTCAATTATCGAAGCCATCTGTTCGCCGATAGCTGAGCCTTTGCACGTAGCAGTGATATTTGATATGGTCAAAGAATTACTTGTTCGAGCAATGTTCTCCTTGGTTGTCCAATTGTCAGGCGGTTCAGACTTCGGCATTGTCTTTTCTTCTCGATCGTTAGTAACGTTCGCCACCACATGCTCACTGTTCATCAGCTTGGCAAACTCCATGTCCCACAGGTCGGGGACCCTCAACTTGTGCCTCCAATCTTCTATCCCCTGGTTATTCAGCAGGTCAGAGACTCTACCATCTTTGAAAGCAATCCAGTTTTCTCCCCCCTTCGCCTGGACAATCTGCCTTGCCCCTTCGTGAATCTCCAAGCCCCTCTTCCAGACCGGGCTGGGACCGCTTACGACAAGTGTCTCATACTCACCACCTTCGCCAAGCACACTTCCTCCAAATCTTACCGCATCCTTCTCGACCTGTCTCGTGACATTCTCATCCTTCAAGCTTCCCCACAGAAGCTTTTCGTTCAGCCCTCCAGAAGCTACCTTGACGATTCGAGCGTCCAGGTCCACCGCAGCCATATCCTGAAGCAAACCACCAGGTCGTGGCATAGGAGTTGGGAGAGACGGGTACTGCCAGAGATATGCAAGCGGTATAAGACCAAGACGTAAAGCTACGGACTCGATGCGTGTGCGTTGATAAGTGCTAAGGATGGCCCCGGAAGAGACTGCGTTGGCACCTGGCTGGGCCGCTTTGACTTCCTTGAGTAAATGGAGAAGGGACTCGGTCTCGTCCTCTTGGCTCGCTTCGACGTTGGTTGCACTACTGTAGGGCGAGGCAGGTTCCACAGGCCGGTAATCCTTCCCCATGTTGACCGTAGTGCCAGAGATTTGTCCGCGATATAGAGGTAGCCCAAGCGCCTGCTCGTACAGCGGAATGATTGTATGGCCCACGGTCTGGTACATGTAACTATTGAGATCCGAGGTCTCCGAAGCGGCTGCAGGATACAGATTTGCAAGTGCAATGACATGATGATCGTTCTGTAGGCAGTGAAGGAGAGAGAAGAAAGAATCTTTTCCGCCAGAGATCAGAGCTATAACGTTCAGAGACTGAGGCATCATGTATGCCAACCTCGAAAGGTCGTAGGCCTACCGGTAATGCTAGACTAACGCATGATAGAATGGACAGAAAGATCAGACACACTCCCACATTCCGCTTCCGGAGCGGCAATCCATGATCAATGTACGGAATTTGGTGACCCACCGAGGAACTTGGCCAATTGAGTCGATGCTGATCAGTGAGGTGGATGGAGAGATGTCACTGTCTGGCACCCCCAAAGTATCGACGGCTCCGCGCTGAGCAAGGTGCTCATCGCGGATTTGCGAACGCTTGTGTAGGACCTAGGACCGTCCTCAGACAAGCTCAATCCTGTAGGGGCTTAGTGCTACTGCGGTCCTTCGATGGTAGGTGATGAGACGAGGCAAACGGAAAGGACAAAACTTTCTTCCATGCGCCGGCGCGATCCTCATTATCCATGAAAAATGCAACAACGGAATGTCGATAGAATGGTCGAAACAACCCAAAGGCAAAGTTCGGAGAAGGCCGTCGACATATACTTTATGTGATGCGATAAGACCTTTGAAAACTGCACTGTTCAGCCGCTGGCTCGTCTCTCGGGCCGGTTTTGCTCGAGGCCAAAAATCGGCGTATCGGGGACATCAAGGCCAATGCCCTATTGAGCCAGAGAAACTCGAACAATTCTCTCGCACTTCGGATTGGACCACAAGTCACTTACATTCATGGTGATCACTCCTCTGAAACTGGATTCAAGCTCGATCTTGACAGGCGGGAACTAGTGTTCGAATAGGATCACTGGATCTTGAAAAGCGTACAATGCGGGGATACAGACATATGAAGCTACTTGGCAATCTCGCTTTGGGCATCACAAGGATTGTAACATGCTTCAGATATGATTGTTCATATGTTCTAGCTATAATGAAGCCCAAGTGACCAGCACAGAGCGACATCAATGCAGTGATGCAAATACAGCGAAAGAAAAGGTAAGATACAAGCTGGTAAGTCGACCTGCTCCTCGAGCTTCAAATAATGACAAGGTAGAATCAGAAGCATTGAGCCATCGCTAGGCTCGCCGCTGGATGCAAAACTCTCCGAACACCCAAGGGGCCACTGGACCAGCCCCCTCCCGTAAACGCTAACGTCCAGTGGAAAAAGATTGGAGAACGCCAGTCTAGTACATCTCCTTTAGGTGGCGAATGTCCCTATCATAACAAAAACAAGGCTTTTTGGGTCGAGTATACCCTCTATCCACCAGCCACTATAGGCTACATTGCATCGTATCCTCGTAGTATGATATGGTACAAGTTCGTGTGTTGGAAAACGAACGGGATGCCTAATCTGCCCTCTTCCTCTTCTTTTGCTTTGATGTCTCGACGGATGGCGTAGGACTTGTGCTACCACGGGCGGAGCTACCACTCGCTGAAGGGCTGCTCGATCCATTAGCAGCGGCGGCTTGAGCGGCCTCGAAGAGTACAGCGCCAAGGGCGCCAGTGTCGCCATCATTCGGCCCAGCCTTTTCCGAAGGGGGTAGCTCGCCATCCTCGAGGACACCCATCACAATCGCTCCGCTGCCGTGAGTTCGGGCATGTTGTGACAGGTTGTCACTGCGGGAGAACTTCTTTCCACATTCGTTGCACTCAAAGGGCTTGTCGTGAGTATGGAGGGAGCGATAGTGGCGCTTGAGATGTTCTTGGCGTCGGAAACGACGAGAACAGAGTGTGCAGACGAAAGTCTTCGATGGATCGTCGGTCAAAGACTGCTTACGACCTCGGCGGGCCGTGGGTTGTTGCCCAGTTGATGGTGTCGCTGGGTCCTCGGCAGCATCTTCTTCCTTGATCTCCTCGTCATTATCAGAGGTGTTTTGTGGGGCGGATGGTTGCTGGTTGGCAGATTCGGCAGCAGTAAAATGAGCGCCCTCACTATCAGTAGCCACAGCCAGCTGCTCGTTCGAGTGTGTAGTCTTTCTGGCCTTCTTGGGTGGGCTTCGTTTTTTGGGCTTCATCTTAATAGATGCGTCTTCTGACGTGCGGCGAGAGTCGGGTGGAGTCATTTGTCCCGCAGATGCTAACCGGTAAGAGTCGTCGAGGTCCTCGAAGCTGTCTTCGCTCAGGAATTCTTCATCATCGAATTGTAAATCGAGACGTTGTGTCTTATGATCGAGGAAAAATGTCGAATCGCAAGGTGAGAAGCGAGTGAGCTCAGTGGCCGGGTCGTGTTCCGAGTCGAGGTCGGAGAAGGCGTCGAATGCAGGCAAACCGCCGAGTGTAGCCGCAGTGACAGTACTGAATGACTGAGTGAATTGGAAATCAGGCTTGACGAACGTTGCCTGACTGTCAGGAACGAATTGTTGCTCTTCCTCCACCCCTGAACAGAGTGTTGGCAAGGTAGGTAGGTCAACAGCAGTGCTGTTCACGATACTATTGAAGGCCCCTCCAACGAGTAAATTGCGAGGATCACAGAAGTCGAAATCGGTGGTCAAGGCAGTTGAGTGGGGAATAGGGGAGGGCGATGGGGAGAGGGACGGGCAGGAGTCGATGGAAAGGAGGTCGGAGGCTTGGCTAGCCGCAACCGAGGGCGGGTGGATAAAAACTGCGGGCGCAATTAATCTCGTTAGCTGAGGAACACTATTCCGCTTTCAACCAGACATAAAGAACTGCCCTGATTCTCCAGTTCCACAGAATCTCCATCGTGCAACACAACGCTGAAAATTGTACCATACTGACATACACAACTGGGTTTCTATCATGCTTGGGAACAGAGAGGAATGAACATACCAGGTGTTAAGGGTGGAGAGCAGCACCGAGTCCATTCCCCGCCAGCGAGGATTTCGGACTGCACGTCGCCCTCACAGCCTTCTTTGACTCCTTCGATATTCTCGAGAGCGAAGAACGGCCCACTCAAGGGGGTTGGGACTGGACCGCAGCTGGACGGCGGGCTACTCACACTGCTTCCAGATACCGATAGTGGTGGTGTAGAAGGGTATATGTGCACATCAGGAGTCCCACACTCGGTATCTAAGGTAAGCGGTAGGCCGTTATGCTGGTACAGAAATGCTGCCTTCTGTTGCGTCGGTTGCGGAGAGGCCATAATGGTCATCGACGAATGCATATCATATATTGGTCTTGAAGGTAGGTAATCCTGAGGATCGATTGCAGATGGTCGTCGGTAAATCATCTGAGAATGTCCCAGTGTCATCATCGTTTGGTTGTACAGTTGCGGCTGGAAATATTGCACTGGCGAGACGTCTGCGTGTGTGTTTGGCTGAGGAGAGAATGATCCATGATGGCGATGCTCCGAGCTCTTTTCAGGTTTGTAATAAAAAAACGGTGACTGGCCGAGCGGTTGGGGCGGCTGAGCGAATTGTGAGTTTGCCATATCTTCAACCTCGAGAAATGGACTATCGACGATTAGCTGGCGCAGTCTTTCTCGCAAAATTGCCACAAAACTAACATTTTAATATTGTTCCTATCACGGGCTACTATTTCCTCTTACTTTGTTGAGCCAGCTTTTGCTCGGGATACTTTTTCGTATAATACTACTATAGTTGGTCATACACGACTGGTAAGGGACCGAGATGGTTGGGCGTATGTCGGTTAGGTAGATATCTTGCTCCTCTTGGGACTTCGTCGGAGCTAGTGGATTGAATCTTGGGTGCGAGTAAGACAGATTACAAAAGGTATATGAATGAAATAGCTGTGTAGCGGTAGGGGCTTTCAAATGAGTGACTAGTAGAGATCTGAAGCACAGGGAATGTGCTGTATCAGAGGAATCTTAGAGAGAACGACGAGGAAAACAGAGGGATAATGAAAAAGCTGGTTGTCGACAAGAGGATAAACCTGTTGATAGGAAGTTCAAAAGAAGGTGATGTGTGGAGGGTGCAAGCGGGTAAAGTAACGCTGGCATAAATCCAACAACCCTCCAGTTACGCGAACGATGGTACAAAATTCCCAGAGGGTCTAAGAAGCAGACTAGCGAAACGGATACTCTATGGGGGAGCCGGGAGGATGTGAATGGCGCAGTTCCAAAATCCATCCCGGTCGCATACACTAACAAGGTTCCAAAAGTATCGCACTGGATCGTGTCGCAGCGCCCGGTGTTAATGCCACCGCTGGCGGGCTGACGCAGCAGCAGGCGGACTTGTGATGGCTGAGTGCTCTTGCCTTCGCGATGATGAGTGGACCGACCGCTCATAAGGTGCATAGACACAAGCGTCCCGTTAGCTCCTGAGGACACGAAAAGCAATAGCTGACAGGGGAGGACACTATCACCGAAAAAGGGAAGATCTGGTTCCTGGGAAATTACGACCGGCAGGCATATCTGTGTTCAAGCGGCAAGAGGTGAGCAAGGGTGTATGGACACGATCCAGGACTCGCTCTATATGGCCACTACTTTACGCATCAAAGCAGGCTAGAACGAAGGGTCGCACGCACGGCGGCCAAGGCACAACGCAGGGAACATGCCTTCGCTTGTGATTCGATGAAGCACCGTCGAGTCTGAGATGTATGCACACGCACATGTGTCAAGGCTTTGAGACGATAATTTGCACTGCTGCATTAAGCAGACACCGGGAAGTTTCAAGACCAGAAACAGCAGACTCACGCAGCCTCTGACCTCAGTGTTCCTGATCTACCACTTCTCTCCCGAAGGCTTGTTGGGAATGGGAGTCGGGGCAAGTATCACATGCATTGAATCGTTTGCCCAGCAGTGAGGGGCGACCTATCGATAACGCGCGGCAAAGATCTTCAACAGAGGAAGGAGGCAGATGATGCTTATTCCAGCCAAAGGAATGTGCCGCCGGGGCTTTTGTCATTGACCATGCTGATGGGATGCGCGACTAGGCGCCACCGTTGTGCGAGATCCTCGGGTTCTCTATCTGATTTGTACGACTGCACTACGCTGCACAGATGCCAACATAATCGACAGTACCGAATGCAAGGCACCGAGCGCCTGTCAATCTAGATGGAGCACGACATATTACGCTGTGTGTGCATGGCGAGCGCTTGAACAGTCTACAACGACACACAGTTATCACGAGTCACAGAGAGCTGAGAAGCGCCTGGCTGGCATTGGCTCAGCGCGTAGGAGAGTCCGCATCTGTGTCATTGGATTGCGCATCTCTCGGAGACCTGTGCACTTGAAGGAAGCGGTCTCTCCGCAGCAGATGTCCTCACACTCGGCTGTTGGTCGTCCTCGACTCGCGTTGGGGTTTGATGTGTGTTTAGACCCGCCGTTCAGACTTCCTTAGAGACAGCGGTCTACTTCGGACCTGATCATGCACTCAACGGTTGTTTCACACGACAAACCGGGGTGACCTGTTACGGGCCTTGCACAGGGAAATCAGGCTGTCACGAGAGAACGAGCTTGGGATATTGCCCACTACAAGGAACGTGATACTGTGGACATGGTGGGACTTGTCACAAATCAATAACTTATGCACCCGAGCTTGTGCTGCATAATACTTTTCACTGGTTTTTCGCAGGCTTTTGAAGGTTGCTAAATATAGCGTTCCAGAAGCTCTCCTGGACCGAGGCCTCTAAGCTAAATAGGAAAAGTAAACACTGCTGCTCTAAGGCCTCGCAGCTTCAAGCCGCTTTTGTTCGAGGCTTTCTCCTCCGTCACCATGCGTGACTAGTACGCCCGCTCCGATAAGTCACAACGATAAGTCTATAACAATGCGCAGAACCCATGCTGCTGGGATCACTGGCCGTCCCAGCCCACGAATGACAGATTCAATGGTCAGAGCTAACGCAGGAACAGCGCAGGTACGGTACCGACTACTGGAGCCTGTCTTTCAGCCAGTACGTAACAGCTTGGACGTTGGGACAGCGTGCTTCCTGCCTGTCCAGTCTGCTATCGTGTGCAGTGAATTATTATGCGCAAGGCACAGACAGGCTGCCATCTGGAGTCTTACCACCTGCGGCTGATAAAACCTGCACGGCGTTTACTGAAGCTGTGAAGTCGCGTTCTCAATGCCGTTCGACTGGTTTTCACTTCGTGGCCTCTATTCAATACTAGGCTTTCGTCTCATGGCATACTGTAAGGTGCTAGAAATACTGATTGCCCTGACTATCATACTATGCCTTGTCTCAACGCTCGATTGGTAACCCTAGTCCATCGTCGGGGAAGAGCTATCCTTCGCCGTAGCTCGTGTTGACCAATTTTTAACAGGGTCCTGGGAGCTTTTAGCATAGAGGATATGTTTAACATGGGTGACTTTTAGTACACGCTTGTTTATAATGCTCATCCCCCTTGTCAACCAAGAAGCCACTAAAAAATCTTAGAATTCGCACATCGTGCCACTTCAGTTTATCGAGCTTCCTACAACTGGCGATTTCTGTAAGAAGCGTCTGCGATTATAGCAAATTGCGCTTGCCAAAATCTTGTGGAACACTGATCACTGTTGCATTGCTTGATCAAATCGAACACTTTGAGACAAAATCTAGAGCACTGTAGCACTCGATTGTATATTATATGACAACAATAATTACGATTACGATGCGATTACAATGCGACAACCAATACTATCAAGTTCTGAATAAACTGTGTGTGCGCGATGTGCGGAAAATGTGGTGTCTTGTTCGGCAAGAGGGGTGAGCATTATAAACAAGCGTGTACTAAAAGTCACCCATGTTAAACATATCCTCTTTAGCATAGCACTTCTAGTGCCACCAGACTGTTGACTTTCAATGTGGCTACCTTGGCCTCTCCGTTTCCAGACTTGCTATATGCCAGTATCCTTGAAAGCATCACCTCGTTGGTCAAGCTCGATTCAGCATCCAAGTTGATCACCTCTATTCTGAGGCCAGAGCTTTTCTCTAAAGGGCATGGCTTCAGGAACAAGATCTCGAGCTTGTTGTGGAGCTGAGATGAGGCTCACCGAAGTGGGTAAGAGCACGTTTCCATAGTTTTTGCACAGGGATAAATTCCGCTATGCCGACCTCGGACGGTTTATCTTCATCAGCACAGTGCGGGCCTTCGTCGTTGTGCCGAGTCTCGGTACTGAAGTGCAGGGGTTTCCTCGTGGAAAGTTTTGGCCGATGATTCGGCAAAGACCAGTATTCACGGCATGGCGGGCGTTTGAGGTTTGTTTAGCAAAAGATGGGGCCGTGTGTGGGGACACTTAATTTTGCCGTGGATGCATGCAGCCATGTTTCGAAGCCGCTATTTGAAAGCCGCACTCAAAGAAATCTCCGAGACCCTCAAGGCGAAACGAACAGTCTAGCAAAGCGACCCTGTCCATGTTGCCATGATGCCAGAGTGAAGGGAAAGCGTCTGCATTGACAAGCAGCACGCAACTTCCACCCTCGAAATACTGACATCTACAAGCGCAAAGATCTGATTGGAAATCCCAGCCGTCTTCCACTAGAGTTACGGGCCACGAGGTTTCCACGATGTTCGCTTCGTAGATCATTCAGTAAGCGAGGTTGTTGATCTACGGAATAGAGCAGCACCTATCAGAGGCGGAGTGCAACATGACCTCAAAGATCACCACCCACGGCACTCCCAACGATGTACTTCTACGCCAAAGCGCGTTGCTAAAGCGGAGAAGTGGAAGGGCCCAAGCAAGCGATGCAAGGCGTAAGAGCGGAGAAGAGGAGTTTCATCGTGCCATGAGGTGGGTACCAGAACGCACCAGAAGCCGCAATAGAAGGTCGACTTCCCCACTAAACTTGTGTACCTGACGATCTATCTCCGATGGGGTTGCTTGAGGTCTAGATTTTTCTTTTCCCCACCTTGTCAACAGCAACTTCGGCGCCACATAAGAGCACTACGTCAACGATACTCTATGGAAATATCACGTTCTCCTGAAAGCACTGTAGCCGAAGTGACGGACTTTGAGCCTGTCCTAGCTAGCGACACCTAATTTGGTCACAATAAATTGCTAACCCACAGATGTTACGCCAGTCACTCGAGCATCACACAAGGGCCTGAGCACGTCTTGTTGGCGGAAGCTGTTACTACTAGTAGAACAGCATGACTATGATGTTACACAGCCGCCACACGTTGGACAACTTCTAAGAGCACCAATGAATACCCTTAGCATTGCTTGCTAGACAGCCTGGGAGTGCTTGACCGGAGTGCTTGACCGGAGTGCTTGACCGTCAAATTTGGATTCACAGTCATGGCTACTACTATGTTGTCCGCTTGTCTGATGAGAAAAGAGATGATGATTAACAGCGATAGCCACTTCTGATACCCGATCCGGCATCGTTTTCCTGATACTCATGGAAGAGTAAGCGTGGACAGCAATAGAAGGAATGTAGGCGAATTTCTCTACGACACCTGTGCGCACACCCCTGAGGCTTCCGCAACACAGCACAAGCCAAATGATGTGTGTTGCCCTACGGTTTGCACTCATCGGAATTCTGCATGCATCAAGCTAGATCTTTGACACATGACTCACCGAATGTGAGACGTCGACTGCGTATACCAACTCTGGCAGGATTCTCTACGTTCTTTTTCACAGGAATCAGTCGACTGCTTGAGTAAATCATCTGTCGGCCTGCTTTGATATTACTCCGACCGAGTTTCCACGTCGATTGTCCACCATCGCTCTTTTATTCGATATCACTGCTCGAGGGTGCTGTCGAGTCTTGGTCTGATTGCAGCAGCAAGACAGATATCGAGCACCTCAACCGGCTATCGTGCCACTACCGGATTTCGTTCGGTGACCGTAATGAGGGTCTCACCCTCAGGTAACCTACCGGAAGAGATGCTTGGTCCGAGCACCCTCACTGTCCACTTGATGTTCGAAGAGCACTGACTCTCCTCTGCCAAGACGCGTCGCCTTCTCTAATGTTAATATTAACAGGCCCGTCATGATGCGCTCCTTGGGCATTAGAAGTCGAACTACTCGAGATTGGAAGCTCGCTTGAATCCTGCTTCCGGCTGACGGAGATCAAGAGGCACAGACACGCATCGCTTGTGTTGCAAAAGAACAGATATGCCGCTGTGGAGTTCTCGAAGGATCAGCTGAAAGATGCAGCAACAGCTTGTGGAGAAATGATGTGGGGCGCAGAGGTACTTCGTAAGCGTTGTGTGACCGATCGGGCCGCTGGGGCGGGATTACTGCCGTTCAAGGCAGGCGGAGGAATGACTCGCATATGGGGTTCGCCAGTGTTACGAAGGATTCCCGATGTCGGTTCAGCCCCGAACAGGATGCGGCCGATAATTTCTCGGTCAGGACTCAGGATTCTGTGGCTTGGGAGGGGTTGTTTGTTGAACCATGCAAAATACGAACGCCCTGTGCAGGTTCTAATTCGGTTACTTTACTTTAACATCATTGGAGCGAGTGATCTTAGTAGGTTGTAGTTGTATTTGGCTTTACTATCTTGCAAAAGAAGTATCAAAATCGTGACTTGGGCGTAGGAGATCGCTCAACATTGCTGCGACGTTCGTGACTTGGAAGATGGTGCTTACCACAGTATGAAGCACATCCTTGCCGAGGGAAAGTGATTGATTACTTCACAATATCTAAAAATCACGGCATGCCGGCAGGAGTGACAATCGTTGATGCTCTCTCGTTAGAATTATGTTGACTAAGCTGCATCAAGTATGATCCTTGAATGCAGAATGACACATACTAACGGCACCTTCATTTAAATCTTGCCGTCTGAGCATTGGATTCCGACATGCTGTAGCAATGGAGGAACCAAGGCAAAACGCGGCAGACGTTGCGCGTCGCCCCATCTCTCCAGTATCATATCGATGTAGTATCGCTGATCCGTGGCATGCTGCAAACTTTCCATAGCACAAGGAACCATCTCGTAGGAGAGAAATAGGCCTTGGGAGCGGCAGACAAAGTCGTCCATCTTCTGTAGGCCAGGGGGAAGAGGTTACGGAGAGACCCTACCAGCCATGAAACAGAATGCGATAGCCGCAGATACGCAGAAGCAGCAAAGCAGAGCATTGGTATGATAAGAAATGTGCCTTTTCAGGCAACGGGAGCAGCTTCGAACGCCGATCAACGCTGCAGCTGTGACTAGGAAAAGAAGGAAGAATCACCCTAGATGTTTCGGCCATGCCTCTCTGTGCCAGCCAAACAGCTTTTCGGTGTAGAAGAGCCTGAGGTATCACCATTCCAAATGCGCCCTCTGTGGTTCTGTCCCCTTCAGTGCGGTAGTCGCTTCAGCGTACCATCTTGCCTTGGCAAGAATAGCGTTCTCAATGAGCATGATTCATTTAGCGCCCTTATTGAAGCATCTCTTGAGCAGATAATTATAGTCATGCGTTGACTTGTTCCATGATTGGTAGTTTTTTTCGAACGACCTGAGCTGCGCTATAACCACCTTGTTGTCAATGTATCCAAAACTCGTGGTGGCAACCTTCTTGAGCCAGCGTTCATCATTGATACGGTAATCCTGGCGATCTGTTGTTGTGAAGAAGACGAGGAGGTGTATCTCGTTGCGCTCATCCTCGGAAAGGCCTTCGAGCAGGAAGCCGACAGTGTTTCCAACATACTATTCCTGTGAGCGTGTGATAGTGGCTAAGCCAAGGAGTATTGAAGGGGCTACCTCCGAGGGAGGCAATCAGATCGATTAAGTGTTGGCTTCTACGTAGGCTTGCGCTTGTCTCGCGCGCTGGAGTAAGTGCATCTGCTGATAGCTTTCATAGGGGTCGAAGAAGAATGAGGTAGGTCGCGGCTGTAGGCGAGACTGCAGTAACGGTGGACTGTTGCGAACCACATCAGGAAGCCGATGATGAACCAAGAGTCGACGGAGCGGAGAATGATGTATACCGAAACCCCTGGCTGATTAATCGGCCGCCCAAGGACTATGGTGGGCTTTAGCCTTATCGCGGTGATGGAAGGACATCGGTATGATCGTGAAGTTGTGGAAACTTAGCATGACCGACACGTAGCACTGCTAATGCCCATAATTTATGAAATTGGGTTGGCTTGAGACCGGATATAACGAATCCTGAGGGCTCTTGGCGCCTGTAGAAGCTAGTCCTTAACCGCCGGCCCTCTAACCTTCATCACCGAAGCAGTCTTCTGCGACTACGACGATGATCATTGCACTCGCAATGAGTTTGACACTTGAAAGAATTTTTTCCATCTTTTTGGAACAGGGGCTGGTGTGCCGGAGTATCCCTCTATCAAGTCGGGCCTTGGTAATATAGTAGGGCTTGTAAGTCGAATAATCGCTGGTGTCAAGACTCCCAAATATGTCTCAACTTAGAGATGATATGAGCGGATCGCTTGCAAAATTTCTAGTTCTTCGCGACGCTTTCTTGTCTACTCGTATGACCTACGTATTTCGCGCATGTCGCCGGTAGTCTTAACTTTCAACTCTGCACTTTATACAAGCTAAGAGACTTTCAAGTGTGTAGCAAGAGGTATGTCTCTAAGGCTTTCATCACTCACGCTTCTTCTCATCGTTTCTGTTCTCGTCTTTACGAATCACGCTACTCCTCTTGTGCCTGCCAACATCCACAGGCCCATATCTCTCGCAAGAGATGATCTGACCACCAGTCCCGAGGCAGCAGCAACGACACGGACGCGAAACATTACCTACGGCCCGGGCAATTTCCTTGGCGTCGATTGCTACCACCTCCAACCCTCTACAGTCAGTGAGAATTTATGCCAACCACTATTTGCCAAGCTGGTCGAACGTGGTGATGCGTATGAGGAAAGAGATTTGCCGAACGGGTGGCGGTTTCGCCATGGTCACGACCCGTGTGTCATTATGTTATCATCACCGTCTCGAAAGGACCGCCGAGTCAAGATCACTGCGGCCCATATGCTCTTGTACGCAACGGAGATTCTACAGACTTGTCAAGAATCATCGACTGGTGGGGCGTACACTTTCGTGGGAACCTGGCAACTCGTGGTAACAAGAGATCGGATCAAGATTACTCTTTGAGCTGGGAGCTTTGCTAAATATTTAGCATGTCAAGGCTGTACTCGAGGGAATCAGACTGCACAACCTGTTGACATTTGACTCGAGCGGATCGGGGTAGTCTTGGAAGGCTGCGGCGTACCTATGCAGATACCGCTCTCACCCTTGCTTCTCAAAGTCACCTGCTATGAAGAAATAACGCGTAACATGTTCGAGCTGGTTGGCTAACCTACTCTGACACGGTTTGGGGTGAAAGTTGCTTGGCATAGTCGCTTGATGCACCGGATTAAGGACGTCTAAGATATGTTTCTTCAACTCTCCGCGACCGAGCGGAGTACTGCCGGTGCAAGTGTTGCGCCAGCTAAGGATGAAAGACGAGGACCAGCAACGAGAATGTTACGAGTGATGTCTTGACGAGCGTGACACTGGAGCTAACCAGTATTCTAAATCCATACGGAATACGAACAGGTAAAAAGCCCAATCGCTGGGGAAGCATTGCTTTGACCATGATAGCTACTTCCATTGTGTTGCTGAACGAGGCGCGACTCCATGTTTTGATAGTCCAGACGACATGTAACCAGCTTACAAGGCAGAGGAAGTCGAAAGTGTTCAATTCACTCGTGCGCAAACTATAGCTAAAGGCGGCTCACTTGAGTTAAGATGCGCGTCCAAGCGACATGGCAATTGTCAATGACAGCGTTTCAGAAAAGGGAAAATAGAAGGTACCAAGGGAAGAAGACGAATCGTCCGGCAACAAGTACAGCGTTTTCGCGACCCGAAATCTGCTGGTGGGAATTATCAGAGCGATTTCAAGGGGGAAGTAAAGATGCGTAGTGCTCGTTGGGTATAAGTATGATCTCGACTATCGTGTGGGCTTTCTCTGCGCGCTTGTGTCGCTTGTACCTGAGCGAGGCACGACCCGTTCTGCATCCCATGCACTTCTCCTGTTCATTTGATGTAGCGGCACGGATTGTCTCTCGACTTGAAGTACCTGCATTGTGGCTAAATTTGATGCAGAAATTCCGCTCGGTCCTCAACCGTTCCTGACTCTATATGAACGAATGGGCCAAAATTAGCGACGGCTAATGGCTGCCGTTTCAGACGCTTCTATTCCAAGCACCATCCATGCTAAATTCACTTGGTCTAAGTCTCCTCTATTTGGCCATGCGAAGCTTCTAACATCTCGTGCTGTAGCACGCAAGGACACCGTAGAACAAGATCCACCGTGACCGAATTCATGATTCTCAAGTGTATTAAGAGATGTTTTGTCTCCTCTTCGAACTTCCTACCAGCGACGATTTCTCACTCAACCCCAGCTTCAGGTTTCAGAGCATCACGAGATAGTTCCCATTCGTCTCCTAGGAGCTTCTTCGCGAATATGCATTTTAGTCTACGAAATATAGCATATTCTCTTCAGGGTCTTTCGACTTGGGGCCGACAACTACTTTTTCAGCCTCTTCCCCAATACCACGGTCAGACAATCATCTGGGGCAGCGGCTTTCTTCTATCCAACATCCCGAAAGGATTGGGTATTGCCCCTCCCATCCTACTGCAACACGACGAAATAGCCAACATTTGGCAATAATACCAGTCACTGCGGCAACACGACCAGACTCTGACATTTCAGCCTTAGTCAAGGGGAGAACCAACCGCAGAACGGTGATATACACTTAAGTCCACCGTTGGTGAAGCAGCAGCAGTCGTGGAGAAATGCGAAGAACATTCCAGCAAGCCAGGCTGTTCTGGAAAATCTCTTCACTCGATGCGAGAGGCCGAATAGCTACAGTAAGACCAGCGAAGGGAGCTCGAGATGAAGCTGACATTCCAACCTGCGCCTAGGAACGAACTCGAGAAGGAATATGATAGTGCGACGATAGCTGAGTAGATGAGTACTAACATAGTGCCTCCTCAGCAAGCCACTTAAGACTATATACAAGCGAAGGCTTTGGACTTAAATATAGTGGCCGTTACTCGGGAAACCTAGATACATGGTTCTGAGCGCATAGTGACCTAGTGAGCCCATAGTTCTGCAGAAAGTCTGACAAACGCTACCGTCCAACTGCTCGGGCATTGTTTTTCATGCTTGAACCCAACATTGACATCCAAGAACTCTAATCCAGTAGCCTACGACTCCCTTGTACCTTTCGAGTCATTTTCCACAGACCACGATAGTCCCCCCATATATCAATGGCAAAAGGCCAAGCACAAACTCCAAAACAAAGAAGCCGGACTTTCACACGGCCGGAGAAGGAAAACCCCCTTTCCTCGTAAAAAGGGGGCGGACAAACCTCGGTACAATCTCTACACTAGCCGCATTCAGGTTTCTCTCCATCTTTCCTGGAAGCCGTCACGAAAAGACGTGACAACGGACCGAACCATTGGACCTTGGGGAACCTTAGAGTAAAGTCGACTTCGTGACTCCATCATTCACATATAAAGTACACGCCAACGGAGTATATTCATCGAAACCCTTGAAACAGAGACTCATGCCATCCCACCACTCAATCCCCACCCGAGATCGCAACACCCTTTCAAACAATATACAACAATGAGACCCCTCTCCCTTCTCACCCGGGCCCTCGTCCGCAAAACCCTACCATCCTCCGCCTTTAGACCCAGGATTCGAAATCTCGCCATCCAAAGCCGGCAACCTCCCGGGTCCCAACCAGCGCCCAGATCGCGACCCTACGCACCACCCGCCCCAACCAAGCAAGCGCCCTCCCCACCACCCGACGAGGTTTCTTCCTTCGCGAAAGTACAGCGGAAACCAGGTGCCCTACCAGCAGGCTACAAAGCCGCGGAACGAAGGTCCGTCATCACCCTTTCCCTTCAACCTTCCCCTTTCACTCTCTCCTCCATGGCCTTCTCCCTTCTTCCGCGCTTCCCCATTGTCCAACCCCCTCCCTGGTCTCTCATTCCCTTTCCTCCTTGCTCCCATGATTCCTTCCCCGCGTCCCTCCCTCCACACCCCCGCCCTCCTAACCCCCCTTCCCCTCCAGAGTCCTCGCCACAATGGTCGCCCTCCCGATCCTGCTCGTCACAAGCTATATTCTCTACCAGCGCTGTTAGTCCCCTCTACTTTTCTCAATAATGATTGGTTGGGTCAGTGGCTGAGATCTTGGTAGTGATCCTCGGGCAGGAGCGAAAGAAACTAGCGCCGGTGGGGGCGGGGGTGGAGGAGAGGGGGGAAGGGGGATGAGGTGGGGTGAGAATCACTAGTTTTGACGGCTTGATTTTGCGAAGGTTTGTGGGAGGCGGAAAGGGGGCGGGAGGGTTGAGGGTTGGATAGGGGAAGGCGAGTATGGGAAGAATGTGGGCTTTGTGGGCTTGGTTGCGGGGGTGAGAGCGTGGGGTTTAGGTGGCGCTGAGGATGGTCATCGGGTCTGGGTGATACGAGGCTTGGTCGATATGGGACCGATTGGCGGGAGTTGAGAGAGGCTTGAGGGGAGACTGGGTGGGGAGTGTGAGGGGCGGAATGCTTCTGGAGGAGGGTGCGTTGAGGGGCCTGAGTTTTTGTATGATAAGGAAAATTCAAAAGATGTAAATACGGCTTCCGGTTCAAAAAATTTACGTTGATCTAGAGGCGCGTCGAGATTCTGTGGCATCATAAAACATCATTCGTTTCTGGTATCTGAAGAATGCTATGTACACACAACGCCGTTGCACGGCCATTTGGTATCTTCATCCAACCCAGGCCACATGATCTCCGCCCGCGCCACAATGCAATGGTTCTGGCATGGGAATCATCGCAATGAGCTGGATAGACCCCCTATCCTACGTATGCCACCCTCGCTCAGAAATGCTAGCACTAGATCAGGCCCCCATCCAACGCCCTCTGACATTCTGATATCCGATGGTAAAGTAGTGCCGGCATGTGATCCTCTGCATGCGCCATGTGCAACGATTTCGAAAGAAGTAGAGAGATGAGAGAACAAAAGGTAGAAATAGCACGTCGTATGCTTAGTAAAAGACCCTTGCGCCTCCCTTTAGCCGTACTGTAATGGTAAGAAAGCTTGGCTGGATCAGCCTCAATGGGCAAAAAGGACGAGCCACGAACCTTGAGCCAAAGACCGTGTTGTACAGGCAACTGCGAGCTCGATGGTGGCCACCCCCCCGTTGATGGTAAGATACGCAACAGCGTCTAGTACATTCAATGCCAGAGCTTTGATGATTATCAATGGAGATGTAGATCTGCTATAAGGGAATCATCGTGGCGGTGTGCTTGCAACAGCGGGTGCAGGAGACGTAATCGGATTCGGAGGAGGTTTATTAGGTGTAATCTGTGCAGCCATAGACTTGTTGCGCTTCGAAATGACCTCCATCTTCTTCTTGAGAGCTGTAAGTCTTGTACGAATGCTGGTGACAACTTTGGTCATCCGTTAGCGTCAAGCAGTGTCAACACAACGTTAGATACTAGCTTACGTTTGAGCACAACCTCCCTATCCTCCGCTTCCACCACGTTGACAGACTCATCGCCCGACTTTGAAGCCTTTGCTTCTCGTTCTGATGATGTAGGCTTCATGTCATATGACTCTTCATCATCTTGAAGCACTGCCTGCAGCATTCTGATCGCAGTCACGTAGGCAATTTCACAGCCGGCAAAATCCTCACCTACAAGCTCGTTGACGGCAGCGGATCGGCTCATCTCCAATGCCCGATCGTACATCAGTTTCTCGGCAGTCAGACCGTTCGACACATAGAAATCTTCAGCGGACTTGCTTGTTCCTGTGGCAGAGCTAGATGCCGCATGTTGATTGCTGGGGTGACTGGAATGATCTGCTGGCAGCTGCTTTTGCGCTTCGGTGAGTCTCAAACGAACATATGCTGCCTTTTCGCACACCTCGTTAAACCGATTGCGGAGCCATTGCACAACACTAATGATGCGACTGTCCGAGCTGGACTTGCTAGCCGGGCTTGCCTGAGTACGTGGGGAAGCAGATTCGGGGACTTCACCACGGTTCTTACGCGACCACCACGTTCCGGCAGCTTTCAAGGCCTGATCCAGTATAGCCAGTGCTTTAACATAGAGCACCAGTGCCTCTTCAGATAATGTAACGATTGCATCAACCGTTAAGCCATCATCTGCTAGGTCGTTGATGTCGCCTTCGTCTCCTGAGGTACTAGCCTGGCGAATGCCAAGCCCCTGATGCGTTGAAGGTGCAAGAGGGATCAACTGCTTATACTTCACTTCTGCAAAGCAGTACACCACATCGCTCCTTGTCGCGCCCTCCTCTACCAGGTGGAAGACTTTGACATCCTCACTCATTGGTCCTTGCGCTTTGGTACCATCTCCAATCATCGGAAGACTTCCCTGAGCTATGGCATATGCAGGGAAAGGATTGTATGCTGGCGGAGAAGGCCCGCCACGACCGAGACTTAAAGGTGGCGAGAAACCCATACTGAACAACCGTCCACTGGCCATATTGATTGCTTTGGAAATCGCTGACGTGGCGGAAGTTGTATCACGGACTCTACGATCATAGGAGTTTTGCCTACGGTGTTCCGGTCGTTTTCCGGACGCAATCTGGAGAGCGCGTGACGGCGTGATCTGGGCACCTGTCGTGGAGGTAGGCGAACCTTGCGTCGTGGCACGACGCACCATAGCACCTCGCTGTGCGTCTTGCTGAGCTTGTATGCCTGCGTGGATCCTAGGGCTGGCTGCCAACTCGTCTGCGAAAGCATTAACTTCAACAGCCCGCTTCTCGACAAGCACATAATCTCGCTCGAAGGCCACATCTTGAGCAGCCCGCTCACGAGCTTCGCGGACTTCGCGTTTGACCTGGTGATCGCGTTCCTGGAGGGCCATATCTTGATTCAAGACATGCTGCAACGGGCTTGATTGTTTCGGTGATGAGGAGTCGCGGCTGGAACGCCTCTGCACGACTGCTGCTTGATTGTTCCTTCGTTCACCGATTTGAAGGTCTTGACGAGCCGGAGCGGTAGCGTGAGAGACCATACTGGGGCGGCGAGCCTGCGGAGCACGGTCACGAGACTCTTGAACACCTTTTGTGGGTTCACTACGCTGTTCCACCCTACGTGCCTGCTGAGCAATGGCAGAAGGAGTTGTACCCGAGGAGCGACGAATGATTGGATTGGCTGTTCCGACCGTGCTCGGTTGCGAAAGGGGGCTTGGTTTGCGAGGAGCCTGAGAGACAGTGCCGGACGCGTCCGCCTTGCTGATCCTATCGTCTTTGGGTAGGCGTTCAGATTCTGGCGTAGCTTGACGTTGACCGGAAGACTTGGATGATTGAAGTTCTTGCTCCTGCTCTAGCTGTCTGATGGGCCTGTCGTTGCCGACGAGTCCTGGAATCTCGTCTTTGATAGCGGGACTGTTGAAGAAGTCGGCAAAGCTAGTTCGCTCTACTGGGTTACGCTTCAGCAGTCCTCGTATGAGCCGCTTCATAGCCTCGGAGATGACGACCTCCTCAGGAAACTTGATACGGTCATCGCCTTTCTCTATCCTGCGCAACAATTCTACATGATTTTGAGCCCTAAAGGGCGGCTTTCCTACCATCATCTCAAACGTGACGGTTCCGACCGACCAGAGATCCGCTTTGGCGTCGTACTTCTCATAGCGAAGGATCTCCGGAGCCATGTACAAAGGAGAGCCGCACAATGTCTCCGCTAGTGAGGTAGACGGCAGGGAGCGAGCAAAGCCGAAATCTGCAAGCTTAAGGGTCGGTAGAGAGCTAATGCCCGTGGCAGGCACTAGGGAATTGGCATGTGCAGCGTAAGGGACGGTCTCTGGATTGGCGTTGGCATAGAACTCTGGTGACGGGTCCAATAGTAAGTTTTGAGGTTTCACGTCGCGGTGAATGAAATCTTTCTCTCTGAGGAACTCCAACGCGCTCGCGAGTTGTTTGAGAAAGTGTCGAACTACAACCTCGTTCAAGCCGCCGGCTGCAGGGTTTGGGTATTTCTTGATCATGTCTGCGGTGGTGTCGTGGCGACCTAAGGTATCGCGCTTCCTAATGAAGTAGGAGAGATCTCCCAGCTCGCAGAATTCCATGATTAGGTGGATGTGTGCAGTCGTCTCTTGACAATCGATCAGAGCCACTATATGTGGGTGATGGAGTCGCTTTAGGATATGGATTTCCGAGTACAGGTTCTCTTTCAGCTTTTTGTTGAGCTTCTTCATGTCAACCGACTTGATGGCAACGTAGCCGGGCTTTTTCTGTTTGAAGACATCTTATCAGTATATATATTTTCAAAAGGGATAATGCATGATCAGGCACTCAGTGACCCGAAAGGTCCTTGCGATGGGTAGTGCTCGTTGCTCCACCGCGGAAGTGAGATAGCTGCTTACAGAGTACGAGGCCTTGTAGACTGTGGCGAAAGACCCTTTCCCGATCTCTTCAAGTCTTCTGAAACTTCCTACTTTTAGTTCTCCTTGACCTGTGTCCCCCGAGCGCCTCGAGCTCGAGGGCGCCGTTTGTTCGGAAGCCATCCTGGCTGGGGGACCGTTTCGAGTGGTCCTCTTCAAGCTGATACCCACCGCCCAGACGCGCAAGCTCGGTAAGTGCTACCACTGAAGGTGCGGATATAGCGTGGCTGTTATCGAGTTGCACATTTGGTACAGTTGCTGTTTGTGAGTTCGGATGGTGGATGGATGTTGTCAGAGGTCTTGTTTGAACGACAGGGCTGGGTTGCTAGGTCTTAAGCCTAGTTGCGTGATGCAGGGGCTTCCCGGACAATGATATCAACAGCCCCAAAACGATGCGATTGACTGATCCTCAGGCGTGATGGGCAGTCAGGTGTGAGGGGATAAGGCTTGTGACTCTCTCTGCAGAGTAGTCGTACCAGGAACGTCGGGGAGCTGTTCAAAGGACGGAAAGCGAGTGTTCAAGAAGCGAACCTGATAAAGACAGTCGTGTAATGTCGGGTGAAGATGAGGATAAGAATGGGGAAGCTCGAGGGCACTGCAATCACTCCAGAGGACTATACGCCGGTTGAATGACGCTTTTTGGGAGTCAGGCGCTTGTTAAAGTAATGGGGACTATGACCCTGAGCGATGCCAAGACCCGATAACAAGAGCGATAGCAGCTGTCTGGGCATCCGTCGATCATTCCACTGCTCTTCTCTTCAGGTCGGGGCCTTCTCCGTTCTGTTTCTGTACTTACTCATCTATGATCAGATAAGTAGAGTCTTATCGAGCACTTTGGCATCCCATAGATCGATGAGAATCTTGGCTAAAGAGGGCCAAGTACAAGTAAGGTACGAGTGATAACGGACCCTTGGCCTCGACTCCTTAGCAAAAGTGACAGCTCTGGCCTCGGCCCTACAATATGATGCGGGCACAGCTCAAACAAATGGTACCTGGTTGTGGCCTCCCTTACAGTTGTTGATCCAGAATCACTGCACAACCTCAAAACCAGCCGGCGCGGACAAGGCTCGAGTCCACCACGTTGTCTACTGTAGTGTTGCTGCCTGCTTCAACTCTTGAGTATTCTCGCTAGGCTGTAGAAAGGGTAAGGTATCATTGGTAGGTCCATCTATTGCTCGTGCAACCCGCAGTGCAGCTCTAGGCATATTCAACAATGCATTCGCCCGCGTCATGTGCTCATCGCCACCTCATGCCACCAACTCGAGGCCCCGCTCGCAACGAGTGCAAAGTCCCGTCCCCCTCAACGCCAACGCTAAATCGAGCAAAGTACATGGTGGTATTACATCCTCAGCCCTCGAACTAGTAGCCATAGGATAATGGGCACCACCACGTTGTCGTTACCTCCAGTCAATACTGCCTCGGTCAAGCTAGCTCCAGTCGCAGCTACAGCCGCCTTACCCACCGTCACGCTCCACGAGTCTCCACTGTCGCCAGCCCAGCCTCCAAGAAGAAGCCATGCTCTTCCAAGAGACAGTCCAAGTATCACAGCCAGTGCAAATGCGAGGCTTCCTTCCAGGCTCTTGCCACCACTCCAACACCAGCGACGGCGGCCAAACCGCCTCCCAACAAGTGACGCGGCCGCATCTCCCATCCCCACGCATACGACGCCGCTGACCATGCTGAGCTCTCGCCGGGAGGCTTCCCAGCCTTCCCAAGGCGGCTCTCCTGTTCTGTCAACAACAGCGAGAGATAGCCATAACGGCATGGCACACCCGATGAGCAAGAAAAGGGGGGAGACAATCACCGGCCCACGGTAATCTCTCCCGTCCACATATGGGGCCAAGAACGCCGTCAACGGTTTCGAGAGAGGAGGTAGCTGCGAGGCACGAAAGAGATCCAAAAGGAGGAAGACGGCCAGGATGATTGCAAAGGCGAGAGCAATGAAAGCAGGATCGACGAAAGCGGTGGGCAGGAACATGAGGACCATCATTCCGTGGAAGACTTTGCGGCGTGTGTCGACTTCCACATAGTCTTTCAGCCGGAAAACAACTGCTATCCCAGCTGCAATCGATCCGAGACAATATATGCATACCACTAGCCTTGTATTCGCAGCGCCTTGAAGGCGACGATCTAGTACAATTGCCCAGTCCGGTTGCGCGGAATTGTCATAGATGTCATATGGCTCTGGTAACGGAACCCAATCTTCGAAACTGCTGCTGCTTAGAACGTAGTACCGGAACAACGGCACGTGACCAAGAAGATAACCTAGGGCCCAGCCTACAGGCTCACGACCACCTAAAGCTTTGTGGCTGACATATTTTCGAACGGGCCACGCAATGGTTGCAATCACTGTAATATATACGTAACTCGCAAAGAGCCATTTAGTAGCAGTCGCTTGCGCCCACGTCATCGACGTGAACATTCGCGGTCGAGTAGGCGCAGACCGCACCTTTCGTAATGGCACAGACCCATTCGGAGAATCTGCTCGAGCAGGAGCCGCTATGTAAGACGGCAGTGTGTATCTGCGTTGCGACCTTCTCACGGTCTGAGGTGCCTTCGGCACACAGCTCAGGTCCGAATGAAGGCCTGAAACTTGACCTTGAGCTGGCAATAGACTCCGGCCGTCGAGTGGGGGTATTGTGGTGTAGCTATCTGGGACTGCCAACCTTGGCTCTTTCGGCCTGGTTTTGGAGACAGAGTCGTTCGCTGTAGAGTCTCTTCCTTCACCAGATGATTCTTCAGACTCGTTAACTGACGAGACCCATCTGCCTAACCGTCTGTGAAAGCAGTCGTCAATTGCGGACAATAGCACAAAACCGTCACGTGATCGAAGACGAGGATGACGGAAGCGCCGACTTGGGATTCGTGCCAGGGCAACTCCCCAACGAAGCACGCGTCCACAAAGCATGAAAATAGCGACACCGCCGATCCAGAGCAGCGACTGCAGAATCAACGCCTGAGGCGATGCGGATAATAAAAGCAAGTTGACCATGGCTGTTGAAAGCAACTGTAATTCTGCTGGTAATAGACTTGTGGTCGTAAGATATCCAAGAGTGGGTAACAGGGCTTGATGAAGAGGAAAAAGCAACGTCAGAGTTTCGGGGCAAGGTAATGGAGCCACGGCTTGACTATTGTTAATCGAATGACGGCCCAAAGACTGAGATGCCACTAACGGCGTAAGAGAAGCCATCCACTGGAATGCGCTGTGTCCCAAAAAGTCGTCGTGGACCGGCAATATCGCCCGCGGGATAGAGGCAATGCTAAGAATGAGATTCGTTACCAGTACTGCAGGATACGACGACGCCACGGACAGGGCGACGAATAGTGGGAGGAACACAGGATAGAGCAGAGTAGCTGGGTCGAATGCTGCAGGTATGCGAAGAAAGCTCCAGGGGCGTGACTGATTGCTTTTCTCTGACATGTGACGATACAATAGTCTGAAAGGGTATGAGAGATAGATGGCTAAGACCACACCCATATGGCTTAGGACCTCTGCAATTGCGTTAGCTGAGATCTTGGCTAAGAAGTAGAAGGGCTTTACCCGGTGTCATAGTCTTTCGTAGACGCATCAAGTCTATGCCACAGGTTACATAGCCGACCACTCCGAGCAATATAGTTTCCGACGTTCTGCGCACGAGCTCTGCTCTCCGCCGTCTCGTGAACTTCTGCCTGATCCTCAGGATCTCCTCATTCTTCAGAGCCGAGTCTTGAAGCGTTGGGTTCCCCTGCAACTGGCACTCTATGAACGATCTCCGCTCGTCGTCGTCGAGATATGATGGTGTGAGCAGCGGGCTTCCTGTACCATGCCCCTCGTTCTCCCTTAAACCTTTCCGCCATCTGATGGGCGGCGCTGGTAACCCTTTCAGAACCACACCACTCTCATCGTCAGCTTCTGTGCCGCTATCACTGGGTGACGTGGGGTATTGCTTCTTCACGCGCAGCTCTAGAATGCTATGCTGTGCGGTAGGGTAGCCTTCGATAGCTTCATTCGACGCTCTGCTTGACTGAAGTCCTGTATGATTCGTTCTCAAGGTGGCATCAGAGATGCCGTTTTTCCGTCGCTGGTATGGTTGCGGTGAGCGAGCCAAGCTTGGATCATTCGTCAGGCGAGCATTTTCTTTTCCATTGCCATTTGATATCTCAATTTGCGGAATGCCATTCTCTACTGGCATTGCGATCCGGTCAACAACAGCTCCGTGGCCCGAGGATGGGGGGCTTCGCAGTGAGTTCTATATAGAACTCAAAGCCAAAAACCAGGTTCTTGGACGCTGCGACCTGCAGAAGTGTATCCATGATACGCGAGATACTTTAAGTATTACGTTGTTCCGTCAGATTGTTGTCGCTAATTGTTGGGAAACATGTGAATTACGAGCGTAAGGTAAGGTTGTGGAAGTACCTTATCGGTGATTGTTCGGGCCACATGAGCTAATTCTTGAATGAGCATATAAGCGAACCCTAACGCCTCATTTTTTGGGGCTCGAAAAGGACGGGCTGACAATGTGCACATGCCGGATTGGGCGAGGAAGGCCATTGCTGCAAAGATCATGTACGAAATATGCTACCTCACAGTCTCGAAATGGCATCACATACTCTATCATCGAGCCTGATCCGACTTCGATAAATGCTTGGCAAAGCAATATGGTGTGCCACATCCAAGCAATTCGAAGATTCCTCACTTGATCTGGTCTTCAGGATATGCGTGTTCCTGCACTTGCAATGCTTCAAGTTCAACAACGCTTCAAGTTCAGTAGTCTTGTGTTAGTGCAAAAAATGAGAAACCTCAGGATGCAAAGCTGTATATATCATAGGGCGTATGGGGTTACTGCATGCCAACTTGTTACACTGACGGTGTTATGCACGTGCTGATTCCGATTCGATGCTTCGAAGAGCCTAGCTATTGCTACAGCATTTATGCAAATGACGTCTATGTTACAAACTTTGACGCCACAATCTGTGTTAAATCATCAAAGCATCTCGTATACAAGTGCAACGAGCATTGATCCGGTCGCAGTCAAGGGGTATCATCCCATTGAATCCCGAGGTTCCCGGCCATGGGTACCTTATTTGCTCCATCGCTATGCAACATCGTAAGCATTCCGCCTGCCACATATCCTGCAATCTGTGAATACAGTATCGAAAAAAGGTGAAGAACGGCTGCGGTCATGTTCACTCCCCCAACTTTCTCTTCGTCTCCAGTGGATTTCCGCCTGGCCGAGATCCGGGAAGGGGAGGAAATCCGTAATCTCTGACTTTCTTTGCTTCTTCAACGGTTCTGCCACGAGCTGTGCCTATCCGGAGAGGGATTGGAGGAGGTAGCATGCTGGAAGGAACGAAGTGTCGTGCTTGCGGATGTGGCACTGGGTTTGGAAGTATTATGGGATTGCTACGAGACCCATCGCCCAGAGTACCCGGTGGTGGCGGAGGTGGAGGAAAGAAGCCGCTGTTGTGGGGAACAAAATAACCGCCAGGGTAGCGAGGAGAAGTGAAAACACCGCCAGGGTGGGGGATTAAATCAATAGGTGGAGGGATGATGCTGCCATGGTAATGATGGACGCCGCCAGGATGTTTGAGAAGGTGTGGAAAAGCACCGCCATGGTGTTGAGGCACGACGTTACCCTGATACTGACCAAAGGCGCCACCTGGGGCTGTTGCAAAGATGCCAGCAGCGAGCCTAGAGGACCCTTGAGCACGAATGGAAAGAAGCTTGTAGAGAATTGCGGTTGCTGCGCTCTGCTCATGGGGAATGATCGTGTTCTTCACGATTCCGATGTCGCTAATCACGGATCGGAGAGCTACTCCTTGCGCCGTCCCAGCTATTAAGTGCGATATGTCAGCCAATGTTCCTTTACTTGACATGTCGAGGGAAAAGAGATAAATACCAATTGCATCACGGCTATCCAAGACTTTGTAAATATGCTCAATTATCGCCTCAACATCGGTATCTGGCTGGAGATTGCTTGTATGGTTTGTATCAGGGGTCTCATTGTCGTCATCGACGTCAGAAAGCGAGCAAACGCCAGCAAAGCGAAGCAGGACATCCGCTTGTTCTTCCTCGAGTCTCGTTGGCTTGCCGCATCCTTTGGCATCTGTTGCGTCACTAGTGAAGGCCTCCTTATCGAGCCCAAGCGCTGATTGTCCATCAGCGGGACTAGATTCACTTGTCGCTTTGGGGCTAGTAGTAGTTTGCGAGGCTTTGCCATTCGTATTGATATTTTGGTTCGGACCCGGAGCCTTGTTAGGGTATGGTGTCTCATAAGGCGTCTTGTACGGTGTCTCATATGGAGTCACGTATGCGGGCGGTGGCCTGCCAAAGGGCGGAAAACGAGCCATCGGATTTTCATCGACCATTTGCTCCAAGACTTCGATCGCGGTACTAATAGCCTGCAGCTTGCCGTCCCGATCTGGCAGCACATTAGTTTCCAGAAATATGCCACCTCGAAGTTGAAATCGGTGCGCTGCGGGAGACGAACTGCCTTGAATGCCAGAGGTAAGTCTAGCCCCATGCGGCTTTGCCCTTGCAACAATACTGCTGGCACGACTTGAGTAATTAGACTCAACGCTCATGGCGGTAGATGGCCTGCTAGTTGGTGGGTTCGACGGGGCTCTGGGAGAGACCTTAGACGGGGCTCGAGAAGAGGCCTTCGACGAGGCCTTAGACGAGGGTCCAGAGGGCGCTACGATCGCAGAAACAATGCTAAGATCCTTACTCAGGATACCAAGAGCTTTCACAAAAGGTTGAGTACCGATCTCAGGATCATTCAGCGCCGCTTTCAATGCATAGGCTGCATCTGCATTGGAGGGGAGACCCTCGAGAGATGTGACGATATGCAAAGTATTGACTAACAGAATTCCTGCGGCATTGACTTCTTCGCCATCAACCTCGTCATTGCCACCATTGAAAAGCTTGGCACCCAGGTCCAGTGGAAGATCGAAGCCAGTGAACCGGGATTCACAGTTACGACGCTCTTTGAATTTACGTTTCTCTTTGCGCTTCGCAAACTCGTTAGTCATCCATTCGGATTTCTCGCTAAACAGCCCTGCTCCAAAGATGGCCTTGGCTCTCTTTGCAACGCGGCAGCGCAAGTCATTATTCTTGTCTGTATCGCTTGATTAGTTCTCGACGACTTCCGGGTACAGCGAGCAGACACTCACTAGCTTCTGTCTGGCCCTTTCGCCAATTGGCTTTTCGCATGCGGCCTAGCTCTCGAATCTTCTCGAGCATGGCCAGTTCCTCGAGAGTACGATCTTTGTCGTTCTTCTCACGGAGTTTGGCACCAGGAGCATGAGACTGGGAGCGACGCCGTTTTCCAGCTTCTGCTGGCTCAGAGCCAACTTCCTTTGAAACGCACAGCTTGATACATTCGGCCACCCAGTGTGCGAGTTCTTCTGGGTCAGAGGGTGCACTTGCGAAATTCACAGACAACTGGCGGTCATCTGACAACGCTGATGTAATAGAGGCACCTAATGAAGGCCGGCGTGTACATAGGTCAGAAGTGTCCACGGCACGGCCATTTGCTGATAACAGACCATGAAGGGTCACAGCGGCTCCATGCAAAGAAGGCGATGGCAAAGCGACTGGCAAGGAACCTGTATCACCAAGACCAGATGAAGGCGAAGAAGTACGACGAGCGCAGATACGAGAGGTAGGGTTTTCAATGTCTGGAACACATGTCTCGATGCTTCCCTCCTCGAGTGTTTCGATGCTGAGTATAACAGTTTCCTGGTTCTGCTGTTCCGTCTTGATACGCTTCCTTGGGGGACTCGCGTCTTCTACCTCCTCATCGGCTTGCGCGGCCGGGCCACTCATCGTGTGCAGGTATCTTAGTTTCGGGACTGCTCTGATGAAAGTCAGAAGACTTTCTATATCTCTGTGCTTGGAGTACACTTGTTCTCCCTGCATATGTATGAGAGAAGACTTACCAAGATATGTGGCTATCGACTGGTGGCCCTGTGTGCGGGCGGCCTCGACATGAGTTTGCCGAGACCGGGGCTATTCTCGAATCCAGGACAACGAGTGTTGAGCACAATGATTGATTATATTACAGCGATTGATGGTTTCCTTGCCAGGGGCGGCACAACGAGCTACAGGACTGCCATGCGCAGAAGTAGTTGCTGAGACTGGTGATCGAGGACAGAGGAGTTGAAGTGTTGCTCATGACCTGTTGTGCAAAGAGGAGCCATCAATGGCGCATCCGCGAAGCCCTAAGTCCCAAGCACCATTCCCCTTAGAGCCATAGTCGCTAGCCATGACCCAAACAATGGGACACCGGAGAGTCTGAGCAGCAAAACAGACCCACATCAGATGGGAAGACGACTAATGTTATAATCCTGAGACTTGGATGTATGATTGATGTCTCTCGACCATCATCAACGAATTGGCAGTCACAGTCGGCTTTACTGCTCGGCCCGAGACTGCGATTTCTCTGCAGGGGTTGTCTAAACATTTGTCAACTTCGTCTGCAACAGCAACAGTGAGCAATAGCATACAACATGCGGCCAGCTGCAGGCATCATCGCGCAAGTTCTATTGGTATCGGGTGTGGTATCACCGGCCGCAGCATCATCTTGGGGTTTTGAGGACGCGACAGTCTCACTCCATGGGAAGAAAGCTGAGGTAGGGGCTGGTCACAAAGAGAAGTACGAAGCTCTACACTTTGCGAGCTCCAAGAGCAAAAGCTGAATCGTTTTACATGTAGGCTGTTCGAAAATAAGGCCTTGTCGAAGCTAGTCACATTGTCAGGATCAGATACTCTGAAGGTGGTGCTGACCGCAAAAGAGGACAAGAAGCCCAAACGCCCCCATCAGGCGTTTCTTCGTCTTGAGGATCGAAAAAGCGGCTTAGATACATCTTTCGCTTTAACAGTCAGGGAAAATGGGAAGGGAAAGCTTGAGCTTGTGAGGAGCCCCGCGTTCGGTCAATGGCTGCGGCTGACTTTTGCTTCAGTCTCAAAAGGATGTTCCAAATCAACTACTTACAGCTTCTGGTCCTCTCGCCGGGTCTCTCATCATAGCATCTTTCGGTTCGGCACAGCCCTACCACAGCCATGCTTTTGATCTCTCCATCGAACAGGACTCTAGCGCTGCTGTCGCAGCGCAAGGAAAGCCCCTGCGCTACGGGAAGCTGCCTGAGATCCATCACACTTTCAAGTCCGATCCAAAGAGCCCTCCGAAGATAATCACACTGGTCTTTACTGCTGCTGTACTTGTTGCCTTACCGGTACTCCTGACCACAGTAAGTCCGCAGAGCATGTTAGGTCGATTTACACTGATTTGCTGTCCCGCAGTGGCTCTCGCTCGGAGCTAACTTGAACCATCTGTCGAAGGCCTTCGGAGGCTCTCCTCTTCCTCACGCGCTTTTCTTGCTATCTATTGTCGCAATGGAAGGAGTGTTCTTTCTCTATTATACATCATGGAACCTGTTCCAAACTCTACCAGCAGCTGTGGGCATTGGCTTGATCGCTTTCTTGAGTGGGAGCAGAGCACTGACAGAGGTCCAACAACGAAGACTGGCGGGTCTCAGATAAGTCTAAAATACTGTTCTTGCGTAGATAGGCAAAATTAGGTGGCCGATCCACCTGGGTTATTTCTACAGCTGGAGCACAAAGCTTGGACGTCATGCCTGTTCACGGTGAACCGGATTGACTCGACCTCATGCCAATTGAACCATTAAGCCTTCCGATACCGAGTGCAACTGCAATGAGCAACCGCTTGCCTACCTGTCACCAAAAAGCAGTCTTCCGAGGATGACGGCCCGGTGGTGCCGGTCGGAGAGTGCCCAGAACGAAAGCAGGATCATTGAAGTCATGTCCGTTAAATCTCCGCCGCCGCAACTATTTATCGTTAACAACGTAGCCAACCGTCCAGGCACTCGTCTAACGCTGCAGCGCTACAGTGATGGGCTCCTCTTCTTCGAAAGCAGCTCGAACAGCCGCGTCAGCAACAAAAAGAAGGTACCCACAACAAGCCTCTCCTGCAACAACCAACACCCCCCCTCGTCCGCCTCCAGCTGGCGGCCCACCTTCCGCAGCAGGGCCAACTGTGCATCCTCAACCCAAAGCTAGCAAGACACGTGATGAGTGTAAGATCTATCCCAGGGGACTTATTATGGACGCCGCGCTAACTTCGATGAAGCCATCAATCTCGACGCCTCCGACCCCCAATTCGCCGCATCTCTCCGATCTCTCGGCCCCGTAACCCCTTCGTCAACTCTATCCAACTCTTCCCGTTTCCCACCTTCTCCGTCTGCGGCACCACTAACCAATCCTTCAAACTCAAATCAACAGGTCTTTCCAGATCCCTCGCAGAATCCGGCCATCTTAGTATTGACTGCGAGGGAGAATCTGGCCAAAGAAGCTGAAGCAGAATTTGCAAGGGTCAGATACGAAGGTGGAGGTGGCAGAAGATTTCTGGATGTCATGACCGTGAGGCAGGTGCTGATGATGCGGGATGAGAAGCATATGACCGATACGGATATCGAGCAAAAGCTGGGATTGGCGAATGGTGTTGTGAAGAGGCTGGGCAAGAAGGGGGTTGTTGCGGAAGCTAGCATGGGAGTTGGATGACGAAGACTGGATGCCTCAACGACATTTAAACAACAATCATGACGAATGCACGCTTTGGTATGCCTTATCGATTCTCACCACGACACATGGCCCCCATCCATTCGCAAATCCGCCGCCGTCATGAAGGAGCTTGCGTCCGAAAGCAAGAAGATTGCTGCTGCTCTGTACTCCTCCGGCTTGCTCAACCTCCCGAGCATATTCTGTGCCGGCCAATCAGTCCTCCGCTCGGGATACCGCTTGAACAGCTCTTCAACCATGGCAGTTACAATATAACCTGGCGAGATCGTGTTCACCCGGATCCCATACTGGCCCCACTCCGAAGCTAGATTCTTCGCCAATTGCAACACTGCCGCTTTGGACGCATTATACGCCGGACAAATCAGGCCCTGGACCTTCAATCAGCTCCTTCTCGACCTCCCACGCCCCTTCCACCGGCAACAGAAGACTACTCACTCGATTTGCCGCATGCGCGCTCATACTAGCGATAAGCGCAATGCTCCCCCCATTCCCGAACCTTATCATCTGCTTGGCCACCGCCTGGCTCGTCATGAACACCCCCGTGACATTAATCTCAAACATCATATTCGCATCCTCGGCCGTATACTCCAACGCCGGCGTCTCCTGCTGGATCCCCGCTGCCGCAATCAACCCATCGAGCCTCCCCCTCTCATCGCCGATCGCCCCCACAACTTTATTCAACCCCTCCACATCCCTGACATCTATCTGCCGGTAGTGCAGCGTGGTCCCCAGCTTCTCCGCCGCGCGCTTCTGCACGCGGTAGAAGTCCGGGGAGGGTTCAGACAGGCGGTCGAGCGCGTAGACGGTGGCGCCGGCTTCGAGTAGCGCTTCAGCTTGGGTGAGGCCGAGACCGCGGGCGGCGCCGGAAACGATGACGACGCGGTCGGCGAGGTTGAATTCAGGGAGGCGTTTCGTGGTGCCGAGGTAGCTGGAGGCGGCGTTGTTCGTGCGGAGGCTGGAGTCTTCCTGGGAAGGCGGTTGAGGGGGTGGGCGAGCTGGATTTTGGGGCGGGTGGCCCGAGGGCCGGGACTGCAGGGTGGTTGAGGTCTTAAGGTAGCGATGTTGGATAGGGGTAGACCTGGGCTGGGAAAAGGACAATCTATATGCGTTGGAACACCTGCTTAACGCTTTCACGCTTTGGCGAGGAAAGAAAGGCATCACGCTAGAAGGCGTTCATGAATCCTATCTCGTGTGGGGAATACGCTCGACAAGACTTTGCGTCGAGCACTCAACAATCACATGGGACAAATTTTCCTCACATGCAGCTGGCGACCGAAGGCTTGAAGGGGTTCTGTGTATGCGATCATAGCTGCCCTGACACTGACCACCGAGCCTCATCGCGGGGAAGGGTGGGGTTAAAGTACATGTAGTGTAAGAAGCCCGAGCACACTAGCGACTTCAACCGTGGAACCGGATCAAGTGGCTTCAATCCCAAACAGGAAATTTCATTGCCGGACATTCGACAGATGACGGAGAGGAACCTCGAAATCGGCTGGCGAAATCCATTCGTGAGTTTCGGGTAGATTTCGAACCTCTCGTCAAGCATTATCGAGGGTCTGCAGAGCGAGAAAGTCATGCAGGGTGGGAGATTCAAGACTATTTTCACATGTTCAATTGGTCTTCTCGGTTTCTTTGGGATATCTGATACGCATTCACTATATCCCTAGCTTGACGTATCTCCAATGATATCGAGCTCCTGGCTTTCTTTGAGGTGACATGAAAAGCACGATGAACATTCGCAACGACCATGCGCTTTCTTTTGACCTGTACACTTGGCGGTATCCCCTCGTCTGGTGATGAGGCAGCCACGGGATCTAGTCCACGATTAGGGCTAGGGCTTTCCCGCGGGCGAATCGGAGACGATACTTCAAAAGCTTGACAATTTGTATAGCAGAAGAGGTACTATTCTTAGTCAATTTTGAGAATCTCTATATATAATATTCACATGTGAGTCTATAAAGCTCTTTTTAGCACACATCTATTTTGCAAGTAATTCGTTTCTCGCACATCTTTGTCGCGCATTCAAAAAAGCTTTGAGAAGATCTTTTTCGAGTCTCGTTGTCGTTTGTTTCGCTTAAAACGTGTCTAATTTGTGATAGAGCTATTTGTTGTTTTAGAATTTAACATAAATAGCAATATTGCTTTGCAACTCGCATGCGATAATGCTTAAGAAGCTCTATTGTAAATCTTAGATTTAAATCAAATTTAAGTAAGTTTCGATGTTGTTCAACAATGTTTCTTATAAGATGTAGTGTTACGAGCCTAGCTCGGAACAGCGTGGTATGTTAACTACGGCGCAACATGTAGCACGGAGCATGGCTGCCTGCATGCTCGACGGCTTGGCAAGCGAGCAGTGCTCGACATGCTCGACAGCGAGCATAGCGAGCAAGGAGGATCTCCTTTAGTATATAGATCTCCTAACACGACTCCCTTATGGATCGTGTTCAACTCATCTTAAGTCTTGACTTATTGTTACGACTGCCAAAGCTGCAAACCCTTGTTACCAAGTGATTGCTTGCATTGCCTGAAGACGCCTACAGACCTCTCCGATAGCATAACCCTCTCTGATACCTTCGTGGGAAGTACCAGCGTAACAGATAGATGCGGATGCGATGGTGACGGCGAAAAAAAAGAAATGTTCTCAGGGGGGCCCTACTAGCGCTCCCGCACCCCCTGATGGCTGCCTCATCACCAGACGAGGGGATACTAAAGAGAGCAGAACGACCTCGTTCCTGCTCAAGCAATGTCTCGACGACCACGAAAATATTGAATGCAAATCTCTCGCGCATACAGAAAGCAGAGGAAACAGCATAGCTGCCCTGCCCTTTGATAAATCTCTATATTGATCATAGAATTTACCAAATAGCGACGAGGAATAAGCTGCTAGGATCGGCGCAGCGCAGATGAGTAGTCCTCTGAACGACAAGCAAGTACCAATTAATGCCCGTCTCAAAAGGCATAGAGACAGGTACCGAGAGGTAACCTACTGAAGCGCTCAATCTTTCAAGATTCTTAGTCCTTGGGGTATGATGACGAATCAGATAGGTCAGCTAGCTCGACTGTTTCACAGTATCTACTATCCTTGTTGCCTGCTGCTTTTCATTTCGAAGAGCGATCGTCCCTTAATGGACGAGGCTGATTGATGCGACGAAGAGACCCAACATAACCGGAGTGTTGGGTTGCAGCAACTCCACAAGACTTGACAGTCATTGTCCAGCGTATACGCACTAAACGGACACGATCCGTTCGTATACGGGTTCCGGTTGGACACCCATACACTGGGTCTCGTCGAGTTGGCATTTGAGAGAGGCAGGTAGGATCCAATCAGTCGGGCGTTCTTATGTGCAGTAAATTATCTTCCTTTGCGATCTAAGACAATCTTTCGATCAACAAAGGTCATCTTTGCCACTTATCGGGGTCGATGGCAGACGGTAGGAGTGGGGAAAGGCAGACGAAAGCAACCAAGGTTCAAAACGGATTCAAGAGAATCCGGCCAAAGCAAGCAAAAGAGATCTAGGTGAGGGGGCTTGCCCGCAGCGAAACAGTTGAAAGCGCCATCGACTAGGACCTCGAGATCGGCCCACTCATTGTTCAGTGTTCTCTCAACGAATTTACGGATTCTGCCCGGCTTGTCTCTGTTTCAGCAGGAAGAGATTCTGCGTGGCCGGAGCCCAGAAAACGCCACCTAATATAGGAAGTCTTCAGCAAAATATTGACCGTTGCTGGCGACACCAGGCGATGCACAGACTTGTTCTGCAATCGTTGAAAATTCTGACAATGTCGAGCCTTTGCCAGCACGATGTATCAAAGACCGCACCTACAATTGTACAATCCACTGCCATTCGTTCCCCGGGTTTTCTTGTTCGTGAACCAAGGGAAGGCTTAGGACACCGGCAGAAAAGGCACAGAAAGCGGCTCGAGGAATATCCATAGTTATAGGTATGAGAGGACGACTGATCAATAGGGAATACAACATTTCATGGCGTAGCCCATCATATTAAAGGAGAATTTAGACGAGATACTGATAGTCTGGCGCTGCTGGCTGCCGCCAATACGTACCTCCGATTTACGAGTCAGCAACTAGGCAGCAAGGTAAACATTCTTATTCTTTGCTTCATTCATGGTTCGAATAGATCATGTCCCGGTGTGTCGAGTAGCGGTTGATCGATAGACCGGGCAGTCCATCAATTTACCTTGGATGCGAGCCGCAAAAGCTCCATACCTACTCCTTTGAGCCCATCGTTTAGGAATGGCCGAGTGACGCTGTCGGGAAACAACGTTGGTCGCTTGTAGCAGAAGTGTATCTTTCTAGCACAAGAGCGCCGTGGATCCCAGATGGAGATGCAGGATCTATGCAGACGTCGTGTAATCTTCCCCTCTCCAGTACAGTCTACTCATGCTCCAGCGGCCTCATCTCTTTGCATTCTTTTCTCTCCCTAGTCCCCTACTCTTAAGTCGCCAAGCTTCGATCGAACCGCCGAGCCACCCGGCTATTCGTATCTTCTCTCGAGATCACACACACTGCAATGACCCTGCTCCAGTGAGATGACCAAGATGCTGGTATGAGGGCTTGAGCAGGTCGTCCACTGATCTCGTCGGCGTTTATAGGGTGTTGAGGCAGAACGACCCTTGCTCTTGGATTAGGAACATGCTCATCCGCGGAAGCTTTAGGAGAGCTGTACCTCTTATCCTGTGCGTTGGCACACTTTGGGGTGCTCATTTGCCTGGTAAACCCGTCAATGGTCCAGAGACATGCTCTCGGGCTTCCTGAATTCTTGTCTAGAGCGGTCTTCCTCTCTGGCCACGCGTCATCATTCGTACAATCACGATCAAAGTACGCATTTCCGTCGATACATTTTCCGAGAGGGCAATCTTCAAAGTCAAAGTCCTGAAATTAGCACGCTTATATAGCGCAGATAACGAATTGAAGTGTGAGTATTATGTGAAATTCGAACGGTAGAATGATACCAATGGTAGTTCGCTAACGTGAAATAAAGACCTAAAACCAACTACAATAACCGAAATTAACATCAAGAGCAAAGCATTGCACTACTAGTCATAAATTGTCTCAAGTGATTTGTAGCCATGCCTCCTCGGGCTTGGCGATCACCTTCCCGAGAGCCCAAAACTTGTAAGCCGCTATAGAATACCACCGAAAGTTCGTAGAAAAGGAATGCTGTTGATACTAAACAAGGAGTCACGACTGAAGGTTCCTTGCTGGATCCTAGAGTGCCACAGGGGGGCCAAGAGTAACAGGCGATTGGCTTGTTTCAGAAAAGCCCTGTGTATGTTGTACTACGGGAGCGAACGTGACATGTTGTCGAGCGCGGGTCTCAAGCAGGCGAGCCTTGTTCTGCTGTTCGAGGAGCATCAACTGGTCGTTATACAGAGTTTGTTTTGCCGGATTTTGGTTGGACGCTATCGCTGGAGCGCTAGCATTCATTGGATGACGGTGCCCAGCCCAAATAGTCGTATATTGCGATGCACAAGTGGACGAATGGTCTCGAGAAACATGAGGTTGGCGAGATCCAGCAAATTCCTGTGTCGATTGTACGGCTGAAGAGGACGCGTTGGCTTGTTCAGCTCGGGCCTGAAGCAAGCGTCTCTTATTCTGCTGTTCCAAGAGCATCAACTGCATCTCGTAGTCCTGCCTCGCAGGATTTTGGTATGGTATCGTTGCTGGAACGCCAGCATTCCCTGGCTGATGTTGCCCCGCCCGATGGGAGGCTCCTTCGACTGTAGAACAAAATATACGTCCTGGAGGAATATTAGGATGACCAGACCTAGTAAAGCTCTGCGCCGGTTGCGGCGCTGAAGAGGACGCGTTGGGTTGTTCAGCTCGGGCCTGAAGCAAGCGTTTTTTGTTCTGCTGCTCAAGGAGCATCAACTGCATTTGGTATCCTTGCAGTGCGGAACCTCCAGAGATAAACCTTGACATGTCTTGGTTGAATCGCGCCAATGTGCCTTCGCATTGGACCTTGTTCGCAATGCAGGTACTGCATGGGCTTGACCCACATATAGCGCTTCCTTCACACTCTATGTTCCGTTCGCGGCAGGAATCGCAGGTCTGTAGGTTTCTGAGTTCGATGTTGTCCACAATGATTGATAGCGTGGACTTACCCTTGCTCTTCTCGTGTGATTTCGAGATGCGGTAGCACGCCTTGGGTTGCTTGCCCTTTCCGCGTCGATTGTCGTCATGTCCACATTTCCCTCGACATCAAGGTTGATCTCTTGATTGGCTTCACGGCGGCGTCTGCAACTGGGAATCGACATCCTTGAGATATCATGAGTACCTTCTACAGTAGCTCTCCATGCCTGAATGGGGGATTGCAGGCGCAGGAGCCGCTCGCTCTGAATTTGGGCGTCATGTTTGGCCTGCAGCATTGTTTCGATATCGTCTCGGCCGAATGCTTGTAAGCTGGGCCTCACAAGCGATAGGTAATACGCTTCTACTGGCTCATGGCATGATGATCGGACGACTGGTGGCGATGAAGGCACCTCAATCTTACTCGCCTTTGGTGCGTCAGATCAAGAACAGGCTCAAAGGAGGCTCACGATGACTTACAGGTGCTTCTTTTAGGACCCTGTCTGCCATCATCTTTCCACCAAAGAAGCGCGTAAATAGATCTTTCCACTCCAGGGATATCACACGTTTCTTTGGATCAATACCCAAACTCGGCATTGCGCAATCGTCCAGACCTCCGCGTATTTGAACCAGGCTTAGTCCCACCGTGTTTTCATATAATCTCAACCGACTTCCGAGCTTGCCTTTATCTGCTTCACCCAACCTTCCTGGCCCAGCCATTTGCATGATGCGTTGAAAAATTGCGTGCAACCGAGCTAGGTCCGCGTGTTCTCGATAGAATGTGAAATTTGCCCTCGAGGGGAATTTTGGATCGAGGCCAGCGAAATCAAAGCTACATAATTCCTCATCGCGACGCTGGTAGATCATGGAGTGGAGATTGGGACTGTGGGCCGAGGAAGTATCACCTACTACGACAAAAGAGATGTTTTAGTTTCGATCGCTTCTATTATTTGGTAATACGGAGCCTGAATAAATTTGGAGGTTGCTTTCTGCGTCGGATTTCAAATAGACCTACCAGACTTGAAATGTAGAAAAGTCCTGGGCAGATGCTGGGTTCTGAAGACATCCTCTACGATAGCCTTGAAATGGCGGCACACATGGCGCAATGTTGTCCAGAGGTATGTGAGCTCATCTTCGCGTTTCGACTCGCATAAATGGTTCAGTGTGAGGCCCCAAAGCTCAGGAGGTAGTGCCAGACCGGTCGACATGCTGGACTGACAAAGAGTCTTTGACTCGGGTTGGTAGACGGGGGATGTGGGACGTGTCAAGGTCGACAAGCAAGGCAGCAATTGTCCCTTGCATACATGCGCCCCGCAGACCCGGCAAACCTTCCTCGAGGCATCCCAACAGGATTCCCATCGTCGAATTGCGACACGATGAGTTGACGATGGACTTCCTCTGACCGATATGTCCGAAGATAGCTGCGACCAAGAAAATCCGAAGCTTCCTGGCCTGAACAATCCTGCGTAACGCCAGCGGGAGATGAGACAAGCAGCCACATAGCACTCTCAAGGTCTTGCGTTGTCGCTTTACATAAGAGACGCTTTGTGAACTGACATTATAATCTCTCAGTTACCATCGCGCTCTCGTCGCAGAATCGGATTCAGGACAACCGCAGCCTTTTCATAGACGGTGAACAAGATGCCCCCACTGAAGATGGTTCGTCCCAACCTCATCGTCGTGCCTTTCCAAAAGCCCCTGAACCCATAGTCCGCCGTGACACTTCTGCAAGCATCTATCGTGCTGGCACCCTTTGCACTCTGGCTCCTCGTCTTGATCGTATCGAAGGGTTGTGTCGCGTATGTTGTAATCACTCCGGCCACTGCTCCATTCGCGAAACTGACCGCTGTGCTCTGCCCGATGTCCCTGGACTTTTGAATTTCTTTCAAGGTATTGTAGGAACCCATGCGAAATGCGGTGGCCGAAGCCTGCTTCAGCGTCGTACCGGCGAAACCGCGATATAGCCCCATGAAGCCGTGTTCTCGGAAGATGAGGCTTATGGCGTGTGGCGTTGAACCAAAGCGTTTCGCATTGCGAGCATCATCGATGAGGGCGGTCTTAATGCGCTCTGTGGGTGTGACGGCGAAGATAGATGCGAGAATTCCAGAGGCCATTCCGGCAAGAAGATTGCGGAGTGGGGTGAGTGAGTGGGTGTCTGGATCGGCGAAGGCATTTTTGATGGTGTCAAAGGTCAGGAAGCGAACGCCATCTTTGGCAATGGAGCCCTAGGGAGGAGAAAGTGTCAATAGAGGCTACTATAGGTAATCTGGCCAGACGTCCAATCTGTTGCCGAGGGGAAGGTCCAGGTCAGAATGTGGTCGAAGTAATGGAACAGAGTGCGCGTCCTCATGCGCCGACTCAAGGAATTTGATTTGAGGCCGAATGTACTTACAACAATCAAACTAGAACAGCCCTTATACAAAGCCCTGGCGCCCTCATTGCGAAAAACGTTACGCACAACCAGAAATGGATTCCGAGGCGCAGGTTGGCCACTTTGGGTTCGAAGTTGAACACGGGTCTTTGCGAATTCAAAGGGATACTGTTAAAAAGTCAGTGACTGGGGAAGAATGAAAACAGAAGACATTAGGACGCTAGCATACTTACTGTAACCGCAGCTTCGACGCCGCCAGCTACTCCACCTGCAAGCAGAGAGACTACCGGCGGTGTCCTTCTCCCCTAGATAGTGTGATTATCAGCCTCCTGCTATACTTTCGAGACCTTTAGCTGTATACATCTGAGCCTAACTTTTGTGGCATGAAGGGTCCGTGGGCGATTTCGCTCCCGTGGGGGTATTAAGCCATTGTAGTGAGCGCTACTTGATGCTGGGAATTGCTCGGCTGCCACCCAAATCCACGGCCGACGCCATAGGAATGTGCGACCGAAAGGCTATGGGCCGCAGAAGGAAGTAGAGTTATTCTGGTCACAGCAGTGACGACTAAGCGTGACAGGCATGAGACAGGTCTACACATCTGTGAGAACGCTAAACCTGTTTTGTCAATGTATTGTGAGATGACATCTTGATTGTTCTGCAGCAGAAAATCAAAGAGTGCCAAATCTATTCATCATAGAATGTGTTCAAGGTGAAGCTCTCGAAATTCCATCCCTTGTCGCGATCGTACATGTTTTGTATCTGTGCAGCAGTAACGACTTCGAGCCTCACAATCCCTGCGGCTGTGCAACTTGTGAAGCTAAGACTCGAGTTGCTAGGCATTGTGGACCCGAACGACCTTGATACAGAGGATGTTCAATCGCCCATTATTGCCATCGATGATTTCCCAAGCCATGATACAGTATAAACATGCTAATCTGCTCCGAGATCAAGTCAGCTAAAGCGGCACACAGCGCCTCTTTTCAGCTTTGCGATCTTAGCTTTTGACTCCGCGCCGTATGTTCATCCCGCCAGCTGTGCTTGAAAGTTAGAATCAGTTCAAGCACACCATTAAATTGCACCGTCACAAGTTCAATCTCCGTCAAACTACCTTTCGAGAGTTTCTGAGAGGATTGAAGTTCGACACGGGGTTTTAAGTCGATAGCGACGTGATTACCCTCGTCTGAAGGTACGCCAACGAAAATTCTCTGGCCACAGCTAGGCGCTTACCGCATGATACCACCGGCCTCAAAGTGCAAGAGGGCAAAATGCAAAATCCATTGTTTCTGGGAGAGTGCGCATATCGGCTTTCAAATTTTGGCTGCGCACGTCGATGCTTGCTGCAGGATAGTGAGCGCGATACAGATTCCAGGAAGTAGTTGAAGAGAAACCCGTGGCGCATGTAGTCAGCTGTTCAAAATGAAACCTAAACATATGTGGGTGGAATGGGCAAACAGCTGTCTTCAGATAAGGGAACTTCACTAATCTGCCATAAGGACCAATCTACCTGCTGTGGACTTGCTTTTGAAATCAAGTTTCACATCTTCCAGTTGACGTCCAGACAAAGGGAGTCGGGTGCTGGGAATCGAGCCGCTCAAGGTGCTACCTTCACCTCAGCGTCAGTCTTAGCTTTCTCCACCGCAACCCTAGCAGCCATCCTCTCCTCTGGCTTCAATTGCCCTAGGCTAACCTGCTTCTTAATCGTATCCATGGACATCTCATCCGGGAGCGGACCAAGCCATGGAATGTACTCGGGGTCATCCGGATCAGCTACCATCTGCCCGTACTTTTCGAAGAGTCCGAAGCTGTGCAAGAAGCGGATAACGGCCATATGGGCGCTGTCCAAAGCACCGACAATCCAGCCGTGGTGTGCGCTGACTGCTTCGCCGACAAATAAGAACCGGTCAACTGCTGTGGGACAGGATAGCGCTGGGTATAGGTTTCTGAACTGCCCTGGCGCGAATTTGTCGTACACGCCGGAGGTGAAGGGGTCGTTGTGCCAGTCAAAAGCCTTGATCTTTTTTAAATATTCACTCGGATAATACAACTTGAAGGAAGACACCTACGTGGTGAGTAATGTACGAGCCTCATATCTCATCGTGTAGCGTATCAAAGTCCATACTCTTACCGTTCTTCTCGGCCCAGACTTTTGCGTTCCAAGGTGTAGCCACGTTAGGTTGTTGATCAGCATCTCCTTGAGTTCAATCCCATCGTCCGGCTTTCCCTTCATGAGTGAGCCTAACCGGGCAGCGTCCTGAGCCCACTTCATAAAGTTAGTATGAACGTGACATGTATAAAGATCAGACATACGCAATAGGAAGCAAGGAGAACGAAGCTTCCTGTCGGCGGGTCGCGGATATTGTATGATGGGTAGACACTGATTCCCCGTTAGCAATTTACTAAATGCTATAGAAGCCGAATATACCAGGTGCGCAATGGCATGTCAGTCTTGCCCAAGCCACCTTTCGTAATCCCGTATTTGATCCACCAGGCGTTTGTGAACTTTATCCCGACCTTGGAGGCAGTGTCATAGTGAAGAGAACGAATAGCATCCTTTTGCTCGTTGAGTAGCTCGAGCCCCGTAAGATCGATGCGTTGAAGGCAAGCTAGAGTCGTAGTATTGAAAACTGCTGCGTACTTCTGGGCTCCTTTTCGTCGTTCACTCTGACCTTGATAACGCTCGAGCCTGGAACATTCGTGACTGGATCAGGCGGTCCATCTCGCTGCAAGGCGATAGAGCGGACCCGCTGGCCCAGATTGGTTTCTTCCGAAAAGCGATCACCCAGCTTGGCTCGCATAGCTTCTGGTAGGAGCATGGTCCCGCCATCAATGCAATACCAGTCCACCTTTCTCGCAGGATTATTGGGATGTAGGTAAGATGTATAGTAATCGAAATCCATGCTATCGATGACCCCCTCAGAGAAACCCTGGTCATATAGGCCACTCCCACTGAGAGTGATAGACATTAGCCATTAAGGCAGGATTAAAGTGATGCATTCTTACTCAGTCAATGTCTCCAACCACCTGTTCGTAATCTTGGAGTTAGCGAAGTGCTCTCAAAGAAGCCAACGAAACTACAAAACATGTATGGAGAACTTTCGCTCTGGGTATAGTTTGTCGGGTGATTGCATAGAACTTCGTAAAGGTTGCTTACTGAATTGAGTAGTAGTCATCTCTGATGCAATGTCAGCTTCCAAATTCTACATCCTGATACACTCGACATAGAGCGGTGTTATCCCGTGGCTCATCATATATCCACGAACGGAGAACTCGTCGTACTTCATCAAAGCTTGAAAGCCTTTGACCCAATTCTTGCGCAGTCGCTTCTTGAAAGGCTCGAACGCTTTCGTTACGTATCTATCCGGGTAATTTACGAGTCTGTCGAAGCCTTAGGATTAGCCCTACAGAGTGCTAAAACAACTGGTGAATCCGGAAAGACCTACTCTGGCATGATCATCCCGCCATGTGTAGTCGAGACCTTGTATGGATCGACACATGTCTTCTCGTTTTCGAACTCGACGTCTACCAGTTCCTTCTCAGGCTCCATAGTTTCAATGGTAGTGATGTCGTTGTACCTCGAAGGCTGCGCTGGGCCTTTGAGGTAATATGTGATCTTGGGCATCTTCAGGTAGTCGAACAGCTTGAAGGTCCTAATCGCTACCTTAGCAGGGACGATGATAGGGATCCGTTTGTTCATTGCGTGTGTCCCTACTTCCCCATAATCGTGATGTCCGGGAACCACATTGCACCGACATCATAGTAATCATGCTTGGCGTTGGAGAACCTATGTGTGTGAACACGGCCTCCTACACGATCGTCTGCCTCGAGAACTTCGTAGGATAGGCCTGGGATGTTGAGGGTATCGAGTATCATAGCTATGTACAAGCCTGTAGCTAGCCTGTCAGCATTCCATGCATCGGAGAAGTGCCGCTTGTAGTCAGAGTAACAAGCATTGAGAACAGCATGTTGGCGAAACAGCGTTAGACTGATCGCCTAGTGAAGATGTATTACCAACGAGGCCAACATCTTGAAAATTGCATACTTCGTCACGCCACCTGATGAGAGCGCAAAGAGCAAGTGGGTGAAATTCAAGGACCCTCCTCGCTCACTAGACAACCGCCCTCTCTATTGGTGCAGGGAGGTAGTCGAACAAGATGCGTTTTACCTACCAGCCATTCCAGCACCAACAATAACCACCTTGCCAATAGGGTTGGTAGGCTTTGCAGGTAAATATGGGGGGTTATGGACGCTTTCGTTTCTCATGAAGTTATCATACTCTTCGGAGATCTACTTTGCTGTGATACGACTGGCATAGAGAGACTTCCATGAGTGGATATCGCGCTGATGGGTGTCTGATACTGTCACGGTCGTTATTGCGGACATTGTGAATCAGATGTTTGCTCGGCCAACTACGACAGAAGCCAGAAGAGATACGATTCCAGTTGGTAAAGAGAGCAGCGGTACCACCTACGATCCTATGGACGACTATCCCTCCTCTCTGTGCAGATCACTTGCAAGCAAAGATGCCCTACATCCTCTTAGAAACTCTACTAAGCTCCGTCTGCCCCACAAGCTGCAGCCTATTGAAGTCCATAGCAACAGGCTGGCTTTTCGAAACCATGGGTTGCTGCACACTTGACGGCAAATCCAAAGGTAGCGATTTGACGATCCCTCCGTAACGAGGCGCGAATGCGAAGTTGTATCCTAGCTGCATGCTACATTGTACTGGTTGGAGGCACTGGATCAACTCTAAGCGCCACTCAAGTGAGACGATGTGTGATACACGAACAAAAGGCCGCAGGTAGACACCAACATCAGTACGAAGTAATTGTGGGTTTGCGCCCACTATCCTGTCGAGAGCGGATGTGGCTTGTGATGAGGCTGGTTGAGATGATGTGGGGCTTTATCGTTGATGCGACACATCAAATACCTCGCTGGCAATCAACTGTCTCAAGAGCGCCTCGTGAAGGAGAAAGATAGCCTCCCTTGTCTTCGAGACAGTAGTGTGATGATTGGAAGCTGGATTCCGGTACATTCAGTTCCGCGAAGACGAAGTGCCCTTGTAATTTACTTTGAATTGTCGCCAAACTTTTCCCGGCTAGTGAGGCCAGCCCGGGCGGATTCCAGGCCTCCATTAGCAATCGTACCTCTTCCCCAAGACCTACCAATATCAAGTTCCACGCCCATTCCGAGTCACCAAGATTCACTGGGACTAAACTTATCGGACTAAATAGATCGAGCTGTTTAACGTATTGTCGGATAGATCTTGTATTCCATCGCGCCTTGATTCTGATCAGCAGAGCCTTGACTATTTCATGAATATCTATTGCAAAGGTGTCCAATCTTGACAAATCGGGCCTGAGAAGTGTCCGCTTAGATCTTTTTGTCCGTAATGTGAAAAGAGATTCCCACGCGAATAAGGACCGCCTGCGTACAGGAATCAAGAATTGTCTTCTTAAGCCTAGGAGCTCGGACCAAAGATAAACGGAATAAAGCTCTCGACATCAAGTGTGACATATGAAATAATGCCTTGGCAATCGAATGATTGTAACGCCGCCAGTAACGCTTTATGCAAAAATTCGGACCTGTACTATACAAGTATGTAAGACATTGGCACAGACGCTAAAAGGTGAACAAAGAAGAAAATGATGTTGACCCAAAAAATCAATGTTCATATTTATACAGCGATCATTAGAGCCGTGACAAGCGTGCTCAGAATAAGTGCAACGACAGTCCGCTCCCTACTCTTGAACCCAGCACTTTTCTTTCCGCCACCATCTTTTGGACCTATCGTATAAGGTGGCACGTAGGGCGCTGGCTGGGTGCTGTTGACTGTTCCGTCCCAGCAAAATTGCTTAAAGCATTGTTTGCAAGCGTCCGGTATAATGGTACCGGTACGCTCCATGCTCCTTTGTAAGATGGCGCATCCGACGCAGGTTGGCCATGTCTTGTCCACGGTCGCATTGCCCATTGTAGCCACTTCGTAGCCATTCTCAATAAGGCCGTCAATTTCAGCGGTGGTGTAGGACGGCGTAAAGGTTGAGATATTGCTTTGGAAAGTATATGGAGAGTTGGGCAAGTAGACGACGAGAGGTGTCATTGATGTGGTGTTCGAGGAGTTGCAACCAAAGAAGGTAGGATGTGTATTGAGGCCAAGGTTGACGAACGTATTTGTGTCTGGAACGGCGGGGAACGCGGTACCGTTGCTTACCTCGGTGTTTTGACTACGCTCGTAAGTAGCAACGAGTGCAGTACCATTCGGCCAGGAGTTGTTCGTGTCCGCTGATGAGTCTACGGCAAAGATGACATCAACATGTCTGAAAGGCTGGACGAGTGGATGGAGAGGGATATTCTCAAGGTTTTCTCCCCCATCAACAAGAGTCAGGGTCTTCGATTGAGCATTGCGAGAGGTACTGTTGTGATAGCCATAAAAGGGGTTCGGAGAGTAGTCTGCGATATCGTTGTCGGCTTGGCCAACGGCGCCGAGGATTTTATTGACGAATGTCTTAGCAATGTCGGGGGCTTTTGTTGAGTTGACTCGCAAGAGAAACTGGTTGAAGAGCGATGAAGAAGTGCCCATAACATAGCCTGCATTGTCGAAGCCGCGCACACACTGTTGCCCAGCGGGCAAAACACCTCCGGAAAAGTTAGAACCTAGGTACTCCAGATCAACGAATCCATATGTCGTCGGGTCGAAAGTGCCGAACTCCCAAGGGTTGAATTCGTAGATTGTAGTATTACCAGGAATCAATAACTCGCCAGCCGCACGTCCATCAGTAACAACCAAAGGCATCGGAGTACTGCCATTTACAAAGTTTTCGACCAACGCCAACGACGACCAGGTGTAGTCAGGACCACCGTCGGTTGCGTTGATTAGTTGGAAACTCAACATGCGGCCCCTGTGTTGATCAGCTGAAAGTTCATTAGACCTTGAAGTAATGACTTACCAATAGTCCGTAATAGACGTATTGAAGCCCGCATCACTCTTTCCGCTTACTTGGTTATGGACATGGTCAAAGTATTGAACGCTGTCTAATAACTGGATACCACCTTTCGATGGACCTTCAAAGATCGAATTTTGGAACTCCCACACGGATCCTGGTGATGGTGCATTCAACAGTGTAGAAACGGTGGTGAAATTGTTGAGCTACGCAAGTCAGACACTCTAATCCGGGAACCATTCTCGCTACCCAGCACTTACAAAGATACTCCCAACAAGCCAGCTGCCCCCTGATAATCCTGCAACGTATGTGGATGCTTGCAACAACCCACCCAGATGACCAGGTGCTGTCCCATTCGCTTCTCGGTTGTCAAAGGCCTGTAGGGCTCCAGCACCGTTGAGCAATGCTCTGTATCCACCACCTGAAAATGCGATGCCAATGTTGGGTAATGCGGATATGTTCTTCGCATGATTCGAAATGTAGGATGAAGCGTCGAAACCGGTGATGTTCAGCCTTCCCAGTAAATCTTGCATAGGCTGCACGGTCTCAGCCCTCCTTGACTTCAGCCATGACGTCTCATTGTTTGATAGGCCTGTTGCGCTCCGGACCTGAGGTCGATTTGAGGGACAATTCCCTGCCTGAGGCGTATAGCCTTTAGGGGCATTTGGCAATGCTCGTTGGGCTACAGAGCCTATCTCGAGAGATGTGTCGAAGTCGAGGCGGGCGTCTCGCGGTGCAAGGTGAGATCCTGGCGTTGATTAACAAGACGATCGCGGTGTAGTGTGAAGAAAATCGTACCATGGCAGGAGGCGATCAGACCGAGGAGGGCGAAGGCGCTCGAGAAGGAGAGTTGTAGCATTGGTACCGCCTTAGGGCAGTCAAGCTAACACAACAGTATTCCTTCTGAGGTCTTTCGAGTCGGTTTTTCCGTTTAGTACGTAGGAGTCTAGTAATATCGGGCTAAGAAGGCGACTGTTGGGGCTATCGACAAGACCGTTTAGATGGAATTGAGTATTGAGAAGACAGGGCGAAGCTTTAAGAGGTAGAGATGCAGTGTGAAGGCACGTTAATGGTCGCGTGGGCTATGTTAGTACTGTACACGTAATGAAGTGCGAGGTGAAGCAGCTGCAGAGCAAGGATGGGGCGTTTTAGATGTCTTGGCAGGTCCTCTGCGCCCCAGTATCAGGATGCCCACGATGAACGCAGGAGCATCGATCACGGATGGAGCGGACAGCAGAACGGCTTAGCATAGGGTTTCAACCGAGTGACACTAGGTACTTCGAAGTGCGTGGACGGACTACTTGACCCAGCATCATCATGTTAGATCCAAACAGGAAATCTCGGGCCGCCGGCAATGTAGTGTAGGGGAGAATATCTGACGTCATACCCTATTTCCGTTCCTCAGCCTCATCAGCCTCAGCGAGCCTCAGCTCAAAACCTTCTAGAAGTACCTCTGAATTTTACGCAAATGAGGCGTAGTTGGCCACGGCATCTCAATAGCAGGGTCGAGGATATGCCTGGGAAAAATACAACTGCTCGACAAATCTTTCATACGTGCACTACGCCAGCGCAGAGGATAAGGCAAAAATGTCTTCACTCTCAATGAGAGGACCTTCCTCGTATGTTAATTTACTACAAGTTGCTTGTCAGGAAGCTCAGAGAATACTTGCTCGTGCCTTGACTTCATGTAAGTCATCTATACCCAACGGGAGCGAAATGGCGACTTTCTTTGTGGCATGATAGTACACATTCGTCTCTATAACTTGACGGCGTGAGTAATGGTCGTCTCATTTATTCAGCTTCACGTCTCAGAGCGGTCGACTGTAAGTGCCATGTCAGTGGTATGTGCCGCCTCGCCTCTTCTACACGCGCTTCAGTGCAGACTGCTTTCAATGAGCGATGCCGCTGTTGGTTGATCAGACAGCTGTGGCCATGTGGAATTCGAACGGTCTTTTGTACCCCCACTTTGAGCTGTTGACAATTCAATGACTGATAGGAAAGAAAACCGTACTAAAGCCATGTTGGGCTTGCGATATATGCCCGCTGGATACGAACGCGAAGGAAGATATAAATACAAAGCGGCTATCAAGAGCGTCACGTGCTCCGTGTCAACTCAACAAGCGCCGAAGCGCGCACGTCTGCTAGCATAGGCCATGAGTTTCGCAGTTCTCGGGTGTTATAGGAGTTCCATTCGCCAGTCAGCGCTTGTATCGTAAAGCAGTGTGCGGATCAAGTGCTTCACGATTTACACGTCGCTTGAAGCTCATGATAGGTACCAAGTATGACCGCACAGCTTGAACAACCACACAAGATGCCACATGCATTGAGAAATTTCCGATAAGGCTCTTGAAAAGTTCTGAAATCATGACGCCACCATGGATCTTCGCAACGCTCCTCGCCCACCCTATCATCAGCAACAATGTAGCTGCTCTACCGCCTGCCGGACCAAGCACAAGCCACGTCAGCAGTATTAGCGCACTGGCCTCCACCTCCCCTTCGAGCAACAACACTCTGGATGAGAGATTCAGCTGCTTCCCACAAGGACCACAGTCACGTCCCGTAAGCTGGGCGACGTGCACCCCCATATTGACCTGGATCCTTCGCTTTCCCGATGCTTTCTAGAAGCATATCTACAAGGGCTCGGCCTTGCAACCCATATACCTAAGCCCACTACCGTGCCAGATCATACTTGGGACGAGAACCTCTGGCACCGAGATCAAGATTTCGAAGCAGGAGATTGTCAGCTACGCTCGGAGTCTCTTAGATGCTTGCCGGTCGAGGAATGCAGGGGGCATTTGGCACGTAAGTGAGAAGTGGTACGTTGCTATCAAAGGTGGAGCTCCTAGTGCGGCACGTGTTCCGGGGGCTCTGGCATAGTAAAGATGAGACTTGGACCGGGCTAAACGGAGTTGAGGATACCGAAGCATAGGATAGGAGGCATTATACCATGTGGCGATGTCAGTTGAAGATCCAGAAGAGGAAGGATACATGCATTCATCGACAAGACATCCCTTCTACCCGTCTACTCAGTCTATCTGTAACATTCTCATACTCGCCTACAGTTCAAGTCCTCCTCATCACCAGCTGATCAACGACCACTTCGCAGCTGTATAGTGTCGGACCCTCGCGCCCTTTATCCAGAGCGGGATTGCAAGGAGCAGTATGGCTACGTATATTCCGGCCAGGCCTGCGAAGCACTACCAGCTTATCAGCCATGCTGTGATCGTATCAAGTAGTCAACATACCTTTGCATAACCCTGCTTTTGCACCCATGGGATTGCGGCATATGAGAAGCCAAAAGCAATCACGTTCTTCAACCCGTTGACCAGTAACAGGCACTCCGCCGCTATCGCAAAGTAGCTGTCCATAACGTATGTCATCACAATGTTGGAAACACCAGTAAGGCCTACGCTCATGAATCCGAAGCCGACGTAGATGATAGCCCAATGCAACTTGTACTCGCAGCCGAATCCGATCATCAGTTGACCTACCGTGACAATGGGCGCAATGAATATGAGCAGAGCCAGCCTGGACTCTGGTTGGAAAACACCATGATTGCGCCGGGCTTGACGTTCGGCCCAGACATCTGTCATGACACCACCAACAATGCCACCAACAAGATTACCGACTAAAAACTTGATCAGAACGACCGAGCCTGACAGCTTTAGATACTTGACGACCTACTGAGACCAGGGACACCTATGAGTCCAACAATGCTTGCAGAGAAGTTGTAGGGCGGTGCTTGGAAAACAAATGAGCTCACAGTCGAGAAGACCACAGGCGGCGCAAGACTCATGGAGACTGAAGACATGTTAGTGAAGTACAACAATCATTGGGAAGAAACCTACAAGCGAGGACCGCAAATGCGCAGGCAGGATAGAGTGCCAAGGGGAATGGTCGGAGGAAGTTGCTGATCAAAGAAGTATTCCTGTCTATACCTGACCACGGATTAAGCCCTTTCGCGAACGTCCTACCACTTACTGGTGTGGTATTTCTGCTGTCACAGATATCGCTCTCACCAAGGTATCGCATATGTTCGTTCGGGGACTCCTTCAACTCATCGGTTGCGGGAAGGGCTGTAATTTCCAGATTGCGGTGGAAACGAGTCTCGGGGACGAATAATAGGATCATCAAAAGGTTGACTCCTACAAGTATTGCACTGATCCATTTGGACCATCTCCACCCCAAGTCTCTTTGGGCTTAGCTTCGCCATCTCTACTACAGAAGCTAGCGAACTTACGGTCAATCATAAAGCCACCACACAGGGGTCCGAATGTGCTGCCCCACGATATTGCAACGATGTAGGAACCCATCTTCGCACCTCTTTCGTGCAAGAAGAATAGATCCTCAGCGCCTTGTAAGTGACCTTGGTATAAGCGATGACGAGATAGCACGAGACGTACATTGACTGTTGCAGCAACGAGCGTTTCGGTCGAGGCGCCTCCAAAGGAGCCAACGATTGTCGCAGCCAAGAGGCTATCAAACGATCGAGCCAAGGCCGCCCAGATGCAGGACACAAACATTAATGAGCAAGAAATAATGAAGACAGGTCGTTTGCCGAAGTAGAGGGCCAAAGGAACCCAGAAGAAGTTCTGCAGCCTGACAATTAGCCGCGCCGAGCAACGTGCTTGAGTAAGGTAGAGCTTACGCCGAGTCCTAAGGTCAACACTGGCCAGTTCAGAAGTCCAGAAACTTGCTTGAGGCCGACTCCAAAATACGCGGCAATATTCACGAAGCCCCCAACGGGCACTTCATTGATCGTCAGGACTTGGCGGAGTAGGATGTGCGTTGATCCGCTGCTTACCTTCGAGGATCCAGTTCGTGAAGAAAGAGAACATGCAAATTGTGCCGAAAGCGAGTAGCTTCCTCCATTTCGGCCATCGCAAAGGATCTGTGGGGTCGGGTGAAGGCTGAGGCACTAGCACAATGTTTGATTTGGCCACATGTTGGTGTCGTTGATCCTCTGAAGCATCTTAGTGTCTTGTCCCACCCCAGTGGCCACAGCAGCAGATATTCTTACCGTCGATAAGCTGGACAGTCCCGTCGGCAACGTCAACCTGCTTGAGTGTTCTGAAGCCCATATTGCTCAGACTGCTGAAGTACAGAATTGAGGAAGCGGAGAAAAGAGACTCGGAAGAGGGAACAACAGGATCTTATAAAGGTGACTGCAGTGTGAAGTACATCGAATGGAGAACCCGCCGTGACACAATTCACAGATAGTGTGATGCTAAGTAAAAGTAGAAAAGGCTACTGTCACACGACTGGAGAGACATTTTGAGCTAAGCAGACAAAGAAAAACTATCGAACACAAGAATGAAACATTTCTTGATAAGATCACCGGAGTTCACCTTGAGCAAGGCCCTTATCTTGCGTGTTGAGATGACTCTCATCACGACCGAACAACAGCATCCTGAGAACACTCTCATCACGACCTAACAGCAGCATCCTGAGAGAATCCACCGCTGTTACCATTTGAAGCGTCAGGGACGGACTCAGATTTACTGGGCCCAGCATATAGGTAATCCACACTCTCGGTGGCTCTGTCCGGTGGAGCTCCCCGGTTTTTCCAACACTCTGAGTGAGCTTCACGTCAAGAATTGCCATGTACATAGATTGACGCCAACAAGGGAGTGACATATAGTAGGTAGCTGAGATGGTTGAGTATTTGTTCAGGTAGGCAATGTTGCGGGGTCACACGAGACGGGATCACCACGAAGAACATACGCAACACGGCGAAAAATACTCGAGTCCAATGTCCAGCTTGGAGACCTACGGCAATCGCTCCACAGTCTAGGTGCTTTGGGGGTATTCTGCATGTTATTGGCATGACGCCGAGGCCCAGAAGACGTTCAGAGGCAACGATGACGGACCGAGAGCACCAGCACACTAAGTTCGGTTATACTTCGGAATTAACGGGAAGCTACTTTAGACGAGCTAGAAGCGCGATCGCCTCGGCCCTTGCATACCCGTGCGATCGAGTTAATGGCCGTTGGCTTTAAATTCGATCGGGGATAGAGCAGGCAATAACGTTGATGATGTGAATGCGAGATCCTCCGACCTCGTTTGCTGAAGGCAAACGGCAGAAAGGCAATGCACGAAAGACGAGATGGAACGAGCGTTAGTGTTGCTTGATGTAGTAAAGGCAGGACCCTGATCGGGATGATCGCGTAAGCTCCTATCTGTTCCAATCACTCTTGATTTTCATGTTCGCGCTAGGAGTGAAGACCCTGTCAGATTTCACTTATTTGCCTTTTCCTCGCCATCTCACTGTCTACACCCTTCAACCTCGACTCATCGGGCTCCAGTCCTTGTAGTTCGTTCTACTTTTTCTCATACTGCCTCCGCCATGGCATCCTCTGCTCGTGCTTTCACGCGATGCGTGGCTTACAAGACTCCCATAGCACCATGCCTGCGAACCACGATCCCTCACAACTCCCACCGCATCCTCCCTCGCCGAGCCTTTCAGTTGCCCCTCAACCGTGGCTATGCCACAGGCCCCACTCGCTCTCGAGGGAGCGTTTGGGCCTACGGCTTGACATTTCTGGTCACAGGGTTGGGGGCAGGCGCCTTGGGTATCTACGCAAACCGAAATTTCGGGGCATGGGACACCTCGAACCCCAAGACGACAAATGACGCACCGAACGCGAGTCCTGCACCCGGGACGAAGGCGTCGTCTTTTGCGCCGAAGAAGGAGGATTACCAGCAGGTATACAACGCCATAGCCAAGCGTCTGGAAGAGAAAGATGACTACGATGACGGGAGTTATGGTCCAGTTCTTGTTCGTCTGGCATGGCATTGTAGCGGAACGTGAGTATCCCCTTATCAACTTAAACTCCCAACCTATGGTATCTATGCTGAAGGCCATTTAGCTACGACAAAGACACCAAAACCGGCGGCTCCAACGGCGCCACTATGCGCTTCGCCCCCGAAGGCGACCACGGCGCCAACGCCGGCCTCAAAGCCGCGCGTGACTTCCTCGAACCCGTTCACTCTGCCTTTCCCTGGATCACCTACTCCGACCTGTGGACCCTCGCCGGCGTCTGCGCCATTCAGGAAATGCAAGGCCCCGTTATCCCCTGGCGCCCCGGCCGCTCAGATCGCGACGTCGCTTTTTGCACGCCTGATGGTCGACTACCGGACGGAGCAAAAGAGCAAAGCCATCTACGCGCCATTTTTGGCCGCATGGGATTCGACGATAGAGAGATTGTGGCGCTGAGTGGGGCACATGCGCTGGGAAGGTGTCATACGGATAGGAGTGGCTTCGATGGGCCGTGGAGTTTTAGCCCGACGGTGATGAGTAATGATTACTATCGGTTGTTAATGGACGAGAAATGGGGCTGGAGGAAGGTACGCAACCCGATTTCTTACCACCCACTTAAACAACCTTTTCTCTGTGTAATCGTGCACCAACTTGGGAAGAAATATGCTGACGATACCTAGTGGAACGGCCCCAAACAATACGAAGACAAGAGCACCAAATCCCTGATGATGCTGCCCACAGACATGGCGCTCATCGAGGACAAGGAATTCCGCAAGCACGTCGAACGCTACGCCAAGGACGACCAGGTATTCTTCAAGGAGTTCAGTGCCGTGATCATGAAGCTCCTCGAGCTCGGTGTGCCATTCCAAAGCAAAGAGGAGGATCGCATGAGTTTGGCGCCCTTGGAGCAGTAGATGAGGGGGGGAGCAGGTGACCGTCGTAATGAGTGATAGCCAAAGAGATGGGGGTGGCGGAAAAGAGCTTTTCTTTGGTGGCTGAGATGGCTGTTGATTGCATGTCATGGTGTCTTCATGGGACCAGTGCTAGCGAGGCGCTTTTGCTTCTTTCGACATCAGCATCGAGCATCGATACCCTGCTAGACATACTTAGAACTAGAGATAGAAAATAGATATGCTGTTCGAGACCAGTGGAGTGTGTCCATTCCGAGCGACTTCCGCGCATTCCAATTCGATGGTCACAAAATAATTTCTGGAGAGCATAGAGTCAACGGTCACCCATGCCTCACTAGAGATATTACCAGCGACTTTTCAATGCAAGTCGAACTCCTATATAACGACCAAGACCTAGATGAAGCCTGCTTCCAGCACTTGGACTGCATAGACTCAAATAACACGGACGTGGCATGCGTAAGCCATAACGGGTATTTCCATCCCAGCCTTCCGTCCCTCATAACCATAACGCATGCGCATCCGATGCCTCGATCTCCTCGTGGACAGCACCTCGAACTATTTCGCATTCCCAAACCTGCCAATTCATCATGGCACCGCAGCTTGACCGCCAGCAGCATTATTCGCCAGAGCGTTGATCCTAGCAGCATCAGTCGCCGTACCGTCCACTCTTGCTCCCACATCTCCCGCCCTCCCGCCCTCCAACATCTCCTGAATCCTCACAACCCTCGCTTTCCGCTCATCTGCAATCTTCGGAGCCAGGACCTGCCAACTGCGCTCACTCGCCGGCCTTGCGATCGCCACCGCCTTCTTGAAGCAGTCCAGCGCCTCCAGATCCCGCCTCTCCACCGGCGGCTCCATCTTGGACGCCATCTCGGCATAGAAATCCGCCCGCTGCGCCTTCACAACCTTGTTCTCCTCCAATCGCACCTTTTCTCTTTCTTTCTCCCAGTTCTCGACAAGTCGCAGCGGTGCCATTTTCGCGGTGTTGGCTTCGCGCTTGGCGTCGAAGAAGGCGACAGTTTGCTCGGGAGTCTTGTGTGTGCCGTCTGCGGGAGGGGCAATGAAGGCGTCGAGTTCCTCCTTGAGGATTTTGAGATGGTGCAGGGAGTAGCCGGGGGTGGTGAAGGCCTGGATGCGGGCCCAGTTGGGGATGTCGAGGGGCGAGCCGATCCATTGGTAGTGGCGCCAGGAGTCGAAGACGGCTTGGGGAACGCAGCCGCGGTAGTTTGGCAGGTGGGAGGAGAAGAGTTGGTCGGCGGCTTCGTTCTAGCGTCCGTTAGTCATTGACTTTTCGCCTTTCGTGCATGTGAACAGTATTGGACGGAGGAGAAGGCGTACCTCGACGACTTTCTGATGAAGGCAATTATCGCACCATCTTCGCTGAAACGCCCAGTACGTTTTCCTCGCCTTCTTGTTCCCGCAACCCAGCCCTTGACAGCCCAGCCCTGTAAGAAGATCCGCATACTGCATCTCCGTGAGAACGGATGGGCAAGGTGGATGGGAAGGCCCGAGAGTGTTCATGCGGGCCTTCTGCCAGATGAGGGGTGACTGAAGGGCTTGTCGAAAGCCACTGCACACCGTGCGAGCCTTGAGCAGGAAGTCAACGGGGCAGAATTCGAAGATCCACTGCCAGGCATCCATGTCGATCCATATCTTGACCGGCTTGGTCTTTTTGAGGACCGTGGAACCTTTTTGAATCAGACGTGGTTTGAGGTGTGCGGTACGAGGCCGGCCTCCCTTGTTCTTCGGTTGCGGAAGCATTTCTGACCCCGTTAACACAGCTTTCTGTCTTTTGACTGCCAGCTGCTGCTCTTCCTCCACCTTCCGTTTCTTTGCTCGATCATCGCTGGCTGTGAGGGTAGATTCGATGATGTGTGGTGTGAGATGGGCGAATTTGATATCATCAGCCGCAAGGGCGGTGACAGCAGCGGGAGACTCAGGATCTGACGCCATCGAGCTGATTTGCTGTAAGCTGGCTGTGACGATCTGTGACGATCAGTAGCTTGCAGGGTGGCAAGCCCTTGTGATGTGTCGCTGTGCGAGGAGAGTATGGAAGAGGATGAGAAGGCCGGAAGTGGGAGAGTGAGCTAGGAATAGGCTCTCGGAGGTAAGCGATTTGTTGGTGAAGCCTTTGGAGCGAAAGAGCTTGACTGCAGGGACCACTTTGGCGTGCATGATCCGCCGCTAGAGATTACCTTAAATCATTTCAGATCTTTCAAGTGTAAAGTACTAGTATCCCTTCAGATGCTTCATCAACTGTGGTGAGTTGTGTAAGCATCTCGTGTTTCCGCTTATTCAGTGTGGAGCGAGGTCCAGCCAAGTACAGACTAGAAGTCCTTCCCAGCATCGGAGAGGGATCAGATCTTTGCCATCCGATCAGATAAATACCTGTTTCCAGACGTAGTTGCAAAGGCCAATCTGCGATGAGAGCTTGGCTCGACGAGCCTGCTAGTACAGATTCCGTGGCTGGATTGCTGCTGGAGACCGACTTTTGCCCACCGGTTCTTGGCGACTCTTTGCGAGACCTGCCAAGTGCTGAGCGAACCGTCCGCATTGGGGCTGGTACAAGGGAGCGTCAACTAAGTATCAATCATACAGAGTCCTATTGGCTTTGATCCTACCGTTGAGTTCCTTTCAACATTGGCACAAATTGAAATGGTGAGGACACGGATAATTCTGCTTCATTCGACTCTCGCTTCCTGAGCCAATGAAGATAGTACTCTCTAAGTCCGATACGCCCGGGTAGCTTGTACTGAGTACTCATCATTGCGGGGTACCGCGGCTAGAGATACTCCAATAAAGGAAAGTATCTGTAAAATGCTTGGTTGCTCCTAGAATATGCTGCCATAAGGTAAGCCATGGAATCCTCTGCTCCCTTGACATCCTTCGCAATCCATCTACCTCCTCCATCATCGAAAATCTGCCTTATCAATATTCACTTATCTCTGGTTTTATTCCACACTTCCCCAGACTAACGTTAACGTGCGGGGAAAAACAGACATATGAGACGAATACGAGATGGCGACGCGCGAAAGTCTGCAACGCCTTATAAGATCTTGCGGAGAGCTGGCTGACGGTGTCCAATATAGAATCCCCCAGCTCATCGAATACTTCGCCCGCTCATAAAGGCCAATATGGCAATGGCTACTATGATCCTGACATTGCGCACCCCAATGCACAATACGACGACGACCTTCATGTACAATGCCCGTCCACCACCTCTGAGCGCAAGCTCATCAGGAAAATTGACCTACGAGTCATTCCTGCCCTCAGCGTCATGTATCTACTTGCGTTCCTTGACCGGACCAACATAGCGAATGCCAGAATTTACGGGCTACAGAAAGACCTCGGCCTTGATGCTGCTGGAACCCAATTCAATACAGCCTTGACCATCTTCTTCATCCCTTATATCTTCTTCGAGATACCCTCCAACATCCTGCTGAAAAAGCTTAAGCCAAACATATGGCTCTCTGCCTGCATGTTTTTGTTTGGACTGGTGACGATCTGCCAGGGCCTGGTCAAGAATTACAGCGGTCTGCTTGCAACGCGATTCTTTCTTGGTCTGGCCGAGACAGGAATGTTCCCCGGCTCGTTTTATCTGATTGGCATGTGGTACAAAAGATCCGAAGCCCAGCGCCGCTACTCGTTCTTCTTCAGCTCTACCAGTCTTGCAGGGGCCTTCGGAGGCCTGCTCGCTGCAGCCATAGGAAAGATGAACGGTATGCGCGGTTATCTCGGCTGGCGCTGGATTTTTATCCTTGAAGGCACTTTGACTTGCGTCGTCGCTATATTCTTCTTCTTTGTACTTCCGTGCTTTCCAGAAGACGCAAAGTGGCTTGACGAGGAGGAGCGAGCCTATGTCAGAGCACGACTACGCAAAGATCAAGGTCGAAGTGCCGCTGAACGCAAGATTACAGCCAGAGACGTTGGCAATGTCTTCAAGGACTTCAAGATCTTCCTGGGCGGCTTCATGTATTTTGGCTTGATTGTTCCAGCTTACGGGTATGAACCACTTGGTCAATGCGATTGTCATATTCTACTAGCTGATACCCTCGTAGTTATGCGTTCTTTGCTCCAACAATCATTCAGACCTGTAAGTAGATCTACCCACAACACACTCTACCTCAATTGAGCAAGAACGAACCTCTTCACTATCTCCTGAGCCAGGATAACCTTGAGATGGAAAGTACTATCACTGACTGGCACGCAACACAGATAAGTATTCTCCGATCGAGACCCAACTGCACAGCGTTCCTCCCTGGGTCTGCGCCTTCGCTTTCTCCATGATCGTCGCCACCTTCTCCGATCTGGCCAAACACCGCTTCGCCTTCACTATGATACCAATCTGTGTTGCCATCACCGGCTTCGCCATTCTACGCTCCGTCCACCACAACAACAAGCTGGAGTACGCTGCTCTCTTCCTCGTCGCGATGGGCTCATACAGTGCCATGCCCGTCATTGTCTGTTGGTTTAACATGAACCTGGGCGGCCACCATCGCCGGGCTGTGGGAACGGCTTGGCAGGTTGGCTTCGGCAATATAGGAGGTTAGTCCTTCTTCTTGAGCACACACAACCTAATTTGAGCGTGTCAAGGTGTCTGGAGGCATGTCTGAGTAGTATCCGCTACGAGGAGATGCCTCTTTGCTCTGTTGATTGCATCGAAGAAAGAATGCTGATTCCGAACATCTGTAGGCATAATCGCTACATACTCTTTTCTTTCCAAGGATTCACCACAATTCCGACGCGGGTATAGTATCTGTCTTGGCTTTGTGTGCTTGAGTGCTGCAAGTTGCATTGCGTATTTCATAAGCATTTTCATGCAGAATCGGAATAGGGACCGCGCTGCTACGGATCTGGGTCTGACCGAGTATGAGAAGACGGAGAAAGGAGATATGAGCCCGGATTATCGGTATTTGCTTTAATTTGTGGAGCTCAGTCTACCATTCAGCATACCGCCAGGTCCGTAATAATTAGGCACGGCAGGTAATGAATTGCAGGCAAGCCTTTCAAATCCTACTCGACACAACTCACTTCCGCCTCGCTGTCGCCTTCAAGTCTTCACTTATCCCCAAAGCTACGTTGATTGCATATGGTAGATCGGGTGGCCTCGCGTACTGCATTCTTTCTGCCATTCATATCAGTCTGTCGAAACTCTCCAAGGAAGGAAGAGAACGGCCTTCTCAAAAGTCACAAACACTCACACATCTCCTCAACACCCTCCCACTCTCCAGCCCTCCTTTCCTTTCCTGCTCCTTTCCCACATATTCTTCCCCCAACAAAGGTGTCCCGCAAACAGCAAACCCCATCTTCCACCACGCCGCACGTAAGCCCCTCGAACCAAAGCCTCCATCCATCTCCGACTTCCCAGCCGTGGCCTGACCTCCCTCTTCCCACGCCATTCCCTTTGCCTTGCACGAAGTCACACCTCCAACCTCTCGTTCCCTGATCCGAAAAGAAGGGATATGGCGCAGATACTCCAACTCCCCCATCTCAAACGGCACGACGCGGTGTCCTTCCTCGCGCCTTACCTCCACATGCACATCCCCTCCGTCTATCACCTCTGCGCGTTCATGCCCCACCTCTGCACCACCCACCTCGACTTTCCCGCTCCTTCCCACATCTCCATCCCCATCAAGCGCACGATCCATTCCCCCCGCCAAAGAACTCTCCATCGAACACCCAGCCGCCGCCTCACCTCCACTTCCACCACGCTCGAACAACTCTCCGCGATCATGACGCTCTCGGCTGCGGCCATCCCGCTCTTCAATCACTGCATCTTCCCCCAGTGGAGATGAGGTCCCAAGCTCGACCTCAGTCGACGGCGCGGGTTGCGGGTTCTTCGCTCTTTCAAACAGCGTCGAAAGCTCTGGTGAGTGGACACGGGGATCCATACCCGGAACCGGCTTCCTCTTGTGTGTTTCCCCAAGGTCTGGGGCTTAGGACGTTACAGATCTGGGAGCAGGTGTGGGATTCGGTGGGTTTTGGTGCTGGGAGTGGAGCTGCTCAAGGGGAGCAAGAGTTGCTGAAGCCGCGCTTGGGTTCTAAGGTTTGGGTTTGGGTTTGGGTGATTGATTGAGAGCGAGGAGACATCTTGATCGGGGGACGAGGTTTTTGTAGCGAAGTCATCTGATTATAAAGGAAGGCTGCCGTGACTCTGCGGATGCTTTGATGGCAAATGTGAGTAAGAATGGAGAGAAGCATCCCAGGAAAAAGCGAGTCAAGACCAAGGGAGAGCATTCGGTGAAGAGATTAGTTGGAGATCGAGAATGTGTCATGCCATTCAGAGAAGGTTCTTTCGTATGTCAGTCATCCTGCACAGATCAGGGTCATAGAGAGGTTGGCCAGGATTGGGATCAGAGATGTTTTTGGGAAAATGGGGGTTGAGGAGATGGTTGTGTGGGCTGACGAGCATTTGGTGTCGTACTGTTATGGTCGAGGACAGGGATTGTCGAACGCGCACCAGCTTCTGGGAGTGATAATGTTAGCGATGGGAAGTCGACGTGTTGAGTCTTGTTTCTTGGTGATCAGACTGGGAGGAGTGATGGTTACGATGATGTTCTAGGGAGATAACCTCGGGGGATTAGTCAAGCGATTCTTGTTCATTTTGCAGAAAGAGATCTTCTCTCCTAGGGTGCGTGGACGGGAGGAACTCTATGTCTGATCTCTGATGGAACGTCTTCGTTCTATTCCTGGTGCAATACAGAAATTTGTCGCCATCTTTGACACTTTAGAGCTTCGATAGAGTGGGAAATTAAAGCAAAAGGGAATAAGGAGAAGAGCCATTGCAATTCTCTACGGACGTGAGACATACCGTTCACGCTTCAATGGCCATTGCACAATCGTGCCCTCCTTTTGTTCACCATACTCTTCCTCAGCTTCATCCCACTCGCCGTCAACACGCACACCCCCCATCATCATCTGCTTCCTCATCTCCCAAGTCTATTTCGTAGTCCTCCATCTCTTCCACCTTGACTTTCCCACCATCATGCTCGGCTCCCTCCTCCTCCTTCATTGACGCCTCCACACCCTCTAAGCCTTCATACCATGTCCTAAGCGCACTGACCTGCTTCTCCAAGTCGTCCAGTTCGCTCTTTCCTTTGGCCAGGCGGCTGTTTATTGCCTCCAGCCGTTTCCGTCTTTTCTTAGCTCCGGGAGGGTTTGGCACCTGGTGACGACCTTTCTTTGATTTCCGTACGCCTTGAGGCCGGCCTCTGTAAGCCTGTGAAGCATTTGACGGCTGTGTTGAAGCTGGGTTGATAGGCGGCACGTAGGAAGCCGGAGCTGAGGCGTATGAAGATGGATACTGGATTATGGGCCGACACTGGGCGTACGGGGTCGGAGAAAAAGCGTAGGGAGCTGGAGCATAGGAAGCTGGAGCGTAGGAAGCTGGAGCGTAGGAAGCTGGAGCGTAAGGAGCTGGAGCGTAAGGAGATGGAGCCGGTCCGTATCCAGCATACTGTGAGCTCTCAGAGTATCGCATCGACGCAGACATGAAGTTGGGAGGGTGAAGAGGCAGAGGGACAGCATGTTGCGTGTATGGCTGCTGCTGTGGGATAGACCAGCCATAAGGCTGTGGTGAGAGATATCGGGGAAGTGGGTTGTACAGCTGGGGCGGAAATTGATGACCATACGCATACTGCTGCTCTGGCTGCTGCTCTGGCTGCTCGTTGTCGTAATCTCGCCGGCGTCTTCTCTGATGTTGTCTGCGTCGTCGCTTTCTATGTCCAGACCCTTCACTGTCAGGACCACCATGGATGGGTTCTTCAATAGCTTGATATGATTCCTCTTCCCCTTGCCAATGTTCCTTTGCGAAATCTGCTGGCGTTTCTTCATCTTAGCCAACAGTTAGAAGGGTGAGATGTTGGCATGCCACATTCGTGCTAGGGGGTTTTCATGACTTACATGGCGCTTCGTGCCAGGAGGGCGTCCAATATGCCATCGTCGAAGACGGTTCGGAGGATGTCACTGGCTGGTAGAAAGGTTAGGATTGTATGTAAGAGGTCCACACAACCTTAGGAGGTGCGCCTCTTGCTTGGTTGGCTGTGCAGACAAGCGTCTGAGACACTGTTAGCACTGAACGGGAAATGGGGAGTGTGTTAACGGGTAGCCAAGTGTCGTAAGTAGCGGCGGGGTACGATGATAAGGTAGGCGCGAGGATGACATGTGATCCTTCTGTTGATGTGCCTCTCTAGTAACGCGCTAATGGATCAATCATGGAATATGCGAGACTGTTACACTCACTCTTCGCTCGGCTGCTAACTCGGCATTGCTACGGACTGCTTGTCAGCCATCAGGATTTTTTATATTACCAGGACAGTTGTACAAGATTCATTGTTGACTCTGTTGAATCTATCTTCTTGCCTAAGTATCAAGATTCTGTCAATCATTTCACGCACTTGCTGATTGGTCAGACTGAGTACTGAGCGGCGCCGTGCGATTCAAACCTTCGCCCAAGGCGAGTCATATAGTCCAGCTAAGCATGGGTTAAAAACGTAACAAGGTTTCAAGCCCCAGGATTTTGGGAACAGAGGTCCTAGGCTAGAATTTAGTCACAGCCCCTAGACTTCGAGCACGCTGTTTGTAGAACATCACTATTATAGACGAATCCAATCTTCTAAGAGTTCGGCAATGCTCTGGCAGCTGTGAAGACGGGCTACTAGATGGACGCGGGCATGCTACAAAGAGAATAGACCCGCCTTGTGCACCCGACTGCAAAGCCTGCAAATTCGCCGCAGCTTTTCCAAGCTGAACCAATCCACAGGGGGAATTTTGAACCTGCGGAAGCGGAATTTCAAGCAACGTTTGTTGGTGTTGATCAGCAGGTTGTACTTAAAGTCTTCGCTGGGAATACCGAGACTTGTAGGTCGCGGCAGCGGTTGATTAGGGCTGGATGCATCACGTGACTGACCCGCAAGGCAGCTTCAAAGATTTGCACAGCGATGTCTCAGGTCAATGAAGTATTTTCGTATGTGTCAGGCGAGCTTTGGTATTAGTTTCGTAAGTCCTACTAGGTGGGGCAGTCGTACTCTGCAGGTCTCGGTAGTCGGTAGTCCTCCAGATCACGCCTTCTCTCGCTCTGGTGAGCGGTTCCAAGGCAGAGCCCCAAATTTCAAGGCTTCTCGGAATAAATCTCTGTTGATAACGACTTTTCGTTCCCTCGGATGATTTAGTAGGTGTTCCTGTCAACTTCTCAAGCTCGGAAGCGGGGATAAAAAGCAAACAAAACGCCTTACATTAGTGTCAAGGCTATGGCGCTCCGATGTTGATCTCCCAGGGGAGGAGATTTGGTTCTCTGCGGTGTGCTCCGAAGTTGGTGTATTGGCTGCTTTAGCGCCAGCTGCATGTCGTCGGATGGAGAAGCGGTTCGCACCCAGCCGGAAAGAATTCAGCGCGATCCGTCGATCTGCAAGAGATGGCTTCACTTTCCCCAGCACCATACTGCCTGCGTTGGCTGGTCCAGGATGCTGGAGACAAGATACAGAAGAACACTGGCGTATGGCTGAGTCCTTGTGATAACCTTCTGCCTCACCATAGCTTCATCTGCAAAGCCGTTTGACGCAATCAGGCTATACTTGCCGAAACGGAGCACGCGCTGCACACCACCAATGATATGAACCATGAACATCATTTCCAAGGTTGGGAAGCATAGCTACCCAAAGCAACACTCTTTCCTAAGACGTCCGCTATCGTGGAAGAATAATGCTTGTAGATCAGAAAATGAAGCAAACAAGGAGAAGAACGCTAAACTCGACGAAAAGCTTTTCAGAATACTTATTGCTCCGCTGCCCGCATTGCGAAAATTTGAAGGACGGACCTTACCTGTGCCTGGACGCCACCGATTGATTGATTGACAGCTTTTTGAGCCTGAAGCCACCACCAAGACCTGTGTGTAGCTGCAGTATGGTAGCATCTGACACTTGAACCCTCCACTATGCCTGCATTAGCATCGGCTCGGCTTGTTATCATAAGGAATGGCTAACCCAGAGAAGTATTTCTGAAGAGGCTTGAGCGTACCCCGGCGCAAGTACGCTCCGAAAAGCTAGATAGAGCTTCACCATCAGCGGCTCCTTTTTGCGAGTGCCTGCGCCTTGCTCTACGCATGCTCATGAACCCAGAGTCGACCATGATTTTTCGACTGGGCTTCTCAGAGGGCATACTGGCCGCTACATTGCGAAGCTGCGGATGGATGAACAGTGCTATAGCCTGCCGGCACGTGGGCTCTCAGCGGCAGTGCTGCGAAAGGGGCCCTTGGGCCTCACCGCACAGCATCGAAAAATGGATGCCAATTCGCTTTGAGCCTATACGAATCGATGCCATCCGACGCTGTGTCTGATCTTGCGAGACACGTCATTAGCAGTGCTCACCGATTTCCGTCCCTGCTAGTCTCCTCTTCTTGACCGGTTTCGAGAATCCTCAAAATCGTACCCCTCGCAGCCTCTCCGTTTTCCCTCCTTCTCAATTTCCGGAGAACAGACCTTCATGCTCGATCATTTGTTCACAATTCTGCTTACAGCAACAGCCTGATCATTCAGGGGCGGAACGACTACGTTTCTTGCCTGAATCCCCTTCCCATCCAACTCGCGAGAAACATTTTGCTTGCAGACCACTCAAGACAGTCATACACAGGCTAAAGCTGACTAGCTCATAGCATGGAGCCGGCAATGCCTTCATGGTACTCTCAAAACAACTTCGGGGAACCGAATGCTTTCGACAACTACGACAAAGACGCAGCAATGGGGTGTGTATCAACGCCGAGTAGTACACAGTGCACGCCCCAGGACGATACCTCAGACGAACAAGGTTTCTTGGGCGACCTCCATACCCCATCCCATTCCATTGAGGATGGTCTCTTGGAAACAGGTCCCATGACCGATTTCTTGATGTCCGACCTAGTGTCTCCTCGATCGGCTGACCGTATGGCGACCTTATTGGCGACATTCGTTGACGAGGAGGAACCGAACAATCTATATTCGACATCAGACCATCTGGGATTCAACGAGATGAATACGAGTACTCATGCGAGACATTCGATTTTGAGATTGGCGAGGCCGAGCGCACAAGGTACTGTCTACTGAAACTTGCTGGATATGACTATTGACGTTATCAGGTATCTCACAAGCTGTCGCCTACACACGGACAGCATGGCCAACAGGCGAAACGACCTATCCCAATGACGGCACATTCCAGTCATGGTTCCCAGAGTACTGTGCTACAGGCGCAACTCCATCGCAAAGGCAAAGAGAAGAGCGAAGTTATACATGGACCCCAGGTGATGCATCAGTGGCAGCAACTCCTCGGTACGCACCTGGATCTCGGACCGAACCATGGTCCACGTATGAGATGGACGATAGCCAGGTCGACAAGCAACCTTCTCCTGAAGAAGTCCTCTTCGCGCTAGGCTCGGACGCCGCACCAGGGTCTTCAGCGTCGTCGTGCCGTCCAAACCTAGGAAACCAGCCCACACATCCGATGTCGCCTCGTGACGTCCTTCAGCCCGCGTCGTGTCCCGAAAGTGACGATAGCGATGATACGATCGATCGGCCGCCTCCCGACAATCCAGTTGGGCCCCCACCCAGGTTCGTTGCGAGAGAAGCTAGACACCGATACCTCAACCCAGACCAAAAGGCCAACGCCGCCCTCATGCGTACCATAGGAAATTGTTGGAATTGCGCACTCTTGAAGTACCCTGTGGGTAGCGTCCCTGCCCGTGGACTAGGTAAACAACCGTTGACTGAGTTCTCTAGTGTGATGCTGGAGTGAAATGCAACAGGTGTGGCCGGATGCGGAAGACTTCAGCAATATGGGAGTGCGACCGAACATACCTGCCTGACTTGACTTGCGTCTTCATCCCCGGTACCTCTCTCTCCGCTTGCACATTATAAACCATACAAAGCTGACTCTCGTTTAGATAGCCTGCTCAGCCAGCACGAACCAGACAAGCTTCGCGCATTCTGTAGGGCACGAGTCCGGCGATGGACCGATAACCGTCTAACAGTGTACCTAACATGGGGCTACGGAAACGCCATCAAGTGCGAGGTCAACGAAATCGAGCCTATAGGAGATGATCTCCTTGTCCAAAATCAGTACCGGCTTAATCTGACCACCACGCGATATGATCTTTGCAAGGTGCCATCTCCACCCCTGGGTATCATGCTCCTAGAGGTCGGCCTCTGGCGGCAGAGACTGGATCGCTATCTTGACAATCTCCTTCAGGCGGAGTTTGGAGGTTTCCCGAGTACGTGCTTTCGTGGCCGTGAATGTGAGGTACAGAGAGATCTTCTGCATCCTATGCATGCATATTATGTGGAGTTCAAGGACGCTGTAAGTTATTATTACCATGATGAGTGATGCTTCGCTGATTGTGGTTATGTAGCCTCTCCCTCGATTGTGCCTGAAGCTGGTCGTCGTTACACACATCATGTCACATTCCCTTACCCTGACCGAAGATACACGTTTGGCGGTCTCCTCGAGGCTGAGGAACCCCCCAAACGCACCCTATGAGCCTCTGACATGCCCGCGTTGGCTTAACAAAGAATTCAAGTTCCTTCTGGCCACACTGCATACCAACTTGTTAAAGAACATCCTTGACCTTCTTCACAAGAACCTACGGGACTGCAGAGACAAGAGGTCGCTATGGGTCACAGCTTTCATAAGCCTTCTGAGTCTATCGATGGTGACGGAATCCATGCAAGTTTCCGTCCTCTGCAAGGAAGAAACAGATAAGGAGAATAAAACAATACCACAAGACAACACTCAGGCCGAGTCAGATGTCAGCCGTATGGACGAGAAATTGGACCTTTTGATAAGGATCTTTCGAAAGAAGTACGGTATCGCAGAAAACAGGATTGGCAAAGGATTTAACCCTCTCCGGGAATCTGATGACAGAGACTCACTAGACCAACATGCGCGAACATTCGCCGTAGAGGTCGGTCATATCATACAGTCGTATCGTACGTGTCCAAATCCTGTCGGAGAGTACAGCTGACATTGAGCCCAGGTCGTTTCCTGCAAATTCAAAGGGCACTTGAAGGTCCACCAACGACACCTAACGAGCCTCGAACGTCCCGTTTAGTTGCCAAGTTCTTGCTCTCGGTCTAGAAAACTTTGTCGCTATGAAGGCCGCTGCCGGGCTGGCGCTGGAATCATTGGGCGCTTCCCCAGAGGTGGGAGACGTTCGGGCTTTTGGGTTTAACTTGACAGATACTCGGATTCGTACATGAAACAAAGTCATTCTCATAAAAATATGTTTTTAGTGCTGACAATGATGTGCGTGCATTTTGAATAGTCCTGCGTGTCCCATCAAATCAAGGGGACAGCAGGGTGGAGATGCCGGCGGGATGCTTTTCCCTCTTTCTTCTTCCACTGACTGATATAAAGTATGCCTCAAGACCACGATGGAAGGTTCAGGAGGTAGGCAAAGCCGTGGTGTTCGTAGTATGCAATAATATGGCAGAAAGAACATAAGGAGATGACTTGAGCGTCTTGGTCAACATCTCGTACCTTTCTTACGGTTTGAGGCGGCGTGACCGTCACTCTCTGCGGAATTAAGATATAGACTGGCACAAGTCTCTGGTCGTTGCACAGCCCTTGCGATGCATACCACATAACACTGAGTACTTATTCGAAGAATCTGGTCGTTCTAAGTTCGGGGGGAAAACTCGGACATGCCAAGCAAATTTGCAGTGCCAAGAACAGCTGACTAGCGCGGTGCCTAGGATCTTCGTTTGAACCGTTCCGTAAGAGATCTCTACACATTTCACGACCGCATAATCAACCGTCAATTCTGCCTCACGCTTAAACGCGGAGGCTCATAGGTTGGTCGGTCATATTGGCGGACCAGATCGAAGACGTACGAAGTATGGGCGAGCATGAGGCCACTGTGAAACACTACCCCCTCACAGTAGCCATAGGAATTGCCGAACAGACCGGGTTGTCTAACCCTTTGATATCCTGATCAACCCATCATGACAAGCCCGAGATGTACCCAGCCGTCGAGATACGCGGCCCGTCTCAGCAACTCCTCGACGGAGGCTCCCATAGGCACCACGCTTCCGTGCAGCACCGGCTTTGCTAGAATTGGTGTCCTACGGCTTGGGAAGAGTGCTGGGAGGAGTGTATGCAGCGTGGCACCCAACGTCTGTGGTTCCCGCGTTCCCGGCACCAAGGGCGTGATCAAAGCTTGCACAATGCGAAGATGACCAGTTGTGGGCTCGGAGGCGGAAGGCGACGAGGGCAGATATATCTTCAAGGGAATATGGCGTAGTGGCGCGCCTTGAGCATACAGAAGCTTCTGCAGAATAGGGCTGTAGGTGGCAAGGTTGTCTGTCGAATGTGTCGTCAGTAGAGGGTCTCAGCATGATAGATATGGACAGTAAATGTACGGTCTTGAACGGCCGTCCACAGTTGTGTAGAATCCTCTTTCGACAACGACATTATGCCCTTCGCAGTTCCGTTTCGCAGAAAGTCGGCTTCTTTAACACTGTTGATGAAGGCGTCATGTATAACCTTCCTGTCTCCATCCAGTCGCACCAGCTGTTCATCAGGCCACTCCGTAAAATGTAATGTCAGTCGCCAAGGCAGCGAGCTTTCTTCATCCTCCGAGGTGGCATGCTCTTTTTTGTTTGACCCTGTAGCCTGCGATGGTGCTGCGCCAGAGAAAAGATCGTAGAGCAGTCCGCTAGGATAATGCCATTTGAGCGGCACATTCTCGAATGAGAACCACCCTTCATGGGCTGGTGTATCAGGATCGATGAGAGAGGAAGCGAAGAAGGCATGGAGGCGAGGTAGAAGGAAAGGTAGATAAGACATGCGTGGGTACTGAATCTAATGGCTTTTGAGTAAACGTTCAACAGACTCTCTGATCCATTGACTGACGAAATATGAGTCTGCCTGTTCATAGACACGGCACTCCGAAGGGGAAAGCCGGATCTCTAAAGGTAAGGATCCGCTCCATATGACATGCTGTAAGACTTGTTGTTTCGAGCTCGTCATGGTAATATGGATTGTATGAAACAGTACGTGCCTCCGCTCAGCTCGCACAACTCATAGCTTATCATAGCCGCCTTCATCGTTACATCTGGTTGGAAAAATGAGATGGATGACACCAAGCACATTCGAATGGATATTCATGGGAAATTTTTGGGGTTTGCAATTGTATATTTAATGTAGTCGAATGATATTGACACCCTGGGTTGCCGTTTCTATTTAAAGTAACTTTTTTGGAGATAATCATGCAGAACTTTTGACGTCTTGGATCTTTCACACCATTGCTCAATGACGCTGCCCTAGCCATTGCCCACCATCATTCGGATCCAACATGGAGGAACAACTTCCAATTATTGTTGTCCATCTCACCAACCAGTTCGGCACCAGTTCTGCCCCACGCTTCAACCAGCAACTCCTGCATCTTAGTGTGCCCCGGCCAATCATTCAAGAACACGATAAGGTCTCTCCAGAGCTTCAACATCCGCAAATGATCATCTCCATCATGTACCTTCTCAAGACGAGCCGCATAGACGTCCTGTGCTAGCCATACAACTGCTTGCTGCCTTTGCTTTTGGTCGAAATGGGGGTGCGGGGCCACGACGTCGCTTGCGGCTCCCTCAGGAAGCTTCATGGCTTGTTAGCACAAGTAGAGAACCGTTGGGCGAGCGGTGAAGCGTGCTGACCAAATTGCGCCATACTTCGAACATCCTCGATGCCTCCTTGTCACTCTGACCAGCCTTTACCCTGCTAGCAGCGATAACGATATTGACTATCTGGTTCATAACCATGCCGGAGAGTATCGTACTACTCGCTGAGCAGGTGGCCGATGTCATGGCATGGATAGGTCGTCGAGCTGGTGGCGAGCTATCCAGTTGCAGCAGCTGGCCTTGAGAAATTTGGTCTTTGAAGCGATAGGGCGGACTAGAAGTCACATCAAGCGGACTGGACCTGCCAAAGGTTTGTGAAGATGATCCTTCGATATCTTCGAAATCCAAAATCTTCACTTTATCTTTCATGTGTACAGCTTCTGTGTGCTCCTCCTTAAGCGACATATACTCGCCCGGGTCATTATCTGATGCTGAAACGTCGTTTAACTTCTGGGCGAATTAAAGGGTTAGCCCGATGTTATGCGTAAAGACCTTTGGGGTCGTTTGCCATCTTACCCTGTTTATCTCGAAGAGCGAATTAAGTCCTGCAGGAACTGTTCCACTGGGTCCCCTTGTGCCATCAGGTCGTTTTGAGTAACAGCTAGGATGGTCATCCCAGGCCACGCCATTAGGGTTGCCCTTAGTTTTTACACAGCTCGCAAAGTGTGGTTCTTTGACTGTGGTCTTGCGCGTGAAACCTTGATTACAAAGAGCACAAACGTAGGTTGCAATGGATCCCCTTTTGACAACCGGTTTGATGTCCTCATCTGCTGAGGAGCGTGTCTGCCGCTTCGTGTGTGGTTTGCCCTTGGATGTTTGCAAAGATGCCATGTCTGCAAAGACTCAAGCTCATATGAGGTTTTTCAACGTAGCAAGCAAGTGTCTTAGAGTATTTGGTGTGCAAGGTGATGCAATTCCAGTGAGGGTTGCAGCAGGGTGCTAATGACAGAGGGGGTCCAGTTCACTGGAAGTGAATTCACGATGAATGCAGAGGCAAGCTTGCAGAATCACTTTTTCATTGAAGCTAAAAAGCACAAAAGAGACAAGGACAACTTGCCGTTGTCACTTACTGACTTTGTCGAATGAGATCTCAGCTGTGCCTTGTAGCCATCGTCTCTCGAACCCTTTTCAAAGTGCATGTGATCTTCATATTACACGAAAACTTAGTTTACATTACCCTCGTCTATAGAAGAGTATATCACAAGGCCTCCGTTGAGTGCAATACCCTATCTGTAGTGAAGCGCATCAATGGGCTTCCCGGAAGTGGGAGTAGGCTTATTGGAAGCGTAAAGGCTGGGGCTGTGGCAGTCAGATCTTGAAGTTTAGGAACAGAAAAGTTGAGGTTGAACAAACCTGAGTGTCACTACCCAGCTGCTGTTCGCCCTGCTGATGGAAAAATTTGGTGTACGGATCTTCACCTTTGCCTATGGCAGCCTCATCACTCGCCACTCCAGGATGGCCATTCTCCATCATCATGTGTCGCTGCGTCGCAGTCTCTTTGCTGTCTTCAGCTAATTTTACCTTCGTCGTTGATTGCACTGAGAAGGGTCTGTCAAACGGAGTTAGTTAGTTTCATGCTGTGTGATCGTTTTAACATTACCCGTTCACTTCGCGATCTACAGTCATATACTCTTTCGCGGCATCTTTGCTTCCTCTCTCCAGGAGGTACACCATATAGTAGTGAGATAGGTCCTTTATTGTCAGTGGCGGCAAATGGCTCTTTCGTCTGATATCGTCGTAGACCTGCTTGATTCTCTTGTATTGCGTTGGTTCTGTTTCCCCATTGGTAGGTTGTGCGAGCTCAAAGTTGAGGTAATTAATCCAAAAGGCTCTGCTGTCGAGATACCAGTGTTGATTCTTCTGAAAGACTTGGCGTGCCTCGTCGACTGATCCCTTGATCTTCCAGAGGAGTAGGGCCCACTCGGCAACTAGTGCTGCTTTTGCGTAGATATCGCATTGTGTTGAGTCGATGTATGTCTTGTAGACCGCTATGGCTGCTTCTAAACCGCCATGACGGCGGGATAGGTTTGCGAGCGAGATGATGGTTTCGGTATGACCAGGAAGTTTGTCCAGAATTGCCTCGTGTATTTGCTTTGCCTTTTCGACCGCGTCGCAAGACTCCTCGAAATATGCGTACTGTAGACGGACGGCAGGCATCGAGATGGGAGCGTAGAACATGCTGGCCCGCTGGTAGATATTCCGGACTTCCTCTTCTTTGCTTGGTTGAGCAAGCATCCACCGAGCGTAACGTAACCAGAACTCGTCGTAATAAGCACATGTCACCAGACACCGTTCATAGAGAAATGAAGCTCGCGTATAGTCGCCTTCGGCCTCCTCGAAATCGAGGTACTTCCGCCAGTTGACTAGCTGACCTTCGTCTAATTCAGTGACATGGAAATATGGCCGCTTGATTTCAGACTCATAGGTCCACCGCTTAGTGGTTTCGGTCTGTGTCCGGGAGAAGATCTCAAGGTAGAAGTTGTCAATTCGAGTCCGCGTCTCCCTCTCAATCTCAAGCTCCCCGCGTTCAGGTTTGATCTGCTGAGATCCCGCTTGGACAGAAGCTGGACCTTCCTGTTCGAGTTCTGCGCGGAATTGCGCGAGCGTGTCAGCCGGCATAAGTTCCTGCAACGGTCTGTGGGCTGCTAGATGACGATAGCGCTCGAAATAGCGAGCATATTGATGCATTGGGATATGTACCACGCGATCGAGTATGGCGAATATCTTGTCTTGTGCTTCCAAGCGTTCTTCGAATTCCAGATACTTATCCCAGAATGGATGTGCAAGGAAATCGAGACCCACGCAGCCCGCACCTCGTTCGAATAATCTGCGGTGTCTTGATTAGCATGTGAAGACGAGACTGGGAGGCTAGAGTAGCAGAGGAAGAGGCAGAGGGCAGCAAACATAGCATGTAAGAGCGCTCAAGACATATGAGCCTCGAAAGATCCATCGAATTTCAGTCTCGAACGCAAAACAGAGGGCATCGGAGTGTATGGTGATATTGTGAGCGAATGAAATGGAGGGGCCTGAGTGTCAAGTGTGAGAAGCGACCTCAAACATCCGGTTGTGACTTTCTCACCCATCTAGCTTTCGAGCTGATCAGTCGACCACCAGCTATTCCTTTGCAGAGAAGTTCGTGCTGTTGTGGTCGCAGTTATGGGAAGGAAACCTTGTCTTTCTCTACTTACTCTCGGATCACGTCGGGGTCGTGGCTCGTCTCGACTTTGAAGGAGCAGTAGTTCGTCCACAAGTCGACCGAGTTGGTGACGCTGGCGACTCCTCGCTCGTAGACCTAGCCTTACTCAGTAGAGTACTATGCTATCCGGTAAATACCTTACCAATTCCGCGGCCTCCGTCCCCGCAATGGAAAATTCCAGATCCGCATACTTCTTCCAGTACCCGAAAAGTAGGGGAAATTTGAACAGGAATCGGTCATAGATTTCGCGTGCCGCAACGATCGATTGAGGGCTTGAGTTGCGGTTGAGGCCGCCGTCAGGCGATTCTGCGGCGCGTACAAGTTTCTCCCAATTCTCGAAGCTATCTGGGTCCTCAAGCTGTTGAAAGAGAACAGTAATCAGCATTTTCATGAAGTCATGGACCTATGCGTAAGGTACTGGGGACATACAACTTCGGCGTTCAGCTTTTTCAACTCTGCGTTTTCTTCATCGTTGCCGCCAAAGTTGTAGTCAGCCATTGTTCGCTGGCAGGCTTGCTTTCAATAGCTAATATGACTGCAGGTGGACAACGACGCTCAGCTCCAGAAGAAATTGTTGGTGATGACAAGAGAATGCCTGCGACCGTTGTTTGGAGACGGGAGTGTCAAGGCACTAAACCTCAACCCCAGACCGAGTATCGATGTTATATTAGGGTTGTGATTGTCAACCTGCGTCTACAAGCTATTCCAATGATTTATTCCCCATAGAACACACATGATCTGTCAATGATAGACTCTGGTAGAGATGGATTGAGGAACATCATTTTATCTACCTGCACATTGGACTAGTCAGCCACTTGAGATATCTTTACGCTTCGAAAGCCCCAATGCCCGTTTAACCCTTGCGCTGAAACCACGATCATTGAATCGCATCCCTATCTTAAAGTAGGTCTAACCTTCAGTCTGAGTTTTACTCGCCTCGTACGCTCCAGACCTAGATGTCGCCAGATCTGAAGCAAGCTCTGCTGGCGAACCTGATTTACTCACGAGTTCTCCTTCCGTGACCCTTCGTTGAAAAGCTATCCGAGGAACCTGATTTTCTCCACTTTCTCCAGCATACGTGTTGGCGAAGTACTTACCACATCATATTTCGTGCTTGCGCCTATCTCTTGCACCTCTGATCGATTTCCTCGCCAGGAGGACGTTTATTCTCATTAAAATTGCAAGGCCAGCCTGTTCTAGCGTTGGGGGCGAGAATGTCCTTACAAATACCGCATTGGATGAACAAAGTTGCTGGCATCAATATCTCCGATCAGCAATTGCTAGAACTGTATTGCATGTGACACCGCAATGCTTCGGACAAGCATTCCACGTTATTGCACCAATGGCTCGAAGGATCGCGATCTGCACAGCCCCGGAGTGGAGAGAAACCATTGACACGAGCTGAAACAACTGACATCTTGGATTCGCTGTCCCATCGTAGTATAAGAAGCACTCTACCGTAATTAGTCCTGCCTTTCGCCGTGGGTCTATTGCTCCTCTTCATCTTCAGCATGTGAATTGGCAGGTGCATTTTCCTCTTTCACAACTCATCATCTCACCTTTCCCACCAGTCCACTACTCTGTGCTACTAATTACCGTTCTACACCTCTCTCTTTCATCTCTGTCCATCCCAAAATTTCGTGTGACAATACCCTCCCATCTGAACACGCCAACGGTTGTCATCGTCCCTGGCTTTTGGGAAGGTCGAGAGACGTATAATGCAAAAACCCGCGAAATCATCTCCGCCGGCTACGCATGCACGACCGTCCAACTCCCTAGTACTGGTACGGTACCTCCTAACAACCCAACAATGCACGACGACATCAACGCCATTCGCAGAGTCCTCGAGAACATCCTAGAGCGGGAAGGAAAGGAAATCGTCCTTGTCATGCACTCAGCAGGTGGCTTCCTAGGCTCGAACGCTATCGAAGGGATGAGCGTCGAAGAGCGCAAAGCGCAGGGCAAAGATGGAGGGGTGCGGAAGCTTCTGTTCTTGACGGCGGGGCTATTGCCTGAGGGGACGCTGCATACAACGCCACCGTTCGGCGATATTCATGTATGTGATTCTTGGCGTGTGCTTCCATGCCAGCCTCTCCACCTCATTCTCGCCTCTCTATATCCTCCCAGAACACACTAACCCCAGCAGCCCTCCGGACGCCTCTTCTACAAAGACCCTCTGTCCAACCTCTTCCATGACCTAACCCCCTCAGAAGCCAATTACTACATGAATAAGCTATCCTGCCAGCCAGGCTCCGGCTGGGACGGCGAAGTCACCTACACGGGCTGGAAGAAGATACCCAGTATGTACCTAGTCTGCAAAAATGACAGGCTATTACCCGAAGCGTTGCAGAGGCAGATGGCTGAGATGGCGGGGAGTCAGATCCGTGAGTGCGAGGCGGGGCACATGGTGCAGTGTAGTATGCCTGGAGTGATAGCGGAGTGCGTGAGGGATGCTGCGGGAGGTGGGGAGTAGGGGTGGGATCTGGCATGTTGAATGCGTTGACAGGATAGATTGAGCTGTAGGTTTGGACACATGAATTGTTATTCCTGGGCAGGACCGAGTGGCCTGAGTGCTTTGCTCTCCAGCCTTTAGAGCTATTCAAGGCAGTAGAGGTACCGATTTCTGCGACACCTGTACCATCTCACAGTCAAATCTCCTACCATGTGCTGATAGCCGATGAGTGCCTTACCTTGGCTCATCCTTGTGGACTTGTTCTGTGCATGTCTTGGTCGAGTACGCGGTATGTAAGGCTTGCTCTGGTAGCAATGGATCATCACTGGTCGAACGATGTATCATCAACTCAGCAATACCTTTTTTGAGATTGCCAAGGAATGGATGTTTGTTTTGGACGAGGCCATCTTCGGCTGACCCTGTCAATATACCCCCAAGGAGAAGTGGCAAAGCTATCTCATACAGACACTCAATAGAATTGTAAGCCTTGGTATCTCCCTTTTGGACAAACCTTGCATCGTCCCGCACTACTCACGCCCAGTCAGTGCTCCTAGGCCTACTGCCAGCCTCCCTTCCCGCCAAACCCACCACTGTCCTCAATCTTCTTCTGGCCTCCACCTTTCTGGCTCTTCTGCTGCGCAGCCTCATGCTTTCTCAACTCCTCTGGGACCCTCGAGATCGAGCTCTTCATCAACATCTGCTTGAGATCGTACCTATCACTATCGTTAACAAGCTCCACGCATGAAGGATCGCAACAAGACAGAGGGGCACTAACATAACATCCGTATCCTCATTGCCCAGGAATGTGATCGCAACACCACTTTTCCCTGCACGACCTGTCCGTCCAACACGATGGGTATAGCTCTCGATATTCGTTGCCATGTTGAAATTCACCACCAAACTAACATCTTGCACATCGATACCTCTCCCCGCTAGATCCGTAGCAACAAGCACGTCGGTAGTCCCATTCCTGACGGACCCAAGCGCAGCTTCTCTCTGCTCCTGGGTCTTGCTTCCGTGCAGCGTAACGGATGAATAGCCCATATGTTTGATGTCCCTTGCTACAGCATCGCAGTTTCGCTTGATGTTTACGAAGACGATGATTGGAGGTGTGAACTCGCGCGAGGATAGGATCTCGAGGAGGCGTTTCTTGCGCTTGTCTTCGCCAGAGACGAATTCCACGCGCTGCTCGACGGTTTCGACGGCTTCACCCACATTGCCTATGGTCACTATCGCTGGGCGCCGGAGATACTTCCGTGCGATACGCTCCACGGCTGAAGGCATGGTGGCTGTGTACATCATTGTCTGTCGATAGCGGTCTTTACCGCCAAGATGCTGGCTCATGACGAGAGCATCTTCTGCTTCTTCGCTATCGGGCTTCATATTTGCTACAGGAAGGGCATCGAGAATCTTGTTGACGGGTTCTTCGAAGCCGAGATCAATCATGCGATCTGCCTCATCCATAATCACGTAGCAACATTGGCCGAGGACGAGGACACGGCGTTCGATGCAGTCCACTAGACGGCCGGGGGTGGCGATAATGATTTCGGCACCGTTGCGTAGATTGTAGGATTGTTCTTCGAGGGAATGACCACCCACTATACTAACGCAGGTGAAGCCCAGAGGCGTGGCGAATTTACGGGCTTCGATCTCGATCTGCTGTGCTAATTCACGAGTGGGGGCAAGGATAATCGCGTAGGGTCCGTCATTTTTGGTGAGCTCATTGAGGGCGGGCAACTCGGAAATGTAGACGAGGAGAGGAAGGAGGAAGGCTGCTGTTTTGCCTGAACCAGTGACAGCGACACCGATAAGATCTCTTGATTGAAGAGCAATAGGTATAGCCGCTCGTTGTACGGCCGAGGGCTCGGTATAACCAACTTGATCGACGACATCCTGGAGGCGCTTGGGTAGACCTGATTCTTCCCATGACCGCATAGGATTGGGTATCGCTCCGCCTTTCGTGCTGATGTTGAAGTCTTCCTTGAAGATACGCCAGTCTCTCTCGCGCATGTGTTCCAGTTTCTTCTCGCTCCAATGCTTGTCCAGGAAAGCTTTGCCACCTTCCTCCTTCTTCCTTCGCTCCATCTCCATCAATTCCTGAGATCTAGCGCTGCCTGACTCATGGTCTCGCTCTTCGATCGCCTTGGCATATTTGCGAGCAACGCCATCCAGCAAATCATCGGCGAATCCTCCAAGACGTCCTCGACCGTAGAGACTTGCTTCCGCACGTGCTTGGTAGAGCGGATTGTAATCTGGACTAGTGTCTTCCTCTGCGTTCCACTCGAAATTGAATTTCTTCTCCGTCGTCCGCCGTCGCTTCTTCTTTGCTGAGAAGGTAGATAGATTTTGGTCTGCACCCATATACCTCTGCCTTATTGAATTCTGCTGAGCTTCTTCAATAGAAGGTCTTTTCTCCGCTTTGAGAGCTGAGTTTCCATTTACCGAAGGCTTGGGAGGGGGTGGAGGAGCCATGTCATAGCCTTTATTTGGCTGAGACGCACGCATAGCTGCTGGCCCAGTCGGAATCTCCCCAGTACGCTGAGCGCGGGGCCCTGTGGGCACCACTTGCTTGTTGGAGGTATGACTGCCATTCGTCATGGGCGCATTTGTTCCAGTTCTTTCTCGACGCGAAGTACTACCATTTGCGCCGTTCGTCTGGGATTTCTGCTGTTCTAATTTCTGCTTCTCTTCTTCGACCTCTTTGGCTCGCTTCTCAATCGCTAATTTCTCACGCTGGGCCTTAGATAGAAACTTAGGCTAGAGGGGGAAATATTCCGTTAGTATGGGTACTAGCAATCTATAGAAGGCTTGTATGTGAACATCAGACATCTTCGAATAGCTCTTGGCTGCATACCTTTGCTGCCACCTCGTCAGCCTCTTTCTTCTTCCTTAACAGCTCTTCCACGCTCAGTGGCTGCCTGGCGCTGGATGTTCCCCATCCTTGCTTTTTCTTCTTTACCTCTGTCGGAGGGGGAGGTGGGGGCGCGCTGGTAGAGTGTGATGGGGGCGGAGGAGGAGGGCAGTCTTCTGGGGGAGGAGGAGGTGCTGACGCTTCGGGAGGGGGCGGAGGAGGTTCTAAGGGCTCGTCGAGAGAAATGGGTGCCGGAGGTGGAGGCGGATCATCATCAGCATAGCCGTTCATGGCCACGATAGAATGCGCGCAACCGGTGGAAGCCGCGTTGAATGACTGTTTGAGAGACCCAGCAAGCTTAGACCGAGCTACAACCATATAACTGGTTCTTCAAGATGGTTGCTGTCGTCGTTAATTCGCGATCCGGTTCGGTAGGACGTCGGGCCGCCTTAAGACATGTGAACAAGAGCCTTCTACTTCTACTTACTACAAAGGTATTCTAAGGCCCTTGCCAGTCCTTCTAAATAGTGCTCGCTTTTCCAGGACTGGCCGCGTCCACTTTTCGGGCATCAAGATTGTGAGAGCAAGATGTCGAAGTTGTGCATGGATTGGGCATTGTGACGTCGTTGACACCCGATCAAATATCGTGGCTCAAGACGGTTTTCGCCATGGTTGCGACAATCGAGTATGTCAAGCTTGCGCAGTCGCTTCCGCCTAGATTATTGCGTTTCTTCGCTCGATATCCACCTCCCATCCTGTCCTCTACCTCGGCGCGGGCCCCAGGAACGACAACGCTCAATACCTCTTCCTCAGATTCGAACGCCAGTCAAGAGGAAGCAAGCGTAATCGAAGAATCAATCAGATCATCTAAAGCCTACAATCCTTTCAGAGCGCATAAGCATCCCCTCACCGCGGTCTGGCAGAATTCACGTTTCTCCTTGAGGCAGCAAGCGGATTTAATCAAATTGGCAAGGCATCATGGCGTTGAAGAGCTCCTACCATACACTCCGAAAAAGACCGACGTACGACTAAGAAAACGAGAGCAGCTGGGCCTACGGGTCAAAGGTACAGGGGAAGGACAGAAAGTCAAGGGCAAGAAGGAGGAAAGGACGATGAAGAGCAGGCTCGACCGCCGAAGACAGGCCATCCTGGAGATGCCTGCCATGATCGAGAAGTGGAAAGAGGTGAGACAGTCCGTCGGAACGTTATTTTCTTTCGCTAATACCAAAGTAGGCCGGCCATGGGCGCGGTTGGAAAAAGTGGCCAAAATGAGCGTTCGGTGCAGCAGCTTTACAACGATCTATTCGACAACATTAATCAGCGTATGCGAATGGTATTGAGAGCATCAGGAAGAAGACGGAAGGCGTTCGATCTTATATCTCTGAATACCGATGATGCTTCTAGTCGCCGCGAAGAGCTTGTACAGTGTTTCCGAGGCAAGCATTGAGAAACGATAGAATGTATAGTAGATATATGCCTCGAGTCTACCTTAGTCTGTGGAATCTTTCTATGCTCAAAACTTGGCTTCCATACCAATGTGCCGACTTCCTATGGCAGACTCAACGACGGAGAAGTGAGATGGTCGCCTCAAACCTGCGGTATAATGTTCTTGCAGCATCTGAAAGATGCAGAACTACCAGCAATCTTCAATAGTGGAATCTGATGCCAGAAGAACTTGGCTGCGTCTTATTATTCAAGGAAGGAGTGTGATCTCCCTATCCACGTTAAGCCATGTGTGCGTTCGGGGCTGGATTAGGGTTGCTATCTTTCCTTTCAGGCCTTCCTTTCCTGGAGTTGCAGTTTGCTGCTAAGTGTACCTCTTAGTATTGTTCTCTTGTACCCTGCATTCGCGCCGGATTTGTTCAAGGAGGGGTTTCGGTCCATGATTCAAGCGGTCTCCAGAGCAAGTCGCCTTGCACTGAATGATAGAAGACCCATCCATGCTGTGAATATAGCCAAGCTTCACCCTCCACCTTCATACACCAGACCCAGACTCTTGCCCTCTACCACCCATATCGTGTCCCACACACCGAAATCCAGGGACTTGCCCTACAGATCCTACATCAAGCAAAGTATAAGGTCCTGTTCGTACCGCAAAACAATGTGCAAAGCAAACTTGGAGATCGATGGTAGCATCGATGTAACCAAGAGTCGCGATGTCTTGCCCACTAACGTGAAGCCTCTACACTATGACTTGACGCTGGAGCCTGACTTCGAGAAATTCTCTTACGAGGGGACCGTGGTCATTGAGTAGGTATCTTGTGCGGTTATCAGATGAGTGGAAGAAGCTAATAAAGACCGCTCATTAGCCTAGAAGTTAAGGAGGAGACCTCTTCAATCTCTCTGAACAGCCTAGAAGTCGATATACATTCAACTAAGGTCACAGCTGGAGGGAATCATATTACTTCTTCGCCCGAAGTCAAATACGATGAGGACTCCCAGGTCACAAAGGTCTCGTTTGACAAAACGATACCTGCGGGCACTGAGGCTCAGATCAGCCTCAGCTTCACAGGCTATCTCAATGAGAAGATGGCGGGATTCTATAGATCCTCCTACAAAGACAAGGATGGAAGTACCAAGTATATCGCAACCACACAGATGGAGCCGACGGATGCACGTAGGGCTTTCCCTTGCTTCGATGAACCAGCGCTCAAAGCCAATTATACCATCACCCTCATAGCCGACAAGGACAATACATGCCTTAGCAATATGGATCAGGCATCGGAGAAAGAGGTCGAATCGAAGATTACGGGAGGGAAGAGAAAGGCCGTCACATTTAACAAGACGCCTTTGATGTCAACTTACCTCCTGGCATTCATTGTTGGAAAGCTCAATTTCATTGAAACCAATAACTTTCGCGTTCCTGTCCGAGTCTATGCTACGCCAGCCAGCGACATCGAACACGGCCGCTTCTCCCTGGATCTCGCAGCCAAGACACTCGACTTCTACGAGAAGACGTTCGACAGTAAGTTTCCTTTGCCTAAGATGGACATGGTTGCAATACCCGATTTCAGTGCTGGAGCCATGGAGAACTGGGGCTTGATAACCTACAGAGTCGTGGATGTACTTTACGACGAGAAGACGAGCGGAGCTGCTACGAAACAGAGGATAGCAGAAGTGGTGCAGCACGAGCTGGCTCACCAGTGGTTCGGTAATCTTGTTACTATGGACTTCTGGGACGGGCTGTGGCTCAACGAGGGCTTTGCGACATGGATGTCGTGGTTTTCCTGTAATAAGTTCTACCCGGAGTGGAAGGTATGGCAGGGTTATGTGACAGACACACTTCAAGGAGCACTCACGCTGGATTCTTTACGGAGTAGTCATCCGATTGAAGTGCCCGTCAAACGTGCTGATGAGATCAACCAAATATTTGATGCCATATCGTATTCGAAGGGGTCATGTGTATTACGCATGATCTCGAAATACCTTGGCGAAGATACGTTCATGGAAGGAATCCGACGATATCTGAAAAAGCATGCCTACGGAAACACGCAAACTCGGGATCTATGGGCCGCATTGAGTGACGCTAGCGGTAAGCCTGTGGAGAAGGTCATGAATATTTGGACCAAGAACATAGGCTATCCGGTTGTCTCTGTAGCGGAGAATGAAGATTCTAGCAGCATTAACGTCAAGCAGAACCGCTTCTTGAGAACTGGCGATGTGAAACCAGAAGAAGACAAAACCTTGTTTCCGGTGTTTCTAGGTCTCCGAACACAAGGCGGTGTTAATGAAGATCTCACGCTGTCGCAGCGCGAGGAAACCTTCAAAGTCCCCAGCTTAGATTTTTTCAAGCTCAACGCCGACCATTCCGGCATCTACCGTACCTCTTATACTCCAGAGCGTCTCAAAAAGCTTGGACAGGCAGCCAAGGAAGGGCGATTGAGTGTAGAAGATAGAGCTGGTATGATTCTTGATGCCGGCGCACTGGCAGCATCAGGATATCAGAAGACCTCGGGCACTTTATCTTTGTTGAAAGGCTTCAACGATGAGACCGAGTTCATCGTTTGGGAAGGGATCTTGACAGGAATATCAGCTCTTCGATCTACATGGGTCTTTGAGGATGAGAAGGTAGCAGTTGCTTCTACGATGACTCTTTGCTTATGTTGACCGCACTGCAGGTTCGCGATGCGCTCAAGGCTTTCCAGCGTACTCTTGTAAGCCCTAAAGCCCATGAGAAGGGTTGGGAGTTCTCTGAGAATGATGGCCACATCGAATCCCAGTTCAAGGCTCTTCTCTTCGGCAGCGCTGGCCTTTGCGGAGATCAGAAGGTCATTGACGCCGCCAAAGCCATGTTCAAGGATTTCGCTACTGGCAACAAAAAGGCCATTCATCCGAACATTCGAGGCAGCGTCTATGCAATTGTTCTTCGCAACGGCGGTGAGGAAGAGTACAACACTATCCTCAATGAATACCATACTGCTCAAGACGCCGACGAGCGAAACACGGCACTTCGTAGCCTCGGACGAGTCAAAGATGAGAAGCTAATCAAACGGACCTTGGGGCTTCCTTTGAGTGACGAGGTGAAAGGTCAAGATTTCTATCTACCGATTGCAGGTCTCCGGAATGACGGCGCAGGCATTCAAGCTCTCTACGACTTCATGAAGGAGAACTGGACAGCGATCGAGAAGAAGTGCCCGCCAGGGCTGACGATGTTGAGCAGCATCGTGCAGATATGCACGTCAGGCTTTACGTCAGAAGAGCAGCTCAAGGATGTAAGAGCGTACTTTGATGGAAAGAGCACCAAAGGTTTCGATCGTGCTCTGGAGCAGAGCTCTGACTCAGTGCGGGCGAAGGCTGGTTGGCTCAAGAGAGATAGGAGCGATGTGGAGCAGTGGCTACAGGCAAACGAATACCTGGGCAAGGGAAACGGGAAGCTTTGAGATCTCACTGTTCCGAATGTGACAAGGAAAGGCGAATAGCAAAAAGCAAAAAGCATATAGCTGGGATTCTTCTATAGCTGTAGCTCTTTTGCAATATTCCTCAAAGCTTGGTGCTAGGTAGCAAGACTTTGAGCTCTACAGTTTCCCAAGACCATATTGGTAGCTAAAAAAGCGAGGGTATCTTGCCACGCCACCTCTATTCCCTACCATGGCGCCAAAGCTCAAGCAAATCCCAATCTACGTCAATTCAATCCGTTCACACATAGGAATGCGATCTCCTCCCTCATGTGCTCTCTTCCGAGGGCTCGACACGAGTCAATTCCTCCACATCGGTCTCACGATCGTCGATCGAAATCCCAGCCTGCGTCCCCTGATCACGCCTCAACCCCATCTCCACATCAGCCACCTGCCTACGATCCTCCTTCTCTTGCTTTCTCTGCTGATGGTACGCAGCGCCCGCATACCCCGCACCGACCACCCCCGCTGCAGCTCCAAGCATATTTGCTGCATCCACCAATGATAGTTCGTCCACTAGCTCGGTCTCTTGTGTCGACTGAGCTCGTGGTCTCGTTGAGATCGCTGTGCGTTCATCGGCGGGAGGCAACTCTGGGTCGTGGAGCTCAGACACGACCACGACGCTGCGGCGGACTTTGAGGTTGTGGGAGGATGGCCAGCGGGTTAGGCGTGGTGGAGACGGGAGAGACTGCGAGGTCGAGACGTCTTTTGTAGTGGGGATGGTAGGATAGAAGGAGGGTTTCTCGTCAAGGAGAGGGAGGGAGTCTGAGGAGAGGGTGGTGTAGTTTCGGGTCTTGGAGGTGCCGAAGCAGGTGAGGGAGCGGAAAAAGGTTGAGAAGGTGCGGCGGCGGGAGGGATAGTGGGAAGGAGACATAGTCCAAGGAGAGTAGGAGTCCCTGACGTAAGGAAATGCTGATCAATGTGGAGTGTATGGGCCTTGTGAGTACAAAGCAGAAAGAGATGGCTCGCCTAGGATATCGGGAATAGAGGAAGGGAAGCGTTGAAGGAGAGAAGTCAGCACGGAAGCTGAGTTATATGACAGGTCGCCTGGCTTATGTGAGGGTGTCAGCTCAGCCCTGTGCAATGGTTGGAGGACTAACACATTAAGGCGTAGAAGGTGGGATGGATGGGCTGATGCTCTTGGCCGCTGTGCTTTCTTACCGCACCATCTGAAACATGATCACCTCTTCGTGGTTCGTATGGTATTCAGCCATATGAATGTTTACCCTTTCGTTACAGACTATGGGTTCAGAGCCAATGTGAAAAGACTGTTGCACGTATCATCGTTTTCAAGCAGTGTCAATCCATGGGCATCACGTGCGTCAAGTCGCTTGAAAAATTATGTGATTGGCTGCATTTTCGCTTAACAGATCGTTGAGAAATTGACCGAATGGGCTAGCGCAGTGATCTGAGGGGCTCCCGCTAGCGTCATATTGAAGTACATAAACAATGCCTCTACTCCAGTACACTGACCAACTACAATTCACTCTGCAACGTAAAAACATGCTTGTACGTAATCACGACACCAAGTTGCAGCTTTAATTGTTCATTGAAAGCCAATTGCGAAGTAACAAACGCTCTCCTAAACCCAATTGTCCAGCAGCGACTCGATCGAAAAGCCCTCTTGACCGATTTGAGACTCCAGTCATGTCCTCTATCACGAGCGCGGAGCAGCGTGCTGCATTGCTCAAGGAGCTGGCTCGCGATTTCAACCGTACTCGAACCTCCTTCGGATCCTCGCAGAGGTCTCAGCGTACCAACAGCCCCGATACCACTACCACCAGCTTCGATCCCAAAGGGGAAGGATGCCTCGAATCGACGGATCTCAACATCATGACTCCTCAAAAACAGGTCAACACGGCGCAGAACTTGCCGGAATTACGCGCAAGTGCGCAGAGATACAACATTTTCGCTCCTCGTCAACCGCGGTCAGAGCCCGACTACGCTATCAACACTTCAGCCCTCGGTCGAGCCTTCCCCGACTTCACCCAAGCAGGTCCTTCTGATTCCGACGACGGAAGCCGATCCGTCGAGACCGGTCGCGCCCACAGCAGAGCCAGCAACGGGACGATCGGCAAGCTAGGGCGATCAAGTACCCGCTCCCAGAACTCAGCCATGAGCGTAGCCAAAGATAGCTTTAATCCCACACCTCCAATGACTATCAACGACAACCAATCACCTATCATTAAACCACATCCAATAAACAACCCCAGGGTGAGGAAAAGCCTCAACCCCGCTCGAGAAGAACAAAGCCAGAACAGCCAGTCTCGAACTGCCTCAGGCTTGCAGAATCCAATTAAAGCCGTCCCACCACAGATGGCCAAGACCCGAGACAATGGCTCCGGTAGCAGCAGGCAGAGCAGTTACATGGCCCGTGCCGTCAATGGAGCACGCATCTTATCCGAGAAGGACGTCTCCACTATCAGCGAGGAGCGTCCTCCAACCGTAGACTTGACCGTTAGAAGCAGCCGCTTCGGCGGTACAAGGAATCAGAAGCCCTCGACAGGCGAGGTACTACCAGTCAGATTCAGCTCGAAGCAAGACTTTGTGCAGACGCTTCCCAAATCCAACTTGACAAACACGCAAGGGCAACATACGCAGGAGACGGCCACGCCCACTTATGGTACTCAGCAATCATTCGCGGTACCGAACATGCCGAACGTCAACGAATTGGTCTCTGGTGTTTATGAGGATGGCAGACCCGTCTTCTCTCGCGACAGCGCGGCTCGAGCATCACGAGGTTCCAACGTACAACAGCGTCAGACCAGCCGACCAAATCTGGTCCATGTCGATGACATTGCTGTTGATGACGAGGAGCAGGATATTTACCTCGCACTGAAGTTGGCCCAGGATAAGGTAGCTGACCTTGAGCGAGAACGTGCTGAGACGGAAGTCTTCATTCAAGAGTTGGAAAACACCAACCGAGTGCTTGAGTCTGAGAAGGTACGCCAACGGCTGCAGCGGAGTGATAGTGCCATTGGCATGACCGATGGTGCAAGTGATGGTGGTGATGATATGGGCAGTGGTCGCCGAAAGCTACTGATCGAGAAGAACCGTGAGTCTCCTTCTGCAATATCTGGTCAATGTGCACGACTAACTGCTCCCTAGGCCTTGAGTCTTCGGTACGTGCTCTGCAGAGCCAAGTCGCGTCCATAGACCGCCACGCAGCCGTCTCTGAGACCGCCTTACGCAATGTCACCAACGAACGCGACTCCGCGGTATCACAGCTTGGCGTTGCCTTCTTTACGATCGAGCAGCTTAAGACCGACAATGCAAATCTATCTGACGAGAACCAGGCCCTCAGAGAGCAACTTGCTGCCGCCCAAGATGCCAAGGAGAAGCAAGTCCGCCATGCTACTTCGAAGGCTGAAGGAGGCTCTTTGCATCAGGAGCGAAGCCCTGAGAAATCTCTCAGTGCCAAATTTTCCGTGTCAAATACTGACACAAGCAAACCCAGACGCGGGCAGACAACGAATGCGCCACAGCTCTCAAGCTTTGAGCAGTTCAAGGCCAAGCTAGCCATGAGGCAGGCCCAGAGAGAAGCACAAGACTCGGCTGCTGCTCAGGGCAGTCTAAAGCCTACAGGACAGCGTGACGCATCAGATGATAAGGCCAGTCGTCAGTCCGATCACCAAAAGCGGATCGCTACCGACGAACCTCATCCCACAGACCTTTTTCCGCGTGATCACCAAGTTCAGCGGCCAAGTCACTATCAGCCTAGCCAGTGCAGCGAAGACTCTGACAGGGACGATGTCCACAAAGAAAGCGTTCTCTTCGAGGCCCCACCGTCATCACGACAGCAATCAGGTGGAATGCCGGCTCCGACAAATGAAGACGCCAACCAAGATCTCACTTTCCTAAGCTTCGTTGAAGTAAGTCTTCATACTTGTGACCTCACAATCACCGTTAATCATCTAGTGTAGTCGGATGAGGTAGCCAATTTACGCCAGGCTCTGGAGCACGAACGCGTCGACGACAAGCCTGGAAAGGCTGCCAAATGCCAGGTCTCCAAAGTAGACGATCATACCGAGCAGGCTCAAGCGACAGAGACACGCCTAGTGTTATCTGACACCAGTCTCCGCCGGAAACCTTCTCTGAAAGAAAGCACCCGTAAAGTAACTGATCCGATGGACATCACCGGCCGTTCGTGGGTTACAGCGGACGATACGCAGCAAAGCAAGAAGTCCATCACCGAGCACAACCGTAGGCATTCAGAGACTTCTGACCCAGTTAAACGTAAGCAGGAGCGTACTCGACAAGTGGACAACATGACGTCCGCTTTTATCTTGCCAGACATTACCATCCGTCACCCTTCTTCGGGACCGATACGCCAGGTTTCAGCAGGTGCTGAAGCGGTACTTGACGACATCAAATTTCACAATGGCCAAAACTGCACCGTTTGCCACCAGCTGATCAGCCGAGACGAGGATCATCATCACCAAGGAGAGACGAAGCGGACCATCAAGGTCCCAAAACCAGTACCCGTATCACAACGTATGCCAGAGCCCGACGTATACAACGAAGAACCTACTGTCCGACCGTCTCAACCTCCAGCTCACGCTCTCGCTAGCGTCATCAAATGCCTAGAAGATGAGCTTCGTCACCTGAAGATGAAACTTAGCCAGTATCAGGACCTATACAACAGCCATGATGCGGCCATCAGCAGACGTCAACGCAAGGACTGCAACAAGAAGATCGAAGGCTTACTGAAAGACGTTGATGTCAAAGCTGATCAGATCTATGCTCTCTACGATGCTCTTGAAGGTCAAAGGGAGAATGACCATGAGATGACTGGGCAAGAGTTCGACGAGACATTGCGATCCATCGGCGTCGACCCGACTAAGATCAGTGTCCGTGATGAAGAGGCAGATGAAGTACCTCGACCAAAGACTCGTCACCCGTGGGACCTTGAGAGCAGTGATGAGGAAGAACTGCCTTGGGAGGGCATTGAGTCGACTGGTACCGGCAGGCTTCCCAACGGCGTGCAGGGCCAGCCGCGAAGCTTGTCTGCATGAATCACCTCATGAGCTATGTTTGCATTCACCGACGTTGGGTCTCCATGCCACGGGTTCTGACCATTTTTGCTTCTCAACGATACCCTTATTCTTATTCACATTGTCTGCATTCGTTCTTACCCTATCTCTCGAACCTACGACGCCCTTCAGATTCGCCATCCTCCGACAGGGATTCTATTGTGACTGACCTTTTGGTGCTATGTCCAATAGTTGATCTCTCAACGGAAGATATTGACTGTAACGCCACGACACGTCTACCTACTTACTCTACCTCTACCTCTGGATGAAGAACTCCACATCGACTGACTTCGGTGGATGTCTATGGATCGATCTTCCTGGTTGTACTCCATCCTACTGTGTACATAGCGTCTTCTTCTTTCTGTACTTTCTTTCTGTGGCCTGGGTTGGGAACATGGTCTTCTGTTGGGTTTTCAAAGCGTGCATGACTAGGTGTTTTTACTCAGAAGTAATGACAATACTTCGAAATTCAATCGCTCCCCATCAGTGACATAGCCGCTTCGACTCACCAGTTCCAGGGCTGACTGGCCCAAGAATCAGCCGCTTTACATGCTAGTAGTCTGACAGTTTGGCATTGACCTGAAAGATCAGTGACGCCCAATTGCCAAAGCGGCAAACATTTCTGCGCATGAGCAGAAGCACCTGAGAAGGCAACAAGGGAAAGGGTTTCTGCAATGGTCGAGCACCCACTGTTGCCAACGACATAGTGAAACAATAGCAGGAATCTATCGACCCGGTGCGTATGAGGCACCTCCAAATGGTTTCAAAGTCATTCTGAGAGTCTTTACTCAAGATGCATTGGAATGGCAATTCTTCATATGGAAGCGGGTATCTAAACCAACATCGCAACGCCATCGCTATGCAACCCAAAACTTGAGATCGGTATTCAAAGCACATCATCCGTCTCCCTCGCTCCATCGCCACCAGCCACGGCGGCAGTAGCTGTAGCAATCTCTCTACTATCAGCTGACAGATCTCTCTGCGCCACCTCCTCCGCGACAAACACCCCAAGCCCAGAGAAAGCCTCGAGCATCGTCCGGGCATAGTACTCCCGAATATCATACCCTCCAGCCGTAAGCTGCGAATCCGTCTTCAACCGCTCAAGCCATGGGTGCTCGTAATCTTCTTGTAGCATATAGTAGTCTTTTTCGAGAGTCATCCCGCCAAAGGGATCGTACGGCTTGTCTGGCTCAACCTCCTCCACAGGCTTCAAACCTTCAATCGTGAATCCAACACTCGCAGCGCCATTGTCGGCTTTGAGGCCATCGTTGCGGGCTTGACTCTGTTGCTTCAGCTGCGCCAAGCGTGCTTTCTCGCCTCGCGCCGAGCTCTTCTTGAGCTGCACTTTCTGCGTCTCCTGCACTATCTGGTCTGCGTCGCCTTTGCCCTCCGCTAAGCGATGAATAAGCTCCCGCTTTCCTTCTTCGCGTTCGCGGCGCTCGTCTTCCTCTTCCCGCATGGCTTCTGCTCTTCGGATCTTGGCTTGCTCCTTTTGCGATGCGAGCTGCGCTTCTGCATTCGCGGACTCTTGTTTCTGGAGGGTCTTGTTTCGGGAGATGGAGCTTGCGTTCTGTTTCTCGTAGGAGGAGAGTTTGTCCTTGGTGGCTTTGACGTCGGTGTTGTAGAGCAGGTTGAATGTCATGGTTTCGACTTCCTCTAGGTAGTTGTTGTATGCTAGTAGTGTGGTGAACTCATCTTGGCGGCGGTTCATTCTATTCTCAAAATATGAATTAGTGTTCGTTCTTGCTCTCCGACGTACGTTGTGTATATAGGGCTTACACGGCAGCAACCTCCCTCCTGATATCGACCTCCCTCTCGATCTTGAGATCCTCAAATGTCTGCTTCCTGAATTGTTGCTTCCGTATCGTACGCGCACAGCCGGCCACGGGGCAGGGGGCTGGGCCCCGGGAGAATATGCGGTCGACGCAAGACTCGCACATCTTGTGGTAGCATACTGGACTGACAAGGAACCGCATGTTCTGGTTGAGATAGCGGGAGGATTTGCAGATGGGGCAGATGTCTGATATGGTTTTCAGTTAGGGTGAGATAAAGCGGAGCGGGAGACAGGCGGACTGTTGGGCTCAACGGTCAGATCGTGAAGAAGAGAAGTGAGCTCACCGTCATCTTCGGATTTCTTTGGTAGGCTGTTGCCATTTTGGGTATTTGCTCTCGACATTATGAGAAGTGAGGATGATGATATCGTTGATGGGGTGTGGTCAAGGGGGGGCTGACTATCTCGCCTAAGTCCTCGCCTACACTTGCCCATGAGACTTCGCCCGCTTCTACTATCAACGACATGCTTACATGAAAACATTTATTCATCTTCTAAGATGGCAGCGGTCAAGGACAAGTTCGATGATGTCGAACGGTGTCGTCTGCAGCTAGAAGAGAGCGTCGCCAAGCTTCGAAAGTCACTCCAGTATTGGCAAACATGGGAGGCAGAGTACGAGGGGCTAAAGGAAGAGGTCCTGGGGCTTGGCGAGGAGCATACGGAGGCTGAGTTGGTAGATTGCCGTTTCTCGAGGCTATTCTGATGGAAACGCTCACAGAGTACTAGGTGCAAGTCGGAGAAGATTACGAAGGCACTGTACTGAATGACAAAGGTACGAAATCGGCGACCTTCCCTGCAGACGATTTGGGACTAAGAGATAGTAGAGGTTAACTTATTACTCAACGGTCCGGATGGAATTCCTCGTAGCGGCAAGCAAGTTGTGCACCTCTTATCGAAGCGGATAGACTGTAAGCATGAGAGATCCGTACTTGACCGCCCCAAGCTTACTTGCCGGAGACGTGCAGGAAAACGTCAGGTCAGTCGACAAACAAATGGTGTTGGCACAACAAAAGCTTGCAGTATCAGAGGTAGTCACGCGGCCGGAAGCAAGGGATGAGGATGGATTACCCCTTACGGAGATACGGGAAGAGCTAGACGATGAGGGAAATATCATCTGTATATGCCCAAACCACAGTTCTTTATCTCATTGGTTGACCTTCGTCATAGCTAGTTCCTCTACAAGGACGGGAGATACCGGGCCTCAAGTGGTTGAGGCGCTGCGCAAAGCTGGAGTGAAAGAACTCTCAGAGACCTTAGCATCCCAACCCTCGACGTCAAATTCACCGAAAGACCGCGTTACAGAAATCCAGGACAACAGTCCAGCATGGGCAATCGATGTACCACAGACAGACACCGAGGAATGGCAAACGACCAAGAACGAAGTGAACAGGCTACCAGAGCATGCAGCCAAAATCACTCTCAACAAAGACGATGTGAGGCCTCTGGGTCGTAAAAAAAGTGTAAGCTTCGCCGAAGGGACTAAGACCGAAGACTCGACGATATCAAGGAAGCGACTACCACACCCTCTGTTCGCCAAACCAAAGCCTGCTCCAGCTGCCTCGAAGACCGAAACCATTGCCGAAGTCAAGGCCAAAACCCCAGAAGGCCAGCTGAGCTCTCTTCTACATGCAGAATCAAATATCCTTGCAAGTAGAGGAGTTTCCAGCTCAGATCCAGACTTTGGTACGTCTGTTATCCCCGACAAGGAATCGCCCGAAGATGCGGCCATGCGTCGGCAGATGCTCCAATACAACATGCAGGAAGTCCGATCTGTTGTTGCGGAGATCGAACTCGACGAACAAGGCGAAGGCAGCACGCCGCCTTATTCGAGCGATGAGGACGAAGACGACTACGACAGTAGTGTCGAAGAGGAAGAGGACGAGCATGGCCGGGCAACGAATGTGCTGCTCGGCGACGAATACATCAAGGAGATGCAAGCTTTAGAGAACAGGCTAGATGCTTCGCTGATACGCAATGTCGGCCCAGAAGCTACAAATGAAACTTCACTTTCACACAGCGCAGACGGAAAGCTACCCGAATCGCAAAGTAGAAACGCTTCGGTTGCGTCGTCGCCAGTACCTACAAAAGGCGTTCGCTTTGCCGACAAGGTTGATATACAAGAGGCACCAATACTGAACGACTCAACTAATAGTTCAAACACTACAACCGCAAGCACCGGAACAACAGAGACGGTGGCGCCCGCTCCAGGTACCGATAAGAAGAAGGTATCGCGCTTCAAAAGTGAACGGGCTACTAGCACGTTTGCGGCATCCAGACCCCCTGAAGCGGACACTATCGCGGCGGCAAACGCTCCCATCTTGAGTCGAGTCATCGAGCACACTCCCTCATCTACTCTTTCAAGTACCGGACCCCACCTCCCACCAGCAATCCCATCCTTACGCCCCCCTCGACCCCCCCCAAACGGTCTTTCAGATCGTACTCTTGCCGAAAACATTATTGAGCGGCCTTACACGACGATAGCAAACCCTGACACAACACCCCAAGAGCCGGACGAATTCGACCCTGCGCTACTCCACCAAGAAGCTACGACAGAGTATCACCGCCAACGGAACCGCATGATTTACCGACAAGGTGGATTTCTCCCTAAGGAGGAGGATGAAGATGAGGTCCTTTTAGATGCGGAAGGGGAAGAGCAGGGACGGAAGGTAAGTCGCTTCATGGCTGCTAGATTGGGGAGGAAGTGAGCAGGAGCCTTTGCTGTTATAAGACGGTAGTATTCGTTCTTTGATCATATGATTACTCGTCACGAACATCCTCATCCCTCCATACCAACTCCGCCTCCCAGAACTCTCCCTCGTTTTTCTTGCCAGCCCCCATTTCTTCTTATGCAGCTCTGTGCATCATTAAGCGTTAAACCCCCCCTTCTGCACCATGAACAGGAATTTCAGTGCTCTTTGGCGTCAAAGCCAGATGAGATGGCGCAGCTTTGCGTCCATGTGCTGTCTCATCCCCGCACTCTCGAGTTCCGAGATCAAAAGCACCGCACTTGGCAGTCGGTCAGGAAGGCTCTCTGAAGCTGTACTCGAGACCATGGGCTGGGCTATTTCGTTTCACCTTCTACATTCTTGGGGCCTCGATTGAAGGAGGAGGAGGAGGAGGGACACAAGGGGATGGGCGGGTCAGGGACGTTCAAGCAAGATAGGGAGAGCAACCCAGCTTATGGGTGGGAAAAAGCGGGTGCTGGCATAGAATGTTGCTCTTGTAGGTATCCTAGAAATTCCGATCAAGTGACACAAATACTTTGACGCATGTTTGTTCGGTCTACGGCCCCTCAGTGGTCATCCAGCCCATGGTAAAGCTGTAACCACGTTTCTCCATCAAGTGCCAAAGATGATGCACGAGAGACGTCAGATGGCGATTGTCTTCTACATCGAGGGAGTGATTGTCGCATCCGCTGAGTGCAATGACGACATAGCGAGAGGATCTTCTTTCTGTGCATGCCATTCTATTAGTGTAACATCTTCACCGTAGTGGACATGCTTGTAGCTTCCAGAATCCAGATGTTCGATTAATCGCTAAACACACCCAATGTGGTCTAGGGGGGTCTGATGATCGGCCCAGGCAAGCCCCTGCATGAAGCTGAAACATGCACCTTACCGGCTCTTTCCCTCATTGACTGCCCGATCCACCAAGGCCATCCATTGTTCCTTCACCCCGCTGTTGGTAACATACGTTCACCCTGCCGTCACTACAGCTGCTGCTTGACGACATGAGGTGGATTCTGCATGCACCATGTGAAACACTCTCATTCTGACAGCTTCTCGTAGATCCTCTCTGTTCTTTCTCATTCCCTCTACTCTACTTGGTCTCACACCTGTTCACCGTTATTACATCTCCCTTCCTTTCCTTCTCATACCCCTCTCCACCTTTCTATTTCCTCCCCCTCTTCTTGGAGCTCTTTGCTTGTCTTTCCACAAGAAGAAATCCTCATCTTCGAGTCCTGATAGCAACAATGGAGCGTTCAAAGAAACCCTCTGCTATCCCTGTCTCCCCAGTCTTGCCCACCCCTCAGGTCTCCATCTCGGATGACAATGACCGTGTGTCTGCCAGCTTGCCCACCGGCGAGCGAGTCGAAGTGCTTCTCCATGGCGCCACTGTCATATCCTGGAAGTCCGCGAATGGCAAGGAGAATCTGTTCCTTAGCTCAAAGGCTCACCTAGACGGGTCAAAGCCTGTGAGAGGAGGGATCCCAATCGTCTTTCCCGTAAGCTTGTCTTTCCCACGTGATATATCGCCAGACTCTCACCGTGTCCTGACTGACTGTTGCTCCCCTTCCCGTAGGTCTTCGGCCCGCCGTCAAAAGACCACGCAACAGGCAACCTACCCCAACATGGCTTCGCGCGCACATCTCGTTGGGAGTATCTCGGGAAAACCTCGTCCGAGTCCTCCACGCTCCCCAACAACAGCGGCGACTCGTCCGTCAAGCTCGACTTTGGCCTCTCCGACAGCATGATCGGCGATGCGAAGTGGCCCTACCAGTTCGCCCTGACGTACTCGGTCACACTGAGCCCGAAGGATCTGGAGACGACGCTGGTGGTAAGGAACACGGGGACATCGAATTATGATTTCCAGACCTTGTTCCACACTTACTTGAAGGTCGATGTGAGTTCATGCATCATACAAAAACCCTTTACCGCTTCATCGCTTTACAGACTAGGAATCATTTCGCTTGATTACCGCTGTACTGCTTTGCAGTGCAGGAATTACTTTGCTTGATTCCCGCTTTACCGCTTTACAGTCTCGGAATTCTTTTGCTTTGGGAAGATTACTAACATTGTCCCCTGCAGGACATTTCCCGCGTCTCAATCCACGGCTTAGAAAAAGCCTTCTACAAAGACAAAGTCCGCGGCGCCGAAGCCGACGCAGCCAACGAGCCCATCTCCATCAGCTCCGAGGTCGATCGCGTGTACGCCGCTCCCTCAAATCAAGCGATCACAGTCTCCGAAAAGGGCGCAGGTGGCTTCGAGGTGACTCGCGACATGCTTCCGGATGTGGTTGTGTGGAATCCGTGGATTGAGAAATCAAAGGGGATGGCTGACTTTGGGCCGGAGGAGGGGTACAAGAACATGGTTTGTGTGGAGGCTGGGAGCGTGAATGCTTGGAATACTCTCGAGGCGGGGGATGCGTGGGAGGGGGGACAGAGGATGAAGACTCTGTGATGCGGTGGATGATTACGATGCGATGAGGCTATCACGCAAAAGCGAAGAGTTGGTGCACAGTTTCTTGGCACTCCTGGAACTCGACGTGTTGACGACTTTACGATGGGTAGGATGACCAATAGAAGCCCATAGCTGAACAGGCAAACCGTCAAAACATTTATCTTGCTCCATTAAATCATCATCCCACAGGAGGGTATGAAGAAGCCATTTTTACATATTTGTGACTTGATACACCCCTTACAAGAGTACTATACCAACGCAAGGGATCAAGGACGATGCCTCCTTTTCCCCACCAAACACCATGCTGTGCGCGCTGAAGCGATTTCAGAAATGCTGCCAAACGCGCTATGCTAACCGGCCACTGCTCCCTCGGCCTAGCCCCGTGGGTGGCGCATGCCTGCTTCGTGCACCTCCAGGATCGAATCGAAGAGAACCCCGGCGACTGCTCGCTCCTCCTCCGGCCTCAGCGTTACCTGTCGGACCTCTCCCAGAAAGGTCCCGAGCACGTCCATGATCCGCTGGTACGCCGACTTCCTCGGTGAAGGGCCGGGGACCACTCCTGGCGAGGAGGCGGCAATCTGCGTTTTGGTGGGCTTCTTGGGGGTTGTTATCGTTGGGATATCCCGGTCGGGATTGCGCATCGCCTGATCCCGGCTCGGTGCTGGGGCAGGTATTCCGTGAGCAACGCGTGCTACGTTCTTCTCTCTCTTTTTCTCTTGCTTGGCGTGCGGCGACGAGCGAACGGGACTATTGTTTGCGGAGCGGGTGTCGAGGAGGATACGGTCGTCTTCTGTGATGTCGTCCGGCTTTCGCGATTCGACGACAACCTGACACTGTTGGGCACGGGTGCTGCTCCTAAGTCTTTTTACGGACGTGGTCGACGTGGAGCCTCCGCGTTTGCGCTTCTTCGTTTTGTGTGTTGTCTGCGGATCGCCTTTTGTACGCTCTGCTTGTGAAGTGGCTCTTTCTATGTCAGCGGCTAGTTGTGCGGAAATCTCCTCGTCGTCGTTAGAATACTGGCTTGACCGGCTGAGGAACGAGTCCATTACTCGGCTCGTCGAATCCTCATCCTCTGCTGTTGCGTCTGCTGACTCTGCGTGTGTTGTAGCTTGAGGTGCATCACCCGTAGGGCGCGATTCTTGTTCCACTTTCGAGCTTGGTGGTGGCTCTGGAGAACTTGGTACCACAAATTCCGTTTGAGGTCTATGATCGTCCACGCCGCCCTCTGGGCTGCTACCTCGTAGTGGCTCCGCAGGCGCATCGACGAAGACATCGAAGTCGGAGAATACCTGCATTCCACTATTTCCACTAGTATTTCCATCTTTCTCTGGCACGCCTCGCTGTTTCTGACTGTCGACGACTCGTGCGGCCTCTACATGATCGCTAGTTACAACATTGCGATCATCCACAACTTCGGCAACTTGTTGCTCTTCAAGGTACCGACTCTGATTTAGGGTCTCGGCTTCAAGATCTCTATTCCCTTGGATCCGGAGGTCATCTTCCATAACAGCTGCAGACGCTTCCTGACTAGCTTGCTTTGGAAAAGCAGCTGCCAGTGACGGAGCGTCCGGAGGCGACGAAGGTGGCCCGCCATCTGAGAGAGGATCAGAGGAGTACTTCCTACTCGACCGAGGCGTAGGCGAGGATCCCAAGAATTCCTCCAGGTTTCCATCAATGATTGGCAGTATTGGGCTGGTTTGATCATCAGGCTCCATGGGCCCACGACTTTGACCGCTTAAGCCTAAATTAAGCCGTGGGAGTCCTTGATCCCTCTTACGACCATTTGATTGAGGGCTTGAGCCGAGTTTAGGAAAGATGGCGGCGTCGTGAGTTTGTCGTTCTTTGATCTCCATCTGATGGTCGGTTAGCAGCTGAGAATCGGTATCATCGAACGCGAGAGGAGAGGAGTCAATCGGCGCGAAGTGTATTTGCGAATCATTGTGTCGCAATCGAGCTTTCGATGGAGTCTTCGAGATACGATTCGCTATCGTTCGTCGTAGGGACTTTGACTCGGAGCTGGTGGTTTGACGGCGTGGACTGCGTATAGTTTTTGACGGAGTGATGCACCCTTGAAGTCTTGGCCAGACGCTGGCAGCCTTTGCAGGAGTCCAAGCTTGTACCTGCTCGTTGTCTTCCTGACTAGCTTGTGTCTCTACAAAGTTGAAGGGCGATGACATAGCCTTTCTCGTGTCAGTCACGTCGGAGATGCTGGCTCGTGTGCTACCTACCTCCGTCTCATCCTCGTATGGAAATGTAGGAAGTTGAAGCTCTGTCACCTTGCTGAGTCTTGATAGAACCTTCCGCAGGTTTTCGGGGTACTCCAATTGTTCCGCGCCACCGAATGTGGTATTCCATAATGCTATAGCATCATTTACGATCGGTCTATGCCGGCTGCTCAGGCTTGAAGTGATGAGAGCTTCAACTTGTGTAAGGGTAGCTTGATTGTGAGGCAGGGCATGGATGGCTGCCCTACAAGCAGCCCATAAGGCCCGGATCTATGATGTCTTAGTCCTGATGTATCGCAGTCGGTTGGCGCTTACCGTGCCATGGACCTTTTCAAGCTCGGTCCCAACAGCGAACCCTGCCAGAATACCTTGCTGATCTTCTATCCAAGATGCAATCCCTCGCTGCATGCGTATCAACATCACACGTTTAGCGAAATCTGGGGCTGATGTCAAAAGAGATTCCACAGTATGCAGGAAGTCGGCCGTATAAGTCGTTCGTGTCGATGCATGCTCCTCGTATGCTTTCAGAAGGCCGCACTCGACCATTGAGTAGAACTTGTCAAAGGGGTCGAAGGGGCCAGCCTTTTGGTTGATTGCAGAGATACCCCAAAGGAGCTTGCGTGCTCGATCCAGTGTTTGCTGTGAAGTTGGCCACGTGATATTCTGGGTAACGGTAGTAGTGTATGCAAGGAATGACTCAGCACAAGCAGTGGAAAGTTGATGCTGTATAGAAGCAGAAAGGGGCTCAGTCAAGATGAGGATGACGCCACCTTCGCCGGTCTCTTCTCGTAAAGCTTTGCACACGGTGGCGAATAGCTTTTGCCAAGTCGAGATCGTATCACTAGAATGGTGTTGGATAGCGACTTCGAGGATTCTGGCCATGTCTCTGAATTCATGACCAGCCAATTCAGGACTATCGCTGTTAGAATCACCCTGCCTAGGTTGTCCTAAAGCCGACACGGTAGCTTCAGCGATAAGGCGCCATAATATAAATCTTACCCGAGAGTCTGCAGAATCTCCCACGGAGACCAGTGCTGTGAGTTCGCGCAGTATCCGAAGCTGTGACTGCCTAGAGGAAGTCGAGCTCAAAGCCACTTGCAACAAGCTCTTAATAGTGGGCGTAATGATGGGCGTAGCTGCATCATCGGCGGTGGAGGTAGTCAGGAGCCGAAGTAAGTGAATCGTTGGAGAACCTAAGGTGTGCTGATGTCGAACAGACCGACTCGATGGTGTCTCGACAGCTTCAAATCGATTGGGGGAACTTTGGAGCAAGCGTTGCTCGTTCAGAGGTATTAGTCCGACATGGTCGATGGCCTCCTGGATTAGAGTCTTGAATTTCGCGATCGCTATGGCCGATTCGGTCGCTGACAGGTTTGGCTGTTGTAGGTACGCTTGGACCCAAAACAGGTAGATCGTGTTGAGCGTGTGGGCAAGAGCAGTCATAGTCTCCAATGATACTCTCACCTCTTGCTTACCAGCCTCAGCCAGTGACATGGTAAAGCTTCGCCAGGCGAGCACTATAGGCGACTTCTCTGGCTCGCTTGAAGGCCATGGCGCGAGATGAGCGAGCTTGCCAAGTACGAGCAAGACTCTATCGGCCCTTGACCGAATCCATCTTGCGTCCAGGCAAGGAAGCTCCTCTGCCTTGAGGAAACCATTGGCGTTCGCTCTGTTCTCATTCCATGGTATCGGCTGCTCACTGTGAAGCAGCGCCGCTAGAATCTCACAGGCCCTATTGATGTCTCTTTTCGTGCTTGTGAAGCTTTCCGGCATAATCTGCTCAACGTAGTGATCCCAGTAGAGGTCCAATTGTGCATATGTGGCTAGGGGCCGAAAAGCGTAGTACAGCAGATTGCAGTAACTGGATTGAGCAATCTGTTTTGATTGCTTGGAACTTTTGTCGCCACTTTTGCGACTCAATTGAGCTACGATGGGCTGCCGAAGCATCTTGACCATTTGTGGAGCGGTTGATGCCCCTGGCTCAACCACAAAGACAAGACGGTTCCAGGCGGTCATGGCTAGGAGCTTGATGTGCGCTTCGTTGGAGTTGAAGCACTTTTGAATTACCAGAAGCCAAGGTTTGAGATAAAGCCAGCGCTCTAACTTGTGTCGGCGATTTCGCAGGAGAAGAATTACCACGCTCCAGATCTGAGGAACATGCACACCTTCCTCTTTCGAAGCTGTCATGGCATTGAGACGTGTGGCAAGGAAATCCACGACTGTTTGGCCTTCAGGCGACTTTCTGGCGAAGAGATCAAAGCATGCTTGCGACACAGTACTCTTGTTTCCCAGGTCAGTACCAGCATCAATACCAAGATTAATGGCAAGAGCACGTATGTCCTTGGTAGTACTCAACATGCCAGAAACAAGGTGATCGATCCAATGCTCAGAATGAGCGACCAATGAAGGTTTTGCCTGGGACAGAAGACGCTGGTAGACCCTTAGTCTCAGGCCAACAATGCTGTTGCCTTTGTGACGGTCCGTGATTCCTTCCAAGGCGGAAAGTAGGCGATTCGCTCGTGCATTCGTCATATGCTTCTCACTGAAAGTCTGCTTGGCGAGTACTTGCATATAGTGGGTGACCAGGATCTTGGGCAAGGCAGCATCCTCAATGCTGGTGATGGACTTCTCTAAGATGTATACACGAAAGTCATCGGGCAACGCATTGGCTAGTGCTGAGGTGCAAAGGAAGATAATAAGCAGCTTCAACGACTGCGATATTAGCTGGGTATCCGGAGTACCGTTGACATCGGTTGTCGCACGTGTATCCCGACATATAAAGTCCACGAAATCCGGCAGGCTGGTTCGCAAAGCTTCGGTATCTGGAACCTCGTCGTAGGCGCTCATACACCCCAGCAAAGCTGAGTATGCATCCAAGCGAGAGCTTCGACTCGCGCTTCTTAAATGCAAGATTGCAGACTGGAGCATCTTCGGAATGTTACTCGGGTCGAGAGCCGGAAGCTCGGCGAGAGGAGAGGATCTGAATGTTTCCTTGAGTATCGACTTGGATGATTTGCAATCCCGCGATGGCGGTAGCAACCGTATATTGCCTTCCGAACCGGATCGAATTCCTCTGATGGGTGTTGACTTATGGAAAAGAGGCCATGGCGAGAACTCCACCTTCTTTGTGCCCTTTCCTGATGACCCGGCAAAGTACTCGGCCGAGGAAGATGGGGATTCGTTCGGTGTATCGAGGAGGATTTGTTCGGCGAATCTAGCAAAATAGCCATTGGGACTGGAAGTATTTATTGCCGATGAGTTGCGTTCTTTGGGCGGTGTAGGAGGGCGTGTGGTGAGTGAGGTGATTCGTTGAGCAATGTCGACCATGACTGAGAGAAGTCTGCCCGCAGTATTGGAGAGCAGCAATCCATAAGCTCACAAAATACGGAATTCGAGCTAATCAATGTCAGTAATTGTTTACTCAGAGTCTCGAGACCAGCTTCGACGAATGGGGAAAGCAAACTCTGCTCACGGGGAACGAAGGTGACTTACAAGCACCCATTTGTGATATACCAGCTTGGCGCCGGGGAATCGGGAGACGCGCGACAAAGTCGCGTTGCATCAGGTCTTGGCGTTTGCGTTCTCTTTTGGGTTAAAGTGGTGAATACGTCCTATGATTGGATGGATGTATCCATGGCGCTGCCGTTCCTGTCCCGTGCGTTTCGATGCTTCCGTCTCAGACGGAGTGACAGCGGCCTTTCTACCACAGCATACAAAGTATTCAATCATACGCTCGAATGTCCGTCTCGCCGATATCTCTTCCATTGATACGTCAAAGTCGCTATGGGGAGCAGGGCTGAGACGTTGCACAAGGCTGACTCGCCACCATTCAGCCCGGACTGCCACCTCCATCTTCCATATATTCCCTTGGTCTAGAACGTTCCGTTGCACTGCGCTTACCTCTTTCCTTTCAGAATCTCTTCCTTTCCTCTGTTCGGGTTGGTTCCCCAGTATTCTCGCATTCTGAGTAGACATGGCCGGAGTGGAACTTAGCGGGACTGGTAAGGACTGATAGCAGGTTTAACAGACCAAATGCTGAACAATGCGTCAAGCAAAGCACGATGAACTGTCCAGGATAATGGATATCCTTGAAGCCGACTTTGAAGAGAAAAACCTGCTTCCACCGCGTGAGGCCTCACTCGGCAAAAGGTTGGAAGAAGGCACATTTCTGACGTATCACCTTGTCAGAAAGAAATGAGCTTCTACGCGATTTGAAGACGCTCATCCGTTCTGTCGAGGATTCGGATCCCCTGTTCACTCAGACCGTGAGAACCAGGAACCAGTGAAAGCGAATGTGAACTTAAATAATGCTTGTCTCTAGGGCGTGAGAACACTCTGTCGGCACAGCTACGATGGGAACTCTTTGACGACGTCCCGAGAGGCACTAAAATGCCTTGCCAATGTTCTCTTGTTGGAAAGCAAGACCCGCCAAATTTTCGTTGATCTAGGATATCCGTCTAAAGCCACAGACAGGTTGAAGGTATATTCCTCGCTATAATATTGTCTGGGCGTTCAGTAACTTGAGTTATGGTTAGAATGATAATCGAGAGGACGAATTGCTCAATTCTCGAGTCCTATTTCTCATGACATATGGTACCACTCTCAATTTCCATGATCTGTTCGATGATCATCAATTAGCAGAAAGCATTGCAACTGTATAAATTCCTTACTACCTATGAGTCATGCCCCGAGGAGCTCATGGATCGCTAGAACATAACTCGGCATTCCAAGTCTTATTCAAGATCTAACTTCAAAACGCCTCCAACATTCACCGACACTCAAGCTCTATCCGAAACTCTTAAGCTTCTCTTCAACTTAGCACAATACTACCCACAACAAGCTCCTATCTTCGCGAAGAATATTCCCAACGTTCTCAAGATCCTCAGCCGAATACCGCTCCCCTCTCCGCCATTACAGCCACCACTGACATACCTAATCAACTCGTTACTCAACCTCGATCTCGAAGCTGGCAACAAACCCCTCTTCCCTAGTCCAGACCCACGATGCAACGTCAACCGTCTCATCTCCATCCTCGAAGCCGCCGTTCGCAGTTACAAAGAAGAGCAATTAGAAAGTCTCGCCACGCCTCTTCTCGCCCTGCTTCGACGAGTCTACGAGCTTGCTCCCCCACCAGTGGCATCTCGTATGCAGACCCTGCTCCTCCCCTCCAACGAGGAGCGTGCCCAACCTCTCGGCCGCGCGGAGACCTTAGCTGCATACCTCCTCCGTCTCTCCACCTCTCCCGTAGCTCCAAACCTCCGTGAAAGCATCTCGAGCTTGATGTTCGAGTTGTCGGATAAAGACGCCACTAGCTTTGTGCGGAATGTGGGCTACGGATTCGCTTCCGGCTTTCTGATGACGCACGATTTGCCCATGCCGGCTAATGCGACTGAGGGATGGAGCACGGGTGAGAGCGGGGAGAAGATGGAGGATATAGGGGAGAAAGTGACGAATGTGGATGGCAAGGAGATTAACCCTGTGACCGGACAACGAAGGGATATGGAGCCTGTGGATCAGGGGCCGGAGATGACGGATGAGGAGAAGGAGAGGGAAGCTGAAAGGCTGTTTGTTCTCTTCGAAAGGTGAGTGAACCGCATCTGATTATTGTGGAAAGCATGTTAATGCTCTTCGGTCGCAGATTGAAGGCTACAGGGGTTATGAATGTTGTGAATCCGGTTGAGAAAGCTGCTCGGGAAGGGCGATTCGAAGAGATAGAGTGAGGAGATAGTACCTGCATCTATGTGTCACAGGTGACTTCTTCTCTCGCATTGATCTAGACATAACATCATGTTGAGTTCTGTTCGCTCAGCTCTCCTACTCTAATCGTCAAAGGATGACTGTCTCATTTTCGAGTCTTCTCTAGCCCTTTTGCCGGCGACCAAAACCTCCAGATATTTTTTACGATGCCGTAGCGATGAGCTAGGCAAAGCCTCGTTCAAGAGAACCTACCCCAAGCCGAAGCAAATCGACTTAAAACTAAACAATCGACCGGCGATATGACTAGTCCAGATCAGGACATCATCTGTAAGGTGGAAGAGTCCCTTACCTGGAAAACAGACTTGATTCACTATGCTTCCGACAAAGCCTGCAAGAAGAGCCTCGTTGCGCTCTGAAGTGGAACAATATGGAAAGATAGATCACCAGAGGAAGCCTGCGATCGGCCCACGCATTTTTGACAGAGAAGTTTAAAAATCCCAGTTTGATAACAGTTGTACCCTGCTGAGGCTCCACAAGGGGTTTGTTTGTTGTTGGCTCTCGCGTGTTCGACAAAGATGTCAAAAAACCCAAATCTGATGTTTGACAAGGCTTGCTGAAGTTCAGAGGGAGCCTGCCATTGGGTCACGCGTGTTCGACGGTGGAGACTTTAAAATCCCCTTATCGACATAGCTGGTAACAATCACGTGGTCTCACCTGACCATACTCTTGGAAACACAGCTCTGACTACCCTTTGGGATGGTATAAATCTCTTTGGGGTGTGAACTGCACTAATGCGGGTCTGACAAAGGAGTCTGTCTACGTTAGGCAGGAGATAAAAGGTGGTATCAATCGCATAGACTTTCAGCTCTCCTGTAAGGGAGCTTTGCTGCTCTTCGTATTCCCACCAAGCACAAGCATCTTTCTCTAGTAGCAACTGGCTTTGGACAGCTCTCTGTTCATACCCTCAGAAGAAGTTTTACCTAATTGTCAAACAATCGACGGAATCTGGATAGAGGCCTCCCTTACTATACCTTACCTTGAGGCTTGATCAAACGACAAGAGCATCAAGCAGGTTCAAGAAATCCTAATGTATGTTGGTCTGGATCCGCACATGGGTCACCTTTGCTCCGACAGAACAGTGCAGAGACACCATGTTGGGCTAGAATCACATGATGTCGGATGGGGTAGAGAGATGCCTGGAGAGGTGAGGAAGCCTGCCATTGGCCCACACGTGGTAGACAAAGAGACAGGTTAGCTCAGCCCTAACTGCTTGGGACTACTATATGACAATGTGGTGAATAGGGGCAGGAGAGATGGATGACTGGATATCTGAGGAAGCCTGCCATTGGCCCACGCGTGGTAGACAAAACAGCAATGAAAACCCCAAATCGATTAGCTCAGCCCTAATTGCTTGAGACTATAGAATGATGTGACCTGCGTTTATACTAGCCTAGCTTTGCTAGGAGCGCAGGATGACTGGACATGTGCAGAGATCTATGATTGGCTCACGCGTGGTAGACAAAACAGTAACAAAACCCCCAAACAGATTAGCCCAGCCCTCAAATATCAGGTGACTTGGGCTAAAGGGAACAGAGATTGTGCAGAGATCTATGATTGGCTCACGCGTGATAGACAAAACAGAAACAAAAACCCCAGACAGACATAGCACAGCCCTAACTGCTTTGGACTGTGTAATCTGCCTTTCACTTAGTTGAGGTGGTCCTACCAGCTAAAGTCGTCTCATACCCGACAATGAGGCATTCAATCCTGTGTTGGTGGCTATGATCAGGGTGGCTGTCCAACCAGATAACATCATTTTTTGACAAAGATAAGACGAAGCCTCAACAAGCATATGGCTTGCTACTATATGCCGAGTAGTAATACATCAGCTGGTTCCTTTCTCAACGAAGCAGAGACAATCCCAAAAAAAGCGATGTTGGTTGATCAGGGGCATCCCATTATGTCTTTACAGTAGCTTCCCCATGGACATAGCCTCTAGCAATCCCACTTCTACCCTCTTCTATAGGGGTGCCATTGGGCTGCTCAGCCTCTTCATATGCGATCTCGAAGTCGCTGCCTAGGCCTTTCCACGTTCGCTTGGATCGGAGATATTCGGCTCCTGGTGATGCGTCACCGCCAACAATAGCCACGTCACCTTTAGCTCGCTTGACCAGGGCGCTGCCAACTTCTCCAGTCCTAGCACCGTTGCTGCTGGCACGGTTGGTCGCTGCCGCCGAAGGCTGCATCGGGCGGGAATGCGAAACGTAGCGGCCAGTCCTCAAGTCAAACTCGGGTGGTGCCGATTCCTCTTCTGAATCGCTTTGCCCGTCTGGTGATACTGCAGACTCCGCACCTTCCACGCTTTCCGAGCTTTCAGCCCTCCCATAGCCGTTCGTCCGACTTGTCTCAGCCGCATCAAGAATGTCCTGGAAATTGCTTCTCCACTCGCCCGTCCAAACCCTCTCATCATCACTCTTCAAAGCCAGCTCAAGCTCAAATGGCGTAAGGACCGGTTTCCAAAAGTCTTTGCTTTCCACCAGTGAGCTTTCCCAGCAGCCGACAACGACCCATGCTCCAATCTCACTGAAGTTTGCGACTTTTGCAGCGTTGATCTTACCGACTACGAAGGTGTAGCTCTTCTTACCGGCGGCTAGGATTTGTGCCTTGACGTGCTCGACAATGTGGAGGTAGTTCTTGACGCTCAGCGTGTTGATTAGTATGCCGTATATGGAAACGGTGCTGACTGAGGTAAGAAGAGCGTAGCGCCTGCGCAGAGCCTGTGCGGTAGAGGCAAGAAGAGGTTTCGGTGCTTGGCCTGGTTGATCTGGGACTGGGTATATGTAGAACCGACGAACGCGGGAAGAAAGCGTGAGCAGAAGCGCTTCTGGAGGATCGGATATGTGGAATACGTCCCACTCCTTCAGCTTTTCAGGGTTTATCTTTACTTCTGGCGGTACCGTACGGTTGGGCAAAGGCGAAGAAGGATTATGCAGAATACTCGTAATGAAGATATGGTGGTAGCCTTGACGTACCAGAACGTCTTGAACATCCTTCAATCGATAGTTATAAGAAGAGTCTCCCGTGATAATTACCTTTTGAGATTTCTCCGGGAATGTATCGAGAAAGGATGATATGATAGCGTCTTTGTTCATAAGTTTCTGGGTGAAGATATATATGACAGGTAGCCTGGCGGTCGGAGAGAGACAGGAACGGCCATAGTGCACAACGACATCAGCGCCGATGTGTTCAGCAGCAATCTCGTCGACGCAGCACGATCCATAAGATGTATCGCCCAAGATGTAGGTTCTGGCTTCCGGATCAGCTTCTGCTGCTATATCTAGCTTCTGCAAACTAGAAGCGACTTCAGTAACCGAAGATCTGTCTTGTCTAGCATGATTGAATGACGCTTGTTTCAAACCATCTCGCAAAACTTGAGAGACCCTTGGCGCATCGGGAAGCGTTTCATCTGGGAATTGAAGGGCAATTCTCTTCCATCTACCTTCGCGAATCTCCGCTAATGTACGCTCAATCTCATATGTGATAGAGAGCCACTCATCAGAGCGGTGCTGTCCGTCCTGCGGCGTTTGAGGAAATGAGTCGTCTTCGAAGATGTGTGTAGCAGGTGTTGATAGAACAGGAGCGGAGGGTGGTGCCTCTGTCATTCTGCTGCCGTAGACCACGAGATGCTTGTTGCACTTTGAGTTCAATATTTGATGAAACCGCTTTCACGGGTTGACGCTATGGCCAGATCATTGACTAAAAGCCCAAAATCCAGGTCACGTATATCTTCCAAGTTACTAAAACTGTTCGAATGGAAGTGAAGAAAGATGCAGAGAATGTGGTACGAATGGACAAAAGGGTTATAGTTGGGAGAGTTCGCCAGCCGGGCTCGCTTAGATCACGTGACATGACGACCTTCGCGTCTTGACGCAAGTACAGAGTAGAGACTATCACAATCACCAAATCTAGTAACATCGTCAATGGGTTATTCAGTCAAAACACTACGAAAGATACGCTGGTCTTGAACATGACCGTCTTCGAAGACCATCTTCGGATCCAACAGATTCGCGCCCAGTCCATTACCGATTACCAATTTCCTCGAACAATATTCTTTCATTATAGCTGTATCGCTCACGCTAGAGATATAGACGTTTCGGCGAACACGAACGTAATTACACAAAGACCTGCCCATTATTTGCTACTATTTCCCGCCCATGGTCGAAGCGGAATTCCGCTGTTTCACGATCGCACGCATGTCCTCTATCTCCACTTGCAGGTCTTCCAGCTCGGTCTCGAGACGTAGGGCGTCAAGTCTCGTAGCGACTCCTTCGTTCAATGCTGACTGAGCTCGATCAAGCGCACTGTCTATCGAAGCCTGAGCACTCGCGCGGATCTGCTGAAGGCCTACATAATTGAGTATTAGCACGGTTTGCCGATAGCACAACCTTATATGGCTACAAACTCCACTTCAAGGCCCTAATTCTATCCTCTCGCAAGGCATTCTCACGTTCCGATTGCTGGACTGGTCGAATCGTTAGTCCGTGTAAGAGTATTGTTAAAGGAACATTATTATAGATTTGGGTCAAACAAGGAGCAGGTTTCAATGTAAGAGAATGAATGAAAAGAAGTTGTTGGACTGAATGACTTACTTTTGGCGACCATGTCATCCTGTGCCCTGATAAACTTGGTGTGCTTCTCCTCCATTGCAATTTTGTGTTGCTCTTTCAACGCGGCTATCTCGGTTCGAAGTTCATCGATAATCACTTGATCGTTTAATCGACCAACAGACGAAATAAGAGTAGAAGTACCTTGCGCAGCGAACGGTAGTTGAGAAGAATCACAACTGTGAACCGGGTTTGACATCATGGCATTGATTTTATCCTTGGAGAGTAGGATACGTGTTTCGACAATGGCTGGCAGTAGCATGCCCGTTCGGACTCTCTGTACTATGAGGTTATCCATCCTTTGATAGACGCGCCGGACTAACGGTTCGCGCCGGTGAATTGGCCATATGGCTTGTCCTTCCATTATTTCCAGCCATCGACACCCTCTTCAAGTCCAAGAATAGTGGACCAACAGACTTCTTACAAAGTCTGGCCTCCTTGTCTTCTGCTCCATAAACGTCCTCTATCAAGATCACCGTGAAAGCGAGCCTGGCAAGGAACTTCGAACGACATAGCGGAAGCCCGGCCCCTTGGCAAAACAGGAACGCATGGAGACATGCTGCCAGGCTGCGGTATAAGAAAAGGACCAAGACTAAGGAGAAGTTCGATGGTGATAAGAGATTTACCACAGCTTTGCCGTTGGTCTCAAGAACTAGGGTGGTTTACTGGCCATTGTGGGCAAACATTAAATTCGCCTTCGTCGAAGTCTCCACGAGTTCACACTCTCAACGTGTGAGTTGGTTGGCGGAGAAAGCGTGGAGAAAGGAAGAGAAAGTCAAGCCCCCTGAGGCGCTGTGTCAGCCCAAGCCCATTCAGCCCCACTCGGATGCTGCTCACGCGGGGCGTTCTACTGCGTGAGCCTCATCTCTTCTCCTCTCGACAAACCTGTTGCCCGTCAATACACGACCCTTAGCATTTCAAACGCTGACACACCCTCATACCTCCAATGAACGAAGGCTTCCATCAACGGGATTTCAGGGTAGCAGATCACCGTACCGATTCAATCGAGGCACGAGACCATTTCCCCGGACCAGCCTTGGGAAAAGCTTGATTCTCTTGGCTTCGATCTTGGCAGCATCACCGCACCCGCGTGTGCAACAGGAGTTGGAGGCCAGTTCGAACACTGCATGTTACCTGTATGTATTCTGCTTCTTCCTCTTTAGCATGGCATGCGCAATGTCAAGGAAGCCATGCTATCGTATGATGCGTCCCCATCTGCTTCACGACTCTGCACAACCCCCAGCTACCCCCATTCCGGTGGTGTTACGCCCCACAATGCGATCAATAAGATCGCTTGTTATGTGTTCTCTGATACATTCACCTATCCCATGCTCATAGTTCCTGACAATGGCGGGAGCGCAATTGCAAGCATCCTGGGCTTGATACCAGGAATTTCGGCAACCGCATGGTTGCTACTCGAGTGGATCCACAGCCATGAGATCCACCTCCTCGAAAGCGAACGACGTCCAGACTTTCTCCAGATCTCCCTCGATTTTGGCCAGAGTCGCTACTCCCTTTACTTCGCGCAAGCGTAATCTGTCCGAGTTCTTCATCGAAAGCCACGAGCCATACCGACAATATTCGCCAGGAGACATTGTGAAGGGAAGCGTGAACATTAAGATTGACAAAGCTATCAACGTGACGCACCTCGTCATCTGCCTGCACGGCTTTGCCAAGGTGTTCAGCAATAGTAAGAGCCCAGGGAAGACCATCTCCCGCGACGGCGCGTTGATGAGCAATGGCTCGGGGAAACGTGGCGCTGAGTACTTTGGAAACGGATTCGCTTCGCTGTTCGAGGACGAGGTCGCCCTTTGTGGTGAAGGCCGATTGAACGTTGGGAGATACAAGTTCGAATTCCAACTGGAGCTGCCTTCAGGGGGTTTGCCTAGTAGCATAGATGTAGGTTTGGCATTTTTCTACACTTAGGCAGTAGGCTAATGCTCGTTCCAGTTCGAACGCGGTACTATCTCGTATATGATCACATCAACGTTGACAAAGCCGACTGCAATCCTGCCGACAGCCCAATGTCATTGCAAGGTCAAAGTCGTTGAAAGCATTGACATAGCCCGTCTCCAGGTTCCAAAACCTCGGACGGTCTCTCTGGAAGCTGTTTCTATAAATTCGAAGTCCAAACGCTCTGCGAAATCTGTGAAGAAGGAAGCGTCTGCAGCTTTGCAAGGCGAGGAGCGCACGCCTGATGCTACCACACAACGTCCACTAGATGATCCTCCTCAAAGCCCTGCGCCGAGTGAGATTAGCTCCACAAGCGCTACAAGTAGCAGTAAGGTGAGCTGGCAGCTTCGCTCGACGTCCTCCACCGGGAACCTCAACACCGACAGTCGGAGAAGTAGCACGAACGTTGCGCATGGCGTTAGCGCATCGATTGAGCTTCTGCGCGGAGGGTGTCTGCCAGGAGACATTCTTCCATTGCATATTTTCGTCAGCCATACGAAAGCCATCAAGAGTTTGCAGGGTATCATCATCACTTTTTATCGACTAGCACGTGTAGATACGCATCCTGCAATACCCATTGGTCCCTCGCAAGATGGTAAGAAGCTAGAGTACGAAGATTACTATCCTAAGTCTAGAACAGGGCTTGGAGGGCTCTCACTCTCCTCTGCAGGGTCCAGCAAGGCCTTCAGGCAAGATCTAAATCAAACCTTCGCGCCTTTAATCGTCGACCCTCGGTCTCTAACTGCCGTTGTCAAAACCTCCGTCAAAGTGCCCGACGACTTGTTTCCTACAATCAACACCGTGCCTGGGCAGATGATAAGTTTTAAATATTACGTCGAGATCGTGGTCGATCTGCGTGGGAAATTCGCAGGCCAAGACCGTGTCCGCTCTCAGCTTGGCATCGTTAACGGAGCTTCCGGCTATGGCAACGCGGATCCTAAGGTCAGCAGCATTGATGGCTCAAGTGGCCTTGTCTTTCCCCTGGCGTCTGGGTTTGGATGCTTGGATACTTCTCAGATCAGAAGGGAAAGGAGCGTCATTTCATGGCCATTTGAGATCGTTGTAGGCACTCGAGACAGCGAGCGAAGACAGCGGAAGCAGCACGAGGATACTCAAGTGTCTGACAGTATGCGGTCTAAGCCGCCATTGGTAACTACCAGAAGCTCAATTGCGAGTGTCAGCCCCGGAACCAGGCACGAGATCCGCGATAATTTGGCTTCTTATCGACATGGGTCTGATAGCTACTTCGAAAATCCTCAAAACCTTGCTGACTCTCCACGATACATTGACGTACCTCGGACGACTTCGATCCCTCCCCCGGAGCTTGAAGAGGAGGTAGATGAAAAGACTCGTTTACGGCGAGCCGAGCAGCGACTCCTACCCAGTCAGCCACCTGGCCAATCCTCAGATCCAGATCCCCCTCAGCCTTCTGCGCCCGAAGCTGTCGATCAGGAAGACTTTGTATGTAGGTATAGACTATACCAGCCTGCATCCAATGGGTCTCGTTCCACGTACCCGGAGACGATCGTACCAGAGTCGAGCACCCGTATTAACGAAGAGAACCATCAAGCTTCTGAGCCAGTGCATGCTCCTGTTGGACCGAATGAAGATAAACGAGAACTCGAAATGCGTCGTCTGCAGATGGCGGCTAGTTCACCCGAGGAAGCTGCAGCGGGCTTGGAACGACCTTCAGAGAGCTTTCCGCAGCCGACGGCCCCTGCTATGGACGAAGTCGATGAGCTATACGGTCTTGATCAACATGATACTCAGTTGATACCGCTCCGGTCAGGGCACGAAAGCAACGACGGCGAGAGCTTACCACAGTACAGAAAATGAAATAGACGATTGATGACCAGGCCCCGAGTGTTACAGCTTTGACTATAAAGAGAGGTAACGCGTGTACCATTGTGTATGACAAGCTGGAGTCAGGCTGTGTGCCCATACAGAGGCGATTTTGGGAGATACCCCGTGTCAGCGAAGCAGCACATTGAATCTTGTCAAAGTTAGCATCGCATTCATTGTTCAAGGCATCCTCGCTTCCTTGAGAAGCGCTTCATGATATTCAGTCTGGGATCTGCAGTCCCTTCGCCGTATCCTCAACCCATCTCTTCGCATCGACACCTCTACGATCCGTCACGCCCGCAATGGCATTCCTCAAAAAGAAATACCCTGCCCTCGGCTCCGCAATTGCCTTTCCCAAACTCCCTTCCTCCTTACAAACCTCCTCCCACTTCCCATCCTTCGCCAGATCTTCACTTCTCACCCTCTCCGTTCTGTCCCCTATCAACCACTTCTCATCCACCGTCCCCGTGCAAATTTCAATCTCCTCCGCCAAATCCTCACGCCGGAAACTCATCGTGCTCCCGCAATTGCCACAAAAGCCGCGGTGTACTCCCGGCGAGGAGGTGAATTCTTTGAACGGGGACGGAGGAGTGGAGGACTCGGAATCCCGAGGGCGGGACGGGCGGGACCAGGTAAGGTTGGAGGGTGGGAGGGTCAGGAAGGGAGCGATGAGGCTGCCCTGAGCTTTGCGGCATTGCGTGCACTGACAGCAATGGCTTGAAGGAGGCCATGAGTCGGCGGTTGGGAAGTTGATGGTGTAGCGGACTTGGCCGCACAGACAGCCGCCGGTTATGGGCTCGTGGGTGGGGATTTTGTCTGCCATTGTGGGTCCCGGAGCCGGCTAATTAGTACTAAAAGCGTACATTGATGTGTAGCTTTTAGTTTTTCAGGAATTGATATGGTCGAGGGGTAAGTCAGATCTCACTTCTTCCCATGGCTGGAGCTGACTCGATACCACGTGATGGAGGGCCCCGCTGTCCCTCCAAACTAATATTAGCTCAGCCCTAGCCGGTCTTCCGCCTTGGTATTGTTGAAGATCCGGGGTAACCACTAACAACGCCGCTTTTAGCCATCAAACCCTTAAAGCTTCAAGTCTGAGCGTCTACAACAGAAAACTTCGCTGCTGCTACCCGACCTCGTCGGAAGCTGGCATCCGCCACAATGGGCAAATACAGCGACTCCGAACAATGGGAAGACGTCGTTCCCATTCCTCAAGATGACGGCGGCCCAAACCCCCTCGCAGCGATTGCTTACACGGAAGAGTATAGCGAGGCCATGTCCTACCTCCGCGCCGTCATGGCCGAGAACGAGAAATCCGAAAGAGCCCTCGAGCTCACCGGGCACATCATCCGCATGAACCCCGCCCACTACACCGTCTGGCTCTACCGCGCCTCCGTCATCTTCGCCATCCAGCGCGACCTGCTCCAAGAGCTCGAATGGCTGAACCAAATCTCTCTCAAGCACCTCAAAAACTACCAAATTTGGTATCCTTTCCCCCCCCTTTCCCCCAACTCACATCTTATCTCATCCCATCCCGTGTCCGATACCTACTAAACTTGAACAACGAAGGCACCACCGCCAAACAATAATGACCCACATCCCCACCCTGCCCGCCACCGAACTCCCCTTCCTCACCACCATGTTCAGCCGCGACGCCAAAAACTACCACGTCTGGTCCTACCGGCAATGGCTCGTCCGACACTTCTCCCTCTGGGACACCGAGCTCCCCTACATCGAGACCCTCTTGCACGACGACATCCGCAACAACAGCGCGTGGAACCACCGCTGGTTCGTCGTCTTCGCGCGGCACATCCCTCCACATACTGGCACCGGCAGGGATGCGCTGGCCGCCAAGGCAGAGCCGGGGATCGTGGAGCGGGAGATGGAGTACGCGAAGGCGGCGATAAGGCTGGCGCCGCAGAATCAGAGCCCGTGGAGCTATTTGAGGGGGTGTGTGAGGAAGAGGGAGGGGGGGGGGTTGGGGCTGCTGAGGGGTTTTGCGGAGGGGTTTGCGGATGTGGAGAGGGAGGAGGAGGTGAGGAGTAGTCATGCGTTGGATTTGTTGGCAGAGGTGTATGCGGAGGAGGAGGAGAGGGAGAGGGCGGCGAGGGTGTTGGAGTTGTTGGCTAGGAGGTATGATCCGATTAGGAAGAATTATTGGGATTATAGGAGGGGGTTGCTGGGGCTGGAGAAGGCTTCGGGGTGAGTCTGGGGGAGGCTGGTAGGGTTGGGGAAGTGGTTTGTTTTGGGAGATACCCGGTTTTGGCGTAGAGATGTTATTTCATGTTGGTCAAACAACCAATATCCACTATTCGCCTACCTGGATTATCGCCTGGGTCCAGTTCTTGCTCTAGGATTTCTTGCCTTGTTTTCTGGAACTAAAGCAACTTTGAGATTGGAAAAAGACAGTTCTTGACCATAAACACAGCTATTGCAAATATAAAGTTGAATAAATATCATTAAACAAGACCTTTAGCAGATACTCGAATTATCCCCGTTGTTGGCCTTTCCTCTGGAGCATCATTATATTGTCGGCTTAGAATTCAACCTCCGGTATCAATCCCTGTATCCATTCGTACCCAACCCATCCACAGCAACCGTACTAGGAACCCCCTTATTCCCTGTCATCTCCCTCTCAATCCACCCATACTTCTCTCTATATTGCATCAGCAACTCCAACGTCACATTCGACCCCCCACAAACAACAACAACAACCTTACTCTCCTTTGTCAACTCGGGCAGTAACTTCTTCAGTCGCCCATCATAGCAAAGCGCCACACTAACCCCACAAGCTGACTCGACCATCATCCTCTCGTCATCCGCCAACCGCCAACACCCCATCGCCGCCTCCGCATCCCTCAGCACCACACTCCTCACGTTCAGTCTCTTCGCGTATTCGTACGCCTTCTCGCAGACCCGTTTTGCGCCCAGCGAGCTCGCAAAGCTTGTAATCTCGTCCAGCGACACCAGTTCGCCGGCTTCGAGCGCGCTGTGGAGAGAATCCGCGCCTTGAGTCTCCACAGCCAACACCCTCATGTCATGCCATCCGGCTTTGTCCAGTCCCAACATGACACCGCTGAACAAGCCGCCTCCGCCAACACTGCAGATGAGAGCATCCGGTTTGTCTTCGCTCTTCTCCTCGAATTGCTGTTGGAGCTCGGCGACCATAGTCGAGTTCCCCTGCCAGATGTCCTCGTGGTCAAAAGGCGGTACGTATACCCCAGTGGGATCCTTCGCCAATACTTCGTTACAAAGGTACGCATCTGCTTCTTTCCAGGAGTCACCGTGTTGGATCACGGCGGAAGCGCCGGCCGCGGTAATCTTGGCTATCATGTAGGGCGATGTGGTGTTTGGGACTATGACGGTGCACTGGCATTTGAGGCTGTTCATGACCGGGGTCAGCACGTTCGTGCTCTGCGAGGCTTCTGCTGGCGAGTCTCACGAGGTCGCAGCGGTTGCGCAGGCGAGGCCAGCATTGCCGCCAGAAGAGGAGTAGAAGTGTGGAGGAGTGGCGGACGCAGATTGACGCAGGGCGGTCAGCATGAGATTACCGATGCCACTTCGAGGAGCTGGGTCAGTCTTGAACACGAGCTGTTACTGGATAGGCCCTGTACCGCGATTTGAAGGAACCGGATGGCTGAAGATTCTCGAGCTTGAGGAAGATGCGGCTTCATTGGTGTTAGAGGACGGATGACGAATGGAATGGACCTCGTGAAAAACGTACCATCCAGCAGCCTTGGAGAGAGCGGCAGACTCGATCAATGGGGTCTGAACCCAAGGTTGGGGAAGCGCTTCCGGTCCTATGCTGCCCATCGTGGCTTGAAGGCAATGCTCAAAGATGTGAATGAAGTACAGAATTATGAAAGTTTAAGAGAATGGAAAGGGAAAAGGAAAAGGAAAAGGGAAAGAATAGACATCATATGAAAAGGAATGGAATCTGCTTACCCATCAGACCTGACACAATGTCTGACGTTGAGGCATCTTCCAGAGTTCATTCAACCGGCTATCATCGGCAATGAATTCAACGGATCAGATAGATAAGATTGCTTCGTGAAGACCAATCAGATGGCTCGCGGAATTCTCTCTCGCGTGAGCCGCCCTTGGTACATGTACATTACCCCAACTTGAAGCACGTCTGGAGAGAAATTACCAATTCTGAACAAGCATGGGTACCTAAGAAACGATTCCCTACCGTCTTGACTGCAACTCGTATATTCTACAAGTTGTAAGTCACTACTTACTATGCATTCTGGGGAGTTCCTCGCAGTCAAAATAGTAGCACTCTTTGGGGGAAATTCTATCACACACTGAAGCTGTAATACCAAGGAGAAGTCTGATAATGTGTCAGCGCTATCTCTGTGTGTCTTATGCTTGATAAAAATGGCTACCCCATCTGGATCTCAATGCCCTCAACGAACGTGGCCCCAGGATGACGCTCTGACACCAGAAAGAGTCGTTCCCACACCAAGTCCATGTACGAAGGAAGAAGCAGGCACTAGCTTACCTTACTCATCTTTTAGTCCGTTACAAAAACTGCTCCTTGCCTATGCTGCCTCTACATCTGCAACTTTCTCCGGCTTGTCCTCGTTCATCTATTATCCAGCAATCAACGCCTTAGCTGAATCCCTTCACACATCCGTCGAGGCCATAAATCTCACGATCACAGCCTACTTGGTTATAGCTGGGATTGCTCCATCGTTCCTGGGTGACATGGCAGATCGTATGGGAAGACGTCCTGTCACCATTCTTGCCCTGGCACTCTATCTAAGTGCCAATCTGGGACTAGCCATACAGAATAACTTCGTTACTCTACTGGTGCTGAGGTGCTTGCAGAGTGCGGGTGCTTCGAGCACGATTGCCTTAGCATATGCTATCATCACCGACGTCTCTACACCAGCAGAACGGGGGTCTTACATGGCTATCTTAATGGTAGAGAATTGTGTAATGTTTTATCTATCACATTTAGCCCGACTAACTACCAAAAGGGCTTTACAAACGCGGCACCCTCCATTGGTCCTGTGCTAGGGGGTGTTTTGACACAAGAGCTGTCGTGGCACTGGGTATTTTGGCTTCTGTTCATTCTTTCCGGAGTCCATTTTACGGGGATTTTCATCTTCCTCCCAGAGACATCGCGGAAGTTGGTAGGAGATGGGAGCATTCGTCCAGTTCGTCTAATGAGCCGTTCTCCGTACTTTTTGGTCTCTCGCCGATGGTCTCATCCTACCCCCAAAAAGCACGCCGCTGCTGAGATTTCTATCCCAAATCCTTTCAGCTGCCTCGCGGCGCTAATTCATAAATCTAATTTCATCGTCTCGGTGGTAGGCGGTCTTCATTACACAATCTTCGGCTGTCTTGCTGCCTCTCTCTCCACCCAAATGATTCATATATATTCCTTGAATTATCTTACCGCAGGTTTGGTCTACTTACCCTCTGGAGCTGGTGGGATTCTTGCCTCTTACTCGATGGGCAGACTACTCGATCATGACTACCGGGTCACGGCTCGGAGATATGGTCTGCCAATATCAAAAGCATCAAATGATATTTCCAAATTTCCGATCGAGCAGGCAAGATTGCGATCAATTTTCCCTATTCTGGTACTCAACGCCATCGCGACTTCAGGTTACGGATGGAGTTTGTCTGCAAAGACTCATGTGGCTGCTCCATTAGTCATGCAGTTCGTAACGGGGAGCTCATCGGTGGCCATCTTCCTGGTCTGCGGCAGTCTACTCACTGACCTCAATTCTGATCGAAGTGCCACTGTTCAGGCGAGCTACAATCTTGTAAGATGTGCACTGGGCGCTACAGGGATCGGTTTGCTGAAAACAACCATTGATCGCCTAGGGGTAGGATGGTGTTTCACTATCTATGCATTCACAGGTGCATTGGGCATACCTCTATTCTTGGTGCTGAAACAAAAAGGCAAGCAATGGCGTAAGAGAAGAGAGCCCACAGACCATGACGAGAGGCAATTGGAGATGCCTGAGCCTATCAATGAATAGAACAGTACTAATCGAATGCCATGGTGCAGGGTATACTTCTAAGTCTGACATTGCACAGCGATGGGACAAGAACCACGTCTTGGTTGAGCTGCCATATGACAATCCCTGACCGGGGTTCCCTATTGGAAGCCGGTTTTTATTCATCTTTGAAACCCTCAAGTCCGTCGGGATGCTTGGCCACAAGTCGCCGCATCTCCTCCATGGCCCTGCATTCATAAGTCAATACGGAAAGGAGATGCAACGCTTTCGCTTACATGTGGCGGAATTTCAGTCCGTGTGCTGTGTTGGGATATAGAGCTGATACCAGAAGGTCATAACGGCTGGCGTATAAGCAGTCAATTGAACAGTCCCCAGGGGTTTGGTTATAAACTGGACACTGACATGGCATATAGTGCGTTACGATCATCCCAGTCTTGGCGCGGCTCTGATACACCCATGACTCTCTGGTATTCCTTAAGGTAAGGTTTGCCCATCTTATAACGTGTCGCCCTCCAGCTTCCTAGATCTGCTTCATTATGGCCCCAGAAGGCGCAGGAATCGAAAATGATGATATCGTTGGTCTCTGCATCAGGCATTGCATTGCCTGGCCACAGATCCGAGTGCACAAGACACGGTTGTATTGAACGCCCACCTGTCTCCAACGGCCGCAGAAGTCTAGGGATGACTTTGTTGAGCAGGTCCTTTTGAAGGGTATTCATCTCCGGGTCTTGACCATGGGCGTCGTCATCGAATCCGAGCATCTGCTCCATGAGCTGCTTGAAGAATGCCTCCCAAGAGCTCTGCCAGCTGTTGTCGTTGGGTAGGTGTGCCAAATGGGTTGGCAAGTCGAAACCATAGCGGTCTTTCTTTCCCATGCTTTCCCTATGGACCTTGGCGATGATAGACACGAAGTCGCGCACTTCTGGCACGACGTCGTCCACCAATTCGTGGAAGTCGCACAGATAGAACCACGTGGACGGATCAGACTTGTACTGACCCCAAGCGTGCGGCTTGGGCACATGCCTTGGAATATAGCTGTGGAAGATGCTTTCTGAGGCGAACGTACCCTCAAACATTTTACGGCCCACCTCACCGGTCTGGTACTACATGAGGGTCAGAGATGTTCAAAGCCACTTAAGGCACCGATCAGGACGCCTGCCTTCATGAAAAAAAACATAGTCGTGCCATCCAGAAGGCGACCTTCTATCCGCACGGTGTGCACCCAAGCACTTGCTCCAGACGGCATTATCGAGATAATCTTGATACCGCGTGGCATCTCTGTCGTCTTGTCAGGCCCCTCGTCGAGGTTTCGGAGATGCTCCTACCTGCAAGGACGCTCGTATCAAGCACAGGTTCTTCAGATTCCATGACTTCACGAGACCCAGATTCCATGGATAAGTCGGACAGTCTCGCCTCAGTGAACAGTGTTGATGATATCGGGATTGCAATCGCAGAGACACAAGCAACGCGAATTCCTCTGGTCTATTGTATGAAACCTAAATAGTTTTCAACAAAATGGACTTTGCGGCCAGGAGTATTTCATATAGTAGCCATACTGTTGCTTCCTGGTTCTTTTATTGGTTGGGACTGCTTTAGAGTGGGGTCAACAGGCTGGACTCTAATATCGACCAATGATGTATATGAACTGTGCTCTGACCGGCCGCCTGCATCGGAAATTGCAACAGGGGCTCCCGAAGGCCTGAGCTGTGATGCTCCTTCAATGCGATAGTCTCGATTTCACAGAGTTACCAGAGTCTTTGAGTAGATGGAACACCATTGTTTCAAGGTCTCCACCCACATACACCACCAGGAGCCCTCAGAATACGAATATAAAGGCAACTAGGAATATATATGTTGGGATGATAGGTGTTGTTTTTGCAAGCAGCGCGTCCGCCCATCATTAAGGTGTGGTAACCGTGGATGCCGCCAGCTAGCCCCATGAAACATGCCTGATTACTTTATACTTTTTGGTGGCGCTAAACAACCTCGCTTATCGGGCCGCCCTCGGCCCCTCACCCCTAAAGGACCCTACCTGACTTGGGTACATGAAGCGTCTTTGGGCCCTAATGCCAAATATTATCGTTCCTGTTTGCTCCGGAAGGGTACTTTGCGAGGCCTCAGTGGTTACGAGCATATCGTGTTCAACGATATTGATGGCAGGCGAGGCTTCGTTCGAATCGTTAGGGGGGCTTGCAAGTAGCCGAAGCTCGATGCATATTTTTGGGGACGAGCGCGTCCTGAGCCAATTAATGTCGTAGACACTCCACCCACAGGCGGAATCTACTCCTGCATTCTTCACAATCAATGGGATCACAGATGGAGCCAAGAATAGCTGCTTCTACTTTACTAAAGTGGCTTTTCAAGCCGTCTCAGCGAGACTGGCTGAGCGCTGCCCGCCCGCATCGACAAAGCAACTTCATACTGTATGACAGGCTTCAAATTCCCGACAATGGACCGCTTCCTTGTACGTAGGTCACGCATGCTATTGTGCAAGCCTTGCTCATATATGCCTCGGACTTAACGATCGTCTATTACCGCGACAGCACAACGACCGTACCTTACGATCCATCTCTCTCATTGTCTCGTGATTGCCGCGACAACAATGATATGACATCATGGCAAGTTATTGTCTCCAATTCCGCGACATACACTGACGTTGGACACCGCAGCTTGAACCCATTCGAAGCAAAAGCTCTGTTGGGTCCTCCTTCTTGAATCGCCGGTTTACCGGTATCAGCTTGGCACCCCGAGGCAGCGAGTCCGAATCTAGCGATGAAATTCGAGGGCCGCTAGGTCTGTGCCTGCTCCATGAGCCACCCGATCCTCTAATTGACTTTGTCTTCGTACATGGTCTAAGAGGAGGGTCTCGAAAGACATGGAGTAAGACTGACGATCCCGGTCACTTTTGGCCAAAGGCATGGCTTCCTATGGAACCCAGATTCAAGAATGTCCGTATATTCAGCTTCGGATACAATTCTGATTGGGGAGAAAGAAAAGGCAGTATAATTACGATACACGATTTTGGCCAGGCCCTGCTCGGTGATATGCAGAACACATTATCTTTGAGCGAAAATGGTCGACAGACACCTTTAGTTTTGGTTGGCCATAGTATGGGAGGTGTCATTATAAAGAAGGTGCTTTTGCTCGCAAGACAGGATCCGCTTTATCATCGCATCGCCGCTCGAATACACAGCATGTTTTTTCTAGCGACTCCCCACAGAGGAGCGGATAGCGCACAACTTCTCAGCAACATGCTCAAACTCGCTGTGTCACATGGCTCAAAGTCGTATGTGGACAGTTTAATACCTAGATCGGATGCCATTCAAGTTATAAACGATGGATTTCGACACGCATATCAAGGTATCCAGCTATGGTCTTTTTTCGAAACGATCAAAACTAGCTTGGGCTTGATTGTAGAGAAAGATTCTGCAGTACTAGATCTACCAGGAGAGCGTGTGCAACTGTCTAACGCGGATCATCGTCACGTCTGCAAATTTGACGACCCTTCCGACAGCAATTATTGCACACTTCGCAACGCTTTCGTCTCAACCATCAACGACATCGAAAACACTTGGTATTCTGGGAGACAACAAGATCACCAACAGGATATGAGAATACTTTCAACATATCTTGGGCTTTCAGACACTCCTGAGATCGACCTAGCCAATGTTGTTGATTTCCAAATAGAGGGAACTTGTCAGTGGTTGACAGAGAGCAACGCCTTCCAAGGTTGGCGAGCAGGATGTGTGAATATACCCAAATACTACTGGCTTTCTGGTGAACCAGCGACCGGAAAATCCACCTTAGCGGGGCACGTCATAAAAGATCTTGGGAAAACCGCAAGCGAACGGTCATACTTCTTCTTCAAACATGGCGGCGTCGGAAGATCTACCGTAGCAGAGCTCCTCTGTTCTCTGGCATGGCAAATGGCGTCATCCAACACAGAAATTCGCCAGAAATTAATGGCACTACAGAGAGACGATGTTTCCATCGATAGGAGTGACGAACGCTCAATATGGCGGACGATCTTCGTTACTCGGATTTTGCGGACTGAGTTACGACATCCTCACTACTGGGTTATCGATGGTCTCGACGAATGCAGCAATCAAGCCGCACTTTTCCCGCTCTTAGGCAAGATAGAGAACCATTGTCCGCTATCGGTCTTTATGACCAGCCGTCCTTCACTAGCGATCGAGCGATTCCTTTCCCGAGAGAAGATTGCGCATTTTCATGAACAGGTGGCGCGTGACAGCTCTCTTGGGGATATTTCTTTGCTGATAACGGCACACTCCCATTGCCTGCCGGTGGAAACTGATGCAGCCCGCGAGAATCTTTCACGCACGATACTCGAGAAGTCGAATGGAAACTTTCTATGGACTCGCCTTGTCATCAACGAGCTACAAGAAGCGATGAGCGAACAGCGAATTCATGAGATTTTGCAGTCTGTTCCCCGGGAGATGGATGAGCTGTACACTAGGATTCTTAGAAATCTGATGTCCACGCCAAGCAATACCGAGATTGTGACTACGATTTTGCGCTGGGTTATATGCGCGTCTCGACCACTAACCGTGGAAGAACTAAAGGAAGCCTTACGACTCGACATCGGTGAAGTTTTGCCCCTGCTTGAAAAGACCGCAAGCTCGATTTGTGGAAACCTCGTCTATGTGGATTCTCAGCGGAAAGTCCGGCCCGCACATCAAACCGTGCGAGAGTACCTATATCGAGAAACTCATCTCGATGACTTCGCGATCCAAAGAACTCAAGCTCATTCACGGATTGCTGAAGTCTGCTTAGCATATTTACAAAGTGTAGAAATGAAAACCCCCCGATACCGACGCGGTAGCCTGGCCAGCAGGCAAAGAAAGCGATCCCCATTCGCAGATTACGCTACCAGACACTTTTCGGATCATATTGCAAGATCATCATCTTCGATCGATTCGCAACTCTTAAATTTAGATGCATTTTTGCAAACCAACTCACTCACATGGCTTGAGATCGTTGCGACGAATCAGGACCTAGGCTCTGTGATCAGAACAGCCAAGAACTTGAAGGCGTACCTCGAAAGACGAGCCAAATACCAGGCTCCTATAGGAAAAGAGATACAACGCGTGTCCGGATGGGCAAGCGACCTGATCCATCTGGTAGCACTATTTGGGAGAGTCATGATCACATCACCATCGGCAATACATCTCCTAATACCACCCATTTGCCCAGCGGACTCCATCATACATGATGCGTTTGGTGATGCTCTACGTGGTCTGCGACTGGTCGGTCTTTCGGAGTCGCATTGGGATGACCGTCTTTGCTGTATCATCTTCCCTGAAGCTCAGACATTGTCAGTCGCTTGCCGGGACAACAAATATGCGCTTGGATTGTCGAACGGACTAATTCATCTCTACGATGAAACATCGTTTCAATTGCACTCCAAATTGTTGCACGGTGAACCGGTTCGAGTGCTAAGCTTCGGGACTATTAACACGTATATTGCCGCCGCAGGTAAAAAGAAGATACGCCTATGGAATAGTTCTACCGCCGTTCAGTTGTGGGCAGTTGACATTACTAACCAAGCCTTAGCTCTTGAGTTTGACAAGAACGATAGCATTCTGATGGCCGCGACCAAGGCAAATTCATTGTGCTTTTGGGCTGTGGAAACCGGAGACGAAATAGACGTTGCCCAGTTCTCTGACATTGAGGAGGAAGACCAATCGGAGTTCCACTATAAGCGGCCACCTATCCACGCCAGATTCTGCCCTGGTTTGAATCTCCTGGGCGTCGCCTACCGGAATCGACCTGTCAGCTTCTGGGATCTCGAAGACAACACATTTATGGGTCAATATCACAAAGCTGACGCCGTCTATCCAGAACCATTGATACACGATTTCATCTTCAATCCAAATCCCGAAATCAGCCTCGCCGCCATCGTCTACGAAGACGGTCAGGTTGTCACATTGAATCCGTTCACTCAGCAAACGGACTCTGTTGCAGATGCCAACGCCTCTACTCTCGCGGCTTCGCCGGACGGAACCATCCTTGCATCTGGCAGTGGAGATGGGGTGATCAAAATTTTCGACTTTGAAGCTCTGAAATTGTTGTACCAAATCAACTCTGATCAGCAAGACATTAGGACCTTATCTTTCAACAGTAATAACCTCCGCTTCCTTGACATCCGTGGCAACCAGTGTAACATATGGGAGCCGTCGGTTTTGGTACGTCGGATCGCGCCTGGGGATGATTCCAGCCTGGACTTTAGCGATAACGTCACAGGAGACACAGAGTATACGGCTTCGCGCGTCTACGACGATGATCTGAACATCACCGCAGTCGCCGCACACGACCGAATGGATTGCATATTCTGCGGTCGAGAGAATGGGACCGTGGCTCTGTACTCATCCAAATCGGGCCAAGTGGTGCAAGAGCTCTTTGCCCTTTCCACGAATGTAGCTGTGTCTTCTTTCGAATGGAACGACCGCCAAGGCCTGCTTGCAGTAACGGATCGCTCAGGCAGCTTCAAGATACGAAGGCTCACCAGAGATGCACTCGGACACATAAGCTCAAGCGAAGTCTGTCAGAAACTCGTGAACAGTGTTCAGCAAGTCTTGCTGAGTCCTGACGGTACGCGGCTACTTCTTTCGACTTCTGAAGCAGCTGAGCTTTGGTTACTGGAGGGCCATCTACTGCAGCGGCTTCTATTTTCTCAACCTCGAACCAACCGCAGATGGATGTGTCACCCTCGGCGCTCAGATAGTCTGCTCTTCTTCACTGACAAAACAGCGAGGGTTTTCGAATGGCAGAATCTTTGTGAATTGACAAAGCCGGAAGGCATTAGTCTCCAAATCTCCAGCGTGGCCTCCTTACCCCTATCCCAATGCGCATCGTCGGTCCGCGGCCTGAACGTCTGTCTCCATTTCACCGGTACCAAAGTAGCGGGACTCACACCAGCCCTATGTCTATGGCCTACGGACCTACTCAATCCTGACAACCTGACCGTCAAGCCTGCCGTCTCCTACGAGGATCTAGCCAGAGAAATGAAATGCATCGTTGGAGTGTACAGATCGCTGCTTGTGTTTCTCAATCATCATGGCTGGGTCTGCTCGCTTAACATTGACGATACATCAATGGAGAGGTTCTACACTAGGCATTTCTTTGTGCCGTTGCAATGGCATAGCACACCGGAGAACATGTCGATGCTGATTACGGGCAAGGGTTGCGTTGTGATGGCCGTCAAGCATGAGATTGCGGTGTTCCACAATGGCCTGGAGTTTGAGGAGCGGGTCGGCTTCGAAGGGAGCATGGTATCAGCGAAAGCCTCTATGCGGTCGGTTTTTAAACGGGGGACTTCTAATCCCATCTAGTTCATCAAGTTTTCATTTTTGGAAACACGCCCCAACGGCAAAGCTAGATCGAACTATGATTGCGGCCCTTCGACGCACGTTCGAGAGTCATCACTCTGAAGGCTGCATATATTCGTAGACGTTTGTCGGACTAAATAAAGAGAATAGTTCGTGGATGCAAAAAACCGCCTCATCTCGGAGACAAAACCAGGTGCACCTTGAATAACGTCACAGAGCGGTTGTGTTCTATCCGGCGGAGCTTGAGCAATGGGGTCACTAGGTAGTGTCTCGACTACACCTTGACTCAAAGCATTTGGAGGATATGTGGGCCGGAGCAGCGTCGCATTGTACCAAAAGGTGGTTATCATATCTATGTGTAACTGAGGAAATCATCCAGAACTGTATCTTGTGCCCGCGAAAAGTAGTCCAGGATCCAGGGGTAATCAAGGTAGCACCCTTCTCACCTAGTAATGCAATCCACCTGGTAATGCAACCGCTAGTGATTTAGGTGCATAATCTTAGGGTTAAGATCCCAAAAACCTGAATTTTGCACTAAACTCACTAGCGATTGCATTACCAGGTGGATTGCATTAATAGGTGAAAACGAGTAACCCCAGCCGAGACCGGACGCTTCGCATGACCGACACACTCTGGCCGTCTTAATTCCGAAGCAACATTTGGACGAACCTACCTGACTTGATTCTGCTTGATTTGCTCCACTCGTATGAAAGCACAAAGGCATGACCATTCGAAATGCGGTCAGAACTATTCCTGGTACACTGGCGGCCGCTTGTTACACGGGTAGGTACTTTACGGCTCGGACATCCGTTCTAGGTGGCAAAAAGCATGCAATTTCCGTCTTTTCGATTCCTTTACGATGCGTTGCAGCAGCAATCACGATGGCAAGGACCGACTTTCAAACATGGCATTCTCTACTCTGCCTTCGACAGAGAAGAAAGGATTCCCTATTCTGGCCGAGTCAAACTTGTTTCCTTGCATGATTAGTCTGAGACTGTTAGCCAGACCCATGCTTCATGATCCATCTCCTCTCGGCTGCTGAGGTCTCCGGTGGCAATGGCTCCTCCAATGTGCAGATAGAGAAGTGTAAGACCTATGGATCTTGGGTACCGCCATGGCCTGCCGGGCTCCTACGTTCTGTGCGTACTGCCTGTGTCTCTTTGCTGGCCAACAAGTGTTCTTGGCAATCATGAGCTGATCACTTGTCATCTTCAGTCCAGCCAATGACTGCCCTCTCTGCTATGCCTTTGAGGTTCCAGTGACTAATGATAAACGGGCGTCCGGGAGCCAGGACGGTGAGCTTGATCCTTGCGATAGGTGCAGCCCCAGGCCTTCTGCCTGCCAGGATAGCATCCATAATAGTCCTGTCGAACATGACTACGAAGTACTTCTTGTCCCGAGATTGACATTCCGAAGCCCAGAGGCAACCAAGATCCGGCGAGACGAGGACTGCAACTTGCCATCATAACGAATACGTCGCAATGGCGCCTTTTCGACATGCACTTGTGATTGAATCCCTTCAAGCCGTGGCGTTCTATCCTGGTGGTCTTCCTCGTTCCAGTCCCCTATCGATTGCTAAGTTCACTTTTGGCATTACTGGCAGGCTTCGTACGCGGCAAGCTGCCCGGTCAGCGGCTGACTTAGCATTCGACTGTTACGCAGGACACCTTAACCTTGCCGAGCATCCTCTGACTGCAAGGTGCAACAATAACGTGGCGCCGGCGAAGGATGATTGGAGCAATGAAACGTACAAGAACAGATTATGAAACGGTAAGAGAAGAAAGGTGATGAAACCGTATTCCCTTACTGTTTCTTGTTTCTATGAGATTCTCTTGGATGCCCGTAGGAGATATGCGGCAATTGCTCCTTCTTTCGCAATAGTCCGTGAACTGTTGTACAGCTAGGCGTGGTTTAAAGATATCGAAAACGACTGAAAGAGATCTCCTATGGAATAGTGAGAGATGTCAGCGATGTTATACGGCTAGAGAATAATCACTCACCTTGCTTTGGCTGTACGTTATTCAATTGTATAGTTTGACCGGCCATGTGATCCGTGAATACCTAGGTTGTTGAGAGGAAATATTCTGTACAAAAACCTGACCAAGGTCGAACACCGGAACGGGCGTTTATGCTGCCAAGGTACCGTTCCGTCTGACCTGAGATTCCAGCTCCTCAACTTGTTTCTGGCATCGCGAAGCTGACAGTGCCGCTGAGAACGGCGCGCAATACCTACCACGAAATCGATGTCTGGCTTTAGCACAAGGTATGCACATGAGCTTGCAAAGTGCTGTAGCTACCTCGTATATACTCAGCACCTGAGCTCCCAAACCACAAGCCAGCCAACATCATCACCCAATCGTATCATGCGTAGCAATACGATCTTCTCTTCCACCAGCTCTCACAACTCCGCCAACCCCTCCCCCTCCACGTAGTCCTCCCCGTAAACCACCCTCCTCAACTCCTCCATCGCCCCCCTATCCCCGCCCATCAACCTCCCCACATACCCCTCCACCAACATCAGATTATCCGTCCACCTCTCCGCCCCCTTCCGGAACCCATCCACCTCCTTTCTCTTCCTCTCCACCTCCCCCGGATCCGCATCCTTGTACGTCGCCAACTCCCTCTTCAGCGCCCCAACCTCCACCACTAGCCCCTCCTGCCTCTTCACCAACCCCTCCCTCTCCTCCCCATCCCCATCCACCCTCTCCTCCCTCGCCGCCTTGACCTTCGCTTCCAACTCCGCAACACTGGCCTGCATGCCTTCCATCTCCGTCCTCAGCTTCCCCAGCTCCGCTTCCCGTAGTTTGGTTTCCTCGGAGGCGAAACTCCAGTACCAATTGCCGCTTCCGATCTTCTCGACGTGGATCTGTCCTTCGTCCGAGAGCGCTTGGATGTAGTCTTTGACCGCCATGCCGTTGATGGAGGCGACGGTGGGGAGGGCTTTCTCGAGGTCTTTGAGAGTGTGCGCGGTGAGGGAGGTGCGGAACCAAGTTAGGATGCAGGAGAGCTTGGCGGCGGGGAGGTTGGTTTTGGGAGCCTGTGGGGCGCGTTAGATGGGAGGGGAGGGGGGAGGTAGGTAGGGGTTCGGGATTTACCATTGTGGAGGAAGGGGGGGGGAGTTAGGGATGGGTTTGAGATGAGGAGGGAAATGAGGATTGAGGGGAGGTAAGATGAGGGTGGAGTATGGAAGGAAACGGAGTCCTCGCTTAATGGGGAAGGGCTAATATGAGGCGAAGACGATACTGATGTTCGCAAATTCCCGGAATTTGAAACGGACATACTTGTTGAGCAGAGCCTCTAATACAAGTACTCTGGGTCTCTGAGCTGCGCGGGCCATATACGTTCGATTTTGCCGACGAAGAACAGATAGTAGCTTGCGATCCTGTCGAATTGTTATGCGATGTAATCAATGATTGTAAAAGTGACTGCTCAAGGAGACGCATGATCAATTCGCACGGAATTTAACCAAGGAGAGCGGCTGAGGTGGGATAGGAGATCCAATTCTATGAAGCTGTACCCACACGTCTATCTCTCGAAGCCATGGTATATGCAACCAGCTGTAGACCGCATTGACTCAAACGATCAGTACCTGATGCGTAGATCTTAGCCAGGATCATCATGGTCTTGCACCGTCTGCCTCCCCTTAGCCTTCTTCTTGCTTTTCCTTCTCTTTGCCGCTGGCCTCTCTTCCTCGACTTGCCGTTGCTCATCTTCCTCTGCGACCTCAATCTCCATCGCTCCCGTTTGTAGACTCTTTCGTTCCTGAGTCTTTTCCATTTCCTCTCCTTCAACGAACACCATATCCCCCCTCTCTCCCAGAACATCCTTAGCAGCCTCTTCCAAAAGGATCCCAACCGCCAGCAAGGCGGTCTCATCCATACTATAAAAACTTACTCCCCCCATTCCCCCCATCGCGTGGTAAAAGTCCGCTGCGTATGCATGCACAGCCTTGAGTAGATCTGAGTCGGGTAAGTTCTGCTTTCCGCCCAGATGTCGATCGGCCCAATAAAAGTCGTCGTGGATATCGCGCTCTGGTGCGCCGAGACGGCGGAAGAGGACTTCTTCGGGAGGGATAGGTAGAGTGCTGGAGGTGGGAACATCGCGGGTGCGGGAGGTGTAGGGCTTTAGAGGGATGAAGCGCTGGGTCGAGCAGCGGCCTTAGAGAGGTCAGCGAGTCTTCAATGACATGTGGATTGAGGGGTGAGCCACCAGCTACAGCATCATAGACCGTAGCGTCGCCGCGCTTGCGCTTCTTCGAACGATCATCGGTGTGGCTTGGGCTGGCTTGAAGCGAGCGATCCCGCCTTCCTTTTGGAGACATTGACTTTGAGTGCTCGAATCACATCATCACCCGATGAAACCCATATAGCTGAAACTGGTGACGGAGTGGAAGATGTTCGCGTGTGGTAATGAGAGGCTGAGCTGGCCGATGGGTACCCTAAAATCTCTGGGTGGATCCATTGCTCGCAACGAAATACCAGTATAGGACCACCTAGCGACGTCTAATGTACACTTATCAATGGTTGTGGTCTTTGTGCATATTGGACCGATGTTGAGATCGATTCCAGATGTTTTTGGGCTGCTGGTGATGGAATTACATGTCGTTTTGTGTTTTCGGACCTGAAGTTCAGACGAAGATCGGGGCGAAGCCCGACAGATGGGCAGTAAAACCTCTAACAGGCTTAGCTTCCGAATTTCCAGATAAGCGAGCAGCCACTCCCGTAAGGCTGATGCAGGGTCAGCGGGCACTAACCTATTCGAGGTTTCGACCCGCTCCTGTCAGCTATCTTCATCCGAACCTCCACTATTTTCGCAATTTTTCCACACTCCAGAGGCTCTTCATCACCGCTGATCGTCCGTCACTCATCAAACCTTCGCGACCCGTAGCTGTAGTGGCTACAAAACTTTGACCTGAAGTTCATACACTCCTGAGCGGTGATTTGATGTAGAGAACTAGGGGCGCCTCACGACTACCCCACCGAGCCACCAAATTCAAGCGGACTTGTATCATATCAACCCACTACAGCGTCGCCATGCCATGCGCTTGATGCATGAATTCCTACCTCTTCGGCCGCGCTCTCGGAACGTTCAGTCCACAAGCTCTGCAGCGAGCAGAATCCTCGAGACTCCTACATGCGCTTAAGGCAGCGCCCGCGGTCCAATTCGATGGAAGGGATAGCTCAGCGGCGTCCACAGGGAGCCGTAATGGAGGCGAAAGCGACAATACATGGGCACACAGAGCCGGGCTGAACTCGATTACGATCGACAAGTTCGAAGGTCGATAGTAAGGAAAGGCGACCTCAGGACCGGTTCATTGCTAAGAATAGTGGCAGCATGCTATCTGGAGGTGCAGATTCATCGATCAAGCTATGGGATCTCGAGAGCACAGAGAACACCTACAAGCGCTGCGTGCATAGGCCGACTGGTACTGTCGAAAAGTGAGACCTCCAATTGGACAGGTAGCTCGTGTCACACCGCTGAGTCTCCCCAGGTCACCCTCCTCCCACAGCTTCGGCATTACCCAACTCTCATTCTACCCTTTCGACTCCCTGGCCTTCCTATCCTCCTCATACGACCACACTCTCAAGATCTACGACAGCCAAACCCTCACACCCTCCGCTTCCTTCGACCTGACCTCCGTCATCTACTCCCACGCTCTCTCCCCAATCGCAAGCCATCTGCTCGTAGCCTGCGCAACGCAACATCCCGCCATCAGGCTCGTAGACCTACGCACGGGCGCGAGTGCCCACTCGCTCGCCGGCCACGAATGCGCCGTACTCTCCGTAGGCTGGAGCCCACAGGACGACCACATCCTCGCAAGCGGCGGCGTGGACGGCACAGTCCGGCTCTGGGACGTCCGCCGCAGCGCCGGCAGCCTGGGCGTCCTGGACCTGGAGGACTCGGTGGGTGTGTGGGGTGAAGATGGATTGGGCAAGAACGCACGACCCCGCGAGCGAGGCAAGGCGCATGTCGGAGCTTGCAATGGCGTTGTGTGGGCGGACGATGGGAAACATCTCGTCACGGCTGGCCACGATGAGCGAGTCAGGGTTTGGGACATTGGATCTGGTGCTAATGCGCTTTCTCATTTCGGGCCGATTATCAGGAATACCCATCTCTCGACGCTTCTGCCGCTGCTTGCACCGCACAGTGTAGCACCTCCACCTAATCAGGTGATGCTGTATCCCAATGAAAAGGAGATCTTGATGTTTGATGTATTCCAGGGGACGCTACTCAAACGACTTCGGCTTTCTGGTGTGCTTGTTGCTCAGGCCCGTGGAAATACGGGTCAACGAAATATGAAGAGTAGGATCACTTCCCTGGCTTGGAGGGCTGGCAATGTGGAGATGTACTCTGCGCATTCTGACGGGGTGCTCCGGGCATGGCTGCCTAGAACACCAGAAGAAGTCGAGCTTGACGAAGAGGAAGCTTTGGAGGGGGAGGCAGGCGAAGATGAAGGTAGGAAGCGCAAGCGGCAGGCTCTTGATGAAGTCTTCCGGGATCTCACTAGACAGAAGATCATATTCACGTAAGCGCAGAGCCCATTGAATATACGAGGGATTTGCTTCCCCAGGCATGCGCAGTCTTCACACCCTATGTGATGGACCTTGAGGTTGAGGAAGACGTCAAGAAAGTGAAACCGCCCACGATGTCCTGATAAGTAATGTGCGCTGCAAGACGCAAACGCGGCGTTGTCATGGGTTATCTGACGCCTTTGCGCCTTTGAATGCTTAGGATATTAACATGCCTCACTCCGCCAACCAACACCGCACATCACCACAGAACAGCTACTTCATCGATTGGACCTCGCCTCTCACCGAAACATCTTACCTGTCATAGGTTCCGAAAGCTTAGGCTGTTGCGGTGGACATTGGTACGACAGCCCGCACAGCTGCATGTATGCCTTGGGCCATAACCTCCACTTAACCTCACGCGAGTTCATGATCTCTTGCCTAGTAAGGGCAGATAAACGTCATTGGCGTCGATAGATGCAGGGACGCCGTGCGAATCATTCCGGGGGATTGTCGGTGTAAGACCCTCGTGGGTAGACCAAATGGCAATGCCATCCCTTTGCCAGGACCGACATCGAGATATTGCGCCTCGAGGGTTTCTTTGTCGAGGCGTCAGATTAATGCATGCTTTGCTGAGCAGATAGAACTTTCGTATCTCGTTCTTCCATGTTGCTGAAACACCACTTCATATCACCCGTTCCACAAGCAACAAGCCTCGATCAGCAGGAAATTCCTCTTGTTGAATCAGATCACCAGCTTCGATTCTCTTTTTCCACTTTGCGGCCTCGTCTCGCGCCAGTATGACCGTCATCCTCAAGATCGGTGTATACTTATCAACCTCCGCCATCTGTACTGTTGAGCCGTTGACGAAAGCTGGAGATGCCGTTCCCATTGGCGTGAACGTCCATCTCCCGAAGGCCCAATTAAGGATATAATTTGCGTTGACCTGTCCCTGGCGCACCATGGCCGCCTCGGCATCACCGCCGGATGATGCTGGTGGTCGTGAAGCTGATACAATGGCTTTGATACGATAGATCTCGTCTTTCGGGGCTGATAACAGAAAGGTCTCCAAGGCTTCAAGATCAACTCCTGAAACGGGGTCTTCTCGAGTAGACAGCATAACCGACAGTACTTCAACCTCACTCTGGTGATGTGTCGTGTGGTCATGGTGACCATGAGTATCTGTGCCACTTCCTTGGGTACCCAAAGTCATTTCCCTTGCCAGCGTGCTGTCTAGACCCAACAACAGATCCTTATCAACGCGCCCTCTGTTAGATTTGACGTTGGCAACCTGAAGCTCCAAATCGCCCATTCGGTCCAGACAATCCTCGTACCGACGCTCATCAACCAGCTCCCATTTGTTGAAAACAATGAGATCTGTAAACTTCATCTGCAATTTCGCCGTGTAGCTAGTGTCTTCGTAGCCCTTCCAGTTCTCCACATCGATAACGACGACCACGCCATCAAGGACGTAGTTTCCGGTCTCTCGGCCCAGCCTATTCACTTCGATAGCCAAAGTCGCCGGGAAGGCATTTCCACTCGTCTCAATTATGATGCGATTGGGATCAACGTCCTTATGTAAAGTCTCGAGGGCATCTCCAAGTTGTCCTACTAGGTTACAGCAGATACACCCGTTGAGTAGCTCCTGGACACCAGAGATCGCGGACGAAGCGGCTAGCTGTGAGTCGATGGCTACGTTGCCGAACTCATTCTTGAGCAAAGCCAGCCGGTAATCTTGTGGCAATTGAGGGATTAGATTCAGAATGAGTGTGGTTTTGCCGGACCCCAGAAAGCCTGTGACTATGGTGATTGGTGTGGGGGCCATGTGTGCGATGCAGATTGCACAATGCCTGTTGCTGGACTTTTCCCTCCAATTCTTGCAGAGCTGGGTAGCTAAGGTACATATAATAGTCTGCTTGGTTCCTGAACGGAAAACCCAATTGTCTACACCTAGTTGGCTAATGTACCTAAAACTATATCGAATGCATCATTCGGTTGTACAAAATTCAGCGAATCATCTGGCCCGTCGATGCCTATGTTGCGGGTATTGGAGTTGTGATCCACTACCTTAAGGTGAGAAGGAAACTATTCCAGAAATCTGGCGCCATTAGAGATGCTGCCGGAGAAGAGACCCCCTCCCGTCAATCCATAGTAGTAGAACTGACCTGTATGCAGAGATTTCTCATCTCTTCTTAGCTTTCTGACCCTTGACCGATCCGATTGAGGCCTGATTGCGCAACGTACTTACCTGGTATTTTAGGTGTATTCTATATATACAACCCTACCGTAACCATAATGCCAATACGGGGTTATATTTTTAGCGTCGCGCTGAAAACTAGCGTATACGTCTGCCAGGACTTTTGGTGTCCTCCTCCGTACCTCTTGTCCAAGCTCTGCCTTCGAAAACTGGATAAACATGCTGGAGAATGCATCAGCGAATGCTGATCTTGGCGGTGTTTTCTGTGATCGTGCGACACTATCGTCGTATTTCTATAATCGTAGGATTATCCCTGCTTTTCAACATAAGCCATAACATCTACAGTTTCCACATTGGTCGTCCAACAACCCCTCTCGATGAGCCATTTAATATCGGCTGCCAAGAGCCCAATATCAATGCCCCCAGAGAGAATGCGACCATCCTAATGCTGGCGCGGAATGCAGATATTGATGGGGCAGTGAGCTCCCTGCAGTCATTGGAAGAGCAATTTAACAGGTGGTTTCACTATCCCGTGGTCTTCCTCAATGATCAAGCGTTCGACCAGGTTTTCGTAGATGCTGTCACAGAAGTGGTCAGTGGGTCTGTACGTTTTGGCGTGATCGCTGAAAGCATGTGGCAATACCCAGACCGGATAGATCGAGAAAAGGCAAGGACGCTCATGGCTTTTCAAGCGCAATCTAGGGTTCTATATGGCGGTAACGAGAGTTACCATCACATGTGCCGCTTCTATTCAGGGTAGGTCAAGTTCTGATCAAAGTCACGATCGGAGCTGACTCACACCAGGTTGTTTTACGACCATGAGTTGCTCGAGGCTTATAAATGGTACTGGCGCGTGGAACCCGGGGTACGGTTCACATGTGAAATTACATAGTATGTCCCCTTGGTTGTCTCTTTCCAAAGCAGCTAAGAGAATACACAGCGATCCATTCGTGGAAATGGCAAAGCACAACAAGAGATATGGCTATGTGACCGCGCTTTGGGAACTAGCCGAGACAGTGCCTACATTATTCCGGAAAATCTCTGACTTCAAGAGGACCTACGAAATCCGAACACGGCCTGTATGGAAGGCGATGATCGAAGCGTCGTATCTACCTTGGCCACTTCGACCTTTGCTGAGTAGGTATCGGAGTCGCGATGCAGACGGTAACCGGTGGAACCTGTGTCATTTCTGGAGCAATTTCGAAATCGCAGACATGAGCTTTTTCCGTTCGCCGGAGTACCGCAGACTCTTCGAGTATCTGGATGCTGATGGCGGGTTCTACTACGAGCGGGTAAGATTACTCGCATCATCCTTCGAATTCTTCTGCAGGAGGCTGGAAACTGACTCCACTATCACATAGTGGGGAGACGCTCCTGTGCACTCTCTGGCGGCAGCTCTACTCCTGGAACCTGCCGAGCTGCATCACTTTGCCGACTTTGGCTACGAGCATGCTCCGTTCCAGTATTGTCCGTTCATACTGCCTGACGGACGAGTACCCGATGTCACGAAGACTACAACGGAAGAGCGCCGCATGATTGGGTGTCACTGTAAGTGCGATGGTGACGGCTTGTTCAATCAGCCTGTATGTTTGAACAAGATTCGGAGTACGGTCCTGTAAGGCAGGATTCGCTTGATAATCTGTTCTCACATTTACCGACACAGGTGATTCTGTTAAAGCCAACATGCGTGCTTGAGCGCATCGCATGTGCTCATAGGGTTCTAGATTCAGGGGGTGGCTAAAGAAGAAAAGGTTGCTTTGCACCCTCGAAAGCTGTGTTGATGAAATGGCTATAGACTGAACGATCAGTGGGATTATTGCCACAATATTAAAACATACGAGAATCGCCTTAATATCATAAGGAAGTCTTTGAGGAAGGTACCAGCGTGGGCAGTAGATAAAATGACATCATCTCATGATCTACCTTATATAGAAAGCTTGGCACCTTTTGCCAATGGGCTGTTTACGGCTACCTTAGATATCCACATCCATGCTCCTAAAAGTAAGCTGTTGTACTGGAAAGTCCATTAGCGCTACCAAAGTCACACATTACAGATTTGCCTCTAACCTACTATCCCAAATTCTAAACAAATACTCATCATGGACTTCCTGAAGAATGCCGCTGGCATGGGCGACAACAAGAACCAAGCCCCTGCCGAATCCAAAGAACAGAGCTCCGGCGGAGGCTTCCTTGGAGGCATCGGTGACAAGCTCAACACAGCTGCAGGTGGTGGAAAGGAGAGCGAAAAGAACGAGGATTACCTTGACAAGGGTTCGTTTTCTTAGAAACAGACCAGCGATGCTAGGTCACACGTGCCCAATGGAGCAGGCTGATAGTCACATAGGTATCGACGCAGTCCAGCAGTACGGATTAGGCCAGGGTGACCAGAGTAATGAGTCTGCGGTCGAGCAGGCGAAAGATGAGCAGATCTCGGATTTCATTCGCGGGCAGTACAAGAGGTATGGGCACAGTCCCAGCGTACTCTTGGATTGCAGACGCTGATACAGAGAAACAGCAAGACTGGGTCGGACTTCCCGGTTGCGGACAAGCCCACAAAATTCGGTAATTAAGGGGGACAATGCAAACGAGCACCGGTATGCTTGATTGCAGCACGACTTTACGAGGCATGACTGTATGCGAACCATCATAAGATACCACTGATATTGTGCACGCTCCTGCTTTCCCGTTCTATGTGAGGGTTGTGGATGAACCCAAAAATCTCTGATAGCCATCACAGCATCGCCCTCCAGCCGCCCTCGCTTTTACTGCCAGGTCTAGGCCTCTCTAACCCCAGATGGTCTACCAATTGGCCGATGTGATCGAAGCCCCAATAGCCTTTTGTCTCGCCCTTGGAATTCGTGGCGACGAACCAAGGCAGTCCGAAGGCGCCGTCTTCTATAGCTTGATCGGTATTGGCGGATAATGCCTTCTTTACCTCGTCGGTAGTACTCTATGATCTTCCATCAGCTTCCGTTGCGTCTAGTGGTCATGATGGTCAGTTACCTTGGTCATGATTTCTCTTGCTCCATCCTCCCCGTGGATTTCAGAAAGCAGCTTATGTAGAACATCCTTATCCACGACGTCAAGATTCCCCGCGAAAGATGCATGATAGAGAACACTGAGTGTTGCTGCTAGTCTCTCAGGTGCCGAGAGCATAATGGCGGTTAGCGCCCTCTGGACTGATATTGTGTTCTTTGGGAATCCAGGCGGCATGTCCTTCTGCGTTGGTATGTCGTATAGCCGGGCCCAGCGGAGGCGGTCCCTGCTGATGAACTTGTCCTTGTCTATATGCCATGTCAGATATCCAAAGCTCCGCATGGTCCAGGGTCGATAATATACTTTTGATATTGATAGGAGCTATATTCCCACAGGCCTTCATGATCCCTGCGAGGAAAACCGGGATGTACGTGACCTCGCATGGTTTGAATATGGGAGATGTCTAAGCAAATTTAGCATACTTCTGACATTTCCGTATGAGACAGATAGAAGCTAGAAGCTGGTCTGAGAAGGCTTGGTGAAAACACAGCCTTTGCCCACTGGGCGTGAGAAGAAAATAGCTTCGCAACAAAGGACATGGTCCCAAGCTTGCGTGATTGAAGGCAACGACGCAACAACTTGATGACACTAGACTTACGCTGACAAGATGGAAAGCTAAGTAGGCGAAAGGGCTGACGATATCGAGATAAAGAGTGAGCTTAGGCTTTGCCATGGCTACGGTACGAACTGTAGATTACGTAGAAAACTTGATGAGTTGAAGACGTGAAAACAAAGGAGAGCTGGATCATAGAGGAAGGGACAATGAAGTGAAGCTTTCATATTTATAATCGCGGCCTCCACCCGCCTACGAACAAGGTGAAGCCCGTAATAAGTCTAGTTTACGGCAGTTCACTTAGGATCTCCGCATTGCCCGTCTTTAAGGAGCCGAGGTCCGTATTGTTCAAGACGGTAAAGCTGCTCTCTTCTACGAGCACATGTCATTTTCGAGAAAACTTTTGACATGATGCTGGACCTAAAAATGCTGTCTGCATGACCTTGGTTGAAAGACCTTGTTGCCGTCTGATGGTGATGGTTGGTTCAGGGGAAAAGGGGTCTAGCAGGCCATCGCAATGCCAAGGCCGATCATTTGAACTAGCGTTGCTGATTCTGGATTTTCGGATTGCCCTGGACTTCAATGATTGATTCCATTTTTGAACCTCCCATCTTGTTACAACACTTCAGGAGCAGATGGGATTGTCAATTCAGCTTCGGCAATATACTTATGTTTAGGCACCCGATGTGGCTTGTTGAAATCGGATTCGCTGCTCGTATATCTTAGCTCCTCCTTTCCCTTCAATTTCAAGCCGTTCGCCGGTCATCCCGACTCACCAAAGACTACGCAAACATGACGACGACACTGAGTAAGCGCAACCAGGCACGCAACGAGAAGACATTGCAGGAGCTCATCAGATCTGTACCTGGAAATGACAGATGCGCCGACTGTGGAGCCAGAAATCCAGGTACCCAGATCGCCTAAACATATTGAGGAACACAATCTGACATAGTACTATAAAGGATGGGCGAGTTGGAGTGTAAGCTGGAAGCCTTCAATACCTTAAGATGTAGGACACTAATATACACCTTGCGACAATAGCTTGGAATATTTCTGTGCATGCGTTGCGCCTCACTGCACCGCAAGCTGGGCACACACATCTCGAAGGTCAAATCGCTTAGTATGGACAGCTGGTCAAACGAACAAGTCGATGTATGCATATGGGGCTTGTTATCCTAGCAGTGGTGTTGACGTTGGCGCATCAGGGTATGAAGCGCAACGGAAACATTGCTTCGAATCGAACGTACAATCCGCAGAACAAGAAGCCGCAGATTCCACTTGACGTCGATGAGGTTGACTCGGCCTTGGAAAGATTCATCAGGCAAAAGTATGATCAACAATCGTTCTCTAGCAATGCTCCACGACCTGCGGTGCGACACGACACAGGAAGTACACGCAGTTCAGACGACCAACCGCCTCCACTCCCACCCAAACCAGGTAAACGCTTTGGCTTTGGTTTGCGTTCTGTATCCTCGGTTCTACCATTATCCAGGTCGAATCGCACGACTCCTGCTACGTCTCCAGATGGATCCACTGGTTTTGGCGCCCCACCGTCACCAATTAGAGTGAACAAGCAATCAAGAGTATTTGGCGCAAGCGTCGGTGGTACCAACGGAGAAGATATGGACGCCAAGCTGGGTACGCTGAGGGATATGGGCTTCTCAGACGACAGAAAGAATGCTAGTATATTGAAGGGGCTAGGGGGCAATCTTGAGCGAACAATCGAAGCACTTGTCAGACTAGGAGAGGGTAGCGCGCCTTCGTCAAGGTCAAGAACACCGGCACAGCCAAGGAATGTTGCCGTCAGTCAGCCTTTACCTTCGGTTCCTGATACCCGAGCTCCTGCCAGGACCAATGGCGCCCACCCAGTCTCCAACGGATCGGCTTTTGCAAGCCAGATTAGCTTTCCAGCGCAATCAAGCAATCAAGGTGCTTCTACATCCCAGGAACAAAGTGACCGTAGCCTCTCCCCCGCCCCAAGCCAAGCATCGGACATGTCTTTCCATTCGACAAATCCGTTCCAACCGCGGGCTTACAACCCCTTTGAGAGTACGCACGGTCCCCAATCAGCTAATTATCCTCCGGCAAAGGCTTTCGAGAATATGTTCGTCTCGCAGCCTCTTTTTCCCAATGCAACCGGAGGATACCCTCAGCCGCAACCCCATGTCCAAGATCCTAGGATCCAGCATTCTATGACACCTCCTGTACCCCAGATACCTCAACAGCATCTTCAATCGAATCAGTATGTGCAGCAAGTCCAACTACCAATGGGGAATTACAACCCTTTCATGCAAGCATCACAGCTGAATCATTCAACGCCAACGAACCCTTATGCAGCCCCAGTACAGCAGCAGAACAACGGATCCTCCTTCAACCCCTTCATGAATTTTCCGGAGACCGTGATACAGTCACCCATCAGTGAACACCCACAACCGTCCATATATCAGCAGCAAGTATCACAAAGTTTCTTCCAACAGTACCAACAGCCACAGCAACCCCCTCAAAGTCTCGCTCCACAAGCTCCACAACAACCGAATGCTTCCATGACGCAACAGCCGCAGACATTCCCGGGCAGCTCGCACTATCAGCAACCTCAGAAGCAATACACTCAGCTTCCACCTGCCCCACTGCAACCTCAACCAACCGGGCGCGTTGACAAGTCGAGTATCATGGCCTTATACAACTATCCGCAATTCGCTCCGCCACCTCTGAATAACATCAGTGAAGACGGTGTCATCCAGCCCTCACCGTCGAATGAAGCACCAGGACCACAATACCCGGCAGAGGTACAACCCAGGCAACCTCAGCGGAGCGTCACAATGCCAGCGCAGATGGCTTCTGGAAGTAGGAACCCCTTCCAGAGCGCAGTATCAGCCGACCCAGGAACGTCGATGGCTCCGGCTATAGCGATCAATGGGTCAGGTTCGAGCAGACATGTCAGTCAGGAAAGTGTAGATATAGGAGGATTTCAGAGCGGACGGCACAGTCCTGACGCTTTCGCCAACCTAAGCGCGAGGTACGTAAGATGAGAGATGTACGAGTATAAGTATAGATGGGTGATGAAATATGGAAATTTTGCATCTGTCGGCCTCTTCGACTTCTTCTTCTTCATCGGCTGTCATTCATTTGCTGCATCGCTTGTCACCACGGTTTCACCCGTTGGGTTTTGCCTCGGCTCCAACCTTTCCCACGTTGTTTCTTCCTGCCTCGAATTTACCATATCCCAGGCGTCTCTTCTTCCTTCATTGCCCTCTCTTCATCTTCCCTTCCGTCTATCTAATCATCCCTGCTCTCGTCGGCGCACTTCCTCCCCACCCTCCAGAACAATGCCGCCCTCCTCCCTCACCCCCACCCTAACCACCCCGCTAACCCACGTCCTCTCAATTACCCACCCAATCCTCCTCGCCGGCATGGCCCACACCTCCACCACTCCCCTCGCCTCCGCCGTATCCCTCTCCGGCGGCCTTGGCGTCATCGGCGGCCTGGGCTACACCCCCCAACAACTGCGCTCCATGATCCACGCCCTCAAAGCCTCCTTCCCCCGCCCCCTACCCTTCGGCATCGACCTCGCCCTCCCCTCCCTCGCGCCTACCGCCCGCAAAACAAACCACGACTACACACACGGCAAGCTGCACCAGCTGATCGACGTCATCATCGACGAAGGCGCCGCCCTCTTCGTCAGCGCCGTCGGCGTGCCCGACGTGGACATCATCGAGCGGCTGCACAGCGGCGGCGTGCTGGTCATGAACATGGTCGGCCACCCCCGGCACGCGGTCAGAGCGTTCGACGCGGGCGTCGATGTCGTGTGCGCGCAGGGCGGCGAGGGAGGCGGCCACACAGGGGAGATCAGTGGGAATCTGCTTGTGCCTGCGTGCGTGGATGTCGCGCGGCGGTATCATCCGCCGGCGCTGGGAGGGCGGGCTGCGATGGTGGT